>MDSY01040033.1_pt1 | contig 239765 bp, 194 predicted proteins | sample 811131 | NCBI WGS metagenome assembly MDSY01 (sample SAMN05326643, study PRJNA326480) | marine metagenome | isolation source: seawater | place: Atlantic Ocean: South West | collected 2010 | reverse complement strand
GATAATTATATTTTTAGCAAAATCTTTACAAACTTTATAAAGATTTTTTAGATTTTAAGAATATTTTGATTGTATTAAAATAAGAAAGACTACAGTATTTATAAAAACTGTTTTATAAATGAAGAATTAGATATAACTTATAGAAGTAATTATCAATGTACGAAAAGTTTTCTATGACTAATGAAAAACAACAAGAAATTCAAGAGGCTGTTCAAGTAAGAAGAAATTTTGCTATTATTTCTCATCCTGATGCAGGCAAAACCACACTTACTGAAAAGTTATTACTATATGGAGGTGCCATACATCAGGCAGGTGCAGTAAAAGCAAGACGTGATCAACGTAAAGTAACTTCTGATTGGATGGAGATGGAAAAGCAGCGTGGTATTTCGATTACTTCTACTGTTTTACAGTTTAAATACCAAGGCTTTCAGATTAATTTGCTAGATACTCCAGGACACCAAGATTTTAGCGAAGATACTTATCGTACTCTTGCAGCTGCTGATAATGCTGTAATGCTTATTGATGCCGCAAAAGGATTAGAGACTCAAACAAAAAAGCTTTTTGAAGTGTGTCGTCTTCGAAAACTTCCTATTTTTACTTTTATAAACAAAATGGATCGTCCAGGACGTGATCCTTTAGAGCTATTGGATGAGATTGAACAAGAATTAGGATTAAAGCCATACGTTGTAAATTGGCCAATAGGTACTGGTGATAGCTTTAAAGGAGTTTATAATCGCTCTCAAAAAGTAATAAACTTATTCAAACGTTCTGCTCATGGAAGTCAACAAGCAGAAGTAAAAAATCTTGAAATAGAAAGTGAAGAATTAAAAAGTTCTATAGAACCAGAAATTTACTCAGAGTTCAGGGATAGTTTAGAGATACTTGAAGAATTAGGAAATGATTTTGATCTAGAGAAGATTCACTCAGGAGGCATGACTCCTGTTTTCTTTGGATCAGCCATGACAAATTTTGGAGTACAACCATTTCTAGAAGCTTTTTTAAAGTATGCTTTAAAGCCTGATGGACGCAACTCATCTATTGGAATAGTTGATCCAACTTATCCAGAATTCAGTGGTTTTATCTTTAAACTGCAAGCTAATATGGATCCCAAACATCGTGATCGCGTAGCTTTCATTAGAGTCTGTACGGGAAAGTTTCAAAAAGATATGATTGTAAACCATGCAAGAACTGGTAAAACTATTCGCCTATCTCGTCCTCAAAAATTGTTTGCTCAAGATAGATCTTCTGTTGAAGAAGCTTTTGGTGGAGATGTTATTGGTTTAAATAATCCAGGGATGTTCGCAATTGGAGATACGATTTATAGTGGACAGAAATTAGAATATGAAGGGATTCCCTGCTTTTCTCCAGAATTTTTTTCTTATTTAAAAAATTTAAACCCTTCTAAATTTAAGCAATTTCAAAAAGGAATTCATGAATTAAAAGAAGAAGGCGCAATTCAAATTATGCATTCTACTGATGGTTTTAAACGTGACCCTATATTGGCAGCAGTAGGAAGACTACAATTTGAAGTAGTACAGTTTAGAATCTTAAGTGAATATGGGGTAGATACAACTCTAGAATCTATACCTTTTGAGGTGGCTCGCTGGGTTAAGGATGGATGGAAAGCCTTAGAGAAAATAGATAGAGTCTTTAATGCTATTACAGTTAAAGATAGTTGGGATAGACCAGTTTTATTATTTAAGAACAAATGGGCCTTACAGCAAGTAATAACAGACCATCCAGAACTAAAATTAGATAGTGTTGCTCCTGTTGGTTCAGGCTTTCAACCTAGTTAATTATAAAAAAGATTTTTAGGGGTATTTTCTTTTTTTGTTTTGGATATTATGAATGTAAATATTTATAATAAATTTAGATGCTTTAATTTTCTAAGGAATAGGTAGTCTTATTATGAACGTACATAAAGCTGAACTGCCCCTCTGGGTTCAAGACCGTAACACGGTTATAAATGATAGTGAAGGAGTGAGCTGGAGAAGTGGTGAAAAGCCTGATTATTCTTATACGGATCAGTTTTTAAAAAAAGAAAGTCAGTATAATCATTCTCCAGAATCATTAGAAGCAATTACGCAAAATTTAGTGAGAACATTCGAAATGGAGGCTTCTCATAAAGAGGATGTTAATCAATGGCTATCAATTGTCATTGATAAATTTCAAATGAGTAGTAATGGAGGTCCTGCATACACTGCACAAGATGTTGCAGAGCAAGGTACCTATAACCTTTTCATTGATAAAAGTGAGAGATATGATCCTAGTGATTTAAATTCATCAGTTGAATTATTTCACAAAGCTTTTAAAAATGGTTTTCTTTGGGAAGTAACAGAAGTTTTATCTGGTCCTCCAAGTATTGCTTTTAAATGGAGGCATTGGGGTGAGTTCAATGGAGCTTATAAAGATTATCAACCAACAGGGAAAATAATAGAAGTTGTAGGCATGAGTATTGCTAAAGTTACAGAAGATTTGAAAATTATTTCCGTAGAGCACTACTTTGATAATGATTCTTTTCTTAATAATTTAACTACTGGCTGTCCGTTACATAAGTAATTAAAAAGTTAATATTTTTTATATTTAGATTTTATGAGGATTGGCATAGCAAATCCTCATAAAATATGGCTTTAATAAATAAATATCATAAAGAAACAACCAAATAATTATCTTGAAATTTTGCAGACTTTACGGCCTTACCCACCAAAGGATCAGGTAAGTAAATCTTACGTCTTTGGTCTCCAGCTTCAACAGTAAGTTCTGAAACGGATTGGGTTAATTTTACTTGGTTTTTTTCAAAACCAGGTAGAAATATTTTAATTTGACCAGTAGCAACATCAATATCAATAGATAAAGGAGTGTGAGATTTATCTAAAAAGTCTGGTAAAGCTTCTATTAAAGGCTGCCAGTTATCTTCAACCTTTTTAGGTAAGGAAAATAATTTTAACTGATCAAAATGTTTGTCTATAGGTAGTCCTGAACTTTGGTTAACAATTACACCTTTAACAGATAAGCCTACTTGATATGCTCCACCCCAAAAATATTTAGCTGCGGCAACTGCCGCCTTGTCTTCAGTTGTTATTAAATAAGCAGCAATGCGACTGCTATCCTTTAGGGTTGCATTACCTTCATGTAGGATATTGTTATTAGAGGCCTTGTCGATATCATCCAAAGTCCACGAAGTATTTAGAATAGTACTAATCAATGGTTGGATAAATGGGACCAAAGTTTTTCCTAGATCAGATTCAGCAAATATTTGACGAAATCTTTCTAAATACCAATTCAAGACACTCGGAATACTAAACATTCGTAATGTACGAAAAGTATTACCACCGTCATAAATGACAACGTCATAAATACCACTTTGGTAATATTTCCTTAGAGCATTGAGTGCTAGTGCCTCATCCATGCCTGGTAAAATCCCTAATTCTTGTTCATAGATACTTTTAAAAGTTGGTAGCTTTAAGTATTTAGCTTCTAAATCTTTAAATTCAGTCCAAATTTCTGATAAAAGTTGACTTGACTTTAGATTTACCAATTCAAAATTAGGCTCTATCTCTGTCGGGGAAGATTGTGCAGGAATATTTAATAAAGTATCAAAAGATGGGGTTGAATCTTGTGATACTAATAAGACACGTGATCCAGAAGCTGCTAATTTTTTTGCTGTAGCTATAGCTACAGTAGAACTGCCACTAGCACTTTTCCCTAAAAAAGTTAAAATTAAAGCCATAAATAGAAGTTGTTTTAGTTATTATTCAACGGGTTTAAGTTCTTCACCAAAAAACCAAGTAGTGGTTTTATCGGCAAATTCTACGATCGCACCAATTCCACTTCCGTCAGTCATTTTGAAGCTTTTGATGATGCCTTCTTTCCCTAACTTGTCGGCAACGTTTCCAGAGACACGGTCTCTAAGATGAATTACTTTGACTTTTTGACCAATTTCCATATAAATATACTGATTGTATTAGTTAATCACTCATAAGTTTAGCTGAATTTGACCCATCTTCGTGGATAAAATTTTGTTAACATAGTTGGGAACAATTTAAGAAGAGTACCTGACATTTAGTACATTATGCTATTAATTCCTAGATTTGTAGGTACTTATACCTAATTATGACATCGCTAAAAGCCGGTCTAATCCATATCAGAGATAGTATCTCTAGTAAGATTATTAATAAGCTTGGTAAAGATGTATCGTCAACAAAACGATACCTAGAGCTAGTACAAATATTGGTAGAACGAAATTTAAAAGGGCGTTATCGGGGCTCATTTTTAGGAGTTTACTGGTCATTGCTGAACCCTTTAATTATGACAGGATTATATGCAGCGATCTTTGGAACAGCTTTTAGTGAATACTATCAAGATTCCACCCTTAGATATGTTTTGGCTGCTTTTACGGGTTTAATTGTTATTAATTTTTTCTCGTCATCTACTAGCCAAGCATTAACTAGTGTAGTAGGCAATGGAGCTCTTTTAAACAAAGTTCGTCTTCCAGTAACAGTTTTTCCAGTTTCAATGATTGTAGCTAATATATTTCAATTTATCGTAGGTTCATTGCCATTATTAGCTATTGTTACTTTGATAATGTCTAGAAACCCTATAAATGTATTAGCTCTTCTGCTTCCACTTATAGCCCTGGGTCTCGTGTGTACTGGTATAGGATTTCTAGTTAGTGCACTATACGTATTTTTCCGAGATTTACCCTACTTTTATGAATTGGTTTGTTTTGTACTTTGGATTAGTTCTCCAGTTTTTTATCCAGCAGAGATTGTTCCGTCTGCTGTAAAACCTTTTTTATTTTTTAATCCATTAATTCCAATTATTGAAAGTATTCGTCAAATATCTCTATCAGGATCTTTGCCTGATATGATACTGGTCTTACATTCATTTTTGAACGGTATTATTTTATTGATGCTAGGCTGGATTTATTTTCGTTCCTGGCAAAAAAACTTTATGGATTTGCTTTAGAAAATTAAATGATAGAAGCAATTAGACTCGATCAAGTCTCTCTATGGCGCAGAACTCAAGAGGAGTTTTCTTATGATTTGAAAAGAACTATTTTCTCTTTTCTAGAAGGAAAATATCGTCAACCGTCAAGAAAGTTAATTCTTAATAATATTAACTTGACAGTTAGTGTTGGAGAAAAGATTGGTATTATAGGAGCAAACGGTTCTGGTAAATCTACTTTACTTAAAGTTATTACTGGTATTTTAGATCCCACATCAGGACAAGTTCGTGTAAAAGGTAAAATTGCTCCTTTGATTGAGCTGGGAGCAGGGCTCGATGGAGAGCTTTCTGTGGCTGATAATATTGTTCTGTATGGTGTGATGCTAGGTTTCTCTCGTCAGAATATGAAAAATCGTGTTAATGCGATTTTAGACTTTGCTGACTTAAATGATTATAGATTGGCACCTGTTAAATCTCTTTCCTCTGGAATGGCAGCTCGCCTTGGTTTTGCGATCGCCACAGATGTTGAACCAGATATTTTAATTTTAGATGAAGTTTTGTCTGTAGGTGATGAAAATTTTAAGCACAAATGTAAAAAAAGAATGGATAAATTATGGGGACATAATACAACTATCTTAGTTGTTTCTCATAGTTTAGATTTTATTCAACAATCTTGTGATAGAGCCATATGGATCAATCGAGGAAAAATTGAATATGTAGGAAAAGCAGATGAAACTATTCATCAATATTTAGCTTCTGTTTAAAAATAAGATATAGGATTATAAGTTATTTATGAAGATTTTAATTACTGGTGGAGCTGGATATATTGGCTCAGTTCTAACTCCGATATTATTAGCTAAAGGGTATGAAGTTACAGTTTTGGACAGCTTTATGTTTGGGCAAAATAGCCTAGCTGATTGTTGTCAATATGATAAATTTCATGTTGTCCGTGGTGATTGTCGCGATGAATCCTTAATTAAAAAATTACTTAAAGACTCTGACGTAATAATTCCTCTAGCTGCTCTTGTTGGAGCACCACTTTGTAGTAGAGATAATATTGGTACACGTACTATTAACTATGAAGCAGTCCAATTAATTTGTGATTTAGCTAGTAAACAACAAAGAATTTTAATGCCTGTAACTAACAGCGGCTATGGCATTGGTGAAGCAGGTAAATTTTGTACTGAAGAGTCTCCTTTACGACCTATTTCTCTTTATGGAACTACTAAAGTTGATGCAGAAAGAGCAGTTTTAGAAAGAGAAAATAGCATTACATTTCGTTTGGCAACTGTTTTTGGTATGTCTCCAAGAATGCGCGTAGATTTATTAGTTAACGATTTTGATTATCGTGCTTTTTATGATCGTGCAGTTGTTATTTTTGAAGGACACTTTAAACGTAACTATATTCATATTAGAGATGTAGCTAAAGTTTTTATTCATGGGATTGAAAATTTTGAACGAATGAAAGGTAAGCCTTATAACGTAGGTTTAGAAGATGCCAATTTATCAAAATTAGAATTATGTTTTGAAATTAAGAAATATTTACCAAACTTTACTTACTTGGAAGCTCCAATTGGCGAAGACCCAGACAAGAGAGACTATATTGTATCTAATCAACGTATATTAGATACAGGTTTTAGCCCTGACTGGTCTTTAGGAAGAGGAATCCAAGAATTGATTAAAGGTTATACAATTCTACGTAATAGTGTTTATTCTAATGTCTAAGCGTTAATATAAAATTTTCTATTATATTGGGGAAAGAAGATATTTTCTTTCCCCAATACTATTTGTACAAAAAGCTTATACGAATAGTAAATAAAGTAGCCTAAAATAACCTCTTCATATTCATTCACTAAATCGAAGAATCTTAGTTTGCTAGTTATTTATATAAGATATGTATATGGTTTAACGTTTTTGTAAAATAACATTAAGAAGTAATTATTTTGCAAATAAAATGTTATGCCCTAGAAGCTTCAAAATTAAATTTATTCGATAAATCATTAACAGATTTCAAAAAGTTAGATTTTATAACGCGATTTAAGGTATCAATTTTGAAGCCTGAAGTTCTACTAAAATTACCTAAAAAACTAGGGCTGTTTCTAAAAAAGGTTTTGGGATACTAAGTTAAAATTATTGAACAACGACAGGTATTCCTAGGCTTACAAGTTCATATAATTCTTTGACATCCTGATTTCTCATTCTTACACATCCGTGAGAAACAGCTTTACCCATAGAATGTTCTCCTGCAGTTCCATGAAACCCAACGTATTTACCGTCTTGCTGGCTAAAAGCTATCCACCGCTCTCCTAAAGGACTATTAGGTCCAGCAGCACTAATCCTACCATTCCAAGGATTTTTCCATTGAGGATTCTCTACCATCTCCATTACAGCAAAATTTCCTTTTGGAGTTTCCCATCCTTTTTTACCAATAGCTACTTTATAACTTTTTATAACTTCACTATTTTGATAAACATAAACGCGGCGTTCTTTTAAATTAATACTAATATGACTAGCCATTGCCTTATCTTCTGTTAAAGCAATTATGCTAATTGGATTTTTAATTCTAGAAATAATTATTTCAGACTGTTTTGAGATTGTAGTATCTTCACCTAGCAGTGTTAAATTTTGGCTAGTCAGTATGAAAGTGAATGCAAATAAAGAAAAAGTAGAATTCATTTTTTTTAGAGTTCTAGTACAATACTGTGACTAGATGTCTTGTGGTTAACAGATTTCAAGTATCCTATTTATATCTTATAAGATATTTATAAAAAGACTGAATAAGTTAGAGGTGTTTTAATAGTTCCTTACCTTATCATAATTATTTTTATCTTTTCTGAGAATTATTGCTCTAACATTTATATATATGTTGCATATATTGTCCAAACAAAATAGGCCAATATGAAATAGATACAAATTAATATTAAAATCTTATTTTTTGTAATAGCCAATCAGTAATTAATTCAGGTGCTATTTTTTTACCCCAATAAAAGGCTATCCTCCTAAAGCTTGGCTTAGAAAGTCTAGCTATAATTTTTAATGTTTTATTTACAGAACGTAGTTGAAATTTTTTATCAACAAAATTTTCAGAACCAGAATCATAGAGACAATCAATTATCATCTTAATTGTTATTTCTTCTCGTTCCATTAAGTTTTCTACTAGAAGAATAACATTCTTCTTCTGTTCTATTTCTAATTGTTCAGCTTTTGAAAGTTTCGAAATGTATTTATCTTTATCCACTTGTACTGTTTTAGTCTTTACGATTAGATACTACTAAGTCTAAGTATTAATATTCTTAGATACTATAAACTAAATTTACTATAATTAACCAACTGAATAATCAAGAAGGAAGATGTAAGAATTTTAAAATATAAATATTACTTTCATTATCATAATAAATAATATTGAAAAATTTTTCTTTTTTAATTGTGATCATGTGCTGATTTTAATAAAGCTCTATAAACTAATTTGTTTTTATTTAGTGTTGAAGCTTCTCTCTCTGTCAAAACAGTAAAGTAATTACTCGTTAAATCAGCATTTTCGCCATGTTCATATACAGATGAATTTTTCATAAATTCTTCTTTCATTTCGTTAGTTATTGATTGAATATCTGATTGTAAAAAAATATGTCCATTACTACTTAAATTACTACTAATTGTACATACTAAATCAGCTTGCGTTACTCGTCTTTTTTGATGACTGCGTTTAAACCAAGGATCTGGAAATTGAATACTAACACAATTTAATATTCCTAGATGAAAAGATTTTAGCAACTCTTCAATATGTGTATTGATATTACAAAATAAAAAATATAAATTAGGTAATTGAAGGTGATTGCAATTTTCATTAGCCTCTGCAACTAAAGCTTCTCTGATTTCTATACCTAAAAAATTAATATCCGGATAAAGAAGAGCCATTTTTATCAAAAACTTTCCTCTCGCACACCCTATGTCTAAGTGTAAAGGATTGTTTGCATTAATATATATTCTATTCCAATCAGGTAGGGATATAGGTTTTGTATATTTTATGCTTAATGGGTTGACGTGTTGACGAATGCGTGTTCTTGCCAAAACTTATTTCTCTTAACTACAGTCAGTAGTAACTAATTTATCATAATTAATTACTAACAACTACGGTACTATCTTTGTGATTTTTCACAACTGATATAGATAGCGTATTTTTAATCTGATACGCCCCACCAAGCAAGGGCATATGGCTGATATGGTCTATTAATTTGTTTTGTATATTGTACTCGTATTTTGTAGTAGTCTGTTTTTGGAATAGTACAAAAAATATGTTCCAAATTATCAACTCGGCTTACAGAAGAACAAATACTCTGAGATATATTATTGGCTTTTGTAGGCATTAAAAAAATATCAAGATTATTTAATCCTTTATTGTTAAAACTTTCTCCTAAGTCATATTTTTGATTTGCATTTTTATCATTTAATTCTGTCAAACGATCCCACACCAAAGTAATGGAAATATAGGTATTTTTGTGTAAAGGCTTTGAAATACTATAATCTCGACTATTGTTTCTTGTAACACTGCCGTAATCCCACCCTATAGATGATACAAGATTATTCGGCTTCCATTGTCCAGCACTAAATTGTTGATAAGCTCTTAAAACATTGAGTTGTCCTATACCCATTTGTATATCAACAGGAATTTCAGGATTATGATAAGCTTCAGACTGCAACCAATTATAGTGTGATTTGCTGAATATTGTTCTCGTCATATTCAGCAAATAGCCATCACCATTATCTTGTAATTTATCTGCAGAATTTAATAATACAGCTTTACTAACTTCATGACGACGAGAATCTAGACTCCAATTAGGTTTTTTATACTTTAATTGACGATCACCAAACTCTTGCAATAAAGCAACAGATGCCGTTATATGAGGTGCGGCAAAGCTAGTTCCACTAACGTTTTGTATAGTACCAGAAAGATCATAAATTGAGACTTTCCCCCCTGGGGCAACTAAATTAATTGCTCTTCTTTTACCGAAGTTAATTTCTCTTTTAATTAAGCTACGTCCAACACCTATAGGAAGAGCACTTAGATTAGTAAAATCGACTTTCTTATAAATACCTTCTTGTTTAGTTGTATAAGCAGTAGTAATACCATTGTAGTGATCTGTAGGAATTGGTATTCCTCCCTGTCCTTGATTACCAGCAATAACGTATAGTGTATTATGTACTCGTGATGACCAATCAATACATTGTGTTAAGAGAGAGCTACCATCTAATTTGTAATCTTTTTGATGATCTTGCTCTAAAGATTCACCAAAACTAAAATTAATCGCTCGTAAATCTCCCCCATTTTGTTGCGCTATATGTTGACTAGTAAGACATTCCTGAGGCTGTCCACTACCTTTTAGAGCTCCTACAGCTGACGAATACAATTTAGCGTTAGGGGCGACTCCACGTAATTTTTTATCTTTACTTATCATGACAGCTGCGACCATTGCGGCATGGTTATCTAAATTACTATTTGCTTTAGCAATTTTATTTTGATAATAAATACCTGCTAACTGAAAGTTAGGATTCCAGTTTACAATTTTGTCGAAGCCAAATTTTCCTGGCCGTCCAATTTCTACCTGGCCAATAGCAATTTTTTGCCCAGTCAAATTATATGGTTTCTTATGCAAATAATCAGCGTCAATTCCTAAGTTTCTTACTGATTTATCTAGACTCCAGCAAGGCGCTGCAACTATAGTAATTGTTGTTAGGCTACTGATAAACCATGTAAAAGTTTGCCTCATTTGAGTATGCTACTTGAATTTTTGATATGTTTATTGTATCTAAGCGTGATCAAGTTATATATATTTAACACTATTCAAAGATTTATAAAGCTATACGCCTTATAAGTTTAAATACTACAAAATAGTTTATGGAAACATAATAGTTTTAATTTTCAAAAACATCTTGAAAGCACATCAGATATAGCGATGCAGATATTGGAATACAACTCATATATTGTTTATATTGTTGAAATAATAGTTGAAATACTTTTTCTCAATTTTTTACTCGTATAATTTTTTTATAATAAGCTATTAATATTATTAAAAAATTAAATTATTATTAATAGTTTAACATTAGCGTCCTAGACTATTTAACTGATTAATTCGATCAGCACATTTCTGGGTAACTTCTTCCAGCTCTTTGCGTTTATTTGATTGTGGAGGTTCAACAGGTTTTCCAATACGAATAGTTAAAGGTACAGAAATAGGAAAGAAAGAACCTTTTTTTAAAATTTCATGAGTTCCCCACAAAGATATGGGTAGCAAAAGAGCTTGAGTTCTATTTGCAATCATTGCAGCTCCAAGCTTTGGTTTGTCAATACTTCCGTCCTTAGTACGAGTTCCTTGTAAAAAAATACCCACCAGCCAACCGTTTTTTAATGCATTTATCGCTGATTTAATTGCACCACGGTCGCCAGTTTCTCTCTTAACAGGATAAGCCCCACATAAACGGATTGCTTGTGCTAACAAAGGAATTTTAAACAATTCTTCTTTAGCCATAAAGGCTACAGGCCTATTCATACATGAAGAAATAAGAGGGGGATCCAAATAACTAGAATGATTGCTTACTACAATAACTGGTTTTCCTTTAGGAATATTCTCCTGTCCATATACTTTCCCGCGGAAATAAGTTAGAAAAAGAGGATGGACTATTAAAATTTTTAAAAGATGATATAGTATAAAGCTTAGAATGGATTCTCTTTTTTTAAAACTATTATTTTCCATTTAAGTTGTCTTATGATCTTATGTATATTGTTTACTGTTTAATTTGTGATTTACTAAATTAAGATTATATAAATTTTATTGGTATTAGAACTTTGAAAGAGCTAATAACATAGTACAAAATCTACTATAGATTCAACTCTTATCCTTGATTGAAAGTCTATATCTAAGTTTTAAAAATAAGTATAATAAAAACCTTATTATTTGTACTTAGCTTTTCTATAGTAGTTTATAACTTATCATATTAACAAAACAAAAATTTTTAATTCTTATTGAAAATCTTGAACAAGTAGTTAAAAAACAAATAATACTTTTTCAGACGATTATTTAAAAAAAAATTATGGAATATTATTGGTTTAAAGCTTTTCATATAATTGGTGTTGTAGTTTGGTTTGCCGGGTTATTTTATTTAGTACGTTTGTTTGTATACCATGCTGAAGCTAATGAAGAACAAGAGCCGAAAAGGACTATTCTTAAAAATCAATATATGTTGATGGAGAAGCGTCTTTACAATATTATTACAACTCCAGGTATGTTCTTGACAGTAATAATGGCAATGGGAATAGTTTCTACAGACAAAACTGTCTTACAATCCTGGTGGCTACATATTAAGTTGCTATTCGTTGGACTACTTGTAATTTATCATTATTACTGTGGGAGAATAATCAAACAATTAGAGCAAGATACCTGTTTGTGGACAGGAAAACAATTTAGGATGCTAAATGAAGCTCCTACTATTTTGTTAGTCTCTATAGTTTTATTAGTTATATTTAAAGATAATTTGCCACTTGATTACGTTACTTTACTACTAATAATGGTAACAATCTTAATGGTAGTATCTATTCAATTATATGCAAAGAAAAGACGGCTTTCTAAAGAAAGTAAAGTATAGTACATTAGCTAAAAATACTTTTCTTTTTAACGAGAATTATAGAAACTTAGCAATGCTAATAGAAATTAATTTTTGTAATATGGAAAGTATTTAATATTACAACTTTTAAATAAACTAGTTGTTACTTGATTTAATAGCTATGATTCAGTTTAAAGTGAGATTTGATAGTATTGTTCCACCTTCTACACAATTATTTAATCAAATTCGTTTTGTAATTGCATCTAATCAATATTTGCCTGGAGAGAGGCTTCCTAGTATTCGTCAGTTAGCAAAAACTACAGGATTACATCGTAATACTATTAATAAAATTTATCAGCAACTTGAAGAAATTGGTCTAGTAGAATCAATAGTAGGTTCTGGGATATACGTAAAATCAAGACCTGTAGAACATAATCTATTTTTATCTAATCACCCTCAGTTTATTCAGTATTCTAGCGCGATTGCGTCAATTAATAAAAATGTAGATGGAATGCTATGGCAAGGATTAACTTTCTCGGAAATTCAAAAATTATTTTTAGAAATTTTTAACTGGCGTTCACTCTGCAGTACTCAAATTATAGTTACAGTACCAGATCAAGATATAGGCGCAGGAAAATTAATATTACAAGAATTGAAGAATGCTCTTGATATTCCTATTCAATTAGTACCTTTAAAGAAGTTGTCTCAAACCTTATCTAAGAAGAGTTCAGTAACTGTAGTAACTAGTCGTTATTTTGTTTTGGAAGTAGAGACAATTACTTCAACATATGGAACTCGTTTACTTCCTGTTGATGTCTATGATTACAATAAAGAAATTGAAATTATTAAAGTATTACCAAAAGACACTCGCTTAGGAATTGTTAGTTTAAGTACTGGAATCATAAAAGTAGCAGAAATTCTAATTCACAGTCTAAGAGGTAACGATCTGTTATTGATTTCAAGCCAAGCTAACAATCAAAATAAATTATTAAATTTGGTAAAATCAGCACAAACAATTATTAGTGATGTAACCAGTTATTCTGTTGTCAAACAAGCTATCTCATTTGTAAGAGATGATTTGATTTGTCCACCTAATTTAATATGTTCTGAATGTTATCTTAGAAAAGATTCGATTAATTTTTTGAAGCGAGAATTAGGATTAAAGTAATATAGAAGTTGACATATTATAATAGCTAATTTTTCAAGCTTTTATAGAAAAATCTGAAAAAGAAATTATTGATAAAACAATCAAAAATGATGTTCAATGATTTTGAATACTATACATAGAGACAAAAAATAAAAAATTTATAAGATTTACTAGATTCAATATTTTTTTACTAGAAACAGACTATATTTAATGCTTAGCTAAATTGTTTTTCGATTTCAATTTCTAGATCGAATAACATTTGCAAAGATTGTAAGCATCTTTGTCGAGCTTCAATATCTTGTTGAGCGCGTAGCTGAACCATAGGTTCATGTAAAATTTTATTTACTATTCCCCTCGTTAAAGCTTCAACTACTTCTTGGTGTTTTTCTGCAAACTCAACTCCTAAGCGAGATAGAGCTTTTTCAAGTTCCTGTTCTCTAATACCCTCAATTTTAGTTCTCAAGCAGCTGATAGTTGGAACTGCTTCTAAAGAATGGCACCATAACTCAAAAGTTTCTAATTCTTCTTCTAATAGCTTTTCTGCTTCTAATGCCATCCGTTGACGGCTAGAGTGATTTTTCGCCACTACTGCCTTTAAGTCATCTACATTATAAACTTCTACAAAATCCATCTCTTGTACATTTGTTGCTACATTTCGAGGAACAGAAATGTCAAATAACATTAATTTTTCTTGCGTAGATACAACCTCTTGTAGATTTTCGCGATGCAAAATTGGCTGACTAGCTGCAGTACTAGTAAAAATAATGTGTGAGTTTTTTACGGCTGTCATCATCTCTTCAAAAGGAACTAATGTTAACTGAGCTGTGGGGAACTTTTGAGCTAACTCTTCTGCTCTAAGTTTAGAGCGATTAACAACATTAATAGAAGCTGCACCTTTTGCTAAAAGGTGTTTAACTAATAAGCGTGCCATTTTTCCTGCACCGATAACTGTAACTTGCCGATTTGTTAAGTTATCTATTTTAGTAATTGATAGTTCAACTGCAGCAGAACTTATTGATACAGCTCCAGTACCTATGTTGGTTTGGCTACGAACCCTCTTGCCAGAGGTTATTGCTTGTTTAAACAAACGATCTAATAATCTACCAATTCCTTTATATTTTTGAGCTAATTTATAAGTAGTTTTTACTTGAGCTAAAATTTGTCCTTCCCCTAAAACCAAACTCTCAAGTCCTGCAGCTACTCTGAACAAGTGACGTACTGCGTCTTGATAAAGTAATATAAAAAGGTGACGTCTAAGATATCCTAAAGGTATATGACTAGTCTCAGAAAGAAATTGAATAATCTCTATAACCCCTTTTTCTGTATCAGTTAATACTGCATAAACTTCTAAACGATTACAAGTACTAATAACGGCTACTTCTTCTATATGTGGATAGCTTCGTAAATGAATTATCGCTTCTTCAACTTTAGTTTCTTGAATACTTAATTTTTCTCGAACTTCGACTGGAGCAGTTTTATGACTTAAGCCTACTACTGCGATATTCATATGTTCTCCTAATAAGGGAATAAGCTTATATTAACTAAAAATAGGGTAAATTTTACTATTTCTGATTCTTGCAATTTATATCTAAATTGTCCTAGCAACAAATACTTCGAAAAGAATCTTTATAAAACCCCGTAATTAAGAATAAACTGAAAGCTTGACCTTCATTTATTATTCATTTTTTTATTTGTGACTCAAATCCATAATAGCTAGTAAAATTTATTTTTACATACTAGAAGATAATTTTAGTTTTTTAAGAATAACTTTTCTTGCTTGTTTTTCTAAGTCATCATCAATATTTGCTAATTTTATATCTTTTTGATACTTTTCTTTTAATGCTGTTTTTATTAGCCAATCAGCAATAAATGAATTTTTAGCTAGTAGTGGACCATGTGAGTAAGTTGCAATCGCATTACGATAAAATACCCCTTCATATCCATCTTCTCCATTATTTCCGTATCCTAATATTATTTTTCCTAAAGGTTGAACATTACCTAGATAAGTGCGTCCACCATGGTTTTCAAAGCCTATAATAACAGGATTTTTACCTGAAATTTCTTTAATATCTTCTACCAAAGGAGATGCTGTAATCTGAAATACCATATTACCAACACAACGAGATATTTTTGAGCCAGAATGTTTGGTAACTATATCTAGTAATCCTAATCCATTAATTCGTTGACCAGAAGAAGACTCATAATAATGACCTAAAAGCTGAGGAGAAGCACAGGTAAAAACTCCAGGGGTACCTTGGTCTAATTTAAACTTAAGCATTTCTGCTTTGGCTCCTCTGAGGTCTCTCATGACAATTTCTTGTTGACGATCTTGAGCTCCTCCGCCAACAATTATATCCATTTGAGAAAAACAAGATGCATTAACTTTTTGATCAAGAGGAACAATATTAACTAGTATATTTCTCCACTGGCAACGTCGCTGTAAACAGATGACATTACCTCGATCACCGTACGTACTCATTAAATTAGGATATAGCCAACCGATATTTAGTGTTAGTGCCTGGGACATATTAATTATTTTAAACTTGCTGATTGAACTAACAATAAACCACCTGCACCTAATCCAACAATATTAGGTAGCCAAGCTCCTAAAAAAGGAGTAAGAATACCCCAAATACCTAACGAAGTGCTCATAAAAGCAAGGATATAGTATCCAAAAATTAGTCCTACGCATACTCCAAAACTAGTTGCTCTATTGGTATTTTGAGGTTTAACTCCAATAGAGGCACCAACTAAGCCAAAAATCAAGCAAACGAAAGGCATAGCATATTTCTCTTGTAATCGTACTTTTACTTTTCTAATACGTTTTTCATTACCACTAAATTGAACCGCTTTAAGATATTCTCTTGTCTCTGATATGGTCATTTCAGTGAAATTTTGTCTGCGATCCGCCAGATCTAAAGGAGCTCTAGGTAGTGCTAACTGTTGGTGTTGAAAACGTACAATATTGCGGTATGAGCCGTCTGGAGCAATAAGATAAATGGTGCCATTAAAGAAGTCCCAAGTATTACTCGAAATGTTCCAAGTTGCAGATTCAGAAGTAACAATTTGATTAACACCTTCTTGCGTTCTATCTAAGATAGTCAAACCTTTCATCTCTTCACCATTATATTCTTCAGCGTGAAATAGTCGAGTTAACATGGTTGACTCCTGACCATTTTTACCCTTAACAGTTTTATATTCTGGATAAACAATATTGTGTCTTTTAAAATCAGGACGTTTTTGACTAACAGCTTCTTCTAGGATTATAGCTGCTTTATGAGTTGCAGCAGGAGCTATCCAGTCATTAACTACGAATGCACATCCTGTTACTATAAAACCAAAAATAACTACGGGAATAACTAAGCGATATATTCCTACTCCTAGACTACGCAAAGCAATAATTTCACTATCACTAGATAATCGACTATAGGCCATTAGAGCTGCAAGTAATATAGCCATAGGAAAAGCTAAGCTCAGGAAACCTGGGATTTTTAATAGTAAAATCTGAAAAGCAACTGTTAAAACTAATCCTGATTCTGTTACTCGGCGTACTAAATCAAACAAAGTTCCAATAGACAAGCCTAAGGAAGTGAAAATTCCCATTCCAAAGAGAAACGGTGATAATAGCTCTAAAAATAAATAACGATCTACAACTGATAAGCTAGGAATCTTTATTTTCATTCTGATTTTAAGGTAATTTACTTGACCAATATCTATAATGCCTATTTTATTTTTAGATTTGGAAGTTTTCTCCCAAGTAATATTGTCGTACTAAGGAATTACTGTATAATTCTTCAGCACTTCCAGCTGCTAGGATTTCGCCATCACGCATAATATAAGCTCGATTAGTTATAGCAAGAGTTTCACGTACATTATGATCAGTAATTAGAATCCCCATTTGACGTTCTTGTAACTGAGCAATCATAGCTTGAATTTCCGAAACAGCAATGGGATCAACCCCGGCGAAGGGTTCATCTAATAGTAGAAAATCTGGGCCTTTCTTTCCCATAGCTAAGGAACGTGCCAATTCTGTTCTCCGCCTCTCTCCTCCTGATATTTGAGATCCTTTCGTATGAGCAATTTTTTCTAAGCGAAACTCTTTAAGTAAACCATGAAGACGTTGTGTTCTTTGTTTAAAAGTAATATTTGTTTGTTCAAGAGCAACTTGAATATTTTCTTGAACAGTAAGATACCTAAAAATACTAGGCTGTTGAGTCATGTAACCAATACCTAAACGTGCTCTTTTATGCAAAGGTAAAGAAGTAACCTCTTGTTGGTATAACCATACTTTTCCTTTGTCAGGTTTAATCAAACCTGTTGCTATGTAAAAAGTAGTAGTTTTACCTGCACCATTAGGACCAAGTAATCCAACAATTTCGCCAGGCGCTACTCTAATGTTAACCCGGTTGACAATATTGCGCTTTCCATAGGTTTTATGTATATTCTCTAAAATCAATGTCATAAGAAAATTTTAAAAATCAGAAATTTGGGAAATTTTTTTCCATCTGAGAAGATGGACTAATTGGAGTCTTTTGTGGAATGTTATTTTCAGTTTCAGTAACTAAATATATTGATTCTACTTGTTGAGCTGATTCTGGAGTTGCAATAAATCGTCCTTCATCAATTAGATATGTCATGGTTTCAGATCTCATGCTATTTCCTTCCTGGAGAACATAAACGTTACCTGTCAAGACTAAACGCCGCTCTCGGCTAAAGTATTGAGCTTGGGCAGATGTCCCCTGAATTTTACGAGCAGGATAAAAAAATTGAACATTTCCTCTAGCTGTTACAACACCAGTTTCAGAGTTTGCTTCTTGAATATCAGAACGGACAGTCAAAGGATTATTCAACGCAGATGTTTGAGCAAAAGTCTTATATGAACTGATTTCTATCGTAAGTATACCAATAATAATAGGAAAGGTAAGCCTTAGTGCTTTTGATACATATTTAGTGAATGTAGTAGGTGTAGAAAACATAAGATATATGTTAGATAACCATTTTAATTTTATTCTCTTTAGTTTACCAATCTTTTCAAAGAGAGTTGAAAATCATGTGGTTTCTATTGTTATTAAAATAATAGTTTATTTTTAAATCTTATTATTTGTATAAAATTCAACTATAAAGAGCCACTCGTAATTTTATCCCAACTTTGAAAAAAAAATAAAATCGTTCTTTATACTAGCAGTAAAAAACAAGATTCTCACTATTTTAAAGACTTTAATCATAATCAGCATGTTTTAAGAAAAAATATGCTCTTTTTTTATATTATTTTATATCGTTTGTTTGAGTTAATTAATTAAGCGTACAAATAAATAAGATCTTATTAATATAAAAAAATAAATGATGTTTGACTAAATTATACGATGTAGTTTTTACTCAGATACTTAATATTGAAAATTATAGATATCTAACCTTTCGTAGTTATAAAATATTCACTCTGTTTAAAGGTACTAGCTTTTATGTTTTATTTTTAAGATGAAAAAGCAACATTAATAGCATCAGTTACTTTTCCTACAGGGATAACTTTTAAATTAACATTAAAAGTATAATTCTTACTATTCGGAACAATCGCTCTTGTAAATCCTAATTTAACAGCTTCTTTTAAACGTAATTCTAATTGTGGTACTGAACGAACTTGGCCTCCTAATCCCACTTCACCAATTAATATAGTATTTGGAATAATTACTTTATCTTTAACGCTAGCAGTAATAGCAATTGCTATCCCTAAGTCTGCTGCAGGTTCTTCAACACCTAAACCTCCTGCAGAAGAAACATATACATCTAACTTAGATAAAGGAATTCCTACCCTTTTTTCTAACACTGCCAATATTTGCTGTAATCGACTATATGCTATGCCTGTTGTAGAACGACGGGGAGAAGGATAGCTAGTTGGGCTAACTAGAGCTTGTAATTCTACGACTAGAGGACGAGTACCTTCACAGGCAACAACAATAGCTGTTCCCGGTACAAGTTCATTTTGATTTCCCATAAATAATTCTGAAGGATTTTTGACTTCTACCAAGCCACTTTCAATCATTTCAAAAATACCAATCTCATGAGTAGCACCAAAACGATTTTTAACTGATCTTAAGACACGATGAGAAGCATATCTATCTCCTTCAAAATACAATACTGTGTCTACTAAATGCTCTAATACTCTAGGACCAGCTATAGCTCCTTCTTTTGTTACATGACCAACAATGAGCAAAGTAATATTATCTCTTTTTGCCAATCTCATTAATACTGAGGTACATTCCTTCACTTGAGAAACGGAGCCAGGGGCTGAATTTAACGTTGAAAGGTATAAAGTTTGAATACTATCGATAATAGCTACTTGAGGCTGTAAAGATTCTAGTTCCCTAAGAATCTCTTCTAGATTGGTTTCTGATAAAATGAAAAGATTTTTACGATTACATCGTTCTAGTTCTTTTCTCTCTATGTGTTTTTCTTCAGTGCCTAGCATCATTAGGCGGGAAGCACGTAATTTGATTTGTTGTGCCGATTCTTCTGCAGAAATGTATAAGATGCGAGGTAACTTTTGAGCTAATTTATTAGCCACTTGTAATAAAAGAGTTGATTTTCCAATACCAGGATCGCCGCCAATTAAAACTAAAGAACCTGGAACAACTCCTCCACCTAAGACTCTGTCTAATTCATCATACCCAGATTGAAACTGCATTTTCTCATTATCTACAATTTCATCGAAATAATTTGAAATATTTGGTTTTGGAGTAGCTCTAGAATTATTTTCTTTATTCGAATATAACGATCTTTCTCTTCTTAAAATATTGTCAGAAGAACTTGGTGTTACAACAATTTTTTCTTCTAAGCTTCCATAAGTTTGACAAGATTCACACTTGCCGAACCATTGAACAGATTCTGTTCCACAGATATTGCATACATATACGTTTCTTTTCTTAGCCATAATTAAATTTGTAAAATCATTAAAAAAAAATAAAAAATTGAATATAGTTAAAAAAAGAAAACAATAAGAGGTGTTATGAGAATATTTACTTTTATACTTATATTATACTTATATTCTAAATCAATAACTTAAGCACAAGGACAACAAAAAGATGATATTTTAAATCTTTTTCAAACTAATGGTTAGCTATTTACTAAACAGTTCGCTATTTAATTTAATAAAAGCTGAAAAATTACTTAATAACTAAGGAGTGTAATTAAAATTGGAAACACATAAAGAGAAAATTTTAGTAGTTGACGATGAGGCAAGTATACGTCGTATTTTAGAAACTCGTCTTTCCATGATTGGATATGATGTTGTAACAGCTGCTGATGGAGAAGAAGCTTTAGAAATTTTTTATGATTCAGTACCTGATTTGGTAGTTTTAGACGTTATGATGCCGAAGCTAGATGGATATGGAGTATGTCAAGAATTGCGAAAAGAATCAGATATTCCTATCATAATGCTGACAGCTCTGGGAGATGTTGCTGATCGTATTACAGGATTAGAGCTAGGAGCCGATGACTATGTGGTTAAACCTTTTTCACCAAAAGAGCTAGAAGCAAGAATTCGTTCTGTCTTAAGAAGAGTGGAGAAAGGCAGTAACCCAGGAATTCCTAATTCCGGAGTAATCTCTATTGCTTCAGTAAAAATTGATACAAATAAACGTCAAGTTTATAAAGGCGATGAGCGCATACGTTTAACAGGAATGGAATTTAGTTTATTAGAATTACTAGTAGGTTGTTCTGGAGAACCTTTTTCTCGCTCAGAAATTTTACAAGAAGTGTGGGGATATACTCCAGAGCGTCACGTAGATACCAGAGTAGTAGATGTTCATATTTCTCGCTTGAGAGCAAAGTTAGAAGATGATCCCAGTAATCCTGAACTAATATTAACAGCAAGGGGTACTGGATATCTCTTCCAACGTATTTTAGAACCTGGAGAAGAATTGTAAGAATCACACAAATGACGAATTAAACTACTAAATTAAGTTTTTTATTTCTATATGTCTATGAATATCCCATACTATTTCCACTGAAAAAGTACAGGTTATTACGTTTTAAAATTATTTTATAACTTTAGTAGTCTAAGTATCTATGTCTTTTATAGATATCAGCCAAACTCGTTTATAAATTAAGGAAGAACTGTGCCATTCAAGAAGTTTCACAAACTACAAAGGTTGAATGCAAAAAAAGCAAAGATAAGTCTTGTTGCACGAAAAAATATCGTAAATAATATATTTCATAGTTATTATCAAATAAGTATGGAATTGCTTTTTGAGCACGTATAGAAATATACAAAATAACTATCATTTTTATAGTAATCTAGAGCATAAGAGTGCTTGTTACTAAAATTCTTTGTTGGCACGGTTATGGTAAATATTTTTTGAGTTTCCATGCTTAATATTTATGAAATAATTCTATTTTTTAATAATTTCATACAGCCTATATAGATTTATAATAATAAATTATTAAATTCTGATTTATTATTGTAATTAAGATATCTACTCTAAATCAATCAAGATATAATCAGATGAGATTAAATGTTTCTTTTTTGTTCGGTATCATTTTGTAGTTACTTTTCCTAAAACATAATTATTGAATGTATCAAAAAATATAATATGTCCAAATCAGATTTCCGCTCTATAAATACTCATTTAAATAGTCAACAACTTTCTAAAAGTCCTTCCGTTAGAGACTTTCAAGAAATTGCTAAACCTGATTTATCTTTAGAAGAAGTGAGGGATAAACTCAAGGATGCTAGCGCTCAGCAAGTTATAGAGTGGGCAGCAGAAACTTTTGGTAATGGATTAGTTATTAGTACAAGTTTCGGCATTCAATCTGCGGTAATGTTACATTTAGCTACAAAAATAGTTCCAAATATTTCAGTTATTTGGGTTGATACTGGTTATCTTCCTGCAGAAACCTATCAGTTTGCCCAAGAATTAACTGAACGTCTCAATCTAAACTTGAAAGTTTATCAATCTTTTCTTACCCCAGCAAGGATGGAAGCTCTCTACGGTAAATTATGGGAATATCAAGATATTAATGCTCTTAATCGATACGACTTTATGCGTAAAGTTGAACCAATGCAAAGAGCTCTGAAAGAGCTTAGTTCTACGGCTTGGTTAGCTGGATTGCGCCGTCAACAAACAGAACATCGTAAATCTTTAGAAAGAATTGTTTTACAGGAACAGCAGTATAAGATACACCCTATTTTACATTGGAATTCCCGTGATATTTATAATTATTTAACTACTCATGACCTTCCATATCATCCTTATTTTGAAAAAGGATATGTTAGCGTGGGAGATTGGCATTCAAGCCGTCCGATGAAAGCGGATGATAACAATGAACGGGATACCAGGTTTCATGGATTAAAACAAGAATGTGGCTTACACTTACCTCTTTCTCCAGAAGTTTCCAAAAGCTTAGATTCTAGTAATCTTTGAGTACGAAAAATAAATATTATTTAAAAACGTTCGAACAAATTCATATTTTCGAGATATTTAATTTTTAGTTAATCTTATTAAATATTAATTATTGTTTAGTATCTAATTTATAAGGCGGCACCCAGATTCGAACTGGGGATAAAGATTTTGCAGACCTCTGCCTTACCACTTGGCCATGCCGCCAGACAATATTTACACTATAGCAAAAATTATTAAATAAAGATAGAAATTAATAATATATAAATCTCAAATTTTTCTTAAGAGCCTTAAACTACATTTTCTTTGTCAAAACAAGTTATACAATAGAAATAGCCAGTATAATATTATTGTTATTAACAGACTGCAAAGCAAAGATGCAACGTATCAATCTATCGTTTTGTAATGCCTTTAGATACAACATGAATATAAATCAGAAATTATTGACTAATGTGATGTGCTACTTTTTAGGATTAAGTAAAATATTTGTCTCTCTTGATGTGAATGCTGCTGATCCATTTACAAAATTTTATAACCAGGCATGTGTTCCTGAAGCAAAGAAAGCTGGACTAAATGACAAAGAAGCGAGGAAAGGATGCAATTGCACTGTTCGCTCACTAAGAAAAAAGTATTCTAGCCAAGCTTTTTCTGCACTTTACAATAAATATCGCGCTAAAGATAGTAAAGCTAGACAAACTTTAACTAGATTTGGAGAGACTTGTTTTGAAGCTGTTTTTGATAATATTCTTTTTGGACGTTGAAATTCTATGTAATACACAAGATACTAATGTTGTGAAAAGATATTGCTAGTAGAAATAACAATTTCAAAATTCTATTAAAGCCTAGTTTCAGAAGTAGGCTTATTATTTAATTTTAATTATGTAAATGGTGTAAAAAGGTACGAATTTTTATGAAAAAATCTTGGCGAGAATACCTGAACATTTCCCGTATAGCAATTAAATATACAAAAGTTACCTTATTTGTAGCGATTACCATTGCTATTTCAGGTATATTCGTCTTTAGTTCTCTAAAATATGCCTTATTCCCTGAGATTTCTTTTCCAGTAATTATTGTTAACGGAAATATACCATTAGAAACTACTTTAGAAACAGAGAAACAGCTTACTAACCCTTTAGAAAATGCTTTGAGCTCTATTCCGGAAGTAGAGCTAATGTCTTCCACTTATCCTGGTAAAGCTGTAATCAATATTAGCTTTCCTGCAGGATCAAATTTAGAAGATTCAGCTGCAGTAGTCAAAGAATCATTAGAAAAAGTAGATTTATCGCCTAATGCAAGTTTAGAAGAAATTAAAGCAATTAATTTAAATGAATCTGTAGCAGTTACTTATGCAATATCTAGTAAAACTATAGAAGTTGATAATTTGATATCTATTGCGAGAGAGAACATTGTTCCTTCTCTTGAATCTTTATCAGGAGTTAAAAGAGTTTCTCTGTTAGGAGATGGTTTTATTCAAAACGAAAAAAGTAATGATTTGAATTCAGAACCATCAACTTTAACTAGATTTAACCAAGAAGATATATTAGCAGTCCAAGTTATCAAAACTGCGGATAGCAATATATTAGATGTTGCTTCAGCTGTTCATAAAGAAGTAACTAACCTAAGTGAAACTTTACCTGATATTCGATTAACTATTGCTGAGAACCAAGCTAATTATATTGAAGAGGCTAGCCAAGCAACACTAGAAGCATTGATGGGAGCAGTTTTCCTGGCAGTTTTAGTTATATTTTTTTGTTTACGTAATATTCCAGCAACTTTAATTACTGCTTTAGCTATTCCTATGTCACTACTAGGGACTTTTATTGTTATAGCTATAGCTAAATTTAATTTAGAAACAATTACTTTATTAGGTTTAGCTCTTGTTATAGGTATCATTGTTGATGACGCTATCGTAGACGTAGAAAATATAATGCGTCATATTGATAACGGATTGAGTCCACGTGAAGCAGCAATAAAAGGCACAGATGAAATTGGGTTAACAGTTATATCTTCAACACTAACTTTAGCTGCTGTTTTTCTTCCAATTGCATTTATTGGAGGAAGTCTAGGACAATTTTTTAAACCTTTTGGTATCACTATTTCTGCAGCTGTTCTAATTTCTTTGTTAGTAGCTCGTACCTTATCTCCTGTACTAGCAATATATTGGATCAAACCAGTTAAAAAATCATCAGCTGTTAATAAAAAACCATTTTTTCTTGCTCAAAAATATCGTCGAATTCTAAATTGGTCCTTATGTCATAGGAAAATAGTTATTAGTGTTGCTCTCATTAGTTTTCTAGTAGGAATTGCATTGATTCCATTTATTCCCCAAGGTTTTATTCCAAAACTAGATCGTGGAGAGTTTAATGTAATTTATAATTTACCATCTCCTAAAATTCCTAAACGTTTACAGGTAGCTCATGATAGTGCTTTGAACAACAGTGAACCCTCTCTGTTTCAAGATTTTTCCCAGTCTCCTGAGCGTTTCCTACTACGTAAAAATTACCGTGTTGCTAGCAAACTAGAAAGCGTTATTTTAGAAAATCCTAATGTTTTATCAGTCTATAGTATTGCTGGTTATCAAGGTAATCCTCTCAAGGGAAAGATATACGTTAGGCTTAAAGAAGATAGGTTGTTAAGTACTAGTCAAGTTCAAAATCAAATTAGGAAGAAATTTCCAACTCTAAGGGGAGGAAGTATAAGTGTAGAAGACATTCTATTTATTGAAACTGGTGATGATAGTCCTTTAAAAATAGCATTATTAAGTGATAACTTAACAAGTATTGAAAAAACGTCTCAAGATCTAAAAAGCCGTCTAGATGATGTTCCAGGTTTGGCAGATATTAAGTTATCGTCAATTAATGGTCATGATTCTTTGATCGAGCATTTTCAGAAAACTAGAGTTGTATATTTAACTGCTAATTTATTTGAAGGTGTAGGTTTAGGAGATACTACTAAAAAAGTTAAAGAAATAACTAAAGAACTTTTACCTGACGACGTTGATTTTGAAATTCAAGGAGCCTCTGCTCAAGTTCTTAGTATTTTTAAAGAATTTGCTATTACCTTGTTTTTTGCTATTGCATGTATGATGGTCATCCTATACTTAACTTTTGGACGCTTTTTAGAATCTTTTGTAGTATTTTTATCTTTACCTTTATCGATAGTTGGAGCGATGTTTGCTTTGCTAATTACTCAAAATGATTTTGGGATGATTTCATTAATCGGGTTGATATTTTTACTAGGATTATTAGATAAAAATGCTATTTTATTGATGGACTACACCAATCAACTTAGAGAGCAAGGCATGAGTCGTCATGACGCTATTTTAAAAACAGGAGAAGTACGATTACGTCCAATAATAATGACTACTGCTTCAAGTATTTTGGGGATGTTGCCAATTGCAATTGGCTTAGGAGCTGGAGCTGAATTAAGACAACCGATGGCAGTTGCTATTCTTGGAGGATTATTTACATCTTCTGCATTAAGTTTAATTGTAGTTCCAGTTCTATATACCTTATTAGAAGATATTTCGGAAAAATTTACAAAATTAAGGAATAAAACTGAATTTTAGATAAAATTTCGAATATTATAAATATGGCTCAGTACGCAATTGCCTTAGGAAGTAATCTAGGAAATTCATATACTATCTTAAATAAAGTAATATTTTTCTTATCTCGGTATCCTGATATAGGTTTAGCCTCATCTTCTCCTTTCTATCAAACGTTTCCTATAGGACCAAAACAACCTAGCTATTATAATTGTTGCATAACAATAAATTCATCAATTAATCCTAAAAAATTATTAGAAATTTTATTCAATATTGAAAAAAAGTTCGGTAGGATAAGAAATAAAAGATGGGATGCAAGAACCCTAGATTTAGATATTTTATTATGTAATGAATTAATTATAAATACTTCTTCTTTGCAGATACCGCACCCTCAAATGATAAAACGTAAATTTGTTTTATTACCTCTCTGTACTATAGCTTCTACTTGGAAACATCCAATAACTAAAAAAACAGTAAAAGAGCATCTACAAGCAATATCCTATGAAAATATAATGTAATGTCATTTTTCTAATTGAATTTTTTTAGAAAATTGTCGTCAACATCATAACCTAATAATTGAGCCATATTTTTCAAACGAAATGTAGAGTAAATTTTTTGTTTTTTTAGCCAATCAGATATTATAAACAGTTTATGCATTACGAAAATCTCTAGTGCTTCAGAATTATACTGGATTCCATTCACTCTATTAAATTGATGAGGGACTAACATCGCTGTATATCTTGCTAATTCTCCTTTTTTAGAATTCAAAAGAAAAGGTATCCATGGATAAATTCCATCTATACGGATAAACCATAAACGAATTTCAGAGATTTCAGATAATTCTCTAGGATCGTCAGGAGGTTGAGGATACTGAATATCAAAAGTTAAATCTTGTTCAAATGATATGATTTCTTCTTTTTTTAATTTTGGTTCGACAAAGTCAGTGATAACACTAATATCTAAATTGATTATATCATCGTGTTTTATTAAAATTATTTTTGTCATTATGGTTGTATAACGCTTTAGTTATATTTATAAGAGATAGCTTATCAAGTAAAAAATAACATTAACTGCATAAGAAAATCTCAACTTAAATTATATATCTAATTGAAACTATAATTTTGCTTATAAGTTTAATTATTTTGATTGATTTTATACAGATCATGTTTTAACTTTTAATTAATAAAAGCTTCTTTAAAGCTAACACTTACTTTTGGGTGTTAGCTTCAAAGAAGCTCTTATTGATTAATTAAGCTTATTGATTAATTAAGCTTATTAATTGATTAATACTGCAGGTAATAGTTCTTTTACCTTATCACTCTGAAAATGGTATGAATTAGCTTCTTGTATGACCATTGGCAAAGCAGAACGAACTTTTGAATTAACTTCTACGGTTTTTGCATCAAAAGTTTCTGTAGCTATTTTAGGATATAGACCCATAATAATAATAGGGGCAATCAAACAAGCAGATATAAAGATTTCCCGCGGTTTAGCGTCTAAATTAAATTGACTCAACTCCAATTTTTCATTACTCTGTCCATAAAATACAACTCTTAGCATTGACAATAAATAGATAGGAGTTAGGACCAAGCCTACTGCTGTTAGAAATATAGCTATAGCTTTAAATGACGCAGTGTAAGCATCACTTTCAGCAACTCCTAGGAAGATAGTAAGCTCTGCTACAAATCCACTCATACCAGGCAAAGCTAAAGAAGCCATTGCTGAAGTTGTAAATAATGCAAAAGTTTTAGGCATTTTTAGAGCTAGTCCACCCATCTCGTCCATCATTAAAGTATGGGTGCGCTCGTAGGTAGTACCACATAAGAAAAATAGGGATGCAGCAATCAAACCATGTGAAACCATTTGAAATACTGCTCCATTAATTCCTACTTCGGTAAATGAGGATATGCCAATAAGGACAAAGCCCATGTGAGATAAAGAGGAACAAGCAAGGCGACGTTTGAGATTCGTTTGGCCAAACGCTGCAAATGCACCATAGACAACATTTACAACCCCTAAGATCAATAGTAGGGGAGCAAATATAATGTGAGCATTTGGCAACATTTCCATATTGAATCTAATAAGTCCATATCCCCCCATTTTTAAAAGAACACCAGCTAATATCATAGATACTGGTGTAGAAGCTTGACTATGGGCGTCAGGCAACCAGGTGTGTAAAGGAAATATTGGTAGTTTAACAGCATAAGCTATTAGAAAACCTATATATATTAGAACTTGCAAAGAAGTAGGTATTTCTTTCAGACTTAATTCTGCCATGTTAAAGGTGATATTATCGCCATAAAAAGCAAGAAGAAGAGCAGAGACTAAAATTCCTATAGAAGCAAGGGCAGTATACAAAATAAATTTTGTGGCTGCATATAATCTTTTTTCACCACCCCAAATGGAGATTAATAAGTAGACAGGAACAAGTTCTAGTTCCCACATAAAGAAAAATAACAAGACATCTTGTGCAGCAAAAACGCCGATCTGAGCGCTATATAGCACTAACATCAAGAAATAGAAAAGTTGTGGTTTTTTCTTTACATTCCAAGATGCAAGTAATGCAACAGTTGTTATAAGTCCTGATAAAACGATTAAAGGCATTGATAAACCATCAATACCTAGCGACCATCCAAGACCCATTGTTGGAATCCAGTTGTAGCTTTCTGAAAGTTGAAGATTACTGCTGCTGAAGTCATAATCTCTAGATATAGCAAGAATAGTTAAACCAAAGTTTAATAGACTTACACCTAGTGAGTATGAACGAAGGGTTTTTCCTTCTTTATCTGGGATAAAAGGAATAGCGAAAGCAGCAATTAGCGGTACAAGAATAAGAGCAGTTAGCCAGGGAATATTGTTGGTAAACATGGCTTTGTTAAGTGTGACGTTTGTTCACTTATATTATATAAAGTTATATTACAGAATTAAAAACAAATATTATTGAGTAAAAACTTATATGCTTCTCATATATGGGTTTGCGCTTTTTATCAGTGTTGTTTTTTATCAAAATTTCATAACATAGTTTTTTGGAAAAGTTATTTTTACTTTTAATTAGAGTTAATATTTTGAAAATCTTGATAAATGTCGTTTTAAGATATCTTATTATTAGATCAAGCCGAGAGGTCAATGTTAAATTTTTATTTTATGTCTAATATATTCATTAGCTGTTAAAAATAGGAACTTACTATTAAAATTCATATGACTGGTATGCTAAAAGTTTTAATATAAAAATCTAACATCATAGACAGTGTTGGGGCGGTTGAATAGTACATAATCTGTGTCATATAAAAAATTATATGTAGTTTAAGATATTTAAAATACAGTCATAAATGTCCAAACAATTTTTATTACAATTATCTAATGTTGGGTTAACTGATCCTCTTTCAAAAAGTCAACTTTTAAAAGAAATTTCATTTAACCTTATTACTGGGGAACGTTTAGTATTAATAGGCCCATCTGGATCCGGAAAAACGACATTATTACGTTTAATTAATCGTTTACAGGAACCAAGTACTGGAAAAATTCTTTTTTGTTCTCAACCATTAGAAAAAATTCCTATTATTGATTTGCGGCAGCAAATAGTTTTAGTACCGCAAGAACCTAAGCTACTGGGAATGAGCGTTAATGAAGCTTTATCTTATGCACTAAAGCTTCAAAATATTTCAAAAGCTGAGATAAATCAAAGACTTCAAAAATGGAAGTCTAGATTATCTATTCCAAATCAATGGTTAGAACGTTATGAGTCAGAACTTTCTTTAGGACAACGGCAAATAATTGGAATTACTAGAGGTTTAATTATTGAACCTAAAATACTACTTTTAGATGAACCTACTTCTTCACTGGATAGTCTTAAAGCTAATCAGATAATAAAATTACTTACTAATATTACACAATACACACAAACTGCTATCGTCATAGTTAGTCATGATTTAGAAGTTGTGAAAAGTTTTTCCAAATATATTTTGAAATTAGAGCAAGGGAAAATTAAGTAATAATCATCTAAGTCAATAAAGCTAAAAAACTTTTAATTCACTATGTGTATGTAGCCTAGTTATTTTTACTTTAGAGAATACTAGTAGCATGCTGAAAGACATAAGTATATTAAATATACTTATGTCTTTCAGCCTCATAACATACTCAATAAATTCTTCAAACGACTTTTATCCCATCCTTTTATGTTTAATATACTCCAAGATTCAATTAAGTCTGGACCATTCAATTTTCCAGACAATCCTGCCCTAAGAGAGCGCATTACTAATCCTTTTTTAACTTTAAGTGTTTTAACAATTTCACTAATTATTTCTTTAATTTCATCTTCATTTAATATAGGATATTTTTCAATTTTCGCTAGAGCTAATTGAATAATATCCATAGCATTATCTTGCTCCATATGTAGTAGAGCTTCATTGCTATAATTTATATTTTCACCAAAGAAAAAAGAGCTCTCTCTTATAACATCATTCAAACGAACTAAGCTAGGTTGAATTAAAATAGTTATACGTTCCAGCCATTGAAGATCAAGATTTATATCAATAGGATAATTAGCTTCTTTCCAATATGGTATTAGTAAATCTAATAATTGTTGTACTGGCATCTTGTGAAGGTATTGACTATTAACCCAATCTAGTTTGTCCCAATCAAATTTAGCACCTGCTTTGTTAACACGTTCTAAGTCAAAACTTTCTGCAATTTCCTTTAATGAAAAAATCTCTTGGGTGCTATCAGATAAAGTCCATCCTAAAAGACTCATGTAATTAACAAGGGCCTCTGATAAAAATCCCATTTTCTGGAAGTCATTAATAGAAGTAACTCCATCTCTTTTTGAAAGTTTACGGCCTTCTTTATTTAAGATTAAAGGTGTATGTGCAAAATAAGGAATTGTTTTGCCTAATGCTTCATACAATAAAATTTGTTTGGCTGTGTTTGCTATGTGATCTTCTCCACGAATTACATGGCTGATATTCATATCAATATCATCTACCACTACAGCAAGATTATAAAGAGGTTGTCCAAACAGCTGATCTGAACTTTCTTTAACGCGGGCAATTACCATATCTCCACCAAGATCAGTACCTTTCCATATCATATGCCCCCTAATCAAATCATTCCAACGAATTTCTTGTTCTTCATTTATTATGAATCTAATGACGGCCTTTCTTCCTTCTGCTTCAAAGGCTTCTCTTTGTTCCGCTGTTAGATAACGATGACGATTATCATATTTAGGTGCTTGATTGTTAGATTTTTGTATTTCTTTCATATTCTCCAACTCTTCCGAAGTACAGTAGCATCGGTATGCAAGACCTTGGTCAAGTAACTGTTGAATAGCTTTATGATAAGAACTTAATCGTTGAGTTTGGAAAAAAGGTCCTTCATCCCAAATCAAACCTAACCAAGCCAAACCTGATTTTATATCTTCAACAAATTCAGGCTTAGAACGTTGCTCATCTGTATCCTCGATACGTAAAATAAATTTACCTTTGTATCGACTTGCAAATAACCAATTAAAAATAGCTGTCCTAGCAGTACCAATATGTAAAGTTCCGGTAGGACTAGGAGCGATACGAACTCTTACTGTCACAAAAATTTCCTCAAAGTCAAGATTGGCTCTAATATATTCTAATGGAGTTAAAGACAGAAAAAATTTAACTATTAATTTTCATCTTTTATATGTTAATACTATTTTCTTTTACTGAAGTAAAACCTAAAAATAATCTTAGTAATAATTCTTTAATACAATTAATTAAATAATTGTCCCATAGCAGTCTTTTTGATATCTAACCATTAGAATTGTAGCTTTTTGACTACAAAATACCTAATCATTAATTCTATCTCATTGACATTTCATACATACTCATATCATAAGTACTTACTAAATCATAATACTATTAGTGTTAAAACTTATATCTTGAAAATTTCTACTTTTAAGTTTTAACTATGCATATTTCTGTATTCTGCTATGGCTTAAATTTTTTCAGTTTGTCAAAACATAAAATGCTTGGAAGTATATACTAAAAATGCTAGCCTATAAGCTAACTTTAAATAGCTTAAATCTTTTATTTTTGGTTCAATAAATTATGTTTTTTCTCGCTCTAATATTTTCTCAGGTATCAACAAATCAAAACATAACATTAGAAAATCCATCTTCAACAATTGAGAGTTTTAACTATTTTCAAATTATTATTTTGGGCATGATACAAGGATTGACAGAATTTTTACCTATTAGTAGCACAGCTCACTTACAAATTATCCCTTCTTATTTAGGTTGGGGAGATCCAGGAGTAAATTTTTCTGCCGTAATTCAGTTAGGAAGTATTATTTCAGTTGTATGGTATTTTTGGTCAGATTTGAAAAAGATTATTATGGGTACATTTATAGCAATTAAGGATCATGATTTAGAATCTCATGATCTTCGCATGGGATTTGGTATTTTTATGGGTACATTACCTTTCCTTTTAATTGGATATTTAACAAAAACTTTTATGACTGATATGGATAACTCTATTTTACGTAGTAGTGAAATGGTTGCAGCTTCTTCTATTATTATGTCTTTATTGCTAGCATTGGCGGAAAAAGTTGGTAAATATGAGCGTACCTTTGATAAATTAAAATGGCAAGATGCATTTCTGATGGGTACTATTCAATCTTTGGCTATAATTCCTGGAGTTTCTCGGTCAGGCTCAACAATTACTTTAGGATTATTTCTAAATTTGAATCGAGAAACAGCAGCACGATTTTCTTTTTTGCTAGGTATTCCTGCGATAACGATAGTAGGGTTGTATGAATTAATTGAGATTTTTAATACCGGATTTTCTCAGGAAACGATACTACCTCTATTTACAGCAATACTCTCTTCTATTTTTTTTTTCTTACTTATCCATTGCTTGGCTAATAAATTATCTGCAAAAACAAAGTACTTGGATATTTGTATGGTACCGTTTAGGGTTTGGTTCATTTATCCTTATAGATATGTTTCTCTCTTAATTGCGTAAATATTTATCTTATACTCCTCCCCAAACAAAACGTAAGTACCAGAAAGGAAATAATAAAAACAATGCGATCAAATCTCCTTTAACTAAGTAAAGTTTATGCCATTTTACTCTATGTTTATTTGGACTAATGAAACCTCTAATTTCCATTGTAGTCGCAATTTCATTAGCTCTAGTTAATAAATTTTCTAGTATTTTTTCTATTACTACTATCCATACTTGAAAGCTTTTTTTAATTCCTAATTTTTTCCAATTAATAGCTCTAGTTTTAATAGAACGAGTAAGATTTTGTATTTCTTCCAAGACTAAGGAAATAAAACGTAAAGATAAAGTGAAAATTAATAAAATTTCAGTTATTGGAACTTTAAAGAATCTTAAAGGTGACAATAAATAATCTAATCCTTCAGTTATAGCCTCAGGAGTAGTAGTCGCTAAATATAAATTGGCACTATAAACTGCTACAAAAATATGAGTACCTATTCTTATTCCTAATTCTAAAGATCTACGAGTAACGAGAAAAATTCCTTTATCGAGCAATACATAATTATAAGAATTTGATCCTGGTATTAATATATTATTTATTGGAAGTCTAGGTTGAGAAGAAATTGCTAATCCATCAGGTGATAAAGCTATGATTAAAAATACTAAAAAACTAATAATTAAAAGCCATCCCATTTGTTGTTTCCAAACTCTTAGAGGAATATTAACAACTACAGTCAAGACTACAAGAAAACCTACAAGAACTAACAGCCATTCTGGGCTAGATGATCTATTCGCAAGCAATAAAGACATTAACCAAATCAACTTAACTCTAGAATCAAGTAAATGTAGCCATGTGAGGGGCTTTTCAAGATAAAGTCCAATAGGTAATGATCGCAATAGATCCATAATTACTGTAAATTTTACTTATTATCTGTGATATCAATTTTCTGATTTAAAAAATAAGACAAAAATTATCTTATCAAATAAATTATAAAGTTTTATTCAATATATAAAAGAAGTTTATGTGGGAAACGTTCTAATTTTAAATGCTTAAGATTCAGAATAATATTTAAATTATTCAATAAATAAGACACTTATATAATTAAAAAAAAAGAATCAATATATTAAATCAAGAACTTTTTAGGTATTGGTAAAAATAAGCTTTATAAAATCAATTTACATTAAATCTTCCTAGAAATAGGTTAAAACCTTTAACTTCTAATAATCAAGAATAATATATTAATCCGTATTATAGGCTTATAATGAACAAATAATTAAACTTTTTCAAAACTAAATTATCAAATATACTTTGAAGGATAATCCTCTAATATTCTAAATATAAAAAATAAGTACTTTGCTATATTTAAAATCCTACATGGGAAGTCAATACATAGTACTAAAGACTTATTATGCTTCCATATTTAATATTTTTTCATTAAAATATCATTTTCTTGCTATTTATCAATATTTAAAGTATTACTGTTAAAGTGATATTACAATGCATCGTATAATTATGTAAAAATTTATTAGCTTTCGTCTTTTATGCACAATTATTATATTTATTGATTAACTTCATAAAATATTTTTATACATAATCTAATATATTTTGTTTTGACTGCTTTATTTATATAGTATTTATTATTTCTAATTTATTACAGTGGCTAAGGTTATCCTCAAAGACATTAATAAAAGTTTCTTCCGTCAAAGAAACAAATCAAAAGATTTTGAAGTTAAAATTTTACAAAACATTAATTTAAATGTTAACGATGGGGAGTTTATGGTTCTAGTAGGGCCATCAGGATGTGGAAAAAGCACTTTACTTAGACTCATAGCAGGTTTAGAGACTATTACATCAGGAGAAGTTTTAATAGGAGAAAAAAATGTGGGCTCTCTTCTTCCTAAACAGCGTGATATAGCTATGGTTTTTCAAAATTATGCTTTATATCCTCATCTTAATGTTTACGATAATATCGCTTTCGGATTACGTCGCATCAATAAGGTGGAGAAAAAAATAGATAAAATTGTAAATAATATAATCCAGTTATTACCTAAAAGATTCAGATATAATTCAGCTCTAGAAGTAGATATCAATCAAAAGATAAAACAAGTTAGTAAGCTATTACAGTTAGATAATCTTTTGCATAGGTTACCAAAGCAGCTTTCAGGAGGACAAAGACAAAGAGTAGCTCTAGGAAGAGCAATCGCCAGAAATCCCAAAGTTTTTTTAATGGACGAGCCAATGTCGAACTTAGATGTAATTTTAAGAACAGAGACTCGTTCTCAAATTGTTAAACTACAAAATCAATTAAAGATTACAACCATATATGTTACTCATGATCAAACTGAAGCAATGACAATGGGTGATCGCATTGCTGTTATGAATCAAGGAAAGATTCAACAGGTTGCATCTCCTCTGGAACTATATAATAATCCTATTAATTGTTTTGTTGGAAGCTTTATTGGATCTCTACCAATGAATTTTTTACCAGTAACAATAGAAGATTGCTCAACAATTTTTTACGATAAATTTAGTTTATCCATTCCTGCTGTACGGAGAATATATTTAAAAGGACATAACAAAAAATTAGCTATATTAGGATTTAGACCTGAACATATTACTTTAAGCGTTCCCAGCATAAATAATTTACAAGTAAAAGTTACTCTGGTGGAAAATATGGGGAACGAAATGCACTTGTTTACTGAAACATTAAGTGATATTCCTATTAAAATCATAATTAAATATATAGGGAATGATTTAATTAAGACAGGAGACACACTATGGCTATCAATAAATGAAAAAGCGATTCATATATTCGATTCCGAAACAGAAGAATCCTTGCTGAGATAAAAGTGGTTCTTAATAGGAAATAACTAAACATGTCAAAACGAAGTAAAATTATAAATAATCTTATATTGATTTTTAGTAGCTTAACCTTCACTTTATTTATTGGAGAGATTGGCTTAAAAATATTAAATATTTCTTATCCCAGTTTTTATAAAGTTGATTCTCATCGAGGACATTCTCTCATACAACATATGTTCGGAATATGGAAACATGAAGGAAGTGCATCAATATCAATCAATAAAATCGGACTAAGAGATAAAAATTATACAAAAAAGAAAATTAAAGATACTTTTAGAGTTGTAGTCATTGGTGATTCATTTGCTGAAGCTATACAGCTTGATAAAGATAAAACTTTTTGGTCGCTAGTAGAACAAAAATTATCTAAATGCCAAAAATTAGATAACAAAAATATTGAGGTAGTAAATTTTGGTGTTGGTGATTATGGTACTGCACAAGAGTATACAACACTAAAATATTATGCTAGTCAGTTTCATCCTGACCTGGTTTTGTTAACGGTTTTTACTGATAATGATGTTATTAATAATTCAAAGGTTTTAAGTCCCGAGGATAGATTTAGTCCATTTTTGAGTTTAAAAGATAATAAGTATAATTTTGATATGTCGTTTAGAAAAACTAAAACTTATCAATGGCGTAATAGTTTTGTCAGAAAAAAATTATTTGCTTTAGTAAATAAATCTCATGTTTTACAGTTAATCAATCAAACTAGAGTTCTTATAAATAAGCAGCATTCTGAGACTATATCTAGTGAAATGATGAAAGATGAGGATAAGTTACATAATCTTGAATTTATATCAGATTTATATAAAAAATCTTCTGCAATATGGCAAAAAGAATGGAATTTAACAGATGAATCAATTAAGCTAATACAGCAAGAAAGTTATATGCTTAATAGCGACTATTTGGTAGTGACATTAAGTAATCCTATTCAAGTTTATCCCAACTTTTTAGTTAGAAAGAAATATTTTAAAGATTACACAATATATGATCAGTTTTATCCTGATCAACGTATTTATAAATTGTCACGAATAAAAGATTTTAAAGTTTTAGCCTTGGCCCCACTTTTACAGACTTATGCTGATAAAAATAAAGTTTTTTTGCATGGTTTTAATAATACTAAATTAGGGAATGGACATTGGAATCATTTCGGACATCAAATTGCTGGAGAAATAATTAGTAATAAAATTTGTTCACTACAAAAATAGCCTAGAAATAACTATTTTTGTGGCTTAGGACATATAATTTTTAAAAAAAAGTTGTTGCTATTAACAATCAATCCTTTTTCTAAACTATTTAAAAATAAGTGAGTAAAGATCTAATATCAAAGCTTTAGTTGTCAATATAAAATTAGTAAAAATATTTATTAAGTAATAAGACAACTATAATATTAGGCTATAAAATATCGTCTTTTTGGTAGATACTAAGGGTTAAATTTTAAAAATGTTAAAATATAAGAATCTTTTATGTATAAATTTAAGACAGGGTAATACATCAACAATTAATAATTTAAATATGTCTAATTGGTTAGAACATAGCGTACAAATTGAAGTAGAAATTCCTATCGAACAAGTATGGGAATTATGGTCAGACTTAAAGGAAATGCCTAAATGGATGAAATGGATTGATTCTGTTGAAATTTTGGATGACGACCCTAACTTGTCACGTTGGAAGTTGGTTAGTGGGGGATTTCAGTTTACCTGGATATCAAAAATTTTAAAAGTAGTACCTAACCAAATTATACAATGGGAATCAGTAAATGGATTACCTAACCGAGGAGCTATTAGATTTTATGATAGACAAGGTAGTAGCATTGTTAGACTTACTATTGCTTATAGTATTCCAGGATGGTTAGGTAAATTAATGGATAACTTATTTTTAGGTCAAATAGTTGAATCTACCATTTTGGAAGATTTAAAAAGATTTAAAAATTATGCATTAAAGAAAAACAAAAATAGAATATAACTATGTAATGTTTTATTAGACTTCTCTCATATATTTTGATTAATAAATTAAGTTGCTCTCTTGTCAAAATTAAAATTATTAAAAAGTCTCTTAAACAATACTTAAAATAAATGCTTGAACTGTTTATAACGTCCTAAAGCGATTAAAGGGAAATAAATGCAGTATAAACGATATCGTATATAGAAATGAGAAGGAAATCCAGTTCCAGTAAATTCTTCTTCTTCCCATGTTCCTGAATTAGTCTGGGTATTTAACAAATATTCTATACCTCGATCAATATGATTAGTAGCAAAACTATTTAAAGCTTTCCCAGCATCTAATAGACCAATTAAAGACCAAGCAGTCTGAGAAGCAGTACTTATACCTTTTCCTTTTAAATTAGGATTATCATAACTGAAACAAGTTTCTCCCCATCCACCATCTTCATTTTGGCAGCTTAATAGCCAATTTACTCCTTTACTTAACTGTGAATGATTTTCATCAGAATTAAGAACTGCTAATGCAGACAATACTCCACTAGTTCCATAGATATAATTAACACCCCATCTGCCAAACCAACTTCCATCTTTTTCTTGTTCACTATACAAATAATTGAGGGCTTTTGTAATACGTTTATCAGAAATTTTCAAATTACATGAACCTAACATTTCTAATACTCTTGCAGTTATATCAGCACTATTTGGATCAATCATTGCTTTGAGATCTCCATAAGGAACTTCATTCAACCAAGACTGGTTATTATCTATGTCGAAAGCTGCCCATCCTCCAGTTTTAGACTGCATTGTTTCTATCCACTGAAGACAACGGCTGATAGCTGCTTCTTTTTGTTGTTCGTTTACCAAATTAATTCCTTCAAGAGCCATTACTACGGCTGCTGAATCATCAATATCAGGATAAAAACGATTAGTGAATTCAAAAGCCCATCCTCCGGGCTTTCCAAGCTTATTTTTAACAGCCCAGTCTCCATAGTCCAAACATTGTTTGCTTAGCAGCCAATCTCCGGCTAGTTGAAGAGAAAGATGATTTCTAGACAGTCCTGATTCAGTTAAGGCTCTAATCATCCAAGCTGTATCCCATACAGGGGAAACACAAGCTTGAACATAATAATCTTCATCTTTTTCTATAGAAAAACGTTGAATAGCTTCAAGACCTCTTCTAACAGAGGGATCTTCTAAATCATATCCTAAAGTTCGAAATGCGATTAGAGAGTTTAGCATAGGAGGCATAATTCCTCCCCAATCTCCGCTTTCTTGTTGATGATTTAACATCCATTTTTCTGCCTCACGTAAGCCTCTTTCTCTAAAAGGAACTAGATTGAATTTTCCTAATACTTGAAATATTTTGTCTAACCATAGAAAAATATCAGTCCAATCATTTTTATAAGAGAGTCCATATTGAATTTTTCCTATTTCTTCTACATATAGCTCATTAAGATTAAAAGATGAATCAATAAGGAAAGTTGGTTGTTTATCAAAAACAATTATTAATGGTACGGTACTTTCCCGTGCCCAACTTGCCATTTCATAAATTGTAAAAGGTAAGTTATTATTTAAGGCCATAATCCATGGCGGAATAGATGGTAGGCCTTTCCACGAATAACAGCCGATTAATGCTAAATGAAACTTAGTAAAGATTCTAGCTTTAGAAATACCTCCTTTACTGAGGATAAACTTTTTGGCATTTACTAAAATAGAATCTTCTTTGGACATTCCCAAAAGCCTCAGGGCCATATATGCTTCAATAGATGTGCTAATCTCTCCACCATCACCATAAAAAAGTTCCCAACCACCATATTTATTTTGTTGATTACATAAATAGGCTTTAATTTTACAATTTGGAAGACTTTCAGAGATCCCCCAGATCTTATAAAGCAAGACAGTCTCTGCTGTAAGAGTTACATTAGATTCTAATTCCCCTACCCAATAACCTTCAGGATGCTGTAAAGAAAGTATATAGTCTTGACTAATGTTAATAGCGTTATCAAGTGATGAATTAGATTCTTGATTAATTTGATTTTGCGTTTCCATAAATAATAATTAAAACGATTTATTTTGTATTCTTGAATTAACTAAACAATTAACTTGAAAATTGTAACAATTTTCGCAGAATGTACAGCGAGCTTTCAAAAATTATTTAAAATTTATTGATATTGTTATTTAAGTTCTTAATGTTATATGAATCTACTTAGATTTTATTACTTAATTACTTATAGTAAACAAAAAAATAATTTAAGTTTTTTAGCTTTGTATGTCAATATTAGATAATAATGCAATTAAATAAGTTCGTAGAAAATTGTAAATATTAGACAACAATTATTAAAGTATTTTTTAATAATTATCTTTATTTATTATTATTTTTAATTTTCTGGTTATTTATATTTCTTAAATTATTAGGAAATATAGTTGATAAACCTTGTTGTTTATGAGATTTTGTTAGATTTAACAATTAATATATTGTTTTTATTTGAATTATGACTCTAATTGTTCAGAAATATGGAGGAACTTCTGTAGGGTCAGTGGAGCGCATTAAAAGCGTTGCTCAACGTATCTGCAAGATTTCTAATAATGATAAAAAGATAGTTGTAGTAGTTTCTGCAATGGGCAAAACCACTGATACTTTAGTAGGGCTATCGCAAGAAATAACTTCCAATCCTTCACGAAGAGAAATGGATATGTTGTTATCTACAGGAGAACAAGTAACCATTGCTTTAGTAACTATGGCGTTACAAAAGCTAGGAAAAAGGGCTATTTCTTTAACTGGTTCTCAAGTAGGAATTGTTACAGAAGCAGAACATAGTCATGCAAGAATTTTATCTATTAGAACTGATAGAATTCAGCGTCATATACGTCAAAATGAAATTGTAGTTGTAGCAGGATTTCAAGGAGTTAGCTGTGTTGATAGTTTAGAAATAACAACCCTTGGACGCGGTGGTTCTGATACTTCAGCTGTAGCTTTAGCTGCTTCTTTAAAAGCCAGTTATTGTGAAATTTATACTGATGTTCCAGGTATACTTACAACTGATCCTCGTCTAGTCAAGAGTGCTCAGCTTATTAGAGAAATTACTTCCGATGAAATGCTTGAATTAGCAAGTTTAGGAGCACAGGTTTTACATCCGAGGGCTGTAGAAATTGCTCGAAACTTTGGACTTCCTCTGATCGTACGCTCTAGTTGGAGCGATAATCCTGGAACATTAGTCACATCAACAACCTCACAATCTAGATCATTAGTTGATCTGGAAATCACAAAAGCAGTAGATGGGATAGAGTTAGATGAAAATCAAGCAAAAGTTGCACTTCTAAAAGTTCCGGATCGCCCTGGTATCGCAGCTCACTTATTGAGAGAAATTGCTTCTCAGAAAGTAAATGTAGATCTTATTATTCAATCAATTCATGAAAAAAATAGTAACGATATAGCATTCACTGTAGTGGAAAATTCTTTACAAAAAGCAGAATCAGTAGTTGATGCGATCGCATCAACTTTTCGTACTAATTCTAATCATTATCAAGAAGTTGAAGTTATTATAGAAAAACGAGTAGCTAAAATTGCTATTACTGGAGCAGGAATGATTGGTCGTCCTGGTATTGCTGCAAAAATGTTTAAAACTCTTGCTAAAGAAAATATCAATATTGAAATGATTGCAACTTCAGAAATTAAGATTAGTTGTGTTATTGGGCAACATGATAGCTTCCGTGCGGTACAAGCCTTACAAAAAGAATTTGAAATAGAATTTTCTCCTAAAATCGATGTATTACCTGATTTTTTACCTATACCACCTGTTAGAGGAGTCGCTTTAGATACACAGTTAGTCCAAATTGCAATTCGGCGTGTAAAAGATAAACCTGGAATGGCAGCTAATATCTTTGGAGTGTTGGCAAGAAATAATATCAGCGTGGATACTATTATTCAATCTCAACGTTGTCGTATTTTTTCTGGAGAACCTACACGCGACATGGCATTTACTGTGGCTCAAGAAAATTCTAAGCTTGCTTACTTAGTGCTCAAAGAATTATCGGATGGTTTTGATGAAATTTTAATAGACGAAAATATTGCGAAAGTGAGTATTGTTGGTGCAGGGATGGCTGAAAAACATGGGATAGCAGCTCAATTTTTTGAAGCCTTAGCAGCAGAAAATATAAATATTAAAATGATTGCAACTTCAGAAATAAAAATTAGTTGTGTAGTTCCAAAAGACAAAGCGATAGAAGCGTTAAGTGCAGTTCATCATGCTTTTGAACTAGATAAATAAACTTTTATATATTGGTTTATTAAAAATATTCATGATTTATCTGTTTAAACCATTATATCTACTATTAAGTAAACAAAAAGAATGAATTACGAAATTATAAAAAATTAAATAAACATGGCAATATAAAGACTACAATGAAATTTCTTGTAATTAGCTCAGATATCTTGTTATATTTCTATGTAGACCTACATTGATTATTACTGTAGATGTATTAACTATAATGATTATTAATATCTTTTATAGAGTAAATAAAGAAAATTTTATTTAAAATATAAGATTAGTAAGGAGACTAATCTTGTGAAATATTCTAAAAACAAAGCAAATCAAGCTTTTTGTGAAAATAATAATGTTTAGTACTTGTTAGGACAGTAAATCAATAGATATATGTACATTAGTAGAAAAGTTATTTCTTTTTGAGAAAACCTGAATTTTTTATTTTCTAAGTATCAATTTTGGTTGAATGTACGTATAGAATAGAAAGTAAATTTTGATTTTAAGGAGTATTTTATGAATATATTTGGTATCGGATTGCCAGAAATGGCGGTAATTTTAATCATCAGCCTATTAGTATTTGGCCCTAAAAAGTTACCTGAAATAGGGAAGAGTTTAGGCAAGGCTGTCAAGGGATTTCAAGACGCTTCAAAAGAATTTGAAGATGAATTTAAACGTGAAACTCAACATCTTCAAGATTCTCTTAGTATGAATGCTGAACTTGAAGATGATAAGGTAGATAACTCTCCCAAGTCAAATACTGATAAATCAAGTATTCACAACTCTTAATATGTAAATATTATTTAAATTTTATGATATTTACTCTAACTCAAAAAATTATTTTAGAGATACTTATAAAATTTTCAACTCGAAACCTTCAAAAGAAAAACTGTTTCTATATTGATCGATTTAACGATTAAAAATTCTTGAACAGGTTTGATTTACTAAAAAAGTAAAATAGGAAACCTATTTATTTAGGTAATATGAGTAATCAAGATATGGAAGAAGATATTAGATGAGTGAAAAAACTCCCTACGAAAAGTTAGGTGTTTCCGAAACAGCTCCTTTTGAAGAGATTCAAAAAGCAAAAGATCACTTAAGCCACAAGCATAGTGATAATTTTGAAACTATAGAAAGTATTGAATCTGCTTATGATGCTATTGTTATGGAACGGCTAAAGCTACGTCAAGAAGGTAAAGTAAATGTACCTGATAATATTCGATTTGCTGAGCATGAAAAAAAAAGTTAGCTCTTATTTTTCAGCCTCTAATTTCAATAGTATATTTGATTGGGTTCAACAATTTATTGATATTCCGTCTTTTAATGATATCTTATTGAAGACAGGAATATTTCTTGCTCTATCACTTTTAGTAGGATTTTTGCGTCCTCAATCTTCTCTAACTCCACTTTTCCTAGCGTTAGGAGTTTTTGTTAATATTTATTTTCTAAATAAAAAAGAAAATAAACTTAATCGTGCTTTACTAATCACTTTAATTATGTTGAGCTTAGGAATGATTGCTGGAGGAAGCATTATTCAACTATTTTACGATTCCAACATTACAGAAGAATTTAGTCAATCTTTTGTTAGTATTGTTGTATTTTTTATTTTTTGGCTAAGTAGTAGCTTTTTACATTAGATCTGTGAATCATTTCCTTTATAATATTGATTATTTTTTTTCGAACCTAGTTACTTTTATTAAACAAATACTCTTTTTTGAGATTGCCCATTTTCCCGTAATAATATTTTGGATATTAATGGGAGGTATTTTTTTTACCCTAAGAATGGGATTTATTAATATTGTTGGCTTTAAACACGCTTTAAAAATAGTTTATAGTCAACATAAAAGTCATCATAAAAAACCTACATCTTCTAAAAAAAATATTAGTTTCTATAAAAACCAAAAATCAAAATCCCAAATAGTAGAAGACCTAGACTATCCTGACAAAATTGATCCTGAAAACGAAATTCAGGGAGAGATATCTTCTTTTCAAGCTTTAACAACAGCTTTATCAGCTAGTATCGGACTAGGTAATATCTCAGGTGTAGCCATCGCTATTCAGCTAGGAGGTACAGGTACAGTATTTTGGATGACACTAGCTGGAATATTTGGGATGTCTAGCAAATTTGTAGAATGTACTTTAGGGTCTCAATATCGGACCATAGGTCTAGATGGAACTACTGTTGGAGGCCCAATGTATTATCTATCTAAAGGATTGAAAGAAATAGGTAAAGAAAAGCTAGGTAAAATATTAGCTGTAGCTTATTGTTTTGCTGGCATAGGTGCAGCGATAGGAGGAGGAAACATGTTCCAAGTCAATCAATCATTTATGGCTTTAGCTGTTGTCTTTCCTGCTTTACAATCTTATGATTGGGCAGTTGGTTTAGTTCTTGCTTTTCTAGTAGGTTTGGTCATCATAGGCGGTGTTAGTCGTATAGGAGTTATCACTAGTAGATTAGTTCCCTTGATGTCAGTTATATACATACTAGGATGTTTATGGATTCTAAAAACTAACTTTACTGCGATACCTCATGCATTTACTACTATTTTTACAGAGGCTTTTTCTCCAAGAGGAATAGAAGGAGGCTTGGTAGGCATTATAATTCAAGGGATTCGACGTAGTGTTTTTTCAAATGGTGCTGGCTTAGGATCTGCTGCAATTGCTCATGCTGTTGCAAAAACAAAAGAGCCGATACAAGAAGGTATTGTTTCAATTCTTGAACCTTTTCTCGATACAGTAGTTATTTGTAATTTAACAGCTTTGGTTATTGCTACAACTCAAGTTTATTGGACTACAGTCGGAAATGGCATCAATGGTTCCATATTGGTTATGACAGCTTTTGCCCAAGTTATTCAATGGTCTCCTGTAGTATTAGCAAGTATTATGTGTATGTTTGGATTTTCAACAATGATTACTTGGTGTTATTACGGTGAACAATGCTGGGTCTATATATTTGGTAAATCGAACTCTATTATTTTTAAAATAGTTTTCCTATTCTGTATTTTTATTGGCTCAGTAGTGAATTTAGGAGCTGTATTAGATTTTAGTGATATGATGCTCTTAACATTAGCTATACCCAATATCTTAGGATGTATTCTTCTATCGAATAAAGTAGCAAAAGAATTGAAAAAATATTGGCAAAAAACAATTACTATCTAAGGTAAAACATAAAAACCAACTATGTAGATAGTTTTTATGTTTTATTAAAGCATAAATTCTATTATTGATCTAAATACAAAAACGTCTTGAGATCTGCAAATATTTATATGAATATTTCTTAAACAAAACTAATTTACTTTTTAATTTTTATACAATAAATTAATTGAGTAGTTGCATTAAAGTGTTTATGTATTATTGACTATATCAAAATTTTATTACTGTTAGAGGACAATATAGACCATTGGTATTATGGTAAAAACTATATTTAAACTAGGTAAGTTGAAAATATTGAAATTTACTAGAACACATATTTAGATGTTAATGTATTGGTCATATAACAAATATGTATTACAAATTAGATTTTAAAAAAGTTGAGTATATGGAAATTACAGGATTAAAAAAAGATATTGAGCTTTTGGATACACGCCTGGGCAAAACCCAGGAATATCTTTGACTTGCCAGCACTGCAGGCTAGTATTAAAGATTTAGAGAATACTACAATACAGCCTAATTTTTGGGATAATCCTGAAACAGCACAAAAAATTTCACAAGAACTTAGTAATTTCAAGTCACAATTAGATCAGTATCATCAATGGTATAACAAGCTAGAAGATACTAAAATTATCATGGATTTACTAATCCTAGATAATGATAAATCTTTACTAGAAGAAGCCCAAAACAATATTACACAGTTAAAGAAAAATTTAGATAACTGGGATTTACAACAGCTTTTATCAGGAACATACGATATAAAAGGGGCCATTCTAAATATTAATACAGGAGTTGGTGGAACAGATGCTCAAGATTGGTCAGAAATGTTACTAAGAATGTATAGAAGATGGGGAGAAAGTCAAGGTTATAAAGTTAATTTAGTTGAGATTTCTGAAGGAGATGAAGCTGGGATTAAATCTGCCACATTAGAATTTGAAGGTTGTTATGCTTTTGGATATTTGAAAGGAGAAAAAGGAACACACAGATTAGTAAGGATTTCTCCTTTTAACGCTAATGGAAAACGCCAAACAAGTTTTACTGGAATTGAAGTAATGCCTAAATTAGAAGGAAATGATATTAAAGTAGAGATTCCTGATAAAGATTTAGAAATTACAACTACACGTTCTGGCGGTAAAGGCGGACAAAACGTTAATAAAGTCGAGACGGCTGTCCGTATTGTTCATTTACCAACAGGTATCTCAGTTCGATGTACTCAAGAACGTTCACAGCTACAAAATAAAGAAAAAGCTCTTATTTTATTAAAAGCAAAATTACTAATTATTGCTCAAGAACAAAGAGCTAAAAAAATTGCTGAAATTAGAGGTGATATAGTTGAAGCTGCTTGGGGAAATCAAATTCGTAGTTATGTATTTCATCCATATCAAATGGTCAAGGATTTAAGAACAAATGTAGAAACTACAAATATTAATGACGTGATGGATGGCGACTTGGGTTTATTCATTGAGGCTTATTTACATAATACAAATAAGCCTCAATAAATAAAGTAATCTTTTGAAAAAACTTTAATTCTAGATAAGAATTATGTATTAGTTATTTTTTATATTTTGTAATCTTTATATAAAATATTTAGTATTGTATGTAGAGAGGCTTTTATTCAATAAGTTTACTATGTCTACTATCAGTGTTATTGTTCCTGCAACGACGGCAAATATAGGTCCAGGATTTGATTGTATAGGCTCTGCCTTGACTATGTATAATCAATTTTACTTTACCAAAGAAGAAAAAAGTAAATCTCAATTAGATATTTATGTAATAGGAAAAGAAGCTGATAAGGTTAAATGTGATCACAATAATTTAGTATACAAGGCGTTTACCTATCTATACCGTCATATTGGAGAACCATTACCAATAATCTCAATTAAAATCAAATTAGGAATACCATTATCCAAAGGCTTAGGAAGCTCAGCTACAGCAATTGTAGGCGGTTTGATCGGGGCTAATGAATTGGCCGGTCAGCCTTTGTCAAAAGTTGATTTAATGAATTTAGCTATACAAATAGAAGGTCATCCTGACAATGTTGTACCTGCTTTATTTGGAAAATGCCAACTTGCTGTTAAAAAAAATACTGACTGGGAAATATGTCCATTAAACTGGCATTCTTCGATTGTACCTATTGTTGCTATCCCTAACTTTGAATTATTAACGGAAAAAGCTAGATCTGTTACACCAAAAACAGTACTTATGAGTGATGCAGTTTTTAACATTTCTCATATTGGATTATTGATTAAGTCCCTAGAAACGGGTAATGCAAAATGGTTGTCCGAGGCATTACATGATAAGCTTCATCAACCTTATCGTCAGCATTTTATTAAAGGTTATGAGAATGTGAGGCAAGCCGCTATTAAAGCAGGAGCATATGGCGTGGTAATTAGTGGTGCTGGTCCTACTCTATTGATTCTAAGCAATTTTAAAAATGCTGATAATATTAAATATGTGATAAAAGAAGCATGGTTGAAAGAAGAAGTTAATTCAGAAACGCAAATACTTTCTATAGATAATTATGGAGTCAAGATTCATTATCTTTAAAAGAATAAATTTAGATATTTTTAATATTTTAAATAAATAAACTTAAAATATAAGATTTAGGCAAAATATGATTAAACCCTACACTGTAATCATACAAGGGCTAATAGCATGAGGAGAAAATAAAAACTTTATACAATAATGATACTCTAGGTTCTCATATAGGTAGTAGAGATAAGAAGCTGTGTTAAGATTAGCTTACAAGGGAAAGCAGCAGATGATGGACAAATAATATGTTTGAACGCTTTACAGAGAAAGCTATTAAGGTAATTATGCTTGCCCAGGAAGAGGCTCGTCGTCTTGGGCATAACTTTGTCGGGACAGAACAAATTCTTCTAGGGTTAATCGGCGAAGGAACTGGAGTCGCAGCCAAAGTTCTTAAATCTATGGGAGTTAATCTTAAAGATGCTCGTATTGAAGTTGAGAAAATTATTGGACGTGGTTCAGGTTTCGTCGCTGTTGAAATTCCTTTTACCCCAAGAGCAAAAAGAGTTCTGGAACTTTCCTTAGAGGAAGCCAGGCAATTGGGACACAACTACATTGGAACAGAGCATCTTTTATTAGGATTAATCAGAGAAGGAGAGGGAGTCGCAGCACGAGTCCTTGAAAATCTCGGTGTAGATCTCTCTAAAGTAAGAACCCAAGTTATTCGTCAACTGGGAGAGACTGCAGAAGTTGCTGCAGGAGGTGTAGCACCAGGTAGAACTAAAACTCCTACTCTTGATGAATTCGGTTCTAATTTGACTCAGTTAGCTACAGATGGGCAACTTGATCCAGTTGTAGGTAGACAAAAAGAAATTGAGCGAGTAATTCAAATTCTTGGGCGTCGTACTAAAAACAATCCAGTTCTTATAGGAGAACCAGGTGTTGGTAAAACAGCAATTGCCGAGGGACTTGCTCAACGTATTGCTGACCAAGATATTCCTGACATCCTTGAAGATAAGAAAGTTGTAACTCTTGATATAGGTTTATTAGTAGCAGGAACCAAGTATCGTGGAGAGTTTGAAGAACGTCTTAAAAAAATCATGGAAGAGATTCGTCAAACAGAGAATATAATCTTAGTTATTGATGAAGTTCATACTCTTATTGGTGCTGGTGCTGCCGAAGGGGCAATTGATGCGGCTAATATCTTAAAACCAGCTTTGGCAAGAGGAGAACTCCAATGTATCGGAGCGACTACTCTTGACGAATATCGTAAACATATTGAAAAAGATGCTGCTTTAGAAAGACGTTTTCAGCCAGTGATGGTTGGAGAGCCAACTGTAGAAGAAACTGTTCAAATTCTCTATGGCTTAAGAGAACGTTATGAACAACATCATAAGCTTAAAATCTTAGATGAGGCTCTAGAAGCCGCTGCTAAACTATCAGATCGTTATATTTCTGATCGTTTTCTTCCGGATAAAGCTATTGATCTCATAGATGAAGCAGGTTCTAGAGTACGCTTAATAAACTCTCAGCTTCCTCCTGAGGCTAAAGAATTAGACAAAGAATTACGTACAATTTTAAAACAGAAAGACGATGCGGTTCGCTCGCAAGATTTTAATCATGCAGGACAGCTACGAGATCAAGAAATGGAGATCAAATCGAAGATTCGTTCAATTTCTTCCACTAAAAAAGGAGAAGGAGAAAACGATGAACCTTTTGTAGATTCAGAAGAAATAGCTCATATTGTTGCTTCCTGGACAGGAGTGCCTGTAAACAAACTTACAGAAACCGAGTCTGAAAAACTTTTAAACATGGAAACAACCTTGCATCAAAGACTTATTGGTCAAGAAGATGCTGTGAAGGCTGTTTCAAGAGCTATACGTCGTGCGAGAGTAGGACTTAAAAACCCTAATCGTCCTATTGCTAGTTTTATCTTTTCTGGCCCTACAGGTGTAGGGAAAACGGAGCTTACTAAAGCGTTAGCAGCTTATTTCTTCGGCTCGGAAGATGCAATGGTCCGTCTAGACATGTCTGAATATATGGAGCGTCATACTGTATCTAAGTTAATTGGATCTCCACCTGGATATGTTGGTTACAATGAAGGAGGTCAATTAACAGAAGCAGTGCGCCGCCGTCCTTACACTGTAATTCTGTTCGATGAAATTGAAAAAGCGCATCCAGACATTTTCAATATGTTATTACAAATATTGGAAGATGGTCGTTTAACTGATGCAAAAGGACGTACAGTAGACTTCAAAAATACTTTATTAATCATGACTTCTAATATAGGGTCTAAAGTAATTGAGAAAGGTGGCGGCGGACTAGGTTTTGAATTTGAAAATAATCAAGCAGATGCACAGTATAACAGGATTCGTTCTTTAGTTAATGAAGAGCTAAAAGAATATTTCCGTCCTGAGTTTCTGAATAGACTTGACGAAATTATTGTTTTCCGTCAACTAAACAAAGAAGAAGTTAAAGAAATTTCTGAAATTCTTTTGAAGGAAGTATTTGCTCGGTTAACAGAAAAAGAAATTACACTTCAGGTTACTGATAAATTCAAAGAACGCTTAGTTGAAGAAGGTTACAATCCTTCTTATGGGGCAAGACCACTACGTCGTGCTATTATGCGTCTCCTTGAAGACATCTTGGCCGAAGAAATTCTTTCAGGTAAGGTTAGGGAGGGAGATATTGCAGAAGTAGATATTGATGAACAAGGACAGGTTAAAATTATTGTCGCAGAGGATAAACAACCTCATTCAATTTCAACTTCAACATCTGATTCTTAAAATCAAAAATTGGACATTTTTAAAGCGGTAGAAGTATTTACTTCTACCGCTTTCTGTTAAGATTAATTATTTCTATTAGCTATCAATTAAATTAATTATTGAAAATCTTATATACTTTAGTTAAATTTTGATAACTACAGGACTATTCTAAATAGAACTTTCTATTATTTAAACCATTATTAAGATCAAAGATTATTCTTTAGTGGAATTATTCTGAAATATTCTTTATCTTAATAGTTTTAAGGAAAACATAATATATATTCTTTGGAGATTTTTATGGCACTATATGCAGATTTACATCGCCATTTAGGAGGATCAGTAGTTCCGCGTATTCTTTGGAGATATTTTAAACGCCATGACCCTAAAATGGCGCAAAGATTTCCTCAATATCCAGTTTTTGAAGAATTCTATACACGCAAACGTAAAACTCTAGATGAATATTTAGAGTTACATACCTTAGTAGAGAATGTTCAAACAGAGGAAACACTACCTTATTTTATCTACCGTTTAATTCGTGGAGCTTATATTTTTGAACATTTAGCATATTTAGAGTTAAGGTACACCCCATATCTCCGCACTCCTCAATATCTTGAGCAATCAGAAAGAATTGATGCTATGACCAATATTGTTAAAATAGTTGGCAAAGCTAGTCAAGTCAAAGAATACCCCATTGTCATTAGTCAAATTCTTTGCATGCATTCTCGCTTACCTTACGAGGTTAACAAAGCTATAGTAGATTTAGCTGCTCAAATGAAAAATTATGTTTGTGCTATCGATGTCGCAGGAGGAGACTCCCATTATGGTGAAAGATTAGATGAATTTATAGATTTATATAAATATGCAAGAGCCTTGGGATTAAATACTACCGGCCACCTTTATGAAACTTCTGACGGTTGTTACCCTGAACTTCTTCCGTATTTAATGAGGATTGGTCATGGCATTCAGATACCATTAAAATTTCCAGAACTATTACCAGAAATTGCACGTTCTAATCAATGCTTAGAAATTTGCCCAACAACTTATCTAAAAACAGGAAATTTAGAAAATTTATATGAACTAAAAACAGTTTTTGATCGTTGCTTTGAAGCAGGAGTACATATAGCGATTTGTACAGATAATGCAGGATTGCACAATGTACGTCTACCTTTTGAATTTGAAAATCTTTTAACTCAAGATGTAATTGATTTTCATCAATTACAAGCATGTCAAAATTTTGCTTTTCAACATGCTTTTGCCTGGCCTTACAAAAAGCCCCCTGCATCTTTACTGACTGGTCTTTTAAAGGATAAATCTTTGCAGAGATCTTAATAATCAATATTTAGTAAAACTTAAAAATTAATATGGAAAATTGTTTGATAATTTCTAATATAAAAATAATTACTTTATCTATTTAAAATACTGAAATGATATAAGTGCCTATAAATATATCCTGATTTAATGTTGAAATATTAAATACAGTTAACTAAATGAAACTTTCTTTACGTTCTATTTACAATAGTTACAGATCCTTAATTCGTAACAAGAGATATCGCTGGTGGGTAATTTTAGGGACTTTAGCTTATTTTATAAGCCCTTTAGACTTCTCTCCAGACTTTTTCCCCATAATAGGACAAGTAGATGATTTTGCTATTCTAACTCTACTAATAACAGAGCTAATTAAAGTAATATTCGAAGGTCCTTCTCAAATTATCGTAGAAAAATCATCAGAGAATGAAACAGTGGAAGTTGAAGCAACTTCTATTGATGAATACTTAGATTAAAATTGTAATAGCATTAAAAAGATATAAGCTATGAGTAATTCTCCTGTAATTTTATTAGTTGATGATGAACCAAGTGTGTGTGATTCTATACAAGCATACTTAGAATACAATGGTGATTTAATAGTAAAAATCGCAAATAATGCGAAAGAAGCTTGGAAACTTTTAGAAACAACAATTCCTGATATCATTATTTCTGATGTTATGATGCCGGAAATAGACGGATACCAATTTTTAGAAAGAATACGTCATAACAACCGTCTACAAACTATTCCTTTGATTTTTCTTACTGCCAGAGGTATGACTGCTGATCGTATTAAAGGTTATAACGCTGGGTGTGACGCATACTTACCAAAACCTTTTGATCCTGAAGAATTAGAAGCGATTATAAAAAGTTTTCTAGAACGTCGTAAAATTAATGAAAAAATTGGTAATAACTCTGTAAAACTAGAAGAGATAGCTCAAGAAATTAAAGGACTAAAAGAACAATTAGGTCAACAAAAAACTCATTTAACAGTAATACCACCATCTATTAAAATCGATTTAACTCCAAGAGAAAAAAGTGTTTTAGACCTAGTTGCAGAAGGTCTTATGAATAAAGAAATTGCAGCTCGTTTAAATACAAGTGTTAGAAATGTAGAGAAATATGTAAGTCGTTTGTTTGGTAAGACTGAAACTAATAGTCGCACAGAGTTAGTACGTTTTGCATTAAAACATGGATTAACTCAATATTAAGTTCTAACCAAATTTAATACATCAAAACAATATACAAATAATAATTTTTATTAGTTTTTCAAGGTAACTCATATCTCTTAATTACTATTTTTAACCTTCTTCTCATGGGAATCTAGTTTTTGAAGAAACATTCCATCTTTTAATTTTTTATTGTTGGATACTATCAACTTGTCATAAGCAGTTAAACCATTAATTACCTTATAATCACCACCTTCTAAACTATTTAATTGAACTTTAACTCTCTTGGCTATTGAGTTAGGTATGTTATTTTCCCCTGAATTATTATCTTTAACTATAAAAACAAATTTTTCTTTTCCAATATGATATACAGATTTAGCTGGAATTGATAAGCTGCTATTTTTCTGCCAAATTATTCTTGCACGAACAAATTGACCGTTTAAAAGTTTTTGATTTAAATTGTTAAAACTAGCTCTAATGAATATTGATTGTGAGTTTTTAATAATATTAGAAGATATAAAACTAATTTTTCCTGTAGTAATTATTTTTTCCGAATCATCAATAATTTCTACAGGTAAACCTATACTTAGTCGAGAACTGTATTTTAATGGAATAGTTAAGCGCAGTCTTAAAGTATTGTTGTTTATTAAACTTATTAAAGAATCTCCTTCTTTTACATATTCATTATCTCTAGTAAAAATATTTTCTACTACTCCAGAGAAAGGTGCCTTAACTTTAGTCTTAGAAATATGAATTTGAGATGTTTGAAGTTGTGCACTTGCTTCTATAACATCTGCTTTAGCTTGAGCAATAACTTCTCGCCGTGGACCAGCTTGTAGTCTTTGTAAATTTTGTAACTCTGTTTCTACAACGGTAGTCAATTCATCTAAATCAGCTAAACGTCTTTTCTTGAGTTGGGACAAACGTCGTTTAGTTTGTTCTAGATCAGCTCTTGCTCTACGTAGAATTGTTATGTGTTCTTGATATTCATCAATAGAAATTACACCTTGTTCTTTTAGCATTTTATAGCGAGCAACTCTTTGCTGGGCTAATTCGAGACTAGCCTGTGAAGAATTTAAATTTGCTCTAGCTTGAGCAATCTCTTCAATACTATCTCCTATTTTTGTGTTGTTTAAACGAACTTTTGCACCTCTTAATCTAGCCTTGGCTTCTTTCAGATCTTCAATACGATTTCCAGTTTCTAATTCCAATAATCTAGCTTTGGTACTAGCTAGCTTAGCCTGTGATTCTAATAATTTTGCTTGCAAATTATCGGGATCAAATTCCATTATTATTTGATTTTTTGTGATGTTGTCTCCTTCCTTAGCTAAAATTTGTTTTATTTTCCCATAAATTTCTGATTTGAGGATTAATATATTTTTGGCTTCTATGGTTCCTGTAAATTCAGAAAAAATTTTAACTATTTTTGGTTTTAAAACAATTATTTTTATATCATCAGGAGAGCTTTTCCCTATAATATTATTTGACAATCTATATTCGTGACTATTATTAATTGATCGCCTGAATGTTTTGTTAATCAATATAAAAATTAATAGCGAGCCTAGAATAAGAACCAAAAATTCTTTATTATTAAACTTTATTTTTTTCTTAAACATTATTATCAACTCATCTTAAACACTAAATTTCTAAATATTACGTAAAAAATTACAAGATTGATATTTTATATGTCTTGTACCAAAATGATTATAAATCTACTTATACAGAAAAAAAATTTTATTTATAATATAAAGATTAATTACTTGCCATAGGCTAAAAATTATTAAAATTTAAAACTAACATGTTTCAGCAATATTTACTCAAGCTAGTATATTTAATGAAATATTTCTAGTCCTAATAAATAATATTGAAGTTATCAAAAACTTTTAAGAAATGTATATTTATGCATATATTTAAGGATAAATAGTTAGCAATACAACAGTTATTATATTGAAGGTTAGAAAAGTGAATAATTTAAATATTCAGAAAACAATCATAAAACTTCGTAAACATCTTCAGCAAGCTAATTATGCTTATCATGTTTTAAATGAGTCCATAATGGAAGACTCAGTGTATGATCAGCTGTACCGACAGTTATACAATTTAGAACAAAGAAATCCAAATCTCATCAGCTCTGACAGTGTTACACAAAGAGTAGGAGAAAAACCTGCCCTTCATTTTAATTCTGTTAAACATGATATTCCTCTATATAGTTTAGAAAATGCCTTTAATTTACAAGAATTAGAAGCTTGGGAAAATCGTAATCAAAAGTACTTAAAATCACAAGAAAATCAGTTAATAAAATATATTGCGGAATTGAAAATTGATGGCTCAGCACTATCGTTGACATATGAGAATGGACTATTAACACGTGGTTTAACAAGAGGAGATGGAATAGTAGGAGAAGATATTACTCAAAATATTCGTACCATTTTTTCTATTCCATTACATCTAAATTTAGATGATCCACCTTCCATTATGCATGTAAATGGGGAAGCATTTTTACCTCTGGATGAATTTAAGAGAATTAATAAACAGAAGCAAAAAGAAGGCAAATCATTGTTTGCCAATCCCAGAAACGCAGCTGCAGGAACTCTAAGACAGCTAGATTCAAAAATTGTGAGCGAACGAAAGTTACAATTTTTTGCATACTCTTTATATGCTGATAATTTAGATATTAAAAGTCAATGGGATACTTTAAAATTTCTACAAGAATGTGGATTTTTAGTTAATCCTTACTATCGGCTATGTAAGTCTCTTGATACAGTAACTAACTACTTTAATGAGTGGAAAAGTGCAAAAAAGCATTTGCCCTATATGACGGATGGAGTTGTGATAAAGATTAATTCTCATATCTTGCAGAAAGAATTGGCTTATACACAAAGGTTCCCTCGTTGGGCAATCGCATTAAAATATCCTGCAGAGGAGATCTCAACAGTAGTTGAAGATATCATTTTCAATACAGGAAGAACTGGAGCTGTTACTCCGATGGCAGTAATGAACCCGGTTCTTCTCGGTGGAACAATAGTCCGCAAGGCTACTTTACATAATATTGATCGTATTGCTCAATTAGGAATTTGTATCGGAGATACAGTCACTATTCGTAAAGCTGGTGAAATAATACCAGAAGTAATTCGGGTACTAAAAACATTACGTCATCATAAAACCAAAGTTTTTCAAATCTCTGAACGATGCCCTAAATGTAATAGCATGCTTGTTAGTTTTTCAAACGAGGCAGTGGTTCGTTGTATTAATAATTCTTGTCCAGCAATTTTAAAAGGAAATTTAATTCATTGGTCTTCAAGAGATGCTGTAGATATTTCTGGTTTAGGTGAAAAAATTATAGATCTTTTAATCAGTAATGGCTTGGTAAATTCTATTTCAGACTTGTATCATTTAAATTTTCAAGAAGTTTCTAATTTAGAAAGAATGGGAATAAAGTCTGCAGAAAATTTAATTAAATCTATAGAAAGTAGTAAAACAAAGTCTTGGACAAAGGTACTATATGGATTGGGTATTCATCATGTAGGGTACACAACAGCTATATTGTTAACAGAAAATTTTTCTAGTGTTCAGCAGCTATTGCAAGCGCCTTATGATACTTTGGTAACTATTAAGGGAATAGGGAAAGAAGTTGCTTATTCAATTAGAAGTTGGTTCTCGCTTGAAGAAAACCAGAAATTAATAAGCGAATTAGATAAAAATGGCTTTGTTTTAGAAAATAAAAATTTAGGGATCAATCAAAATAAGCCAGATAAACAAATATTTTTTAATATTACTTTCGTGATTACTGGAAGCTTAAATACTTTAAAACGAAGTGAGATCAAAAACTTGATAGAGAATTTTGGAGGTAAAGTAGTTAATTCAGTAACTAAAAAAACAAATTATATTTTAGTAGGGGAAAATCCTGGTTCTAAGTTAGCAGAAGGAATGAAATTAAATATTATTCGTTTAAATGAAACAGATTTTCTCAGAATACTAAAGGATGCGAATATTGAAATTAACGAAATTTAAAAAATCAGATATGAGCTATGTTTAGAATTTATATTTCTATGGTATTAACTATAGCGTCTTTTAGGAGATGAATGTTTTATAGAAGTATATTCACAAAAGATATTTCCATATATAAAAGTTATAAATTAATGTATATATGAAACATCATAAATATTTTATAAAAAATAAACATGAATAATATTTTTATTATTTAATTATGGAAAGGAATAGAAAGTAATGGTAATAAAACTAACAGAAGATAATTTATGTGAGAATTATCGTTTTCTAAATCTTCTGACATTTCAAATAACGCTTTGATTCTTTTTTCAAGTCTACTATTGGTGTTCATATCATGAAAACATACTTCTACAAAACTAGTTGAGTTATTCTTGGCTACTAAATTCATTTTTCTAGCTACAATAATTAAAGATTCAGCAAGAACTAGAGGATCGATATTTTTAATAGCTTCTTTATCTGCACGAATTTCTCTCAATAATAATAATTCTTCCCAAATCATATTTGTATTTGGTAGCCAAGAGCTAATAGTTTTTAACCAACCTAGCCAAAAAAAATAAAAGGTATCATGATAATTTTTATGTGCTTCTTCATGGGCAATAACAGCTTTTAAATGATTTAAATCTAGAGATTTTAGTAAGCCACTACTGATAATTAATTCAGGATTCCAAAATCCGATTTGTGCACTATAAGGTAAATCTATTTCAACAATTCTTACTAAGTAATTATTAATAACTTGCTTCGGATAATTTTTAATTACTTTGACTGAATCACATCCTTGTAAAGTAGTTTTAATAAATTTTACCAAGGCAATCCCTAAAAATATTATTGATGTTGAATAACTAAAACGACTTGATGGCAAGCCTAACATCTTACCATCGTATCCCATCGAAACAATTGAAATAGTTGTTACTATGAGTAATAAAGGAGGTACAATAAAAGTTATAAGAGAAATCTGCCAGCGGCTCATTCCCATCAAAGTAAAGGGATACAGTAATCTAATTCCACATGCAAGAGTTAAGACTAGTAAAATCATTAATATGTGCATATTTATTTTATCTCTCGTTGATGACGAATCGCTTGTAAATTTGCGGCGATTAATTCTAAACGTTCTAAACTAGTAGTATCTAAACTATCTACAAGTGAAGCAACCATATTAGGGTTACTAATAGCAAGAAATTGTTGCAACTGTTCGCAAGCTCGCAATGTATTAGTCTGTTCTCGAGATACAAGAGGCTCCCAGGAAAATGCTTTATTTTGTTTACAACATTTTAACCACCCTTTTTTAGTTAAACGATTTAAAACTGTTGTAACAGAAGCGTAAGCCAATTCTCTTTCTAAATCAGATAAGATGCAATCATGAATTTGCTTAACTGTAGCTTTTTCAAGATCCCAAAGAATTTCCAGAATCTCAGTTTCAAGAGAGCCTAATGACAGCTTGTGAGGACGATATTGAGGTAAAGGAGACATAACTTAATGTAATCAAAATTAAAGAGTAATATAACTAATAGAGATGTCTACATTTTAATTATACTAATAAAGCTCTTAAAACAATACCAATACTTATCATTTCAACATTTAAGAATAATAGTATATTTTTAATATTCATTCATAAAATGTAACAATATAAAAATCAATAAATCTAAATAAATATTTTGTAATGACAATAAATCCACCTTTTTTAACTGGAAATGAAATACGCGATAAATTCCTGCACTTTTATAAGGGGAAAAAACATCAAATTTTTCCTAGCGCATCATTGATACCAAGAGATCCAACTGTTTTGCTAACAATAGCTGGAATGTTGCCTTTTAAGCCTATTTTTCTCGGTCAAGAAAAATCTAGCTTTTCTCGTATTACTACTTCTCAAAAATGCATTCGTACTAATGATATCGATAATGTAGGTTATACAGCTAGACATCATACCTTTTTTGAAATGCTAGGTAATTTTAGTTTCGGAGATTACTTTAAAGAACAATCTATAAGATGGGCCTGGGAGCTGTCTACTCAGATTTTTCTTTTACCTCCAGAAAGTATTGTTGTTAGTGTTTTTGAGAGTGATGATGAAGCTTTTAATATTTGGGAAAATATTATTGGTATTCCTCAAACAAGAATTATAAGAATGGGAGAAAAAGATAACTTTTGGAAAGCAGGAAAAACTGGACCTTGTGGTCCTTGCTCAGAATTATACTATGACTTTCATCCCGAATTAGGAGAACAAAATCTTAATTTAGAAGATGATTCTCGCTTTATCGAATTCTATAATCTTGTATTTTTGGAATATAGTCGTGATGAAAATGGTAATTTATTTCCCTTAGGTAAAAAAAATATTGATACAGGAATGGGCCTAGAAAGAATGGCTCAAATATTACAAAAAGTACCAAATAATTATGAAACAGATTTAATTTTTCCTATAATTGAATCTATTTTGAATATAATTGCAATTGAATATAAACATGCAGAAGAAAATACAAAAAAATCTTTAAAAATTATTGGAGATCATATTAGAGCAGTTATTCATATGATAGCTGATGGTATTACTGCTTCTAATACAGACAGAGGTTATGTACTACGTCGAATAATTCGTAGAATTATTCGGCACGGACGTCTAATTGGAATAGAAGGAAAATTCATTAATAAAATTGCACAGACTGCAATTCAAATTTCTGAAAAATCTTATCCAGAAGTTAGAGAAAAAGAAATTTTTATTAGTAAGGAACTAAGCAAAGAAGAAGATATTTTTCTCAAGACTTTAGAAAGAGGAGAAAAGCTATTATGTGAAATAATTGACAATACTATAAAACCTAATCAAATTTCCGGCTTAGATGCTTTTATTTTGTACGATACCTATGGCTTTCCATTAGAGTTGACTCAAGAGATTGCAGAGGAAAGTCAGTTAAAAGTTAACATTGATGAATTTTATGAACAAATGAAATTGCAACAATGTAGATCAAAAGCAGCACATGAAAATATAAATTTATCTCTGGGATATGAAATTAATAAATTAATAAGCGATGTTGATGCCACAAAATTTACAGGTTATTCTGATCTAAATTCATCTGTTGTAGTTAAAAAGATATTAGTTAATCAGAAAGTTGTTCAACAAGCAGAAAAAGGAAATAATGTTCAAATAATACTTGATAGCACTCCATTCTATGCAGAATCAGGTGGTCAGGTAAGTGATCATGGCTACTTGGTTGGACACAAATCATTCATTAGAATTAACGATATCCAAAAAGAATCTGAAGTTTTTATTCATTACGGAAAGATAGAAGAAGGATATTTATTAACTAATGAAACTCTAGATGCAGTTGTTGATAATAATTATCGTCAGTGTATTAAACTAAATCACACATCAACTCATTTATTGCAGGCTGCCCTGAGAAAAAACTTAGATAGTTCTATTACACAAGCAGGTTCGCTAGTTACTTTTGATAGACTAAGGTTTGATTTTCAATATCCTCATCAAATAACTATAGAACAAATAGAACAAATAGAAAATACCGTCAATTTTTGGATTTCTGAGAAGCATGATGTAAGTATTGAAAATATGTCTTTAAAAGTCGCTAAGGAAAAAGGCGCCATAGCAATGTTTGGAGAAAAATATAGCGAAGAAGTTCGTGTTATTGATATTCCTGAAATTTCAATGGAGTTATGTGGAGGAACACATGTAAATAATATAGCTGAAATTGGTTTATTTAAAATAATCTCACAAACTGGAATTTCTTCTGGTGTTAGACGGATAGAAGCAATTACAGGATCAGCTATCTTAGAATACTTAAAGGTTAAAGACAGTATAGTTAAAAATTTATGTGAGCACTTTAAGGTAAAACCTGAAGAAATTCAAAAGCGTATCATATCGTTACAGACTGATTTAAAAGATACCCAAAAACAATTAGAAATTGTACAGCAAGAATTAGCTATGGTTAAGTCTGATAAGTTATTAGACATAGCAGAATCATTAGATAATGATTTAAAAATAATTGTCTCCAATGTAGGCAACGTTGACAAAAAAGCATTGCAGCATTCTGCAGAAAGGCTGCAAAACAAGCTTGGAGAAGGTGCCGTAGTTTTAGGAGCTACACTTCCAGGAAATAAAGTTAGTCTTGTAGCATCCTTTAGTAAAAAAATTTATAAAGATAAGAATTTATCAGCTGGTAAATTTATTGGAGAAATTGCTCAAATATGTGAAGGAGGAGGGGGAGGTCGCCCTAACTTAGCTCAAGCAGGTGGAAAAGATGCAAGTAAATTAGAAGAAGCATTATTAACTGCAAAAAACAAACTTATTCAATTATTGAAATAATCTATAGTAGATAAATGCAATATGATATTTATCTACTATAGATTATTATTACTTTTTATTAATTTGAAAAAATCTTTCTACTAAGAGAATAGCAACGATATCATCGATTGAACGGGTTGGAATTCTTAAACTCTCAGGAATAAGACGTGAAATAGATTTTGGAGGATACATTTGCCAATATCGATTACGAGCTTCTAAAGTACTGTTACTTTCATCTATTTTAATAATAGGAATTGAAAATAATAATTTTTTTTCTAAACTTTCTTTCCAAATTCTAGAAGTTGTTTGCCCTCCCATTACTAATATTTTAAAAAAAAATTTTTTATATAAGAAATTTACTTCTCGAACAACATCGTATGATGTGATAACTGCATGATAATAAAGCTTACCATCTTCACTAATGACGGCAATTCCGCATTTATCTCTTCCAGGATCAAATCCCAGAATAAATAGTGGTTTTTTCTTAGTCATTATTTACTTTTTGTTTCTAAAACTATATCTATTCCTTTTATCCCTAAAAGTTTTAATTTTAAAGGGCCAATTGTTTTTGTGTCTTGCATTGCAATTGCCTTAAGTTTATCTAACCCTACTTGGGATTGTCGTATGCTTTCAATAAAGTCTACTAAAGTTTTTAATCTTCCATCTGCTACCTGTATCCCACCCAAGACTCCTGAACGACGAGCATGAAATTGAGTTGCCGATAATAATAAATCTAATTTTTGCTGTATCACTTCTTCTGTTAATTTTAAAGAATCAATTGAAATAACAGAAATTGTTTCTTCTTTCCTAAAAATTGTTTGATTGAGTGCAACATCTGCAAAAACTCTTACTTCTTTTTCTCCTTGCACATAATTGCCAGCAGCAATAATTCTAACCACATATTCTTTGTTATCTCGTAACTCCTGAATTAATTGCTGAACTTGGCTTTGGGTAATTTTCACTACTCTGTGGTCTGAATCTATAGTATTTTTCCCTATTAACTCTATAACAGTTCTATTAGCTTGTCTGAGTAATTCATCTACTACCTGCTGCGTATTAGCTTTAGAAACTATAAGACGTACTGCTCCAATAGACAATACTTGACCTCTAACAATAGCAATTTTTCTTTCTCGTAATTCTTGATAAGTTTGATAATATTGCTCTAAGATAGTCATCTGCCTTTGAAGATACATCGATTTCTTTTCTAATTGTTGGAGTTGAGATTCCTTATTTTTGAGAGCAATATCTTTACCATTGATATCTTGATCAAGTTGAATAATTTCAGCGTCTCTTCTGTCAATTTCTTCTTTTAAGATACTTTGACGTTTCTCCAAACTTTGTAACCTGTTTTGTCGTTCATTTAAAATCTTAGTTTGTTCTATAATTTGTTTTTTCCCTTTTCCTAGTTCTTGATCTCGGTTATTAATTTCCTGTTTTAACTTTTTAATCTGCTTATCAAGATTTATTTTACTTTGACGAAGCTCCTTTCTCTCGTTTAAAAGAGTTTGTATATCACTTCTTAACTTTAAAGCTTGATCAAAAGCTGATTTGAGTTGCTGCTTAGCTGTATTAAAATTATTAATAGTTATTTCTAACTTTTTCTCGACAGCATATTGTTCACTTTTAACTTTTCTTAACTCTTTTTCAGTATTCTTTTTATCAATACCGAGTCTTTCTAAATCAGCTTCGGCAATACGTAATTGTTTTTGAATTTTATCAAGTCGAAAAAGTCCTTCTCTTAAAGATTTACTAGAAATCAATAAAATACTAAATGTTGAAGCTGCTATGAGTGTTCCTGTCAAAACAGTAACTACAATGGCTGTTTGTTTTGGGCGAAGATTGCCAATTGTAAGTCGGGCTTTGCCAACTTTACTTCCCAATCGATCACCTAACGCTGCAATTAAGCCTCCTAAAACGAGAATCGATAGTACTAAGATATAAGAGCTAGTCATTCGCTTTTAAGATTAATACCAATATTAAGAAAATTGTTGACTAAGATTAATAGGATTGTGAACTGTAATTTTTTTCTTATAGATGGAGATTATTCCTTGCTGACGCAAATCTCCTAGAAGACGAGTTATGGTAACACGAGTAGAACCAATAGCTTCTGCAATAGCCTGATGAGATAATTTTAAATCAATATGAATACCATCAGATACAGGAACTCCAAAATCTCGGCATAAAATTAACAAGAAACTGACTAAGCGAGATCCCATATCACGATGAGCGAGAGTTTCAATCATCATTTCTGTTTGTAGAATTCGTGAGGATAAACCTTTAAGCATTAAAATGGACAAATCAGAGTTATTTTTCAAAGCTTCTTCTACTCTGTTAGTTGGAGCAGATAATAGCTCCACAGCAGAAAAAGCGACAGCATGGTAGAAACGATCTGATTTTTGTCCTGCAATTAAAGAAAAGACCCCAAAAACACTATTTTCTCGCAACAAAGCTACAGTAATCTCGTCTCCTGCTTCATATACAAGAGATAGCTTAACAGCTCCTTTAAGTAGAAAATATATTTTGTCTGCTGGATCACCAGGGAAAAAAATAGTTTTTCCTCGTTCGAATAATTCAATATTCGAAGAGTAATCCTCTCCATTAATATGACGCAAAATAGCCGTTAGTGGTTTATTTTGTAGCACAGACAATTCAATCACACTTTAATAGAACATGAAAAAACAAAGGAAGTTAAAATATTTAAGATTATATTAATCCTCGACAAAAATTTTAATTTAAAGCATCTTGAGAGATTTTTGCTACTTTTTGCTTCACAATGTTTTTATCAGGATAATATATCTCTTACCCTGTGAATGATTATAGCCACCATTGTTCAAAAATGGTGGCATGTTAGAGAAAAATTTGTTTAATTATTTAGATAACTATGTTAGATCTATCTGGAAAAAACGCTCTTATTACGGGAATTGCTAATAACCGCTCTATTGCTTGGGGAATTGCTCAACAACTTCATAAAGCTGGAGCGAACATTTGTGTTACATATTTACCTGATGAAAAAGGGCGCTTCGAAAAAAAAGTTCGTGATGTAGTTAAACCTATTTCACCTACTATTATTCTGCCTTGTGATGTTCAAGATGAATTACAGATACAAGAAACATTTGATCATATTTCCAATAACTTAGGAAAGCTAGATATATTAATTCATTGTCTAGCATTTTCAGATAAAGAAGGATTAGAAGGAGATTATAGTAATATATCTCGTGAAGTTTTCAATCAATCTCTCGATATTAGTACTTTTTCGTTAGGTAATATGGTCAAATATGCTAAACCGATAATGAATGAAGGGGGTAGTATATTAACTTTAACCTACGTGGGAGGAGTTAAGGTTATACCTAATTACAATTTAATGGGAATTGCTAAGGCTGGTCTAGAAATGAGTGTTCGTTACTTGGCTAATGAGCTAGGTCCAGACAATATTCGAATTAATGCTATTTCAGCTGGTCCGATGCGAACACTAGCATCTTCAGCAGTAGGAGGTATCTTGGATATGATTAATCATGTAGAGAAGGTCGCTCCTTTAAAGAGAACAGTAACTCAACTAGAGGTCGGTAATACTGCTGCTTTTCTATGTAGTGACCTGGCTAGTGGTATTACAGGGCAAATAGTTTATGTAGATGCTGGATATACAATCATGGGTATGTAAAAAAGAGTAAGAAGTAAAAAATTACTTCTTACTCTTTTTTGCTACATTTAAGTTTTTTAAGCTTATGGCTTTTTAAAGTTATTAATAGTAGATCTTAATCCCATCCAGCCAATTATGTTGTAAGCAATAGCTAGCATTAAACTCTTAAATCCAACATTTAAATTTTGCGTAGTATACTGTTTTTTAGCCTGATTTTCAGCTTTTTCTCTATTTTGATTCAATTGAGTTTCTAGTTGTTGCTTTAACTCAGTTGTTCGTTGTTTATATTCTTCTGGATTTTTTGCTAATTCTCTCAAACTTGTTAGCTGTTGGTATTGTTGTTGGAGAGTTTCTAGCTGTTGTGCTTCTAAAGGCTTTCCTTCAATTTGTCTAGCTTCTAAAATACTACGAAGGTTTACTATTTGATCGTTAAGAAGATCAGGGTTTTTTGACAAGGTATCAACTTGGGTAAGAAATTGTTTAATTTGTTCAGCTCCTTGAACTGCTCCTTGCTCAATTCTTTCTAAGGCTGCTACTTTAATAGTATTTTGATTATTCAAATGTACAGGGATTATCAATAAAAATATAAGTCCTAAAAGGCTAGCTAAGATATAAGTTGGTAACTCTAAATTAAATATTGATTTTTTATTACTTTGTTTATTATTTAAACTCTCAATAAAATAACCAACTAATACAAATCCTATGCCCACTAATGGCAGAGTGCCTTCATCAACAACAGAATTTATTAGATTATTCTGTAATTGTATATCTAAATCTAGAGGAATAATTAAAATAGCATAATGTAATAAAGAATTAAGTATAAAAACTATACCAATAATTTTAAGAACAAGAGATGTAAATGCTGAGTAGGTCATACTTTTTAATTTATCAATATTGCTTGCAATTTTTTTTATTAACTGCTTATTCAATTATTATCAAAAATATCTAATAAGCTAGTAAATATAAAATTATATCCCTATAAACTTAATAGGTTATCTATAAAATTAAGAATTATAGAATTTGAGTAATATTAAAAACCTTTTTTAATATTACTCAAATTCTATAGAAGGTTTTTTATTGAACGTGAACTATATACATCGCTATATATGGTTAATGTCTAAGTTTTGATGAATTTTGAGTCCTTATACTCTAGTGCCTAATGTTTTTGAAACTTCTGGTACACGTTTAAAGTTAAATCCGATAGCTCTTAAAGCATGCCATAAATGACCTTGTAAAATAAAAAAAGCTAGAAAGAAGTGTGAATTAGCTAGCCATGCACGAGAACTATATAAACGATCAGAAAGTTGTATGCTATCTACAAAATAAGGAGCAATACTAAATTTTAGTTCTAAAGGAGGTCCATAAAACTCTACAGGATAAGCCAATGTATTATGAGAACAATAAGCTACTGCTGTAAACCCACAAACAGCTAAACCTCCTAAAGCATAAGATAATAGGCCTTCTCCAGAGAATATAAATAAACTTTGAGCCCATTTTGAAGGAGGGACAAATATATGCCATATTCCACCGAGAATTAAAGCAGTAGCTACATAAATATGTCCACCTACTAAATCTTCTAAAGAATTAGTATCAACGAAATGAGTTTGATAAGTAAAAATCGTCACTGGATTAAGTGTGGGAGACATGACACTCCTTACTTCTCCTATTACGGGATCATAAATTCCATGCGAGTAACACCAAAAAACGAATAAAAAAGCTCCTAGTCCCAGCATAATCAAATGATGACCAAGAATAAATCCTAGTTTAATTGGATCATTCCACTCAAAATGAAATTTAGATGCACGATAAGAGCTATCTTTTAAAATTGCTGGTCCCTTTAAAGAGTGAAAGAGACCTCCTGCACCTAAAACAGCTGAAGAAATTAAATGTATAATGCCAATAAGAAAATATGGATAGGTATCAATAACTTGACCACCTTTACCAACGCCTATCCCTAAACTGGCTAAATGAGGAATCAAAATAAGATTCTGTTCTCCCATGGGAATATCAGGAGAATAATGTGTCACTTCAAATAGGCAAAATGCTCCTGCCCAAAATATAATTAATGCTGCATGAGCTATATGTGCAGCAAGCCATTTACCAGATAAATCTGCCAAACGCGAATTTCCAGCCCACCAACCATATTTAACGTCTGGATCGCCATAAGTTTGCATTCCTGTCATTTTTTATATCCTGTAGAATAATTTTAAAATACTTATATTTAATAAGTATACTAATACTAAAATATATTTCATTTAACTCAGAGTACTATAAATTTGTTTAGTTTTAATATTCTTAATTCTTTAGTTGAGAAATCTTTGTTTTTATACTGCTAAGAACCGGTAGACTGAAACTATTGCTACACTGTTCAAAAAATTCTAAAACAGTAAAAGCAAGATACCTGAACATCTATTTTAGTTATACTATAATTAATAGTTACTATATTTTGTATATGTAATATTTACAATAATAAAGTATGGGACATAAGCTAAATCTCATAAGTGTTGACAAATATTGTAAATGTTTTTATCAAGATACTAAATGATGAATCCTATTTCAATATTCGGTATAGTAAAAACATCTATTGAGATACTAATCAAAAAATCAATTCTTACACCTTCTAAATCATGGATGGAAAATGGAAAATCGGCTCTCTATTAGGCATTCCTTTCTATATAAATTCTTCTTGGTTTTTAATTCTAGGATTAATTACTTTATCTAACATACAAGAAATTAATATTAGGGGACTTGCTGGCAATTCATTGTGGCTAGAATGGGTAACAGGATTATTTCTTTCTCTATTTTTGTTTGTTTCAGTTTTATCTCATGAACTAGGTCATAGTCTAGTTGCCCATAGTCAAGGAATTCAAGTTAAATCCATTACGTTATTTTTATTTGGTGGAGTTGCGACCATAGAGCAGGAATCAAAAAAACCTATTGAGGCATTTTTGATAGCTATCGCTGGTCCTCTAGTTAGTTTAGGATTGTCAGCTTTTTTATTTGCTATCCAACATATTATTCTTTCGCAGCAGGGAAATAATCTCTTACATCCTTTATTGTCTTATGTGTTAGAAGATATGATAAGAATAAATTTTGTACTAGGAATTTTTAATTTAATTCCAGGACTACCTTTGGATGGAGGGCAAATAGTTAAAGCAATTATATGGAAATTAAAAGACGATTACTTTGCTGGAGTTCTCTATGCATCTATAAGCGGTAGAATAATAGGATGGTTAGGCATCACCTTAGGCTCCCTTGTAATTTTATTAACATCTTCTTTAGGCGGTTTCTGGATAGTAATTGTCGGATGGTTCGTTTTGCGTAACGCAAATAACTATGCTCGTATTTCTCAATTACAAAAAAGTCTCTTAGAAATTAAAGCTACGGATGTTATGACTCATAATTTTCGTGTTGTTAATGCTAATCTAACTTTGTCTGAATTTATTCAAAAATATCACAGTCAAAAAGATCATGGAGTAGCTTACTTTGCTTCTTCAGAAGGACGTTATCGAGGATTACTCTTAAGAAAAGATTTAAAAAATAATAGTAATTCAGATTACTTATTAAAAGATATAGTACGTCCTTTAAATACCATATCTTCAGTAGAAGAAAAAACTTTATTGATCAAAGTAATTGATAAATTAGAAGAGAGTGAGGAGTCTTATATTACCGTCCTTTCTCTAGCTAATGCTGTTATAGGAATAATTGATCGAGGAGATATTGTTAAAAAAATTGCTTCATATAATAACTTGCCAATTTCTGATGATGAAATTAAGTATATTAAAGAAAAAGGTCAATATCCAAGTTATTTACAATTATCTGCAATATCAAAAGCTGTACAGTATGATCATGATACTGAAAAAAAATAAGATATTATCGTAAATTTATATATCTCAAAATAATGTATCATTAAAAGTTACTTTACTCTTGTTAACAATCATCACTCCTGTCTTTAAAGGTATCTTTAATAAGATGAATTGTTAGCAAATATCATTAAAAAATTTCTAATTATGAATTTACACATATAGATATTTTAATTTTGTAACCTAATATTTATTAAATTTAACTTATGTCCGCTTCTACAAAATTTGAGACTAACAAAACAAATAAACAGGCTCGTCAATTACTAGGAATGAAGGGAGCAGTTGATGAAAAAAAATCAATCTGGAAAATAAGATTACAATTAACAAAGCCTATTACTTGGGTCCCATTGATGTGGGGAGTCATATGTGGAGCTGCGTCCTCAGGTAACTTTTTTTGGACAATAGAAGATTTTTTGAAAACTATAGTTTGCATGATATTGTCGGGACCTTTAATGACAGGGTTTACTCAAACTCTTAATGATTTTTATGATCGTGAAATTGATGCTATTAATGAACCTTATAGACCTATCCCTTCAGGCGCTATTTCTGTACCTCAAGTAAAAGCGCAAATAATAATCCTATTAACTTTAGGATTATTATTGAGTTATGGGCTAGATATTTGGAGTAATCATGAATTTCCAATAATGCTATGCTTAACGTTGGGAGGTGCATTCGTATCCTATATATACTCGGCTCCTCCATTGAAGTTGAAAAAGAATGGCTGGTTAGGTAACTTTGCCCTAGGAGCTAGTTATATAGCCTTGCCTTGGTGGGCAGGTCATGCTTTGTTTGGGGAGTTGAATTATATGATTATAATTTTGACTTTATTTTATAGCCTTTCAGGTTTGGGAATTGCTATTATTAATGATTTTAAAAGTATTGAAGGAGATTCTAAGTTAGGATTAAACTCTATGCCTGTTATGTTTGGTGTGACGATAGCATCATGGATTTGCGTCATGATGATTGATGTATTTCAAATAGGGATTGGTATTTACCTAATTTATATTCATGAAAATCTTTATGCAACAATTTTATTGTTGTTAGTTATTCCACAAATAACACTACAAGATATGTATTTTTTAAGAGATCCATTAAAAAATGATGTAAAATACCAAGCTATTGCTCAGCCATTTTTAGTATTGGGAATGCTAGTAGTTGGCTTGGCATTGGGTAGACAAGTAATATAGCTATAAATTAAATATCTGTTTAAGTAGATTCAGCACAAAACAAGAAAATTAAAAACGTTATAAGTTTTTAAAATATATTTACTTAAAATAGGCTACAAAGATTTATCTTTGTAGCCTATTTTAAGCAATTCTTTTTTTTACTACTATTTATTTTTACAACTAAATTTTAACAATAGCAGAATATACATTAACGTCGAATACCAAGGCGTTTAATTAGGTCCTGATAACGATTGAAAGATTTATCTTTGATATATGCTAATAAACGTCTACGACGACCAATCATTTTTAGTAGTCCTCTACGCGATGCATGATCTTTTGGATTTTTCTTTAAATGGCTAGTTAGTTGAACAATTCGTTCTGTAAGTATAGCAACTTGTAAATCAGCTGATCCTGTATCAGTCTCATGAATCTGATATGCGCTCATCAGGGTTTGCTTTTGAATAGGGTTCAAACTCATAAAAAATTGTTTGATAAATACTGCAGTCTCTTATAATACCATTTATTTTTTAATATAACTACTATATGTCATTTAAAAAATAAACTACTTTCTTGGATATATTATGTTTAATTAATTATTTTTTCCTCTCACATTTATGAAATTGATAAATATAAACTATAAAAATCATTTGTCTTTATATCTTTATAAAAAAAACTGAATAGAGGAATCACTAAATTAGTATTTAGTTTTGCTAATAGTTATCATTAAATATAATTAATAAGTTACTATACTAATACCGATATAATCTTTGTAATATGTCCAATTGGCCTAATGATCAATCTCATTCTGAAAATAAAAATATATCTCAAGAATACTACATATCTTGGGCCCAAAAAGCTTATAAGCATATTCAGGAAGAGAAGATAATAGATAAATTAGATGATGCAAAAATAAACGCTACAGAAACTGTCAATTCTTCGTCTGTCAATATTTCTAACTCTGCAAATGAATCTTCAACGAATACTCCTACATGGATGCAAAAATCTAATCGCTTGGAGGCTCTTAAAGAGAATGCTACCGAATTAACAACTGCTAATAGTGAAATTTCTGTAGAATTTGATAAAGAATTTGTTTGGTCTGCAAAAATTCTAGCAGATCAAGGTAGAAAGCCGGAAGACATAACTGAAGATGAAATACAATGGTTAAAAATTCTACATAAAGGTTTAAGTAAAACTCGTCGTGGTTTACTAAATCAATTAAAACTTGTCTTAGGTCAAGGACCTTTGAGCGAAAATGCTATTTTAGAAATAGAAACTATATTATTACAAGCAGATATAGGAATTAATGCGACAGATTATATTGTTACAACTTTACAGAATAAACTCTTAGAAGAATCTTTACCTTCAGAGAAAGCGATTGAATATCTAAAAACTATTTTATGTGATATCTTAAATTCTCCTCTAAAACAAGCATATGATTCAGAAATTTTAGTAAAGAAAGAAGTTCTAAATATTTGGTTATTGACAGGCGTTAACGGCGCTGGAAAGACAACAACTATTGGAAAAATTGCATATTTAGCTCAACAATGTGGACATAGTTGTATCATTGCAGCAGCTGATACTTTCAGAGCTGCTGCTGTTGAGCAGGTGAAAATATGGGGAGAGAAAACAAATACTCCTATTATTTCTAATTCTGGTAAAAACACTGATCCAGCTGCTGTTGTTTATGATGGACTAATGGCAGCCCAAGCCCGCAATGTTGATCTACTACTTGTAGATACTGCAGGAAGACTACAAAATAAAACAAATTTAATGGAAGAATTAGCTAAAATTAGGCGTGTTATTGATAAAAAAGCAAAAAATAATGTTCATATTGAATCTTTATTGGTTATTGATGCAACTTTAGGACAGAATGGATTGCGTCAAACAGAACTTTTTTCAGAAGCAGCTCATTTAACTGGAGTAATCCTAACAAAACTTGATGGAAGCTCAAAAGGTGGAATTGCACTAGCAATAACACAACAATTTGGTTTGCCAATTCGCTTTATTGGAGTAGGTGAAAACATGAAAGATCTGAAACCTTTTTCTAGCCATGAATTTGTAGAAGCTTTATTAGATGAGTAATATTCATTATGTTAACTATGATGCAAGCCTAATGTTGTTAATACAATACATTAAAATTTAGTTTCATTTTATATTTAAAGATTATTTAGTGAAAAATAAATTAATATTCAGTTGTTAGATTAGTCATAATGCCACACAGTTGACCCGTCCGACATATCTAATAAAGTTATATTATTTTCTTTCAATTTATCTCTAATAAGATCACTTTCCTTGTATTGTTTAGCATTTTTAGCTATTTTACGTTTCTTGACTAATTCATCAATTTCTTCATCAGTTAGTTTTTTGAATAATTCTATCTTTAGAGTAGTTTGATTAGCCTCTAATCCTAAAAGTTTCGCTAGGCTTTTTAAAGTATGCCATTGTGTCTCTAAAAAATTAGATGATAACGTAGTAACTCCTGTATGAGTTAATACATTACTTTCTTTACGCAAGTTCTTAGCAATCTCAAACAAAACCGCTAATCCACCAGCAAAGTTAAAATCATCATTTATTGCTTTTTTAAACCTGTTAACTAAATCAGGTAATAGTTCTGTAGCAGGGTTATTTTTAAAATTTAATTTTTCGCCATACTGATATCCGAACAAGAGGCCATCCGACAAAGTTTGCCAACTATTGGTCGCCGCTACTAATGAATTATGACTAAAATCCAACGGGTTGCGATAATGTGTTTGTAAAATAAATAATCTAACTACCATAGGCTCAAATTGATCTAGTAGTTCTCGTATTGTGGTGAAGTTACCCAAAGATTTTGACATTTTTTCTCCATCTACCTTTACCATTCCATTATGTGACCAGTAACGAGACAATTCTTTTCCTGTGATTGCTTCTGATTGAGCGATTTCATTCTCATGATGAGGAAAAATCAAATCACTACCTCCTACGTGAAGATCAATAGTTTCTCCTAGTTCTTTTTTAATCATTGCAGAACATTCTATATGCCATCCAGGTCTGCCTTTTCCCCACTTAGAATCCCAAGACTTTTCTGTAGGCTTAGCTTTTTTCCATACTGCAAAATCAGCAGGATCTCTTTTCTTATTCTTTTGAAAATCTTCTAGGGAAACTCTACCGCTAGCACCTGCTTTTAGATCTTCTAACTTACGTCCTGATAACTTCCCATAATCTTTATAACTCTCAATATCAAAATAAACATCTCCCTCAGAAAGATATGCATGCCCGCTCTTTTCCAATTCTCCAATCAAATTTTGAATATCGTCAATTATATGCGTTACTCTGGGATAAACACTGGCCTTTTTGACATTAAGACGTTCCATATCCTCAAAATAAGCATTGATAAATTTATTTGATACTTCTTCCATGGTTGTCTTTTCCTTGATTGCACGGCTGAGTATCTTATCATCTACATCTGTAAAGTTTTGAACATATTTAACTTCATAGCCAATCCATTCTAAATAATTTCTTACTGTATCCCAAATAATACAGGTTCTGGCATGACCTAAATGACAGAAATCATAAGTGGTAATACCACAACAATACATTTTTACTCTCGCTTCCTCAAGAGTTATGAAAGGTTCTTTTGCTCGAGTTAAAGTATTATAAATTACTAACATTATTTAAATCCAAAGAATAAAGGGGAAACTAAATTTAAAGAAGGTATGACATTATTCTTACAAACTTTCTCTATGTAAGAAACTTTGTACAATTTCTAAAATTCTATTACTTGACTGTCCATCTCCGAAAGGGTTAATCGTATTAGCCATTTTCGCATATGTTAATTTATTTGTAAGTAATTCATCAACTTTTGTTAAAATCTTATAGGGGTCAGTCCCAACCAAAGTAGCAGTACCTGCTTCAACAGCTTCTGGGCGTTCTGTAGTATCTCTTAGTACCAATAAAGGTTTACCAAGACTTGGCGCTTCTTCTTGTAGACCTCCAGAATCTGTTAATAATAAATAACATCTTTGAATAGCACCTATTAACTTTGTGTAGTCTAAAGGTTCGGTTAGAAAAACTCTGGGATGTTTTCCTAGAAGATCTTGAATCGGTTCTCTGATAACTGGATTACGGTGCATAGGGATTAATAATGCAACATTTGGAAATTTTTCTAAAATAAGACTAAAGCCTTTGATAATGTTTTTTAGTGGATCACCCCAATTTTCCCTTCGATGTACAGTCGCCAAAAGAACATCATAATTGTCCCAGTCTAAACCATCAATATTACAATCAGGAAATTTCTTAGCAACATCTAATAAAGCATCAACAACAGTATTTCCCGTTAGATGTATTTCTCCTGTAATATTAGAGTTTTTTAAATTTTCTAAAGCCAAGTGAGTTGGCGCAAAATGTAATTGAGCAAGCTGAGAAATTAAGCGACGATTTGCTTCTTCTGGATAAGGGTTATAGATATTATCTGTCCGCAAACCCGCTTCAACATGACCAACGGGGATTTTTTGATAAAAAGCTGCTAAACTAGCTGCGAAAGAAGTAGTAGTATCTCCTTGAACAATAACAAATTGAGGCTTGATCTTTTTAAAAATTTCTTCCAATCCTTTCAAACTACGACATGTAATATCAGTAAGACTTTGATCGGGTTGCATTATTTTTAAATCTTCGTTTGCTTCAATATTAAATAATTTCATAACCTGTCTTACCATCTCCTGATGTTGTCCTGTTAAGATGACATAAGTGATAAGCACTTTCGATCTTTGAAATTTTTTTATCAAGGGAGCAAGCTTTATTGCTTCTGGACGAGTTCCTAAAGTAATACAAACTTTAAAAGGGGTTGAAGCCATATATCTAGGACAATAAAATTTAGTTTATTTTATAGTTTTACACAAGATCATGTTTATTAACTTTCCCATTACTAAATTTTAATAAATGCTATTAAGGTATTTTAAAAACAAAAAGCATTTTTCTTATTAATAAATTGGAATCTGCAAAAATTTGATTAGCAATTAATACAGTAACTTACAATACTAGTTTTAAAATAGATACTTTATAATTATAAAGTATCTAGTATCTATTACACATGAGTTCAATTGATATTGATTTAGCTTTTACTCCTGCCTTAGAATTGGCTAAACTAATTCTAAATCGTCAAATTACACCTCTAGATTTAACTAAATTATTTTTAGAACGAATTGAAAAATATAATCCAAAACTAGGAAGCTTTTTTTTTATTGCAAAAAGCGATGCTCTTAGAGATGCTGAGATAAAAACAAAGAAATTAAGCTCTATATCTAAGTTGGATTATCTTCCTCCTTTTTTTGGAGTTCCTATTGGGATAAAAGATCTTAATTCTGTAGCAAATATGCCTCTAACCTATGGTGTAGCTGCTCTCGAGAATAACATTGCTACTTATGACGATGAAGTTACTAAACGTTTAAAGCATGCTGGATTTGTAATATTAGGAAAAACAGCAACCTCTCAACTAGGTTCGTTCCCATACACAGAACCTCCAGGCTTTTTGCCCTCTCGTAATCCCTGGAACTTAGATTACACGTCAGGAGGATCAAGTGGCGGCTCAGCTGCTGCTGTTGCGTCAGGAATGTGTCCAATCGCTCAAGGTTCTGATGGAGGCGGATCAATTCGAGGTCCAGCAAGTTGCTGTGGACTAGTTGGAATAAAACCTTCTCGAGGAAGAGTTTCTAATGCTCCTGTTGGAGATTATCAAAGCGGAATTTCCAGCAATGGTCCAATAGCACGTACAGTAAGTGATGCCGCAGCTTTATTAGATGTAATGTCAGGTTATACCAAAGGTGATCCATATTGGTTGCCCACACCTGAAACTTCCTTCTTAGAAGCCACGAAACAAACTACTGAACCTTTAGTTATCGCTTTTTCTGATCACATACCACCTTTTCCAGAAACTGAATTAATTATCAAGAGAACAGTTCGAGAGACTGCTTTGCTTCTAGAATCTTTGGGACATCACGTAGAAGAAAAGTGCCCTTCAGTAGAGGCTTTAATTGATCCATTTAAGATTATTTGGCAATCAGGGGTTGAAGCTGCTGGTTTACCATCAAATATTTTAAGCCCACTAAATATTTGGTTACAACAACACACAGTAACAGCAGGAAAGTATTTACAGGCAGTTCATGAAATACAAGTTTTTTCTCGTAAATTGGTAAGTTTCTTTGATACTTTTGATATCTTAGTTTTACCTATTTACTTACATCAACCCATAAAGATTGGAGAGTGGTCTGCTCTACCACCTGAAAAAACTTTAAATAAAATTATTAATTGGATATCTCCTTGTCCAGCATTCAATGCTAGTGGGTTACCTGCTATTAGTTTACCTATGGGATACGACAATAAGGGATTGCCAATAGGAGTCCAGTTAATAGGAAAACCTGCTGATGAAATAACTCTGATTCGTGTAGCTGCTCAATTAGAAAAAATTAATAATTACCAATTACTAGTACCAAAGTCAGTAAATAGATAGACTGACTTTGGTACTAATATTTATCAAAAATCAGTTTAGATCATGATAATAAACATTTATACTGTTTAGATATGGTTTCTTTCTCTAAATTACGATTCAAAAAATCTATTATAAGTTCACAGAAACGTGGTAGTAGTCTAATCTTTAAGTTATTACCTTATGTTGTTTTATATCCTGGATTATTATTATCATCAATAACTCTTTTAATACCTTTGTCCATAGCAGGAGCAGTACAACCTCTCCTTATAGGACAAGCAATTTCTCTATCACGCCAAGAAGCAACTTGGAATTTTATAGAAATCTTATCTCTGGAGCAAGGTTTAAGGTTGTTGACGTTATTATTATTAGTAACAATAATAATTCGTTTGATTTGTTCTTCTGTTCAAGGATTTATTATTCAAAAGTTAGGACAAAGTATCACAGCTGATATTAGAGGGGACCTATATAGTCATGTTATTTCATTAGAAAGTAGCTTTTTCAACAAAACCCCAATAGGTAATTTAATTACTCGTTTAACTAGTGATGTAGAAGCCTTAGGAGATATTTTTGCCAGTGGTGGAATTGGAATTATTAGTGACTCAGTTTATATTTTAGCAATTGTAGTTACTATGTTTATGCTAGATATGAAAATGGCTCTAGTGCTTTTATTAATGATAGTTCCTGTGGCAGTATTGATAGTATATTTTCAAAAACAATACCGTAAGGCAAATTATCAATCAAGAGAAAAATTATCTGAACTGAATTCTATGATACAAGAAAACATTTCAGGTATTAATGTAGTTCAAATTTTTCGAAGGAAGAACTTTAATAGCAAGTTATTTAAAGATATTAACAAAGATTACCGTCAAGCAACTAATAAAACAATCTTCCATGATTCAGCAGTTTCGGCAACTTTAGAATGGATAAGCTTGGTAGCAATTGCAACGGTTCTCTTGCTAGGAGGTATTGGTATAATGAACGCTAGTATTAACTTTGGTACTTTATCTGCATTTATTTTATATGCTCAGAGGCTATTTAATCCACTACGTCAATTTGCTGATAAATTCACCACGTTTCAGTCTGGTTTTACCTCTATTGAACGCATTGCAGAAATAATGCAAGAACCTATAGAAGTAAAAGATAGTAAAACAAATATAAATTTTTCAATTACTAGGAATAACAACAATAAAATAGGCGAAATTATTTTTGACAATGTGTGGTTTGGATATAAGAAAAATGATTTCATTCTTAAAAATCTAAATTTTAAAATTTATCCAGGAGAAAAAATAGCCTTAATAGGACCAACAGGATCCGGAAAAAGTTCAATAGTAAGACTTTTGTCACGTTTGTATGAACCTACTCATGGAAGAATTTTAATTGATGGAATTGACAGTCGTTACATTCCAAAAGAAGAACTTAGAAAATATATAGGAATTGTCTTACAAGAGAATTTTTTATTTGCTGGTGATATTAAAAGAAATATTACTTTAGGAGAATATTACTCTTTAGAAGAAGTTAAGCAGGCAGCAAAATCAACTAATACAGATCAGTTGATTGAAAATTTTCCTGAAGGATACCATACTCTACTAAAAGAAAAAGGTACTAACTTATCCAAGGGAGAAAAGCAATTATTGGCTTTTGCTAGAATTGCTATTCGTAATCCAAATATTTTAGTTTTAGATGAGGCAACAGCTAGTTTGGATGTAAAAACTGAAGTTTTAATACAGCAAGCATTAAAACAGTTACTAATTGATAGGACAGGGCTTATTATTGCTCACAGACTATCGACCATTAGAGATGTTGATAGAATATTCGTTTTGAAACAAGGCAAAATAATTCAATCAGGGAATCATGAAAATCTAATAAAACAAAAAGGCTTATATAGAAATTTGTATCAGTTGCAAGTCATGAGACATAAATAATTCATATGCATGATTACTTATAGTGAAAATTTTATTATTGCCTTTTAAGAGTTAACCTAATTTTTTCTGCAAAGTTAGAGTTATTTTGTCAGCAATGCCTTCAATCCAGTTTTCATCTTGTTTCGTGTAACTACGAGCAATATTAGTACCAAGAACCATCACACCATTTCCCCCTAATGGTTGGCAGATGATTCCTTGTGTATTCACTGGTAAATAATCAAATTCAATTTTTCCTGGATATAATTCAAGGTTAACTAAATATATTGGTTTCTGTTCCTGAAGAACTTTATTTAATATCTTACCCGGAGTAACTTTATTGTTTTCACCTAAAATTCCACGGCGAAGCAAAATGTCGTTTTTATAGTAAATAATTACAGATTTAGTAACAGTATTATTTAATAATAAGTGAGATGCCCAAGCTAAATCTATCTGAGTTTCTTCATCTAAATGAATATTAAATTCAATCCCCTCTTCTCCGATTAAAGTAACAGCATTAGGTGACTTTGGTTGCATTTGTTGCCAAAGTAACCCAACAAGAACTAGTGTTCCACTTAAAATAATTCCTACAACATCAGATCTTGCTTGAGATTCAGTTAGTTGTACTGTTGTAAAACGATTAATTACTAACAATGTGCTTCCTATGATGCCTGAAAATATAGGAATTAGTCGTAGACTTTGATTATAGTTTGAGCTCATTAAAGATAATTACTTAAAAATTATTTAAAAATTCTACGATTAATTAGTTATTGTAGAACATACTTTATTATAGTTAAAGCAACTATTTTAGAAAACGATTCATAAATTTTTCTAACGAAAAAGCTTTGTATAAAAAATGAGCCAATATTAATTAATAGCATGGAGATAATAAATTGATCTGTATAAGCTTAATTTATTATCTTCAGACTGTTATGGGTATATGATAATTTTCAAATAACATGACGAGCGCTAATGTTAGTCATAACTAAGCACAGTATTTCTAGATAATGTTAGTGTTGGTATCTATGAAACCATTCGAATTAACTTCTTATATTTTGTTTTTATTAAATAATTAATTCAAAGCCTATTCTTCTTAATATAAATTGATAATATGTTGTAATTCTTGACATAAATAATATTTCTTAATGCTCTTAATCCTGTTACACTATAGTTTCAGCTTTTTACTTGTATATTCTTAATAAGAATAATGGTAATTTTATTACCTTAAAAGTGCTATGTTTATCATCGAATCCCGAAATATTTTTAAAATAACTTATGGTAAATACTCTTCAAAAACCTAAACTCAAAGAACTACATCCAAACATTCAATCTACAGCGAAAGAAACTCTTTTAACTCCCCGTTTTTATACGACTGATTTTGAAGCATTAGCAAAGATGGATATTTCAATTAATGAAGAAGAATTGAAAGCTATTCTTGAAGAGTTTCGTACAGATTATAATCGTTATCATTTTATTCGACGTGGAGAGTTTTCTCAAACTTGGGACCATTTTGATGAAGATACTCGTAAGTTATTTGTTGAATTTTTAGAACGTTCATGCACAGCTGAATTCTCAGGTTTTTTACTTTACAAGGAATTAGGAAGACGTTTAAAAAATAAAAATCCTATTCTTGCAGAATGTTTTTTATTAATGTCACGAGATGAAGCACGTCATGCTGGATTTTTAAATAAAGCTTTGTCAGACTTTAATATGACTTTAGATTTGGGGTTTTTAACCAAAAGTCGTAGTTATACTTTCTTCCAGCCTAAGTTCATTTTTTATGCAACTTATTTATCTGAAAAGATTGGCTATTGGCGTTATATTACAATTTATCGACATCTAGAAAATAATCCTGAAAATAAGATATATCCTATATTTAACTTTTTTGAAAATTGGTGTCAAGATGAAAATCGTCATGGAGATTTTTTTGATGCAATCATGAAAGCAAATCCTGAGATATTGAATGATTGGAAAGCCCGTTTATGGTGCCGCTTTTTCTTGTTATCAGTATTTGCAACTATGTATTTTAATGATACTCAAAGGAGTGATTTTTACTCAGCTATTGGTTTAAATGCTCGAGATTATGATAAGCATGTTATTGAAAAAACTAATGAAGTAGCTGGACGAGTTTTTCCAGTAATATTGAACCTTAAAGATCCTAAATTCTATGAGCGTTTAGAGATATGCGTTAGTAATAACGCTAAATTAAGAGAAATAGATTCTTCTGAACAACATTATACTCTAAAGTTTTTAAGAAAATTACCAATACTAGTATCTAATGCAAGCCAACTTTTAAAGCTATATTTAATAAATCCGATTAATACTGAACATTTACAAGGGAATATACGCTAAAAAGCTGCAAATTAAAACTTGTAGTCTATTTAAAATAGGCTATAAGTTTTAAAATTAAAGTATTGATGAAACATGAAAATACACAGTTTAATCTAAATAGATTTAGTAAGTATTACTAAATCTATTTGTGTCTTTTGCGATGCCACTTCCAGGCATGATCGACTATAGTTTCCAGACTAGGATACTGTGGTTTCCAATTTAGCTTTGATTTAATTTTTAACCCACTTCCTACTAGTATGGGTGCGTCTCCTGGTCGACGTTTACCTTCTTTAACTAGAAAATCTACATCAGTAATTTTTTTCACGACATCAATTACTTCTCGTACAGAAAATCCATTTCCATTACCTAAATTAAACATATCGCTACTTCCTCCGCTTAGAAGATATTCTAAACCAAGAATGTGAGCTGTTGCTAAATCACTGACATGGATATAATCTCTAATTGCAGTACCATCAGGAGTGTCATAGTCTGTGCCGAAAATAACAAGGTGCTCTCTCTTTTTTAAAGCTGTAAGTAAAGCTAAGGGGATCAAATGAATTTCAGGTGTATGATCTTCTCCTAAATCTCCAGAAGGATCGGCCCCTGCAGCATTAAAGTATCTAAAAACTACAGATTTTAAATTATAAGCTTGATCAAAGTCTTTTAATATTTGCTCAACCATATATTTACTTGAAGCATATGGATTTAAAGGATTATTAGGATGGTTTTCTGTTATTGGAATATCATTAGATATCCCATATATAGAACAAGTAGAAGAAAAAATAAGTTTATTTATATTAGCAGAAACCATCGCTTCTAAAAGAGTTAAAGTTCCTACTACGTTGTTTTTATAATATGTAGCTGGATGATGAACTGATTCTCCTACTGCAAGGAAGGCAGCAAAATGCATTACAGCACAAATATTTCTTGTTGCGAAAATTTTATCTAATAAAAGGCGATCATTAGTATCTCCAATAATAAGCTCAACGTCTAAAACATCTCTTACAATTTCAGAATGACCGAAAGAAAGATTATCGAGAATAAGAATATTATATCCTGCTTTTTTAAGTAATAAAGCTACATGAGAGCCAATATATCCAGCTCCTCCTGTAACTAAAATCGTAGATTTATTCACAACATGGACATCCTTTATTATAAATTAGAAACAATAATAACAGTAATCGCTACTATTAGCGCTCCCTGTCTTTTTGAAAGTTTTTAGATCTAGTAGAGAGAAAAGATTTTTTTTGATATCATTTAAGAAGTAGGAAACATCCTAAGTAATATCGCTATTTTAAAGATTTTATGTTCTTAATTATTCAAACAAAAAATAGTTTTATTTAAACAGGCATTAAAAGTTATTTAGCTTAGTATGATTAATAATTTTACAAAATATATTTTAAACCAATATATTAAAAATATATAGTATAGGTTGTCAAAAGTTTTTCTTTAGCTTGTTTTTTATTATTTTAGTAACGATTAATTAAATATTAATATACTTTAAAGGTAACTTTATTTCTATTTCAATATTCTTGTGCAATAAAAACATTATTTATTAATGCTATACCAAGAAAAAGCCGTAGTAGATATTCTAAGGAAAGCAGGAAATGAAATTGATTTATCAGAAGATGAAGCAATTGTTCTTCTTTCTCAAACTAATAAACGTATGATTAATAAAATACGTCAGACAGCCGATTGTCTCCGACAAAAGCAAGCCGGAAACAATGTCACTTATGTTGTAAATCAAAATATAAATTTTACTAATATTTGTAAGCAAAAATGTCATTTTTGTGGATTTGGAAAAGATGTAGAGGATCAAAACTCATATACTCTAAACTTAGAAAATATTATTCAAAAAATAACCAATGCTTTAAAAAAAGGGGCTACTGAAGTTTGTATTCAGGGTGGCTTAAATCCAAATCTTAAAATAGAAAAAAGTTCTCTGAAATATTATCAAAAAATTATTATCTCGATTAAACAAAGATTTCCCAAAATCCATATACATGCATTTTCTCCTCAAGAAATAGTATTTATCTCTCAAGAGGATAAATTAAGTTACATATATGTAATAACAGAACTTAAAAAAGCTGGTTTAGATTCTATACCAGGAACTGCAGCTGAAATTCTGAATGATCAGGTGAGAAATCAAATTTGTCCTGAAAAAATTAATAGTAATACATGGATTGAGATTATTAGTTTAGCTCATTCGTTAGGTATATATACGAGTAGTACAATGCTATGTGGTCACATTGAAAATATACAGGAACAGGTAGAACATTTAAGTCACTTAAGAAATCTACAAAGAAAATCTATTGAGCAAAAATATCCTGCTAAAATCACAGAATTTATTTTATTACCTTTTATTAGTAAGAATATCTCTAGTTTTCCTAGTAAGTATTTACAAAGTCAAGAGCTTAATTTTGATAAAATCTTTTTACTTACAGCTGTATCAAGAATTTTTTTGGGAAAATGGATACCTAATCACCAGCCAAGTTGGGTTAAGTTAGGCTTGTATCGAGCTGTTGAAACGCTCAAGTGGGGTTGTAATGATTTTGGTGGCACATTGATGGAAGAGAACATTTCAGCTATGGCTGGAGCTAAAAATGGTACTTATATATCCGCAGAAAAATTTCAACAAGTTATTAAATCAATCAATCGCTATTATAAATCACGAAAAACTTTATACAATTACAATAGTGATCAAGTTTATTAGTATATTAGCTGTATCAATAATACTAACTTTTTATGAAAGATGATTTGTCAAAAAAATTTTTGACAAATCAAAGATACAAAAACCTTAATTTAAATCCAACTATCCTAAGATATAAAATAATTTTTTAATATATTTATTTTGTAAATAATTAGTTACTAAAGCTTTACTACAATATTTCAAATAATAATAAATTATTTATGTTCAATTTTTTTATTCCTATCATTGATCCTAGTATTAAAGAATGGTCGAAAGAAGCTAGATTTTTACGCTGGTTAACTTTTTTATGGTTATTTTTAGGTATTATTGCTCTTTTTTCTGCGTCTTATCACAGTGCTCAACAAGATTTTGGTAATGGTTTTCATTATATAATTCGTCAAACTATTTGGATATGGATAGGGTTACAGGGATTTAATATAATTGTTAAGATGCCATTAAAATATTTAATGAAGTTTGTTCCTTTTTTTATTTTTTTCTTGCTCAGTCTAATTTTATTAACTAAAACAGGATTAGGTCATACAGTTAATGGTGCGACTCGTTGGATCAAAATAGGTCCTGCTATTATTCAACCTTCAGAACTAATTAAACCATTTTTGGTACTGCAAAGTGCTTATATCTTTGGCTTTTGGCACCGTCATTCATTACGTATCAAGATACAGTGGATATTGATATTCTCAGCTGTTTTAGCAGGTATTCTAATACAGCCTAATTTGAGTACCACAGCTCTATGTGGCATTAGTCTGTGGTTAATTGCTCTTGCATCTGGAATTCCTGTAAGATACTTAATAACGGCAGCTGCTAGTGGTTTATCAGCTGCTTCATTTAGTGTTTATACTCATAGATATCAACTTAAAAGAATTCTATCCTTCCTTGATCCTTGGAAAGATGAAATAGCTAAGACTGATGGTTATCAGTTAATACAAAGTTTAATAGCTGTAGGGTCTGGAGGAATTTTTGGGTTAGGGTATGGACAATCTATACAGAAATGGTCATATCTACCTATTCATTACACTGATTTTATTTTTTCAGTTTATGCTGAAGAGTTTGGTTTTATCGGAAGTATATTTTTGTTGCTATTATTATTTGTATATGCAACTTTCACACTAAAAATTTTAATAAACTGTACTCATCCAGTCAAAAGATTAATTGCTGTTGGCAGCATGATTATGATGGTTGGCCAAGCTTTATTGAATATTGGTGTCACAATCGGACTGTTACCCACAACCGGATTGCCACTACCTTTATGGAGTTACGGAGGAAGTTCTATTATTGCTAGTTTGACTTTATCAGGTTTATTAATTCGTGTTATTAGAGAAAATGGTGAAGACCCTATAGTTAGAATTGATAAAAGTGAATAGTTAGAGAACAATTTTATTATTACTTTCAGTCATATTTGAATAATTTATGTCTAAAGCCAGTCAAAATTAGCATAGGAATTATTTATACTAATTTTTCTGATCTACGGACTTATAAGTTGAAGTTACTTGCAATTCCTGTAATTGCTTAAAGTCTACTGAAGAAGGAGATTCCGTAAGTAGACAACTTGCTTGCTGAGTTTTTGGAAAAGCTATAACATCACGAATAGATTCTTCTTCTGCCAGTAACATTATTAACCGATCTAATCCATAAGCTATCCCTCCATGAGGAGGCGCTCCATATTCAAAAGCATCTAATATAAATTGAAATTTATTATGAATTTCTTCCTCCGATAATCCAATGGTTTGAAAAACTTTTTTTTGAATATCTTTCTGATAAATCCTCAAGCTTCCACCGCCAACTTCTATTCCATTAAATATCAAATCATAAGCTTGTGCTCTGGCTGTGGTCAGATCATTTAAGTCTGAAGTATTAGGACAGGTAAATGGATGGTGCAACGATTCGAATCGTTGTTCATCAGGATTCCATTCAAATAATGGAAATTCTGTTACCCATAACAAATTTATTTTATTTTTATCAATAAGATTCATCTGTTTCCCAATTATTAGTCTTAAGCGAGATAAGGATTTATTAACTAGCGCCGTATCCCCAGCACTAATCAATAGTAGATGACCAGGTTTTGCTCCTGTTTTCTCTAGTAAATCTTTTTTCTGTTCATTGGTTAAATTATCTTTTATTGCTCCAATAGTTTCTATCTGAGAATCTTCTTTTACTCGAATATAAACAATCCCCTTAGAGCCTGATTCTACTGCTTCTTGGAAAAGATCTCCTCCTGACTTGATTCGAACGTTGGAGATCGCACTATTACCTTCAGGTATAGGTAATACTTTTACACTTCCTGAATTTTTAATTGCTTCCGAAAATACTTTAAATTTACTATTTCGAAGAATATCAGATACATCAACTAAAGTTAAGTCAAAACGAGTATCTGGACAGTCTGTCCCATAATTTTCCATAACATATTGATATGTTAAACGTGGAAAAGGACGAGATAATTCTACATTTTTAATAGTCTTAAAAATATGACAAATTAAACCTTCGTTTAGATCTAAAATTTCATCCTCAGACATGAAACTCATCTCCATGTCTAGTTGAGTAAACTCAGGTTGTCTATCAGCCCTTAAGTCTTCATCACGGAAACATCTTGCTACTTGATAATAACGATCAAAGCCTGATACCATAAGCAGCTGTTTAAACAATTGAGGAGACTGCGGCAAAGCATACCATTGTCCAAAATTTACTCTGGAAGGAACTAAATAATCTCGTGCTCCTTCAGGAGTAGACCTAGTTAGGATAGGAGTTTCTACTTCTATAAAGTTCTGGTAATCTTCTAAATAGTGTCGTATAGTTTTAATCACTTTATGACGAAGCTGTAAATTGCTTAACATTTTTTCTCGTCTTAAATCTAGGTAGCGATATCTAAGACGAGTTTCTTCTTTTATTAATTCTTCTTCTGAGCCTGAGATACTAAAAGGTAGTTTTTTATTTACTACACTAAGTATTTCAATAGAGTCTGCATATATTTCTATTTCTCCAGTTTTCATCTTTGAGTTTAGAGAATCTGAAGGACGACAACTAACTTTACCTATGATTTTAATAACATATTCATTACGTAATCTTTCAGCAGTTTCATAAGATGAAGAATTATGTTTCGGATCGCTAACAATTTGAATAATACCAGTATGATCTCGTAAGTCTATAAAAATCACTCCTCCGTGATCTCGACGACGATCAACCCATCCAAAAAGGGTAACATTCGTACCAAGATCCATCGCACTTAGTTGATTACAGTAATGAGTTCGCATCTAAAGTTTAAATTAAAATATTAAATATTATTTATTATATTAATCTTTAATAAGATTGAATAATTAAAAGTCAAAAGTATTTCTCATTATCTCTTATTTATAAATAAGTTGATTATGTTATTTATCATAAGATTTTTTTTTTAAGAATAAATTTATATTCCATGAATCAAATAGCTAATTTTTTATAATTATATGCCTTGATTTTAGATAAATCACGGTTTTCTCACTAAGTAGTAGCTAAGGTGTCTTGAGAAATAAATTTTAATAAAAAATAAATTATAATTCTTCATGAAGAGTTAATGAAAAGTTGCTGACTTTTTATTAAGAAATTAGCCTTAGTTGCTTGAAAAAAAGTAACTTTAATATTTTTTCAAGCAACTAATCAATTAAATAGTAAGAAAGATTTATAGTAATTTAATATATGTATGGTTTCTTACATACCTTATTTTTTTAAATCCAAGTTATGAGCTATCGATTAACTAACATATTAGAATCCTGATATAATATACATTTTTTGTGAGATTAGTTACGTTTTATCAAATCAAAGTGAGGAATTAAATTTAAGATGAATATTTTAGGAATTTCTGCTTATTACCATGACAGTGCAGCAGCATTAGTTAAATCAGGTCGTATTATAGCTGCTGCACAAGAAGAAAGATTTACTCGTAAAAAACATGATGCGAGATTTCCTAAAAATGCTATTGCTTATGCTTTAGAAGAAGCAAAAATACCTTTGAGAAAATTAGATTATATTGTTTTTTACGAGAAACCTTTAATAACCTTTGAGCGTCTTTTGGAAACCTATATAGCATACGCCCCTCAAGGTTTTCATTCTTTCATTTCTGCTATGACAGTATGGTTAAAAGAAAAACTTTATCTAAAAACAGTTCTCAAAAAAGAGTTAGCAAAACTAGCTAATTGTAAAGTTGGTCAACTTCCTCCCCTACTATTTACGGAACATCATCAATCACATGTTGCTTCTGCTTTTTTTCCTAGTCCTTTCGACAATGCTGCAATTTTATGTTTGGATGCTGTTGGAGAATGGGCAACAACATCTTTATGGCTTGGAGAATCAAATCGAATAACACCTAGATGGGAGCTTCATTTTCCTCATTCTTTAGGGTTATTATATTCTGCTTTCACTTACTATACTGGATTTAAAGTTAATTCTGGAGAATATAAGTTAATGGGATTAGCTCCTTATGGAGAGCCAAAATATGTCAATTTAATTTTAGAAAATTTAATTGACATAAAAGCAGATGGTAGTTTTCGCTTAAACATGGAATATTTCAACTATGCCATGGGACTAAAAATGATTAATAATAAATTTTCTCGTCTCTTTGGCCAACCTCCTCGCAAAGCAGAAAATAAAATTACACAACACGAAATGGATATTGCCGCTTCTATACAAAAAGTAACTGAAGAAGTGGTCTTAAGGTTGGCTAATACAGCTTATCAAGAACTAAAAACAGATAACCTTTGTTTAGCAGGTGGAGTTGCTTTAAATTGTGTTGCTAATGGAAGAATATATCAGGAAACAAATTTTAAAAATATTTGGATACAACCTGCGGCTGGAGATGCAGGTGGTTCCGTTGGAGCTGCGCTAGCAGTCTGGTATCAATATCTTAGTAACGAACGTCACTTAAACATAAATGAACCTGATATGATGCAAGGTTCGTACTTAGGACCCCAGTTTAATAATGACGAGACTCAAGAATATCTTGATGATGTAAAAGCTAAATATAATTATTTTAAAGAAGAAGATGAACTTCTTAATGAAGTGGCCTCAATTTTATCCAAAGGATATGTTGTGGGTTGGTTCCAGGGACGTATGGAATTTGGACCTCGAGCACTAGGTAATAGATCTATTCTTGGTGATCCACGAAATCAAGAGATGCAATCTATTATGAATTTAAAAATTAAATATAGAGAGTCTTTTCGTCCTTTCGCTCCTTCTGTATTAACAGAAAAAGCCTCACAATACTTTGAGTTAGAAAAACCTAGTGACTATATGTTAATAGTTGCTAAAGTTAAAGAAGACTTACGTATAAATAACCAAAAAGAAACTCAAAGATTATTTGGTATAGATAAATTGAAGGCTGTTCGATCAACTATTCCTGCAGTTACTCATGTTGATTACTCAGCTAGGATACAAACAGTAAATCCTGCGAATAATTCTAGATATTATCAATTAATCAAGCATTTTGAAGCTTTAACAGGATGTGGAGTTTTAATTAACACATCTTTTAATGTAAGAGGCGAACCTATTGTCTGTACACCCGAAGACGCTTATCGTTGTTTTATGAGAACTGAGATGGATTACTTGGTAATCAATGACTATGTACTTAAAAAGGTAGATCAACCTAAATGGAAACATGATAAATCTTGGCAAAATGAGTTTGAATTAGATTAATTTATAAATAGATACTAGAAACATGTTTTATTATATGCCTCAAAAAACAAACAATAAAAAGTTAATGTCTTTCGGAATATTGATGGGAACAACCTTTACCCTATTTTTTGGTTTATTTATTCCCACTTTACTAGGACATTCTTATTCTGTAGTCTCATGGATAATTGGTACACTTTTTCTTATTTTCTCTTTTATTTCCCCAAATTTTCTTTTACCATTTTATAAAGGATGGATGCTCTTTGCAGAAATAGCTTCATGGGTTAATAGTAGAATAATTTTGGGAATTATTTTTTTTATTGTAGTAACTCCCATGGGATTTTTTATAAGAATTCTTAAATACGACGCGATGAAAAGAAAATTTGAATTTAATACGGAAAGTTATCGTATATTTAGTACATCTAAAAGCAAATCAAGCATGGAGAAACCTTACTAATGATTGGATTTTTTGAATTCTTAAAAGATATATGGGGTTTTCTTCGTGAACGCAAAAAGTTTTGGCTAGCTCCTTTGATAATAACTTTAGTAGTATTGGGAGCACTAATTGTGTTTACCCAAGGGTCAGTAATTGCACCTTTTATATATACACTATTTTAAATAATTGTCTGTCATGATTCTCCGAAAACTATATTGTAGGAAAAACACAATAATTTAGATAAATTCAAATAAAGATCATTAATTTTTTATATCAACTAAATTGTTTTCTTAAATTAATTTTGATGATACTTCTCTATATTTGTTTATCTGTTTTTTAAACTCTGTAATGTGATTTAATAAGTCTACCTGAGTCATAGAATTTTGTTCCTTGGTATGTAGCCACTTAACCTGTAACGTGTTATTTTCTGCTTCCTCTTCACCAAGAACTATACAAACAGATGCTTTGCTACGGTCAGCTCTCTTAAACTGTTTCCCAAAGTTACTTCCACTCATATCTAATTCAACGATTAATTCTTCAGAGCGTAATTTTTGAGCTAAGTATAACCCAATTGCTTCTGCTTTTTTACCTTTTGAAACAATATAAACATCAGGGTTGTGTTGAGGAGAACATTCAATTTGTTTAAGTAGCATAATTAATCTTTCAACGCCTATAGCCCATCCTACGGCAGGAGTTGAGGTTCCACCAAGTTCTTCGATTAAATGATCATATCTTCCGCCACCACATACTGTAGATTGAGTGCCTAAGTTATCAGACTGAATCTCAAATGCAGTATGTGTATAATAGTCTAGCCCTCTGACAAGACATGGGTTAATCTGATAATTAATGTTTAAATCCGTTAATAGTTGTTGTACTTCGTCAAAGTGTTTTTGAGACTCTTTCCCAAGAAAATGTAATATGTTAGGAGCGTTTTTATTAATTTCTTTAGTCTTTTCGTTCTTACTATCTAGAATTCGTAAAGGATTTTTAAGTAAACGATTTTGAGAGTCAATATCTAAATCTTCTTTATGAGATAAAAAATAATTAATTAATGCTTCTCGATAAAGGTTCCTATCATTTTTATCACCTATAGAATTAATATTTAGTTTTAGTTGTTTTAATCCTAGAAATTTTAAAACATCAGTTGCTAAAGCAATAACTTCTACGTCTGCCCTAGGATCTCTTGCACCTATCAACTCCAATCCAATTTGATGAAACTGTCTTTGGCGACCAGCTTGTGGCCTCTCATAACGAAACATTGGTCCAGAATACCAAAGGCGTTGAACTCCGCCCAGAGAATGTAAATTATTTTGTAGATAAGCACGTGCGACTCCTGCAGTCCCCTCTGGTCGAAGTGTGACTAAACGATCACTACGATCGGGGAAAGTGTACATTTCTTTACTTACAACATCTGTAGCTTCTCCTATACCCCTCTCAAACAAAGAAGTATTTTCAAAAATTGGAGAGCGAATTTCACGGTACATCGCACGACCAAGAATTTTAGCCGCTGTAGCTTCCACATATTGCCAATAACCAATCTCTTCTGGCAGAATATCTCGTGTTCCTGGTAGCGTACTTATTGTAACCATCAAATTAAGTTAATTTCTACAAATATCTACGGATGATAATAACTCTTTTAAGCATAATATGAAACTCAAGCTACAGTTATGTCGAAACTTTAACTTTTGCTTTGATTTTCAAGCACTAATAATCATTCATCAATTCTATAAAGTTTAGCTAAAAGACATAAGTAAATTTAATTATTTTTTATACTAATGCTCAACATTTAGAAAAATATGAACTATGTCGGAACGTAGAATTATCTTATTGCGTCCTATCCTATAGGAAAAGCATTTTTAAATGATCGATTCAATAATTCTTGTTATGTTATGAAAATTTTAAATATTAGAAAAGTTATCGTTATTATTTTTCTTCTTATAGCAGGAACATCGATTGGATATGCAATATTAAACCATCTTACTTTTTTTCAATCTTCAACTATTTCTATCCAAAAGCTTTTGACTCAAAAACCAATTGATTCCAGCTTAACTCATCAAGTTGTTTATCTCGAAGGAAGCGTTGTAGATCATGCTCTCTTTCTAGATAGTAGTTCTTATCAACTTCAAGATGAAACTGGGAAAATATGGGTATTAAGAACTTTTGGTGAAATTCCAAATATAGGAGAGATAATAAAAATTAAAGGGGAGATAATATATCAGCCCATTCTTATCGGTAATCAAGATATTGGAGAGTTCTATATAGTTGAACTACAAAGGTTGGATTTGCAGAAATTGAGTAAAAAATAGAAAAAGTATTTGTATATATTTAATATTCAAAATATAACCTAGATAAAAGTCTATAATTTTTAAATTTTATTAGTATTATCATGTCAACAATTATTTACTAGGCCAATAAAATGAAAACTTGTAACTTACTTGCCCCAGCTAAGATTAACTTATACCTAGAGATTCTTGGGGAACGGTTTGACAATTATCATGAGTTGATAATGGTTCTACAGAGTATTGAATTAAGTGATTACATAAAAATTAATTTTAATGGAACTCAAAATATTAATTTATATTGCAATAACTTGCTGGTTCCTTTGAACGAAACAAATATTGCTTATCGTGCTGCTCAACTCATAATAAAAAAATTTCCCAACTCCCTGAATCTTTATGGAGGGGTTGATATTATTATTGATAAGCGGATACCTGTAGCTGCAGGATTAGCAGGAGGATCAACTGATGGAGCTGCAGTTTTATTAGCATTAAATTTATTATGGAAATTAGATTTAAATGATTATGAATTACAAAAGTTGGGGGAAGAACTAGGTTCCGATGTTCCGTTTTGTATTAATGGAGGAACTGCGATCGCTACAGGAAAAGGCGAAATAATAAATCCAATAAATAAATTAGACAACCTTTGGATAGTTTTAGCAAAGTATCAAAATTTTTCTATTTCAACTCCTTGGGCTTATCAAAAACATAAAGAACAATTTGGTAAATGTTATGAAAAAAATGATAAAAAGAAAAATAGTAATAACTTCGAACTTCTTATTAATGCTATTGATCAGAAAGACGGTCAAAAAATTGGAAATTTACTGTATAACGATTTAGAAAAAGTTGTTTTATCTGAGCATCTGATGATTACTGAATTGAAATCTTTTATGGAGAAAATGGGGGGTTTAGGTACTATGATGTCAGGGTCAGGACCTACCATCTTTACATTATGCCAGTCTCGTGAACAAGCTGAAGAAATTAAAAACATTATCGTAAAAACTTTTCAAGATCCTAATTTAGAGTTATTCATCAGTAAACTTTCAAGTAATGGTATCAACAATATAAAAAGTTGAACTATCTTCACTACTAAGCACATTTTATAGAAGTCTTGAATTAAATAATTTTAATTCTATGATATGAAACTAAATAGCTTTAAAGACCATCTATATAATTCATATTCAGTATGAGCTTTTAACAAGGTTTATGAGTATATTTTAAAAATTCTTTTAACTTTTATTAGTTATTTAGAAACCTATATATGTTGAAAAGAGTCTTTTGAATTTAGATATATAGAACTATATCTAAATTGTGTTTTAAATTTTTCAATTGCATTATTAATATCGCTCCATGGTTCATATTAAGCGCATTGAACTATCTCATTTTAAATCTTTTGGTGGAACTACATCCATCCCATTTCTGCCTGGATTTACAGTAGTATCTGGACCAAACGGTTCAGGTAAATCCAACATATTGGATGCATTACTATTTTGCCTTGGATTAGCCACTTCTAAGGGACTAAGAGCTGAAAGGTTACCAGATTTAATTAGCCATAATACTAATAATCGTAATAATCGAGAAGCTTATGTTTCTGTTACCTTCGATATTTCAGATTATTTAAGTTCAGAAGAATCTTTAAAAACAATAGAAACAGAAGAAGAAAACAATTTAATTAATAAAACCGAATGGAAAGTAACAAGACGCTTACGTGTTACCAAAGGAGGTAGTTATTCTTCTAATTACTACATAAACGAAAGACCATGCACTGTTAATGAGCTTCACGAAGAATTAAATCGCTTTCGTATTTATCCTGAAGGCTATAATGTTGTTCTTCAAGGAGATGTAACTAGTATCATTAGCATGAACTCTAAAGAAAGACGAGTTATTATTGATGAACTTGCTGGAGTTGCAGAATTTGATCGCAAAATTAATAAAACTAAGGAAACTTTAGAGGAGGTTAGAGATAGAGAAGAACGTTGCAAGATTATACAAGTAGAATTAGAAAATTCATTAGAACGCTTGGCAGGCGATAGGGCAAAAGCTGAAAAATATCAAAAGCTTAAACAAGAAATTTCTCAGAAAAAAGAATGGGAAGCAGTTTTATTATGGAAATCTTTGCTCAAGAAAATTTCTAACCTTAAAAAAGAAAAATCAGAAGATGAGGAAAGAGAAGAAAAACTAATTAAAAGTAATTCAGAATTAGAAAATAAATTAGACATACTAAATACTGATCTTAAGAACTTAAATCTTCAAGTTAAAGAACTAGGAGAAGATGAACGGTTAACTATTGCCTCTAAAATTGCTACACAAAAAGCACAAGTTGATCAACTACAGCAGCATAAGAAAGAATCATATTGTACGAGTGAAAAAATTAAACTAGAAGAAAATAAAGCAGTAGAAAATATTCTTCAAAAAGAAGAAGAATTAAACGTACTAAGTCAAAACAGTAATAAATTGCAACAAGAACTTTTACCACTGCTTAAAGAACAAAAATCAAGAAGTTATAACACCTTACAAAAGGTAAGAAAACAAGCTGCAATAATTGCTGAAACATCTGATTCTTGGATACAAGAACAAGCAGGCCTTAGTATAGAAGCATCTAGCCTACAAAGTGAGCTAAATCCTCAATTAGCACAAAAAGCTAAATTATCTGAGCGTCAGCAGCTAATATTAGGTAGTTTAAATAAGGAAAAAGAACAGTTTGAAAAATATGAAAAAGATCTAGATCTGCAAAATCAAGAATTGGAAAAATTATCAATTTTCTATACAGAAAATATACAAGTAATAACTGATAAATTAAATATAGAAAGACAAGAGTACAACATTATAAAAGAAACTCAGTCAAGGCTAGATAAAGAATATAGAGAAAAACAAAGGCAACTAGATCGTTTAGAGGCATCTAGGCAAGCAAAGCAAGAAGTCCAAGGAACTTACGCTTCTCAATTTATTTTAAATTCAAAGTTATCTGGTATATGTGGTTTAGTAGCTGAATTAGGACAAGTTGATCCACTTCATCAATTAGCGCTAGAAATTGCGGCAGGTTCGCGTTTAGGGCATGTTGTAGTTGAAGATGACGCTATTGCTATTTCTGGGATTAACATGTTAAAAAAGGCAAAAGCTGGAAGGGCAACTTTTTTACCACTAACCAAAATTAGATCGTATTCTAAACAAAATAATTTTTATCTAAAAAACGCTCCTGGTTTTATTGGTTTAGCAGTTGATCTAGTCGAATGTAACTCAAAGTATGCAAAAGTTTTTTCCTATATTTTTGGTAATACAGCTGTTTTTGAAACTATAGATTATGCGAAGCAATATTCAGGTAAACAGCGTATCGTAACTTTAGATGGAGACTTACTAGAGGCTAGTGGAGCTATGACAGGCGGGAGTAGGCCTCAGAGGCCTACCATACGTTTTGGCATTTTAAATCAGGGAGAACCTGAGGAAATTAGAATATTTAAAGAAAGGTTAGTAGATATAGAAAACCTTGTACTTAAAAATGAAGCAAATATAGAAATTAAGACAAAGCAAATTCAAGATATTTCTGATAAATTAATAAAAACACAGCAGTTAGATAGAGAACAACAGTTGAAATATCAACAAGTTAAGAAAGAAGTAGGAAAACTCGAAAGCTATAAAAGTGATTCAAAAATTAAAATAAGTAGTTATCAAAAAGAAATAGAAACATTAAAAAATGAGCTTGCTAGTATTGATAAAAAAAGTTCTTTGTTGGAAATAGAATTACTCAAGAAACAACAACAATTAAAAAATATAGAAAAATCTCATTCCCACAGTGAATGGCAAGAAGTTCAGGTATTAATAAAAGATCAAGAAAATCATTTACAAGATCGAGAAATAGAATTACGTCGAGGAGAAGAAAAGTTTCAAGATATTAAAAATCAAATTGCTGGTATAGAATATAAAATTCATGAAGATGAATTAAAAATAAAATTGAACAAGCAACAAATTTCTGATATTAACAATCAGCAAGTAGAAATTGAAGGTAAACTTAAAAATCTTAATATTGAGATTGGAAAACTAGAAATTTTATTAGAAGAATTAACACAAAAATTATATGTTACTAAAAACAAACGTGATTCTCTAGAAGAAAAGATTAAAGTCCTCGAAAAAGAATATCAGGATCATATTTGGACATTAGAGAAGTTACAAGCTAAGCAAAAAGAAAAACAAGAAATATTATCCACTTTTGAGAAAGATGAGAAAGAAGCTCAATGTAATTTACCAAATCCTTTGCCGGAAATACCTTTATTATCTGAACTAAGCGAGAGTTTAGATGACTTATTAACCCATACTGAAAAATTACAGAAAGAAATATATAAAAAACAAAGACAATTGGAGTTAATGGAGCCCGTTAATATGCTTGCATTAGAAGAATATGAAAAAGTGCAAGAGAGACTTAGTGAACTTACAAGTAAATTAGTTACTATTCAAGAAGAAAGAACAGAATTGTTATTAAGAATTGAAAATTTTACAACTTCAAGATTACGTTCATTTAAAGAATCTTTTGATACAGTTAATGACAACTTCAAGAAAATTTTTGCCACCTTATCACAAGGTGATGGATACTTGCAATTAGACGATGAAGAAGATCCGTTCAAAGGTGGTTTGAATCTTGTGGCACACCCAAAAGGTAAGCCAGTGCAACGTTTAAGCTCAATGTCAGGTGGGGAAAAATCATTAACAGCATTAAGTTTTATTTTTTCTCTACAGCAGTATCGTCCATCACCATTTTATGCTTTCGATGAAGTTGATATGTTTCTAGATGGAGCAAATGTAGAAAGATTATCTCAAATGATCCATACACAAGCACAAAAAGCTCAATTTATCGTTGTAAGCTTACGCCGTCCAATGATTGAAGCATCTCAGAGGACTATTGGCGTTACACAAGCAAGAGGAGCTCATACCCAAGTTTTAGGGATTAAATTATAAGTTATTTTTCCCATGTTTTTTAAGACAAACAAAATTGATAATACTTAGTTATTCCTTTAACTTATTTGTAACTGATATTTATTAAACTAATTTCAGATCTAGATATATTAATTTTAGATAATACATCTAGATCTAAAATTAGTTTAATAAATCTAAAAAAAGACTATTTAAACTAATTATTTTGTAAATAACTAAACATCATAGCTTGAGGGAAAGTAGTTGGATTACCATTATTTTCTAGTATTTGGCGAAATTTTTGTAAATTAGGCTCTTGCTTAGGTAAATCATCTACTAACTCATAGGGTAAAATATCTTTCTCTAAAAAAAAGCTAGCCAATGTACCAGCCGCTGCTCCTACTGACCATTCAAATCCATGTACCCTATATGCTGCTGCTGCGATGTGACTGGTAGCTATATTTTTCCCAGAAACAATTAAATTATCTATTTTTTGAGGAATCATAGCTCTTAAAGGAATTTGTGCTGGATGAGCTGAACCATGAGCTACACGGACTTCTCTTCTTTCAAGGTTTCCTGATTTTTCTGGAGGAGATAAGACCATACATGGATGAAAATCGATCATATATTGGGTAACACCGACAGAATCTGGATAAATTGTTGCATGGGTGCGTCTAGTTACTAAATATGAAGGACGGTTACTTAATGTCATTATCCTTGATTCTAAATTAGCAATGGTTGACCATACTCTTTGATACATTGGTCGAGGTAAAGAGGTACGATAAAAATTATTCCAATAATCTTTAGTTGAGATATCAATCTCATTTACAGAAAATCCATTTGGATGATCATAAGAAGGTCTTCCAATAATACGTCTTCCTTCTCTAATATAAGGATACTTAGATAGTCCATGCTTAGTACCCATAGGAGAACTAAGACCTTTTAATAGACGATGATTTAAAGATGGTTTTTTAATATTATTACCTAGGCGAGAATCAGTGGTTCCTGCTACTAACCAATAATAAAATCCTAGAGATAATTCCTCTCCTTTCCTCAAAGTTTCTGTGCGTAAACCTCCCTCCCATTTACCTTTTTCTAATTGTCCTTTCTCTTTTAATTGCTGACGAGTATATACAAGATTATCTTGAGATGTTCCTGGCCGGTAATCATTTCCCCATAGCCAATTTTGCATAGAAATATCTCCAGAACTAGGCTCATTAACTTTAAGGGGGCCAGTCTTTACTAGTCTTCCCTTACGAGGAGTCCAAATCCTTCGATAAGTAAATACCAGATCGAAATGAGCTAGTCGACGATCATTATCGTATCCATAGTAAGGTTTATATTTATCATAAAATTTTGGTTTGCTTTGGTTTTGAGAACTTGCTGTTCTTTCCATTGCAAAAGGATATGTAAAACCTTGTAGACAATAAGGATCTCTATTCTTTGTTGGAGATGATGGATTAAAATGATTTAAAGGATCTAATCCCAAATTATATGGAATATCAGCTAGAGCAATTATTTCTCCTGTTTCAGTTGTTTCTATTACAAACCAATTAGTAGAACTTTTTCCCTGAGATTTTGCCTGGAAACGAATAATTCTTTTTTTAAAACGCTCAGAGTCACTATAACTGTAAATATCCTTAATAGTATGAGAGAGTGGTTCTTTATGCAGATAAAGATCTGAATCGGTAGGACTATGTTGGATAGCAATAGCACTTTGTATTAACCTATTATTCTCGCTTAATTCTATCTCTTTAACAACAGTTGATGGGAACCATTTTAAAGTTCCATTACCGCTTTGCTCGGCCTTCTTTAATTGTTTATATAATAGCTGATGACCATGAGATGGTAAAAAACAACTTTCGCTAACCCAACATTCTCCAGGATTTTGTCGATTATAAAAACGAGCAATATTATTTCTTAAAACATTATATCCTCGAGAAAAATGCTGTAATGATCTTTGTTGTTTCCCTTCATCAAAAGCTGAATTACCTTGTGAGGAAATTTGCCCTCCGACCCAATCAGTTAATTCAGTTAAACAAACAGTCTTTCCTGCTAATAAACCTTCGTAGGCAGCAGCAGAACCTGATAATCCAGCACCTACAATTAGCATGTCGCAACTAATTAATTCTTCAGATGTACGTGCAGATGCTGGAAAAATAGTATTTAAAGAGATTATGCCTAAGGATAATGAAGTAAAAATATGTCCTAGAAATTTCAGTTCATTATTTCTCTTACGGGAAAGTAACTGTTTATTTATTAATTCTCTTGCTTTAAATTTTCCCATAATTGTTATTTAGAATATAAATATTGTAAACTCACCTAGTGATTATAAGTATAAACAGTTAATCATTTATTTATATTACTTTTTATCTCTTTAGCCTAAAAAAATAGTGAGATATTACAAGTTTTTCCCCATATTCTTAATAACTAAGCTAATGATTAATCATTACTTTTTATCATTAGTCCAAATAAATTTTAAATATTTATATATCTTCTATCTTAAAATTAAAAAAGTATATCAATAATTATAATAATTTTTGTATGAAACTCAGCTTATTTTAATTATATCTAGAATTTAGCCAAACTTTTAAAACAAGTTAAAAGCTGTAATAGAAGCCTTTATCTAAGAAATAGAGAGTATTATTATTTTTCTTTTTTTGAATTTTATATCTTGTACTCAATACTTATTAACAAATTACTTTTTATAATATGGTTCCTATAGATAATGAAAGATAAATGTAAACATTCAAGATTTCTCAGTTTTAAGATATCTTGAATGTAAATAATTGGTAGTTAAATACTTTAACCTTCTTGAGCTTGCTGTAGTTTTATTTTATTTTGGATAAACTGAATAGTTTCTTCAGATGGCACTAATTGTATTTGCTTTAGTGCTTCATCATCTTTTGTTTGCAATAATCCGATTACATTCTCTAAAGGAACTACTTCAACTTTTATTGTTTGAGCAATATTTGGCTGATCCTTCTTCATTTTTTCTGTGATGGCTTGAATGGGAGCTTCTTCAAAAAAGAGAGGAATAACTTCTTGATCATTTTGTTGAATGGTCAACATACTATTTTCAGGACCACCTCTCAAAAGAAATAAAGGAACACCACCTTTATATTCCTGTCCTTTAGTATCTAAAAGTTTTTTGGCCGAATCTATGGCACTTTTCATAGGGACATAAACAAATTGAAGCGGTTCTTTTTGTGTGTCACTATTATTAGCTATAGCGAAACGATATATTTCTCCTAAAGAAACAGGTTGTACCTTGACCTTATTTCCGACATCTGGCTGATGCTTACGAAGTTTATCTAAGAAACCATCAGCATCTTTTAAACTCATAAAGACTTGTGTTACTTTTTGATTATTTTCCACTGTTGCAACTAAAGGACCTCCTTCTTCCGTAGTAATAGTAAAGACAGGAACCGATTGTAATAGCTTAACAATATCAGCTTCAGGCAAAGCTAAAACTTTTGGCACCTTTCCTAACCAAGATGTCAATAGAGTGCTTGCTATCAAGCCCATAGTTGTTCCCCAGCGAACTAATGATTTCATAAAAATACCCTCATACTTTATAAATTTATGTATTTCAATTACTTGATAAAATTCTTAATAACTTTTATAAAGAATCCTAATATAAATTGCGCACTATATCAGATTTTTCTGAATTTTTTTTGTAGCCTTGACCTATTGAAAATAATTTTTAAAAAATGTATATATAGACGCTTTTCACTAGACTAACAGTTTCTGTCGTTAGTTCCTTTTTAGCAAAAAATAAATAAAGTCTTCAAAAGTTTATGTAAATGTAAATATTTTGAAAAGCTAACATTGAAAATTTACTTTTTCAAGATAAATAAACTATAAAAATTATTGTTTTTTATATACTAAAAGAAAATAGATAAAAAATAAGATTGTGAGCTGAAGATCTTTCTGTAATATTTGGTTCTATTTTAATTTACAATCAAAATAATTTTTAAAACAAAAGACAAGATAAAAAAGAAGTTGATAAAATATTTTTTGTTATACGTAAAATCATGTGAAGTAAGTTTTTATTTTAGTCTTCTATAATTAATTTTAACTTTTCGATAATTTACTAAACAGATTTTTTATTTGGTTCTTAGTTAAGTCCAATATGTCTTGATCGATAAGACTTTATATTTAAAAATAATTATCTTATTACAAGATGATTATAATTATTTATTTTCTTGGAAATTAAGCTAATTCTTTGTTAAACGTGCTGTGGTAGTACTTTTATGGACCGTTATGATTTTAGGAAAAATTAATATCATCAATTGAAATAATTTACTCGAACTTAAAGTTATGCGAAGATTTCTTACGATATCTCAATTAAATAGTTTATATTACTACAATCTAATATAAGATAATATTATTGTTGAAGAATAAAGATGTCCAAACATCAAACCTAGTAGCAATTGTTTTATGGACATTTAACTATTTAAGAAATTGGAAGATAATTGTCTATGATATTTTATGTTTTTCCACTTCTATTTTTTATAATTTTCATTGGAAGCATCTTACGGTATCAACGTACTAGCAATGATATTTTTGGAGTCCTTGCCTTCTCAAGCGCTCTAGTGTTTGTCGTCTGGAGTTTAGTAATTTCACATTGGCTTATTCATGTTTTAAGCTTAATTATTTTACTTAGCTTTAAAACTTCTATCTTTAATTTTGTTAAAATTAGGACAAACGAGGAATAGCTAAGCTGAATGTATTATCAATTAAAAAATCTTGCGTTTCAGAGTAAAAAAATTCTCAATTTTTTTTACTCTGAAAAATTACATTCTAAATATTAATTTTTAAAATAACATTTAGTAGATGCCTATGATAAATATATATTTTTTCTTCATTAGCGTATTCCATCACTATCATAAGGATAACGTTAAATATAAGCATTAAAAACTTAATAAAAACAACTACTTTTAATTGGAGGTATTTATATTTTAAAATCTCAATTAGTTTTATTTAACTTGTAATAAAAGTCATTTTTTATATATTTAATAGGTTACAATCATTCAGGTCAGAACTATTTGAATTTGTTATCTAGTTACTATTACTTTAATTTTTGTGAATAATTTTTCTTTAATTTCTACTTTTTTTTTAACGCTTTTACTAACTATAGGACTATTTTTCTTTATTCGCGCTTCTGTAAAAGAACGTACGGAAAAAGAAAAACTTATTTTACAAGTCTCTAGAGTACTTTTAATAAAACAGATTAAAAATTACTTTGAAAAACGATCCTATCAAGTCACCTCTAATCAAGAAAATAAAATTGTTTTTGAGGGAACAGTCCGTCCTAGCTGGTTTCTTGCAATTTTCTTAAGTATTTTATCTTTAACTGGTTTGTTATGTCTTGGGCTAATATTATCATTTCTTTATCAGCCACTAACCCCTATGTTCTTAAGCTTAGGAATTTTATCTCCCATAACAGGTTTGTTTTATTGGAGGAAAGCATGCAAAATTGAGACAGTATCTGTATCTTTCGAGCATTCTACGGAAAAAATAGAAGACAACTCTACTTGTTGTATTTTGACAGGTCACCGTGATGAAATAGCTCAATTTAAGAAAGCTTTTTCTTTGTAACTAAACAATCAATATATACGTTTTTCCATATATCAAAAATATTATTCATACTAGTTTTATTGAGTATTCAACCCATGATAGAAGTTTTCATAGACATTTTTTGAACTTGTGGCTGAAATTCTTTTAAACTAGGAAATAAAAAATGATTTTCTTCAACATACTGAGCGCCGAATAAACCTTTTTCAGCCCAAAAATATCTATCAGTAGTATGTTCGTTACGCCTAACAACCAATAAAGCTGGTGCTTGTATTCCTATTCCATGAATATATTTTCTAGCAGCAGTTACTGGTTTATCTTCACCGCTCTCAATATTGTATTGAGGAACAAGTTCAAGAATTTTTCGCCCCTCTTGGCGACGGCGACTCTTACGTTTGCGCTTTCTTGCCAACCTTCTTACCTCCTATTTAGTCTACATAGACTGTAGTTATAGCTACAAAAATCGAACCAACCATGTCTGTTTAATTTTAAAAAATCAAGCATTTATTACTTAAATTGTAAATTCTTGCAATTCAAATTATGATTATTACTATAACAATGTTTTTTTGATTAAAAACAAATTCATTTAATTTTTAGGCTACAAACTTTTACTTCTTGATAAAACTTAATAAAATATGTTCTCTGCTACAGCAAAAATTTCTTACCCGAGTTCAGATTTTATTTCTTTATGTCAATCACAAATCACCCTTTTAGCTAAAATTCTACAAGCGGAGTGGAGTGCTGTATATTTGACTTCAGAAAAAGATAATCAACAGATAGATCTTATACCAATAGTTGTTTATCCAGCCGATGGGACAACTAAAAATACTTTTGCTAATCATATTGACTGTATTGAAGAAAAAGAAATTGCTACCATACCAATTTTCAGAGGAGATTTGTCATCTATTTCCGAAGATTTATCTAATATAAATAATAGTAGTAGTAACCTTTTTGCATCAGAACCTTATCAAGTAGGATTTCCTTTAGTATATGAAGGAATGGTTTTAGGAGTTTTAGTAACAAGAAGATTTAATTACCCTTGGAAACAGGATGAATTAGCTCAAATCAAAAAGATAGCAAATACTTTAGCCATCGCACGTTCATTAGATAAACGTCAAGCATTCTCTAAAAAACAATTACATCAACAAAAGCTATTACATAAACAAGAATATGATCGACTTGAGAATTTATTTCATCAGTTAAGAAATCCATTAACAGCCTTAAAAATTTTTGGTAAATTATTACTTAAACGTCTGGTATCTGATGAACAAAGTTTTGCCGTAGTTAAAAATATAGTAAGAGAAGGAGAGCATTTAGAAGATTTAATTCAAGAATTCGAGACCAATCAAATTTCAATAAATTCCAGTTTAGATATTATTCCTTTAAATGCTAGCCCCATGGCTATTTCCAGAAATTCGTTATCTTCTCTACTTCCATCACAATCTTTAGATTTACATGAAATATATACATCAGAGGTTTTAGAAGATATCTTGATTTCGATGAAACCCATTGCACAGAATAAAAGCATAATTCTGCAAATAGAATCCCCACAATATTTACAACCAGTTTTGGCAAATGTTTTCGGTTTGAGGGAAGTAGTTAGTAATTTAATTGACAATAGTATTAAATATACACCTTCATCTGGAAAAGTGAATATTAAATTAGGAATATTTAAAATAATCAATAATAAACAATATCAAGGAATTTGCATTCAAGATGCAGGTATAGGTATTCCTATTGAAGATCAACCATATGTTTTTGAGAGGCATTATAGAGGAGCAAAAACACAAGACAGTACACTAGGTAATGGCCTAGGTTTATCAATTGTCAAAGAATTAGTTAATAAAATGAACGGAATTGTTGAATTGTCGAGTCCAATTGATTTTAAAAATAATCAAGGAACACAATTTATAATATGGCTATCTTTAAAAGATTCAGATTGCATAACAACTTGACCTTTATTAGTAGTTTCAACAAAAAAATAAAGTTTTCAAAATCTTATTTCTTATTATCTTTTTATAATTTTAACTATATTTATTGTTAATACCAATCACTATATTTATCTAAATCAATTAAACAAACATATAAAAAAATTTGATATAATTAGCTAACGTACTAGCAATTAGATTTTTATGCAGTTTTTCCGAGAATATATAGCTCCTCTCTTAATTCTTATTATTTTTATAATTTCTTTATTTATAATGATTGCACGTTCATTTATAACATCTGATTTGTTGACGCCAGCTCCATTAAGTATGACTTTTAATGATAGTAAAATTGAGTTTATTCGTTTCTAATATTATCCTTTGAAAATATAATAAATTTTGTAAAATCTGAAAATTTACACAAATACTTTTTAAATAAGGTTATCAGTAAAATTTACATATTATAAAATAAATACTTTTTCAAACTACAACTTAAATACTTAAATGGAATCTCAATTAAATATTAATATTGCTGACTATATCGAGCACTCATCGCTTAATCCTAATTATACTGATGAAGATGTTAAAACACTATGTGAAGAAGCTCAATATTTTAAATTCCCCAGCGTATGTGTATACCCTAATTCAGTCTCTCAAGCAGTTCAGCTACTCCATAGAACCAACATATCTGTATGTACGGTAATTGGATTTCCTGCAGGTGCTACTACTTCATCAGTTAAACTTTATGAAGCACAAGAAGCGTCTGATAATGGTGCTAAGGAATTGAATGTCATGATAAATCTTGGAGAATTAAAATCAGGTAATTCAAAGTTTATTTATGATGAAATATCATCGATATGTGAAATAACAAAAAAAACAATCAAGGTAGTTTTAGAAAGTAATTTATTAACAAATACAGAAAAGAATTTAGCCGTTGAAGTTTGCACAGATGCCGGAGCTAAATATATAGAAACTAATACTGGATGGTTTGGAGGAATTACAAAGATCGATATTGAATATTTAAATAAAATTTGCGCTGGTAAAATTGGAATCAAAGCTTCTGGGGGAATTCAAACTTTTAAACAAGCCTCAGATTTATACGAATTAGGTGCAATTCGTATAGGTACTTCTCACGGTATCAATATAGTGAGAAATCAAAATAAATAACTTTCATACTAATAAATAATAGAAATACTAACTTTAACTCAGTTCTTTAAGTAATTTTTTGGAGTAAACTAATCTAAGGTAATTATTTTTAATATTTTGCTGAATGTTTAAAAACCAACTTGTTAACTTTTATATAGTCTATAGATTATATTTTCATTTATATTAGAAGTATTAATTGTTTATTCTTACTTAAAATATTGCTCTAAAAGCTAAAAAATTGTATGATGAAAGGCTGATTTTATTTTACATTCAATATGTATTATCTTTAGTAGATATTCTTAAAGAGTAAACTTAAAATTCTGAAACGGAGGTTTTTAATAAAAACTGCAATTAATATTTAAACTTTCTATTTTAGGAATTAACTATTTCTAAAATAATTTTAATTATAAATTAAAAGTAAATGTTAAAAATGTCATTATTCATTATGTGTAAGTATAAAAAATAGTGTTCATTATTTTACTCTAGAGTTTTAAGTTTATTCTAACTACTATTAATTTCTCTCTATTACGTTACTAAATCTTCTACAAAATTAGCTATGCAGTAATTAGTAGAGATAGGAAAAAATTTTATATTCTTAAAATTATCAAACATGAAACCAGAACAAGATACAAGATTTGACTATGTCAAAATTGGATTAGCTTCTCCAGAACGTATCCGTCAGTGGGGGGAAAGAACTCTTCCTAATGGTACTACTGTTGGAGAGGTGACGAAGCCTGAAACCATCAATTACAGAACTTTGAAGCCAGAGATGGACGGACTATTTTGTGAACGAATTTTTGGTCCTTCAAAAGACTGGGAATGTTGGTGTGGCAAGTATAAGAGAGTTCGTCACCGTGGTATTGTTTGTGAACGTTGTGGAGTTGAAGTTACAGAATCTCGTGTTCGTAGACATCGCATGGGTTTTATAAAGTTAGCGGCTCCTGTTACACATGTATGGTATTTGAAAGGAATTCCTAGCTATATGAGTATCTTACTTGATATGGCTTTAAAAGACGTAGAACAAATTGTTTACTTTAATGCTTACGTAGTTTTAGACCCAGGCAATGCTAGCAATCTTCAATATAAACAACTATTAACTGAAGAGCAATGGATTGAAATTGAAGATCAAATTTATGCTGAAGACTCAGATCTATATGGAATAGAAGTTGGTATTGGAGCGGAAGCGATTCATAGATTACTTCAAGAAATGGATCTAGAAGAAATAGCAGAAAAGTTACGAGAAGAAATTACTCAAAGTAAAGGGCAAAAGAGAGCAAAACTAATTAAGCGTCTACGAGTAATAGATAACTTCATTGCTACTGGATCACTCGCCGAATGGATGGTTTTAGAAGTAATTCCTGTAATTCCTCCTGATCTTCGACCCATGGTTCAGTTAGATGGGGGACGCTTTGCAACATCTGATCTAAATGATTTATATCGAAGAGTTATCAATCGTAATAACCGTTTGGCTCGACTTCAAGAAATTCTTGCTCCAGAAATTATTGTTCGGAATGAAAAGCGTATGCTGCAAGAAGCAGTTGATGCTCTGATTGATAACGGGAGAAGAGGTCGTACAGTGGTAGGAGCGAATAATAGACCTCTCAAATCATTATCTGATATTATTGAAGGTAAGCAAGGTCGTTTTCGTCAAAATCTTTTAGGAAAAAGGGTTGATTACTCTGGTCGTTCTGTAATTGTAGTAGGTCCAAAATTAAAAATTTACCAATGCGGATTACCTCGTGAAATGGCTATCGAATTATTTCAACCTTTTGTAATTCATCGTCTAATACGTTTAGGCTTAGTAAATAATATTAAAGCTGCTAAAAAGCTTATCATTAAGGGTGATTCTAGTATCTGGAATGTTCTAAAAGAAGTAATTGCGGGACATCCTGTTTTACTTAACCGTGCTCCTACTTTGCATCGCTTGGGAATTCAAGCATTTGAACCAATTTTAGTTGAAGGAAGAGCTATTCAGTTACATCCTTTGGTTTGTCCAGCATTTAATGCTGATTTTGATGGTGATCAAATGGCAGTTCATGTTCCTTTATCGTTAGAATCTCAAGCAGAAGCAAGATTACTAATGCTAGCTTGTCATAACATTCTATCACCAGCTACAGGAGCCCCCATTGTTGCTCCTTCGCAAGATATGGTTCTTGGATGTTATTATCTTACAGCAGAAAATCCTGACGCCCAAAAAGGGGGAGGAAGATATTTCGCTAATTTTGAAGATGCTATTAAAGCTTATGAGCAAGGTAATATTGATTTACATGCTTATATTTGGCTTCGATGTGAAGATCCCTATGAAGAGGTTATTACAGACAAACCAGATAAAGAAGTAATAAAAACAGAAACTTCTGAAGATGGTAGTATAATAAAATATTACAGAGAACGTAAGGTCAGAGAACTAAACGGAGAAATTCTTTCTCAATTTATTCGCACTACAGCAGGACGAATAATTTATAACAAAACAATTCAGGACGCTTTAGCTTTTTTAGACTAATCTTATGTATTGTATTTCTATTACATAGAAAGATTATTTTAAAGTTATTTAAAAAATATAAATCATATTTTATGGAAAATTTTTCTATGAAGTATGATTTATATTTTTTATGTTTGTACGATTAATTATAATATGCAGCTATACATAGCTCATTATCAATAAAAATTACTTCAATAATTTAAATCTTTAAAAATTTATCTGTTTGTATATTAAGGTATTACCTTCATTGAATATCAGTCAGTTTTTATAGTAACTTTACCAAGATAAGTTGTAAAACTTATAATCTACTAAATATATTAGTAAGCTGTATCTCATTCTTATATAAATAATTAGGCACTAACATATTATTTATAGGCACTATATACTAAAACATAAATAAGAAAATTAATCTTAACTTCCTTCGTGATTTGTAATTCCTGTATTTAAAACTCTAATTTTTATACAATGTTAAAACTTTCAAAACGTTTTTTTATTCAATCTGGTTTATCTATACTAATCATTGGATGTCTTTGTGAATTATTTTCTTATATTATTGTAGAAAAATTTTGGTTTGAAGAAGTAGGCTATCTAGAAGTTTTTTTAAAACAGCTTTTTTGGAAGCTAAATTTGTTAATATTCATCAGCAGCTTTTCTATATGGTTTTTATTTAAAAATTTAAACCAAGCAGAACATGATAAATGGAGTGACTCTTTTCAAAATCACAAGATATATCCTAAAAAAAAAATCTCAATTTATACAACTTGATTCTTCTCCTCCTTGTTTTTCTCTAGGATTATTGCATCTAATTTTGATTGTTATGGCGTTAGGGGGAATTGTAGGGTTTATGCTTACATATTTTTGTCAAATTGCCTATAATTCTTGGATATTTAATTTCCCTTTACAAAATGAGATACCAACTCTTCCTTCTTTATCTTTTCTAGATTTTAATTTTAAGTTTATATTTCAAGAATTAAACCAATTATGGAAAATTGGGATTATTGGACTAACTATAATTTTAGTTTTATACAATGTAAAACTTTTTTTTAGAGTAACATCTTTGATTTTTGGTTTTACATTAGGTCTTATATTATCTAGTAATTGGTCTAGAGTTTTACAATATTTATATTCTGTTCCTTTTGGTGAAGCTGATCCTCAATTTAGTAAAGATATTAGTTTTTATACTTTTAGTTTCCCATTTTGGAAGTTAATTGATTTTTGGTTAAGTGGTTTGTTCTTATTTGGCTTGATTTCGGTTGTCCTAACTTATCTTATGGCAGCAAATAGCATAGGACATGGTATTTTCCCAGGATTTTCTCAGAAACAATTGCGTCATATATTTACCTTAAGTAGCTTACTTGTATTAGTTATTGCATTTCATCATTGGTTAGCTAGATATGAATTACTATACTCGACTAAAGGAGTTGTTTTTGGAGCTAGCTATACTGATGTTTATTTTCTTATCCCTGTTTATACGCTAACAGCAATAATAGCAACTATTTTATCTTTACTATTATTACTTCGAGGAATGACAAGTAATGCAAAAAGTATTTTTTATTACACTCCATTATTTTTGTATATAGCTATTTTGCCTATGACCTGGTTTGGTCAAGAGGTTATACAAAGTTTAATTGTAGAACCTAATGAATTAGCACAAGAAATTCCTTATATTAAACGCAATATCGCCTCAACTCGACGTGCTTTTAATCTTGATAAGATAAGAATTAAAACTTTTGATGGAACTGGAAACTTAACTGAGAAATTTTTAGACGAAAACCGTCTCACTATCAATAATATTCGTTTATGGGATCCTCGTCCTTTATTACAAACTAATCGTCAGCTACAACAACTCCGACCTTATTATAAATTTAATGATGCAGATATTGATCGTTACTCAATATCATTAGAAGAAAATGATAATTTATCTAAAATCGTAAAAGAACAGGTTTTAATTGCGGCTCGAGAATTGGATTATGAAGAAGTTCCAAAACCTGCAAAAACTTGGGTTAATGAACATTTAGTATATACACATGGCTACGGATTTACTTTGTCGCCAGTAAATAAAGTAGATGAAGGCGGATTACCATTTTATTCCGTACAAAATATCAATACAAACAACAAAATATTAAATGAAAAAACTTTTGAAAACTCAGAAGACAATACTTCTATTGATAATCCTAGAATTTATTTTGGAGAATCAACTAATACATATATTATGACTAATACAGAGGTCCAAGAATTAGATTTTCCTAGTGGACAAGACAATGTCTATAATACCTATGATGGCAAGGGAGGAATTAAAATCAAAAATTGGGCTAGAAAGATTTTATTTGCTAATTATTTAAGAGATTGGCAAATGATCTTCACTCATAATTTTACTCCAGATACTCGACTGATATTCCGACGTAATATTAACCAAAGAATAAGAAAAATTGCCCCATTCCTTCTTTTTGACAATGATCCTTATTTGGTAACAACTGAAGTACAAGCAAAAAATAATAAACTAGAAAAGGCAAAATTGTATTGGATGATCGATGCTTATACAACTAGTAATCGTTATCCTTATTCTGAACCAGGAGATTTTCCCTTTAACTATATTCGTAATTCAGTAAAAATTGTTATTGATGCTTATGATGGAGATATTAGCTTTTATGTTATTGATCCAGATGATCCGCTAATTAAAACATGGAATAGAATATTTCCGAATCTTTTTAAACCATTTCAAGAAATCCCTATTTCTATAAAAGACCATATACGCTATCCAAAAGATATGTTTAATGCTCAATCAGAAAGGTTATTAACTTATCATATGACAGATCCTAAAGTTTTTTATAACCGAGAAGATCAGTGGCGAATTCCTCAAGAAATTTATGGAGAAAATCAGCAACCAGTAGAACCTTATTACTTACTAATGAGTCTGACAAACGATACACCAGAATTTATGTTATTTAATGTTTATACTCCGACTAGTCGTAATAATTTAGTTGCTGGATTATTTGCCCGTTCAGATGAAAATAACTATGGTGAAATGCTTTTATTTAAACTACCTAAGCAAAGAATTGTCTACGGTCCAGAGCAAGTAGAGGCATTGATCAGTCAAGATCCAGTTATTTCTCAACAAATCTCTTTATGGAGTAGACAAAAATCACAAGTAATACAAGGAAATCTTTTAGTAATTCCTTTTTTCAAAGAGCAGTCACTACTTTATGTTGAACCATTATACTTAGAAGCTAAAAAAAATAGTTTGCCAACTTTAGTTAGAGTAATAGTTGTCTATGAAAATCAAGTTGTTATGGCAAAAACTTTAAGCGAGGCCTTGAATTCCATTTTTAAAAAAGAAACTAATTTATAAGTTATCACTAAATCAGGTCCAAATATTATTCTACTTGATATCAAAAATAATAATTAGTTAACTATTATTGCTAAAAAAATTAACTAATAATATGGGTAGACCATATCATTGGTTACCCATATTATTAATTAATTCAATTGTTCAAAATATTGTCTTAAATCATCAACAATTCGAGTCAATTCTGTTTCTGTACTAAAACGAATTTTGTCATCTCGAATAGTAAGTAATACTTTCGCGGCAAATGGGGTAGGATAAATGTTTGGATTGCAAAAAATTTCTATAAATACTTCTCCTATATACTGATAGTCTAAGGATTCTTCTGCTTTTTTTTGTTCTCCATTATTAATTTTAGATGCAACTATTTTTAGCTTTTGCATTAAATTATCAATCTCTACCTTTAAAGCTTGTGCAGCTTCAAAAGGAAAATTAAACTTTATAGATCCTTGAGCCAAATTAAGAGTAAGTTGAGACACAATAAATTTCAACACCAAAATAATATTAGGACTTTATATTATCTCAATAATTCAACAAGATTTACATAATATGTAATATTTTTCTTTAAATATAATGTTATGTAAATTTTCCCCATATTTAAATTTCACTATTAGATTACTTTGTATAAATATGAACAGTTAATAATAAACTTTTTGACAAACTTTATTAATATTTTAGTTTAAAAAAATCTGTCAGGAATAGGATTCCTCCGGTTTACATGTAATCCTTGCAACATTTCAGATAAATAAAGTTCGTTGGTCTTAACTTCTTTCAACTTATGCCATACAGAACGTGACATTAATAAAGTACTCTTAGTACGATTTACTCCAAGTTCATTTAGATAAGTTTCCCTTTCATGTTGATAATCTGCTGATACAATTTCTAAATTTTGATTAGGATATTTTTGGGCAATTTGTGCTACTTGCACTAATAACTTTGGATAAAGCCAAGCATAAGCAGGATGAATTGTTAGGTATGCTTGGTGTGATTGAGAATTATCTTTCGATAAAACTAATTTAAAATAACCAATTGCTATCTTTCGTTGAGGTTCAAAAACATAACCTTTGGCTATTTCCTTATTAAAGAACCACTGTTGCCATTTTGTAAATATTGATACCAATAAAGATTGTTTAAAATCTTCAGAATTACGATCAAAAACTTGACGTAACAAAGGAGGCATAGATACACAATCTAATTGACATAGTAAATGTGCATCAGAGTTACTAACAGGCATGAGGTTAGGGATATTTATTTTTTTTTTGTGACAAAGTCCATAGTAGTTCTGAATCTAGTACCCAATAAGTAAGTTTAGCTAAAGGCTGAAAACCATTTTGACGATATAAAGCCAAGAAGTCATTTTTATTAATATCAACTTCTAGAATCCAGGTTCGTGCCTCACATATAATCCCTAGGCAGTAGCGTAATAATTGAGCTCCAAGTTCTTTCGGATTGCTCAATTTTTCATATTGTTTTTTATCTGAAACAACTATAATTCTTTCAATACGCCAGGTACTTAAATTTATATTGAAAGGAGAGATGTGAATAAATCCTTTTAATATTGGATCACCAGAAATGCTCAGTAACTCTGCAATATAAACTTTACGGTAGTTTCTAAAAGAATTAGGAAACTGATTAAACATTTCTATTAATCTAAACCAGTATCTGGTTTGTTTTAATTCCTCTCGAAAAGAAATATAACCTAAACTTGGTTGAACTTGAATTGTTTCAATATCTAGGGTCTCTAGCCAATCAAGATCCTGATATTTTAAAGGACGAATTAAAACTTTAAAGTTATTATTGAAAAATGCTGCCATGGAGCATACCGAAAGGTGAATTTCTTGCTCTAGATCTTAAACTAGTCTTATATTTTAACTGTTTTTGTCAATTTCTTCATTTAAGATTAAATAAAAGACCAGACATACTTAAAGTTATAGTATTTACTTTAACTTCATATATTTATTAATGAGTATTCAAAAACTTAGATTATCTTTTGGTCTTTAGTTTTTCACTTAAGATGTTCTAATAAATTCTTTATAAAATAGTGTATGAAATGAGTTTTTATTATGTATTTAATCTCCTCAATCTCAGATGCGAAATTTATATTTATTATCTATTACCACTATATTTTTTAAAGATTTTATAGGTAAATAAATATATTTTGTATGAGTTGTATATAGTTTAATTATTTTTATAGAAAATATTTGAATCTATATTGATTAAAAAAATAAAAATTAGATTCTTCATTTTAAACTTGATTAATAAAAAGCTTAAGCATTTTAAATAGTGACTAAATTAAACTAAAGCCTTTAAAATATACATAATATACCTGCTATTATTTACTGCAATGTCTCGTCTTAAAGCAATACAAAACTATGTTCTTGTTCGCTTACTTCTTGCCCCTTTAATGATATGGACAATAGTCACTCTAGTATTTTTGCTTTTAAGAATAGCAACAGGAGATCCAGTTGATGCAATTTTAGGAAATCGTGCTCCAGAATTTGCTAAAGAAAACTTAAGAGAAACTTTAGGATTAAACCAGCCGCTCTGGCTACAATACTTAAATTATTTAGGCCAACTTTTACTTTTAAATTTAGGAACTTCTATTGTTAACCAAGGACAGCCTGTATGGGAAATAATTAAGGAGCATTTCCCTGCTACTGCTGAATTAACACTATATAGTATGATTGTGGCAATAATTCTTGGTGTAACCGCAGGAATCATATCAGCATTAAATCCTAATACTACAGTAGATCTAGTTAGTCGATTATTCGGAATAATATCTTATTCATTACCAATTTTTTGGGTAGGGATGGTTTTTCAGTTAATCTTTGCAGTACAACTAAAGCTACTTCCTCTCGGAACTCGCTTTCCAGTAGATAAAATCTCTCCTAGCAAAATAACAGGAATTTATACTTTAGACAGTATTCTAAATGGCGATGTCTATCAATTTTTTACTTCTATTTATCACCTAATATTGCCTTGTATCACTTTAGGATTATTACTAAGTGGTATCTTTGAAAGGATAGTCAGGTTGAACCTTAAGCATACTCTTAAGGCTAAATATGTTGAAGCTGCAAAAGCTCGTGGCATACCTGTATATAGAATTTTATTTGTCTATGCTTTTAAGAATGCTCTTATCCCAGTTGTTACTATTCTAGGTCTAATTTTTTCTTCTTTATTAGGTGGTGCAGTTTTAACTGAAGTGACTTTTTCTTGGCCTGGACTAGGTAATAGCTTATATCAAGCAATAGCTGCAAGAGATTACGCAACAGTTCAGGGAATTATGGTCTTTTTTTCTGTGATTGTAGTTTCAGTAAGTATTTTAGTTGACTTACTCAATGCCTATATTGATCCTCGTATTAGATATTAATAAAATAAAGTTATATAAAAAGAAATCTTATTTAAAAATATATTTTTTTATTGTATTTACATAACTTTATTTTATTAATATTCTAGATAATATTCTTAATCAAGCACTTAAGTAGAATGTACAAGAAAAAATATATTATTTTTCTGCGTTGGTTATTGATCGTTTTAGTCAGTATATGTTTATTACAGCTCAATGCTTGTGTTACAAACACTAACAAGAATCAAGTTGTTTTATCTGTTTTAAGTGATCCTAAAACTTTTAACGCTATTTTATCTCAGGAATCTCCAAATATTTTTTCATTAACCTATGAAGGGTTAATTACAGAAAATCCTATTACTGGGAAAAAAGAACCAGCACTTGCAGAGTCCTGGAAAATCTCTGATGATAAATTAAATATTATATTTACCTTAAGGAAAAATCTTAAATGGTCTGATGGTGAAGATTTGACTGTGGATGATATTATTTTTACTTATAATAATTTATATCTTAATAAAAAAATTCCTAATAACTATCGAGACAATTTCAGGGTAGGAAAGAGTGGAAAATTACCAATCATAAGAAAAATTGATCAGCAACGTATTGAATTTAAAATCTCTGAACCATTCGCCCCTTTCTTAGATAACGCTCAACTTCCTATACTACCTGCTCACGTCTTACTTAAAAGCGTGCAGAATATTGATGATAAGGGGAATCCCAAATTTTTATCGACTTGGGGAACTGATACTTCTCCTGAAGATATTATTGTTAATGGTCCTTTTAAGATTAAAAAATATATCACTAGTCAGCGAATTATTTTTGAGAGAAATCCCTATTATTGGAAAAAAGATTCTAAAGGATCACAATTGCCTAATATTGAGAATGTTATTTGGGAAATTGTAGAATCTACTGATACGGCATTGTTACAATTTAGATCTGGAAGTTTAGACTCCATTAGTGTTACCCCAGAGTATTTTTCTCTCTTGAAAAGAGAAGAAAAACGTAATAATTTCACTATTTATAATGGAGGACCTTCATATGGGACTAACTTTATGTCTTTTAATCTTAATGAAGGTAAAAGGGATGGAAAGTCTTTGGTAGATCCTATTAAATCAAGCTGGTTTAATAACAAAAATTTCAGAAAAGCCATTGCTTACGGAATTAATAGAACTCGAATAATAAATAATATTTATAGAGGCTTAGGAAGTTTTCAAGATACTCAGATTTCTATACAATCTCCTTATTATGATGAAACAATCAAAGGTTACGATTATGATATCGAGAAATCTAGAGAATTATTACGAAAAGAAGGTTTTAAATATGATAAAGATTCTAATTTACTAGATAAAAATGGTAACTATGTAGAATTTAATTTAATAACTAATGCAGGAAATAAAGTTCGTGAAGCTATCGGTGCACAAATTAAAGAGGATTTAAGAGAATTAGGGATAAAGGTTAATTTTAGCCCTCTTGCTTTTAATGTATTAATAGATAAATTAAGTAACTCTTTGGATTGGGAAGCTAATATTATCGGATTTACGGGAGGAAATGAACCACATTCCCCCAATGTTTGGTATACAGATGGAAATCTCCATATGTTTAATCAAGAATTACAATCTAATTCAAAGTCATTGACTGGGAGGACAGTATCAGAATGGGAGAAAAGAATAGAAGATTTATACGTGGCTGGCTCTCAAGAACTTTCTCTTGAAAAAAGAGAAAAAATTTACGCAGAAGCACAAGAAGTAGTCTCAGAAAATTTACCGTTTATTTATTTAGTCAATCCTTATTCTTTTGCGGCAGTTAAAAATCGTTTTGTAGATATTAACTACTCTTCACTAAGAGGAGCATTCTGGAATATAGAAAAATTATCTATTAATGATTTTAATGAAGAAGAATAATTACTAGTGATTTCGATTATGCGGACGGAGAGACTCGAACTCTCACGCCAAGGACACTAGAACCTAAATCTAGCGCGTCTACCAATTCCGCCACGTCCGCTTTATACCAGATAGTATCGTAACACACTGTCTTTTTTATTTCAAGCTTTTAGTTTCAAAATAAACTAAAAATTAATTGTATTTTTTAATATTATTAAGTTATGTCAAATGTATGGGGACTGTAAAGTGAAACTGACTACCATGTTCTTTACCTTTAGACTCTGCCCAAATTTCTCCATCCCAACCTTGAACTATTTGACGACAAATTGCTAAGCCCAAGCCTGTTCCTCCGATACTACGTCTTAAAGCTCCTTCTTCTTGATAAAACCTATCAAAAATTGTCTCTAATTTCTTGGTTTCGATACCTCTTCCAGTATCTGCTATGGTCACTTCTAAATAATGAGGACTATTTTGATTAATTTCTATGGTTATTTTTCCTTCTTTGCTAGTAAATTTACATGCATTGTCTAGTAACTTTGCTAGAACTTCTACTAACCATTCTCCATCGGCTTTTACTAAAGGTAATCTATTATTTAAAAAACTTTTAGTTTCAATCCTAGGTATCTGTTTTTCTCTATAAAGAGCTTTAATATTACTAAGTGATAACTCTAAACATTCGTTTAAGTTTAATACTTCTGTATTTAACTCAACTCTTCCACTCTCAAGTCTAGATAGAATTAAAAAATCTTGTATTAATTTTCTCATTCTCTCAGCATCTTGCAAAGCAGTATTTAACATCACCTGACGCAAATCTAGAGACATGTCAGGTTCTAACGTTAGACTTTCTAAACAAACTTGAATTGTTGACAATGGAGTCCGAAGCTCATGGCCTGTAATGGCTACTAAATTAGAACGAGTATAATCGAGCGCTTCAAGTTGTTCATTAAGATCTTGAAGGTGAGCATAAGCTTCTGCTTGAATTAAAGCAACACCAATCTGTGTAGTAATAGCATTTATAAAAGTAACATCTTCTTCTTTCCAAGAAATAGGCCTAGGACCACAATGGTGTAACTCTAACATACCCAAGAGTTGACCTCGATATAGAATAGGGGCTAACATCCAAGATAAAATTGAATAATTTTTAACAAGAGTTTGTAGAGTTTCTTTCTTTCCTTTACGACTATTAATAATACGGGGATCGTTAGTAGTGTTATCAATAGTTAAAGCCCCTTGTAATTTAATTACTTCTTGAAATAAAGGATTATCATAGAGAAACCAAACTTGCTCTTTAATAGATAATATGTCTTGATTAAGAAATTCATGCTCAACAGTAGCTTTATCATCAGTTTCTTTACAACGATAAACTAGACATCTACAAATTCCTAATCCCTTCCCTAACTTTTGGACAGCAGTTTGTAGAATTTCTTCAGAATTAAGAGATAAGCGAATAGCAGTAGTAATAGAGTTAATCAATCTTTCTTTATGTTCTTTTGCTGCTAGTGAACGATTAGCTTTAATTAACTTATAGTGACCAGCTTGTAGATAAGTAACTAATCTTTGTACAAATGGGTCAGGATTTGCATTCTCTATCTTCCACGCAGTATTATTTTTTATGTCTTTCTGTTCAATAATTATTTGATTTAGAACAGGAGGAGGTAAATATTTTTGACGTGCTTGTTCTATTTTATTTTTCAATTCTGGACAATAGTCAACAATTATATTTAAGAGAATATCGGCTGCATGTTGAGCAACTCTTCGGTCAAAAGTCCATATACCTTCAAAACGTCGATTATTATCAATAACTGGGTTTATAGTTTGATTGTTTAATATGACTTTTTCTTGACAAACAAGACAGCTAACATAGCCCATTCCTATAACAATCAAATGCCATTCTTTGCTTAAAGTTTCTGTTGACTGAAAAGCAATTGTTTCGTAATTCTGAGAACTATTCTTAAATTCATTTTCTGGAGCAGCTAAAACATATACTTGATCAGTTTTATTAGCGATACGTCGATAGCGTTGAGCTTCTTGACGATAAAACCGTTCTCTTTGAAAGCTCGCAATAACTAAAGGTTTCTCTTTTCCTGCAAGTATCTGATCTTCCATTGCATGAGATAAAGCAGTTAAGGAAGCCTTGAAGTACATTTGAGGCTGTAACTGAGGAAAAATTTGTAACAGTTTTGCTAAAACCGATTTTGACCTGCTCATCAATAATTATTTTCGAATTCTTCTAACAAAATCGATGCCCTTTATTTTCTATGATAAAAATCATTATGACTCTTGCGATTAGCTATGAGAATCTGTGACTAATACCCAAGTTTTATATCAGAAATAAACCTGAAGTATGAGATAAAAAATAATTTATTTTTAGATAACAAAAATGTAAATTTTGTAATTTTTATTTATGCTTTTATCTTACATCTTGTGGTGTCTAGTAATTAAGAAAGTAAATAAAGTTTAATAATACTTAATTCATCAATTTTATATTTGCGGATAATTATTAAGTAACTTATGTATATATCTACAAGTTTTTATTTCTCTTCTTTTAAAAAGAAGGTTTTACAAAATTTTAGAAAAGCTTATTGATCTAAAATTAACTAGTACTTGGCTAATTGCATAAAAAGTAAAATTTTTAACAAACAATATGAATAGTTACTATTAGATATAGATAACTTAGAAAGATGTGATCAAAACTAATTTAATTTTTATAAAAGCAATTAAAACAATAGTTGTCATATGAGCTATACAATTTTTGCGAAAAAATGTTTTATTGCTAAATAAAGCACGTGAAGACAATATTTTTTAGTGACTTGTATTTTATTAAAAATTCACTATTTCTATAGTTCATTATCTAGAAGATAATCACTATTTCTATTCAGTAATGGGAGTACTGGTAAGAAAGGCTGATGTATGCTAATTAATTTAGATAGCATTTTTTTCTGTTGAGTACGAATAATAATAGAGTCTACAAATCCATGTTTTAGTAAATACTCAGAAGTCTGAAATTTATTAGGTAGTTTTTCTCTCAAAGTTTGTTCAATAACTCTTCTCCCCGCAAAACCAATTGTTGCATTGGGTTCTGCAAGAATTATATCACCTAGCATAGCAAAGCTCGCTGTAACTCCTCCTGTTGTAGGATGAGTTAATACAGAAATGTAGAGGAGCTTAGCATTTCGATGTTTTTCCAAAGCTCCAGAAATTTTAGCCATTTGCATTAAACTTAGCATTCCTTCCTGCATTCTAGCTCCACCAGAAGCACAAAAAATAACTACTGGAAATCTTTTTTTTGTGGCATATTCTATAAGTCGACATAATTTTTCTCCTACTACAGAACCCATGCTACCTCCCATAAAGCGAAAATCCATAACTCCGAGTGCTACAGGTAGTCCATCTATTAGTCCTGTTCCTGTTTGAACTGCATCTATTAATCCTGTTTTTTCTTGAGTATCTTTAATGCGATCGCTATAGGGTTTTCGATCACAAAATTTCAAAGGATCTAGCGGAGAAAGCTTTTCTGACAAAGGCTTCCATGTATTGTTATCAATTAGTTGAACAATCCTTTCTGAACTTTCCATTCGAAAATGATAACCACATTCTTTACACACAAGTTGATTAGCCTTGAGGTCTTTTGTATAGGTTAATGTTCCACATTCAGTGCATTTAGTCCACAGACCATCGGCAATTTCTCTTTCTTTATATTGTTCTTGTTGTACGGGCGGTCCTAATTTTTCTTGTTTAGCAAACCAATCAAATATAGACATAAATTAATTCAGGATTTGTTCTACTACTATTTAATTATTTATTTTCATTAAAAAGAAAAAGTTTAATAATCGTATGATAATCATCACTTCAAATTTAAATCAATATTAACAGAAATATATTTATCAAAGTCTTTATTGAGTAATTAATAATTTAAGAATAGACTAAATTCTATTTCTGATTCAACGACATCAAAATTTTATATATTGAATATTTTAGTATAGAAAAAAAGGTTTAAGTGTTGACACTTATAAAAACTCTTGCTATCATGACTAAGCGGGTAACATACAGGCCCCCATCGTCTAGTGGCCTAGGACACCTCCCTTTCACGGAGGCGACAGGGATTCAAATTCCCTTGGGGGTATAAAGATCATAATACTGTTAGATAATTTCTTTAAGACTGATATTAGGGAAATCGTCTAGCAGTATTTTGTTATATTATTTAGCTAGCGCTTATAGCGATTGAGGTTTGCTGAAATAACTATAGACTAATAATTAGGTTATCAAGACATCAAGTAGCTAAAAATTATCCAAATATAGCTTAAAGTTAGGTTTTTACTTTAGAATAGTTATTAGAATTTATTTATCAAAATATCTAGAATTGATTCATCAAGAAACTTTAAAACTTTTAGAATGGTCTCGATTATGTAGCCATTTAGCTACCTTTGCAACAACTAAGATGGGAATCACTGCGGCCCAGAATCCAGATATTCCCGAATTGTTAACAGAAAGTCAAGAATTATTGTCACAAACTGAAGAAGTTTATTATTTGGAGCAAGATCCAAAAATAAAGCTGATATTCGAAGGAATAGTTGATATCAGAGATGTTGTGAAAATAGCCGCTTTAGGTGGGTATCTTTCCGGAAAAGATTTATTAGGTATCGCAATTACATTAGATAAAGTTAGGCGGTTGAGAAAAATAGTCAATAGTTATGAAAAATTACCATTATTCAATTTAAAAAAATTAGTTAACAATATCAAAACCTATCCTGAATTAGAGCAAACAATACGTTACTGTGTTGATGAAAATGGGGATATAACTGAGCATGCTAGCTCTAAATTAAGTAAAATCAGACTTTTACTTAGAGAATTGCGTAATGAAATTTATCAAAAGCTTCAAAGTATCATAAACAAAAAAGCAGGAGCTATTCAAGAAAGTCTTATTACTCAGAGAAATAATCGTTTCGTTATTCCTGTAAAAACTTTACAAAAAGATCAAATTCCAGGTATTGTTCATGACACTTCCAATACTGGTATGACAGTTTATATAGAACCAAGTTATATCGTAGATATTGGTAATAAATACTGCCAATATCTACGCCAAGAAACAATAGAAGAAATAGTAATTCTTAGACAATTAACTGAAAAAATAGCCGAAGTAGCAGAAAGTTTAAAGTATCTCGTTGAAGCAATACAAAAATTAGATCTAGCAACAGCTAGAGCTCGCTACAGTCTGTGGTTAGGAGGAAACATCCCTCAATTTATCGAAGAAGGAGAAACAATTATTCTTCGTAAGCTATATCATCCATTATTGATTTGGCAACAAAAGAAGGAACAAGGAGTGCAAGTAGTTCCTATAGATATTCAGATTAATTCTAAAATTAATGTAGTTTCTATTACTGGGCCAAACACAGGAGGGAAAACTGTTACGCTAAAAACCTTAGGTTTAGCTGCCTTAATGGCTAAAGTTGGTTTATTCATTCCTGCGGTAAGTCCTGTTAAATTGCCTTGGTTTAAAAATGTATTGGCTGATATTGGCGATGAGCAATCCATAACACAAAACTTATCTACTTTTTCTAGCCACATTCGTCGTATTATTCTCATCCTTAAAGCTGTATCCAATTCTTCTAAATCAAATAGTTCGAAAATATTAAATAAGTTTAAAAACTGTTCAAGCTTAGTTCTTTTAGATGAAGTGGGAGCAGGTACTGATCCTACTGAGGGTAGCGCATTAGCAATTTCGTTATTAAGTCACTTAGCAAACCATGCTCTGTTGACAATTGCTACAACGCATTATGGAGAAATTAAAGCTTTAAAATATCGAGATTCAAGATTTGAGAATGCTTCAGTAGAATTTAACGATCAAACTTTCTCTCCATCTTATCGTTTGTTATGGGGCATTCCAGGACGATCCAATGCCATCAGTATTGCTCAGAATCTAGGTTTAGATCTTAATATTCTTCAAGCTGCAAGAAATATTGTTGGAGAACAATCTAAAGATGTTAATGATATTATTTTGGGATTAGAAGAACAACGTAATAAACAAGAACTAAAAGCTAACGAAGCACAAGAACTACTTAAACAAGCTAAAAATTTTTATACAGAAGTATCAGATAAAGCTGTTATCTTGAAAGAAAGAGAGCAGGAACTTAAACATTTTCAAGAAAAAGAAATTCAGAAAGCTATCTCTAGTGCTAAAGAAGAAATAGCTCAAGTAATTCGACATTTACAACAAGGAGACAAAACCAGTCAAAAAGCTCTACAAGCAACTAAAGAAATTTTAAATATTTCTAAGGAAAAACTTCCTCAAGTTAAAAAAGAATATTCGTCTTATTGTCCAAAAATTGGAGAAAAGGTTAAAATTACTAAATTTGGCCAAAATGCTCAAGTATTAGATGTCATCGCTGACAGCCAAGAGGTAGTTGTTCGTTTTGGTTTAATGACAATGAAAATATTATTTACAGATATTGAATCACTAGACGGTTTAAAAGTAGATAAACTAAAAGCTAAAAAGCAATCAGTTCAACGACAAGATATTCAGGCAATTGACGTCGGAAATCAATATGATATTAGAACGGATAATAATACTCTTGATATACGTGGTACAAGAATATTTGAAGCTGAAATTAGCTTAGAAAAAGCAATTGCTCAAGCTACCAATATTGGAGTTCTGTGGATCATTCATGGAAAAGGAACTGGTAAATTACGCCAAGGAGTTCATGAATTTCTAAAAATTCACCCTCAAGTTAAGGACTTTAAGCTAGCATCTCAAAATGAAGGAGGATCAGGTGTAACACTAGTACATTTAAAATAAAGATATTATGTATTTGAACTAATATCACTAAAAACTTCTTTCAATGCTGGATGAACTATAGATTTATCTTTAATATTCAAACCTTTTTCTAAGCTTGTGTCCTTTTTTAGTGCCTCTAATCCATAATTAGCTAATTTTAAAACATAGGGTAAAGTACTATTGTTTAGCGCTTGTGTAGCCGTCCACGGAACAGCACCAGGCATATTGGGAACTCCAAAATGGACTACATTATGTTCTAAATAGATAGGTGAGCTGTGAGAAGTTGCTTTTAAAGTTTCGATACCCCCTCCTTGATCAACAGCCACGTCAATGATAACTGATCCTGGATTCATTTTAGATACTAAATCTTTAGAAACTAAAGTAGGAGCGCGTCTTCCAGGAATTAATACAGCACCAACCAACAAATCAGCTTTAGGTATCATTTTTTCTATTTCATAGATGTTGCTATGGAGCAATTCCACTCGCGAACCAAAAATTGTTTCTAAATACCTTAAGCGTTCAACATTAATATCAAAAATTTGTACTCTAGCTCCCATCCCCAAAGCAATACGAGCTGCTTCTGAACCTACAACACCTCCTCCTAGTATAACTACTTGAGCAGATGATACTCCGGGGATACCACTCAATAAAATACCTCGTCCTCCTTGCTGCTTTTCTAAATATCTTGCACCAATTTGTATTGATAGACGACCAGCAATAATGCTCATAGGAGTTAATAATGGAAGTTTTCCATCTTCTAGAGCGACTGTCTCATAGGCTATTGCGGTTATCCCTGATGTAACCAAAGCCTCTGTGAGAGTTCTATTCGCTGCTAAGTGTAAATAAGTGAAAAGTATTTGATCCTTTTTAAAGTAGGAGTATTCTTCAGCTAAGGGCTCTTTAACTTTTATTATTAAGTCTTTTTCCCATACAAATTTTCTATCAGTAATCTTAGCACCTACTTTTTCATAATCTTTATTAGAGAAGCTAGATCCTTCCCCTGCAGATTCTTCTATAAAAACTTGGTGTCCCTGACTACATAATACCTTTACACTACTAGGATTTAAACCTACGCGAAATTCTTGATCTTTAATTTCTCTAGGAACACCAATTTCCATATAATTTTTTAACTCCAATTACTTCTCATGATGTAGCTTACAAAAATTTCGCTAAGATTGCTAGGGTTTTCTCTCCTGTATTTTGCCAACTAAAAGCTTTAGATCTTTTAAGACCATATATTTTAAGTTGTGATCTTAAAGTATCATCTTTAATAATTTGTTCCATGGCAGAAGTGATTTCTTGACACATATAAGGGTTGATTAGTAAAGCTGCATCTTTTACAATTTCAGGTAAGGAAGAAATATTAGAAGTAATAACAGGAGTTCCACATGCCATTGCTTCTAAAACTGGAAAACCAAATCCTTCCCATAAAGAAGGGAACACTAAAGCTAGTGCTTGATTTAAAATTAATGGTAACTTTTCGTATGAAACATAATCAAGAATTCTTAATTGTTGACTAATTCCTAATTCCTGAGCTAAATTCTGAAGCTGCAAGGTATATCTTTTATCTTTTGGACCAACTAACCATATTTGATAATTTTTATAATTTTTTAATTTAGAAAAAGCTTTTAATATACTAGCAATATTTTTATGAGGATCATGACGTCCTATATAAAGAAAATAAGGTACATTGGGCTCGTTTATATTCTGATCTGAATTTAGTAAGCGAAAATTTCTATTATCATGAGCAAGTAAAATAGGAGTAATCTTGCAGCTAGGAATATTTAACATATTGTGAATATCTTCGGCAGTTGCTTGAGAATTACAAATAATATGCTTTGCTTGTCGTAATACTTCAGGAACATAATATTTGAAATAATAATATAGCGGGGATGCTTTGTTGGGAAAACGTAATGGTATTAAATCATGTACCACAACAACTGATCTACAAGAACTCCATAAAGGAATTTCAGGTACTGGAGAAAATAATAGAGATGAATCAAGATTTTGATAGATTTTAGATAATTTAAATTGTGTCCACAATAAACGTCTAAGATGACCTTTAGTACCTTGTTCTGGCGTTAAATTATTAGAAATTAAATAGTTATCAAAATCTTCATATTCTCTAGAAGTTAGCAATATTGGCTTTAAAGGCTTTAAATAAGGGAAGATATTTTTGGCATAGTTGCTAATTCCTGTAGGCTTTGATAGCAATAATGATAAATTAATAATTAATTGAGAATTCTTTTGCATTTTTTATATAGAGATTTAACAAGAAAATTTAAATTGTTGACTTAAATTCTAATCATACTTAAATAAATATTTTATAATTGATCTTTTTTATCTAAAACAGATTTATATACACTTAAAGTTTCCAATGCTGTGTTCCTCCAAGAAAATTTGTCAGCTCGTCGTCTACCTCTTTTAATCATCTCTTGCCTCAAATCAGGATTTTTTAATACTTTTAGCATCATTCTTGCTAATTCATAGTAGTTGTGAGGATCAACATACAATGCTGCATCGCCAGCTACCTCTGGTAAAGAAGACGTATTAGACGTGATAACAGGACTCCCTAAAGTCATTGCCTCTAAAATAGGCAAGCCAAACCCTTCATAAAAGGATGGATAAATAAAAATTTCTGCCTGGTTATAAAAAGTAGCTAAGGATTTATCTGATACATAATCTAAATGGTGAATATTTTGTTTAAAAGGCGATTGGTCTATATGATTGACAATATGATGATAACCCCATCCCTTCTTCCCAATTAGTATCAATTGATGCGAAATATCGTAATTTGTTTTTAAATATTCAAATGCTTTGATTAGATTTAAAATATTTTTTCTTGGTTCTAAAGTACTAACAAAAAGGAAATATGGGCTATCCAAATGTTTTTCTATAGAAATAGGATTATCTTGCGTTAGTTGAGGCGCAAGATAATTATTTGAGTATCGACTTGCCTGAGGGATAATATATATAGCACTGGGATCAACATTGAAAAAGTCAACAATATCTTGTTTAGTATTTTTTGAAAAAGTTATAACTGCATTTGTCCACTTTAAACATCTTTCAATCCTTCCCGTATAGCTTTTAACTATTTTTGTTGAGTATTTTGGAAATTTTAAAAAAGTAAGATCATGAATAGTTATAATTTTTTCTGCCTTCTCATAGGGATAAATATAGTGATCTGTTCCATGTATCAGATTTATGTTATCTAAATTTTTCTTAAAAGAAGAGAAAATAAAAGGAAGATATTTTGCCAATAAATCAGCTAGACTAACTGGGATATTTAGACGTAATACCTTTGAATATTTATTTAATAATTTTGGAATTAAAAAGTTACAGCGAAGCCAATTTTTTAAAGAAGGATGAAAATAAATATTTAGCTGTAAATTTTTTGTATCTTCTAAATAATGTAATTCATTAATTAAATTAAATGTGTAAACTCCAATACCTGTCGGCTTATCACGGATAGGAGTTGCATCAATATAAACTTTAATCATAATTTGAAGTTATCGTTTCTCTATATAAGTTTTTTATTGTCAAACTATAATTAGCAATATTGTGGAATCTGTTGTAACTTTCTTGCATATTTTGTATTTTATTTTTAATAATATTAGACTGAGTTATTTTTTTTATATTATCAAAAACATATTTTGGGTTATGCCAATCAATAATTAATTCAGTTAAATTATATTTAAGGCATTCATGAGACATCCACGTATTATTGGTAACCAAAGGTATCTTTCCAGAAACAATACACTCGGTAAAAATACCTGATGTCCTTGAGCCATATTCAAAAGAATCATAAGGTAATAGGATTACTTGACTTAAATGAAGCCAAGAGTAATATTCTTCTCTTGTCAAATAGTTTTTAACTAATTCGAGATTAACTCCATTTTTAGTAGACTGTAGATTTGCTTTTTCTGAACATATGAGGCAAATATTTTTTGTATTTTCTCCAGAATAACTGACTAATTTTTGAATAATATGCCAGCCTTTTTCTTCTCTAGGTAACCCTGGCCACCAACATAAAATTTTAGACTTATTATCTATAATACTTGAAGATAAATTGACTTTGGTATGAGGAATCGGAAAAACTTTCACAGGTATTTCAAAATATTTCGATAGCTGTTTACTCAATAAGTCGCTATCTGTCACAAGTTTAAATTTCTCTGGTTTTATTCTAATTTTAATAAGGTAATTCAGGATCTTATAAATAATTCTAGTCTTATCTTTATGAGTATCTCTTCGATATAGCAGCCAAACCGATAAGTTATTAGTAGGGATTAGTAGTAAAGCTAGAAATAAAGCTAAAAGTTGTAGATGAATAAATCTTTCTATAAATAAGATACGAGGTCTTGATTGATCAGCGATTTTATTGTTTAAATAATTAGCTATTTTTTTCCCTAATATCCAAATTTCTTGAAAATGAAGAAATTTATCATACCAACTCCCCTCTTTTTCTAAATCATAGTTACTTAGGCATGTATCCCAATTAATAGGTAAATTATGGACTTTATTATTAATAGGTACAGCAACGAAATGTTTCCAACCTAGTTGAGAGACAGCCTCACTTACAGATTTATGATAGGGGATTATGTGTCCTTGACCTTGCATTAAATTAGGAACTAATGATATAAATATCGGTGTTAAATGTCTCTCTTCATTTGGATTCATATTTGAGTATCTTGTCTAAATTATATTATTTTCACAGTCTCTTGTAAGCTATTAAAAACTTGAATTTTATGAGGATATTTAACTATTCTTTTAAGGGAATCTTTCCCTTTACCAGTTAATAATAAAATGGGATTACAACCTGCATTTAGTGCAGATTCTACATCGCTAAGTGTATCTCCAATAAAAAATGATTTAGATAGTAAAATATTATATTTAATAGACGCATCAACCAACATTTGAGGAGAAGGTTTGCGACACAAGCACTTCTCATTGGGATGATGAGGACATATAAAAATGTCGTAGAAATTAACTCCATATTTTTTTTTATATTCTTTACAAATGTAATTATGTACATCTGTAACATCCTCTAGGTTGTAGTAGCCTCTTCCTACACCTGCTTGATTAGTTACTAAAATTAATAAATATCCTTTATCTTGCCATCGTTTAAGAGCTTCCCCTGCGCCAAAAGGAAGCTCTACTTGTTCTGGTTTAGAAAGATAAGGTATGTATTTAATAACAACTCCATCTCTATCTAGAAATAAAGCTTTTTGGTTTTTGAAAATATACGAATCAGAAGTTGCTATTTTATCCAGCATTTTGATTTAGACTGCAATTTGTGCCCCTAAACCAGTTTTTGCAAATAGTTTAGCTTCAACTTGTTCACAAATCCTATGATAAGTAATTAAATGAATCTCTTGAATATACGGGGTATGGTATTCTGAAACAAGTAAAGGGTAATCAGCTAAATCTTTTAATACTCCTCCATCGTTTCCAGCCATCCCAATTGTAATTAGTCCTATTTCTCTAGCTATTTCCATTGCACGAATAACATTGGCTGATTTACCCGATGTTGAAATCGCCCATAGAATATCTCCTGGTTTTCCAAAAGCTTCTACCTGACGAGCAAAAATAGTTTCGAATTCATAGTCATTAGACCATGCCGTTAGTACAGCTGGATTAGTACCTAGTGCTATGGCGGGCAGTCCTCTACGATGCAGTTGAAACCTGCCTACAAATTCAGCAGCAATATGTTGAGCATCTGCTGCTGAACCACCATTACCACAAATCAATAATTTATTACCTGCTTGAAATTGTTTTGTAATTAAATCAACAGTATTTTCAAGAGCATTACAATACCTAGAGTTAAAAGCTTTATCTAGGTTATTTAGTCTGTGTTGAATCCAATAGTTCACCGTTCCTTCCTCTCTTAATAAATAGGAACAAGTTTTTCTTGTTCCTGCCAGAACCACTCAATTGTTTTTGTTAACCCTAATTCTAATGGAGTCAAGTCATTATCAGGCAAAGATTGTTTAAGTTTATTAGTCACTAAACATTTAGATTTTGCTCCTACATATCGAGAAGAATCAAACTGAATTTTATTAAAGTCATATCCTACTTGATTGCAAATTAATTTAGCAAAATGTTGAATAGTATATTCTTCGCCGGCACCAATATTTATTAATTCATTATTGGTACATTGAGCTAATTTAACAGCAATTTTAGCAAAATCTTCGACAAAAACTAACTCTCTTGACTGAGTACCATCTCCCCAAAGAATGACGGGTTCATTATAAAGTTTTCCACGAATTATTTTCCGGATTAGATCAAAAATAAAATGCATTTGTCTGCCGTCAGTATGGTACCCAGCTCCATATAAAGTTGAAGGGACCAAACATAAATAATTTAAGGAATATTGCTTATTTAGAGCCAAAAGACCTGCATAAAGCATTCTTTTAGTCATAGCATAAGTAAATAAACTACTAATAGGTGTTCCTGTTAGGTAATTTTCTTCTACTAAAGATAAGTCGTTGTCATAGGCACAACTTGTTCCCATACAAATGAATTTTGCTTGAGGTTGATATTTTTGCCACCAGTCTAAAACATTTGTATTCATTTTTTGATTCATTATCCATTGTTCACCTGGATGATATAAACAAAAGTCTCCTGCTTGTGTCCAAGCTGCTAAGTGATAAACTTGATCATAGGCTAAATTGTTGAATTTTAATAATGAGTCTGATCTTGTTAAATCACAATTCTTGGAATTCAAGGAAACTAAGTCATGACCTTGGCTTTGGAGTAAAGAGCATAAACTAGTTCCTAAAAATCCCGTTGCACCTGTTATTAAAATCTTCATGGTAAATTTCTAAAAAAGCATCAAATTTTCAATTATGAATATTAAAATAAAATTACTACATGCATAACGTAAAGTTTTGCAAACAGTCTCAATGTTTAATATTCTGTAGTAAGATAGCGAATTTACAACTAGCCTTGTACTAAAATACTAGGATAAGTTATTTTCCTTTCCCTAAAGATTTGATTGATTAATATTAGTACTTTAAAATACAAAAAATTATATCGTCCTAAATAATTAAATCAAGTTTTAATTAGATATTGTAGATTTATGCTCGATTTTCAAGAATTAACCATAAAGCTCGCAAGGTTATCTCATGTCCAACGATATACTAAGCAAGAGGCTTAGCAATCTTAACTTATAGCGTTAGAATGTAATGAACACAGGAATTGACCTAAAAACGAATTTTATTGAATCCCTGAAACAATTCGGGATTCCTAGCGGGGCAGCTAAAGCCTTGTGGATACCTTTACCATCTTTGTTGATGATTATCGCAGCAACGGTAGGTGTTTTAGTTGTAGTCTGGTTAGAAAGAAAAATTTCTGCTGCCGTTCAACAACGTATTGGTCCAGAATATGCTGGGCCACTAGGAGTGTTGCAGCCAGTTGCTGATGGAATTAAATTAGTCTTTAAAGAGGATATTATCCCAGCTAAGGCCGATTCTTGGCTATTTACTATTGGTCCGATACTAGTAGTTGTTCCAGTCTTTATTTCTTATTTAATTGTTCCTTTCGGGGAAGATTTAATTGTTGCTGATCTTAATGTTGGAATTTTTCTTTGGATAACCTTATCTAGTGTCGTTCCAATTGGACTATTAATGTCAGGTTATGCTTCTAATAATAAGTATTCTTTGTTAGGAGGGTTGAGAGCAGCGGCACAATCAATTAGCTATGAAATTCCTCTAGCTCTTTCTGTACTAGCAGTTGTCATGATGTCTAATAGCTTGAGTACAATAGATATTGTACACCAACAGTCAGGGTACGGTATTTTAGGATGGAATATTTGGAGACAGCCTTTTGGGTTTGTAATTTTTTGGATTGCTGCACTAGCAGAGTGCGAGAGACTCCCTTTTGATTTACCTGAAGCTGAAGAAGAAATCGTAGCTGGTTACCAAACTGAGTATTCTGGAATGAAATTCGCTCTTTTTTATCTAGGATCCTACGTTAACTTGGTTTTATCTGCTCTTATTTTCGCAGTTCTATATTTGGGAGGTTGGGGATTTCCTATTCCTCTTGAGAAATTAGCTGAATGGTCAGGACTTAATGCTAATAGTTATTGGTTACAGATAATTATGGCCTCTGTAGGAATTTTCATGACTGTCATGAAAGCATATCTCTTAGTCTTTTTTGCTATCTTAATGAGATGGACCGTTCCTCGTGTACGTATTGACCAATTATTAGATTTAGGATGGAAATTTCTTTTACCGATATCTTTGGTTAATCTACTCTTAACTGCAGCTTTTAAGTTAGTGTTTCCATTTGCATTTGGTGGTTGATTTTTATTGTTAAAGAAGTAGAGAAAAGCATATGTTTAGTGTTCTTAAACAAGTAGGAGACTACGCTAAAAGTACAATTCAAGCGGCAAAATATATTGGTCAAGGTTTGTCTGTGACATTCGATCATATGAGTCGTCGACCTATTACAGTACAGTATCCTTATGAAAAACTAATTCCTTCAGAACGATACAGAGGAAGAATTCATCATGAATTTGATAAATGTATCGCTTGTGAAGTATGTGTTAGATCATGCCCAATTAATCTTCCTGTAGTTAATTGGCAGTTCAACAAAGAAAACAAAAAGAAAGATCTTAAAGACTATAGTATAGACTTTGGAGTTTGTATTTTTTGTGGTAATTGTGTGGAATATTGTCCTACAAATTGTTTATCCATGACTGAAGATTATGAGTTAGCTACTTATGATCGTCATGAATTAAATTACGACAGTATAGCTCTTGGAAGATTACCTTACAAGGTTACACAAGATCCAATGGTTACTCCCTTAAGGGAATTAGCTTACTTACCGAAGGAAGTACTTGACCCTCATGATTTGCCATCAGGATCTCGTAGAGCAGGTAAGCGGCCTGAAGATATTATCAAGGAAACAGAAACTTTATCTCAATAAAATGATAGTAGATAAAAAATTTTATTTTAGCAAGAAATTTTTTATCATCTATCGAATTTCTACTAATCAACGAAAAAGGAGTATCAATAATAGTGAATTTAGCAGAAGGAGTCCAACTTGTCTCTTTCGCCATTTTAGCTGGGTTAGTAATTATCTCTGCTTTAGGCGTTGTTTTATTGTCAAACATTGTTTATTCTGCATTCTTATTAGGAGGAGTTTTTATAGGAATATCAGGACTATATATTCTTTTAAACGCTGATTTCATAGCAGCAGCTCAAGTTTTAATTTATGTAGGAGCAATTAATGTTCTAATTTTGTTTGCTATTATGCTAGTAAATAAAAAAGGAGATTATTCTAACTCATTTAAGTCATGGATAAACCGGGTAGCTACCATGATGGTCTGTGGAGGAATTTTTGCTCTACTTTCAACAGTAGTTTATATGACTCCTTGGAATGTGGAAGCTGTTGTTCCAGAAGTTTTGGAAAGTACAGTTATAAAAATCGGAAGACATTTGTTTAGTGATTATCTTTTACCTTTTGAATTGGCTTCTGTTTTGTTACTAATAGCTATGGTAGGAGCAATCGTTCTAGCTCGTCGCGATTTAATTCCTGAGATTTATGATAGTGAAGGTATATCAACTGCTTTAGAGTTGCCTGAACGTTTAACAGAAGAAAAATTACAGGAATTATCTTCATCTAAGTCTTTAGACTTATAAAAAGTAAAAGTTTATTCATCACTATGAGGTTTTATGGCAGTACAGTTAGAATTTTATGTGTTATTAGCAGCATTTCTTTTTTGTATTGGAATTTTCGGCCTTATAAGTAGTCGTAATGCAGTTCGAGTTTTAATGTCTATAGAGTTAATGCTAAACGCTGTCAATATCAACTTAATGGCATTTTCTAATGCTCTTGATTCAGAAGAAATTAAAGGGCAAATTTTTACAATATTTGTTCTTACCGTTGCTGCGGCAGAAGCTGCAGTTGGTCTAGCAATTATTTTATCAATTTATCGAAACCGTGAAACTATAGATATGGAACAGTTTAATTTACTTAAATGGTGAGTTAATAAATATTTATTATCTTTATTTTTCCCGATGAGACTAATTTAGTTTTATCGGGTAATTTTTATTTAGTTTTCAAAAATTTAGTTTTTAATCTTTTAAAGTTTGTAACTAACGTATCACTTATTGAATGGCTCATAGAACCTAATTCTAAACCTAGAAATATTGTGACTGCTTCTTCTAAATACTGAGCTCTTAATTTGTTATAGTTTGTAGTGAATAAAATCCACCAATTGTAAGTAGAACCTAGAAAAAATTGGATTACCATATTTATAAAAATGGTAAATATCATAACGATAACAAAAAAGTAAATTAATCTAATTATTGTTCCTATTAAAAAGCCATGAGATAAAAAAGAACGATGTTTAAAAGAATATTGATATGGAAGCCAAATCCAACGCCCTATTCCCCATCGTTTATATTGTAGTGAATAGATATCTAAATCTGGTCCAAACATTAATCCACTAAAAATATAAGATAAACCAAACCATAATATAAGTTCTTTACGGCAAAAAATAAAATAAAATAAAATTGTAATAGGAACTACACTTAATACAGTAATACGATCATGAGTACGGCCGGAAGGCATGGTATTTTTTAAAAGTTAAATTAATATTTTCATAAAAACAACTATTGTTTTTATAAAATGCTTATGTTATGATATATAGGTCTTAAAAAGGGCGATTAGCTCAGTGGTAGAGCGCCTGCCTTACAAGCAGGATGTCACTGGTTCAAGTCCAGTATCGCCCATACTTATTACCTCTAATAAAGTTCTCAAAAATTCTTTTAAAATTATTCAATATAATAATTCTAAAAGAATTTTTTAAATTAATCATAATCAAAAACTTTTTGTTGGTAAAGGATTAAGATATTGATAGTTTATGTCCGATTGCTGCCAAATCTTACCATCTAGTGCCATCTGTTCAATAGAACTAGCTAACCTTAAAGCTTTCAAGGCTTGTACTCCACCAACAGAAGGTTGGTCTCCTCCACGTATACAATGTACAAAGTGCTCTAGTTCTGCATGAAGTGGCTCAACTTTAGTTGTATGTACTTTTTCTATTAGTCCATCTTGTCTATACCACACTTGTCCGTACTCTGTACTGTAATTAGCCGTAGTTTGTCTATGTATTAAAATATCATTGTTAAGAAAATCGGCTTCAGTTAAACAATTTTCACAATGGACTGCAAGTCGACGTATTTTACAGTGGGTAACTTTGCTAGCAGTTAAAGTCGCTACTATTCCATTTGCAAAACCGAGAGTTGCTGTTACATAGTTTAAATGATCTGAATTAGATCTACGACTACCGCTTGCTGTTAATTTTACAACAGTCGAATTGACTAATTCTAATAATAAATCAATATCATGAATCATTAAGTCAAGAACTACAGAAACATCGTTGGCTCTTTGAGAGTAAGGACTCATCCTATGTGCCTCTAAGGCCAAAACCTCTTCAGTTTTTAATACTTTGCTTAATTCTTGAAAAGCAGGATTAAATCTTTCAATATGACCTACTTGTAGAATACCTTTGGAATCTGCTGCTGCGTTAACTAAAGATTCAGCTTCAGTGATATTTGCGGCAATAGGTTTTTCTATTAGGGTGTGGACTCCTGCATTTAAACAATCTATTCCAACAGAATGGTGTAATCTAGTAGGCACAGCTATACAAACTGCATCGATATGAGGAAGTAGATCTAAATAGTTCTCGAAGAACCGTACTCGGTATTTACTAGCAATATCAATCCCTCTTTCTACACTAACATCAGAAACACCAACCAATTCCACATCTTTTAACAAGCTAAGAATTCTACTGTGATGTTGCCCCATATTACCCACTCCAATTACACCCATGCGGATAGGATCAAAAGTGTTTTTATGTAAGATTAGAGGTTGCTGTATATCTACCATATTTAGTACTCCTGTAAACTCCTCTACAGATTTTCACTGTCTATCTTTGGAAGTAACTTATTCATATATTGACCACCCAAGATGGTAACACAGTTCTTTTAATTATAAAGAAATCTAGATAATTTTAGATAAGGTTATTTTATGATAAACAGATATTCTTGATTAAGAAAACCATAAATATTATCATTAATTATTTTCTGGAGAAGCATTTATTTCTAAAGATTCTAAAGCTAATTTTTCACGAACTTGTTGTTCAATAATTTTTGTAAATTCAGAGTTTTCTTCTAAATATTTAACAGCATTATCTCTTCCTTGAGAAATATTGTCTCCGTTATAGCTATACCATGCCCCTTTCCTACTAATTACATTAGTTTGTTCTGCTAAATCAATTATGCACCCTATGTTGGAAATTCCTTGACCAAAAATAATATCAAACTCGGCAATTCGAAATGGTGGGGCAACTTTGTTTTTAGCTACTTTTACTTTAGCTCTAATTCCATACTCACCTTCAGTTCCTTTCTTTAAAGTTTGAATACGTCGAATATCTAAACGTACTGATGCATAGAATTTAAGTGCAGTTCCACCAGTTGTCACTTCAGGACTTCCATAAGTAACTCCAATTTTCTGCCTTAATTGATTCAGAAAAACGACTAGACATCCAGACCTACCTACATTACCTGCAATTTTTCGTAGTGCTTTACTCATCAATCTTGCTTGTAAACCAACTTGAGTGTCTCCCATTTCTCCTTCTATTTCAGCTCGAGGAACTAACGCTGCAACAGAATCTATAACAATAATATCAACAGCAGAGGAACGAACTAATTGATCGACTATTTCTAAACCTGATTCTCCCGTATCAGGTTGAGCTACCAAAAGATTGTCAATATCAACACCTAATACAGAGGCATAGCTTGGATCTAGCGCATGTTCTGCATCTACAAAGGCAGCTACTCCTCCAGCTTTTTGAACTTCTGCAATAGCATGCAATGTTAATGTAGTTTTACCAGAACTTTCAGGTCCATAAATTTCTATTATTCTTCCCTTTGGCAACCCTCCTCCCAAAGCTAAGTCAAGTGTCAAGGCGCCAGTAGAAACTGTTTCTACTTTCATCTTAGCCGCATCTCCAAGACGCATGATCGCACCCTTCCCAAAGTTTCGCTCAATTTGGTTTAGGACTAAGTCTAAAGCCTTTTCTTTATCATTGTTATTTGTAGTAGAAGACATTAATACCCTTATTTAATTAATACAAATATTTTACAAAATAAAAAATGTTCAATTAAGCTTACATTAATTTATTGTTAAAACATAGACCAAAAATCAATAGTTATGTTTCAAATTATTTAATACTTGGTTAACAAAATAATTTTCTCTACTCTTAGTGCTTTTAGAGAGAGCATCTATTATGCAAGATTTTAAAAAATCTCTTTACTTATACTATATATTTCTTTACAGAGTGCTTATTATTTACTAATCTAATGAAATAAGAGCCCGTGACGAGGATTGAACTCGTGACCTCACCCTTACCAAGGGTGTGCTCTACCACTGAGCCACACGGGCGAAAGGTGGGCCGAGCTGGATTTGAACCAGCGTAGGCATAGCCAGCGGATTTACAGTCCGCCCCCATTAACCACTCGGGCATCGACCCTTTTTGTTTATCCAACAAGAATCAATAGTAACATAATCAATTACAGTTTTCAACTATAGTTTTTAAAAAAACTAACTATTCAATCCATTCTCATAGTATTAACAAGCTAAAATAACGCTATGTACATAACCGTAAATTATAAAATTATAAATGTAAATTAATTTTGTTAAATCCCTTAAATACAATCAAGAAAATCATGAAACGCTGGTGGTCAGAATTTACGCTGCAAACTAAGTTGATGGCAGCTGTAACTTTAGCGGTTTCTCTATTTATGAGTGGTTTAACCTTTTGGGCAGTTAATATCATCCAGAAAGATGCTCGATTAAACGATACACGCTTTGGTAGAGATCTTGGCTTATTATTGGCTTCTAATGTTTCTCCTTTAATTGCCGAAGATAACTTAACAGAAGTAGCTCGTTTCTCTAATAGATTTTATCAAAATACTTCTAGTGTACGTTACATGATTTATGCTGATAAAGAAGGGCATATATTTTTTGCAATTCCTTATTCATCAACAGAAGTTCAAAACTGTCTAACTGTTCAACGTCGCATTAAACTTCCTAGTAAAGCTTACGACAATGACAGCTTACCTATAGTGCAACAGCATAAAAGCCCAAATGGTAAAGTTACTGATGTTTTTGTATCTCTAAAGCACGACAATAAGGATTTGGGTTTTTTAGCAATAGGTATCAATCCCAATGCGACTGTTGTTAATTCATCCAATTTAACTCGCGATGTAACTATTGCAGTGTTTGTTGCTATTTGGGTTATGGTTATCTTAGGAGCAGCCTTTAATGCTTTAACTATTACTCGTCCTATTAAAGAATTATTAGTAGGAGTTAAAAATATCTCAACAGGTAATTTTAAACAACGTATCAATCTTCCTTTTGGTGGAGAGTTAGGAGAATTAATTTTTAATTTTAATGAAATGGCTAAGCGTCTCGAAAGCCATGAAGAACACAATATTGAAGAATTGACAGCAGAAAAAGCGAAATTAGATACTTTAGTTTCAACAACTATTGACGGGGCAATCCTATTGGATATTAACCTTAATCTTCTGTTAGTCAATCCTACGGCAAGACGTATGTTTAATTGGAATAAAATAAATTTAATAGGTGAAAACGTTTTAAAACTTTTACCTAAGGAATTAACCAATCAGCTTCAACTTCCATTGCAGGAAATGATGAGAAAGAGACATCATGCGAATAATACTTATGTAGAGCCGAGGATATCTCCAGAAGAATATCGAATTAAATTGCAGCAACCAATATTAAAAATTGTTCGTATTCTTCTAACACCAGTTTTTGATCAGCATAGGGACTTAAAAGGAATTGCCATGACGATACAAGATATCACTAGAGAAGTAGGCCTAAATGAAGCTAAAAGTCAGTTTATAAGCAATGTATCTCATGAATTAAGAACCCCTTTATTTAACATTAAATCTTTTATTGAGACTCTTGCCGAATTTGGACAAGATCTGACAGATGCAGAAAGAAAAGAATTTTTAGAAACTGCTAATCATGAAACTGATCGTTTAACTCGCTTAGTTAATGATGTTTTAGATCTATCTCGTTTAGAGTCATTTAAAACATATTATTTAAGTGCAGTAGATCTTTCTCAACTAATAGAGCAAACTATTAGAACATATAGGTTAAATGCAAAAGATAAAGAATTAACTTTATATAAAGAAGTTAAATCCGACTTACCGCTGGTATTAGGACATTATGATTTACTATTACAAGTTATAAATAATTTAGTTGGTAATGCTCTTAAATTTACTCCTTCAGGTGGAACAATTGTTGTCCGCGCTTATTACTTTAAAGTAAAATCTAAACAATCTAATAATAAATCTTTTGTTAGGATAGAAGTTTCTGATACCGGAATTGGTATTGCGCCTGAAGATCAAACTGCAATTTTTGATCGTTTCTTTAGAGTAGAAAATAGAGTTCATACTCTTGAAGGAACGGGTTTAGGACTTTCTATAGTTACGAATATTATAAATAAACACCATAGCCAAACTAACCTTATTAGTGAAATTGGAGTTGGAACAACCTTCTGGTTCGATCTAGCTCTCTATCAAGACAATTGTCCTTCTTTAGAGAGTTCTAAAAATACAAATATTTTGTCAAGAACAGTAAATATTTATCCAATATAAGAAATTAATACTAATATTTAGAATAAAATATTAGTATTAATTTCTTATATATATTATTTAAAGTATGTAATATAGAGCTAAAAGACTTTAAGCTAAGATTGTAAAACCTAAATAAAAATTCACTATTGTAAGAATATTTTAATATTTTTATTGAGCATGAATAACTTAAATTTAAAATAAATACTGAGTACAGTAATTTAGGTGAATCTTTTTTTTATATTAAAAATTGTACTTTTAGTTAATGTATTCAGTGTAATAAAGTATGATTAATCCTAATTTAGAAACAATTACTCTTAACAAAGAAGAGATTGAAAGATATTCACGCCATATTATTCTGCCAGAAGTTGGACTAGAAGGTCAGAAAAAATTGAAGGCTGCTAGCGTTATTTGTGTTGGAACTGGTGGATTAGGCTCTCCGTTGTTACTTTATCTTGCTGCTGCCGGGATAGGTAACATTGGTATTGTTGATTTTGATATTGTTGAAAGTTCTAACTTGCAACGTCAAATAATACATGGTGCTTCATGGGTTGGTAAGTTAAAGATAGAATCAGCAAAAAATAGAATTTTAGAGATAAATCCTACATGTCAAGTTGACTTGTATAAGAATCGTCTTTCTTCTGAAAATGCTATTCAAATTTTAAAACCTTATGATGTAGTTGTAGATGGGACAGATAATTTTCCTACACGATATCTAACTAATGATGCTTGTTTTTTACTGAATAAACCTAATATTTATGGTTCAATTTTTAGGTTCGAAGGGCAAACAACAGTTTTCAATTATCAAGGAGGTCCTAACTATAGAGATTTATTTCCAGAGCCTCCACCACCTGGAATGGTTCCTTCTTGTGCTGAAGGGGGAGTTTTAGGAGTATTACCTGGTATTATTGGAACAATTCAAGCTACGGAAACTATTAAAGTTATATTAGGTTCTAATAATACTCTTAGTGGACGTTTACTTTTATATAATGCTTGGGATATGACTTTCAAAGAGTTGAAATTAAGATCCAATCCTAATCGTCCTGTTATAAATCAATTAATCGATTATGAGGAATTCTGTAACGTTTCTAATGTTTCAACATTTAAGAATAAAGATAATAGCACCATGATATCTGAAATAGCAGTTCAAGAGCTTAAAAAATTAATAGATTCAAACTCAGAATCTTTTGTATTAATTGATGTACGAAATGTTAATGAACGTCAAATTGCACATATTAGTGGCTCAGTTTTGGTGCCATTAGCAAGTATTGAAGATGGTACAGGAATTCCACAAATTAGAAGCCTAATAGAAAATAAACGTTTAATTGTTCATTGTAAAATGGGAGGACGTTCAATTAAAGCTCTCGAAATTTTAGAAAAATTTGGTATCGTGGGGACTAATCTTAAGGGAGGTATTAATGCTTGGAGCCAACAGATTGATGTAAGCATACCTCAATATTAAAGGCTATATGTATATATAGCCTTTAATATTTTACTAAGGATAGTATGAATATTTAGATCGCTATCTTTGTAGAACAAATTATTTAAAACGTTTATAGCTAATTTTAGTTTTTTTATTATTTACTCATGAGTCACTATCACACAGTTCGAATATACCACCGCCAAGTAGGTGATAACTACAACATCCAAGTTCCTGATGATTCTTACATTTTACGCAGTGCGGAAATTCAAGGATATGAACTTCCATTTTCATGTCGCAATGGAGCCTGTACTAGTTGCGCTGTAAAAATTCTGTCAGGAGAATTAGAGCAAACAGAAGCGATAGGCTTGTCTCATGAATTAAGAGAAAAGGGCTATGCTCTCCTATGTGTAAGTTACGCTAAATCAAATTTAGAAGTAGAAACTCAAGATGAAGATGAAGTATATGAGTTACAGTTTGGACAATATTACGGAAAAAGAAATATCAGACGGGGTCTACCTATCGATAATGATTAAATTATAAAAAATAAGTTATTTGTTACACAAACTACTAATTTAAAAAATAAATAGATAATATTGATATTTAAAATTCAATCAATGTTTTCGTTAATTTCTTTGAGGTTATCAGACGACAACGGAAAATACTCTAAGGTTGATTTTTCATAATAGCTTGAAAATTTTGGTAGTATTTCTCTAATAAAAATTTCTGAAGCTTTTGAATGGTAGCGATTAGGGTTTATTATAACTGACAATGTTCTTTTAACTTTTACTTTTTCAATATTAGCTACATAAATTTCTTTTGTTTTGATCTCTTTTTCAATTGCAGTGATTGAGACAAATGCTGCGCCTAAGCCTGCTTGAACTGCATTTTTAATAGCTTCTACAGAATTAAGCTCCATTTCTATATTAAGACGTTTTGTATTGATACCACAATAGTTTAAGTTTTTTTCCATTACTCTTCTAATAGTAGATTGAGCGTCTAAGCTGATAAAACTTAAGCGATATAAGTCATCTTTTTGAATTGTCTTAATTTTTGACAAAGGATGGTTTGCTGGCAGTATAAGTACTAATTCATCTTTAATATAGGGAATTACCTTTAATATGTCTTGTAACTCTTTAGGGATGTCACCTCCAACAATAGCTAGATCAATTTGTCCACTATTAACTCCCCATGCTGTTCTTCTTGTTGAATGTATTTGCAATTGGACTACTACGTCAGGATATTTTTGTCTAAATAATCCAATCATTTTAGGCAGTAGATAAGTTCCAGTTGTTTGAGAGGCTCCTATAGTTAAAGTTCCTCCGTTAAGATTCTGTAGATCTTCAACTGCGCGACAAGTTTCTCTACAAAGAGTAATAATTTTTTCTCCATACGATAATAATAAACGTCCTGCCTCTGTTAATTGCGCTTTACGACCTCCTCTATCAAATAGTGGTATATTTAGTTGTTTTTCTAAATTTTGTACCTGAAGACTAACTGCAGGCTGAGAAATATAAAGTTTGTCAGCTGCTCGCTTAAAGCTCCCCTCAGCAGCTATTGCTTTGAGAATACGCAATTGATCTAAAGTGAAAGGAATGTCTGACATAAAATTATCAAAAAATACTTAAAGAGTCAGTATAAAGAGCAACTAGAATAATTAATAATTACATGACGTTTTTAGTATAAAAGTTTTAAAAAAAGAAAAATTTAATTAAATACGACAGTAAGATAGCACAGAAATTAATATATTCTAAGATATTAAAATAGATTAATAAATAAATTCATTTAATATTATATGAATTGGTTATAAAAATATGAAACTAACTATGTGGCTAACAGCAAGTCATTTTATTATATTGGGATTATTATTAGTATTTGGTATTGTGCATAGTGGTCTGGCAGCTTTAAGGTCATGGGGAGAAGCTAAAATCGGAGTAAGACTTTATAGGATTTTTTTTGTCTTAGTGAATCTTCCTCTAGCTATTATTTTAGTTGTTTACTTTTTTTACCATCGTTATGATGGTTTGATTTTGTGGCAATTTCAAGAATTTTTAGCAGTTAAGATTATAGTTTGGTTACTTTCTGCGATATCGTTTCTTTTCTTATATCCATCTACTTTTAATCTTTTAGAAATTGCTGCTATTAGTAAGCCTAAAGTACATTTACACGAGACAGGAATTTTAAGAATTTGTCGTCATCCTCAAATGATAGGGCAAATAATATGGTGTATCGCTCATACTTTGTGGATTGGTAGTAGTTTTACTATTATTACCTCCTTAAGTTTAATTGCTTATCATTTATTTGCAATATGGCATGGAGATTATCGTCTTGAAAAACTTTATGGAGAACAATTTATTTGTATAAAACAAAAAACTTCAATAATTCCGTTTTTAGCTGTTTTAGATGGCCGTCAATCGTTGGTCCTAAATGAATTTTCAAGACCTGCTTATATTGGAGTATGTGGATTTATAATTCTAATATGGTTTTGTCATCTTCAGTTACTTTAGTTAAGACTAAATTCTAACAAGTCAAAAATATTCAATGTTAGTTATTATATAAGTTTTAACCAAGGTCTAGAAGAATAGAATTATCTTTGAAGTCTTATAAAGAGTCATTAATATATTTGTTACAAGATTATTTTTTTCTTAATTCTAGTACAGGAAGAATTCCACATTTAATTTTCTAGCTAAATAGGAGTTTAAAATTACTTCTATTTAGCTAGATATTCATTTCCATATATTGAAATTTAGAGTTTAACTTCGATTTCTACTCCTGCAGGTAGGTCTAGTTTCATTAGTGCATCAATGGTTTTAGATGAAGGTTGATAAATATCAATAATGCGACGATGTGTTCTAGTTTCAAAATGTTCTCTTGAATCTTTATCAACATGGGGTGATCTCAAGACGCAATAAATACGCTTCTTGGTAGGCAAAGGAATAGGCCCTACTGCTATTGCATCAGTACGATTGGCTGTATCAACAATTTTTTCGCAAGAGGTGTCCAACAAACGACGGTCAAATGCTTTTAATCGAATACGGATTTTTTGTTGTGCTAAAGTAGCCATAATGTTTAATTTTCAAGGTTCAGTGATTAGTTAAATGAAATTTTAAAGTAAGAGTTGGCTAGCAAGAGGTAATTTATCTTCGTACTAGCCGACTCTTACCATTTAGTCGTTTTATTTAAGAATTTTAGAAACGACTCCTGCACCAATTGTACGACCTCCTTCACGAATTGCAAAACGCATTCCTTGCTCAATAGCAATAGCACTGATTAATTCAACAGTCATTTTAATGCGATCTCCAGGCATTACCATTTCAACAGCTGTACCGTCATCAGCAGTATAATCTTGAATGGTTCCTGTTACGTCAGTGGTACGTACATAAAACTGAGGACGATAATTTTTAAAGAATGGGGTGTGACGACCACCTTCTTCTTTAGTTAAGACATATACTTCCCCTTCAAATAAGGTATGAGGAGTAATAGAGTCAGTTTTAGCTATTACCATTCCTCGTTCAATATCGTCTTTTTTGCTACCTCTTAATAGAAGACCAACATTATCTCCTGCTAGACCTTCATCAAGAGTTTTTTGAAACATCTCTACACCGGTCACAGTAGTAGTCTGAGTATCTCTAATACCTACGATGGAAACGGTTTCGCCTACTTTTACTTTACCACGCTCAATTCTTCCGGTAGCTACGGTTCCACGGCCAGAGATAGAAAATACATCTTCTACTGCCATTAAAAATGGTTTATCGATTTCTCTTTCTGGTTCAGAGATGCTAGCATCTACAGCTTCCATAAGTGCTAATATTTTATCTGTCCAAGGATTTTCACCTGGTTTGATTTTGGCGTTCTCCTTAAGTGCTTCTATCGCCATTAAAGCTGAACCAGAAACTATAGGAATGTCATCTCCTGGGAAATCATATTCACTAAGTAATTCTCTAACTTCTAGTTCAACAAGTTCTAAAAGTTCTTCATCGTCTACTTGATCTTGTTTATTCAAAAAAACTACTAGACTGGGAACTCCTACTTGTTTAGCTAGTAGAATATGTTCACGTGTTTGTGGCATAGGACCATCAGCAGCAGAAACAACTAGAATACCTCCATCCATTTGTGCTGCTCCAGTGATCATGTTTTTTACATAATCAGCATGACCAGGGCAATCAACGTGAGCGTAGTGACGGTTCGCTGTCTCATATTCAACGTGAGCAGTATTAATAGTAATACCACGGGCTTTTTCTTCAGGCGCTGCATCAATATCTTCATAATTGCGAGCTTTAGCATTACCGGCAGCAGCTAAAGTCATTGTAATCGCAGCTGTTAAAGTTGTTTTACCGTGGTCAACATGACCAATGGTCCCAATATTAACATGAGGTTTGTTTCTTTCAAATTTCTCTCTTGCCATAAACTAAAATTTCCTTTGTTGTTTTCTTTGTTTTAAACAGTAACACTTTATCATTGATAATTCATTGATAGTCTTCACTGCTATAAGTGTTCCCTGTATTTTGCATAATTATCGCTTTAGCGATGTCATGAGGGACTTCCACATAATGGTTGAATTCCATTGAGAATACCCCTCGACCTTGTGTTTTTGATCTTATATCAGTCGCATAACCAAACATTTCTGCTAGAGGAACGTTTGCAGAGACTTTTGTAAGATCATCTTCAGCTATCATTCCGTTAACTTGACCTCGACGAGCATTTAGATCTCCAATTATATCTCCTAAAAAATTATTGGGAATATCTACTTCAATCTTCATCATAGGTTCTAATAGTACTGGAAAAGATTTCATTACTGTACTACGAATAGCCATTGAACCAGCAATTTTGAAAGATATTTCTGAGGAATCAACTTCATGAAATGATCCATCTAACAGAGTTACTTTAATATCTGTTAGTGGATAGCCAGCAAGAATTCCTGAATCACAAGTTTCTCTAATACCTTCTTTAGCTGAAGCAATAAACTCTTTTGGAATAATACCATTAGTAACTGTTGAAACAAACTCAAAACCGCTACCTCTCTTAGTCGGTTCTACCTGAATTACAATATGAGCATAATGATTTTTACCACTATTTTCGCGTATATACTTTTCTTCAGTTTTACTTGGCTTCAAAATAGTTTCACGGTAAGCAACTTGAGGTTTTCCAATACTTGCTTCAAGTTTATATTCACGCAACATCCTATCGACGAGAATCTCTAAATGTAGTTCTCCCATCCCTGCTATGACAGTTTGATTAGTCTCAGGATTGATGCTAACTCGAAATGTCGGATCTTCATCAGATAAAGATTGGAGAGCCTTAGAAAGTTTTTCTAATTCCTGTTTAGTTTGAGTTTCTATTGCCACAGAAATTACTGGTTCAGGAATATACAAAGATTCTAAAAGTATAGGTTGATCCTCATCACATAAAGTATCACCCGTAGTTGTCTTTTTTAGGCCAATAATAGCACCTAAATCTCCTGCTCTCAACTCATCTACTTCAATACGATCATTAGATTTAAGAACAATTAAACGTGAAATTCTTTCTTTTTGTTTTTTTGCTGCATTGTAAACAAAACTTCCTTTTTTCAAAACTCCGGAATAAACACGTATAAAAGTCAAGCGACCATAAGGATCAGAAGCGATCTTAAAAACAAGAGCAGAAAATGGCTCATCATCAGAGCTTAATCGACAACCTTCTATATTGTCAGGTAATAAGCCTTTAATTGAAGGGACATCAAGAGGAGATGGTAAATATTCTATAACAGCATCTAGCAATAACTGAATTCCTTTATTCTTAAAAGCTGAACCACACAATAAAGGTATGATAGAGCGTTCTAAGGTACCTCTTCTAAGACCCTCTTTAATTTCTATTTCTGTTAACTCTATTCCTTCTAAATATTTTTCTAATAAAGTTTCATCAATTTCAGCAACTGCTTCGATTAATTTAGAACGATATTTCTGAGCTTTTTCTAAATATTCAGAAGGAATTTCAATATCTTCGATATTCTCTCCTAAGTCATCTTTATAGATTTTAGCTCTCATTCTTATTAGATCTACAATGCCGGAAAAATTGCTTTCATTACCGATAGGTATTTGAATTGGAATAATATTAGTTTTTAGACGATCACATATTTGCTTATGAACTTTATAGAAATTGGCTCCAGTACGATCCATCTTATTGATAAAGATTATACGAGGAACTTCATAACGATTTGCCTGTCTCCAGACAGTCTCAGATTGAGGTTGAACACCTCCCACTGCACAGAATATAGCTACTACTCCATCTAGTACTCTCATAGAACGTTCAACTTCAATTGTGAAATCTACATGTCCTGGAGTATCTATAATGTTAACTCGATGATTTAGCCAATTGGTACTAATAGCAGCAGCTGTAATTGTTATACCCCTTTCCTGCTCTTGTACCATCCAATCCATAATAGCTGTGCCTTCATGGACTTCACCTAGTTTATGTGCGATTCCTGTATAGAAAAGAATACGTTCAGTTGTTGTAGTTTTGCCAGCATCTATATGCGCAGCAATTCCAATATTCCGTACCTTTTCTAGTGGGATATTACGTGTCAAAACGTCCTCCTTATAGTTTACTTAAGCATTTTTATTCTTTTGATCTTTACTATTTAATAGATTTATACTACTTATAATTTTTATATTTCTCTCAAAGAATTTATAGTAGAACAATCTTAGGAAGAAGTTATTGAATAAAAATGCTAAATAAGTACTATCAATAACGATAGTGAGCAAAAGCTTTATTTGCATCAGCCATGCGATGAGTTTCATCACGTTTCTTCATTGCTGCGCCTGTTTCATTAAAAGCATCAACAATCTCATTCGCTAATTTGCCCGCCATAGTGCGTCCACCTCTGATTCTAGAATAACGAATTAGCCATCTTAATGCTAATGTTGTTCCTCTAGATGGACGAACTTCCATAGGTACTTGATAAGTTGCTCCACCTACTCTTCGAGCTTTAACTTCTACAAGTGGAGTTAAATTCTTTATGGCTTGCTCGAAAACTTCGAGAGGTTCTTTCCCAGTCCGTTCCCCAATAGTTTTCATAGCTTCGTATACAATACCTGCAGCAACTGATTTCTTACCACTTTTCATTACTCGACGGATAGTCATATTAAGTAAACAGCTACTATAAACTGGATCAGGTGGTACCGGTTTTCTTTTAATATTTCCTCTACGGGACATAATAAATTCTTCCTTTTGAATAATTAAAACTGTTAAACGATTCTATCAACCAAATCATCGATAGATCTTAGTAGATCTATAGTTTCAAAGATATAATCTAAGCTTTAGGACGTTTAGATCCATATTTAGAGCGTCCTTGTTTTCTATCTTTTACTCCTTGAGCATCTAAAGTTCCACGAATAATATGATAACGAACACCAGGTAAGTCTTTAACTCTACCTCCACGAATTAAAACAACAGAGTGTTCTTGTAAGTTATGTCCAATTCCTGGTATATAGGCTGTTACTTCAAACCCTGAAGTTAAGCGGACCCTAGCTACTTTTCTTAGAGCAGAGTTGGGCTTTTTAGGAGTGGTAGTATAGACTCTAGTGCAAACTCCTCGACGTTGAGGGCATTGCTTGAGTGCTGGAGATTTAGTTTTCTTTTTTGCTTTGGAGCGTTCACTCCGAATTAGCTGCTGAATAGTAGGCATAAAATAGATTTTATATAGAGAAAAAGTGCCAAAAAGCTATCAATTAGTAAAGATAGCTGACAAACTCTCACCATATCAAAAAAAAATGATATATGTCAATACAATTGAATTAAAATTAAGATTTTTTTTATTAACACTAATTTCTAATTTAACTTTTAGAATTTTATATTCTTGTCATATCCAAAAGATGATTACTAATACTTATTGGAGTCGCTTAAGGTAGCTTAAGTAAATAATTATTATTAGAAATTAGTTTTTATTTGATGTTTACTGTATATTAACAACTTAGTTTTCCTTATCTTAATTAAGTAATGCCATTACCTATAAAATCTTCCTTGATCATTGGTTTGCCTGTTCATTTGTCTATTGATTATGCTGGATGGTTAATAGAGTGTCTTGAAGAACACAAAGGAATTCATGTTGTTACTCTCAATGCCGAAATGGCAATGCTAGCAAACCAGGATAGTAAACTTGCAAAAATTATTGAAAGTTCACAATTAGTTATTCCTGATGGTGCAGGAATAACTTTATCTTTAAGACTTAATGGAATTTATCAAGAACGTTGTCCAGGTATTCAACTAGCAGAGACTTTAATCAAAACATTAGGTTCTGAAAAAAATAAATGTTTAATCGCCTTCTACGGTGGAAAGCCCGAAGTGGCTAAAAGATCAGCAGAAAAGTGGTTACAAAGAATTCCGCAGATCGATATCTTGACAAGGCATGGATACTTATCTTCTGCGGAAGAAGAGGAATGGAAAAAAACATTATTTACAAAACAGCCTAAGTTAATACTAGTTGGGCTAGGAGTTCCTCAACAAGAAAAATGGATTTATGAAAATAAAAACTTATGCCCTGAATCTGTTTGGATAGGAGTTGGGGGAAGCTTTGATATATGGTCAGAAAATAAATCTCGGGCTCCTCTGTGGTTGCAAAATAATAACTTAGAATGGTTATTTAGACTCTATCAAGAACCTTGGCGTTGGAAACGTATGTTAATAATTCCTAAATTTTTTATCAAAGTATTTTTTAATTGGTAAAAATTTATCAATGTAAACACAAGTTGAAAATTCGTTTGAGGAACAAAAGTAATGTATTTATTTTTTCTTTGATTTTATAAAATAAAGATAATTTTGAAATTTTGAATTTTCTTTCTTAAAATTTTGATACAAAGGTACACCAGTATAAAAAATTAAGATCAGCCAAGTTAATCCACTTATCCAGTTAGCCCAGGCTAAACCATTAAAAGTAGTTCTTATTGTGTGGTTACCTGTTTTAAGTTTTAAGCCCACTAAGTTATAGTCTCGATAATTAATTGAGAAGGCTTCTTTGAATAATTTATTATCAATCCATACTTTGAACATATCTGGGTAGTAAAGAACAGGAAGTTGAACTATTTGATCTTCTTCTTCAATTACAAGTTCACAGATAGTGTTAATACCTTCTTGTTTACAAAACTGCTGTGTTTCCGAAACCGGCATTATCGTATTTTTAGGAGACATTCCTTCTAGAAAGAATCGGTTAACTCTAATATTTGGAAGTTCCTTATCTTTATGAATATTGGTTAGTGTAAATTTTAATCCAAAATCTTTACTAGATGGTGAAGTTTTAGGTAGAGGAATTTGCCAATTAAGCTTAGAAGAATTAAGAGATATAGAGCTTATCTTTCTACCATCAATATAGGCTTCTAAAGTGCTAGGATATTCAGTATCCACTGAAGAAAGCTCTGCTTCTAAGAAGATGATGGGATTTTCTTCTTCTTTCCATATAGGATATCGTAATTCTGCATCAAGAATTAAAGGATGATTAACAAAAGTATTCCATGTACTATATCCAGGAATCCATTCTGGATGTAATAAAGGTAATTCATTTTTCCCATAAATAGATTTTACAGGAGTACGATATAAATAATCTAACGATCCAGAATATTTAAATAAGGGTTCTTCGATTAATTTACTAACAGTTAAAGTTCCTCTTGGAGCAGGAAGCCAAGAACGTCCAACGAGAATAATCAATAATATTCCAACAATTAGATGACGACGATCAAGTTTTTCGCGAAAAATAAGAACAATCGCATATGCCGTTAATAATGCTCCAGCCCACATTATATGAGTAATAAAACGAAACGTAAATTGAGTTACCCATAGTTGTCGCGGTAAAATATTCCATATATTGATAGGACTCCAAGTTAGAAATAATGCGAGTACAAATACACATAGTAATCCATCAATATATGGCTTTATAAGCTTTAATTTAGGTGGATTAAAAGAAGAAAAATACTTGTAGTACAGTACTACGCTAAAAGCAATTAGAAATATCCAACCAATGGCTGGATGAAGCCCGTAAGTGGCTGCCAAACCGTTTTCTGATGGTGCAGCTGGTAGCGATGTAGGAGAGAACAAATTTGCTATGGGTGTATAAGTATTAGTTCCGAAAGGATTAATAGCCTTAATTTGTTTTCGAATAGAAAGATATGGAGAAACAACTACGACAGGAGCAAGAAAGTACAACCCTAGCAAACAACCTAATGTATAGGCTTTTAATGCACTTAAAATACGGGGGAAATCCAGTTTGTTTTTTTTCGTTTGAGCAGTAACAACCATGAATAGAAAAAAAATAAAAATTGTCCCATAAATAAAAGTTATTATATGAGTAACACTTAAGCAAAACCAGCTTAATGCACTTAAAATGAGGTAACGTTTTTTTCTAGTTAAATAACATTCGATAACATAATAAATAACAATAGGAAGGATACCTTGAGCAACTGCCTCAGTAAAAGCTCCTCTCGCATGAATATTATTTAAAAAATATGGAGCTGACATATAAGCAACTCCACTTAAAATAGATGCTACGCGAGATCTGGTAAGTTTAAGACTTAAAAAGTAAACATATAATCCTCCCATAACAAGTGCAGTTATGATGACTAACTTATATGCATAGTATGGATTATTAGGGGTAAATAGTTTATAGAACCATCCACCTACAAAATAAGGTAATTGACTATAAAATTGAAATCCTGGATATCTCCAACTATTATTTTCTAAAGGAGCAATACGGAGAGGAAATTGCCCTTCGTTAATAGCTTGTCGCGCTTGTACAATATAGCTTACGTGGGAAGGAGTGTCATTAATAGAAGGAATGATTGTCGATGAAGCCATTGGCGCCATTAGCGATAGAGCAATAACACCATATAAGATTATAATTTTAAAACTTGTACGATTTCTATGTATTAATTGGCTTATAAATCTAGATATATTGTTTAGAATCATTGAATTCGATAAATATAAATAATATTATTATGTGAATAAATTGGTTTTCTTTTTATTAAAAAGTTCCAGTTTTGAGAAGCAGCAAGATTATTGTTTTTTTCTACATATATCTGCTGTTTTACAGTACTATCAATTAGCAAATATTTGTAAGGTAGCTTAGTAATCTCTTTATTTCTTAAATCAAGTGTAGATTGATAATAAGATTGAATGTTAATAGGATACTTATAATTTTTGCTTAATAGCTCGAGATATTGTACAAAACTAATATTAACACCAAAGAGTTGATAGATAAGAGTATTTTTATTATTTTCTGGCAATAATTTATTCTGCAGTAAGTACTCCACTGCATGTTGTGTTTCTTGTCCCCAATTAATAGTAGAATCATCAGCTAATTTCCATTTCTCTTTACTCCAAACAGGATTAACATAACTTAAAGATTGAGGAATTCCAATAGTTCCTACATACATATATGATATTAACAGCACTAATAAGACATATTTTTTCCATCTGTAGTGCAAGGCAAACAATAGGACAGCAAATAATAAATAGATAAATATAATAATAGGATAGAAATATCTGTATCCAATGATAAAACGGCTACTACTACTTATTAATAAATAGATTATTGGATACATAGAAACTATGCTAATCAATAGCAATGTTTCTTTATTGGTGTAAGATTTAAAAATTTTCTGCATAGAATATTTTCTAAATAACATGTTGCCTATAAAAACTAATAAAAGAAAAACTCCTATTATTAGCAAGACTAAATTTTCCTTAAACCAAAAAATTTTTAATAAGTAATCAATTGCTGTTGTTGATATGAATTTTCCGTCTACGAAAGGTTCTCTTATACCTTTTGATGTACTTAAATTCATGCCAATACCTTGAATATAAATATTTAGAAATTTATTCAGTAGAGATGTATTAGGTAAATTTCTAAATGCCCAACCATACATTAAAGCAATTAAAATAGCCTGAAATAGTAAACTAAAACTTCCTAATAACGTTATATATAAAAATTTCTGCCTACGTCTTTTGATAATTAAGTAAATACTGTATATGGCATATGTTAAGCCTATTATTGGTATGAGGACTAGATTGCTGAACTTTACATTAATAGCAATAAATAAAAGAGAAAAAGATAAAACAAAATGTGCTGCTAGAAATTTACTTCCCCCTCGGACAAAAGATTTCATAAAAAAAGAGAAACTCAAAGCAAACAGCATCGCATACAAGCTAACACTAACATCGAAAGTAATTAAAAAATTATGACTATAGAAACTAGGGGAAAAAGTATATAGGATAAGAAAAATTATAGAAATAATAGAATTAATTTCACGGAATATGAAAGTATATAAGTAAAACCATATAAAAATAAGACTATTAAAAAATAAATGAATAAAACGTAACCCGAAAATGATTCTGTTAAAAGCTATAGAATCTTTCATTAATAGCTCATAGCCTACATTAAAAGCAGCTAAACGAGTTTCAATATTCTCTTGTCCTAAAATAAAATTAATGGTCGGAATTGAAGCTTCATTATCTGGGAAAAATAAGTTAAAAACTACTGAATCAATTAGTTTTAAGAAGAGAGGATGTTCCTGATTTAAGCCAAGACCTTGTATATAAGAATAAGCAGCACCTATATAAGCAGATTCATCTGAAGTGATTGATGTTTGTTGTATTAAATAAAAACCAATTAAATAATAAATGATTATTAAAGATACAAACAATATTTGTGATGAAAATTTTTCAAGTTTAAATTTTTTGGAATGCATACCTAATTTGATAAATATAATTTGATTCTTGATTCTCAGTGCCTATACGCATATATCATAAATATAAATATAAAAAAGAGTAATTATTTTAATTTCAAGGAACTTCGAACATATGATTAGAAGTCTTCTAAATTAATATTTTAATGTTAGATTTATTTCGATTGGCAACTTAAAAAAAGTATGGGAATTAAAAACTACCTAATAAATAAGTTACGTAAAATTATAGGCACTATTGATATTTTGAATGCTCTTGATCAAATTTTAAAAGATCAGAAACGTGAAACAATTAAAGATCTTTTAAACAATATTAAGCCTGGAAGTGTAATTCAATGTTCCTTAAATGCAATTGAAATTTTATCTCCAATTGAAATTTTACAAACTTACCAACATTGTTTACTGCCTCTACCAGAGAAAAAGCTTAATTTCTCAGTAGAAGAGCACTGTGCACAATGGTTATGTTCTAAAGTAAAATATGGAGATACTGTACTAGATATTGGTGCATCTTTTGGGGTTATCAGCTTACCTTTAAGTCGAGCTGTTGGAGATAAGGGAGCAGTTTATGCTTTTGAACCTGCAAAAAATACTCAACAGATTTTAGAAAAAGTTTTAAATTTAAATAATATTTCTAATGTTATGATTGTGCCTGATGCAATTTCTGATCAATCAGGATCTGCTGAATTTATTGAATACAATAAAGATAGTGATTCATGTTGGGCTTCTGATACTTCAACCTTGGTATCGGATATTAATATTCATACAAATACAAAATCTACTACTTATACAGTGAAAACGATAACGTTAGATGAATATATTGCTCAAGAGTCAATAAAACCATCAGCTATTAAAATTGATATTGAAGGATTTGAATTTTATGCGCTACAAGGTGCAAAGAAAACTTTACAAACTTATTTACCTTATCTTTGTATAGACATTCATGCTGATGTGAAGACTGGAAAATCCTCTTTACTGACAATTCAACCTTTTTTATATTCCTTGGGTTATACCTTAAGTATGGAAGAACATACTTTGTATGGAATACCACCTCAAAAATAACTATATTTTAGAAATAATCAAATTATTCGTATTAAAATAAATAATTCACTTGTCTTAAATTTTTTAGAGCCTAAAAGGATGTAAATAGTGCTTATTTCAATTGTTATTCCTTGCTATAACGAACAAGAAGTTATTCAAGAAGCTCATAGCCGTTTGGTAGCTGTACTAAATAATTTAAATCTTGAATTTGAGTTAGTTTATGTTGATGATGGTAGTCAAGATAGGACAGTAGAAATTCTACGAGAAATACAATATGATAATGAACGAGTAAAAGTAATTTTTTTATCTCGTAATTTTGGACATCAAATGGCTGTTACTGCAGGGCTAGATCATACTTCAGGAGATGCTGTGGTTTTGATTGATGCTGATTTACAAGATCCCCCTGAAATCATTAAAGATATGATATTCCAATGGTTTCAAGGCTATGATGTTGTATATGGTGTAAGGACGGATAGGCAAGGGGAAACTGCCTTTAAACTATGGAGTGCGAAGGCTTTTTATCGTGTAATGAATTATATGTCTGATGTGACAATTCCTATTGACACTGGAGATTTTCGATTAATAGATCGGCGAGTTGTTGAAGCTCTTAAAATGATGCCAGAACGTGATCGTTTCTTGCGTGGAATGGTTAGTTGGGTAGGATTCCATCAAATAGCAATTCCTTATCAGCGTAGTCCTCGTCTAGCTGGAGTTAGTAAATATCCACTTTTTAAGATGATACGTTTTGCAGCTGATGGTATATTGTCATTTTCTTTAGTTCCTTTAAGATTAGCAACTTGGGCAGGTCTTTCTACTGTAACATTATCTGTTATTGGTATATTTTATGCTTTATTTGTGAGATTGTTTACTTTAAGCTGGGTACCTGGATGGACCTTATCTTTTATCGCAATCTTATTTGTTGGTGGAACTCAACTAGTATTCTTAGGGGTTATAGGTGAATATATTGGAAGAATTTATCGTGAAGATAAGCATCGTCCTTTATATTTAGTGCGTGAGAAACTAGGTTTTTTACAAAAGTGAATATACTGTTAATATGAGTTAATTAGTACGAATAATTAATAGTAGCTACTTTACTAAAATACTTATTTAATAGAGAATTTATACATTAATTATCTAAAAATTTATTTAAACAATATTCATTTTTTACACAGGGTTATTTATACCTTTAGAAGATTAAAAATATAAGTAGTTTGCTTTATAAAGTTTTTTATGGTCTACTTCAATAAAAATAGAAGAATCATTAAAGCTATTAGAGTGATATGTAAAAAATGTTTTAAAACTTCAAATTAGCTTTATTTATATTTTATTTAGGAGAAAAATTTTGAATAATATTTGTCGCGTCTGTGATTCTACAGATCTAGAACTAGCTATTGATTTAGGGCATCAACCTTGGTGCAATAACTTCTTAGAACCCCAGTCAATAGGAAAAGAACCATTCTACCCTTTAAGGGTGTTGTATTGCCATAATTGCGGTACAGTACAGCTTGATTATACTGTCAAAAAAGAGATAATGTTTGGAGACCATACTTACTTATCTGGGGTAACACAATCTTTGAGCGAGCATTTCAAGAGTATTGCTCATGAAGTTGATAGTAAATTTTTTAAAAATTCTCTTTCTAAGTCTGTTCTAGATATAGGTTCTAATGATGGAACCCAATTAAAACATTTTCAAGCTTTAAACTATGAAGTGTTAGGAGTAGAATCATCTAAAAAAACTGCAAAGATAGCTAATGATGATAATGTTCCAACAGTCAATGATTTCTTTAATCTAGATTTAGTAAAATCCCTCAATAAAAAATTTGATGTTATCAATGCAGCAGGAGTTTTCTTCCACTTAGAAGAACTACATTCTGTTACTGAAGGAATAAAAGAAGCATTAGAAGAAAATGGTGTTTTCGTAGTCCAATTTCTTTACATGAAAAAAATTGTGGACAATCTAGCATTTGATCAAATATATCATGAACATCTTTTGTACTATAATTTAAACACTATAGAGGTTCTACTAGAGCGTCATAATTTATCAATGTTTGACGCATATTTATCACCTATCCATGGTGGATCAATTATTGGATTTGTAACTCACAAAGGGAAGAAGAATCCTAGTAAACGATTATTAGAGATGCGCAAAGCAGAAGTAGATAATAAAAGCAATGAATTTCTTACCTACTTAAATTTTGCTAAAAGAATTCAAAAAATGAAAGTTGATAACTTAGAATTTTTAGATAAAGCTAAAAAAGAAGGTAAACAAATCTGGGGATTCGGTGCTCCTGTAAAAGGAAATACAATGCTAAATTATTTTGGAGTAGGAACACAATACTTGAATTATTTAGTTGAAAAAAATGAGCTTAGGAGAGGTCTTTATTCTCCAGGCATGCACATTCCAATTTTAATAGAAAAAGAATTAAAAGAATTACCTGATATTTATTATGTTTTAGCTTGGAATTTTAAAAAAGAAATTTTAGCTAATAATCAACACCTAATAGATAAAGGTATTCAGTTTTATTTTCCTGTTAATCCCTAAGATAAGATATCTAACATAAGTTTATTGTCAAATAAGATATGATTAATATTTTATTTAATCACCAATTAATCTTAAAATCGAATAAGAACTATTCTTATTCGATTTTAAGATTAATAATTCTATGTCATTTTACGATTTTAATAGAATACTTTTTTAATTTCGTCTATATTTATTTTAAATATAAGCTCTTTATGTGTCATAGGAAAAGCTCAAAAAATTATTAATTATAATATTTTTTATTTTCTAACTAATTAGATCAATTAATAAAATGCATTGTTTTCAAGTTTTAGTAAATAACATAAATTTTTTAATTGTTAACAAGAAGTTTATCCTGCCAATTTAAAGATTACCGTCAGTTAAAACTTGTTCCAGTATTTCTAGAGAAATTTGAGAAAAATATCTTTTTTTAAAATTTTCTTCTTCAATGACTTCATTAAGCTTTTGCAAAAAAGTTTGGTGTTGAGACTTTGTACTTACTATAGTACGAAAAGATAATTTTTTATTATCTTTATTAATTAAAAATCCAAATTTCCCTAAAAAATCTAACATTAAATCTAAGCTAAAATCACTTAGAGATAAGACTTTTCGCAATTTTTTCCTTGTAATTTTTTGATTATTAGAAGATAAAAAATTAGCAATGTCAATAGCTTTTTGAATTGTATCGATAGAACTTGAATCAACGTTGAATGAGTACGATAAAGCTAGATCTTGAAAATTCTTACAGCTTTTTTCATATATATTTAATAATTCTGACCAATCAACAGGACAGAACTTAAAAAGCTCAAAAGATCCATTGTTTATATTGTTAAAAGTAATTTTATCATTTCTATAATCTAATAAATTGATTCTTGTCTTTTTGGAGTCAAGATGATGTGAAATTTCTTGAATTTCGATTAAGCGCACTTCATAATTTCCAGGTTGTAAGTTGCTATAACCTAGCTCGACGATAACATCATATTTTATATCCTCTTTATTCTGTAGTTCCCCCTTAGAGTGCCCCCACCAAACTCCAGGAAATCCTTTTTTAGTAGAAGAGTCATAAAGAGTAAACTCAGTTTTTACATATTTTAAATTATGATTTTTAAAAGTTTTGCCGTTATTATTTTTAGAAATTTTAAGATAACAATTTTTAATAAGTAATTTAGGAACCAGGTTACCTATACCGTAAGGCTCTAAAATTCTTAATTCTCGAAATAAAGATTGTCCGAGTTGAGAAACTGTAACTGTCAAATCAGTCTCAACTATAGACTTTGAGGTATCAATTTCAACATATTTTTGTCGTAAGTATTGATTGGCTCTTTCTCTAAATAAAGGAATATTTTCATTACTTAAACTTAAATCAACTAAATCTGAGTATTCTTCTCCATAAAATGAATACAGTAGATCATGTTGAGAAGATATCAATTCATAGGAACTGATATTATTAGAAGAATATGCATATCCTTTGGAAAAATTTAAATTTTGTTGTTCATTTTCTTTACATTCCACGGTTGTCAATAAAATTGTTGGCTTATTATATTCACATGAAACTTCTTGAACAATTAATTTCAATATTTCACTCTCCCATTCAGGATTTTCTAGAACAATAACCTGAGTTATAGATAAATCAATAGCTTTTAAAGTTTGCCTAATATTTCTAATAATATATTGCTGTAGGTTATTACATCGAATGTTAGCTAATTCAGCTTCAAGAGCAAGTTTTTCAGAATAATCTTTATCTTTGTTAGTCAGTAACTCTATCAGAAAACTAGAACTTTTATTGACACAACAAACAGAATTAATCCTAGAACCAATCCCAAAACAAATATCAGTTGGGCGGTTTCCAGATAGTTTACACAGATAGAGTAAATAAGCTATTCCAGGCCTACTAGGATTTTTTAGTTGCTTTTGTAAATTTTGAATACCTTTTTTAGTTAAATATCTCAACTCTATATTTAATTTCAATAAAGTAGAAATTGAATTAATGGCTACTAAGTCTAGTAAATTATCTAAATTATCGCTTGGTGTCTTAGGAATTTCGGTGTGAAGAGATTCAATTAATTTATATGCTAATGAAGTTTCTGAAAGATCAAAGAAAGGATGATCTACAGATAAAGAATAAGAATCAATAGTATATATAAGATCCTTTAAATTAACGGGGTTAATGTTTCTGCCTATTGCAATAATATCAATACCAAAAGATTTGGCAAGACTAAGATCTTGCAGACTAAAATCTTTTATGCCACAAGTAATAATTAAATTTACTTCTTCAATAGCGAATTGTTTTATCGATGCAGTATTAAAACCATGGCATCTAGTGCTATAGCTAGGAATATAATAATTAAGCTGAGTGTAAGGTATCAAAAAATTTCCCAGCCCTTCCCACAATAAACTTGTACTTATGATGCTGTTAAGACCTTCTTTCCCGCAGATAATAACCTTCTCTTTATTTTGAACTGCTGCTTTTAATCTATAAACAGAAGGTATCACCTCACTCCAACCTTCAAATATACTTAGAGATTCATAAGAATCACAATCCAAAAAAGTCTTAAGTTGATCAACAGTTCTAATATTCCTATTCCATAGAATTTGAGATATGAAATTTTCTTGAGGAGAAATGTTGAAAGAGCTGAGTATATTAGTAAATGAGGGAGGTAAATCTACAAGAGATGGAGATTGCCATGTAATTTGACCAGTATCCATATGATGGTAATTTAACAAAAAATCTATAAAATTCTTATATTATCTTAATTTATACAGCTAAAATTTAAGTAGTCAAGATAATAAGGTCCTATAAAAAATGTTAACGTCAATTTCGTCGTTGGATTCAAAAGTTGCTATAGTTACCGGTTCCTCTCAAGGTATTGGCCGTGCAATTGCGATAGAGTTAGCTAGCTTAGGCTTAAAAGTCGTTGTTAACTATGCTAATTCTAAAGCAGCAGCAGAAGAGGTAGTAAAAGATATAATACGGAATGGAGGAGAAGCTATTGCTGTTCAAGCTAATATTGCTAACTTAGAAGATGTAAAAAAATTAATTGATAATACATTAAATAAATTTGGAAGAATTGATATTCTAGTCAACAATGCAGGGATCACACGTGATAAATTACTGTTAAGAATGAAGCTTGATGACTGGCAAACAGTTATTGATTTAAATCTCACAGGAGTTTTTCTTTGTACTCAAGCTGTTATAAAAACTATGCTTAAACAAAAAAACGGACGTATTATTAATGTTTCTTCCATAGTAGGTGAAGTAGGTAATCCTGGACAAGCCAATTATAGTGCAGCAAAGGCAGGTATATTAGGCTTTACCAAATCAGTTGCGAAAGAAGTAGCTAGCCGTGGCATAACAGTTAATGCGATTGCTCCTGGTTTTATTAAAACTAATATGACGAAAGATCTAGAAAAAGAAAACGTTTTACAATCTATTCCTTTAAAAAGGTTGGGAACTCCAGAAGAAGTAGCAGGGCTTACAAGATTTTTGGCAGTTGATCCCTCTGCAGCTTATATCACAGGACAAGTAATCAACATAGATGGTGGAATGGTAATGAATTAATTTAAGTTTTTCCAGACAGAATAATAGAATCAACTAAATATATAAATCATTTAAATTAACAAATGATTAAAAATAAATATTTTAGTATTCAAAAGTTATGGTATTGTTCTTTCATCACTCTTTGATAAATGTAATGCCTTTACCTTTAAATCAAATATAGTTATTATTAAGCGTGGTCTGCTTTATAACCAACAAATTAGCTTTTTATGTAGTGGCTATAAATCTGTAATCTATTAATTTTGTTCTAGTTGTGTGGTTTGTAAGGAGAGATAATGGGAAAAACTATAGACTTTAGTGGGCGGCCCTTTCATTTTATTGGTATTGGCGGAATTGGAATGTCTGCTTTAGCGCATATCTTGGCCAAGCGTGAGCTTCCTGTCTCTGGTTCTGATTTACGTTCAACTCATATTATTGAAAGATTACAAAAAGTTGGCGTTCATATTTTTAATCATCAAGAAGCGACAAATTTGGAACTATTTAGCTGTAATCAAAAGCAAGCTTTAAAAGAAATTCCTGCCTCTAATCATGAGAATAAAACTTTTCAAAACGAAAGTTTAGTTGTTAGTGAAGACGAATTATCATTAGAACAAAAATACTTACCTCAGGTTATTTGTTCCACAGCTATTACTAATGATAATTCTGAATATCTTGCAGCAAAAAAGAAAGGTTGTCCTGTTTTTCATCGTTCTGATATCTTAGCAGCCTTGATTAGTGATTATAAAAGTATTGGTGTAGCGGGGACTCATGGTAAAACAACGACTAGTAGTTTAATTGGTTATATGTTGCTTGAAGCAGGTATTGATCCTACGATAATTATCGGAGGTGAAGTAGATGCCTGGGATGGTAATGCTAGAATAGGTGCAGAAAAAGGATATCTTGTGGCTGAAGTAGACGAATCTGACGGCTCGTTAATTAAGCATCATCCTCATATCGGTGTCATAACAAATATTGAGCTAGATCATCCAGACCATTATCAAAATTTAGATGATGTAATCAATACATTTCAAATTTTTGCAGCACAATGTGACATTTTAGTTGGCTCCCTTGATTGTGAAATTATTTCTTCATACCTTTCACCTCATATTACTTATAGTCTAGATTTTAATAAACAAGCAGATTATACAGTTAAGAATCTTGTTAATGATAATAAAGGGGCTAGGGCTGAAGTTTGGGAAAGAGGAATATATTTAGGAAAAATAAATTTAACTGTTCTTGGTAATCATAATGTTAGTAATACCCTTGCAGCTATCGCTGTAGGTAGAAAGATAGGTCTAGAGTTTTCTGTGATTGTAGATTCTCTATTAAATTTTCAAAGTCCAAAAAGACGTTTTGAAAAACGTGGTTATTGTAACGAAATTACTTTTATCGATGACTATGCCCATCATCCTAGTGAAATCAAAGCAACTCTGTCAGCGGCTCGCTCTAAAATCGATAATAAACTAGCTAATCGTATAGTTGTTATCTTTCAACCTCACCGTTATAGTCGTACTTTTGCTTTATTGGAAAAGTTTGCCACTTGTTTTAATGAAGCAGATTTAGTTGTTTTAACAGATATCTATAGTGCTGGAGAAATTAATACCAATAATATATATGGAGAAGATTTAGCGAAGGAAGTTAGCAAAAATCATCCTAAAGTACTCTATTTTCCATCTTTAGAAGATTTACCTCAAAAACTTCCTGAATTATTACAACCTAAAGATTTGGTTTTATTTCTAGGTGCAGGTAATTTAAATCAAATCATTCCTCATATCATTGATCTTTGTCGAACTAGTAAATAGTTAAAATTAGTTAGGTCATATTATATGTCTTTAGAACGGAACAATTTTTTGAGTTAGCAGTCGTGTTTCTCATATAATCTAATTAATTTAAATAGTTTATGACTCATCCATTTCCTTCTTTGTCTGGATATATTAAATCACATAGTGCCATAGGGAAGATTCATAGTAATATATCTTTAGCTCCCTACACTTCTTACAAAGTAGGTGGAGAAGCTCAATGGTATGCAGCTCCTCATAATTGGCAAGAATTACAAGCAACTTTCGAATGGTTCTCAAATAAAAATTTATCATTAACATTACTCGGAGCTGGATCTAATCTTTTAATAAGCGACAAAGGGATTAAAGGATTAGTGCTAAGCACACGTAATTTTCGTCACTATCAGTTTAATAACGATATAGGATGTGTCACAGTAGCTGCAGGAAGACCAATTGTAAGCGTTGCTTGGCAAGCAGCTAAAAAAGGTTGGTCAGGTTTGGAATGGGCTGTTGGCATCCCTGGAACAGTCGGAGGAGCCGTTGTTATGAATGCAGGAGCTCACAATCAGTGTATTGCTGATTTACTAGTTAATGTAGTCATCCTATCTTACGATGGTAAAGTTAAAACTTTAACACCTAAAGATTTAGACTATGGCTATAGAACTTCTTCTTTACAAAATGGAAAACATTTAGTTCTTGAAGCAACTTTTCAATTACAGCAAGGATTTACAAAAGAAGATGTAACGAGAAAAACACAACAAAATCTTCAAAAAAGAAGGAGTTCTCAACCTTATGATAAGCCTAGTTGTGGAAGCGTATTTCGCAATCCATCATCGCACTCTGCGGGATGGTTGATTGAGCAGTTGGGTCTAAAAGGATATCGAGTGGGTGATGCTGAAATATCTCATTGTCATGCTAATTTTATTTTAAATTGCGGACAAGCTAAAGCAGAAGATATTTTTCGGTTAATTCATCATGTTCAGGAAAAAGTGCAAGATCGCTGGTCATTAATACTTGAACCAGAAGTAAAAATCTTAGGAGAGTTTTCCACTCTTTAGTCTTGATAAGTAAAAGAATAAAAAAATTGTAACTATATGCAATATGAAGATTATTGGTAACCCATTTAATGTAACTAGGATCTTCTAGAAATTATATAACTTATGTGAGGATCAATATATTTCTCTCTTGAAGAGCTAACCCTCACAATAAGAGTTATCTTTTTCAATTTCAGTTTAAATTATTTAGCAAATTACTTCTGTCTAGTAATACGTTGTAAAGTATACAGTACTAAAAGATTTAACGTAACTTTTCTTTCGTCTATCATAAAAGATTCAAGAGTGCTAAGAAATTTATTATTATGGCCGAAGGAAAAGGCTTTTTGGCCATTAATACTTTCTTCAGGAAAATAAATTATGAACTGACGTTGACTATTACTCCAAGTACCGATAATTTGTGAGCAAGATTGATCTGTACTTGCTCCAACAATAGAAATCGGAGCTTTTGTAAAAGATAATTCTATATCAGTTAACCCTTCTTTATTTAAACTTTCTTTAAGAGTAGGTACAAAATGCTGCTCTATAAATTCAGTAAATGGTTTATCTTCAAGAGCAGGAGGTTTTTCCTTTTTCTCTTTTTTTTCTTTAGGCTGTGTCTCTTCTACCATGGCTTTTCCTTAATATTGTGACTGTGCCAGACAAAAAGATCTTACCATTTATATAGTAAGTTATGTTCCTATTTGAAAAAATAATTTTCTAAGGATAATTTATTTATAAATTATTAAGTCTAATTTAATTAAGTCTTTCTACCATAAATATATAAAGCTATTGGTATATTTTAATAATAATAATTAAGCATTAAATTAAATCTAACTGATCCTTAATAACCTTGGCAATTTTAGAAGCTGCTCCAGATTCTCCTCTGATTTTTAGTAAATTACAATGAATTTGTTGTAATTTTGAGGGATTATTTATAAAGTCTAAAACTTTTTGAGCCACTTGATCAGGTTGTAATTCTCCAACTAGCTCAGGGACAATTTTTTCTTTTGCCCATATATTGGGCCATGCAAATAAGCGACCTTCTTTAATAACTTGCTTGTTTATAAATTTTGCGAACTTACTTCCGATAAATGGTAGATTAGATAAAATTCCTGGAACACCATCCCATGTCCTCATAGCATCTAATTTTTGTGTTGGAAGTAAAACAATCATCGGAACGCCTAAAGCCCCTAATTCCGCAGTATTAGCTCCTACAGTTGTGAGTGCGAGACAACATTTACGTAAATGAGAATGTACTGGAAAATCATTGATTAACTCTACTTCAGCTCCATTGTTAGTTTGTAAAAAGTATTTTTCGGTCTTATTAAAATTTTTAACTATTAGATTAGCTTCTACTCCTCCCATTTCTTTTACGAGAGGATTGGACTTGGATTGTGAGTAATAAACCAAATCTTGAATATTTAAAGTAGGGGCAACTGGAAGAATAAAATGAATATTAGGTCGTTTTTTGTAAATATAATCAGCGATCGCTAAGCAGAGCGGAACACCTTGAGTTAATTTACCTGATTTAGAGCCGGGCAAGAGAGCAATAACAGGACTATCAACCATTTTCAATATATCTAATGGAGTTGAAGTAAAATCTGCCATCAAATCCCCAACAACTACACATTTGTTTTGATATGTTTGTGGAACCTTTTTGATAACAGATTGATTCATTACAGCGAATTTATCAAGCCAGCGATACCATCTAGCTTCCCATTCTGCATAAGTTACTGACTTGTATCCTAACCTTTTACTAATAAGTAGAGTATAAAACTGATCACCACCCAAAAATAGGACAATCCCTTTTTCTCTCCAATCCCAGTTATCAGATGTTTTGCCAAATAATAAAAAAGGGAAAAAGAACTCACTAGATTGAACTCGATCTACCCCAATATAATTTTTAACAATATTATATTCTTGCCCTGTACTATGAGGACATGGAGATAACATTACTGAAATTCTGACTTGAGAAGAATCATTCCCAAAGAGATTACGCAAAGAAACCACAACAGGTCTAACCCAAGTAGTTATTTCTCCTGGGCCGTTTGAAAGTATTAGAATGTCAATCGGTTTCATTTTTCTTATTAACGATTTTAAGAGCAATTCTTAACGTATCTTCTCTTTAAAAACAAGGGCATTTCCGAATAAAATTACAGCTTACTTCATTCCATTTAAGAACCTAAGAATAAGTATTTTTATTCAGCTTATTATAGATATCGAGATAAAGTGATTGGCCTACAGTACTCGCCGCTGTTATTAGAATAGTTCTAATTGCCTGAATGTTACGCCCTCCTTTCCCATAAACTCGGCCTTTATCTACTTCATTGATAGCTAACCTTACCCAAACCTTTTGACTACTCTTAATCTTTTCGCAATCAACACTCAAAGATTTCGGAGATTCTAGTAAAGGCTCTACTAGAAATTCCACCAGTTTAGAATAGTTAGGAATTTTATAATTATGAAAATTGACTACATCACTAATGTTAAACATTAGTTTGTTCAAAAACTTTTTCTTTTTTAAGAATGGCTCTTACAGTATCGCTTGGTTGAGCGCCTTGATTTAAACGATTAACAATAGAAGGAATATCCAATCGTGTTTCATTAGTTCTAGGATTATAAAATCCTAGTTCTTCGATAGGACGTCCATCTCTACGAGCCTGGCTTTTTATTGCAACTATTCTATAACTAGCTTCTCGTTTTTTCCCAAATTTTTTCAATCTTAATTTAATCATCTTAATTTTATGTCCCTGTGTTTTGAATTGTATTGGTAAGTTTTTAACTCAAGTTAATCATTATATCATGATATTTTATCTAACGAGGCATACCTTGAATAACAGGTCTAATACCTGTACCATCAAATGGTCCTGGATTCCCTCCCCAGTTAAAGTCACTAATCCGTAAAGAAAGAGAACCAACCTTTAACACTGAATTATATCGCAATAATATACTATATGTACGGCGACTATATTCAATGAATAGATCAGTATTGATCTCACGATCTCTATCTATATTATACGAGCTTTGTACGCCAAGACGAACTGGACCATACAATTGTTGACTTATTCCCCAAGATAAAGTTTTTAAGTCCGCGAAACGATCAAACATAAAAGGAGAAGGATCTCCTCTAAGTGCTTGACTAAAACTAATATTAAACCCAGTATAGTCTAGAAATGGTTTAGAAAAATTACCAACTTGCCCAGATAATCTAATATTTCCCAGAATAGAGGGTTGAGAATCTCCATTACCATACAGACTTGTTACTCCCGTAACTCCAGTTGATAATACTAGAAAAGGTAATACTGGAGTTGAAGTATATTTCAAACCTTGTTCTGGATCAGGCGGAAGAGCTTTTCCATACCATAACAGAAATGGACGATTTAAAGATACAGCTCCTTGGAGTCGAGTTAAGCTAATTCGATTGTCACTAGAATTATGCCCTAACAAACTAAATCTATCTGTATCGGCGTTAACAGTTTGAAATGATCCTTGATAGCTTAACCTCAGGCCTGAACTATCTAAAGCAATATCAGGGGAAACGAGAAGGATTCCAGCACTACTTCTAACTGTTTGAAATCCTAAAGATCCATTAAAGAGACGTTCACGATAATTATATTCAAATCTCAAATCATGAGGACTATTTTGATTGCCAATCCTATATTGTGCAAAACTTTTAACTCTTAGGCGATCCTCTATATCATCAAACTCTAGGCTTGTAAGAGAAGTTCTGGCAAAGAATGTAGTTTTTTCATTTAAATTAGCATTAATTTCATTAACAAAACCGAAAGCAGGAGGACTTACTATATCAATATCATCTTTATCTTCCTGAAATAAATCTGTGTTCTGATCATCAACAGTTAATCCTCTAGGAAAAGCTCCTTTTTGAATATAGTATTGAGGTGTCACTTCCCAGTTTACTGTATCTGTATCGATAATATTAAATCCTCTCTCTACGAATAGTCCTCCTCTATCCCGGTCATCAAAACCAAAAGAGAGAACTCCTGGTTGGCGATCTCTATGATCAAATATGAGACGGTCTTGAGTTGGAAAAGAGTTGGTTTGATCAAGAACAACTCTTGAATTAGTAAGTTTTACTTCATCTACCAGAGGAGCTATGTTTCTATAAGTAGCCGTTTCAGCACGGACTTCAACTTCAGGAGGAGAAAATGGGTCATTAGTTAATCTAGCATTCATAGCTTGCCAGCCATCAGCATCAAATTCTATTCGTTCTGCTTGAAAACGGATTCTATTAACTTGTCCTCCATTCCGACGTCCTACATTAGCCCCCATATTTTGAATATTATCTTCTTCTAATGATAATCCGAACGAATAACTTATTCCTTCTGCTCTGGTAATTTTTTGCAACGGTTGTTCGAGGGCTAATCTTTCATTCAGAATTTGATTAGGAATTAAATTACTATCAGCGGCAGTAGGTAAAGTAGGAGTGAAATCTTGCCCTGTAGTAGGTTGATATATTTGGCCACTCGCATTAATAACGACTCCACTATCTTGAACAAAATAATATTCAAACCTTTCTCCTCTTAATGTCTGCTCCCCTCGATCTAGTACTACATTGCCTTCAGCCACGGCAAACCTGTTAGGAAGATTTATCCACAACCTATCAGCCAACAAGACTCCATTGGTAAAGCGCATGATGACTTTCCCTTCTGCATATACTACTTCTTTCTCAGAGTCATATTCCTGCCGATCTGCGATTAGTTCTATTACTCCAATTATTTTTTGGGGAACAGGTTTAGATATAGTTTTAATTTGTTGGGCTATATATAATTTATTTTTTATAGGCGAATTAAGATTTAACTGCTCTGATTGATAATTTTTTGAACGAAAATTTAAAAATGGAAATTTTTCTTGTTCATCAAGATTTTTATTTACATTAAAAGTTTGTTTTTTCCGTAATCCATCAGCACTCTTTCTAAGTGATTGTGGAGGGATATTTTTTTTTCTTTGAGTAATTTTATCTAAATTGTCAATATCTTTTTCTATTGATAAGGATAATAAAGAATTTTTTGAATCAGAAAAGTTTTGCAGATCGAACGATTGACTTCTAAAGCCATTAAAGTCCGTTTCAAAAACCGTTGTACCCTCTAAACCATTTAAATTAACTGGCTTAGAGCTATATTTTTTTGAATCAATTAACAGTGGGTCGATATTCAAAAATGGCTCGAATTGCTTCTCTGCATGAGTAACAATTGATTGGGATTGGATTGGTAGATTAGGTGGTGGAACAAATGAAAGCATCTTAATTGATAATATCAAGCTCAAGGGTTTAGGAACCAAGTACTTGCAGCGTGATAAGAGGAGATGAGTAGGAGCAGACTATGTCTCATTCTTATACGTTTTACCCATCTAAGTTAACACAACCTTGTTTAAACTAACCTAAAATCAGATCTTATTCAAAGTCTTTTCAGTTAAAAAAGGAAATTAAGTAACAAAATGGACAAAATTAGTTACTTAAAAAATGAATATAGTATTCATTCTTGTGAAAATAGTATACGCATAGTCAACTTTTTTAATATTTGTAAAACAAATAATTGCCTTATAAAATTTTCAGTAAAACGGTACGGTTGTATTTTTTAAAAAATTGAAATTTCTGACCTTAACATATCTTAAAACTTCTAAATATAAAAAATTTAAATAATTTGATAAGTAAAACTTAAAGTAGACCAGACTTGGACATCAAGATTATAGGTATCAGAATTTGACGTGATCATCTTATTTATTTTCAAGCTAGCTGTATTCAAATCCTCTAAAAGTGCTTTGGCTATGCTTAGTGGATCATCAAGAATAATCATTTGATCTTTTTGGCTTTTAAATTCTGGTATTTTTTTTAAAGCTTGCCAAGTATTATAGAAAGGATATATTGAAGAAATTGATAAAATTTGTTCCCATCCTCTAGTACTAGAAGTTGTCCAGGTTAGACCGCTAGAACTAGAAGGAATAATATTTTTCATTCCAGGTTCTAAAAAACTTGCATCTTGAGTATCGCATTCTATTTCTTTTTCATGGGCAGGAATATAAGCGGTTACTTTACCATTACTACTAATTCCGATAATTATAAAGTCAAGAGTCTTATTGCCTTGGTTTTGTATACAACAACGTAAACGAGTACCTCTAGCAATTTTAGGCAGCCCTTGGAGATTATATACCTCATGAGAATTGTTCTCAATTTTGTCTATTTGAGAAGTAAACGTTTTATTTCTATTGGTTTCTCGTCTATCTATTGGATAAGGATCAGGATTAAGTCCCTCGAGATTAATAGAACAAAGTAACTTTGAAGAGTTTTCATTAACAGTCAATCTTAGTAGCTTAACTGCTAGAAGATTTTCTAAATTTGGACGTATCCTTTCAACAGAAGATTTTATAGCTTCTCCAGTCTTTCCTGAAGTATTAGGTATCTGAACACCACCTGGTAAGAAAAGTCCATACTTTGACTTTTCTGATGAATTTAAAGTAGTTAGATTAGAAGATGAAGAAGTAAATGAAGCCAGTAATCCTAAAATACAATCAACTGGCTCCTCATCACTGGCTATGCCTGCAACTGTGTCAATTGCAGAAAAAGCACTAGTGGCATCTACTCTTTCAATTCTTTGTAACTTTGGATCAAGGGCAACAGTTAATCCTATTATTTTTGGTAAGCAACGAACTGATTCCTGTAGGAATTTACCTGTTAAGTCAGTTTGACGACTTGTTGTTCCTTTAAAGATCTGCCGTACTTTTCCTTTCAAACCATCACGAGAATGTAGTTGAAAAAAAGACGATGAAGTGGAAGAAATATTATGAAAAATAGAATTTAATCCATAATGCCTCAAGATTTTTACTGAGAATCCAGTAAAAATAACTTGAATATTATCAAGATCTTCAGCGGAACTAACCAGAACCTCTGCTCCTTGAAGGTTGGTTGGCAAAAGATAATATGCAAATAGAGATTGCTTAATATTACTTTGTTGTTCTGGCTGCTGATTTTCTCCCATAATTGGAAGAATTTCCTCTGTAGCTTTATTTAAAACTATATTAATCCGACTAGCGGGGGTAACTGACCACAAATATTGAGTCAATGCGTACGTAAAAAGTCCTACGCTAAAATTTCCCCCTTTAATTTCTGTAGCAATTTGCCCCTTCCTAGCAGCAGACAAAATAGTTCCATAATTAGCTGAAATTTTACTATTTTGAATTTTATTTTTTAATTCTGCTTGCCAGACTAACTCATCTATATTGGCTTCCGGAAACTTATATGGCAGAGAACGTACTCTTAAACTTCCTTGATTAATCTCTCCAGTACTACAGTAACTAGTATCAAAAACCATAGTTAGTTTTTCTGTATCTATCAGTTTTCCTAGTAAAAATAATGTTTCTTCAAGAATATTATTTGTGATAGTTATATTTTTATTTGATTGATTATCTTCACTAGGAATAATTCCTTGAGCTAAAATTGGATAGTTGGCAACACCAGGTATCGTATTAGGGGAATTTGAAGGAATTTTAACTTGTGCACCATAGCCACTAAAATGAACTAAAGCAACATCACCTGGCTTAGCTTGATTTACTAGATGTTCTAGGAAAGCATTTTTAATACCTTGGCGGGTTGCTTGTTCATTAGATAGGATAAGAATGTTTTTTGGATGAAAGCCAAAGCGATTAATCAACAAATCTTTTTGCCTTTCAATATCAGTTAAACAACCTTTTAATCCAAGATTTTTAGTATAAGTATTAATACCTATTAATAAAGCTAACTTACGATCTGTGGGTTCTGCCAGTACCTTGTGGTACTTATAAAGTCTACTATTGTAGCTTGGCCATATAATACTTCCCTGAGCAATTCCCCAGGTGAGTAAGGTCTGTAAAAAAGTTCGTCGATCCCATTTCATGGTTTCTATTTGCTCTCTTGGGGAAATAATGCTATAAAAATTACTCTAAAATGTATGGATTGAATTACATATTGTAATTATAGCGTTTTTAAGGAATCAATTGAAAAATTAATAATAATCTTTATTTTAATTTCCTTAAACTACTCATATTAATTTTTCATTGCTTTTATAAGTTCTTTAGCAACTTCAGGACGGGAAAACTCTATAGGTGGCATATTTCCTTTCCTTAACATTTCTCTAACTTTAGTTCCTGATAAATGAACTCGATCTTCTTCTTTACTTGGACTTGTCTTGCTAGTAGCCATTTGTTGAGTCTTTTTACAATAAAAAGCATGTTCGAATTTCATAGGAAGAATACCTAAGGCGCTTGAATCAAACTCGTTGAAAATCTCTTGAGCATCATAAGTACCATAGTAATCACCAACACCTGCATGGTCTCGACCTACTATAAAGTGAGTACAACCATAATTTTTGCGTATAATTGCGTGAAATATAGCTTCTCTAGGTCCTGCATATCGCATAGCTGATGGATTAATAGCTAAAGTAACTCTTTCTTGAGGGAAATAATTATCTATCATGATTTCATAACATTTCATTCGTACATCTGCAGGAATATCATCACTCTTTGTAGCACCAACCAGAGGATGTAAAAACAAACCATCCACTACTTCTAAAGCACATTTTTGAATATATTCATGAGCTCGATGAATTGGATTACGTGTTTGAAATCCAACGATAGTAGACCATTTTTTTTCTTGGAATAATTTTCTAGATTCTTTAGGATCGATCTGATACTTTGGAAAAAGTTTATGGCTATTTCTTTTTAATAACCATACAGGTCCAGCTAAATTAATTTCTCCTTGTCCATATAATACCTGAACTCCAGGATGTTTCTCGTCTTCAGTTTTATAAACTTTTATTGCTTCTTTACTTTTCTGATATTTATATTTTTGAGTTAATTCTAAAACTCCAATAAATTCACCATCTGAATTATCTAATCTAATCAGGTCTCCTTCTCTAAAACAATTTGCAACTTCTTCTTTAACAGGTAAAGTGATTGGAATTGACCAAGGAGTTCCGTTACTTAAATGCATATTTTCAACTACTGATCGATAATCTTCTTCTTCCATGAAACCTGTGAGAGGGCTAAATCCTCCAATTGCTATCATAACGAGATCAGAGACAGCACGCTCATCTAATAGTAGTTTTGGTAAGTTATTTTGTTGGGATAAAAACTCTTCTCTTTTGTTTAAAGGTGCAATGCAATCAATTAATTGACCACCATGAGGTAAAATAATGCTTACTTGTGTCATTTTTAAAATTAGAATTTAACTTACAAAGTCTATCCTAACAGGCTCTGAGAATCTTTGGCTTATATCAGCTAAATAAAGTAATATAGTGAAAATTATATTACTTTATTTAGCTGATATAAATAAGTTTCTAACTTCATAATGTTGTTGATTTTTACTTTTTAAAAATTTATTAAAACCTTGTTCAAACTAATATTAAATATTTATAATTAAAACATCAGGCTTTATCATTGAAGATTTAAAAAAAGTGTTTCTCTTTAGTATAAAGAAGATAAATCTACCTACAAAAAATATAGAATATGATTATACAAGGGTTTTGGAAAAGGTCATATCAAGCAAAAAAGCTAATAACCCTATCATTTCTCAGTACTTATTTGGTATTAATCACAGGTTGTAATAAACAATCAGAATTAACATCTTCTTCTGCATCTGAAAATAATAGTGATCGTATAACTATTGGCACAATTTCCCAGCCTCGTACAATAGATCCAGCAGATAATTATGAATTATCTGGAATGATGATTATCTATAATCTAAGTGATACTCTTTATACTTATGAAGTAGGCACTACTAAGTTAAAGCCGCAATTAGCTACAAAGATGCCCACTATAAGTAAAAATGGTCTTGTTTATACTATCCGCCTCAGGAAAGGAGTTAAATTTCATGATGGTACAGCCTTTAATTCAGAAGCAATGGCTTTTTCACTGGAAAGGTTTATGGCTAATGGAGGAAAACCTTCTTTTTTATTAACTAATACTATTGAAAAAATAGAAACTAATGGAAAGTATGAATTGATCATTACATTAAAAGAGCCTTTTTCTGCTTTTCCTGCTCTTTTGGCTTTTCCTGGAATTTGCGCAGTATCTCCACAAGCTTATCAAATAGGTAAAGGAAAATTTGTTCCAAACAATTTTGTTGGAACGGGGCCATATAAATTAAAAAAATTTCATACTGGTTTATTACAATTAGATACTTTTGATAACTACTGGGGAGAAAAGCCTAAAAATCAAGGTATTAATTTACAAATATATTCTAATAATGCAGCGAATCTTTTTAATGCTTTTCGTACTAAAAGTATTGATATTGCTTATCAGTCTTTAACTCCAGAACAAGTTGAAAATTTAATAAAGGAATCTCGTGCTGGAAAGGGTAAAGTTATCGAAAATATAAGTACAAATATTACTTTTATGGCCCTAAACGTTAACTCAGAATTTACTAGTCAAAAGGTTATTAGAAAGGCAATTGCAACATTGATAGATCGCGAGCTATTTAATGAACGTATTTTCAAAGGACAAAGCGAACTTTCATACACCATGATACCAAAATCTTTTAATGTTTCCCGACCTGTCTTTAAAGATATATATAATAATGTAGCTGAAGCAAAACAACTTTTGATTGAAGCAGGATTCTCTAGGAAAAATCCTGCCACCATTGAAATATGGTATTCTTCTGATTCAGCAGAAATGAGCCAAGCAGCTGCTATTCTAAAGAGCTTAGCTAAAAGAGATTTTGGAGGATTGCTAAAATTTATTCCTAACAATATATCTTCAGTAGCTTTCTTTAAAAACTTAAGTTTAGGTTCTTACCAATCAATTCTCTCTAATTGGTACCCAGACTTTTTAGATGCAGATAACTATATTTATCCGTTTTTAAATTGCATTAAAGGTACAGCAACGCAAAATTGCATAGAAGGGAGTTCTCAAGTCCAAGGCTCTTTTTATCATAATGAAAAAATTAACCAATTAATTACTCAGCAAAGAAAAACGTTAAACTCGACAGAAAGAGAAGAAATTTTTGTTAAAATTCAAAAAATCCTAGCAGAAGACGTTCCTTACATACCTCTTTGGCAAACTAAAGAATATGCATTTATTCAAAATGATATTAATGGAACAATTTTTAATTTGAATCAAACATTTCCATTTTGGAAAATTACTCGCTCTAAGATTGAAAAAGTGGTGAAATGATTTTTCATTCGCAAGCTAATATATAAGTAATATTTGATTGTTTTTTACAGGACCATATTCTAAAAAAGTAATTAACTTTTGACCATAATTTAAATTATTTCAGTTTTACTTTACTGTGTATATATCGACTTATATAAAATATAAAATTAATGAAAAACTATAGCAAAATTGTAATCCAAGATTGTAAGGATGAGCTTGTTCCCATTCCTTTAGAGTATTTTTCCGTCCAAGATCCACATCCTTACAAAAAATTAGGAGCCATATATGGAGGTAAATCACCTTATTATTTGCGCTCCATGGTTTTAGAATCTTTAAAAAGTGCACAAAACTATTTACAAAATAAGTATGAAGGATGGAAGCTTCACATTTTTGATGCTTATCGCCCCATAAACGTACAACAGTTTATGGTGGATTATACTTTTTCTCACTTAACAAGAGAACAAGGACTAAATTCCAAGAAACTATCTATTTTAGAAAAAAGAAATCTTCTTAACCAAGTTTATAAAATTTGGGCTGTTCCCTCTAAAAAATATACTTCTCCACCACCGCACAGTACTGGAGCAGCAATCGATTTAACCTTAGTTAATTCTAAAGGATGTTTACTAGATATGGGGTGTGAAATTGATGATTTATCTAAAAAATCACATCCTTTCTATTATTTTCACAGTAAAAGTTCTATGGAAATAGCTTATAACGAGAGAAGAGAAATATTAAACAAGATTATGAGTAATTATGGATTTGTACGACATCCGAATGAATGGTGGCATTTTTCTCTTGGAGATCAGATGTGGGCCTGGCAATCTAATAGAAAAATTGCTTACTACGGTAGAATTTAACCTGTTAAAGAAGAAGTTATAATTTCAAATATTCTAAACTATTTAATAGCAAAGAAAGTTTAACAAAATCTCATGGCTTTGCTTTGATTATAGACTTCTTTACAATTTAATTACTTGATATACTGACTTTATTAAGTAGTCTAAAGACAAATAATTATCAACGCACTATAAACCATAGCCCTTTTTCTGTTATTTGTGCTACGATGAAATCTCTGCGGATATGGTGGAACGGTAGACACGCACGCTTGAGGGGCGTGTGGCTTAGGCCATGCGAGTTCAAATCTCGCTATCCGCATAAAGCTTTTCAATATTCTAGTGCTAAGAATACATTAAAAGAATTCAACAAATTCAAACATTCAGAGATTATAAATATAGACTTATGAGTCAACTTATAGGCGTCCTAACATCTTATCTCTAAAATGTTTAATCTGATCTCTGTATTTTGCTGCTAATTCAAAGTCTAATTGATTTGCAGATTTTTCCATTTTAGATTCTAACTGTTTGATTAACTCAGGTATTTTATCTAAAGATATTTCTTCTATATGATCACAGATTTCTTCAAGTTTCTCGGTATCTAAACTGCGAGAAATATCAAGGTAGTTTAAGATAGAATTATTGCGCTCGCTAATTATAGATTTAGGGATAATATTATTTTTATCATTGTATGATGATTGTATGTGTCTTCTTCTTTCCGTTTCTTCTATAGCTTTAATCATACTATCTGTAAGTTTGTCCCCGTATAAAATAGCTTGACCATTAATATGTCGAGCTGCACGTCCAATAATCTGGATTAAAGATTTTTCACCTCTTAAAAAGCCTTCCTTATCTGCATCTAATATAGCTACTAAAGAAACTTCTGGTAAATCTAGCCCTTCCCTAAGCAAATTAACCCCAATTAAAACATCAAATTCTCCGTTTCTTAAATCTTGTAAAATTTCAATACGTTCAATAGATTTGATTTCAGAGTGTAGATATCTAACTTTAACTTCTCTTTCTTGAAAATATTCAGTTAGGTCTTCTGCCATACGTTTTGTTAAAGTGGTAACTAGAATTCTTTCCTGTCTCTGTACTCTATCTTTAATTTCTCCTAATAAATCATCCACTTGATTTTTTGTAGGTCTTACAGATATCTTTGGATCAAGTATACCTGTTGGTCTAATTACCTGTTGAATGACTTTATCCTCTGACTTTTCAAGCTCCCATTCACCAGGGGTAGCAGAGACAAAAATACACTGATTAACTTTACTCCAAAATTCATCTGATTTAAGAGGGCGATTGTCAGCTGCACTTGGAAGACGAAAACCATGATCTATTAAAACTTTTTTTCTTGCTTGATCGCCATTATACATCCCTCTAATTTGCGGTATTGTTACATGAGATTCATCTACGACTAATAACCAATCTTTGGGTAAATAATCAATTAAACATTCTGGAGATTCTCCCGATTCTCTTCCTGCTAAGTGGCGAGAATAATTTTCAACACCATTACAATATCCTACTTCACGTAAAAGTTCTAAGTCATAGCGTGTTCTTTGACTTATACGTTGTGATTCTAATAATTTCCCGGCTTGTTCAAAATTAACAATTTGTTGTTCTAATTCTTCAGCAATAGCTTTACAAGAGGCATCTAGTCTATCTTTTCGCGTAACAAAATGACGTGCCGGATAAATATTAATCTTTTTAAGATCTTCTAAAATATCTCCTGAAACTGGATGTAAGTATCGAATACTATCAACTTCATCTCCGAAAAATTCGATTCTAATAACTCGATCTTCATAAGCAGGAACAATTTCCAAAATATCTCCTTTAACTCTAAATCGTCCTCTTTTCAACTCCATGTCATTTCTGGAATATTGAACATTAACCAAGTCTCTGAGAAGTTGACGTTGATTAATCTCTCTTCCTACTTCTAGGGGAATAGAGGCTTTTAGATATTCAGAGGGCATTCCTAATCCATAAATACAACTAATAGATGCGATAATAATGACATCTTGTCGCTCAAATAATGAGCGAGTAGCTGAATGTCTTAACATATCTATCTCGTCATTAATTGAGGCACTTTTTTCAATATAAGTGTCACTGAGAGGAATATAAGCTTCAGGTTGATAATAGTCATAATAACTAATAAAATATTCCACAGCATTATTAGGGAAAAAATTTCTTAATTCATTACATAATTGGGCAGCCAAGGTTTTATTATGAGCTAGGATCAAGGTCGGTTTTTTGATTTTGTCGATTACTGAAGCAATGGAAAATGTTTTCCCTGTTCCAGTTGCTCCTAGCAAGGTCTGAAATTTATTTCCTTCCTTTAAGGATAATATTAATTCTTCAATAGCCCTAGGCTGATCTCCTGTTGGCTTAAAAGGTGCCTTTAACTGAAACATAGAAACATTAATATCGTAATCTACTAATTATTGAATAGCCACTAATCTATTATAACTATTGTTAATATTTTTTAATACTCTTTTTTGATAAAAAAAATTTTCTTTTTTTTATTGTAAGAATAAAGATTGTGAGAAGATATTTAGTTTTTATTATTTATATAATTAAAATTAATATCTAGAGATAATTTAATCTTATACTTTTTTATATCACTTTTCAGATTTCCTCCTTAGCTCTACACTTTATTTAAGAGATGATTGTGAGGTGTGTGTGAAGAAAGTATTGGCAATTATATTAGGAGGTGGTGCAGGTACTCGTCTATATCCTTTGACTAAGTTAAGAGCAAAACCAGCTGTTCCTCTTGCAGGAAAATATCGTTTAATTGATATACCAATTAGCAATTGTATTAATGCAAAAATACAAAAAATTTACGTTCTAACTCAGTTTAATTCTGCTTCATTAAATCATCATTTAACCCATACATATAACTTTGGTCCTTTTAGTGGTGGATTTGTAGAAGTCTTAGCAGCACAACAAACAAAAGAAAATCCAAGTTGGTTTCAAGGAACAGCTGATGCTGTACGTCAATATCTTTGGTTATTTAATGAATGGGATGTCGATGAATATTTAATATTATCTGGAGATCATCTTTATCGTATGGATTATGATGATTTCATCAAACAGCATAGAATCACTGGCGCTGATATTACTTTAGCTGTAGTTCCTGTAAATAAAACAAGAGCTTCTTGTCTTGGCCTGACAAAAATTAACAATCAAGGTAAAGTCATTCGTTTTTTTGAAAAACCTTCGGAAAATGAATTAAATCAAATGCAATGTAAATCTTCAATTTTAGGTCTAAGTAAAGAGCAAGCAATAAAAAAACCTTACATGGCATCAATGGGAATTTATGTATTTAATAAAAAGGTGTTAACACAGCTTCTTGAAAATAATCCAGAACAAACTGATTTTGGAAAAGAAGTTATTCCGAATGCCGCAGTACAATACAATCTTCAAGCGTACTTATTTGATGGGTACTGGGAAGATATCGGAACTGTCCAAGCTTTTTATGAAGCTAATTTAGCTCTTAATCATCAGCCAAATCCTGCGTTTAGTTTTTATAACGAACAATCTCCTATATATACCCATGCACGTTACCTACCTCCTACTAAAGTTTTTGATTCTCATATTACAAAGTCAATGATTAGCGAGGGATGTATTATCAAAAAATGTCGTATTCATAATTCCATATTAGGAATTAGAAGTCGTATCGAAATGAATTGCCATATTGAAGACACGATGATAATGGGAGCAGATTTTTATGAATCTTCAACTGTTAATAGTTCGTATAGTAGTCCTAAGGAAATTCCTATAGGTATAGGTAAAAATAGTTTGATTAAACATGCAATTATTGATAAAAATGCACGTATTGGTGAGAATGTAATTATTTTAAATAAAAATGATATACAAGAGTCTAGTCGTGAAGATGAAGGATTTTATATTTGTGACGGAATTGTTGTAATTATTAAAAATGCAGTTATTCAAAGTGGAACAGTGATATAACAAAATAAGTAATTAATATAACTTGTAGTATTTTAAATTATTTTGTAAGGTTACTTTTAATATATTCAATTTTTACAATATGAAATACTATGACAACTGATCTAAAAAATTTTACTTACATTTATTGAGAATAAAGTTACATAGCTTATTTTTATACAAAAATCATCTTAATTTTTTTGTTATATCAATTATTACCAATAATTCGTTGATGCAGAATACTTATATCTTTCTCAAAGAATTAAATAAAATAAACATATTATATTTATTCTTTTATTGCTTCAATAATTTGAGAATAATAAAATTTAGTACTAGTCATTCCTGTTCGTTGAATCTTAAAACCGTTTTGTTTTAAAGTCTGTATTATCATATCTTTATTGTGCTGGTATGCACGAGTTGTTTTACTAGGGCCAGGAAAAAACTCACCAATTTTTTTAAGAACAGTTAAGTAAAAAGTTTTAGGAGCAAAACTTAAAATTATTCTAGAATTAGTTAGCGAAGCTAGGTGATTAATCATTTTAGCTGCATTATCAGAAGGATAATGAATTAGAACATCAAGACAAATTGTTGTATGAAAGTTGCCCTTTAATGTTTCTAAATCTTGAACATAAAAGTTAATGGTATCAGTGTTTTCTAATATATCATTTGCTCTTTTTCTCGCTTCCGTAACCATTTTTTCTGAAATATCACTAGCACTAACTATCGCACCTTCTTTTACTAAAGGTATACTTAAACTACCTACACCACATCCAGCATCACAAATTACTAGTCCAGATAAATCACCATCCGATTTTAGCCATTTTAATACTGTGTCAATAGTTTGTTGATGTCCAAAGCGAATGTCTTCTTGGACTTTATTGACCTTCCCATTGCCGTAAATATTCTGCCATCTGTCAAATCCTATAGCGTTAAAATAGTTTTTAACAATAGTTTTATCATCGGTATTGATCTTCATAGTTTATTCTAAGTATTATTAATTAAAAAACAATCTGCTTTAACCTAAGTTAATGTTCTTAACATGTAATCTTACCTTAAATTTAAAATATATTATAAAGTCTCATTTAATTTAATAATAAAAAATTAAAGAGTAAATTCTTTATGAATTAATTTTTTATTATTAATATATTTTCACTTATATACATCCAGTAAAAAGCATATATGATTAATTTTTCTAAGTACTATGTCTTGAACGAATATCTAATATTTAAAAATGCTTGTCAAAGCGTTTAGTTCTATATACAATCCTAATCACCACCCATAGTGGTATCAATGCTATTAGTATAGTTGCCAAGGCTAGATTAAAATAATTATTAATAAACAAGAGAGTCGTGCAAATTAATAATGAACTAGTAAAAATTCCAAAAATAGTTGCAACTTGTATCATCTTAAGTTGACGCAAAATTCTATTTGATTCAGCTGAACGAACTTCTAATTTTATATCACCTTGATCTAACTTTTTAAGTGTAGTATTAATATGATTTGGTAAACCTAAAGTCTCGTTACCAAGTTCTATCATTTGGCTAGAAAATTGATTTAGTAAGTGATTATTAGTGTTTTGACTAGAAGAATTTATCAAATCTAAAATAAAGGGCTTGGCAATTTCCATAAAGTCAAAGTCAGGGTCTAATCCTTTCCCAACACCTTCTAACATGGAAAAAGCTCGGATAACAAAAGTAAATGTAGCAGGAAATCTTAAAGATTGGTTATAAGCAATTTCATACAAGTCGTCACCTATAGCACTGATAGATTGTTCTTGCATAGATTTATTCATGAAATTATCTAGCATGAACTGTATAGAGCGGCGAATTGGACCAATATCAACTTTGGGGTCTAATATATTTAATTCAATTAAAGAAAAGATTATTTTGTCACTATTTTTTTGAGTGATAGCAATAAACGTATTCATTAATTTTTTATTAAGATTAGGCTCAATAGTCCCCATCATTCCAAAATCATAGAAGATTAAGGCTCCGTCTTTACTAATTGCAATATTTCCAGGATGAGGATCGGCATGAAAAAATCCATCCTTAAGTATCTGATATAAATAAGCTTCTGCATTTAATCTAGCTAATATTTTGCGCTCCAACCTTAAAGCTTCTAATTCTTTATAGTTATTAATTTTGATTCCAGGAAGATACTCTAATGTTAAAACACGAGAAGCAGTGTATCTCCAATAAACTCGTGGTACTTTTACCCAATTTCTATTACGAAAGTTACGTCGAAAAGTGTCTGCATTTCTTCCTTCCTTAAGATATTCTGTTTCTAGCCAAAGAATTTTATAACATTCATTATAAATACCAATCCAATCTCTTCCTCGACCCCAGCTAGGATGATTTTGAAAATAATAGGTAATTTTTTTAAGGATTGCTAAATCAATAGTAAATAACTTTGTAAGACCAGGACGTTGTACTTTAACAACAACTTCTTCTCCTGAATATAATATGGCTTTATGAACTTGTCCAAGGCTTGCAGCTGCTATAGGAAGAGCATCAAAGTAATAAAAGATCTGAGATAAAGGCTTTCCTAGATCATTTTCAATAATTTTTTTTACTTCATCATAGTCAAAAGCAGGAACTTCATCTTGGAGCTTTGATAATTCTTCTACATATTCAGAAGAAAAGAGATCAGCACGCGTTGAAAAAAGCTGTCCGATTTTAATAAAAGTTGGACCTAGATCTAGTAATTTTTCTCGTATCCAAATTGCTAATATTTTTTTTCTCTTAATTAATTTTTCTTGGGTCCATCCTCCTCTATAGCTAATTTTTTTCTTATTAAGCCACAGTTTAAACATGAAAGATAAGAAAAATAACCAAATATCTAAACGACGGCGGTTACTAGAATAATTATTACTATTCCAATGGTATTTTTTTCTTTTCGTAGATAACTTTATATGTATAGAACTAGCTTTTGTAGGTAAGGCAGACACTCAATTTATTTTATATTTAGTTTTACATGTAAGAATTCTGAAAATTAAAGTTTTTAATTTTGATAATTTTTTAATTCAACTTTAAGACGAGCAATTTCTGCCCTTAGATCATCAATAGTTTCTTGAAGATCTATTGATGAAAAATCATTTACAGTGGCATTACTAAAATCATCTTGCGTGAAATTTGTTTTTGCACGAGTTTGTACTTCTTGAACAAAATCATTTAAAATCTCTTTTTGTTCAGCATTTAATTTGCTTAGCTCACTAAGCGTATTAGTTAAAGATTCTTCAATTTTTTCACTAAGTACTTCAGCAAATGCTCGACCTAGGAAAAAGGCATTAAGAACAGAATTATTCATTTGATAAATTTTTTAATAATGGCTTCACATTAAATTATATCCTGGTTATTGAAATTCTGTCAGTTATCATTTTTTTGATAGCTGACTTCAAAATAGAGAGTAATCTATTTAACATAATATATTTTTTGAATATATTTATTATCTCTGTTATTGAAAAACAATGACTTGTTAATGAAGTTTTAGACTTTTACTAAGTGAATCTTATATTATTATTTTTAATAGATTTTTTAAATATTCCTATTTAAAAAAGATGAGAATAAAAATATATCTAATTGTCAAGTAGTTATCTAATTTAGGACCAAATAGTTACAGCGGCTAGACAGATAAATATTAATAACAATAGTTACTGTTGCTTATATTTTTATCGACTTTATATGTTCCAAGTATATTATCGTTTCCAAAAACATGGAAAATAACATATAAAATAGAAACCAGTTAACATTTAATAAATAAATGCAACAACTAGCTTTTAATTTATAAAAAATTAATGAATCATTATGCTTGACCATCAATCAATTTTAAATGCTTTACAACCTGTTCAAGATCCGGAGTTAAAAAAGAGTTTAGTAACTCTTAATATGATTCGCAATGTCTCAATAAAAGATAGTACGGTTGAATTTACCTTAGTATTAACCACTCCAGCGTGCCCTTTAAAAGAACTAATTATTCAAGATTGTGAAAAAGCATTAAAAGAATTACCAGAAGTTCAAGAGGTTAAAATAAACGTAACATCAGAAACTCCAGTGCAAAAAGCTTTGCCTACCCAACAGTCTATACCAAATGTAAAAAATATAATTGCTGTTTCTAGTGGGAAAGGAGGTGTTGGCAAAAGTACTGTAGCTGTTAACACTGCAGTTGCTTTAGCGCAAATGGGAGCTAAAGTTGGCTTACTTGATGCTGATATTTATGGACCTAATGCACCTACTATGCTCGGAGTAGAAGACTATCAGGTTACAGTTGAAAAGAGACCAGAAGGGGATATCTTAGAACCTGTTTTAAGTAATGGCATAAAAATGGTATCAATGGGTTTTTTAATTAATCCTGGTCAGCCAGTAATCTGGCGTGGTCCTATGTTAACCGGAATTATTCGTCAATTTTTACATCAAGTCAATTGGGGATCACTTGACTACTTAATTGTTGATATGCCTCCTGGAACAGGAGATGTTCAATTAACTTTAGCACAATCAGTTCCTATGGCTGGGGTCGTTATTGTTACTACACCACAAAATGTCTCTTTGATAGATGCATATCGTGGAATTAAAATGTTTGAACAGCTTAAAACCAATATTTTAGGTATTGTAGAAAACATGAGTTATTTTATCCCTCCAGATTTACCTGATCATTCTTATGATATTTTTGGATCTGGTGGAGGGATGAAAGCATCACAGGAACTACAAATTCCTTTGTTAGGACTTATCCCCTTAGAAATTTCTCTTAGACAAGGTGGAGATAATGGAGTACCTATTTCAATATCACATCCACAATCAGCGTCGGCCAAAGCTTTGAAACTTATTGCTCAAAAAATTGCTGGCAAAGTATCAATGATGGCTTTAGCGTAAATTAAATAACAATATTTTATTCTATCTGAACTTTCAAATTTTTGACTTAGAAAAATATATTATTTATGTAAGTAATTATTGTAATTATTATGCCAAGGCCACAAAGATACAATTTTCAAAAAAAATATAAACACTTTCTTTCTTCATGTTTATCTATTTTTTTTGAAATTGATTGGTTATTATTAATACTTATAGTTAGTTTAACTAGTTTAGGAGGACTAACTATTAAAAGTACAGAGATCAATGAAACTTCTACTAACTATCTACAGCACTTGTTATCAGGAAGTATTGGTTTTGTCATAATGCTTTCAATAGCTAGATTTAATTATAAAAATTTAATGATATGGCATTGGCTAATTTACTGTCTGACAAATGTTGTATTAATAGCAGTTATTGTTTTTGGAGTAACTGCTAATGGAGCTCAAAGTTGGATCGAAATTTGGGGGTTTAATATACAACCTTCAGAATTTGCAAAAATTGGATTAATAATTACTTTAGCAGCGTTGTTACATAAGAACGATGGAACTAAAATCGTATCAGTATTACAAATTTTAGGAATAACATTTATCCCTTGGGTTTTAATAATGTGTCAGCCTGATTTGGGTACAGGACTTGTGTTTGGAGCAATTACACTAGGAATGCTTTATTGGGCAAACATACATACAGGTTTGTTAATTTTACTGGTTTCTCCTATTATTTCAACTATTCTATTCAACATTTTTTTTATTGCCTGGATTGTTTGGACAATAGTGATGGGTATTATTTCTTGGGTTACTTTACCTTATCGTTTTATCTCTACAATAGGGATTATGACTATAAATTTTACAGTAGGCAAACTAAGTAATATTTTTTGGGAATTATTAAGAAATTATCAAAAAGATCGTTTGACTTTATTTTTAGAACCTGAAAAAAATCCTTTAGGCGGTGGCTACCAATTAATACAATCCCGTATTGCAATTGGCTCAGGTGAACTATGGGGAAGAGGCTTATTTCAAGGAACTCAAACTCAGTTAGACTTTGTTCCGGAACAGCATACAGACTTTATCTTTTCAGTGATAGGCGAGGAATTTGGATTTATTGGCTCCATAGTAATTCTGATAATATTTTGGTTAATATGTTTTAGATATGTTGTAGTCGCATCTAAAGCAAAAGAAAATTTTGGCTCTTTATTAGTTATAGGGGTCTTATCAATGACATCCTTTCAGGTAATTATTAATATTTGTATGACAGTAGGGTTGGCACCTATTACGGGAATTCCTCTGCCTTGGCTTAGCTATGGAAAATCAGCTCTATTAACTAATTTTATAGCATTAGGATTAGTAGAATCAGTATCTAAACATAGACAAAGAAAAAGACTATAGTGTGCTTTATTAAAATTTTTTATAAAACTAAGTCATTATGAGATTGTGTTATTCCTTAAATAAAATTAAAAAGTGATATTTTAATAAGATTATTATGCAAAGGCATATTTATGTAATATTCTTAAGTATTATTTATTAATACATTTATTTTTTTGTATGGAAAATTTATTAAGCATTGGAGATCCTGCTCCTGATTTTAAAATTAACAACCAAGATGGTAAAGAATTTTGTTTAGGGAGCATATCCAATAAATGGTTAATTGTATATTTTTATCCTAAAGACAATACATCTGGTTGTACAAAAGAAGCTAAAGAGTTTACAGAACTAATGCCTCAATTTGAATCTTTTGGGGCTAAAATTATTGGCATTAGCCCAGATTCTGAAAAGTCACATATTAAATTTATTAACAAACATGATCTAACTATAGAGTTATTATCTGATCACAATCATGAAGTCGCAAAGAAGTATGATGTTTGGAAATTGAAAAAATTTATGGGAAGGGAATATATGGGCATTGTTCGTTCTACTTTTTTAATTAATTTAAGCAAGAGTATTAGTTTCATTTGGTTTAATGTAAAAGTTAAAAACCACGGTGAAATTGTTTTAGAAAAATTACAAGAACTTTCTGTGAAATAGCTACTAAAATTGAGACTTTACTTATTAAATATGTAGAATTAAGCCAATATACTTATCTTAAAAGATAATTTTTTCAAAAAATTAATAAGCAATTAGTACTTAAACCATGTATATTTTTGCAACTAATTTTTAAGACATGTGTTAATCAAATCAAATAATTTAGTTTTTATAGAGTATCTTGCTTTAGATATGGTTGCAAAACTTCAGGCACCTTAATTGTTCCATCAGCTTGTTGGTAATTCTCCAGAATAGCTGCCATAGTCCTTCCTACAGCTAATCCTGAACCATTTAGGGAATGTACATATTTAGTACCTTTTTGTCCTTTTTCCCTAAAGCGTATGTTCGCTCGTCTTGCTTGAAAGTCCCAACAGTTAGAGCAGCTTGAAATTTCTCTATAAGAATTAGAAGAAGGAAGCCACACCTCCAAATCATAACATTTTGCCGCACCGAAGCCTAAATCTCCTGTACATAACTCTAAGATTCGATACGGAAGTTTTAAATTTTGTAAAATAGATTCAACATTTTCTACTAGCCGTTGATGTTCTATCTCTGAGTCTTGAGGATGAACAATTTTTACTAGTTCAACTTTATTAAATTGATGAAGCCTGATAAGACCTCTTGTATCTTTTCCATAACTTCCTGCTTCTCTACGGAAACAAGGAGTAAAAGCACAGTGTCTGATAGATAATGCTTCTTTTTCTAAAATTTCATTACTGTAGAGGTTCATCACAGGAACTTCTGCGGTAGGCGATAACCATAAATCGTCTTCACGACAAAAAAAACTCTCTTCAGCAAATTTAGGCAACTGTCCTGTTCCCCTTAAAGCATTACTATTAACTAAGATAGGAGGCATAACTTCTATATATCCTGAAGCTATATGCTGATCAAGCATATAACTGATTAGAGCTCTTTCTAAAGCAGCTCCTACTCCAAATAGTGCTACAAAACGACTCCGTGCTATTTTAACAGCCTTTTCTACCTCTAAAATACCAAGTTTTTCAGCGATTTCCCAATGAGGTAATACTTCTATTTTGGGTAAATATTCTTCTCCCCAGGATTTTACCTCTATATTTTCTGTTTCATCTTTTCCAATAGGTGCAGAAGAAACAGGTAAGTTAGGAAGTTGTAATAGTAAATTTTCGAGTTTTTCTTTTATCTTTTTTTCTTCTGGCTCTAGCTCAAAAAGCTTTTTCTTTAGGCTATTTCCTTGTTCTCTAAGATTACTAATTTCTTTTACTGTTGGATCCAGTCCATTCTTTATTTTTTGTCCAATTAATTTACTAATCTCATTACTTTTTGTTTGTAGTTCAGTGCGAAGAACTTCTAATTCTCTTTGTTGTCTGTCATAATTTAAAATAGGTTTAAGATCATGTTTCGGGTAAGGCTCCCGACTATTAAGCAGTGTTTGTATGATTTCTGGATTTTCTCGTATTTTTTTAAGATCTAACACGGATAGTATAATTCTAATTATAAAAACTCTTCCTGCTAGAATAGCTGATTTTATGGCATAAAGTATAAAAAATTTCTATATTTAAAAAAAATCTATTTTTTATACTTAAACTATAGTTAATTACTATACCAATTATGTCAGAATCTTCTCTTTACTCTTCTACTAAATAATAAACCGAATAAAAAATTTAAATAACAGGTGTGAATGGTTAAAAAATCTACATTAACTGAAGTATCAGAACAGCAAGATATAAAGCTACTACGTACTAGTGAATCTCATAAACTAAAATGTATTCGTCATACTGCTTCCCATGTTATGGCTATGGCTGTACAGAGACTTTTTCCTCAAGCTAAAGTTACAATTGGCCCATGGACAGAGACAGGATTTTATTATGATTTTGATATTTCCAAACCTTTTTTAGATCAAGATTTAAAGAATATTAAAAAAGAAATGATTAAAATCATTAAATCTAAACTTCCAGTTATAAAAGAAGAAATTACACTAGAAGAAGCTAAAAAGCGTATTGCTCAAATTCAGGAACCCTATAAATTAGAAATACTTGAAAATCTTCAACCACCTATTACTCTGTATCATTTAGGATCGGAATGGTGGGACTTGTGTAGCGGTCCTCACTTAGAAAGTACTGCAAATTTGCATCCTAAAGCGTTTGAAATAGAATCAGTTGCTGGGGCATACTGGAGAGGAGATGAGACTAAAGCTCAATTACAACGCATTTATGGAACTGCTTGGGAAACCCCTGCGCAATTAGTAGAGTATAAAAAGCGCAAAGAAGAAGCTTTGAAAAGGGATCATCGCAAATTAGGTAAAGAATTAGGTTTGTTTATTTTTTCGAATTCTGTAGGACCTGGATTACCATTATGGACTCCAAAAGGAACTATAATAAGATCTGTTTTAGAAAATTTTTTAAGAGAAGAACAATTGAAACGAGGATATCTTCCAGTGGTAACTCCTCACATTGGTAAAGTAGACTTATTTAAAACTTCTGGCCATTGGCAGAACTATAAGGAAGACATGTTTCCTTTAATGAGTGACAACGAAGTCGCTAGAGGTGAAGAAATAGGATTTGTTTTAAAACCTATGAATTGTCCTTTCCATATTCAAATTTATAAAAGTGACTTAAAATCTTATCGCGATTTACCTGTTCGATTAGCAGAATTTGGTACTGTCTATCGCTATGAAAAATCAGGTGAACTAGGTGGTTTAACTCGTGTAAGAGGTTTTACTGTTGATGATTCTCATTTATTTGTTACCCCCGATCAATTAGATGATGAATTTCTTAATGTTGTAAATTTAATTCTTTCAGTTTTTGAGAATTTACAACTTAAGAATTTTAAGGCAAGATTAAGTTTTCGAGATCCTAGTTCTAATAAATATATTGGCAGTGACGAAGTATGGGAAAAGTCACAGAATGCTATATATCGCGCAGTTAAGATGTTAAATATTGACTATTTTGAGGCAGAAGGAGAGGCAGCATTTTATGGTCCAAAACTAGATTTTATTTTCCAAGATGCCTTAGATAGAGAATGGCAACTAGGAACCGTTCAAGTGGATTACAACTTACCGGAAAGATTTAATTTAGAGTATATAGGAGAAAAGGGTGATAAACATAGACCCATCATGATTCACAGAGCTCCTTTTGGTTCTTTAGAACGTCTGATTGGCATTCTAATTGAAGAATACGTTGGTGACTTTCCTTTATGGTTATCTCCAGTTCAGGTTCGTATTTTACCTGTAAGTGATTTATATCTTGACTATGCTAAGGGTGTAATGCAAACAATGCTTATGTCAAAAATAAGGGCAGAAGTTGATACTTCGGGAGAAAGGCTTGGGAAGATGATTCGAAAAGGAGAAAAAGAAAAGATTCCTGTTATGGCAATTATAGGATCAAAAGAAATGGAAACTAACTCCTTGAATATTCGCACTCGAAAATCAGGAGAATTAGGTTTAATGCCTATTAATGATTTTATGAAAAGCATTCTGGAAACTATTTCTAATCATAATGATTTTTAGTCATAATCTGAATAAAAAATGATTCGAGTTTCAAATTATTGAAATAGTTTGTAGAGCAGAACCATTTATGGAAAATAACTGAAAATACTATAATACTTTCAGTAAAAATCAAAAATATTTTCTAAAGGTTGATTAGAGATTTAATTTTATTTGTAAAAGGTGAAAATCTATTGAGAGATATGATCGCACAAGGCATTTAAACCTAGTAAATAACTGTTAGCACCAAATCCAACTATTTGTCCTATAGCGATAGGAGCGATATGAGAACAATGACGTATATTTTCTCTTTTGTATATATTACTTAAATGTACTTCTATCGCTGGAATCTCAACAGCAAGAAGAGAATCAGCTATTGCAAGGCTGCTATGTGTGTATGCCCCAGCATTAATTAATATTCCTTGGTGTTTCCCCAAAGATTGATGTATTAGTTCAACAATAGTGCCTTCGTAATTAGATTGGAATATAGATATTTTTACGCCTAAAGATAAAGCTCTTTTATTTAGTAAAGTATTAATTTCTTTTAAAGAAGTAGAACCATAAACTTTAGGCTCACGCTTTCCTAGTAAATTTAAATTAGGTCCATGAAGTACTAGTATGCTAGTTTTTTTTGAATTGCTAATTACCATAATAATCTTGAGGATCATTAACTGGTATTGGTATGAGTTCTATTTCTGGTTCTTTATTAGGTTCTAAAAGTGTTTCTATTAATTTTTGTGCTAATTCTTTAAGCTTTTCTATAATTTCTTTTAGGTAATCCATCAGATGAAATTCTCCTATTAAATAATTACTTTTCAGAACAGTTGCTAATTTAGTTGATAGATTTTTTGCTCGAAAACATTACTCTACTATGATCAGTCTCATTTACATAATAGATTCACAATATCTACTATAACATAACTGCATATTAGTGTTTTTAAGGGCAAAATAAATTACTAATATAAATATTATTTGATAATTATGGAAGATATTTATATCAATTCTTTAACTACATTAATTACCTCATAACATATATGAAAAATGATAAAGTTATAAGAGCTATTTATCCTATACTTATCAAACAAACTAATATTTCAATTCAACAACATCTCAGATTTTTCGTATATTCACAGCTAGTAAAACTTGAAAAAATAAAAGATATTGATGTTATTCACTTAAAAAGGTCTATTCCTATCAACCGCTTCAATTATTCTTTTTCATCTTATCCTTACTCAATAACATATCATTGTACTATAGCTTTTCACCTAACCAATAAATCATCTTATCCGCCAATAGTACTAGCTGAAGAAATTTTTGAATGGATAGAGAATTCCTATACCTTAGTAAAGAAAGAGCAAAAATATATAGGCCATACTCTAAGTTCACTATATCTGAAATTTATTTTAAAACTAATTGAACCGGGTTTTTTAGAATTCACATTAGATGATGAATGTTTATTCTCATGGCTAAAAAATAATTATATTTCTCAAATATCAACAAAACAGACTATTCACAATAATGAACTATATAATTCTTTGTATATTATTCAATATGCCTATATGCGTTGTTGTAACTTGATACATTTGGCACAAGAGCAAGAAATAATAGTAAAAGCAAATATTGAATTTTCGAATTCAAATGATAAAGAGTATACTTTTGTTCATGATATAGAGTCTAAAGAATTATTATTAAATTCTTTTGCAGAGAGGCAATTGATTTCTCAAATTTTCATAATGCTAGACTCTAAGACAGATGAACATAAAAAAAATAACATTAAACAAACACTAATACTTAGTTATTATTTTTTAGAATTTGAGCGTTCTTGTCGTATTTTCTCGTATAACAAATTGGAAGACATAAAAAAATCTCAAGCAAGATTAAATTTAGTGGCTATGGTAAAAGATCTATTGCAGCAATTATATTCTAATAAAATTTAAAATATGCTTTGTAGTTGCTTCTAAAATTAAAAAAGACTTAAGTAATACTTCAACATTAAAATTTTCATATAAACTAATACATGGTGTGAAGAGTGAATTAGAAGAGGAAACCAAGACGAAACATGGAAAGTCTTGATTTCCTCTTTATCTCTTCTAAAATCATTACTATTCTTGATTGAGATAAACTTTTATTCATAAAAATTACATTAGAAATTGTTTTTTTAAACTTATTTAAGAAAACATTAATTGGTTCTAGTAATATAGTATTAAATTTTTTGCATTTCAACTTCATCTTTGAATACTTCGCGGAAACGGATTTCATCTCGATATGGATCAGAACGACTTACTTGCACATTAATATGGTCACCTAACTGAACTGATCGCTCAAAATAATGAGGTAATTCTAATCCTAATTCTTCTAAGAGAATTATTCCTAAGCCTTCGTCCTCTCTTAGCCAGCGTAGTACTAATCCCTGCCATACCTGATCAGTATTACGGCGTAGAAATTCTAATCCCCAATATCTGTTAGTTTGCCTTTCAACAAATGATGCTTCTTGTGCAGAAAGAGTAACACTATATAGTATGTTTTGCATCATATCTAGTGTAAATGGTAATGATTGATTGCTAAGATGAGCTTTTATCTGGAAATGGGTTAACAAATCTGTATAGCGTCGTATAGGAGAAGTTACTTGAGTATAATAATCTAACCCTAAGCTTGAATGACGATATGGGATAGTTGCCATCTCTCCTTTAGGCATACAACGGCGTAATGCGCATGATCTAACTGGCCCAGCAGGCAATAGTAACAGTTCCTCTTCTGAAGGTAACTCCGGCTGTGGCTGTCCTCTAAAAGGGACAGGAATATTATTTTTTTTACAATAATCTCCAGCTACTTCACCAGCAAGAATCATCATTTCTGCCACTAGCTGCCGAGAAACAGATGTTTCTAATAAATCAATTATAATTTCATCTTCAGACTTAACTTTAATAGATGCCTCTGGCATTTTAATAGTAATTGATCCTTGAGATTTTCTCCAACAATATCTTTGTTTTGATGCTTTAGCTAAAATGGCTAATTCTGGTTCAGCAGTTATACCTAATTGCAATATTTCATTAACGTCATTATAGGTTAAACGATAAGTGGGCTTAATAAAGCTAGTATTAATAGAGTAGTCAAGAACAGCACCATTTTCATCCAGAATGACCCCAAAACTTAATGAAGGACATAATTGACCTTGTCTTAAACTCATAGGACCAGTTGCTAATTCTGTCGGAAACATAGAAATTGTCCCTGTTGGCAAATATAAAGTTGTACTTCGTTTTCTCGCTTCTAAATCGAGTTCGTCTCCTGGACTGATTAAGTAAGTAGGATCAGCTATATGTATCCATAACTTGATAATATTATTTTCTAAGACTTCCACACTTAGTCCATCATCAATTTCTTCAGTACTTTCGTCATCTATAGTATAGACTTTCAAATGGGTCAAATCTATACGTTCATTGTTAAAATTTAAGGGTAGATTTTCTAGAGAAGAAGAAGCCACGTCTAGTACCTTTTTAGGGAAATTAATAGGATAAGAGCTACGCTTCAAGAATAAATTTTCATTTGGACTCCACCACCCAATACTTACTAAAAAATCAAATGCAGCATTTGGACTAATAATTTGTCCTAACTCCTTAAGAAGATCTTGCGCATTTCGATGATTTTTATCAGGCTGTAGAACAAATTTTTCTAATAGTTCTAGCTTACTACAATCTTTTTCAGTCCATTTTATTTCTTCCCCAGCTATTCTGCGATGGATGTTATTAAAAAAGACCTCTTTATCTCGCTGACGTTGATTCTCGATCTCAATTTGGTGTTTGATTTCTTCAACTTGTCCAGGAGAGCGAGCTTCATAGACCTCCCCTTTCTTTTTAAAATAAATCTTATCGTCAGAAAGTAAGCAATAAGCGGCATAGCAAGCCTCAGAAGAATGTACAGAAAAAAGAAAATTTGCCATTTCTTCTGATGTAAAAGTTCTTTTCTCCTCTACTAGTAACTCCCACGCTACTTCTAGGCTGGATGGATCTAGATAAGAGTTAGCATCTTCAATAAATTCAAGAATTTGACTAGCAATATAAGGTCCACCTATCACTTCGTATTCTATTTTTTGTTGCCTTAATTTGTATGAACTTCCTTCACTATCAATTACAATCCAATTTTTTTTTCCTTCTGGACGATCAACGACAGCTAAGCGACGTTCTCCGTTGATCCTAAACTCAATTAGCTTACCTTTTTCCACCCGCTTCGTGCCTTAATTTTTTTAATATTTGTCTTTAATTGTCTATAGCTTCATGTCTTTAATTAGTTTTTTAGACTTATTCTGATATTTAAGGGGTTAATTTTTGAAGAAATATTCTGAAATATCAACCCCTTGATATCTAAAAGAGAGATAAATTAGGCTTCCTTATTAACAAAAGGCAATAAGGCAAGAATTCTTGCTCGTTTAACTGCTGTCGTTAACGCTCTCTGTTGTTTTGCTGTCAGACCCGTAATGCGTCGAGGAAGAATTTTGCCTCGTTCAGTAATAAACTTCCTAAGCAATTCAGTATCTTTATAATCTATTGGTTGTTTAGGAGGTATAGGGGATAAACGTTTACGATAATAGCTCATGCTTAACTTTCTTTATATTTTTTATTAAGATACTACTTAATTTCTTTATGAGTAGTATGTTTGTTGCAATGGGGACAAAACTTCTTAAGTTCTAACCGTGCAGTAGTATTACGACGATTTTTACTGGTAGTATAACGGTTAACTCCAGATGAACGCTTTGTTGTATTCGTCCGACATTCTGTACACTCAAGAGTGATAATAAGTCGAACACCTTTTTTACTAGCCATAATTTAACCTAACAACTTAAGCTATTGGTTTATATTTATACACAAGCCATTATAATCTCATATATTAGTTGAATTTGCAAGGATTAAAAATAAATCAATTGTCTAAAATATAAATTTCTCATAAGCCAAAAATAATAAACTTAGATATAAAGTTTTATAGATATTCTCAATACTATAGATATTACTTTTTAGAAATACTATCTACAGTATTAACTTAGAGATGGTTTTTATGAAAAAAGCTAATCTAAAACTGCCTGATCTAGCTCATTTTCTCTAAAATATCTTGGGCATGAGTATTAGTAATAACTTTGTCATCAATATGGCAAATTACTCCTTCTTTATCAATAATATATGTAACTCGCTTAGAATAATCCCCTCCCGCAACATCATAAAGATCAGTTAATTTTCCTTGCTCATCTACTAAAAGTTGAAAAGGGAAATTGAGTTTTTCCTTAAAAGCTTTATGAGATTTTTGATTATCCATACTTACACCAAAAATAATTATATTTTTATCTTCATATTTCTTAGAATTATCCCGAAAACTTTGAGCCTCTTGCGTACAACCAGGAGTATCATCTTTTGGATAAAAATACAGAACAATGTTTTTACCCTTGTATTCTGATAAGCAAACTCTTTTTCCTTCCTCATCAAAAGCAACAAAATCGGGTGCAATGGTTTTAACAGATAAAGTCATAATATTTTTTCATAAACAATAAAGTTATTAGTTTAAATATAAAACTTTACATGAAGATAGAAAACCTTTCATAATAAAGAATCTCTTCCAAATTAATAATTATAAAGATTGTGACCTTATTTTTTAGTAATTTTGATACCAAGGGTTCAATATTTCGAGCAGAAAGAGCATTATTATGTTCTCCTTTTTCTCTAGACTTATTTATAACAATGAAAAAAGAAAGTGTTTCCTTCTCTAAAATTGTTAATACAAGAAAAACAAAAGAAAGACAAACTTTAAAATTCTTATCTGAACAAAAGATAGAACAAAAGTTAATATGGTTAATAAAAGTAGGTATCTTGAGAAGAGAGGTTGATGGACAAGGTATCACAGATAGTTTTCGTTTAACTCCTCTAGGAAAAAAAATAGTGGAAAAATGGCAAACTAAGAGCACAAATATACCTAAACTATCGCTACTGGATCAAATGTCTGATAAGTTTCTATATTATTTAAACTCTTTTATTTAATATTTAAAATGAAAAATAATAATTTCAATTACGGAGCTAAGAGTTTGCAATGAAAACCATCATGGTTGTAGGAACTACGTCTCATGCAGGTAAATCTTTTCTCACTACTGCTCTTTGTAGAATTTTAGTTCGTCAAGGATGGAAAGTTTCGCCATTTAAGGGACAAAACATGGCACTTAATGCCTATGTCACCCAAGATGGGAAAGAAATTGGTTATGCTCAAGCAGTACAGGCTTGGGCTGCAAAAATTGAACCTAGGGTGGAAAATAATCCAATTTTACTAAAGCCACAAGGAAATATGACATCACAAGTTATTCTTAATGGTGAAGTAGTTGGAGTAACCTCAGCAGAAGACTACTACCAAAATTATTTCAAAGTAGGGTGGAAAGCTATTAAAACATCTTTGAGAAGTTTACAATCAGAATTTGATTTTTGTGTATGTGAAGGTGCAGGAAGCCCAGCAGAAATTAACTTGAAGTATAGAGACTTAACAAATATGAGGATTGCTAAATATTTGCACGCTAGTACTGTACTAATAGTAGATATTGATAGAGGGGGAGCATTTGCTCATGTTGTAGGAACATTACAATTATTAGATAAAACTGAACGTTCGCTCATTAAAGGTATTATTATTAATAAATTTCGAGGTCAAAGACGACTTTTAAATTCAGGAATTAAATGGTTAGAAAATTATACTAAAATTCCTGTTTTAGGAGTAATTCCTTGGAAAGATATTATGTTTCCTTCTGAAGATTCTCTTGATCTATTAAATAGGGTTCCAGAAAACAGTTCAAAAGATATTAGTGTTACAATCCTAAAACTACCTCATATAGCTAATTTTACGGATTTTGAGCCTCTAGAATATGAAAGGTCTGTTGAAGTAAAATATCTAGATTTGAATCAAAATATAGGCAATCCTGATGTTCTCATTATTCCAGGTTCAAAAACTACTATCAGTGATTTAATGGCTCTTCATGAAAGCAGAATGGCTATACAAATAAAAGAATATTTGAAGAGGGGAGGAGTTATCCTAGGAATCTGTGGAGGATTTCAAATGTTGGGAGAAGCAATTTTCGATCCTAATAAGATCGAAGGAGAATATAAAATATGCTCAGGACTAGAACTATTGCCTATGGAGACTGAAATAACTTCCAAGAAAATAGTATGTAAACGAGAAACTTTTTCAAATTATCCCTATGCAGGCTTTAGTGCTATGGGATATGAAATACATCAAGGAGTTACAAGTTTTTCAAAAGATTTAGAAACTACTCAGGATAGTCAATTATATTATTTATTTGATGATTCTACATTAGGAGTTGTCAATAAAAACCTGACTATATGGGGATGTTATTTGCACGGAATCTTTGAAAATGGTACGTGGAGAAGAATGTGGTTAAATAATTTAAGGAGGAAAAAACGCTTACCTCCTCTTTCAACAGAGGTTGTAAATCATCTAGAACAACGTGAAAAAGAACTTGATAACATAGCAAATTTAGTTGAAGATTTCGTAGATTTAACACCACTATTAAAATAGCTACCTAAAAAATCCTTTATGAAAGTTCAAGTTAGTTTTTTACCTGATAATATTATTGTTGAAGCTGAAATTGGAGAGCCAATACTTGAGGTGGCAAAGCGAGCTGGTATTAGCATTCCTACGGGATGTTTGATGGGATATTGTCATGCATGTGAAGTAGAGTTGGACGAAGGTGAAAGTATTTGCGCTTGTATTAGTGCAATACCTTCAGGGAGTAAATATGTAAATATCAATTTATATACTGATATAGGATGGTAATATTTAATACGATTCTTCTGGATACATAATCTAAGATTTTAATACATATGCATAAATACTCAATTCAAAAATAAAACTATATCTTTTACTTTTCTATAAAAGATATAGTTTTATCACGCTTTTTATTTCTTTATAATTTCAGAATATTAATTAAAATTTTATTTGTAAAGATTTAATATTTATAAATAAAACCACTTTATAAACTTATATTTTCACCTCTTCTTTAACTAATTTCTCCCATCCAAGATCTTTTAAATTATTATTACGGCGTAGTGGGCGAGTTACCAGCTCTAAAACATCTCTAGTATTAGCAAATCCGTGGATTTGTGCAAAAGTAAATTCAACTGACCATTTTGTATTAATTCCTCTTGCCTCTAATGGATTCGCATGAGCCATTCCAGTAATAACCAAATCAGGCTTTAGTTTATAAATACGTTGGACTTGATTGTAGTTATCAGGTTTTTCAACTATTCTTGGAACAGAAACTCCCATTTCTTTACAAGTTTGTTCAAGAAAATCTAATTCTGCTTTTTGATAGCGCTTATCCATGTAAGGTATACCAATTTCCTGACAGTTCATACCGCAGCGTATTAAAAATCTTGCCAAAGAAATTTCTAATAAATTATCTCCCATGAAGAAGACTGATTTACCTCTAATTAATTTAGTATAGTCTTCTAAATTTTTCCAATTTTGTGCTTCTCTTTCCTCTAATCCCTTTGGCTCAATATTAAATACAGAACAAATTTTTTCAACCCATGCACGAGTTCCATCTGGTCCTATAGGAAAAGGAGCACCGATTAATTTACATTTGCGACGGCGCATAAGAGTGGTAGCAGTTCTTGACAAGAAGGGATTAATACCACATACATAATATCCTTCATTAATAACAGGTAATTCTGTATATCGTTTAGATGGTAACCATCCAGAAATTTTAATACCTTGCTTCTTCAATTCTAAAGTTAAAGAAGTAACTACAGGATCAGGCAAGGATCCAAATAAGACTAAAGGATGATGTTCAGCATATTCAGAATCTTCTAATACTATCGCTTCTTTCTTCTTTCCAAAATTTAATAATTTATAAATAGAGTTTCTTTCTTCTTTTTCTTCTTCTTTTACAACTCTGGGACATTTATGAGCCATGGCAGCTAAAACAGTATCTTCACCTTGCGTAAAAGCATAGTCTAATCCATTAGCTCTTGCCGTTACGATAGGAATGCCCAAATCTGCTTCTAATTGTGGTGCCAATCCTTCTAAATCCATTTTAATAATTTCAGTTGTACAAGTACCAATCCAAACAATTACACTAGGATTTCTGTCTCGTTTAATTTGTAAACATAGCCTTTTAAGTTCTTCATAATCTTTTAATTGAGCAGAAATATCTCCTTCTTCTAATTCTGCCATAGCGTAACGAGGTTCAGCAAAAATCATTACTCCCATAGCATTTTGCAAAAAATAACCACAGGTTTTGGTTCCTATTACTAGAAAAAAACTATCCTCTATTTTTTGGTATAACCAAGCAACACAACTAATAGGACAAAAGGTATGATAGTTGCCTGTCTCGCATTCAAACTGTATTGATGTTGTTTCTGTTACAGAAGTCATTATTTACATTTCTCCTATTTTTAAGTTTTATATAAAATAAAAAGTACTCTGATTAAAGTTAAAGATAATCTTACAAAATATCTCTATAAATTTTTTATTAATATCTAAAATGTGCACTTTGAGATCTTTCAGAAAATACTTAGTAAATAATAAAGTGCACTTTTAAGTCTAAACCATCATTAAATCTAATTCCTGATCTTGGGTACCCGAAGAAGATTCCGGAGGATTAAGGTAAAAATCAGATAATAAAGTAAATAACTCTCTATCTTGAGCATCGTTAGGAATGACTCCTTCAGGCATTGCTAACAACTGATCTGCAATATTTAAATAAAATTCACAAACATACTCAAGTGAAGGATCTTTATCGGCCATTTCAAACAAGGTCTTTCCCTTAACACGAGATACTCGAATTTCTTCAATAAGTGGAAGTATTTCTAATACAGGAATTGGTACTGATTCTATATATTTATCAATTAAGTCACGTTGAGAAGTACGATTTCCTATTAAACCAGCTAAACGTAATGGATGAGTTCTTGCTTTCTCTCTAACAGATGCTGCAATACGATTTGCCGCGAATAAAGCATCAAAACCATTGTCTGTTACTATTAAACAGTAATCTGAGTAATTTAAAGGTGCTGCGAATCCTCCGCATACTACATCACCTAAAACATCAAATAAGATGACATCATATTCATCAAAAGCATTTAATTCTTTAAGTAGCTTTACTGTTTCACCAACAACATAACCACCACAGCCTGCTCCTGCAGGAGGCCCTCCCGCCTCTACACAATCTACCCCGGCATATCCTTTGTAAATAACATCTTCAGGCCAAATATCTTCATAATGAAAATCTTTTTCTTGCAAAGTATCAATAATAGTTGGTATTAAAAATCCAGTTAAAGTAAAAGTACTATCATGTTTTGGATCACAACCTATTTGCAATACCTTTTTCCCCCTTTTAGCTAGTGCTGTAGAAATATTACAGCTTGTTGTTGATTTTCCAATACCACCTTTTCCATAAACTGCAAGCGTTAAAGTCATTAATTAAATCTCCTGTTATTATCGATGAAATAAGATCTTAAATCTAATACTCTAAAAAAGAGCAAATGCATAAATCTTGTTAATCAAATTATGAGGCAAAGAGCGAAGAATTCCAATGTAGGCTAAACATTAATTAATAAGTATTTATATTCATTAGTTGAATTATGAATAAACCTTTAAAACTATTACTTAAGTTTATAGGAAACAATAAACTTAAAAAAATTAATAAAGTTTTTATTCCTAATTAAAAAAGAATAGAAATTTAGACACAAAACTTAATTTTTGTATCTATAAATTAAGTCCTAGTATAGTGGAGAGTCATATAAAAATATAGAATAACAACTTCATGGAAGATGTGATCTATCTCTAAAAAGGTTGTAATTTCTATTAAAAAGATAAAAATTATCAATAATCATACACATATCTTGAAAGAATCACAATAAATTACAGACTAACTTAACAATTAGAGTCTTATTTTTCAAACATAAAAATTACTCATATCAGGAAATTTTTACCGATAAAGGTACCTTATTAAAGTAGATTCCAGTTAAGTTATTTGCTAAATCAAGAATAAAATATTAAAAATAAAGAACTTCCTAGACCTATAGAAGAAATTAAAAAATTTCTTCTATAGATTTCGATACTATTTAGATTAAATAGCATTAAAAAATAAATATCCATAAAAACCCTTGAATAATCTAAATAATAACCAAGTACTGTGAAGCTACTAAACATAAAGACTATTCCATAAAAAATATTACAAATTTGTATTAATAAATTATTCTTATTATTTTTAATCGTTGATAAAGGAATAATGATAAAACTTGCAAGTAATACAACAAACATATAGAGCTCAAATAAATTACTTACATTAACTCCATTTGTCAGGATATTAACAAGTTTATGGAAAATACCTAAAAAAGGAATACCAAAATTATCATCAATTCTTGTTTTCCCGGGTAGATCTAACAATGTTATATAGAATGTCCATAAAGTAGGAGGAATTATTCCATACAATAAATATCGTATTTGTTTGTGTTTATTCTCTACAAGGCTTGATATGAAGAGTGAGAACCAAGCGATCAATAAAGTTTCTCTAGTTAGGCAACCAAGTGAAATCATCAAAGCTGTGAGCTTATAATTATTTCTATGATAGTAATAAAAAGAAGTAACTAAAAATAAGCTACTGAGCAAGTCAGATGTTCCCAGAGATAGTACTATCCAAATACTTGGAACACATAAAGTTAATAAAGAATTATATGGAGATATAAACTCATTTTTTTTATAGTGCAAGCCCATGATATAGACTATCAGACTTATTGAAATAATATTAATTCCAATCATTATGTAAGGAATTAAAAATTTATTCCCTAATGAGAATAAATAACTTATTAATGGATATAAAATTCTTCGATAACGATAGACTGGATGGTCAAGCGAATTGAGTGTTTCTGGATGATTTAAAAATGGATCAAGAGCTAAATTTAAAAATTGTTGACCATCATAGCCAATTTCTTTTTGATAAATAAATAATTTTGTGTTGTGAAGATAGGGAGAGATAGGTAAAACAGAACCAATACGAAAAAATCCTGTAATGTTATGGTCAAATTTAATAAAGTAAAGATATGTCGCAACTAAAATCACTACAATTAAAGTAAAGACAAAACTTAAAAATTCTGAAGATAATACGTTTATATTTTTTTTGGACATCATGTATTAATCGATTTTATTAGTCAAAGTTTTATGAAAAATAATTTAAACAAGGCTAAGAACATATAGTTATAAAATAGTTTAAAATTATCATCAACATGATGAAAAGGAGTTCGATTTTGTCTCATACTATTGTTACTAAAGTTTGTGAAGGAGTTGCTGATTGTGCAGAGGCTTGTCCCGTTGCCTGTATTCATGAAGGTCCAGGTAAAAATCTTAAAGGAACTTCTTGGTATTGGATTGATTTCTCAGTTTGTATTGATTGTGGAATATGTTTGCAAGTCTGTCCTGTAAAAGGTGCCATCATAGCTGAAGAAAGACCAGAATATCAAGAGATGTCATAATATTATCTTTAACACTCATAATTTATAAGGCATGAGATGTACAAAATACCAGGCAATAAATCTAGATATATGATATTTACAAAATAACTATATCAAACAGATGAAGCTTTACTTAATAGCCTGCTGAATAAAAAACAAAAGATTTTATTATTACCAAATATTTCCTTAGATAAAAAGAAATATTTGGTGGTTTAAAGCTTTCACCTCTATAGGTTTATATATCTTTAAGGTTGCAGGTAAAATATAATAACCATAGCCTACTCAATCATGATTACTATACCTTACTGAAATCTAATTTTTAATGATTCTTTTGCTTGTTCTCTATCGTCAAAATAAATTTTTTCTGTACCCAAGATTTGATAGTTTTCATGTCCTTTACCTACAATTAAAACTCCATCTCCTGGATCAGCTTTTAAAATAGCTGTTTTGATAGCTTCAGTACGATTACTAATTACCCAAAAGTTAGCATTCTTAGGCACGCCTTCTAATATATCGGACAAGATTTGTTCAGGTTCCTCAGTCCTGGGATTATCGGAAGTTAAAACTGAAATATCAGCTAATTTTGCACATATTTTTCCCATTATTGAACGCTTACTTCTATCACGATCACCGCCACATCCAAAAACACATATCACTTTTCCACTAATGAAAGGGCGAGTAGCTTTCAAAAGATTTTCCAAACTATCTGGGGTATGGGCATAGTCAACAATTACGCTAATATCTTGTACTTCGCTAACTTCTATTTTTTCCATTCTTCCAGGAACACCAGGAAATTGAGGTAATTTGTTAATAACTGTTTCTAAGTCAATATTTAAATGAAACAATGTTGCGATCGCAGCTAGTAAATTTGATAAATTAAATTTACCGACTAAAGGAGACTGAAATTCAAAATTTCCACCAGGTGTTTTTAAGATCCCTTCAATTCGGTCATGTTTGTAATTAAGATTAGTTGTATGAAAATCAGCCATAGTATTTTCAATACTATAGCTGTATACCTTCTGAGGGCCTAGGTACTGAATCAACCTCTCTCCATAGGAATCATCTATATTAACAACTGCCTTTCCTTGTAAATATTCTGGACTAAATAATAATTGCTTTGCAAGGAAGTAATTTTCTAGATTTTTATGAAAATCTAGATGATCCTGTGTCAAATTAGTGAATATACTTACATTGAAACCACATCCTTTAACTCTCCCTTGAACTAAGGCATGAGAGCTGACTTCAATTACGCAGTATTCATTTTTATCAATTACTGCTTGAGATAGTTGTGCTTGCAATTCAGGAGAAAAGGGAGTGGTATGAATTGAAGTTTGCTTAAAACCGTTCCAACGAGAATACAAAGTCCCGATAAGAGCAGTATTTTTTTTACATTCAGTTAAAAAATATTCAATTAAGTGTGTAGTAGTGGTTTTACCATTCGTACCCGTTACTCCTATCATTTTTATATCTTCAGAAGGATAAGAATAAAAAGCTGTAGCAATTTCGGACGCCGTAAGTATTACATCTTCAACAATAATTACACAATGAAGATCATTTATGGGAAATTTAATGGCTGCTTGAGGACTAATTACAACTGCAACAGCACCAGCTTTTATCGCACTTTGCCAAAACTCACCTCCATCTACACGAGTTCCTGGCATACCAATAAAAATTTCTTCTTGCTTACAAGAGTGAGAATTGGTAGAAATTCCTTTAACTTCTTCGTTTAAAGCTTTATGTGTTGGTATTTCGATAATACTAGGAACCTTTTTCAATAGTTCGTAAAGTTTTACCATAATTATTTATTTGAAGTTTATAATATGTACATATTAGACTATTACTAACTTTTTAAGTTTCTACATATATATCAAAGTCAATAATTCTTCCATATAAATTTCAATAGGATCCTGGTGGAAAAATTATTCAAGTATTGTGAATTAAAAAATCGATATTATTCCTAAGATAAAAGATACAAAGAACCATATATTAAACATGTAGTCTTTTATTAAACGTAACAATAATTAGTTAGAATTTATAAAACATAAATGCAGTATTTAAAAGTAGAAGGAAAACTAATATTTTTATATATCCTTATTTAAATGTTGATATCTTTTAAACCAAGATATATGATGACTATAAAATTTACTTGTTTTTTTAAGAATAAAAATATTAATAATCATAATCAAAATATTTAGGACTATTAGATGAATGTTAATGAGCTTGTTACTGTTTTAGGGAATAATTTTCAAAAACAAAAATCCTATTTTAACTTATCATCGTTTGATGATATCAAAGTAATTAATACAGACACTCGTGAGATTCAAAAAGGTGATGTATTTATAGCATTGAGTGGGAAGAACTTCGATGGACATTTATTTATTAGAGAAGCTATAGAGAAAGGGGCAAGCATTGTTATTCTTGAACAGGAAGCTCTGGTAAATTCTACATATAAGGTTTCACATATAGTTGTTGGCAGCGCATTAAAAGCCTATCAACAGATAGCGAATTGGTGGAGAAACAAATATAAAATTCCTATTATTGCTATTACTGGATCAGTTGGAAAAACTACCACAAAAGAGTTAATAGCTGCCTCTCTAGGTATGTACGGACAAGTTCATAAGACTTATGATAATTATAATAATGAAATTGGTGTACCTCGTACTCTTCTGAAATTATCTAAACATCATGACTATGCTGTAATTGAAATGGGCATGAGAGACTTAGAAGAGATTCGTTTATTAACAAAAATTATTCAGCCTACTATTGGTATTATTACTAATATTGGAACAGCCCATATTGGAAGATTAGGCTCTAAGGAGGCTATTGCTCAAGCAAAATGTGAATTATTATCCGAAATGTCACTTGATAGCATAGCTATTCTTAACAATGATGATGAATTACTGATGAAAACAGCAATGCGAATATGGAAAGGTAAAACAATTACTTATGGTTTAAATAAAGGAGATATTATTGGGAAATTGATTAATGATAGAACTTTAAGAGTTGAAGGTTTAAATTTTCCTTTACCTTTATCTGGTCGTCATAATGCAATTAATTATTTAGCAGCCTTAGCAGTAACCAAAAGTTTAAATTTAGATTGGAAAAAATTTACAAAACAAATTAAAGTTGAGATGCCCCAAGGACGATCACAAAAAAATTATTTACCAGGAGATATCATTTTATTAGATGAAACATACAATGCTGGACTGGAATCAATGAAAGCAGCCTTAAATATGCTTAAAGATACTCCGGGGAAAAGGCATATTGCTGTTTTAGGAGCGATGAAAGAATTGGGCGTAAATTCTTCTCAATTTCATCGTGAAGTTGGGGAAACAGCCCAAGCATTAGGAATTGATGTACTATACATACTAATAAGAGATGAAGAAGCTCGAGCTATTCCTAATGGGATTAAAAATATTGATGGAGTTAGAAACATTAAAGTAATTTGTTGTTTAAGTCCAGAAAAATTATTTGAACAGTTAATTAATGATATTTCGGAAGGGGATCGTATACTTTTCAAGGCTTCTAACTCTGTTAAACTGAAATCATTAGTTGAACAGATCTGTAAGTATTTTAGTTAAACTTTAATATGCATAAATAACGACAAACTAGAACTTAGTTATAAGATTAATGAAAAATTATTGGTTACATCTAAAATTATTTTATATGTAGTTTGTTTAATCAAATAATTTAGAATGTATATTAACCACGTTTTCTAAACTTTTGTTATAACCTATTAGAAAGGTCTTTAGTTAGGGGGTGCTGAAAAATATGATTGGGAAAGAATTATATGAATTAATTTATAGTAAATGGAGTAAATCCTATGACATACAGTTAAAAAAAGTTAAAGAGCAATTTTTTTGTCAAATAATGTGGAAATACTTAGAGCAAGCATCGTTCCCCATGACAGAACAAGAATACTTTAAGCATCTTGATGCTGTAGCTAATTACATAACCACTTGGAACAGTGAACAAGAAATTATTGCATATTTACAAGCTACTAAAGAAAGACCTCGTTTAGGAAAGCCTGTTAGCATACCTTTAAGCTTTAGAGATAAAGACTCTGAATGGATTTTAGACGACTAATTTATTTTTATTTAAATATATCTAATAAAGTCATTATTTTATGGAATGGTTCACTATTTTTTTATCGGGTTTGATTACTACTATTTCGCCTATTGGACTTATTGTTGATAATGTTATTGAAAATGAATTACGCTCTCAAGTTGTAAATGCAGAAAAATTACTAGTTCGTATTGATAATACGCCAAGCTATAAAATCGTGAACGGTAAAGTTGATCATATTTATATTGCAAGTCGCAAGGTTGAAGTTATCAAAAATCTTACAATAGATTCTTTTGAACTAGAAACTGATTCAGTTGATATTGATATTAAAAAGATTCAGCAATTAGAAAAAGCTAAAAATTTAAGGTCATTTTTAAACAAACCATTTCAAGGTGCTTTTAAAATAACAATAAAAGAAGAAAATTTTAATGAAGCATTGGAATCACAGAATATTAAATCTAAATTACAAGAATTAATAAATGATTTATTACCTCGTCAAGCTCCTAAGTTCAAAATCATCGCATTACGTGTAAATTTTGTAAGGGAGAACTATCTAGGTTTAGAAGTTGAATTAGAAGAAGATTCAACTTCTAAGAAAACAAAAAATGAACTAATAATTACAACAGAAGTTGGTTTTAATGTTGAAAAAGGATATTTAGTAAAATTAACAAATTTGAGTGCTACTCTTAACAAGAGAAAATTATCAAAACGTTTTTTAAACTTTTTGACAATAGGAATTAATGAAAAATTGAACTTAAAAAATCTTGAAAAGCAAGGAATAGTGGCAAGAATTTTAGAGTTACATATTAATAACAATATGTTAAAAGTTGCTACTTTTTTCCGTCTTGATCCACTACTATGAAATTTATTTTTTTATTTAATAATCATATTTTAAGATGGAAAAAAGAAATATTATTTTAAATTAAAAATTTCTTGAATCATTTACATACAAAATTCAATAAAAAGAATATTTATTAGGTTTCATTACATTATATTGATTAATAATATTCCGTAAGATTGTTTATGTAATTTATTATTACTTAAAAAATTCTTTTAAATTCAAACAAATAAGTTGATTTAATTTTTTTTAAATATTAGGATTTATTAAATACAAATATTTTTCATTTTTTCCTGATGATTCTTCTTAAACATAAATTTAATCTATTAAAAGTTTGTATTGGATCGTTAATCATTAATCTCTATATTATTCCGTTGAATATTTATACAAACGCACAAAATTCTTGGAATCAATACAGTGTTTGTATTAATCAATTAAAAAAATTTGAAATAGAAGGAGAAGATGCAGCAACTGCTTGCTCTGATGCACTTATTCCGAAAGAATTGTCTAAATGTGTCAGTATTATAGGAAATACAACACAAATCAACGGAAATGATTCTTTAAGAGCATGTTTTCAAGTAAGAAGGCCTGTAGATTTAGGAAATTGTGTTGCTAATATTTATCAAATATTCCCTAGTCAAACGTATATTAATACTAACTTAGACATAAATAAAACAAATTCATTAACCTTATTAGATTCTTGTCGTTCTAGTTTAAACCCAAAACTTTATTCTGAATGCGTGATTGCTACAATAAAAGAAGTAGAAAATATTACTCATATTAAGGCAATGTCTATTTGTTTAACAGCAGAAAATATGTTTTAAATATAATTTTCCTGTTTGAAAATATCTCGATATAAAAATTAAAACGTTCATATGAGAATTTTATTAGTAGGGTTTGGTGGCTTGTTAATGGGATTATCTACTGCCCCATTTTCCAACTTTTATTTTGCATGGATAGCATTAGTTCCATTGTGGGTATTTCTGGTATCCGAAACAACTAAACATATAACACATAAAAAATTTAAAAATAAAAAGAATAAGTTAAAGCTTAGAAGGAAAATTAACGAGAAAACCCTAATAGCAATAGTTTGGGGCTTTTCTTATCATGGTTTTAGCTTATTTTGGGTAACAAGTTTACATCCTATGACATGGATAGGAATTTCTTGGATATCAAGTTTTATAATTACAACTTTTTGTTGGCTATTTGTAACATGTTGGGGAATTGTCTTAGTACTTATTTGGTCATTCCTGATGTGTTGTTTTACTGTTAACCAAACAAAAGAGATTAATTATAAAAAAATAACCAGTAAATGTATAGAAAGTAATACATTTCTGGCATCTTCATTATTCCAGTCTCTTAAGAGAATTATTTTTGGAATTGCGATTTGGTGTATTTTAGAAATGATTTGGAGCCAAAGTCCTTTATGGTGGACTTCTCTATCTTATACACAAAGTCCAAGCAACTTAGCGATTCTACAACTAACAAAACTTTCTGGCTATTCCACAGTAACAGCACTAATTGTCGCAATTAACGGTTTGATATCAGAATCAATACTAATAATTAATAAGAATAGAAAGCAATTCTTTTTATTAAATTTTTTAAGTATAATCACTATATTATTTTCACATTTATATGGTTTATTTTTGTATAACCACAGGGCTGTAGATTCTAATGATAAAAAAATAAAAATTGGAATGATACAAGGGAATATCCCTAATACTATTAAATTAAGCCCTGAGGGAAAAGTTAGAGCTCTTAAGAATTATAGTTATGGTTACGAGGTTCTAGCGAAACAAAAAGTTGATTTAATAATAACCCCAGAAGTTGCCTTACCTTTTAACATACAATATGTACTTGATAATAGTGCTTTATCTCAGAAAATCATGAAATATAAAGTCCCCATTATCTTAGGTGCATTAGGTGACCAAAAAAATGGATATACAAATAGTCTTTTTACAATAACGGATACTGGGAAAATATTAAGTCGTTTTGACAAGGTTAAATTAGTTCCTTTGGGAGAATATATTCCTTTAGAAAATATTTTTGGAAAACTTATTAATTATTTATCTCCGTTAGAAAATCATTTAATTACAGGAAAAAATAAACAAGTTTTTGACACTTCTGTAAGCCAAGCCATCGTGGGTATTTGCTATGAATCTGCATTTAGTGAACATTTTCGATATCAAGCAAGTTTAGGTGGAGAATATATAGTCACGGCTTCTAATAATGCCCATTTTACTAGAATTATGCCTAGCCAGCATCATTCTCAGGATGTAATTCGCGCAATCGAGACTGATAGATGGATGGCTAAAGTAACCAACACAGGTTATTCTGCTATTATCAACCCTAATGGAGATACTTTATGGATATCTAAAATGAATATGTACGAAATACATAAAGGAATAATCTATGCGAGAAATACACAAACTTTATATGTAAGAATGGGGAATTGGTTAATAATTATATTAAGCTGTATGGCAACTATGCCATTATTAAAAATTTTTTTGTTGCTAATAGAATATACTATTGATTTCTAATAAATAATTTTAAATATGCATTTAACAATAATGTAAATAGGCTTTTAAATTAAATAGTTTAATTACTATAGATATATTTTTAAAGTAGTATTAGTTAATCAATAGCTGTTTAATCATAGTTAGTTACGTACAGTATTTGAAATCATACAAATATTAAGCAAAAATTATTTTAGAATTTATATGATTGTCTTAGATTAATATATTTGCATTCTTAAGTAAAATATAGTTTAAGCAATTAATTATTTACAGTAATTTATAAATTAAATGACAATTGTGTATGTCCTGGAACCTGAATAAGTATAATTTTTTTAATAAATCTAATCCATATAAAAGTTTGTTAGCAGTTATTTGGGAAAATATGCAAATTTTATTAATTGCTATTGCTTTAGCTTTTTTTATTCGTACATTTATCGCTGAACCTCGCTATATTCCTTCTGAATCTATGCATCCTACTTTGCAAACAGGTGATCGATTAATTATCGAAAAGGTTTCTCGCTATTTTTATACTTCTAAAGCAAAAGATATAGTCGTGTTTAAACCCCCAATCCAATTAAAACTACAGGGCTATAAAAATAACCAGGCTTTTATTAAAAGAATAATTGCAATCAGTGGAGAGACTGTTGCAGTCAAAGACGGAAAAGTATATGTTAATGATATTTTACTAGAAGAAGATTACATTTTACAGAAGCCATATTATAATTTGCAACCAATTACAGTGCCAAAAGGATATCTTTTTGTTATGGGAGATAATCGAAATAATAGTAATGATTCTCATGTATGGGGTTTTTTGTCAGAAAAAAATATTATTGGACGTGCCATTTTTCGTTTTTCTCCTTTTAAACGTATTTCTATTTTTTAATTCGTAAATAAAGTCAAAAGGTTACAGAAGTTTTGTTTTAGTCTGTTTTTTAATATTTAAGACTTATTTATTGTTATAAGTTGATTTTAAGTGCAATATTTCGTCAGGTTCTTTTATAAACTCCCACTCTTCTGACTTGTTACTTTTTAACAGTTGAAACTGTTTTTCTAACAAGTCAATTCTATCTAATAATAATCTAATAACTTTAGCTTCTGAATCAGGTAAGTTTCCATGTTCGAGAGGATTAACCCTTACTCCTGATTGGTAAACTATTTTTCCGGGAATACCAACAACAGTGCAGTTTGAAGGTACATCACGAAGTAAAACAGAACCAGCTCCTATGCGAACATTATTACCTATGTTTAGATTTCCAAGAACTTTTGCTCCTGCTCCTATAACCACATTTTTTCCAATTGTTGGATGCCTTTTACCGCTTCCTTTCCCTGTTCCTCCAAGAGTAACACCTTGATAAATTAAACTATAGTCTCCTATCTTTGCTGTTTCTCCAATAACTACACCCATCCCATGATCGATAAATACTCCAGTACCGATTTGAGCTGCTGGGTGAATCTCAATTCCAGTAAAAAAACGTGCAAAATGGGAAATCAGTCTTGGTAAAAATCGAATATTTAATTTATTTAGCCAATGAGCAAAACGATATAAAATAATAGCTTGTAAACCAGGGTAGCAGAAAAGAACTTCTAGCCAATTACGAGCTGCAGGGTCTCGATCAAAAATTATACGAAAATCAGTAACTATAGTAGATAACACAAGACTGAACTCTTTGACTAAGATTATATATCTAGCATCCATATTACCACTAGAATACTAGAAAAAATAATTTAGTTAAATAATTTTACTTACTATACTTAAAAGTAATTACGTAATAATTATTTTGTATAACGAGAAACAATTAATTGCTATGAAAAAGTTTGTAAAAATAGACTATTACCAACAGTACTAACTCAATTAGGTAACTCAGTTATAGTCTTTTTATTTAATTCAGCGTAAATAGAAAACTATATAAATCTTTTATAGTTCTAACTCTAGTAAAGTAGAAAGTAAAGTCCAAACTAGTCTAAATTTTCTATATTTGATTTAGTATGAGGTAATCGTGCTTGGGAATTTTTACTTTCTAGCTTGGTAGAGTGACTTTCTAAAATATTAGGTTCCTTTTTTATACTTATAGCTTCCGGCTGTATCGATAATTCCATAATTTTATTGTCAATTATTTCAAATAAATTATTAGAGCTGTCTTCTTCAAAGTCATTTAGTATTTCATTAAGTTTTTGCTTTGCAGTCGCTGAACGTAACCGTGCAAGATAGATATTTTTCTTTGTTTTTACTTCTTGTCCTTTACTTTCTAATACTCGTAATTTTCTTTTAAGCTCTTGAATCATTATCTGTTGACTTTCTAGTTCAGTTTTAATGTCATAAGCTTGTTTCTGATAAGATTGGCGATTCATCAATGATTTTCTTGCTAAAGAATCGTTATTCTGAGATATGGCTAATTCGGCTTTTTGATATAATTTATCAGATAAGCTTTCATAGTGTAATAATTGACGTTCTGAAAATTTGTGGCTAGCAATTGCTTCTGCCAATGCTCCTCTCATGTTAATCAATTCATTCTCTATCTGTGTAGTTGCTATCTCTAGAATTTTTTCAGGACTATTTGATTTATTCACCCACCGATCTAGCTTCTTTCTTATATTACGATTAATTTTATTAAGCCATTTCATTCTTATTCTCCTGACATTTCATATTTGATAATTATAATCTTTATCAAAAAGTTAATGAAAGACTAATCATATTGACTATTTAGATTTATGGAAGCAAGTTAATAATTGTTTGATTTCCAAAAGTAGCATTGTTTAAGTGCCACTAAGTAATACAGTACAGCTCTTAAAAAATACTACTAAAAAAGCAACATATCTAACATGATTCCTATAAGTTTATTATTCTATATAGTTCATTTCCTTGAGTTTTCTTAAAATCTTATCGACACTCTCTTCAAGTGTTTCAATGTCTGTACGACACTCAACTTCAGGATTTATAGGAGCTTCATAAGGATCATCAATTCCAGTAAACGATTTAATTTCACCAGACCTAGCCTTTTTATATAAACCTTTTACATCTCTTGTTTCACAAATCGTTAATGGTGCATTAATGTATACTTCCATGAAATTTCCGATCTTTTCTCTAACTTCATTACGAATATCTCTGTAAGGAGAAATAGCAGCAACTAAAACTATTACATTATTACGTGTTAATAATTGGCAAACAAAACCAATACGACGGATATTAGTATCTCGATCTTCTTTAGAAAATCCTAATCCTTTTGTTAGATTAGTTCTTACTACATCACCATCTAACACTTCTAATGAATAACCAAAATTTTTGATTTTTTTTCCTAAAGCATCAGAAATGGTAGATTTTCCAGCTCCGCTTAATCCTGTCAACCAGATAGTTACGCCATTTTGTTTCATATGAATTTTAATTGGTAGTATGAATAATTATCGACACTACATTAAATGTGAACGAATAGCAATATTTTGGATTTGATCACTAAAATACTCTAGTTTAAATCAGTAATATAGATCTTACAGTTTTTTGGTAACTACTCATATTTGCGACTAGCTTTTAATAAAAAAACTGGATTTGTAGGATATAAACGAGTTAAATTTGCAATAGCTAAAGATCTAGATACCTGAATACTAAAAAGACTATAGTACCAAGAATTATTTTTAAACCAATTTATACTTATTCCGAGGTTTTCTATAGTTGCTAAAGAAATAACTAAACAACCTTTTTTTCTTAACTTTTGTTGACAAATCTCTAAAATATCAATTAACTTTCCTCCACTACCTCCTATGAAAATCCTGTCAGGGCTTGGAAGTTCATATAATTCTTCAAGACTCATTAATGGCATAGGTATAACATTATGAGTTCGGAATCTTTTACAATTTTGAGTAATTATATTAATACCTACTGCGGTTTTTTCAATTGCATAGACTTTTGATGTATTTGACAAACGAGATATTTCTATAGAGACTGATCCTGTTCCTGCACCAATATCCCAAATAATTTGCTTAGGTTGTAAATTTAATTCTCCTAATATGGCTATTCGGACTTCTCGCTTTGTCATAAGTCCAGGGCGATCTTTGAATGTTAAAAAATATTTATCCTCAATACCTAGAATAGGTAATTGTTTGTATTCTTGTTTGTTTAAAATAACATTATTATTTTCTATGAAAATAACAACATTTAAAGATGAAAATTCGTACTGTTCAAGATTGATTAGTTTTTGAGGAGAAAAACAATTAATTTTTTGATCAATCTTACCTAAATTTTCGCATACCCAAATATCATAATTTTTAGAGAGATTTAAACTTAAATAAATATTTGCAATTACTTGTGGACTATTATAACTATCGGTAAGAATAGCAATTTTTTTCTCTCCTTTTCTAAAGCTAAGTATTAACTCATCTAAATTACGGCCGTGAATACTAATAAAGTGAGCATCATGCCAAGGAACTTTTATATAACTAAATGCTAGTTGAATTGATGTAAGATTCGGATAAAATTCTAAGTCTTTATTATTTATTTCTTGCAGTAATAAACGACCTAAACCAAAAAAAAGAGGATCTCCACTAACTAAAATAACGATAGATTTATTATCTTTATTGAGTTCTTTTAAATTTTTTATATCTTTAATAAAATTTTCTAAAGTTATTGCAACTCCAAGGTAGTCAGGGAAATATTTAAGATGTCTCTGGCTACCCATTAGTATAGAAGCATTTTCCACAATACTTTTAACTTCTATGGTTAAGCTATCCTTCCCGTTTAATCCAATTCCTACAACCCTAATCATTATTGTATTTAAAAAGTATGTTTATAAGCTATGGTAATTCGTTTTTGTAAGCCAAAGTAATTAAAGCATTCAATATAGAAGCTGCAACAGGAGAACCACCTTTTCTCCCTTGTACAATAATCTTGGGAACATTAACCCTTTTTAAAGCTTGTTTGGCTTCTAAAACAGAAACAAAACCTACTGGTGCACCAATAATTAAACTTGGTTGTATCTTATTCAAAAGGATTTGCTGACATAAAGTAAGTAACGCAGTTGGAGCGTTGCCTATTACATAAATTCCTCTAGGATAAGTATTGCAGCATTTTAATAGTCCTGTTTCCGTAAGAGTTTTACCAGGATTAGAACCTGATGTTTGATTAACTGAAGCAATAACTAGGTTTTTAAAAGTTTTGTTCACCAAACTAAGAACTCCTTGTTTTACCATAGTGACATCTGTCACTATGGGAGTCTTCTTTTTAAGCGCATTAATACCTTTTTTAATTGCGTTCGGACTAAAACTTAGTGAATTAATAAGTTCAAAGTCAGCTGTAGAGTGAATAACACGACGAACAACCTTATACTCTAATGCATCGAAGTCATGTTGACCTATTTCTTGATCAATAATAGCAAAGCTTTTAGTTGTAATAGGATGGTTTAAAAATAAGTCCTGGCTCATCAATATACCTAGTTCAATTATTCAATAACAATAACGCAAAGTATAGCTAAAAAATATATTTAAGATAAATTCATATTATTTAGATATTGAGATAAAGTTTGAAATGCATTTTTATCGATTTGAATATTTATCTCTGGATGATTGTCATTGTGAAAATTTAGTTTTTGCTCAGCTTTTCCAAGATACAAAGGAAGATCTTCTTTTTCATTTACATGTAGAAGGACTCGTGCTCTCAAGGTTAACTGATTATCTTTCCCTGCAGATCTTCCGTAAACAAAATAATTTTGAGCTGCTTCTCTTAATGCCATGAATAATTCTTCTTCGGTGATAGAGGGTTCAACAGAAATTACTATTTGATCGCTAGCATTATCGTATACACGAGATGATGAGCTTGATGTGATAATTCTATGACGATTGAGCAAACCTATATTTAGTCCAAACAATCCTACAGTTAGGACTATCATGAACCCTGAAATTCCAACCAATCTAAAACGATTTTTCCAACTTAATATAAAAGATAAAATTACAAGTAAAAGTGAAATAATTGTAATTAGCAAAGACCATTCAAAATAATTTGAAAGATTTATAAAGGTAGACATTTTGTTAAATATAAATTTTAATTTGTATTTAAGTAGTACGAATAAAGCTTATTATGGCTTAAACATTTTTCCTACTTATTTTTAAAGATTAAAGAAAAGTCGGAAGAAATACTAAAAAATATTTTATTCTCCACAATTAATTAAACATAAAACAATTTCCTTTTTTTAATAAGAAGGAATGAAGTGATACTAAATGGTTTGTATTACTTACTAAACACTATAGGTTCATTTAGAGTGTTCTTTAAACATATTAACGATTTATTTAATGTATGAGAAAAACTAATTTTATAAATTTTTAGATTTAAATCACATGAATTAGTAAATATCAATCAACAACTTATAAGATTTTAGTCTTGAGTAAAAACGTAACGGTAAAGTTCGTTCGTTTTGGGGTCAGGACTATTTTCAGCAAACTCTACTGCATCATCAATAATTATCTTAACTTTCTCTTGAATAGTATCTAATTCAGTTTGACTAGCTATATTTTGATTAATTAAATAATTACTTAGTTTTTGAATAGGATCCTTTTGTTCCCAGAATTTTTTCTCATCTAATTTTCTTAATTCATCTGGGTCAGCTAGAGAATGTCCTCGAAAACGATAAGTCAAAGCTTCAATTAAAGTAGGACCTTCCCCTGCGCGAGCACGGGCAACAGCTTCTTTTGCTACTTGTCTTACTGCTAAAACATCCATTCCATCAACTTCTACTCCTACCATGTTAAAAACACTTGCTTTTTTATAAATTTCAGGTTGCGAAGTAGCACGATCATGAGACATTCCAATTGCCCATTTATTATTTTCTACCACATAAATAATCGGTAATTTCCAAAGTGCAGCCATGTTTAAGCATTCATAAAACTGGCCATTATTACTTGCACCATCTCCAAAAAAACAAGCTGTCACCTGATCAGCATTATCATCACCCATGACTTGATGACGATATTTATTTTGGAATGCAGCTCCTGTAGCGACAGGAATTCCTTCTGCGACAAAGGCGTATCCTCCTAAAAAGCGGTGTTTTTTCGAAAACAAGTGCATTGAGCCTCCTCTACCTTTGCTGCATCCTGTTTCCTTACCAAATAATTCTGCCATAATTTCACGAGGAGGAATTCCACAACTTAAAGCATGAACATGATCCCTATAGGTACTAGCGATATAGTCTTCACCAGAACGTAAAGCTTTGATAATGCCTGTAGAGATAGCTTCTTGACCATTATAAAGGTGAACAAATCCGAACATTTTTCCTCTATAGTACATTTCAGCACATTTGTCTTCAAACAAACGGCCTAAAATCATATCTTCATAGAGCATCAATCCTTCATCTTTGCTCAGTTGTATAGACATTGTATCAAATGTAGGTAAAATACGTTCAGATACCATAATAGCTAAAATAAATTGAATAATGGGATAAGTAAACAACTCAAATGATGAGACTTAAGAATATTGTTATATTCATACTAAGATAAGTTATTTTAATTAACTAAACAATCAATAAACTCTATTTAGTCATAGTTTGATCTCAACAAATATTTTAATGTTATGTAGATACAATTGCTATATTGGAGAAACCTATACTATAGTTATAATTTTAGTTACAATTTTTAAAACTTTTATTATACTTGAATAGCCATAAAAGATTTAAGAAAAGCAGTACTTTCTAATAGAAATTTTATTGCCTATATTCACATTTAACTATCAAGTATTAATTTGGACTACTTTGATTTGAGGAAATCAAACGTGCATATACCTTTAGACTATTACAGAATATTAGGAGTTTCTCCAGATACAATAGATGAGCAACTTCATCAAGCTTATCAAGATAGAACTACACAACTTCCTCACTGTGAATATAGTGAGGATGTAATTCAAAAACGTATAAGTTTATTAAACGAAGCTTATCAAGTTCTATCTGATCCAATTACAAGAACGGATTACGAGTCAAATTTTTTAAAACTAGTTTTCTCTAGTACCAATAAAAGCTTCGTACCTGATCATAAACAATCAGACATAGTAACCCAGGAACAAAATTCTATAAAAAGTTCAAGTATTGACATTCATGAAGATTATTTTTCTGGAGCTCTTTTAATACTTTATGAACTAAGCGAATATGAATTGGTCATACAATACGGAGAGAATCATCTTCAATCTTTCCCCAAGAATGTAGAAGACAGTGGCTTAAAGAGTATTAAAATGGATGTAATCCTTAGTATTTCTTTAGCTTATTTAGAAATTACTCGGCAGCTTTGGCATGATAAGACATATGAAAAAGCTGCTGCTGCTGGATTAAAAGGATTAGCATTTTTAGAAAAAAATCGCTTTTTCTTGTCTATACAAGAAGAAATTTGTTCAGAGCTTAATAAGCTACGACCTTATCGCATCTTAGAGTTGCTAGCTTACCCTATTCATTATCAAACTCTCAGGCAAAAAGGAATTAATTTATTAAAAAGTATGCTCGAAGATCGGCATAAAATTAATGAACAAACCAAAAGCCTTTCTAATCTTAAAACCAATGATTTTTTAAGCTTTCTTCAACAAATTAGAATTCATTTGACCATTGATGAACAAAAACAAATTTTTGTAGATACTTATAAAAACTCTTCTTCTCTTGTAGCATCTTACTTAAAAGTATATATCTTAATAGCCCTTGGATTTTTTAGAAAAAAACCTTTTTTAATTTTAGAAGCTCAAACGATACTTGAGAATCTAGAATCTCATCAAAAAGTTGCTATAGAACAAACTGTTGTAGCTCTACTATTAGGGCAGACGCAATTGGCTGAGAAAATTTTATTGAATAAGGCAAAAAACGAGCCAATCTTAAATTTTATTAGAGTCAACTCTCAAGGTTCTCCTGATTTATTACCTGGTTTATGTCTTTACAGTGAAATATGGTTAAAAACTGAAGTTTATAATTCTTTTAGAGACCTAAAAGAATTACCAATTTCTTTACAAGAGTACTTTCTTGACAAGCAAGTTCAAACCTATTTAGATGGTTTTGTAAAGCTTGATAGAAAAGATGATTTAACCCCTGCAACTGATACATTCAAAAAAAGTTCCCAATACTATAACTACAGACAAAATTTACAGAAATTTCAACCAACTAGCCTAACTTCATTCCCGAACTCTCTATCCACGGAAAATCCCACTATTCCTTTATCTTCAAAAACTAAAAAAACTTATAAGGTACAAAATAACCTTTCCGTATCAAACGTTAAAAACTACGTACGAAACTTTACAAAAAAAGTTATTAGAGTTCAGTTTAATAAAGGAGTTCTATCTACTACTCAACTTTTAAAAATACTACTCAAAAATAATTATGTTGAGAGTTGTTACTTTATCCTGAAATCTAGAAAAAATATTTTAATTATTTTGGGTGGAGTGAGTTTAACAAGTACTTGTCTAGTTTTAGCATATAAGATAAATTCTCCATTGTTTGCTTTAGAGAGGAATCAATACAAAGTATCTCTTATCCAACCTTTGATTAATATACCTCTGGCTAATAAACAAATTGTCAAGACAACAGGTGTATTGACACCAAGAGGTTTTCATCAATTAATTAAGGTATGGTTATCAAGTAAATCTAAAGCATTTGGAGAAAATCATGATATTGATTCATTAAATAAAATTTTAGTTGATCCTTTACTTTCAAAATGGCGTAATCATGCCCAAAAACTAAAACAGAGTCAAAGTTATTGGGTTTATAGCCATAACATTACAGTTAATTCTCTGAAATCTAATCAAAATAATTTAGATCAAGTTACTGGCGAAGCTGACATCAAGGAAACCGGTCAATACTATCACCAAGGTACTATGAGTTATTCTTATGATGATATTCTAAGAGTACAATATACTTTGCTTCGTAGAAATAATCGTTGGCTAATTCAAGAAATTGATGTTATTAATTAAATTTCCATTACTACTTGTCTAAATTTATAACAAAGATATCTTTTAAGCTTGAGAGAATGGTCTTAAATAGGCTTTAATAAAAAAATAATTAATTTACCAAACAAAAAAGGAGGTGTTAATTTTCATAATGACTCAAGTAGTTGTTGGTCAAAGCGAACCTATAGAATCTGCATTACGTCGATTTAAGAGACAGGTTGCTAGAGTTGGAATTTATACAGACTATAAAAAGCATCAATTTTTCGAAACGCCAGAAGAAAAGCGTAAGCGAAAAGAAGCTACTCGGCAAAGACAAAGATCTCGTCGAAATTAAGTTTGATAAGATATCAAATTTAAACAACCATATAATTTCTACTATCTAAGATTAATTCAAGTTTAGATAGTCAATAAGACCCTAACTTTAGATTTTAGTTAGGGTTTTTTTTATTATTAGCTGAAACATATTGATTGAAACGATAACTATAAAAGTTTTATCTTATCTTCGAATTATTAATAAGGTTTGACAATGGCCCAGATTGATACATGCCTTTAATATTTAGATCACTATGGCATAAAATAACCTCATTGTTTACTCTTCCTAATAAATCCATAAGGATACGTTTTAAACGTTTCTTATTTTCTTCTGATTCAACTAAGTTACTTAGTTGATTCCTTAAAAATAATTGAGCACAAAACAAAACTGATGCTCCAGCTGTTTCCCATAGATGAGACGATGTATCTAACCATAGATGCCAATTATGAGAACTTCTTAAAGAACGATATTGAAAAATTGTAGTTAAAGTTACATAGTCAGTTTTTTCGCTAAAATAATCCTCAGGTTTAGGATTAGCTGTAACTATGCCTTTTTTAAGTAATTGAATAAAATCAATTAAATTATTTGTTAGAGACTTCGTGTTTGTATTATATTTTTGTAAACGATAATCTATTTCCCAAAAGTGTTGAACAGTTTCTGTAAGTTCTTGCAAAGCTAACAATTGTTCATGGGGTAGTTGATATCTAGACTCTATAAATATTTTGATTGCTGAATCAATTATCTCTATAGGATTAGAAGGTTGTTCTTTTTCTATTTTATACCTTGTCTCTTTTACCCAAAGATATAACTTTTTATAAGCTTCAGCCGCCTGGGCTCCTATTCTATCCCATCTAGAATATTGTTCCAAAGGTAGTAGCTTAGGATACTGCTTATCCATATAAAAACAATTGTCGGCCAAAATTCCTGCTCTAACAGGATCAATTGTCATTATATGATTTTCGTAATCATAACTTAAAGTAGTTAACATTTGTGCGATATCATGTATTTCGACAAATTTCCCTAATCCAGGAAAAACCAGTCCTAAAAGGGTTAACAATGCACGAATGATCGGAAAACTTATAAGGGGACGTTGTTCGTTCAAAAGTCTAACAGGAATATTAGCTATTGATAGAGTTTCAATTAGAGTGTAACGAGCAATTTCATCCAAGCCAGGTGCTATGATTACAATTTCTTTAGGGGTAACTTGGTGGTTCTCGATAGCATTGATTATAAAATTTGCTGTTTTTTTAAGAAGCTTAGCTCTTGAGCTGGTCTCAATTGATGTAAAAAAATAAGGAAGTTTTTTTGAAGATAAAGGGTTATCTATTTGTTCTAAAATAATTTGACTACTGATACCAAAAAGTTTTGGGAATGTAGGCAGTATCAGTGTGTTGCAATAAGGTTTTATAAGCCTTAAATAATCGGGATCGGCACTAAGTCCTAGCCGAACTTGACCATATGGATTATAGGTAAAGACACAAAATTTTTGATGATTTATAAAAAATTGAAATAAATCTTTAGTTATAGCAGGATAATCATCAATATCGTCTGCGAAAACTCCATGATAACGATTTATTAAACATTCTCTGTATTGAGAGTTAGGCAATAAGTATTGCCAATATAAATTATAAATAAGTCCATAAGTTACTATGCCACGGCTAAAGCACCATTGTTGCCATTCTGTAATTAATTCTTGCTGCAGTTTTGGTAATGTTTGTTTAGTATTAATAAAGTTATGAATTTCTTTTAAAAAGTAGTATTCTTCTTGTAAACCATACTCTAAGATAGAAGATATATCCTCAACCATAACTCCACTAGCACTAGCTAGTTGTAGTAAATCTAGAGTTTGACGAATAAATCGAAACTCGTTACTTTTAGTAAACGATATTTGGTACTTTTCCAGATACGGTTTCCATAGTTTGGTTGCAAATTCCTGCTCAGTTTCAGTTCTTAAGAACAATGGAAATTCTTCTTTCAGCTTTAGTCTTTCAAATAAAAGAGGCCAAAATAACTTTAATTCATCTCTCATGAATCCTAAAGGTGTCTTACAATGAATAGCATATTTTCCTCTAGTTACAGAAGAAAGTTTATCAAATAGTTTACGACGGTTGTCATCATTTGCAGATAAAACTAATACTGATGAAGCAAGATTTTGAGTAATCGATTGTATGGGAGATAAACTTTGTTTATAGCATCTATTTTCAACCCAATGAAAAAAATTCTTAACCAACTGGGTCGTTTTTCCAGCATGAGTGGTTCCTTCAATCCATAAGGAGGTTAACTTCACAAACATTCCTCAATCAAATTAGTTAACATACAATTATTCCTAAAATATTTTTATTCTTTATTTTTTTATTATAAATAAGCGTACTAGTTACTATGAAAATTCAGTTCTCGATTAAAAAAACTTTTGATTGGCTGACATCAACTCCAGAAAGATCTTTAGATCGCGCCTATAAAATGGCTTTAAAAATAAAAGAAATTGAAGATAAATATTTTGGTGGAAAAATAATATCTCAAGATAATACTAGTTATGGCAGCAGCGTTGTCTCATATTTTAAGACAGAAATTGACAGTTATCTTAAAAAGATCAATTTAGAGTTAAATATTTTTAAAACTAGTCGACTATTTTTAAAAGTTATGAATATTTCACAAGATCTTAATGATGAAAAAATATCAAGTGAAAAAGGACGACATAGTCTCATAAATAACACAATTTTTTTTGAAAAATTAAAATTTATTGACAAAATTATATTTAAGTATGAATTAAGAAAAGATAATGATAATCTTGAAAGCTCGATAATTTCAGAAGAAACTGCTTCGAAAAAGAAAGAAGAAACTGAGAATATATACTATTCAGAAAATATATCTCAAAAGAATAACTATCGCTTAGCATCGAGCAATAAAAATATAGGTGTTTTACCAAGATCTTTTGTTGATACACTAAACAGACTTAGACAAGAAATAGATCCTAAATCAGAAGATAGCGAAGAAAAAGTTCTGAATAAACATCGTAAATCTAGACTGAGGACTGCTCTTTCTATTAAATTTATCTTATTACTAATAATAGTTCCTTTATTAACTCACCAACTCACTAAGACATTTTTATTAACTCCAGTAATTCGTCAATATTTTCAGGATCATGGACAAGTAGTATTTATCAATAAAGATTTAGAGGAAGAAGCTTTCGAAGAATTAAGCCATTATGAGGAAATTCTTAGATTCCAAGGTTTGATAGGATTAAGAGAACCCTTAAATGAAGAAAAAGTTGAAGAAAAAGTTAAAGAAAAAGCTCAAGAAATAACACAACAATATCGGACACAGGGTATAAATTCAGTTGGTAATGTTTTTGCTGATCTTTTTTCTGTAATTGCTTTTATGGTAGTTGTTGGATTTAGTAGAAAAGAGATAGAAATTCTAAAAGCTTTTCTAGACGAGATTTTATATGGATTAAGTGATCCAGCCAAGGCATTTCTAATTATTTTATTCACAGATATGTTTGTTGGATTCCATTCTCCTCATGGATGGGAAGTTATCTTAGAAGGAATCTCTCATCATTTTGGATTACCAGAAAATCAAGAATTTAATTTTCTTTTTATCGCAACATTTCCAGTTATTTTAGATACAGTTCTTAAGTATTGGATATTCCGCTATCTTAATCGTATTTCTCCTTCGGCTGTAGCTACATATAAAAATATGAATGAATAATATTAAAATTTAGTTAATTTAGCGAAATTTAAGAAAAATTGCGTTAGTTTAACAAATGGAAGATATTACAATCTGAACTAAAATGACTATCGAACAATTACTGCTATTAATTGCCTTACTAAGTCCAGGAATATTATTATCTGCTTTTGTTATGGGGAGCTTTTCTAGAGGCGGATAAAATTTTATTAAGAGAAATCATAAAAAAATCGCAAGAGAATTTAATATCTCGGTTCTTTTATGATTCCTCTTACCCCTCTTCTTTTTTTGTTTCTGCTTGATTAGAGGATGAATTCGAGTTCAAGAATTCAGCAGTAGAAAAATTAACTTCTAGATTTTTCCGTTGTTCCATTTGACTAAGGAAATATCCTGTCATCATCGCAGAAGCAAGAAGACTAGCTAAATTTTCTCGATCAGTAGCTATTTGTATATTAAAGTCTCCAGAAGAAAGCATTCCCAGTAATCCTTGTACATTTTTGGTGATAATTTGCTGAATTTCTGGGCTAGCAGATTGCGCTATACGTGATAATGTTTCAGGCTGCTGTTGTTTCAGGTATTGTATGAGGGGATTCGGCTCTTGTTCTTCTGAGAGGAAATCAAAATTAAATACCATTCACTATAACTCCAAATTTGAGTTTAATTTACTTATATTTTTGTTGTTTTTATGTGTTATTACAATATAAACCTTACTGGAAAAAATAGCTAAAGATTTAGTTCATTGATTTTGGAAGCTGATCAATTTCAAAATACTGATGGAATTGAGAAGTAATTTCTAAAAGATATGAACGTCCGGTTTTTTGACGATATTTTCGAACAAAACCTAACTCTACTAATTCTTGTACATGTTGATAAGCACTACTTCCTCTTAGCTCAATTAATTCAGTTTGGATAATAGGGTTTTTAAGAGCAATTGCTGCTAAAGTTCTCAAAACTGCTTTTCCTAATTCAGCAGGAATTATATTATCGGTAAGATCATTGAAAACTGGACGAAGTTGCAAACTATATCCATTTTCTGTTTCTATGACTTCCAATGCACTGTCACGATACGCATAATCTGACATTAATTCAATTATTGCATCTTGTACAACTTCTATCTCATGATTTACATACTTAGCAATATCGACTAGGCTCAAGGATTGACCTTTAAGGTATAAAACTGCTTCAATTTTTGTTGCTAACTTTACCATTATTAAATGACACCTTTTGTTGATAAGAAAAATTAACCATATCAAAAAGAATTGATATAAGTCCAATATATAGAAAATTTTTATTTATTTTAAGCTATTACAGAAAACAATAGATATAAAAAAATAAATCTAATTATGACAACTTTATATTTTAAGACACATTAATTATTAGAAAACATGAAACTAAAGTTAATTTGCTTTAATTTTTGATTAGCCTAATATTCATAAGAATATTAATTAAAATGAGAATTGTATTAACTACTCATATAATTTAAATAAAATATTGCCATACTATTCATACTTTTGTTGAATGAATTCTAATGTAAAAGAAATTTTTATTAGAGATGATATTCAATTTCTAGATTGTTTCTATCATGATTACTAAGTTTATTATTAGATTAGTAAATATTAAAGTAATTATTAGTCATAATATGACTTTCTTGATATTCAAGGTTAAAAACTGCTGAGGTCATTTGTTCCAAGATGACGCAAATTAGAGAAAAATTAGATGTTCAAGAAAATACTATGTATAAAATTACCAAGAGTTTTATACATAGTATCTTTGAAAAAAAGAAAAGTCATTAGAATGATTAAAAAATAGTTACAAAGAAATTATTCTAGACAGTAAGTTTTTAGATTTTAAAATTTTATATGGAATTAATTGATAAGATATCAAAACAAATGAAATTAGATGAACAGAGTGAAAAAACAATTTTAGATTATCGCTTTATTATTAATGATTCTTAATCATCTAGAAAAAATATATTGCTTTAATTCTGAATTAGAAATAAATTTTCAACTTGTTCCGTTAAGATTTTCAATATTGAGATAACTAATTAAAAAGTTATGAATCAGCCTTTTTCAAGAAAAGATACATCATTAAAGTTAGCTCTTAAAGGTGTTCGTAAAATTCGTACTATGATAGATGGTTTAGATGAAATAACACATGGAGGGTTACCGTTAGGAAGGACAACCCTTGTTAGTGGAACTTCAGGAACTGGTAAAACACTTCTTGCTATACAGTTTTTATATAACGGAATTAAGTATTTTGATTATCCTGGTCTTTTCGTTACCTTTGAGGAGTCTCCAGATGACATTATTGAAAACGCATATAGTTTTGGCTGGGATTTACAAAAGCTAGTTGACGATGGTTATTTATTTATTCTTGATGCATCTCCAAATCCTGAAGGACAAGAAATATTTGAAAATTTTGATTTATCAGCGTTAATTGAACGAATACAATATGCTATCCATAAATATAAAGCTAAACTCGTTTCTATTGACTCTGTAACTGCAGTTTTTCAACAATATAATGCAGTTGCCGTAATAAGGAGAGAAATTTTTCGTCTTGTAGCTAGATTAAAACAACTAGAAATAACTTCTATCTTAACTACAGAAAGAGTAGAAGAGTATGGGCAGATTGCTAGATTTGGTATCGAAGAATTCGTTTCAGACAATGTAATTGTTGTACGTAATGTTTTGGAAGAAGAACGTCGTCGTCGTACAATCGAAATTCTTAAATTACGTGGTACTACTCATATGAATGGAGAATACCCTTTCACTATTATCAATGATGGAATTAATATATTTCCCTTGGGAGCTATGAGATTAACTCAAAGATCATCTAATGTACGTATTTCCTCTGGAGTGCAAACTCTGGATGAAATGTGTGGAGGAGGGTTTTTAAAAGATTCTATTATTTTAGTAACAGGTATAACAGGAACTGGAAAAACTTTATTGTTAAGTAAGTTTTGGGAAGAAGGATGTCATCAAGAAGAAAGAACAATTTTATTTGCTTATGAGGAATCTAAAGCTCAATTGTCTCGCAATGCAATGTCGTGGGGTATTGATTTTGGAAAAATGGAGCAAAAAGGACTTCTTAAATTGTTATGCACTTATCCAGAATCTGCTAGTCTAGAAGATCATTTACAAATTATAAAGTCAGAAATTTCTAAATTTAAGCCTTCTCGTATTGCTATTGATTCTCTATCCGCTTTAGCTCGAGGCGTTACAAAAAATGCTTTTCGCCAATTTATAATTGGAATAACAGGATATGTAAAGCAAGAAGAAATCACAGTATTTTTTACGAATACAACCGATCAATTCATAGAAAGTCATTCAATAACGGAATCTCATGTTTCTACTATTACAGACACAATATTAATGCTTAAATATATAGAAAACAATGAGAAAATGTCCAAAATTATTAATGTTTTTAAAATGAGAGGCTCTTGGCATGACAAGAGTATAAGAGAATATACAATTAATCATAATGGTTTTATTATTGAGAACTCATCTCACAACAATAAGAGTATAGTTGATGATTCTTCAACCAGAGTAAATATTGACAAGAAAAGTTAAATTTTTTATATTGCTCGTGATATTAAAGATAAAAAGAAACCATAGAATTGATTTTTCAAAAAATAGATTAAACCTCTTTTTAAATAAGGAATGCTCTGTCTTAAAATAAGACAGAGCATTCCTTATTTATTTAAAAAGAGGTTTTTTAATAGTCGTAATCCCCAGGACCCCCAGCAGCAGAAGATTTTTCTTTTTCCGGTTTGTCAACTACAATACATTCAGTAGTTAAAATCATACCAGCGATAGAAGCAGCATTTTGTATACCGGAACGAGTTACTTTTGCTGGATCAACAATTCCACTAGCTAACATATCAGAAAATTGACCTGAAGCAGCATCATAACCAGTATTAAAATCTTTTTCTTTAACACGTTCAGCAATAACTGCTCCATTTTGACCTGCATTTTCAGCAATACGTTTCAAGGGAGCAGTTAAAGCACGGGCAACAATTAATGCACCAGTTAACTCTTCACTAACGTCAAGATTAGTATTCGCCCATTCTTCTAATATTGGAGCAAAATGTGTCAGTGTTGTTCCACCGCCGGGAACAATACCTTCCTCAACAGCAGCTTTTGTAGCATTAATAGCATCTTCTAATCGAAGTTTACGATCTTTCATTTCAGTTTCTGTAGCAGCACCAACTTTGATAACTGCGACTCCACCAGATAATTTGGCTAAACGCTCTTGTAGTTTTTCTTTATCGTATGAAGAGTCAGAATCTTCAATTTGTCTACGAATTAAATCACAACGAGATTTAACTGCTTCTTCATTACCTTCAGCTACAATAGTTGTATTATCTTTAGTCATAATAATACGTCTGGAAGATCCAAACATTTCAATTGTTGCACTTTCTAACTTTAATCCTGTCTCTTCACTAATAACAGTACCGCCAGTAAGAACAGCAATATCTTCGAGCATTTGTTTGCGACGATCTCCAAAACCAGGAGCTTTGACAGCAGCAACATTTAAGACACCACGTAAACGGTTAACTACTAAAGTCGCTAGAGCTTCTTTCTCAATATCTTCAGCAATAATGACTAGAGATTTTCCTTGACGAGCAACTTGTTCTAATATGGGAACTAAATCTTGAACTAAATTAATTTTTTTATCAGTAATAAGAATACATGGTTCTTCAAAAACTGCTTCCATACGCTCAGGATCTGTAACAAAGTAAGGAGAGATATACCCTTTATCAAAACGCATTCCCTCAGTAATTTCTAGTTCGGTAAACATTGATTTACCTTCTTCTAGAGAAATAACACCTTCTTTGCCAACTTTATCCATAGCATCAGCAATCATTTTGCCTACTTCTTCATCATTGCCAGCTGAAATAGAACCAACTTGAGCAATAGCTTTAGAATCTTCGATAGGTTTTGAATGCTCTGCAATTTTATCTACTAAGAAACTAGTAGCTTTGTCAATACCACGTTTTAGGGATATAGGATTAGCTCCAGCAGCAACATTACGTAAACCTTCTTTAACAATAGCATGAGCTAATACTGTAGCAGTAGTTGTCCCATCTCCAGCTACATCATTGGTTTTTGAAGCAGCTTGACGAATTAAAGATACACCTGTGTTTTCAATATGATCTTCTAACTCAATTTCTTTTGCAATGGTAATACCATCATTAACAATTTGTGGTGCACCAAATTTTTTTTCTAAAACTACGTTACGACCTTTAGGACCAAGCGTAACAGCAACAGCTTCTGCAAGGATGTCCATCCCTTTTTCTAATGCGCGACGTGCGTCTTCATTGTAAACAATAGATTTAGCCATAGATTATTCCTCTGTTATGTCAATCTTAAATAAAGTTAATAAGAGTTTGCTATGCTTATTTTAAGCAACAGCTGCTAAGATATCTTTCTCGGAAAGTAATACATAGTCTTCTCCAGATAGTTTGACATCAGTTCCAGCATATTTGGAGTAAAGAACTTTATCGCCTACTTTGACATCTAGCTCAGAACGACTACCATCATCATTGCGCTTACCAGGACCCACAGAAACTACTTCACCAATCTGAGGCTTTTCTTGAGCGTTGTCTGGTAACAAAATGCCTCCGGCGGTCTTTTCTTCAGCGGGGTTAACCTTAAGAAAAATCCGATCACCAAGGGGTTTAACAGTAGATACATTGATACTAATTGCTGCCATGAATAAATCCTCCTTTAATATTTATTAAAAATCAAGAGTTTTTGATAACTTAAGAGTTAGCACTCTTAATCCTTGAGTGCTAATTTAACGAAATATTAGGAGTTCTGGCAACTGTTCATAGTGTACGGGTTCCCGAACTTTGTATTGTTAAACATTAAAGATATTCATATAGAGTCTGATACGGTATGAAAAATCTTCATAATAAATCATCAAAATTTTGCAAAAAAGTTTTAAGCTAACCATAAAAATATATTAATTATGGTAAGTAATGTAACAATAGTGATCAACTAAATTTATTATTGAATCAGATTATTACAAACTGTATTATAACTTGGTAAGTATTTCTATTTTAGATTTTTGGTTCAAACTGTAGTTATCTAATTTTAATTTTTGTAAAAAATTATGTTCCTTCTAAATTACTACGCATGTGCTAGTTATTTAATGGTGTTGCTATTTAACTTGTCACTAGTGGCACAGGCTTCGCCTACCATGCAAGAAGAGTATAAATTATTTATAAAACCTAGTTTTGAACAAGGTAATTATGCTTTAAAATCGTTCTTTAGATATACAAGTACAGACGATCGGTTTCTTGTATCCTCTATTAAAAAGAATAATATAAACACTATATTTAATAGGCCTCTTACCCTCAAAGAGGTAATCTTTGTAGCTTTACAAAATAATCAAGAGATAGAAAATGCTCGCGTTACCATAGAAGAATTCAAAGCAAGATTAACTGAGCAGGAATCAAAACTTTATCCTAGCTTAGATATAGACTCACGTTTAAATCATAAATTTTTTGAGAGACAATCAACTGATTTTAGTCAAGGTTTTAAAAAACAGGTTGCAGCAAGTTCTAGAGAAACAACAGGTATTTTTAATGTTTCCCTTAGATATGATATTTACACTGGTGGTGAAAGAGAAGGTCGTATAAGAAAAGCAGAAAGAGAAATTAGAAATCGACAACTGCAGCTTGAACAAATAGCTGAACAGATTCGTTTTGAAGCAACAGACAACTATTATCTTTTACAAAATGCTGATGCTGAAGTGGCTATTGCTCAGGCAGATGTTGAGAATGCTACTCAAACTTTACGAGATGCAAGGCTTCTAGAAAGAGCTGGTTTGGGAACTAAGTTTGATGTATTACGTGCAGATGGAGATTTGGCGACTGCTAATGAACAATTAGCAAGAACTGTTGCAAAGCAGAGGATAGCAATAAAAAAGCTCACGGAAACTTTGAACTTAGGTCAAAAAATTCAGTTGTCAGCTGCTGATAATATTACTGAACTAGGATATTGGAAACTTTCATTAGAAGAAACTATAGTTCAAGCATATAAAAACCGTGCAGAACTAGAACAACAACTTATTCAAGTAGAAATAGGAAAACAAGATCGTCGTATTGCGATCGCAGAAATTATTCCTAAACTAGATATTATCGCTCAATATGGTTTTAATGATGAATTTGAAGATGCGTTAGGAGCACTAATTAATTATCGTTTCGAAACTCGTTTAAGATGGCGATTGTTTGATGGCGGTAGAGCTTTTGCAGGCGTTAAAGCTGCAGAACGTAGAATTGACCAAGCTAATATTCAATTTGCAGATTTACGTAGCCAAATTCGTTTTGAAGTTGAAGAGGCTTATTATAACCTTATTGCTAATAAAGGAAATATAGAGAGTACACGCAAAAATATTACTACTAGAGAAGAGGGTTTGAGATTAGCTAGATTGAGATTTCAAGCAGGAATAGGAGTACAGAGTGATGTAATAGATGCTCAAAGAGATTTATCTAAAGCAAGAGGAGATTTCTTACAGGCAATTATTGAATATAATCGTTCTATAAACCTGCTCCAAAGAGCAGTTAGTAACTTTCCAGATAGCCTACTATTTAAAAGAATTTAATTTAATAAATCATATAAGTAAAGTGATAATAAAAATATCTAATCTTTTAGCTCCAACCTGTAATTGAGAGTATTTTTAGTACAGTATTGTTAGTCAAGCTTAAAAAAACTGATCCTAAAATAGCACTCCATAAACCATACTTTAAGCGGAAACCTTCAACCAATACAGAAGTAATACCGAAAATCATAGCATTAATAATTAATAAAGATAATCCAAGCGTTACTATAGTTAGAGGAATTGTTAAAAAAACCAAAACTGGTTTTAACAAGGTATTAAGAATTCCAAAAATAATAGAAGCTTTTAACGCTTTACTAAAACTATCCATATTGACACCAATAGGAAGTTTGCTAACGATTAAAAGACTTATTGCCGTCGTAATCCAAACAATCAATAAACTTATCATGTTATTTTTTCATTACTTATTATTTTTTTATATTATAAGTTAAGTAATTAAAAGTTGAGAACCATGTCCCTCAAAGAAAATATAATTTAATTTCTTTAAGAAAAGATAGGTAGTAAAGTTAAACCTTTGTAACAAAATATTTCATAAAATCTTATCATGAAGCAAAGTAGAGAAGTAGTTCATTTGTTAACTTTAAGGAGTTTACGGCCTATGCTATCTAATGCACAAATTTTTATTGCTTTAGCTATTGCTTTAGTTCCTGGTATCCTAGCATTCCGTTTGTCCACGGAACTTTACAAATAATATATGTGTCTGCTAGCTTTAGCAGATATATGTACAGTTCTCTAGCATTACTGTTAGAGAACTTCGTAAGCAATATAGCTTTATTTATTATCTAATGTCTAAAAAGCATATTCACCAAGAACAGGATACTAACAACTATCATCTTGAATACAGATGGATGACCATAGAAGTTATCACTAAGTTAATGATGAATGGGTTACTATCAACTATTGCAATTTTAAGTATCGTCAGATCATTTAATTATTTAAGAGTACAACAAACTAATCTCAGAGAATTGCAAGCTGAACTTCAGGAAACTAGGCAAAGGGTTTCTAAATTAGCAAAAGATTTTGGAGACAGCTTTGCTCCTAACATGACTTATCGAGTTATGTATAAACAAAGTCATTTTACAGAACCTAAACGAAGAAAAATTATTTATTTACAAGATAAAAAAAATAACTAAAAAGAAGTAGCAAAATCGTTATAAGTCGTAAATTATTTAAAAAATTATTTTCGTATCATGACTAAAAAATTTTTAATGTCCATTCTTTACAAGTTTTTTTAGTAATAGATATAAACATTTTTAAAGATGAAATTGTATTCCTATAATTTTAGAAAAACTCACTATTTATTATAATGATTCCTTAGAAATACCAAACATAATAATATCAATTACAAGTCTTAGGAAACAAGATCAGAAACTATACTAGAAGTTAAGCCTTATTCCATACAATAAAAAACTGTATTTTACATATTATGAAGCAACCTTTAAGCAAAACTTCTGGCCAACTGGAAAAAGACGAATATCTTAATGAGATACCAGATGAAGTAGAGATGCCATTACTAGATCATATCGAAGAGTTAAGAATGCGCATTTTGTATTCGCTAGTAGCAATATGCTTTAATGTGATCTTGTGTTTTATCATAATAAAACCTTTGGTGAGATGGCTAGAGGTTCCTGCCCAAGGAGTAAAACTTTTACAGCTAGCACCTGGAGAATTTTTCTTTGTTTCTATAAAAGTTGCCGGTTACAGTGGTTTACTAATTTCTAGTCCTTTTATTATTTACCAAGTCTTAAAATTTACTTTACCTGGATTAACTCGTAGAGAACGCCAATTAATAGGCCCAACAATTTTGGCCTCTAGTGTTCTTTTTTTTGCAGGAATAGGATTCTCTTACTGGATTTTAATACCTGCCGCATTAAATTTTTTCATAACTTACGGATCTAACGTAGTTGAACAGGCCTGGTCAATTGATCGTTATTTTGAATTTATTTTATTGTTAATGTTCAGTACTGGTATTGCATTTCAAATTCCTGTAATCCAATTAATCTTAGGATATTTAGGTATTATATCATCTCAACAAATGTTAAAAGAATGGAGAATCATAGTCGTTGGAGCAGTTATTTTAGGAGCTGTTTTAACACCATCTACAGATCCCTTGACTCAGTCTTTATTTGCAGGAGCAGTTCTAGGGTTGTATTTTAGTGGCATTTTTATTGTTAAATTAAGTGGTAGATAATAAGCTCCTAAAAAATGAAATAAGATATTTAGATTATTTAATATTTATGATTATGTAACTGAGCTTGCTCTTTTAGTTCATCTAAAATATCAGGGTTAACTATTGTAGATCTATCTCCTTTTATGTTTTGGTTTGCTGCAATTTGTCTTAAAAATCTTCTAACAATCTTGCCAGAACGGGTTTTTGGCAATTCTCGTGTAAATTGAATAGTTCCAGGACGAGCAATCGCTCCAATTTCTTGAACAACATGTTGTTTGAGCTCACTAATTAGTTCATTAGTTGCTTCAAAACCATTATTCAGTGTTACAAAGGCGTAGATATCCTCTCCTTTTATTTCGTGGGGTTTACCAACTACACTTGCTTCATTAACTGCCTGATGTGAAACTAAAGCTGATTCCAATTCCATAGAACCTAATCGGTGACCTGAAATATTCATCACATCATCAGTACGTCCTAAAATCCAAAAATAGCCATCAGAATCTCTGCGCGCACTATCTCCTGAGAAATAAATATGCTCGTCCGACTTCTTAGATAAAGAATTCCAATAATTTTCTTCAAAGCGTTGACGATCACCATGAATATTTCTCAACATACTTGGCCATGGATTTTTAATTATCAACAATCCACCAGTATTATCAGGGACATTATCACCATTTTTATCCACTATGTCTGGAACAATACCGGGGAAAGGTAGAGAAGCCGAACCTGGTTTACTAGATATTGCTCCAGGTAAAGATGTAATCATTACTCCACCTGTCTCTGTTTGCCACCAAGTATCTACAATAGGACACTTTTCATTACCTATTATTTCGTAGTACCACATCCAAACTTCAGGATTTATAGGTTCTCCTACAGTTCCTAAAAGTCGTAGAGAAGATAAATTAAATTTTTTAGGTATATCATCTCCCATTTTTATAAAAGAACGTATAGCTGTTGGTGCAGTATAAAAAATGTTAACTTTATATCTTTCTATAATATCCCAGAAGCAACCAGGATTTGAAGGTCGAGGAACACCTTCATAAAATAAAGAAGTAGCTCCATTTGATAATGGACCATAGACACCATAGCTATGTCCTGTAATCCATCCTATATCTGCTGTACACCAATAAGTATCTGTATCTTGTATGTCAAAGATCCATTTCGTCGTTATGTGAGTATATAAACTATATCCACCAATAGTATGAACTACTCCTTTAGGTTTTCCAGTACTTCCACTAGTATAAAGAATAAACAGAGCATCTTCACTATCCATGATTTCTGGAGGACAATTATCAGATATATCTTGTTGCAAGTCATGCAGCCAGTAATCACGGCCATGTTCCATGGCAATACTTTCACTTGTACGTTTTACTACTACTACTTTTTCGACAATTGAGGAATTATTTTTCAGAGCTATATCAACTTGAGATTTGAGGGAGATAATTTTATCTTTGCGAAAACCACCATCTGCAGTAACAAGGATTTTTGCTTGTGAATCTTTTAAGCGATCTTTTAAGGATTCGGCACTAAAGCCTCCAAAAATGACTGTATGAACTGAACCAATACGAGCACAGGCAAGCATGGCAATTATAGCTTCAGGTATCATGGGCATATAAATTGCCACACAATCCCCTTTTGTGACTTTTAATTGCTTCAGTACATTAGCAAATTTACACACTTCTACATGAAGTTCTTCGTAAGTTAAAGTCCTTGAATCACCAGGCTCTCCTTCCCATACAATAGCTGGTTTATTTCGTCTTAAAGAGGTAAGATGACGATCAATACAATTATAAGTAATGTTTAATTTCCCGTTAAGAAACCACTTGGCATGGGGTGGATCCCATTCTAAGACACGATCCCATTTATTAAACCAATGTAATTCCTTCTCTGCTAAATTCCCCCAAAAATTTTCTGAATCCGATATTGATTCTTGATAAAGTTTTTCATAGCCTTGAAAACTTTTTATACGTGCATTTGCACTAAATGTAGATGGAGGATGAATAATTCTTTTTTCTTTAAGAACAGATTCTATAGTATCTTCTTTGTGATGATTTAACATGTTACTTTTCTAAGGTTATAAGCATCATATTTTAAGTTATCCTAATAATCTTAATTAATAATAAATTTTAATTATTTTCAATATTTATTTAGTATTATTCATGTTCTGAAAAATAGAAAAATATTGAACTTTGGAAAAATAAAATTAATAAAAATGTAAATATGTATTTGTATTACAAATTACAATATTCTATTTATTGATAACTTTTATATCTTAATTTATAATTTTTCTGGAAAATATTTTTTCCAGAGGAGCAATTGAATCACAATGATTAATTACTGATTAAAGCTGGTTGCAATAGCGTTAGCAACTCTTTTTTGTTCTTGCGTCAACATACCAGGAAACATAGGCAAAGAAAGTACTTCATAAGATACCTGTTCAGTAATTGGAAATGACGTTTTTTGATACCCTAAATTTGCATAAACTTTTTGCAAATGAATAGGTATAGGATAATAGACCATAGAAATAATTCCTTTATCTTGTAAATATTTCTTCAAAAAATCTCTATTATAATCTTTATTATTATCGATTCCGTTTGCTACTAAGATCGTATATTGATTCCAAACATGATACCCTCCAATAATTTCTTCGGGTAACTGTATCATTGGAATCGAACTTAGTAGTTTATGATAATAATGAGCTATTTCACGTCTTTCTTCATTCCATTTATCCAAATAACGAAGTTTTACCTGTAAAATGGCAGCTTGGATAGCATCCAAACGACTATTAATACCAACTACATCATGATGATAACGCTTCATTGAGCCATGTTCTTTAATAATTTTAATAGTTTGGCCAATTGCATAATCATTAGTTGTAATTGCTCCGCCGTCTCCACATGCTCCTAAATTTTTTGTAGGAAAAAAGCTAAAACAACCTATATGCCCAATACTACCAACAGTCTTATTATTCCATTTAGCTCCAGTAGCTTGAGCACAATCTTCAATGACATATAAATTATGTTTATTAGCAATTTCCATTAAACGAGTCATATTGACAGGTTGTCCAAAAAGATGAACTACAATAATTGCTTTAACTTTTGGATTAATTATTTTTTCTATATTCTCTAAATCCAAATTAAAAGTATTACGCTCGATATCAGCAAATATTGGCTTTGCTCCTGCAAGACTAATTGTCTCTGCAGTAGCTATAAAGCTAAAAGGAGTTGTAATTACTTCATCACCAAAGCCAATATTTAGTGCTTTTAAAGCTAGATAAAGAGCATCAGTACCTGAATTACATGTTAAACATTCAGAAGTACCTATATACTGAGCTAGTTGCTTTTCAAAATCTTGTACAACAGAGCCGCCAATATAGTGACCAGAACGTACCACTTCGAGGATCGTATTATCGATTTCTTTATTAATAGATTCGTATTGACGAACTAAATCAACGGGAGGAATAGTATTTACTTGCATTTTTACCAAGCATTTTTATTTATAAGAGCAATTTTTTTCATAAAAAAAATATATTTTAGATAAACAAGAATAATATATTAGTTCTTATTATTTAATTCAATATGCATCTTAGCATAGAAAATAATTAACTTTGAAAACCTAATATTAGAAAACTAAATTATATTAACTTTGCTTAATATATAGAACCAATAATACTCAGCAACTATATTTAAAAATTTGATTATTCAGTAATTCTGTCCGAAAATTAAAGGTACTATATCTACATTGGGCTAATAATTTTTTTTATCCACACCATACCTAACAAAAATAATTAATATTAATTATTAAGTTTATTTTGAATCCGTAAAAAATTCAGTAACAACACGTTTTTCTTTATCGCTATTAGTTACTATTATAGTGTTCTCTTTCAAACTTCCATTAGCCTTGTCTCCAGCCAGAGTAAACCTCGGGTTTTCATCTTGATGATAAAAAACACTACCTACAGCTTCAATATTTTGATCGATAATATACCAAGTTAAATTATTAGCTTGTAATGTACTTTTATTATTTTTATTTAGTCCTTGAACTTTTCCTTTGAGATAAGCAATATTATTATTTAAATCAACATGAGCTTTATTCCCAATAAGTGTAATATTATCTTCGTATTGCACCAGCTGGACTGGTTGATCTGAAAATATTTGACGAGTTTTATAATTCCACAAAATTGCATTAGCAGATACTTGAAGAGGTGGTTGAATAGATTTATATTCAACATTATCTTTAACAAGAATATGTTGTTTGTTTAGGTGTATAACTGCTTTTTGAGCTATAAGATTAGCCGTTATAACATCGTCCTTAAACCTTGCAATATTTGATAACTGATTGCTAGTTACCATTTGTTTTTGTATTTCCCAAAACAAATGTTCTGTAGTCATCTTTATCTTTTTATGTTCTGATATAGCTTCAATTTGCCCTTCTAATTCAAATTTTTGCTTATCTGTATAATATTTTCCTTCGTTGGCAGAAACTTCTAGCTCAGGATGAAAACCTCGTAAATTTTTACGCATTGTTAAAAGTAATTCTTGTGGCTGCCATTCTATCTCCTCGCTACGAATAACAATTTGATTTCTTGGATCAATTGCTAAAACATTATTTCTTAGAAAAATTTTAGTTCCATTTCCTTGAATTTCTCCATAATCTGCCTTAATTTGCAAAACTAGCGTACCTTTTTCAAAGATATTACCTTTAACAGCAGTTAAAGTTGCTTTCTCACGGTCTGGGCTGTATTTTGCTTCGTCTACTTGTATTTTCCAGAGCAATTTTCCATCAGCATCAGATTGCTCTAAAGTAGCATTTTGAAGATTTAAATTCGTTTCTTCTTTTACTTTTCCTAAATTATTAGTGTTTGTACTAGTTTTTTCTTCTGCCTGACAAGCTAGTAAGCTTAATAATAGCAGCAGCATTCCCTTTCTAATTAATTTTAATTGTAGAGAATGCTGTTGTTGATTTTTATACTTTTGATCCATTACCTTTTAATGATAATCGAATATTTTTCTATTTTAATATTAACGTGGTTTGTTCTGTTCTAACATTCCAACAGTAGGATAGCTATTGTAGGCTAAATTAGTTCTGGAAGTTTTCTGAATATCTTCTTTTATTTGATCAAGATCTATGTAGTGATCTGCAACATTAATGAGACTATCACTAGTCATAGATCGCAGGCTGACAACTTCTACTCTTGCTCCACGGTAACTAACAGAATTTGCTGCATAAGCCAAGTCGCCATCTCCGCTCACAATTATTGCTGTATCATAGGAGCCAACTAACGCCATAAGGTCAACAGCAATTTCCACATCTAAGTTAGCTTTTTTCGATCCGTCTGGAAGTTGAACTAGATCTTTTGCGATAACCCGATAGCCATTTCTTCTCATCCACAACAAAAATCCTTGCTGTTTTTCATTAGTTCGATCTACACCAGTATAGAAAAAAGCTCTAAGAAGTCGTGAACCTTCTGTTAAACGATAAAGTAGTCTAGTATAGTCAATCTCAATACCTAGTTGTAATGCTGCATAGAATAAATTAGAACCATCAATAAAAATGGCAACTCTTCCTCTATTTTCTAGCATTTGCTCAGGAGTAAAAAGCAAATCATCCTCAAAATCGTCATACATTGTTGCTATACCTCTTTGATCATCAAAAAAGGTCGAATTATTATGAAAGTTATTTGTAAGTTCAGTTTTGTATTTCATCGTTATGTTGGTTTTTTCAATAAAAAATAGAAAATTTTTGATTTTCTTAGTTTCTAAAAGTCGTTCTTTAAAGAAGTATCAAGTTTAACAAAAATAGGTTGAGGTTTAGATAAAAAATTGTTATGAGCCAGTTTTCCCCATTGACTATGTTTATCAAAAGGAATAACTTCTTCTAAACATTCAACTTGATTGAAATCAACTGAAAAACCAAGTTGTTTATAGATTTTACTACTGAGGTTTGGAATAATTGGAGCTAATAAATAAGCAACAAGACGCACCGATTCTAACACTCCATATAAAATCTTTTCCACTTCTTTTTGTTCTCCTTTTTTAAACAAAGTCCAAGGGGCTTGCTCGTCAATAAATTTATTACTTGCTCTAATTAAGGTAAAAATTTCTTCGCAACCCTCGTTAAATTTAAGATTATCGTAAGCTTTGATTACATTTTCCCCTAAATTTAATCCTATCTTTTTAAGTGGATGTTCTTTAGGCAAGTCTATTCCACTCATAGGAGGCAATAACCCTTCACAGTACTTCTGAGTCATCCCTAAAGTACGATTTAGAAGGTTTCCTAAATCATCAGCAAGATCAGCATTAACAGTATTTATAAAACGGGTTTCATTAAAGTCACCATCTTTTCCACATTCTATCTCTTTTAGAAAATAGTAGCGTATAGGATCTGGACCATATTTATTAACTAATTCAAATGGATCTAAAGTATTACCTGAACTTTTACCCATTTTTTGCCCATCTTTTGTTAAAAATCCATGACCAAATATATATTCAGGTAAAGATAGCTTTGCTGACATAAGCATAGCGGGCCAATAAACTGCATGAAATCGTAGAATATCTTTTCCTATTAAATGTAAGTTAACAGGCCATCCTTGCGAAATAGCATTATCTAGCGTTGAATCTTTTGATTCTGATTCTAGTAAAGCAGTAATATAACCTAGAAGGGCAT
>MDSY01129738.1_pt1 | contig 256100 bp, 226 predicted proteins | sample 811131 | NCBI WGS metagenome assembly MDSY01 (sample SAMN05326643, study PRJNA326480) | marine metagenome | isolation source: seawater | place: Atlantic Ocean: South West | collected 2010 | reverse complement strand
CAGGACCTCGCTGCGCAGCTTGCGCCGGTTGCGACGGTCTTCGCCTTCCCGCGCCGAGGCCATGCGACGGACCTCAAGCGCGTTTTCCTTGAAGACCTGGACAGCGCCGGCCATTTCGCCGACTTCGGTCTTCTGACCCAAGGACGGAATCTCGACCTCAAGATCGCCACCGGCCAGATCGTTCATGGCCGAGGTGATGTTGCGGATCGGCCCACGCACACGGAAGTTCAACAGCCAGAAGCTGCCGATCACCAGGATCGTCAGCAGGACCACCGTGACCCAGACACCGATTTTGACCAGGCCGCGTACACCGTCCAGGGCGTCTTCGACGGCCTGGGATTTGGCGTCGAGCTGCGCCTTGACCTCGACCTTCAGGCCTTCCATCGCTTCGGTCAAAGCGGTGTCGTCCAGAGAAAGAGCGCGGTCGATATCCTGAGGACTGACACCTTCGGCGGCCTGCTTCAACACGCCCGCAGCGGCTTCTCCATACGCGGCGAGCACACCGGCAAGGCCATCCAGCAATTTGCCTTCAGCCTCGGAAACGCCGAGGGCCCGATAGCGGTCGATATCGGCATTGATCGCCGTGATGTCGTCCTTGACCTTGTCCGCCGCTGCCGTGTCGCGACGGATCACGAGATTTTTGAAATGATGGATCAAACCACCGAAACCCAGGTGGGAACGGATCGAATTGAGCAACTGCGACTTGCTTGGTTTGGCGTCTTTCTTTTTCTTGCCTTGCGCCGATGTCGCCAGCGCCTTGAGCGCCTCGACCGCCGGAGCGGAATCGACCTGAATTTTCTTGTCGATTTCCTCAGGGGGAACCGCATCGAAGGTCAGGGTTTCGATCTCGCCGACTTGTTGGCCGTAAACCGAAACCAGTTCCTCCAACGCGCCGAGCGCCGTGGTTTCAGCGGCATTCAATTCCAGCGTGCCATAGGTCTTGATGACGCTCATGGAGGCATCGACGGATTTCTTCGTACCTTCCAGATATTCGTCGGTTTGGCGCAGCATGTAATTCTTGAACTGCTCGATCAGGCCGCCATATCCCATGGCCGCGCGCAGGTCGCCGAGCAAGCGAACCTTTTCGTTTTGCGCTTCTTGAAACTCACGCCATGCGCCGTCGATGGTTTCGACGTTGGTCGTTATGCGCAGCACGTTGACGACCTGAACGACGCCCGTCACCACAATGGCGATAAGCAGCAGCCAGCTTGCCGTGCTGATTCGTAGATTGTTCATGTTTCCCCCTGTTGCGGGTGGCTGTCGGTCCTTGTTCTAGTTGATGGTTTCTTATGGCTGGCCGTCTCGAACCACGGCGGGCGCCACGGCGGCTCGCCAAACGGCGACAGGCGCAGCACCCCAGGCGCGCCAAGAAACTGGCGCCCCAATCGGCAAGATGACGATTGTCCTCCCAGAACAATGTCCTCCCGAGACCGGTTTACGGCGTATTTAGTCGGCCCCCAGGGTTCAGCCCCGGATCGCCCGCCGTCTCAAAACTATACCAAACTAAAAACTCCACCGCCTACTCTGTAGTTAGCGCCGACCAGACGTAAGTCTCACAAACAGAACAATCTGGACATTTTTCCACTAGACATAAAGATATCTTTATATGTATATGGCTTCCTATGAGAACCCTAGACGACACCATGGCAGGTATGCGCGCCGCGGCGGAGCCGACACGGCTGCGCATTTTGGCGCTTTGCGCCGACGGCGACCTGACGGTGTCGGAACTGGTCCGCATCCTGGGGCAAAGCCAGCCACGCATTTCCCGTCACTTGAAGGTTTTGACCGCCGCCGGGCTGTTGACCCGCATCCCCGAAGGAAGCTGGGTCTTTCACCGTCTGGCCCAGGACGGGCCCCAGACCGACCTGACGGCGCGGCTGGTCGACCTAGCCCCGCTGGACGACGAAATCCTGCGCCGCGACCACGAACGATTGGCGCAAATCAAACGCGAACGGGCCGAGGAAGCCTCTGATTATTTCCGCCAGAACGCGGGACAGTGGAATCAGGTTCGCTCCCTCCATGTCGACGATGGCGAAGTGGAAAAAGCCATTCTGGACATGGCCCCGGCGTCGATCGAACGGCATCTGGACCTGGGCACCGGCACGGGGAGGGTTCTGGAACTGTTGGCAGAGCGCACGGAATTGGGCCAAGGCGTCGACATGTCGCGCGAGATGCTGTCCGTGGCGCGCGCCAATCTGGACGCGGCCGGCCTGAACCATTGCCAGGTTCGCCAAGCCGATATCACCCAATTGCCCTTCCCCGCCGAATCCTTCGATCTGGTGACCCTGCATCAGGTTCTGCACTATCTCGCCGATCCGGACAGCGCCATCAAGGCCGCGGCCGACATGCTGCGCCCGGGCGGGATGCTGTTGATCGTCGATTTCGCCCCGCACGAGGAAGAAAGCCTGCGCCGCGACCATCAGCACCGGCGCCTGGGCTTTGCCGACGGCGAGGCAGAAACCTGGCTGAAGGCCGCCGGGCTGACACCCCGCGCCATTCGCCATTTGTCCGGCGACCCGCTGACCGTGACCTTGTGGTCGGCGGTCAAGGCAACGTCGGCCACTATTACCCCGAAAACCGTGGGCGCCGTGCCGCCGCATACCGGCAACGCCGCCGTCAAGACCTTGGAGACACCCGCCTAATGCCGACCCCGCCCAGCGATACCTTGCGACAGGTCGCCGCCTATGGCCGCGCCGCGGCCCCGGCCGGCATGTCCATCGCCTCACCCTTGCCCGACGACGTGGAAGTCAGCTTCGAATTTTTCCCGCCGTCCAGCGACGGCGCGGAAGCGACCCTGTGGAATAGCATTCAGCGCCTGGCCCCGTTGGGCCCGAAGTACGTGTCGGTGACCTATGGCGCGGGAGGCTCGACCCGCGAGCGGACCCACGCCACGGTCAAGCGCCTGTTGAATGAAACCGACCTGGTCCCGGCCGCGCATCTGACCTGCGTCGATGCCACGACCCAGGAAATCGATGCCATCGCCCGCGATTATTGGGAAATGGGCGTGCGCCATATCGTCGCCCTGCGCGGCGATCCGCAAGATCTGAGCGGCGGCTATCGCCCCCATCCGGGCGGCTATGCCTTCGCCTGCGATCTGGTCGCGGGCCTGCGTCAGATCGGCGACTTCAACATCTCCGTCGGCGCCTATCCGGAAGTCCACCCCGAAGCGCGCAGCGCCAAGGCCGACATGGACAACCTGAAGCGCAAGATCGACGCCGGCGCGGATCAGGCGATCACGCAATACTTCTTCGACATCGAGGTCTATCTGCGCTTCGTCGAACAGGCCCGCGCGGCCGGCATCTGGGTGCCGATCGTGCCCGGCATCATGCCGATCCACAATTTCACCAAGATGGCGAATTTCTCGAAGCGCTGCGGCGCGTCGATCCCGCGTTGGCTGGCCGATCTGTTCGACGGGTTGGAGAACGACCCGGAAACGCACAAGCTGGTCGCGGCCTCCCTGGTCGCCGAACAGTGCCGCGCCCTTCATTCCTATGGCGAGAAGCAGTTCCATTTCTACACCCTGAATCAGGCGGATCTGACCTTTGCCATCTGCCATATGCTGGGCGTGCGGCCAAAGGCCCTGGCCCCGGCGCAAAGCTGATTAAGACAGACAAGACCAAGCCACCGGCGCGCAATGACGCCGACCGGAACCGATAAGCAGGCTGAAACGATCATGAACGACATGTCCGACCGATTCCCCGCCCGTCCCGTAGAGGACCGCAGCGACGAACTGCGCGAGATCCTGAGCAAACGCATCCTGGTGCTCGACGGCGCCTGGGGCACCATGATCCAGCGCCACAAGCTGGAAGAAGAGGATTTCCGCGGCGAGCGGTTCAAGGACCACGGCCACGACCTGAAGGGCAACAACGACCTGTTGACCCTGACGCAGCCCGACGTGCTGGTCGATATCTACGATCGCTTCCTGGCGGCCGGCGCGGACGTGACCGAAACCAACACGTTCAATTCGACCTCGATCGCCCAGGCCGATTACGGCATGGAATCCCTGGTCTATGAGCTGAACTACGAAGGCGCGCGCCTGGCCCGCAAATGCGTCGACGAATGGACGGCCAAAACCCCGGACAAGCCGCGCTTCGTCGCGGGCGCCTTGGGACCGACCAACCGCACGGCCTCGATCTCGCCCGACGTCAACGACCCCGGCTTCCGCAACGTGACCTTCGATCAGTTGGTCGAGGCCTATACCGAAGCCGTGCGTGGCCTGACCGATGGCGGCTGCGACCTGTTGCTGCTGGAAACGATCTTCGACACGTTGAACGCCAAGGCTGCGATCTATGCCATCCTGAAATTCTTCGACGACGCCGGTCGACGCTGGCCGCTGATGATTTCGGGCACGATCACCGATGCCTCGGGCCGAACCCTGTCGGGCCAGACGGCGGAAGCGTTCTACAACTCCGTCGCCCATGCCAAGCCGATGTCGATCGGGTTCAACTGCGCGCTCGGCGTCGAGGAACTGCGCCCCCACGTGCAGGCCGTGGCGACCGCCGCGTCGACCAACGTCAGCGTTTATCCCAACGCGGGCCTGCCCAACGAATTCGGCGAATACGACGACACGCCCGAACACATGGCCAAGCACTTGGCCGAGTTCGCACGCTCGGGCCTGATCAACATCGTCGGCGGCTGCTGCGGCACCACGCCCGACCATATCGCCGCCATCGCCAAGGCGGTCGACGGCATCACCCCGCGCCGCCTGCCCGAGCCGGACAATCAATTGCGCCTATCCGGGCTTGAGCCCCTGGTGTTCGACAAGACTACCGGTTTCGTCAACGTGGGCGAGCGCACCAACGTCGCCGGGTCGGCCAAGTTCGCGGGACTGATCCGCGACGGCAATTACGCCGACGCGCTGGAGATCGGCCGCCAACAGGTCATGAACGGCGCGCAGATCATCGACGTCAACATGGACGACGCGATGCTGGAAGGCGAAAAGGCAATGACCACCTTCCTGAACCTGATCGCCGCCGAACCGGATATCGCGCGCGTGCCGGTGATGATCGATTCATCCAAATGGTCGATCCTGCAAGCCGGTCTGCGCTGCATCCAGGGCAAGGGCGTGGTCAATTCGATCAGCCTCAAGGAAGGTCCGGAGCAGTTCAAGGAACAGGCCCGCGAGATCATGCGCTTCGGCGCCGCGGTCGTGGTCATGGCTTTCGACGAGGACGGCCAAGCCGAGAACTATAACCGCATGGTCGAGATCTGCACCCGCAGCTACAAGATTCTGACCGAGGAAGTGGGCTTCCCGGCGTCGGACATCATCTTCGACGCCAACATCTTCCCCATCGCCACGGGGATCGACGCGCACGACAATTTCTCGAAGGACTACATCGCCGCCGTCAAGACGATCAAGGAAACCCTGCCCTACGTCCATACCTCGGGCGGGTTGTCCAACATGTCGTTCTCGTTCCGCGGCAACAACGCCGTGCGCGAGGCCATGCACTCGGTCTTCCTGTATCACGCGATCAAGGCCGGCCTGGACATGGCCATCGTCAATGCCGGTCAGTTGACCGTCTATGCCGACATTCCGAAGGAACTGCGCGATCTGGTCGAGGACGTGGTCCTGAACCGTCGCAAGGCGGCGCAGGAAGAACTGGTCGAAAAAGCCGATACGGTGAAGGGCCAGGCCAAGGCCAAGAAGGAAGACCTGTCGTGGCGGGAGAAGCCGGTCGCCGACCGGTTGGCCCATGCCTTGGTCAACGGCATCGCCGACTATATCGACGAGGACACCGAGGAAGCGCGCCAGCAGTTCGACAAGCCGCTGGAAGTGATCGAAGGCCCCCTGATGGACGGCATGAACGTGGTCGGCGACCTGTTCGGCTCAGGCCAGATGTTCCTGCCGCAGGTCGTCAAATCAGCCCGCGTGATGAAAAAGGCCGTGGCCTATCTGATGCCCTATCTGGAAAAGGAAAAGGCCGCATCGGGCGACAGCCGCGCCAAGGGCAAGATCATCATGGCGACGGTCAAAGGCGACGTGCACGACATCGGCAAGAACATCGTCGGCGTGGTGCTTCAGTGCAACAACTACGACGTGGTCGACCTGGGCGTGATGGTTCCGTACCAGAAGATCCTAGACGCCGCGAAGGAAGAAAAGGCCGATATCATTGGCCTGTCCGGCCTGATTACGCCGTCGCTCGAGGAAATGGTCACCGTCGCCCGCGAGATGGAACGCCAGGACATGCGCCTGCCGCTGCTGATCGGCGGGGCGACCACGTCCAAGGTTCATACGGCGGTTAAGGTCGCGCCGAATTATTCCGGCTCGACCGTCCATGTGCTGGACGCATCCCGCGCCGTCGGCGTGGCCTCGAACCTGTTGAGCGACACCCTGCGCGACAACTATGTCGCCCAGGTCGCCAACGACTACACCGAAATCCGCGACAAGCACGCCGGACGCAACCGGACCGACAATCAGGCCGCCGTCGCCGACGCCCGCGCCAACGGGTTCAAGGGCGAATGGTCATCCTATGCCCCGCCCGCGCCGACCTTCACCGGGTTGAAGGTGTTCGAAGACTACGACCTGGCGGAGTTGACCACGCGCATCGACTGGACGCCGTTCTTCCGCACCTGGGAATTGGCCGGAACCTATCCGGCGATCTTGGACGATGCCAAGGTCGGCGAAGCGGCGCGCAGCCTGAAGGCCGATGCCGACGCGATGCTGCAAAAGATCATCGGCGAAAAATGGCTGACCGCCCGCGCGGTGGTCGGCTTCTTCCCGGCCAACAGCGTCGGCGACGACGTCGAAATCTATGGCGACGACGACCGGAAGCAGGTCGTGACGACGCTCAATTTCCTAAGACAACAGATGAAGAAGGACGCGGGGCGGCCCAATTTCTGCCTCGCCGACTTCATCGCGCCCAAGGCCAGCGGCACGTCAGACTATATCGGGGGTTTTGCCGTGACCGCTGGCCTTGGCATCGAAAAGAAGCTGGCCGAATTCAAGGCCCAGCACGACGACTATTCCGACATCATGCTGAAGGCCCTGGCCGACCGTTTGGCCGAAGCCTTCGCCGAGCGCATGCATGAGCGGGTCCGTCGCGAATTCTGGGGCTATGCCCAGGACGAAACCCTGTCCAACGACGAGCTGATCCACGAGAAATACACCGGCATCCGCCCCGCCCCCGGCTATCCCGCCTGCCCGGACCATACGGAAAAGCGCAAGCTGTTCGACCTGTTGCAGGCCGAAAGCAATGCCGGGGTGGAGTTGACCGACAGCTTCGCCATGCTGCCGGCCTCCAGCGTCTCGGGGTTCTATTTCTCGCACCCGGACAGCCAGTACTTCGGCATCGGGCGGATTTCCAAGGATCAGGTCGAGGACTATGCCCAACGCAAGGGCCAGGACCTGGAAACCACGGAACGCTGGCTGGCGCCGAACCTGGCTTACGAACGCTCATAAGGGCTGCTGAAACGACGTTTCAGCGGCTTGGAATTCGGGGGCCGCTGGCGCATCATGTCGCCATGATTCGCCCGCCCCTTCGCCCCCGATCCCGCCCCTTCGGCGCTAACCTGCCGTGAGCACGGCAGGGGTCCCTTATCCGCAATTGCGCGACGTCCCGGCCCTGGTGGCCGGGCTGCGCCATTGCGCCTGGCTGTCGCCGGACGGCGAGATCGACAGCCCGACACCCGCCGAAGCCGCACGCCGGGTGCGCAGCCAATCCGGCCCGATCATGGTCTGCCATGCCAAGGCCACGGCCAGGCGCCTGAACCTGCAGGGCCTGCCCGCCCTGGACCTGTTGGAATTGTTCGCGTTCTGCCGCCCGGCGCAATTCTGTCTGCCGACGGCGCGGGGCTTGGCCGAAGCCCTGAACCTTCCATTGCCGTCTAACCACGAATCCGAGGCCGAGACCCTGATGCTCGCCGCCTATCGCCTGCTGACCGAACTGCGCGAGGAAGCACGCGGCGACAGCGCCGCCATCGCCTGGGCCATGGGTCGGGGCGGCTGGCCATGGGCCGCATCCGTACTGGCCGCACTGGGGGCCAGGGAAGAGCCTCATTCGTCGTCGGCGCGGCGCGGCCTGCGTATCTGGGAGCGCCTGCCCGAATGGGAAGACGAAGCCCCGCCCCCGCCGCCCGGCAACCAAGCCGTCAGCGCGACCGAGGCCCGGGCGCAACTGGCGCAACTGCTGGGGCGCGGGTCGGAGCAACGGCCGCAACAATCGGATTACGCCGCCGGGGCTGCGGCGGCGTTCCTGCCGCGTGACCGGGCGAGCGAGCCGCGCTTCGTCCTTGCCGAGGCCGGGACCGGCGTCGGCAAGACCCTGGGCTATATCGCGCCGGCCAGCGTCTGGGCCGCGAAGAATCAGGGCACGGTGTGGATTTCGACCTTTACCCGTAACCTGCAACGCCAGCTCGACGCCGAATTGGACCGGCTCTATCCCGACGCCGTGGAGAAAGAACGCAAGGTCGTCGTCCGCAAGGGGCGGGAAAACTATTTCTGCATCCTCAACTACGAAGAAGCCCTGAACCGCGCCATGCAGATGCCGGGCCGCGATTCCATCGCCCTGGGCCTGTTGGCGCGCTGGGCGATGGCGACCCGCGACGGCGACATGGTCGGCGGCGATTTCCCGGCTTGGCTGGCCGACTTGCTGGGGGCCGGGCTGACCACGGACTTGACCGACACCCGGGGCGAATGCGTCTACGCCGCCTGCGCCCATTACGGAAAATGCTTCATTGAACGCTCGCAGCGGCGCGCCAAGCACGCCGAGATCGTCGTCGCCAACCATGCCCTGGTGATGATCCAGGCGGCCATGGGGGGCATAGGGTCTGACGACGGCATGGGCCTGCCGCTGCGCTATGTGTTCGACGAAGGCCACCACCTGTTCAGCGCCGCCGACGGCGCCTTTTCCGCCAACCTGTCCGGGTTCGAGACGGCGGACCTGCGGCGCTGGCTGGTCGGCGCGGAAGAAGGACAGCGTTCGCGCTCCCGCGGCCTGCGCGCCCGGATCGAGGAAATGATCGCCGACGACGACAAGGCCCAGGAAGCGCTCGACGATGTCCTGGCCGCCGCCCGCGCCCTGCCCGGCCCGGCATGGCGGCAACGGATCGAGGGCGCGCCGCGCGGCCCGGCCGAGGACTTCCTGGCCCGCCTGCGGACCCAGGTCCTGGCCCGCTCGGAAGATCAGGACGCGGGCTATTCCCTGGAGTGCGAGCCGCATCCGACGCCGGAAGGGTTGCTCGCCGCCGCCGGCGCGTTGGAAGCCGCCCTTGCCAAATTGGGCAAGCCCATGGGCGAGTTGATCCAGCGCCTGGCCGGAAAGCTCGACGACGAAGCCGACAGCATGGAGACCAAGGAGCGCAACCGGGTCGAAGCGGTAATCCGCTCGCTGGAGCGGCGAGGCCTGACCCAGATCGCCGCCTGGCGCGACATGCTGAAGGCCCTGGCCAAAGGCGAAACGCCTGAGACCTTCGTCGATTGGTTCGCCCTGGAGCGGGTCGGCGGGCGCGAGATCGACGTCTCGTTCCATCGTCATTACGTCGATCCGACCGTACCCTTCGCCCGCGACGTGGCAGGGGAAGCCCACGGCATTCTGGTGACCTCGGCGACGCTGCGCGACATCACCAACGACGACCGCGACCCGGACGGCGACGGCTGGCCCCAGGCCTCGGCCCGCACCGGCGCCGTCCATATGGCCCGGCCCGCCGTGCATGTGGCCGTGCCCTCGCCGTTCGACTACGGCAAGCAGACCCGTGTGCTGGTGGTCGGGGACGTCAACCGCAATTCCGCCGATCAAGTCGCGGCGGCCTACCGCGAATTGTTCCTGGCGTCGGGCGGCGGGGGGCTCGGTCTGTTCACCGCCATCAACCGCCTGCGCGCCGTTCATCAGCGCATCGCCGGGCCGCTCGAAGACCGGGACATTCCCCTTTACGCCCAGCATGTCGACGCCCTGGACACCGGCACGCTGATCGACATTTTCCGGGCCGAGGAAGATGCCTGCCTGTTGGGCACCGATGCGGTGCGCGACGGGGTCGACGTGCCGGGCCGCTCGCTACGCCTGATCGTATTCGACCGCGTCCCCTGGCCGCGCCCGGATATCCTGCACAAGGCCCGGCGCAATGCCTTCGGCGGGCGCGATTACGACGAGGCCCTAACCCGATTGAAGCTGAAACAGGCGTTCGGGCGGCTGATCCGCCGGGCCGGGGACCGGGGCGTTTTCGTCATGCTGGACCGCGCCTTGCCGACCCGATTGGCCGCGGCCTTTCCGGAAGCGGTGGAGATACAACGCCTGGGCCTGAGCGAAGCCGTCGCCCAGGTGAAGACGTTTTTCGCGGATACGCCCGACGACGCCTAAGGCAACAGAGAATCCGCGACCTGCGGCAGGGCGAAGAACGCACCGATGGTGATGACCGCGAACAAGGTCGAGAACAGCGTCCCCGACGAGGTGCGGCGGATATAGACATCCTGCTGCTGGGCCAGAACGAAGCAGCTCGCCCCCGTCGGCAGCGCCGCCAGCATGACAAGGACGATCAGCCAGTCGGCCCGCACATCGAACACATAGGCGCCCAGGACCCAGGTCACCGCCGGATGGATCAGAAGCTTGATGACGACCATCACCGAGACCTCGCCCATGCCTTCGGAGATCGGCTTACCGACCAGGAACAGGCCCAGTGCGAACAACGCCCCCGGCCCCGCCGCCGCCCCCAGCACGGAGGCGTAAGTGTCGACCGGCACCGGCAGCTTCAGGCCGCTGAGCGACCAAACCATGCCGAGCGCGCAACCGATGAACAGCGGACTTTTCAGCAGCCCCCAGATGGAATCGACGAACACATGGGCCAGCCGCCGCCCGGTGCCCTTGCTTTTCCCGGCGACGATCAGAACCTCGGTCACGGCGATGAATACTACCGTCTGAAAGACCGTGGCGATGGCCGCCGGCAGGGCCGCGTCGGGCCCGAACGCGACGATGGCAAGCGGGATGCCCATGTAGCCCGTGTTGGCGAAGACCGAGACCATGGCGAACAGGGACGATTGCGGCATCTCGTTCTTGAACACGAACTGGGACAGGAAATAGGCGCCCACGAAGGTCACGGCATTGCCGCCCAGATAGGCCAGGATGAAGGGCGCGTCGAAGATGGTCGAGGCATCGACCCGCGCCATCGAATGCCCCAACAGAACCGGCAGCGCGACGTAATAGACGAAGCGGTTCAAGGCATCGGTCGAGGACGCGCCCATGACGCCGACGCGCCCGGCCAAGTATCCGGTCAGGATGATGGCGAACACAGGCAGGACGACGTTCAGGATGGGTTCCATGGCGGCTCCGGCGGCATAAGATTTGTGAGGCATCAGGGCTTGACCGTCGAACGGCCACCCACCCATAACGGATGCACCAATATTTATAAAGCGGAGAGCATCTAATGACCAACCTCGCTGAGTCCAATTTGGCGGGAACAACGATCGGCTTCATCGGGCTGGGCCTGATGGGAAAACCCATGGCGCGGAATCTTGCCGCCGCCGGGGCCAAGCTGGTCGTCAACAACCGGTCCCAGGGCGTGATCGAGGAACTGGCCAAGGAAGGCATGACCCCGGCCGCGACCCCGCGCGAGGCGGCGGAGAAATCCGACATCGTGATCTGCATGCTGCCGGACACGCCGACGTTGGAGAAAATCCTGACCGGGCCGGACGGCGTATTCGCCGCCCCGATCCAGGGCAAGCTGGTGATCGACATGGGCACCTCGAAACTGTTGGCGACGCGCGCCTTGGCCGCCAAGGCGCTGGAGCTTGGCGCCGAATATCTGGACGCCCCGGTGTCCGGCGGCACGGTCGGCGCCGAGGCCGGAAACCTGACGATCATGGCCGGCGGGTCGGACGAAGCGTTCGCCCGCGCCGAACCGCTGCTGCAGGTAATGGGCGCCAAGATTACCCATGTCGGCGCGACCGGGGCCGGACAGGTCGCCAAGGCCGCCAATCAGGTCATTGTCGGATTGAACATCGGCGCCGTGGCCGAGGCCCTGTCCCTGGCCCAGGCGGCGGGCGTCGACCCCGGCAAGGTCCGCGAAGCCCTGGGCGGCGGGTTCGCCGATAGCCGCATTCTGGAGCTTCACGGCCTGCGTATGGTCGAGGGCAAATTCACCCCCGGCGCGCGATGCCCGATCCAACGCAAGGACATGGATCAGGCGATGGAATTGGCCGACCATCTGGGGATCGAGCTTCCGGCGACGTCGCTCAGCCGCGATTTGTACGATCGTGTAATCGACGCCGGGGACGGCGACCTGGATCATTCGGGCCTGATCCGCGCCATCCGCCCCGATTGGCCGGTGAATGAACGATAAGCGTGAACGAACGGCGAGGACCTAAACGGCTTTTCGCGCCATGTCCGCCGCGGCGACCGGCAAGGTGAATGTCACTTTGGTGCCTTCGCCGGGCGCGCTGTCGATGTGGATATGACCACCCTGGATCTCCACCAGCGAACGGGTGATCGACAAGCCCAGGCCCCAGCCTTTGTCCGTGGTGAACGGATTCTGGCGACGCTTGGTGAAGGGCTCCAACAGGCGGTCAATCAATTCGGGCGGAATGCCCGGGCCGTTGTCGGCCACCGAAACCTCGACCATCCCATCCGCCTGCACGGCGCTGACCGTGATTGCGCCTGACGGCGGTGTGAACTTGATCGCATTGACCAGCAAATTGAAGAACACCTGCTTGACCGCCCGAACATCCGCCCAGATCGGCGGGATGTCGTCGGGAATATCGAGAGTGACCGAGAGGTCTTTTTGATATGCACGGTCGCGGGCGGCATCGGTGCATTCCGTCGCCAAGACCTTCAAACAGGTCTCCTCGGGCTCATGATGAGACGCGCCTGCCTCGATCGCGGAAATATCCAAAAGGTCTTCGACCAACGACAACAGATACGTCGCGCTGGAATGGATGTCTTTGGCGTACTCGCGGTACTTTCCCGCACCGGGCGGGCCGAAATATTGCTGATGCAGAATGTCGGAAAACCCGATGATCGCGTTCAACGGCGTGCGCAGCTCGTGGCTCATCGTGGCCAGGAATTGCGTCTTCGCCAAGTTGGCGTCTTCGGCCAGGGCCAAGGCGGCGCGCAATTCCTGCTGCACCGATTTTTCCTTGGTGATGTCGACCATGATCGTCAGCAGCACGTTGTCGTGACCTTCGCCGACAGCCATGGGAATCTTGAAGGTTCTGAGATGTCGTTCACCCGTCGCCGGAAAGTTTCGGACGAGTTCTTCGACACTGCGTCTACCGGAATTCACCACATCCCGATCCACGGCTGTCACGGCAGGGACGCCGGCATCCGGAAAAATGTCGGCCCGCGTCTTTCCGACCAACGCATCCGTGGTCGAACCGACCCAGGCCGCGTAGGTCGGATTGGCGACCAGGATCCGGCCTTGCTTGTCCTTCAGGGTCATACCATCGGGCAAACTATCGATAATCGATTGAAGCTGCGCTTCGCTGATGGCCAGGGCTTTACGGGTGGAGATCCGATCATCGACATACGCCAGGATCATCCCCAGGACCATCGTCGCCGGGGTGAAGGTGACGGCGAACGGTAGGCCGATCGTGTTCAAAACCTTTTCCGCAATAGGAGCAGGCAGTTGGGTGAATATCCCAAGAACCGTGACATGCACGACGAAGCCGAACAACAGCAACGACCACCATTTGAGTGGAACCCGTCCCGACCGCCAAAGCGCGCGGAAACCGACGCCAAGGGTTGCACAGGCAATCACCACCGCGACCCCGGTCGGCGCGCCGACGCCACCGAGATAAATGCGATATCCGGCGGAAATCACACCCGCGATCAGCGCGCAGACAGGCCCGCCGAACACGCCTGACAGACTAATGATCACGGACCGTGGATCAAAGATAACACCGGGCGCGACCGTGATCGGGGCCAGCATGCCGACGACACAGACCGTTCCGAACAACACGCCGGACAATACTTTCCCGGTGCTTTCTTCGTTCGGCCATTTCTCCGCGATAAATGCGTAAAGCAGGCAAAGCGACAAAAGCAGCGAAGATGCTTTGGCGAGTTCCGCGACGATCATGTGCTCAGACTACTCTAAAGAATCGCGAATAATAACCAGACCAAAAGTGCAGGTTATCTTATGTAGCCCCGGGGACCATACCCACCTGCCCTGCAGGTTATGCAGGATGGCGCGGCGCACTCAGAAAATGGGTATCGGCACCCGAGATCCGCTCGGTATGACGGACATTCGCCGGAACCTCGATCGACCCGCCGGCGGGACAAGGATGCGTTTCGACCTTCCCGTCGACCTCTAATTCCAGGGTCATTTCTCCGTCGATGATATAGACGAAAAGGTCGAACGGATGCGTGTGCCATTCGTTGAAACGGCCGCTCAGCCATGTCAGTTCATTTGGCTTGTCGTAGCCCTGATCTGTCGCAATACGGCGAAAATCGTCTTCGGTCATGGCCGTCTCCGAGCCGGTTTTTGATGAATTCAATCCGATTATCCACCGCCGCCAAGCCGAGGTTCAAGCTCACTTTGCAGGCGATTATGTGGCTAATTTTTTAGCAATGCCAAATTTCAGCTTAATTTTTATTCATTTTTGCACAGAGTTTCCCGTCCACTGCAGGCCGGGAGGAAATCATAAATAGCTGGCACTAAATGAGAATCCGCCTCGAAGGGCTCTTGGCACGGGACTTGCTTTTTGCAATTGCGAAGTGCGGGCCTAAAGACCCGCCATCGCCTTTGATGAACAACAACCGAGGCACCAAGAAACGACGATGCGTGTAATGCTGATCACCGATATTCCCGACGCGCTGGACGCCATCAAGGCCCACGCCCTGGGAACGAATGGTTCGGCGCATGAGGTCGTTGCCCTCGCTGCGCCCAACGAAACCCTCACCGACAAGGCCCGCGACGCCGCCCCCGACGTTTTGGTCGTGCATGTCGCCGCGCCCGGTGAATATCCCTTCACCGAACTACAATCCCTGAGCGAGACGGCCCCAATGCCGATCATGTTCCTGGCCGACGACGAGCGCCCGGAACTGATGGCCGAGGCCTCGCGCGCCGGGGTTAACGCCTATCTGCCGGTCGAAGCGGGTCTTAAATCCTTCCCGACCCTGGCCGAATGGACGCGTGCCCAATTCCTGACCATCCGCGAATTGAAGAAGCGGCTGAAGGAAAAGGAAGACAAGTTGGCCGACCGCATCACCATCGAGCGGGCCAAGGGCATCGTCATGAAGCTGAAGGGCTTGGAAGAAGACACCGCCTATCACGAGATCCGCAAGCTGGCCATGAAACGGTCGCAGCCGATGCGCGTGGTGGCGGAACAGATCATCGATACGGAAAGCCTGGTGATGTGCAAGGGCTGAGGCCCGGGAAAGCGCACAGGCTATAGAATTCTAAGTCCATCTCCTCCCAAGACGGACTTAGTGAAGGCGGCGGGTCGGTATCGACAGCCACTCTCCTCGGGACCCGCCGCCTTCCATTTTTCATTTCCGGCCATCTTTCATTTCCGGATAAGAAATTCAGACGTGTCAGGTCACGCTGCGCCCATCGGCAGGGCCGCGATGTCGGCGGCATCGACCTGGGCCATCGGCTTGGCGATCTTCCAGGTTTGGCTGTCCTTGGCCGCCCCCATGACCGCGATCACGGTCTCGACATCGGGGCAGCCGTCCTCATGACATCGCAGTTCGGACACCATCAAAGTGGCCTCGTCACCGAGCCCCATGCGCCCCCGCACCAAGTCCTTGATCCGCTGGGCGCTGCCGTCCGGCTTGGCCCGGGATAAACCGAGAATATCGTCCATGATGTTCTCCGCTCTAAAAAGGTTTGGACCGGGTGCGACATCCGCGCCCGGTCCGAAAATTACGACAGCAACGGCTGCGCGATCCGCATCACTGCGACCGCGCCCGATTCATCGGCCGCAACCAGGGTCGAGCCATCGGCTGTCCAGGCCAGCGCCGTGACCGCGTGGCCGCTCGACGGCCGGGCGATCATCGCCGTTTCCTGTTCGACCGTGCCGATCAGAACCGTGCCGTCGGAATAGCCACCGGCAACCACACGGTCGGTCGGATGGGCCGCGACATGGCGGACGACGCCGTCATAGACGTAGCCGAATTCCAGCGGCGGCTTGCCCGACGGGCCCTTGCCGGAACAATCCCAAGACGTCACCGTATCGGCGCCCGAGGCGGCGATGTATTGGCCATCAGCGGTCCAGGCCAGCGAGCGGATCTTGGACGGATAGCCCGACATCCGCATGCCGGTCTTGTCCTTCCATCGCCAGCAATGCATTTCCTTATCCTGCATGGCGGTGACGATGAATTTACCGTTGGGCGACCAGGAAACCGCCGTGTGCGAGCCGTGCCATTCCAATAGGACCGGCTTCTGGTTCGCATCGGTCAGGGTATAGACGGTGACCCCATTGTAATGAGCGGCGGCAATGCGGGTGCCGTCCGGTGAAAAGGACAGGCCGGCCACCGTCGACGGATGATCGTCGGACGTCAGGACCGTTTCGCCTTCGGCATTCAGAACCGTGACGGTCTTGCCCGCGGCGAAAGCCCGCAGCCCCTTGGCCGAATTCACCGCGACCTGACCGACCCAGGGACCGCCTGTATCGGCCAGCTTGGCGACCGTCGCCCCCTTTAGGGACAGCAGTTCCCCGCCGTCGGTGCCAATCAAAACGCCGTCGCCATCGATATCGGCGGTCGCCGCGATCGGCGTCGCGGACAGTTTGGCCAGTTCCGTCGGCTGCGCGCCATCCAGAACCAATCCCAGTCCACGAACCGTCCCGTCGCCATAACCGATAACCGCCCGGGCCTGGGTCGGTTCGATCACGACAAAGGTCGGCTCAACCCCCAAGGCGACGCCTTCGGTCAGGGTCACCGACGGCGATACCATGCGCGCGCCGACGTCGGGGTTGCCTGTGGTCGCCAGCCCCATGGCTGCCGGATCGAACGAAGTCGTGCTCATCCTCATGCTTCCTTCCGTCATGCCGCGACCGTACAAGCCTGAAACGCGGCGTTCAGTTCCGTCGCATCCAGATTGCGGCCGATGAAGACCAGCCGCGACGAGCGCGAATCATTGGCCCAGGGCGCACCCCAGGCGGAATCCATGACCATATGGACGCCCTGGAAGACATAGCGGTTTTCCTGCCCTGAAAGGTTCAGGATCCCCTTGGTCCGCAGCACGTCGACGCCCCGGTCCATGATGAAGCCGCGGATCCAGTTGGAGAACTTCTCCGGCTCGATCGGGCTTTCCGTCGACAGGCTGACCGAGACGATATCCTCGTCGTGTTCGTGGTCGTCTTCTTCGTCCAGCAAGCCGGGCTCGAACTCCAGCACACGGGACAGGTCGAACGCCCCCCGGTTCAGAACGTCGTTGACCGGCACCTGGCTACGCACGGTCTCGATCACCTTGGCCATGCGGTTGAGGCTCGAGATCTTGGCCTTTACGGCGTTCAGCGTCTCGCCTTCGACCAGGTCGGTCTTGTTCAACAGGATGATATCGGCGAAGGCGACCTGTTCGGCCAACTCGTGTTCCTCATCCACGGCATCCAGGAAATGCCGGGCGTCGACCACGGTCACGACGGCGTCCAAGGCGACCTTGGCCTGCACGTCTTCATCCACGAAAAAGGTTTGAACCACCGGCGCCGGATCGGCCAGGCCCGTGGTCTCGATGATCATGCCGTCGAAATCTTCGGCGCGTTTCATCAGCGTTGAAATGATGCGGATCAGATCGCCGCGCACGGTGCAGCAGATGCACCCGTTGTTCATTTCGAAGATTTCTTCGTCGGCGTCGACGACCAGATCGTTGTCGATGCCTTCCTCGCCGAATTCGTTGACGATAACGGCGTATTTCTTACCGTGCTGCTCCGTCAGGATGCGGTTCAGCAGGGTCGTTTTTCCGGCGCCCAGATAACCGGTGATGAGCGTAACGGGCACCTTTGCCTGTTGCATGTGGGTAGCTCTCCCTTGTGCTGGACGGTCCGCCCACCCTTGGGCGGACCGTATCGTCGTTTCATCCTTTGTGGGGGCGGCGCGTTGTCCCGACACGCCGCACCCCGGTTCCGGGTCCGTTCGTTCCCGGCTTACATGGCGCCGAAGATGAGGCCTTCCACGTTTTCAAGGGTCAGGAACATGCCGACGCCGGCAACCACGGCACCGCTCAAGCGGGCTTCGATGGCGGTCGACTCGGTGGCCTTCCAGACCTTCAGGGCAACCGTGCCGGCGGCGATAGCCATGGCGTACTGGGTCACGCCCAGGCCGATCAGATAGCCGACCAGGACCTGCGCGCCCATGGCGGCTTCCTGCTGCGCCATCGAGTCACCGAAGGCCGATCCGTGGAACAAGCCGAACGCGGCGAAGATCGCCATCGCCGGAACCAGGCTCAACGCCCGGCCGGAAATCACGACCGCACCCAAAGCCAACAGCGAGAAGCCGATGACGATTTCCTTGGCCGGCAGACCGACACCCATCGTCATCATCAGGCAACCAGCCAGCATCGCAACGATATAGGCCGCCGGCGCGGTGAAGCGATGACCGGTGTACAGCGCCGCGATCCCCATCAGCAGCACGAAGAACAGATGATCAAAGCCCAGCAGCGGGTGGCCGACACCGGACAACACGCCGTGAGCGAAGGTGGTCATCGGGGCGCCGTTCAGGGGGTGGTGGGCAAGCGCCGGGTCGGCGGCCACGGCGGCCACGGTGCCAACGGCCAGCGCGGGAAGCACTTTGGTGAGTTTGCGAGCGTTCATTTTAGATACCTCTCTGTCTCAATGAGTTTATGTGCCGGCCCACCGCCTTTGATGGCGCCCCGGCGATTGTCCTTAGTAAACCTTGTAGGGCAGGAACTTGCCGTTCAGGGTGATGACCACGCGGTCGCCCTTGGGGTCGGCCTTGCGGTCGATGTCCATGCTGAAATCGATCGCCGACATGATGCCGTCGCCGAATTCTTCTTCGATCAGGGCCTTGAAGGTGGTGCCGTAGACCTGGACCAATTCGTACAGACGATAGATCAACGGATCGGTCGGCACCGGGTTGTCCAGCGAGCCGCGCGACGGCACGGTCATCAGCATGGCGATTTCTTCTTCCGACAGGTTCAGGCCCATGGCGTTGGCCGCGGCCGTCGCCTGTTCCTTGGTCATGGACATCTGGCCCAACAGGGCGGCGGTCACCCATTCCTTGGACAGGCCGACCTTTTCGGCCACGTCGGCCCACTTGATGTCTTTCATGATCTTGTGGGTGACGATTTTTTCGGTCAATTCGGCGCGAGTCATAAAAAGTGTCTCCTTCGTTGATGACGTATGCGAATTGTGGGTCAAGCCTGAGCGCGCAATGCGCCCGGGCCGGTTTCGTCCGCGCCGTCCATTGCCGCGGCAGGACGGACGACGGGCGGGTTCCGTGGGTCGTAGTTCGGCGACGCCAGCTCTTCCTTGAAGCTGACGGAGCGATTGACCAGGAATTCAATCAGGTGGTTGCGCACCGGGTAGTAATTTGCGTGGGTGTGCATGTTGTTGCGGGTGCGCTCACGCGGTAGGGTGTTCTCCACGATCTCGCAAACGCGGGCGTCCGGACCGTTGGTCATCAGCACGATCTTATCGGCCAGCAGGATGGCCTCATCGATGTCGTGGGTGATCATGAACACGGTCTGCTTGGTTTCCATGCAGATGTTCAGTAGCTCGTCCTGAAGCGAGCCGCGGGTCAGCGCGTCCAGCGCCGAGAACGGTTCGTCCAGCAGCATGATCTGCGGTTCGATCGCCATGGCGCGGGCGATGCCGACGCGCTGTTTCATGCCGCCCGACAACTGCGACGGCTTTTTGTTTTCCGAACCGGTCAGATGCACCAGGTCGATGAACTTCTGACAATGCGCATACAGGTCCTTCTTCGGCATGCGCGGCCATTTCGAGGTCACGGCAAAGGCGATGTTGCCCATCACCGTCATCCACGGCATCAACGCATGGCTTTGAAACACCACGGCGCGGTCGAGCGACGTACCGGTGACTTCCTGGCCCGAGACAATGACGTTTCCGGCGCTGGCCGTGGCGAGGCCCGCAAGGATGTTCAACAGCGTCGTCTTGCCGCAGCCGGAATGGCCGATCAGGCAGACGAACTCGCCGGGATCGACGGAGAACCACAGGTCGTCGAAGACGGTGGTTTCGCCCGACCCGTCCGGAGACGGAAAACGCTGAGCCAGGCCTTCGACGCTGATGCGGGGCTGAATTTTTGTCGTGCTCTCGGTCATCTATAAGTGCTCCGTTGCTTGTCTTATTCGGCGTAGGTGACGAGACGCGTCAGGTAGGACAGAACCATGTCCAACAGCATGCCGATGACCCCGATGAAGAAGATCGATGCGATCACGTTGGTGATCGACAGGTTGTTCCATTCGTTCCACACGAAGTAGCCGATGCCCGTACCGCCCACGAGCATTTCGGCGGCGACGATCACCAGCCAGGCGATGCCGATCGAAATCCGCATGCCGGTCAGGATCGTCGGCGCGGCGGCGGGAAGAATGACGCGGAAGGCGGTGCGCAGATGGCCGACCTCGAGCGTCTTGGCGACGTTCAGCCATTCCTTGCGCACACTGGCGACACCGAAGGCGGTATTGGCCAGCATCGGCCAGACCGAGCAGATGAAGATCACGAACACGGACGAAATCACCGAGTCCTTGATCGTGTAGAGCGCCAGCGGCATCCAGGCCAGCGGCGAGACCGGCTTCATAATCTGAATGAACGGGTCCAGCGCTTTATAGAACAGCGGCGACATCCCGATCAGAAAACCCAACGGAATAGCGATCACCACGGCGAAGCCGAAGCCGATCAGCACGCGCAGGATCGAATACCCCAATTGAATACCGATGCCCTTGTCGTTGGGTCCGGCGTCATAGAACGGATTCAGGACATGTTCCCAAATCTGTTTGGCCACCTCGAGGGGCCCCGGCATCGCCGAGGCCCCCTTGGCAGTAGCCCCCATCAAGGCGGCGTAAGCGGGGTCCATGCCCTCGGCCGAACCCGTGCCGGCAGGCAGCAGAAGTTGCCAGAGCCCCGCGAAGGCGAACAACAGCGCGATCGACAGGATGATGGCACGGGATTGCAGTGACATGGACTTCATAGATCCCTCTTACGTTCTCTTGATGGCAAAGGACTCGACGTATTCTTCCGGCTTCGTCGGATCGAACGTCTTGCCCATGATGGTGTAGTTTTCGTAGGTCGTTTTCGGCGGCGTGCCGTACGGCCCGGTCAGTTTCATCTCGCTCATCAGCTTCTGAGCATCGGTGGCGAGATAGACCTCTTCGGCGACCTTCTTGTAGTCGACGTCGCCCTTGACGTAGCCCCACCGCTTCATCTGCGACAGGATCCACACGGCCATGGAATGCCACGGGAACGGGTCGAAATCGATCCGGTCCGGGACCTTCTTGACGTTGCCGAGGCCGTCCGCGTACGTGCCGACAAGCACCTGCTCCAGAACCGTGACCGGCTGGTTGAGGTAGTTCTTCGGCGAGATCGCCTTGGAGATCTCCTTGCGGTTGGATTTGACCGACGCGAAGTCGGTGGCATCCAGGATCGACTTCCACAACGCCAGGAAGGTGTTGGGGTTTTCGTCGATGAAGGCCTTGGAGGCAGCGAAGGCGCAGCAGGGGTGCTTTTCCCAGATGTCCTTCGTCAGCTTGTGGATGAAGCCGACGCCGTCATAGACCGCGCGCTGGTTGAACGGGTCGGGCGAAAGATAGCCGTCGACGTTATCGGCACGCAGGTTGGCGACCATTTCTGGCGGCGGCAGAACACGGATTTGGATGTCTTTATCCGGGTCCAGACCATGCTCGGCCACGTAGTAACGCAGCAGGAAGTTGTGCATGGAGTATTCGAACGGAACGGCGAACTTGAAGCCTTTCCACATTTTCGGATCGTTCTTGTCCTTGTGCTTCATGGACAGAACGATGGCCTGGCCGTTGATGTTTTCCACCGCGGGCATGGTCCAAGGCGTCTGGGTCGACCCGGCACCCATGGAGATCGCGAGCGGCATCGGGGTGAGCATGTGCGCCGCGTCGTATTCGCCGGAAAGCGATTTGTCGCGGGACACGGCCCAACCGGCCGTCTTGATCACGGAAACGTCCAGGCCGTACTTCTTATAGAAGCCCATGGGGTGAGCCATGATGATCGGCGTGGCGCAGGTGATCGGCACGAAGCCGACGTTCAGCTTGGTCTTTTCAAGCTTGCCCCCGGCCGAGGCCATTTCCACGGCCATGGCCTTGGCTTCCTCGAGCGGGAACATGGAAGCGATGGCGGCATAAGCCGTCCCCGCGCCCACGGCCTTGAGGAATCCACGACGCGCCATGTCGGTGCCGAACAGGCCCTGCATGACGGCCGATTCCACGGCGCGCGCCATGGTGCCTTCCAGGTCCGAAGCCTCGGGCTCAGCTTCCAGGTCGGCGGCTTGCTTCTGATGGGCCTGAACGGCGCGCATCATGTCGCCCTGGCCATTGGCTTCGGCGGCCTGACGCATGGAAACGCAAGCGGCTTCCTGACAGTCCGGATCGAAGCAATTGGCAGCGCTGTGGCCGGAACCGGCCGCCGAGGTGGCTTCCGCCCCATCGACGTCTTCGCACTGGAACCGCGAGGCATCCTTACCCTTCGCGGCGGCCATGGCCATGTTGTGCTCGATGATGGAACGGTGCTGGCCACAGGGACAGCCGTTCCACAAGAGCTTGTCTGCATCAAACGGGTTTGCAAAGGCTCCCATTGATCTACTCCATATAAAAAACGCCCAACGCGGTGGCCGCTCTTCGCGGTCCCGTCGATGGACGTCCTGGTCCTGTCGGGGGCCGTCATCGTCCCCCTTGATGAACCCAGCGGCATCGTCGTCGCCCGGTTCGGTTCTCTAGCGGTCGGGCGTCGTCGTCCGTCCGCTGATTCTTGTTGCCGCCGTCGCACTGCTTCCTTGGTCCAAGGGCGCGCCGGGCGGCGAAACTCACATCACAACTGCATCACCTCGGCCGCCTCGACGACCATTTCGGCGACCGCGACCAGACGCATGCCGCGCTGCATGGCGCGATTGCGCAGCAGGGTGTAGGCGGCGTCTTCGTCCAGGGCGCGTTCGCGCATGATGATGCCCTTGGCCTTTTCGATGATCTTGCGTTCGCGCAAGGCATTGCGCGCTTCGTCCAGTTCTTCGCGCAGGCCGCGGGTGTTGGAGAAATTGGCTTTGGCCAGATCGATGGCCGAACGCACCCGGTTGCCGTTGACGCCGACCACGACGCAGGCGTTGACGCCTACGGCCACGGCCTGATGGATCGCCTCGGTCGAGCCGTCTTCGGTGATCAGCACCGTCGGGCGGCGCTGATCGACCGGCAGATCGCGCAAAGCCGCCAGCAGTTCATCATCGGGTTCGGTTGCGTAAATCATGACCACGTCCGATGTGGTCTGGGCGATGGTTTCGGCGAAACGGCTCATGTCCGTCAGCATCCCGGTCACGCTGTATCCCTGTTCGACCAGCAGGCGCTTCGTCGCCTCGGCGCGCGGACGATCCCGCTCGACCACGAGAACGCTGGTACCGACTGGTGTCATCAATTTGATCTGCATGAACGCGGTTGCCCCGGTTTCCATATCGCGACCGCCGAACGCTTCGGCGGCGTAAAGCTTCAATGTCCGGCCTCGTGCCGGTATTGCAGCCCGTCATGGGGCAGATGGCTTCCGATGCACCGCCCGCCTTTGGGCGCGGAAGACGCCAAGCGCTGACGCGCGAGGCATAACTTGTATTACAAATGCCGTGCCAAACCGGAAACACGGCATAACAAGTTGATATTTATAGATTTTCGAATCAGAGGGGATGGTCAGGCCAAGGACGATCTGCGTATTTTTTAATCGCAGATATCAACACTGATCAAAATTTGATCAGATACCCAACTCCTGAGCGGTCAGGAGGCTTTCCGCCACCTCGACCATGCGCTTGCCTTTGGCCCGGGCCATGTCGCGGATGGCCTCATAGGCCTGAGGTTCGGACATCGACCGCTTGTCCATCAGCACCGATTTGGCACGCTCGATGGTTTTGCGTTCGGCCAGTTGCAGCTCGGCGTCGGTCGCCCGCTGTTCCAGCTCGCGGTAGGATTCGAACCGGGAAATCGCGACCTCGACCACCGGCTGGATGCGTTCGCGGCGCAGGCCGTCGATGATATAGGCGCTGACCCCGGCGCGGATCGCCTGCTTGGTCATTTCCGGATCGCTTTCGTTGACGAACATCGCGATCGGGCGTTTGACCTCGCGCGAGACACGGAACATCTGCTCGACGGTGTCGCGGTTGGGGTTTTCCAGATCAATCAGGATCACATCGGGATCGATGGCCGCGATACGGGGGACAAGATCGGTCATCTCACGCAGGTATTGAACCTGGTGATAACCCGCATCTTCAAGGCCCGCGAGCAGCACTTCAGCACGCTCGGCGCTTTCGTCGATAACCAGAATTTTCAGGCCGACGGCCGACATCTTCCCACTCCAAGCGAAAAGGCGTTGGTCGCAACTCCCTGCTTGGACGTGCCCCCAAATCGTGGACGGTGCATTGTCCGTCCCCTTTTTCATTAGATTGAAACGTTAGAGCCAGATCGGGCGGCTTTCAAGATGGATTCATGCGCGGCCTGTGCATATTCCGCGACACACCCGGTCAATCCGCCTGTTCGCCGCCCATCAGAACCTCGGCCAGGTACTCGGGGCAGACGACAAAGGGAGAATGTCCGCAATCCATGTCCCAGGTCCGCCGCGCCGGCAGGGCATCCAGCATATCGTCCTGTAAACGCGGGGTAATCGTCAGGTCCTGGCGGCAGGACACATAGTCGCGCGGCACCCGCCCGAAGTTCTCCGCCGACAGGCGAAGGGCTTGGCGGAACACGGTCATCGGCTCGGGCCGCAGGTTGGGAAAGACCCAGTCCAAATCCTGTTCCGACGCATCCTGATAAAACGCGTCCCAGACGGTTTCCCGGTCCACGGTCAGGCAGGACACGCCTTCGACATCGATCTTTTGCGCCCGGGCGCGGGTGTCCTCGTCGCGCCGGGCCCAGTCGAGAATACTTTCCCCGTCGGTCGGCATATAGGCCGTCAGATAGACCAAACGGGACAAAGCATCCGGCACGCGCTCGGCGACTTCGGCGATCACCGCACCGGCCATGGAATGGCCGACCAGGGTGACCGGGGCCTCGATCCGGCGCACGGCCTCGGCCACGTGATCGGCATAAAGCGACAGGGACAAGGCGGGCGTCGGCGTCCTATCGGCGCCATGCCCCGGCAGGTCCGGGGCCGCGACACGGGCGCCCCGCGCCGCCAACAGCGGGATCAACCGCTCCCAACACCAGGCCCCATGATAGGCGCCATGGACCAGGACGAAGATGGGCGCGCTCACCCCGCCCGGCCTACAGCGCCACCAGGTCGAAGGCGACGCTGATGCGCGTACCTTCGCCGGTGAACGGAATGGTGCGGTGGAAATAGGCCGAGGGGAACAGGTACATCACCCCTTCCTCCGGCGGGAACAGTTGCAGGCGCGGCTGATGATGCAGCTTGAACTGATCCGGGGCCTGGAAGAATTCGATGAACCCGTTGGTATCGCCCGGGTCCGTGACCTGCTGCGGCAGTTGCGGGTAATAGACGCCGGACAGGAAGCCGGACGGATGGATATGCGGCATCTGATGACCGCCGGCGTTCATCTCGACCGCCCAGACGGTCAGCGAATATTCATCGGACCAGCGCGTGAACAGGGGATGCGGATCGTTGCGATGGCGGCGACGATAGACGCGCGCGGCCTCGCCGATCATATCCTTGAAATGGGTCATCGGCCCCCAGGGCTCGCACACCAAGCTTCCCGTATGGCGGCCCGCGACGGTGGCATGGCTGGGCGGCGACGGCACCAGGGACGGATGGTTCAGGATATGGCGGACCATTTCGCGGTTGAACTCGGCCAACGAATCAAAGCCGTCCGGGGCCATCGGGCGATGCCCCATGATCAGGTTGGGCGGCAAATAGGCCTCGGCCTCGGCGACCTGCCCCATGTCGACCATCGCGATATGGCGATAGGCGAGCATTTCCGGGTCGCCCGGCACCTCGGCCAGACGCGCGTCGCAAACGGTCAGCGCCTCGTCCGGACGGGCGGCCTGCAGCAAGGCGTCGATCAGGTTGACCCGCGCCAAGCGGTGGCCCGGCTGGACGGCCAGGACCGCGCGATAGCCTTCGGCGGCGGCATCCGGCTCGCCCGCGTCCAGCTTCAGGCTTGCCGCCATTTCGTCCAGGTCGGCGGAAGCCGCCCCCTTGGCCCGGGCCTGAAGAATGATGTCGGCGGCTTCGTCCATGCGGCCGTCCTGAATGACCGCCGCGGCCAACCCGGCCCAGACGATGGCTTCGGACGGCAGTCGCTGGGTCAGGGAGCGGAAAGCGGCCTCGGCGGCGGCGCGGTCGCCTTTGTGCATCAGGGCCTGGGCATGGTGCAGGACAAAATCGGCGTTATCGGGAAAGCGCGCCATGCAGTCTTCTAGGAACGGCACCACGACCTCGTAATGCTCGGTCCCCATCATCGCCTGGGCCAGATTCTCCCAGGCCGCTTCCCAACCGGGATTGGCCTCGCAGGCGGCACGCAGATGTTCGATCGCATCGGTCCATTGATGGCGGCGCAGGTACAAACTGCCAAGGTTGTAGTGAACCGCGGGAGACGCCGGATGCAGACCGAGCGACCGGCGATAGGCATGCAGCGCCACCCGCGACACGCCTAGGCGTTCCGCCGCATGGCCCATCATCGCCCATTGCGTGGCGTCCAGGGCCTGGCGCGCATCGAGGCGGGAAAACAATTCCAGCGCCAAACCATCCGCCCCGGCCTGATAGGCCGCCGCCCCGCCCACGGCCAAGACCTGCGGATCGGCGCGGCCCGTGGTCGCGGCCTGATAAGCGGCCTGGGCCGCATCGGCCTGTCGGCCAGCCTTGATCATCGCCTGGATATCGTCGGCGACATTGTTGATCGTCATGCGTTGAAATCCGACCTGCATGTTTCCTGTCTCCGGAACCTAGCAAACTTCGACACCGCGCCCTATAGCCGAGACAGCCGCCCTTGCCCTTGATCAGGATCAACGCCCGGAAATCGGGGCATGGAGGTCGGACAAAAGAAAAGGGCCGCACCCGAAGGTACGGCCCTTTCCGAAAGGCTTGCGGAATAACGCTTGGGCGTTCTTCGCGCAAACATCCGGTGCGCTGCCGGGGACCAGCCCCGGCACCACATGATGTTTGCGACTTAGAAGCCCATGCCGCCCATGCCGCCCATGTCGGGCATGCCGCCACCGGCGGGCATCGGGTCTTTCTTTTCCGGCTTTTCAGCGATCATGGCTTCGGTCGTGATCAGCAGACCGGAGACCGAGGCCGCATCCTGCAGGGCGGTACGCACGACCTTGGTCGGGTCGATGATACCGGCCTTCAGCATGTCGACATACTGACCGGACTGAGCGTTGAAGCCCTGGGTCTTGGTCTTGCCTTCGAGCAGCTTGCCGGAAACCACGGCACCGTCGAAACCAGCGTTTTCGGCGATCTGACGCAGCGGCGCCTGCAGGGCGCGGCGAACGATCTCGATGCCGACTTTCTGGTCGTCGTTTTCGGGGTTCAGCTTCTTCAGGGCGTTGACGGCATACAGCAGAGCCGTGCCACCGCCCGGAACGACGCCTTCCTCAACCGCGGCGCGGGTGGCGTGCAGGGCGTCGTCGACGCGGTCACGCTTTTCCTTAACCTCGACTTCGGTGGCACCGCCGACGTTGATGACGGCCACGCCGCCGGCCAACTTGGCCAGACGTTCCTGCAGCTTTTCACGGTCGTAGTCCGAAGAGGTTTCTTCGATCTGCGCGCGGATCTGGCTGCAACGGGCTTCGATGTCTTTCTTCTTGCCGGCGCCGTCGACGATGGTGGTGTCGTCTTTGGTGATGGCGACCTTCTTGGCCGTACCCAGCATTTCCAGGCCGACGTTTTCCAGCTTGATGCCCAGATCTTCGGAGATCACCTGACCGTTGGTCAGGATGGCGATGTCTTCAAGCATGGCTTTGCGGCGATCGCCAAAGCCCGGGGCTTTGACGGCGGCAACCTTCAGGCCGCCACGCAGCTTGTTGACCACCAGGGTGGCCAGCGCTTCGCCTTCGATGTCTTCAGCGATGATCAGCAGCGGCTTGGAGGACTGAACGACGGACTCCAGAACCGGCAGCAGCGGCTGCAGCGAGGACAGCTTCTTCTCGTGGATGAGAATGTAGGGGCTGTCCATTTCGCAGGTCATCTTGTCGGCGTTGGTGATGAAGTACGGCGAGGTGTAACCCCGGTCGAACTGCATGCCTTCAACGACGGTGACGTCGGTTTCCAGGCCTTTGGCTTCTTCGACTTCGATGACGCCTTCGTTGCCGACTTTCTGCATGGCTTCGGCGATCATCTTGCCGATGGCGCTGTCGCCGTTGGCGGAAATGGTGCCGACCTGGGCGATTTCTTCCGAGGTCTTGACCTTCTTGGAGGCGGACTTGACGTCGGCGACGACGGCTTCAACAGCCATGTCGATGCCGCGCTTCAGGTCCATCGGGTTCATGCCGGCGGCAACGGCCTTGACGCCTTCGCGAACGATGGACTGGGCCAGAACCGTGGCGGTGGTGGTGCCGTCACCGGCTTCGTCGTTGGTCTTGGAAGCAACTTCCTTGACCATCTGGGCGCCCATGTTTTCGAACTTGTCGGTCAGTTCGATTTCCTTGGCGACGCTGACGCCGTCCTTGGTGATGCGCGGCGCGCCAAAGGCCTTGTCGATAACGACGTTGCGGCCCTTCGGACCGAGGGTCACCTTGACCGCGTTGGCCAGGGTGTCGACACCCTTCAACATGCGGTCACGGGCGTCGGTCGAAAACTTAACTTCCTTAGCAGCCATAATACCTAATCCTCTATGTGCAATCTGTTTCGGTTACCTTGCGGGTAGCGATCGAACCGGCGTTAGCCGATGATGCCCAGCAGGTCCGATTCCTTCATGATGATCAGCTCGTCGCCGTCGATCGTCACTTCCGTGCCCGACCACTTGCCGAACAGGACCTTGTCGCCCTTTTTCACGTCCAGCGGCGTAACGGAGCCGTCTTCGTTGCGGGTGCCGGAACCGACGGCAACGATCTTGCCTTCCATCGGCTTTTCCTTGGCGGTATCGGGGATGATGATCCCACCCTTGGTTTTATCGTCCTGCGCGATACGCTTGACCAGAACCCGGTCGTGCAGCGGCCTGAAGCTCATTTGTGCTCTCCGTCAAATAATGGAAACAAAAGGGTTTTTTCGCGTTTGTTAGCACTCGACCCCAGTGAGTGCCAGCGATGTAATCCGACCACGCCCTGCTGTCAAGGACATTGCCGTGAATTTTTGGCGGAAATCCGGCGAAAGGTATCAGCCGGCGAGCGTGAAAATGACGTTCACGTCGGTGTTTTCACGCTGAATGCCGCGACGATTTTCGGTAAATCCCGCATCGGCCAGCAGGCCCGGGATTTCCTTATCGTCCGGGGCGATTTCGATCAGCAGGGATTTGACCTGGCCACTGCGCAACAGGCGGTGCGCCCCCACCAGGATCTGCGGCTCGATGCTGTCGACGTCGATCTTGATGTGCTGCGGCGGCGCAAATCCATAGGTTTCGATCAGACTGTCGGCGGACAAAGCGAAGGCATCGACAGCGATGTCGGCCTTGGCGAAACCCAGGCGCGACAGGTTGCTGTCGTACAGAGACGAGCCGGAGGTTCCGGCCTCGAACGACGGCATATAGAACCGACCGCGCCCGTCGCGGTCGCTGAGGCCCAGGCAATGGGCGGCCACGGCCTCGCCGACGCCGTTCTCGACGATGTTCCGCGCCAGACAATGGAACGAAAACGGGTTCGGTTCGAACGCCACGGTCGAAATGCCCCGCTTTCCGGCATAGACCGTATAGGGCCCGACGCTGGCCCCGATGTCCCAGAACACGTCGTCCGGGGCGAAGCTGTCGATCCATTCGACCGTTTCCGGCTCGCGGACGAAGGCGTGACGGGCGAAATACAGGGCATCCTTCCCCGGGGTATACAGGGTGATCGGGCCCCGCGGCGTATCGACGGGGACGCGCGGCGTCACCGCATCGGCCAGACGCGCCAGGGTCGCGAACCGCGGCCAGCGCGACATCGGCGCGGTCAGTCCCCGGGCCAGGCCCGCCAGGATCGCCGAATAGGTCTTGCTCATGAATGTCCCCTTTTCCCGGCTCGTACGGCGGGCCTTGTAAATTTTCGCGTCACTTGCCGAGCCCGCCGGTCAGCGGGGCGGCAGCGCAGCATAGATAGCTTCCAATTGCCCGACCACGGCCTTTTCCCCATAACGCGCCAGGCAATCGCGGCGCAACCGGGCGCGGTCGAATTCATTCGCCCGGACATGAATATCGCGCAACGCCCCGGCCAGGGCTTCGCCGTCGCCGGGCGGCACCAGAACGCCGCTGTCCGGGGTCAAAATACCTTCCGGCCCGCCGGACACGGTGGCGACCACCGGCGTGCCCTGGGACAGAGCCTCGATCACGACCACGCCGAAGGTTTCGACGAAGCTGGCCAGCACGACGGCGCCGGCGGCGGCCATGCGGCGACGCACGTCATCGGGCGGACGAACGCCCAGAACCTTCACCCGCGCCCCCATGCCCAAAGATTCCGCCAGGCGTTCCAGCGGCCCGCCGTCGCCGGAGCCGATGAAATGCAGTTCCGTGCGCGTATCGTTCGGAAAGGCCTGGGCAAAGGCCCGGATCAGGCCTTCCTGATTTTTTTCCGCTGAATAGCGGGCGACGCACAGAAATACGAACGGCCCGCCGTCGGTGCGGACTTCCGGCTGTTCACGTTCGAATTCAGGGGTCAGGATGTTCGGGACGACCGTCAACGGCTGCGCCGCGGCGCCGTATTGATCTATCAGAATGTCGTGGAGTTGCGGGCTGACCGCGATCCGCGCCGCCGCGCGTTCCAACACGTTTCGGATCAACCGTTTCTGCCACCAGCGATGCTTGCCCTGGGCGAAGTCGGTGGAATGTTCGGTCAGAACAAGGGGAATGCCCGTTCGCGCCGATAGTTGCGCACCCAGCGCCCCGCCGTACAGCGCCGTATGAGCATGCAACACATCCGGCTTTCCTTCGGCCGCTGCATAAGCCGCGAACAAACGCCGCCCGGCCCCCGCGAACGACCAGGAATCTCGGTAAGGCATGCGCGGCAGACGATGCAGCGCATCGACCCGCCAGACACGGACGGGGCCTTCGTCCTCGACCCGGATATCATTCATTTTCGGCAAGGGCCCCGCGCGATAATCGCGCACGCCCCAGATTTTGGGATAAAGAATGCCGACCTTGTGCCCGGCGGCGGCCAGGGCCTGCGACTGGTCGCGGAAAAACGACCCGCCCCCCGGCGAGCGCAAATGGGAATACCAGGATGGTATCAGCAGAACATGCATGCCGCCCCCGCTCCGACCGACGAATTTGCGACCGGGCGGGCTTAATCCGCCGCCTTCGGGTCCGCGTCGCCGATTTCTTGTTCCAGTTCCTCGTCCAGCACCTTGCCGTGACGATGACGGCGATACAGGTACACCCCCAACACACCGGACAGCACGAACAACCCCGCCGCCAACGCGATGTTTGTCGCGGGCGCCACTTTAATCCCCGTACCGATCAAGGCGAAGATCAAGGTTTGCGGCACATAGCCGATCGCCGATCCGGCGAAGTACGGCAGGCCACGTACGCTGGCCACGCCCGCCACCAGATTAGTCAGAAGGTTGCTCCCGAATGGCAGAAAACGGATCAACAAGGTCATCGAAAACGGATTTTCGGACAAGAAGTCGTCGACCCGTTTGACCTTGCCGGGGAAACGCCCGGCGATCAGGTCCCGGCCCAGGAACCGCGCGTAATAAAAGCTGAGAATACAGCCGACCAACGTGGCGAGCACCGCTAGCGCCGTGCCTTCGACGATGCCGAAGGCATACCCGCCCAGAAAGGCCATCAATTGGCGCGGCAACCCGATCGCGGTGACGAAGCCGCCGACGGCGACGAACAGCAACACCCCGGAGAAGCCGCGGCCCCGCACGTAAGCGTCGATCCATTTTTCATCGAGATGCGCATCCAGTCCGCTCAGGCGGATCAGGATCACCACGGCGATCAGCGTCACCAACAAGGTGCCGCCGCGCAACACCAATTTGATGCTCATCCGCCGGTCTTGTCCGCCGCGCCCGGCGTCTCTTCGACGACCTGGGGCTTGGAACCCCGGCTTTGCAGCCACATCACGCCGAACAGATCGACGATGCCGACCCACAGGCGGTTCCACACGCCGTATTTCGACGTGCCCCGTTCGCGCGGTCGATGGTTGACCGGAACGGACATGACCCGACCGCCCAGACGGATCATCAGCGCCGGCATGAAGCGGTGCATATGATCGAACCGGGGGAAATCCAGGAATGCCTGACGGGGAAAGACCTTGAGCCCGCAGCCCGTATCCGGGGTGTCGTCCTTCAACATCCCCGACCGGATACGGTTGGCGATGCGCGACGACAGGCGGCGGATGTAGGTATCCCGACGCTTGGCGCGCAAACCGGCGATCATCAAACGCTCGCCGCCGCCTTCGCTTTCGTACTTGGCGACCAGGGCCGGAATATCGGCCGGGTCGTTCTGACCGTCGCCGTCGAGCGTCGCCACCAGCGGGGCGCGGGCGCCGCGCACACCGGTATGGATCGCCGCCGACTGGCCGCAGCAATTGATATGCCGCAAGACACGCAGTTCCGGCACCTTGCCCGCGATCTCCAGCAACTTGGCCAGGGTCTCGTCGGTACTGCCGTCATCAACGTAAATGATTTCGTAGGGCGCACCGCCACCCAGGGCCGCCCGGATCTCGTCGATCAGGGGCGCCAGGTTTTCCGTTTCGTTGTGCACCGGCACAACCACGGCCAAAGCGGGGGCGGAAAGTTCTGAAACAGGACCGGTCATGAGGAAACTTCGCGTTTTGCCAACGTCGCGCCGCTGCCGTCATCCAAACCCGCTGGCCGAAGCCATGGCCGGACGCTCAGGCGCGCGACCGCTTATTGCACCCGCACAAGCAAAGGTCAAATGTCTTGCATTCCGCCCCCTGTCCCGGACAGGGTAAGCGCAATCATCCAACATCCCCCATCACCACCGATCATCCAAGGAGCCGACCATGACCGACGGCAGCATCCCCGCCGACAGCGCAGCCATACCGATCCTTCATCGGGAGACCGTGCAGCCGGACTGGATCGACTACAACGGCCATATGAACCTGGCTTATTACGTTCTGGTGTTCGATCACGCGACCGACGCCTTGCAGGATGTCGTCGGCCTGGACGCGGCCTATCGCGATGCCACCGGCGGATCGATCTTCGTCGTCGAGGCCCATATCACCTATGACGACGAGGTCAAATTGGGCGAGGAACTATGGGTCCGTCCTCGTGTGGTCGATGTCGACGGCAAGCGCCTGCAGGTATTTCACGAGATGTTCGCCGGGCCGCCGGGCCGCGAAGACCTGGGCCGGCCGGCGGCGACCAACGAGTTGATGATCCTGCATGTCGACCTCAACAGCCGCCGTGTTACGCCCTTTCCGACGGAGATATTCAACCACCTGGAGAGGATGAAAGAAGACCAATCCATCCATCCTTTGCCGCCTCAGGCCGGGCGGCGCATCGAGATGAAGAAAAAGGTATGAATCCCATATATGGGTTATGTTAGAAACGAATGACAAAGAGCGCCGGCGTAAAATGATCGGCGTAAAAAAATGGAAGGTGAGAACGGAGTCCCATAAACCTTTGGAAGGCCGGCCCGTTGTCCGACGAAGCAGAGTCTCGGAGTAACCCTAACGCCTACGCAAAGTCGGCGCTCCAGATGATGGAGAAAAAGGGAATACCACCCAAACCAAACAACTTCGCTGTTTGGTATCGATATTTCTCGGGCGCATACCCGGAATTAGCACGCACCCTCGATGTGATCCTCGAAGCCGGCTTGCCGTTCACCGAGGAACGCAATGCGGAGATCTATGACCGCTTCCTGGGCGTCACTCTGGACGAGGACTTCCTGAATGACGCCACCCTGCGCGTCGAGACGGAGCTTAAGAAGCTCATGTCTTATTTGGAGGAAGCCGAAACCGACGCCCAGGCCTATGGCGACACCCTGACGGTGGTGTCCGGCGAATTGGCCAACGGCGACGGCCGCATCGACATCCGCTCGGTGCTGGAAAAGGTCATCGCCGCGACCCGCACCATGGAAGATCACAATCGCCTGCTTGAAGACCGCTTGAAAGATTCGGCGCGCGAAATCCAAAGCCTCAAGGACGACGTCGAATCTCTGCGCCACGAGGCAATGACCGACGCCCTGACCGGCGTCGCCAATCGCAAGCTTTTCGACGAAGAAATCCGCATCGGCGCCGCCGAGGCGCTGGATATGTCGCAACCCATGACGTTGCTGATGATCGACATCGATCATTTCAAGTCGTTCAACGACACCCACGGCCATCAGGTCGGAGACCAGGTGTTGCGCTTCGTCGCCCGGATTTTGAAAAGCTGCGTACGCGGCGAAGACCTAGTCGCCCGTTACGGCGGCGAAGAATTCTCTATCCTGTTGCCCAGCACGACCCTGGAAAACGGCGCCAAGGTCGGCGAACACGTGCGTAGCCAGGTTTCCAAGAAGACAGTCATCAACCGGGCTACGGGCAAAAGCCTGGGCACCATTACCGTGTCCGTCGGCGCCGCGGAGTTTCAGCCTGGCGAAAGCGTGGAACATTTGATCGAACGGGCCGACGAAGCTCTTTATTCAGCCAAGCACAACGGCCGCAACCGCGTCGAGTTGGGCGTGGCCAAGGTTTCGGAGCCTCAATCGGCGCATCCGTGACGGCATGACGCGGGCGGACTGTTGCCAAACCGTCGCTTGACAAAATTCGGCTGCACCGCCATCACCCGCGAAAGGCTGCGGCAATGACGCCGACCATGGCGTCGCCGCCGCCGTGCAACCGTGCGAATAGGCAGGGAACCGGGCAATGGTCCCTTTGAGCGACCGAATTCTCGATCACTTTCCCGACCCGACCATCCTGTTGGATCGGCGACGCGCCGTCGTGTTCGCCAATGGGGCCGCGCGCGAACTGCTCGACATCACGCGCGTCGGGCAGGACCTGATCATGTCGCTGCGCCATCCGCGCGTGTTGGACGCGGTCGATCAGGTTCTGGGCCGCTCGGAAACCCGCACGGTCGAAGTGATCCTGCCGGGCAACACCACCCGCCATTTCGAAATGTTCGTATCCGGCGTCGCCGAAGGGGAAATCACCGGAGCCACGACCGGCAGCATCGGCGCGGTGCTGGTTCTGCGTGATTTGACGACGGCACGCCGCGCGGAGCAGATGCGCGCCGACTTCGTCGCCAATGCCTCGCACGAATTGCGCTCGCCCTTGGCGGCCTTGCTCGGCTTTATCGAAACCCTTGAGGGACCGGCCGGCAGCGACGAAGACACGCGGACGCGGTTTCTCGGCATCATGCTGCGCGAAGCCAAGCGCATGGCCGGTCTGATCGACGACCTGCTGACCCTATCGCGGGTCGAAATCAACGAGCATGTCCGCCCGACCGCCCCGGTCGATATCGCCCAGGTCCTTCTGAACGTGACCGAGGCCCTGGGTCATCAGGCCAAAGCCCGCAACGTGCCGATCCACGTGAATTACGCCAGCGACCTGCCGACCGTATACGGCGAACCCGACCAGTTGTTTCAAGTGTTCCGCAATCTATTGGAAAATGCCATTCGCTACGGCGCCAAGGGCGAAGCCATCGACGTCCGCGTCGAAGCGGCGGCGCGGATACCCGGCAGCGGCCGACCCGGCATTGCGATCAAAGTCATCGATCATGGCGAAGGCATCCCGGAAGACGCCATCCCCCGCCTGACCGAACGGTTCTACCGGGTCGATAAGGCGCGCTCGAAAAGCGTCGGCGGCACGGGGCTGGGCCTGGCCATCGTCAAACATATCGTCAATCGCCATCGCGGCCATTTGGCGGTGGAAAGCGAACTGGGCAAGGGATCGACCTTTACGGTCTATCTTCCGGCGGAACTACCGCGCCAGGGATTGCTTCCGGTCGGCGGCAACGTAACCCAGTTGCCATCGTCGGAAATGTCATAAATCCGTAACATTCTGATTGCCTCGACCGGCGGTTTCGGCCTATCCCCTCACGCAACAAGGGTTCGCCCTGTATGAATGTTCGTGCCCGTCGCCTCGCGCGTCCTGGGCGCGGCGCGCGTCACCTGCGGAAAGGTTCAGCCGTCAGCCATGTATAAAGAGACTCTTAGCAAGGACCTCAGCAAACTGGCCGCCGTCGAGCACGCGACCCAGGCGCTCGGCCGCCGGTTCGCGCGGATCGGATGGGCGTTGCTGTTCCTCGCCATCACGTCGAACGTGGCGATGATCGCGACCGTCGGCATGGACCATCAGTTGTTCATCGTCGCCGCAGGCGTGATCGGCGGCTACATGGCGCTGAACATCGGCGCCAATGACGTCGCCAATAATGTCGGCCCGGCTGTCGGCTCGCGGGCCTTGTCCATGGTCGGCGCCTTGATCATCGCCGCCGTATTCGAATCCCTGGGCGCCATCATCGCCGGCGGCGACGTGGTCAAAACGATTTCCAAGGGCATCGTCGATCCGGTGCAGATCGGCGATCCCAACATCTTTATCTGGGCGATGATGTCTGCCTTGTTGGCAGCGGCGCTATGGGTCAATCTGGCGACCTATCTGAGCGCTCCCGTCTCGACCACCCATGCCGTGGTCGGCGGGGTCATGGGCGCCGGCATTTCGGCGGCGGGCTTCGGGGTGGTCGATTGGCACGTCATGGGCGCAATCGCCGCCAGTTGGGTCGTCTCGCCGATCATGGGCGGGGTCATCGCCGCGGGTTTCCTCGCCTTCATCAAATTCAACGTGATCTACCGCGAGGACAAGATCGCCGGGGCCAAACGCTGGGTTCCCGTGCTGGTCGCCCTGATGGCGGGTGTGTTTTCCGCCTACCTGATCATGAAGGGGCTGAAGAAAATCTGGCATCCGGGGCCGGAAATGGTCGTTGCTGTCGGTTTCGGCGTCTACCTGCTGACCTATGCCATCGTCCGCCCGATCATCCATCGCCGCGCCGCCGGCATGGAAAACCGCAATAAGTCCGTGCGCTCGCTGTTTACCCTGCCGCTGATCTGCGCCGCGGCTCTGTTGTCATTCGCCCATGGCGCCAACGACGTCGCCAATGCGGTCGGCCCGCTGGCCGCCGTGGTCGATACCGCCGCCACCGGCGGCACCCACGGCAAGGTCGGCATTCCCAGCTGGGTCCTGTTCGTCGGCGCGGCGGGCATCACGATGGGGCTTTTGTTGTTCGGGCCGAAGCTGATCCGCACGGTCGGCGCCGAAATCACCAAGATGAACCCGATGCGCGCCTATTGCGTGGCTCTGGCCGCCGCGGTGACCGTAATCATCGCCTCGGCCCTGGGCTTGCCGGTGTCATCGACCCATATCGCCGTCGGCGCGGTTTTCGGCGTCGGCTTCTTCCGCGAATGGATCACCGGGCGCAAGGCCCATATCACCCAGGGCCTGACCGCCAAAGACGGCGACGCCGCCACCGACACCGCCGAACGCAACCGGCGGCGCAAGCTGGTTCGCCGCCAGCACGTCATGACGATCGTCGCGGCATGGCTCGTGACGGTGCCCTCGGCCGCCCTGTTGGGGGCCGGATTGTTCCAGCTTTTCGCCTGGGCATTTTCCTGAGCGTTCGCACCTGCAACACTCCGTAGACGTATTTTATGTGACATCCGCATCAGGTGTCACATAGCGGAAACGCGAAAAATCGCGGTTTTCCGCCATTTATTATGCTCCAGCGTCATAAATCTGTAACATACACGTCATAAATACGACGTGTGACGGTCCTAGTTTGTGCGGCGATGAAATTCGGGGGCGAGCGCTTTCCGAAGTTAACGAACAACCCAGTTAATCCCTATCAAAGACACTTAGGAGCAACCCATGATTCGCAAGACTCTTGCAGTCGCCGCCGTTGCCGGTATGGCCCTGTCGATGGCTCACGCCGCCGAAGCGCGCGATCAGATCCGGATCGTCGGCTCGTCGACGGTGTTCCCGTTCTCGACCGCCGTTGCCGAACAGTTCGGTAAAACCACCAAATTCAAAACCCCCGTCGTCGAAAGCACCGGCTCGGGTGGCGGTCTGAAGCTGTTCTGCGCCGGCATCGGCGCCGAGCACCCGGACATGACCAACGCCTCGCGCCGCATCAAGAAATCCGAAGTCGAGCGTTGCGCCAAAAACGGCGTGACCGACATCGTCGAGATCAAAGTCGGCTATGACGGCATCGTGCTGGCCAACTCCAAGGCCGCTAAGCAGATGAAGATCGGCCGCAAGGAAATCTTCCTGGCCCTGGCGAAAGACATCCCGACCGCCGACGGCAAGCTGATCCCGAACCCGAACAAGACCTGGAAAGACGTCGACGCTTCCCTGCCCGACATCAAGATCGAAGTTCTGGGCCCGCCCCCGACCTCCGGCACGCGTGACGCCTTCGCCGAACTGGCCATGGAAGGCGGCTGCAAGAAGTTCCCGGAAATCAAAGCCCTGAAGAAGTCCGACAAGAAGAAATACAAGGCTGTCTGCCACTCCATCCGTGAAGACGGCGCCTATGTCGAAGCCGGCGAAAACGACGTCCTGATCGTTCGTAAGCTGGAAGCCAACCCGAACGCCTTCGGCGTGTTCGGTTACAGCTTCCTGGACCAGAACGCCGACAAAATCCAGGGCTCCCTGATCGACGGCGAAGCCCCGACCTTCGAAGAAATCTCCAGCGGCCGTTACCCGGTTTCCCGCCCGCTGTTCTTCTATGTGAAAAAGGCTCACGTCGGCTCGATCCCGGGCATGAAAGAGTACGTCGCCGAGTTCACCGCGGACAAAGCTTTCGGTCCGGACGGTTACCTCGCCGACAAAGGCCTGATCCCGATGGGTGACGCCGAGCGCAAGAAGTTCCGCGAAGACGGCGAGAAACTGCGCAACAACATCGACCTCTAAGGTCCGTGGCATTCCCCCCGGGGGGCAATTACCGCCCCCCGGGGACCGCCCCGCCCCCGCGCATACGCCTGAAACCAACGCCCAAACCTTCGCCTGACCTTTTATTCGTTATTCAATTTTTTCTTCTTTCTCGATTTCCACCCCAGCCCGTCTCTCGGGCGCCGCAACCAAAGGACCCGAAGCACCATGAGCTTCCCCGTTTTGTTTGGCGTCCTCGCCTTGCTTACCGTGGTCGGCTATTTCCTCGGCCGTTCCCGGGCCATGGCGACCGCCGGCGGTCACGCCCGCAATCTTCACTCCCTGCCCAATTATTACGGCTACTACATCGGACTTTGGTGCGCCGTGCCGAGCTTCCTGCTGCTGCTGGCCTGGATGGCGCTTGAAGGCAGCGTGGTCGACGGCATGCTGATCTCCAGCCTGTCCCCGGAAAATCAGGGCCTGCCCAGCGCCGAGCTGAGCCTTCTGGTCAACGACATCCGCAACTTGGCCCACGGCGGCATCACGTCGCGCGAAGTCGGCGCCGAGCTGCAACAGGCGGCCGATTATTACGCCCAGTTGAAGAATGAATCGAAGCTGCTGCTGACCGCGCTGGTCGTCCTGCTTGGCTGCGGCGGCATCCTGATCGCCCGCGGGCGCATCAACCCGGACCTGCGGGCGCGCAACAGCGTCGAAAAAGCAGCCATGGTGATCATGATCATCTGTTCGACGATCGCCGTTCTGACGACTTTGGGCATCATCCTGTCGCTGCTGTTCGAATCCCTGCGGTTCTTTGAAAAGGTCCACCCGCTGGACTTCGTCTTCGGCCTGGAATGGAGCCCGCAGACCGCGATCCGCAAGGATCAGGTCGGCGCGACGGGCCTGTTCGGGGCAATCCCCCTGCTCGCCGGCACCATGCTGATCTCGCTGATCGCCATGTGCGTGGCCGCGCCGGTCGGCCTGATGGCCGCGATCTACATGTCGGAATACGCCCCGCCCAAGGTCCGCGGCGTGGTCAAGCCGATGCTGGAAATCCTGGCCGGCATCCCGACCGTGGTCTACGGCTTCTTCGCCGCCCTGACCGTCGCGCCCTTCTTCCGCGACTGGGGTCTGGACTTCGGCCTGACCATTTCTTCGGAAAGCGCGCTGGCCGCGGGCATGGTCATGGGCATCATGATCATCCCGTTCGTGTCCTCCCTGTCGGACGACGTGATGTCGGCGGTGCCGCAATCGCTGCGCGAAGGGTCCTACGGCCTGGGTGCGACGAAATCGGAAACCATCAAACAGGTCATCCTGCCGGCCGCCCTGCCGGGGATCGTCGGCTCGCTGCTGCTGGCCGTGTCCCGCGCCATCGGCGAGACCATGATCGTGGTCATGGCCGCCGGCCTGGCCGCCAACCTGACGGCCAACCCGTTCGAGGCCGTGACCACCGTGACCGTGCAGATCGTGACCCTTCTGGTCGGTGACCAGGAATTCGACAGCGCCAAGACGCTCGCCGCCTTCGCGCTGGGCCTGATCCTGTTCTGCGTGACCCTGGTGCTCAACATCATCGCCCTGACCATCGTCAACAAGTATCGAGAGCAATATGACTGATACGGCAACGACCATGAACGGCCCGGAGCTTCCGGGACGAGGCCTCTCGAGCCGCAATTCCGGCGAGGCCGTGCGCAAGACCCTGAAGCGCCGCTATGCCGCGGAACGCCGGTTCAAAACCTACGGCATCCTGGCAATCGCGTTCGCCGTCTGCATGCTGGGACTGCTGTTCAGCACCATTGTGTCGAAAGCAATCCCCGCCTTCACCCAGACGATGATCAACCTGGAAGTCACGCTCTATCCTCAGGACATCGATCCCGAGGGCACGCGCGACCAGAACACCCTGTCGACCGCGAACTACCGCAAAGTCATTCGCGACGCCATCTACGACCTGTTCCCGGACGTCACCGCGCGCCGCGACAAACGCCAGCTGTTCGACATGATCAGCCCGGGCGCGGTGTTCGAAATCCGTGACATGGTGATGGCCAACCCGAACCTGATCGGCGAACGCGTTATCGTTCAGATGCCGATGTCGGACGACATCGATCAGCTGAACAAAGGCCAGATCCGCAAGGACGTTCCCGAAGCCGAACGCCGGGTCAAGGACAAGCAGATCGGTTGGTTCGAGCGCCTGGAAAATCGCGGTCTCGTCGAAACCGTGTTCAACACCACCTTCTTCTCCGCCGGCGACAGCCGCGAGCCGGAGCTGGCCGGGATCTGGGGTGCCGCCGTCGGGTCGTTCTTCACCATGCTGGTAACCCTGCTGGTGTCCTTCCCGCTGGCCGTGGCCGCCGCCATCTATCTGGAGGAATTCGCCCCGGTCAACAAGTGGACCCAGACGATCGAGGTCAACATCAACAACCTGGCCGCGGTGCCGTCGATCGTGTTCGGCTTGCTCGGTCTGGCGGTGTTCATCAACTTCATCGGCATGCCCCGGTCGGCCCCCGTGGTCGGCGGCCTGGTGCTGGCCCTGATGACCCTGCCGACGATCATCATCGCCGCCCGCTCGGCGTTGAAGTCGGTGCCGCCGTCGATCCGCGAAGCGGCCTTCGGTCTGGGCGCCTCGCCGTTGCAGGTCATCACCCATCACGTCCTGCCGCTGGCGATGCCCGGCATTCTGACCGGGACCATCATCGGCATGGCTCAGGCCCTGGGCGAAACCGCCCCGCTGCTGATGATCGGGATGGTCGCCTTCATCGTCGATATTCCCCATGGCGCGCTGGACCCGGCGACGGTCCTGCCGGTGCAGATCTACCTTTGGGCCGACTCGCCCGAACGCGCCTTTGTCGAACGCACCTCGGCGGCCATCTGCGTGCTGCTGTGCTTCTTGGTTATCATGAACGTAAGCGCGGTCTTCCTGCGCAAGCGCTTCGAAAGAAAATGGTAAGGATGACCCCGTCATGAATCAGAGCATTTCCCAGGAATCGGCCGGAGAAACGACCATGCCGCAATCCGACGCCGCCTCCGCCGTCAAGATCCAGGCCCGGGACGTCAAAGTCTTCTACGGTGAAAAGCAGGCCCTGTTCGATGTCAATCTGGACATCAACGAAAACGAAGTGACCTCGCTGATCGGCCCGTCGGGCTGCGGCAAGTCGACCTTCCTGCGCTCGCTGAACCGGATGAACGACACCATCGATATCTGCCGGGTCGAGGGTCAAATCTCGCTCGACGGCGAAGACATCTACGACAAGAAGATTGACGTCGTGCACCTGCGCGCCCGCGTCGGGATGGTCTTTCAAAAGCCCAACCCCTTCCCCAAGTCGATCTTCGACAACGTCGCCTACGGCCCGCGTATCCACGGCCTGATCAATACCAAGACCGAGTTGGACGAGATCGTCCAGACCTCGCTGGAAAAAGCCGGCCTGTGGAACGAGGTCAAGGACCGCCTGGATCAGCCCGGCACCGGGCTGTCCGGCGGCCAGCAGCAGCGCCTGTGCATTGCCCGCGCCGTCGCCGTTTCGCCCGAAGTGATCCTGATGGACGAGCCCTGCTCGGCCCTGGACCCCATCGCCACGGCGAAGATCGAGGAACTGATCGACGAACTGCGCGAAAACTTCACCATCGTTATCGTCACCCACTCGATGCAGCAGGCCGCCCGCGTGTCGCAGCGCACGGCCTTCTTCCACCTGGGTTATCTGGTCGAGGTTGACGACACCGAAAAGATGTTCACCAATCCGTCGGATGAACGCACCCAGGGCTACATCACCGGCCGCTTCGGCTGAGCCTTTGGGGCGAATTCTCGGGAGAACGCCAATCATGAATACCGAACACATCGTCAAGTCCTTCGACGAAGACCTGAAGAAGCTCGACAACATCATCGCCGAAATGGGCGGCCTGGCCGAGGTCCAACTGGCCGATGCCGTGGACGCCCTGATCAAACGCGATACGGAGCTCGCCGACCGGGTCATCGCCGGGGATAAGAAAATCGACGCCCTGGAAACCGAAATGGACAACATGGCGACGACCACCCTGGCCCTGCGCCAGCCGATGGCCGACGACCTGCGCGTCACCATCACGGCCCTGCGCACCGCCAGCCTGATCGAACGCATCGGCGATTATGCCAAGAACATCGCCAAACGCTCGGTGGTGCTGTCGCAGAACCCGCCGCTGGGTCCCGCCAAAAGCATCAACCGCATGGCGACCCTGGTTCAGGGCATGATCAAGGACGTCCTGGACGCCTATGTCGCCCGCGACGTGAACAAGGCCGAAGCCGTCCGCGCCCGCGATGCCGACGCGGACCTGCTGCACACCAGCCTGTTCCGGGAAATCCTGACCTATATGATGGAAGACCCGCGGACCATCACCTCGTGCACGCATCTGCTGTTCGTGGCCAAGAACCTGGAACGCATCGGCGACCATGCCACCAACATCGCCGAGAACGTGTACTATCTGGTCAATGGCGCGTTGCCGACCGATGAACGCGAGAAGAGCGATGCGTCCAGCTTCACGGTCGTCGATCCCGACGGCGACTAAGACGGGAGCAATCGCATGGAAGGCATGAGCACTAGCAAGAGCATCCTGATTGTCGAGGACGATCCCTCGTTGGCCGAGCTCGTCCGCTACAATCTGTCCAAGGAAGGCTTCAACGCCGTGGTCGTCGGCGACGGCGAGACCGCCGTGGTCGCGGTCGAGGAAGAGGACCCGTCCCTGGTCATTCTCGACTGGATGCTGCCCAACTTGTCCGGCATCGAGGTTTGCCGCCAATTGCGCCGCAAGCCCGAAAACCGAAACCTGCCGATCATCATGCTGACCGCCCGGGGCGAAGAAGCCGACCGCATCCGCGGCCTGGATTCCGGGGCCGACGATTATGTCGTCAAACCGTTTTCGCCCAATGAGCTGATCGCCCGGGTGCGCGCGGTTCTGCGCCGCGCCAATCCGGAGCGGGCCGACGAGGTCCTGTCCTACGCCGATCTGACCATGGATTTGGAAGAGCACCGGGTCTACCGAGGCGAGGAACTGGTCCGCCTGGGGCCGACGGAATTCCGCCTGCTGCGCGTGTTCCTGGAAAAGCCGGGCCGGGTCTATTCCCGCGAACAGCTGCTCGACCGGGTCTGGGGCCGTGACATCTACGTCGAATCCCGCACCGTCGACGTGCACATCCGCCGCCTGCGCAAAGCCCTCAATTCCGAAGGCCGCCAGGACCTGATCCGCACCGTGCGCTCGGCTGGCTACGCCCTCGATTCCTCTCCCGATTGATCTTGCGGCAATACCGCTAACGTATTGTTGTAGAGACCTGATTAACCTTCTGCGCCTATGATCGGGCGCGGAAGGTTATGGTTATTTCACGGTTCAAATTCGCGCGGGTGCTATTGGCGGTCCGGCGCGTCATTCGCAACGACCATCTGATCCTGATGGGTTTGTCGTTGGTCGTCGGCTGCGCGTCCGGCGCCGCCGTCGTCGCCTTTCGCGAAGTCATCACCCTGATCCAACTAGCGGCCTATGGGACCGATTTCGACCGCTTGGCCCAGCATGTCGAAGGCCTGTCCTGGTGGCACATTCTGTTGGCGCCGACGGTCGGCGGCCTGATTGTCGGCCTGTTCATCCATTTCTTCATGCCCAACCGGCGGCCCCAGGGCGTCGCCGATGTGGTCGAGGCCGAACAACTGCGCGGCGGTTGGATGTCGTCCCGGGTCGGGTTCCTGTCCGCCATCGCCAGCGCCTTGTCGATCGGGACGGGCGCCTCCGTCGGCCGCGAAGGCCCCGCCGTGCACCTGGGCGCGGCGCTGGGGTCTTGGCTGGCCCGTCGGCTGGCGCTGACCCGGTCGCTGAAACGTACCCTATTGGGTTGCGGCGTTGCGGCGGCGGTCGCCTCGTCATTCAATGCGCCCCTAGCCGGGTCCTTGTTCGCCAACGAAGTGGTGATCGGCCATTACGCGCTGAAGGCCTTCGCCCCGGTGGTCGTGGCTTCGGTCGCCGGAACCGCGATTTCGCGGCACTGGTTCGGCGATTTTCCGGCCTTCGCCCTGGTCGATAATCCTCTGACCTCGTTCTGGGAATTTCCCGCCTTTGCCGGGTTGGGCGTGATCAGCGCAATCTGCGCCGTGGCGATGATGCAATCGATCGTGTTGTCGACCTCGCTGGCGGGCAAAGCGCCCTTGCCCGGCTGGTTGAAACCGGCGGTCGGTGGCCTGGCCGTAGGCTCCATGGCCTTGGTCGCGCCGCAGATTCTGGGTGTCGGCTACGGCGTGACCGAAGATGCCATGCTGCATTCCTACAGCTTCGGCATGTTGATCGCGATCCTGGTTCTGAAGATCGCCGCCACCGCGATCAGCCTCGGCTGGGGGTTTTCCGGCGGGGTTTTCTCACCGTCGCTGGTCATCGGGGCCTTGGCGGGCGGGGCATATGGCATCGTCGTGACCGGCATCATGCCCGAACTGTCATCCGGCGTTCCGGCCTATACCGTGGTTGGGATGGGGGCGGTCGCGGCGGCGGTCCTGGGTGCGCCCATTTCGACCACGCTGATCATTTTCGAAATGACCTCGGATTACACCCTGACCCTGGCGGTGATGGTCGCGGTGGTCGTGTCGTCGGAAATCTCCCACCTGTTGTACGACCGGTCGTTCTTCGTCCGACAACTGCGCGAGCGCGGCACGGACCTGAAGGAAGGCATCGAATCCGAGGTCATGCAGACCATCACCGTCAACGCCGCCATGCGACACAAGGTCAGCAAGGTGACGATGGCGACCGATCTGGAGACGCTGCGCCATCTGCTGCAGGATTCGACCGTCGGCGAATTGTTCGTGGTCCATGAGGACGGCACCCTGCATGGCACCATCACGTTGCAGGACCTCAGCGATTTCGCCTTCGACCATGATCTCGACGGGCTGGTCAACGCCGGGGACGTGGCCCGCCCGCACCCGCCGACCCTGACCCGCCGCGACGACATCGAAACCGCCGTCGCCGTCATGGACAAATCGGGCGAGACCGTCATTCCCGTGGTCGAAAGCGCCCACGACATGACCCTGGTCGGCGCGGTGACCCACGACGACGTGATGACCGAATTCACCCGCGTGCTGATCGAGCGACGGCGCGAGGAACTGGGGCACGAATAACGCCCGCCGCCGTCTTCTCCATAGTCTTCCAGCCATCCCGTTGCCGAGATGGCATCCCGGACGCCGCCACGTTATAAGACGGCATGTCTGATTCTCCGTCCTTCACGCCCGCGCCGCCGGCGCCGATGACCGCCCCCTATCTGACGGGCCTGAACGAAAGCCAGTCCGCGGCGGTCGAGGCCGTGGACGGCCCGGTGCTGGTCCTGGCCGGCGCCGGAACCGGCAAAACCCGGGTGCTGACCACGCGCCTGGCCCATATTCTGATGCAGCGCAAAGCCCGGCCCTGGGAAATCCTGGCCGTGACCTTCACCAACAAGGCCGCGCGCGAAATGAAGGAACGGGTCGGCCGCCTGATCGGCGCGCCGGTCGAGGGCTGGTGGGTCGGCACCTTTCACGCCATCGGGGCGCGGCTGCTGCGCGCCAATGCGGAATTGGTCGGCCGGGCCCCCAATTTCACCATTCTGGACGCCGACGATCAGCCCCGCCTGGTCAAGCAACTGCTGGAAGCGATGGGGATCGAGGACAAGCGCTGGCCGCCGCGCATCGTCTCCGGCGCGATCCAACGTTGGAAGGATCGCGGCCTGCTGCCCGACAAACTGCCTGCGGACGAAGCCCAAACCCTGTGCGACGGTAAGGGACAGGAGATCTACAAAGCCTATCAGGATCGGCTGGAGGCGCTGAACGCCTGCGACTTCGGCGACCTGCTGCTGCTTTGCCTGGACCTGTTCCAACGCCATCCCGAGGTGTTGGCCAAGTATCAGGGCCAGTTCAAATACATCATGGTCGACGAGTATCAGGATACCAACGTCGCCCAATACCTATGGCTTCGCATGCTGGCCCAGGCGCATAAGAACATCTGCTGCGTCGGCGACGACGACCAATCGATCTATTCCTGGCGCGGGGCCGAGGTCGGCAACATCCTGCGCTTTGAAAAAGATTTCCCGGGCGCCACAGTGGTCCGGTTGGAGCGCAACTACCGTTCGACCTCGCACATCCTGGCCGCCGCCTCGGGCCTGATCGCCCATAACGACGACCGCCTGGGCAAGACCCTGTGGACCGAGGAAAACGACGGCGACCCCGTGGTCGTGCGCGGCGTCTGGGACGGCGACGAAGAAGCCCGCGTGGTCGGCGAGGAAATCGAAAGCCTGCAGGCCAAGGGCCATCACCTGAACGAGATCGCGGTCCTGGTCCGCGCCGGGTTCCAGACCCGCGAATTCGAAGAACGCCTGATCACCCTGGGCGTGCCCTACCGCGTGGTCGGCGGCCCCCGGTTCTATGAGCGCCAGGAAATCCGCGATGCCATTGCCTATCTGCGCGTATTGGCGCAGCCGTCGGACGATCTAGCGTTCGAACGGATCTTCAACCTGCCGAAGCGCGGCCTGGGCGACGCCACCCTGCAGGCCATGCACCTGCACGCCCGTGCCCGGGGCCTGCCCCTGACCGTGGCGGCGCGGGAATTGTGCAGCACCGATGAATTGAAGCCAAAGGCGCGCCAGACCCTGACCGCGCTGCTCGACGATTTCGAACGCTGGCGCGCCCTGGCCGGGGTGACCGACCATGTCGATGTGGTCAAGACCGTGCTGGACGAAAGCGGCTACACCGGGATGTGGCGCGAAAGCAAAGCGCCTGAGGCATCGGGGCGGTTGGAGAACCTCAAGGAACTGGTCGTCGCCCTGGAAGATTTCGAAAACCTGGGCGGGTTCCTGGAGCACGTCAGCCTGGTCATGGACAACGAGGACAATCCCTCCGAGGAAAAGGTCTCGCTGATGACCCTGCACAGCGCCAAGGGCCTGGAGTTCGAGACCGTGTTCCTGCCCGGCTGGGAAGAAGGCCTGTTCCCCCATCAGCGCGCCTTGGACGAAGGCGGCCTGCCGGCGTTGGAAGAAGAACGCCGCTTGGCCTATGTCGGCCTGACCCGGGCGCGCAAACGGGCGACCGTTTCCTACGCCGCCAACCGGCGGGTCTACGGACAATGGCAAAGCGCCCTACCGTCGCGGTTCATCGAGGAACTGCCCGACGCCAATGTCGAACGCAATCAGGAACAAGGCCTGTATTCGGGCGGCGGTTACGGCGGCCTGAACGACGCTGGGTTCGGGGGCGGTTTCGGCGGTGGCTTCGGGGGCGGCGGCAATTTCCGGCGGCGCGGCGGATCGCGCGCCGGACGATTGGCCGATAAGACGGTCAACGGAGATTGGCGCGTGGCCGAGCGCAAGGCCGACGAAGGCGACCTAGCCCTTGGCACCCGCGTGTTTCATCAGAAATTCGGCTACGGCCGGATCGTCGCCAAAGACGGTGATAAATTGCAGATCGCGTTCGAGAAAGCCGGGATCAAGAAAGTCATGAGCAGTTTTGTCGAGGCCGCGTCGTGAGCAGCGCGGACCAACGTTTCCTGTGGTCCATCGCGTTTCAGACGGGCCCCGCCGAAGTCCCCTTCCTGGAGGCCTGCCTGGAACCGATCTGCGTCAGCGTTTCGGCCTTCGACCCGGAAGACAACGGCAGTTGGCGGACCGAAGGCATCACCACCGACGAGCCTGACCGCGCCCTGTTGAAATCAGCCCTCAACGCGGCCTTTCCCGACGGTGACGCGCCGACGCCGGTGATCGACCTGATCCCGCCCCGCGACTGGGTTAAGGAAAACGTGTTCGAGTTTCCACCGCTTTCGGTCGGACGGTTTTTCATCCACGGCTCCCATTACGATGGGCCTGTTCCGGGCGGGGTCATTCCCCTGCTGCTCGACGCGGGTACGGCCTTCGGCTCGGGCGAGCATGGCTCGACCGCCGGCTGCCTGACCTGCATCGGCGACCTGGCGCGCCGCTTCACCCCGGCGCGGGTGCTCGACATGGGATGCGGCTCGGGCATCTTGGGCATCGCCGCCGCCGCGTTGTGGAATGTGCCGGTCGTCGCCACGGATATCGACGACGAAGCCACCCGCGTCACCGCCATGAATGCCGATCGCAACGGCGTCGGCCATCTGGTCACCGCGGTCGCCGCCCCCGGTTATCGCGCCCCCGTGGTCCGCGCCGCGGCCCCTTATGACTTGATCGTAGAAAATATCCTGGCCCGACCGATCCGCCGCCTGTCCCGCGACCTGGCGCAGCATCTGGCCCCCGGCGGGTATGCCGTGCTGTCGGGCCTAGTGGTGCGCGATGCCCCCCTGGTGATCACCGCCCATCGGCGGCAGGGCATGCGGTTGGTTCGGCACGTCACCATCAACGGTTGGCGGACCTTGGTCCTGCGTAAGCCGCTTAGCCTCCCTTCAGAGATTTAAAGGCCTGCAGCGCCCGTTCACGGGCGAACTTATGGTCGATCACGGGCCGGGGATAGTCGCGCCCCAGATCGACACCCGCGCCGGACAACACGATCGACGGCGCCATCCAGGGGGCATGCAGGTATTTATCCGGCAGGCCCGCAACCTCGGGCACCCAATGGCGGACATAGCCGCCCAGGGCATCGAACTTTTCACCCTGAAGCATCGGATTGAAGATGCGGAAATAGGGCGCGGCATCGGCCCCGCAGCCCGCAACCCATTGCCAATTGAACGGGTTCGAGGCCGGATCGGCATCCAGCAGGCAATCCCAGAACCAGGCCTCGCCCGCCTGCCAGGGCTGCAACAGATGTTTGACCAGGAACGAAGCCACGACCATCCGCACCCGATTATGCATGGTTCCCGTGATCCATAATTCGCGCATCCCCGCATCGACGATCGGATAACCGGTCTGGCCGCGCTGCCAGGCGCGCAGCAAATCCGCATCGGGCTGCCAGGGGAAATTCGCGAACTTGCCGTCCATGGGCTCGGTCGTCAGGTCCGGCGCATGGAAATGCACATGATGGGCGAATTCCCGCCACATCAATTCCTTCAGGAAGGTCTCGCGCCCCGCACCGGCGGGGGTGGCCGCGACCGTCGTCCGCCAAATCTCGCGCGGGCCGATATCGCCCCAGGCGAGATGCGGTGATAGACCCGAAGTAACGGGAATTGAGGGGAAATCCCGCTCCGCGTCATAGCGTTCGACCGCGTCGTCCAGGAAATCCGCCAGCCGCGCCCGCGCGCCCGCCGAGCCGGGCGTCCAGAGATCGCGGAACCCGGCGGCCCAATCGGGCGCCGTCGGCAATAGGGCCCAATCGGCCAGGGCGTCGCTATCGATTGATACGGAAGGCTGCGTCAACGCAGTGGGGGCCGCGACGGGCGGCGGCGGGTCGCCGAGTTCGCGTCCGGCCTGCCAAAACCGGGTGAAGACCTTGAACCAGCTTCCGGCCTTGGTCTTGATCTCCCAAGGTTCGAACAGCAGCGAGGCATTGAAGCTTTCGGCATCGATCCCGCGCGCCTTCAGATCGCTTTTGATCTCGGCATCGCGGGCCACGGCCCCGGGCTCGTAACAGCGGTTCCAATAGACGGCTTGCCCGCCGGTTTCGGAAAGGACGGCGTCCAACACGCGGCCCGCCGGACCGCGCCGCAGGATCAGTCGCCCGCCCAGGGCCGCCAAATCGTCGGCCAGCCCCGCCAGGGAATGATGCAGCCACCAACGGGACGCCCCGCCAGGCGAACGCGGCGACGGCCCCTCGCCCTCGCCTTCGTCGAGAATGAACAGGGCGACGACAGGGCCCTTGGCCGCCGCGCGGGAAAGGGCCGGGTTGTCCGTCACGCGGAGATCGCGTCGGAACCAGACGATTGTGGGCGGCGGCGCATCGGTCATGGCGGCGGATAAAATCCCAATTGGATATCGACCGCCCTATGCTACGCGATGCTGCCGCCGGATTCAGCCCTGAGCGTCGCGCCCCTGCTATTCCAGCAAGGACCGCAGCATCCAGGCCGCCTTTTCATGGACCTGCATGCGCTGGGTCAGCAGGTCCGCCGTCGGCTCGTCGCTGGCCTTATCCGCGAGCGGGAAGATCTTGCGCGCCGTGCGGACGACCGCTTCCTGACCGGCGACCAGATCGGCGATCATGTCCTTGGCCGGGGGCACCCCCTCGCTTTCCTTGATCGACGACAGCTTGGCGTATTGCTTGTAGCTGCCCGGCGCCGGGTATCCGAGGGTCCGGATCCGCTCGGCGATTTCGTCCACCGCCAGGGCCAGTTCCGTGTATTGCGTCTCGAACATGAGATGCAGGGCGTTAAACATCGGGCCGGTGACGTTCCAGTGGTAGTTATGGGTTTTCAGGTACAGCGTGTAGGTGTCAGCCAACAGGTGCGACAAGCCGTCGGCGATGGCCTTGCGTTCCTTGGCGCTGATGCCGATGTCGATTTCCTTCGCCTTGGCAGGGGCTTTGGCGGGACGGGATTTTGCTTTCGTGGCAGCCATGATCTTCACTCCTTCGTTTCTGCATCGCCCCGGCCCCGATTAGACGGTCGATCGGCGATGAACTTTATATAATAATTTTAATTTTCAATTTCACATTGATTCCGATCAATTCCGCGCATTTTCACCAACCGATCGGAACCCGCCAATTCAAGACAGAAAATAGTCCCCCGGGCCGTACGGCTGGCGCGACGGAGGACCCGTGTTGTAGGCTGACCGCAAACAAGGCCGCCAAGGCCGTGACCATCTTTGCAGAAGAGGAAGGAAGTATGACCTCCGTCGTACAGGAAAAGCCCGCCGTGACGGGCTATTACGTGCCGCAGGGCATGATGATCAACGGCGCCTGGGTGAACAGTGTATCCGGCGCCACCATCACCGTCGAAAACCCCGCCAAGCGGACGCCGATCACCGACGTGCCGCGCGCCAACGCCGAAGACGTCAACCTGGCCGTCGCCGCCGCCAAGGCCGCGTTCCCCGGCTGGGCCCGCGCCGTGCCGCGTGACCGGGGCCGCGCGCTGCTGCGTATCGCCGACGCGATCGAAGCCCGCTCCGAGGAACTGGCCCGCACCATCGCCCTGGAAACGGGCAACGCAATCCGCACCCAGGCCCGGCCCGAAGCCCTGCTGACGGCGGACATCTTCCGCTATTTCGGCGGCCTGGCCGGTGAGTTGAAGGGCGAAACCACGCCGCTCGGCGAGCATATGCTCAACTACACCCGGCGCGAGCCGCTGGGCGTGGTCGGCGCGATCATCCCCTGGAACGCCCCGGTCATGTTGGGCGCGTTGAAGATCGCCGCCGCGATCTGCGCCGGCAACACGGTGGTGATGAAAGCCGCCGAAGACGCCCCCATGGGGGTGCTGATGATGGGCGACATCTGTCAGGAATTCCTGCCCGCCGGGGTGCTCAACGTGATCACCGGCCTGGGCGTCGAATGTGGTGCGCCGTTGGCCGAACACCCGGACGTGGCCAAGCTGTCGTTCACCGGCTCGACCCAGGTCGGCAAGATCATGATGCGCGCCGCCGCCGAACGGATCGTTCCGGTGTCGTTGGAACTGGGAGGCAAAAGCCCGTCCATCGTGTTCCCGGACGCCAATGAGGATTGGGTCGTCGACGGCATTATCAACGCCATGCGCTTCACCCGGCAGAGCCAGTCGTGCACGGCGGGCTCGCGCCTGTTCCTGCATGCCGACATCTTCGATTCGTTCCTGGAAAAGCTGGCTGCCAAGACCTCGACCCTGAAGCTGGGCGATCCGCTGGACGAAAGCTCGGACATCGGCACCATCATCAACGAAAAGCAGTTCCGCCGGGTCTGCGGCTATGTCGAGGAAGGCCTGCAACGAGATGACGCGCGCCTGATCATGGGCGGCCTGCCGCCGGAAACAGGCCCGCTGAGCGAAGGTTATTACGCCCTGCCGACCCTGTTCGCAGATGCCACCAACGATTGGCGTCTGGCGCGCGAGGAAATCTTCGGCCCGGTCTTGGTGGCGATCCGTTGGACCAACATCGAAGACGCGATCCGCATGGCCAACGACAGCCATTATGGCCTCGCGGCCTTCGTCTGGACCCACGACATCGGTCAGGGCCTGCGCACCGCGCACGCCATCGAATCCGGCTGGGTTCAGGTCAACCAGGGTGGCGGTCAAGTGATCGGCCAGTCCTACGGCGGCTACAAGCAAAGCGGCCTGGGTCGGGAATTCTCGCTGGAAGGGATGCTCGACGGCTTTACCCAGCGCAAGAATGTCTCGGTCAACCTGCAGACGCCGTCGCCGCTCTAAACCATCGGCGATCGAATGCGATCAACGCCTCCGGACCCTGGTCCGGGGGCGTTTTTCATGCCTGCGGGAATGGACGGTCAGGTCTTGGCTTCGCGGGGCGACAGCCCGAACATCCGCTTGAACGCCGTCGAGAAATTGGCCGGGTTGGAATAGCCGGCGTCATAGGCGGCTTCGGCCACGGAAATACCGTCCCGCTCCATGGCGTCGCGGGCACGCAGTAAACGCAACTCCCGACAGAAATCGGCGACGGTTCGGCCATAGACGGCCTTGAATGCGCTTTGCATGCTGCCGACGCTCATTCCCAGGTCCCGCGACATGGTCTTCAACGATGGATTGTCGGCCAGGTGGTCACGGACATAGGTGCGGACAGTCTGCGCCTTCATCTGCGTTCGGGTCAGGTTCTGGCCTGCCGGGGCGACCTCTTCCGGTGCGGCGGCAATGATGCTTTCCAACGCCTCGCGGACGATCTCGATGGCCCGGCTTTCGACCGACATCTGCGCCAGGATCGGCTGCCCCCGCGACGAATTGACGATCTGTTCGGCCAGGGCGATGGCGTGGGCCGAGGGCGTCCACGATCGATTGGCGCGGTGGGTGCGCATGAATTGATCCAGGTTTTCGTTGGGCAGGACGTTGCCTTCCATCACCCGCTCTATCCATTCCGGCGGCACGGTCACGATGACCTTTCGCACCCGCATGCCCTTGCGCGAGCGGCGGATCAAGCGGGTTGTCTTGGTCAGGGCCCAAATATGGCCGGTCGGCCCGCGTTCGATCTCATCCGTCTTGCGGCCAAGATGCAGGGGCACGTCATCCAGGAACGCATCCAGTTCGCCCTCGAGCATGATGGCGACGGAGCAAGCCGCCGGTTTATCCCATTCGGTCGACAGATCATGGGCCTCGATCGTATCGGTGGCATGAACGTACAGGCCCGAGTGGCACTGCACGTTGCTGAGCCGTCCCAGGATCGCCGTGTCTTTGCGGTCCAACATCGGGGCGGCGATGGTGAAGGTCCGCGCCGTGGTCTCGCTCGACATTTCGATCAGGTCATCTGACGTGACCCGCTGATTGCCGACGCCGGATCGATGCCCCTCGGCCAACATAGAAAGACGCTGTTCCATTTGATCCCCGCACCATGCGGCGGCACCCGTTTTCGGGTCCGCCCGCCACCCACCAATCGGAATAATTAATAATAATAATTATTCGCAAATAGTAAAGATCATCGTATCTTCCCGCCCGCATACGCCGCCGCGCGCCCTCTCCCTAGACCTCCAAAACGGCGGCGAACCAACGCGAAATCAGCCATTTTGCGATTTCTCACAAACAAATTGTTGTTTTGAAGATGGCAGCGCCGTGGCCCGTTCCCAACCCCGATGATATTGAGAAGCATTCTTAATAACAATGACCCAGACCTGTTCGAGGACCATCATGTCGACCACCGCCAATCGGGGCAGCCGCTCCACCGCTATCGTCCGCGCGCTTCTCCGCGGCACCGCCATCGCGGGCGCCCTCGCCCCCTTTATCACCGTTCCGCAGGTTCTGGCGCAGGACGAAACCGTACTGGCCCCGATCTCGGTGACGGCGACAGAAGTCTCGCCGGGCGGCTTTCAGATCGGCGAGGAAGAGCTGGAACAGCAGAACGCGATCGACATCAAGGACGTGTTCCAGGGCGAAGCCGGGGTCAAGGTCGGCGGCGGATCGGACCTTGCGCGCAAGTCCTATATCAACGGCATCGAAGACTCGAACCTGAACGTCAAGATCGACGGTGCGCGCCAGGTCGGCACGACGTTCCACCACATGGGCACGGCGATCATCGATCCGTCGTTGCTGAAATCCGTCCGCGTCGAAACGGGCGTCGGCCCGGTCGATGTCGGCCCCGGATCGCTGGGCGGCTCCATCGCCTATGAGACCAAGGACGCCCGCGACATCCTGGACCCTGGCCAAACCTTCGGCGGCTTGGCCAAGTTCCATTACGAAAGCGGGACCGAGCTATACAGCCCGAACCTGACCTTCGCCGGTCAGGCCCAGGGCTATGAGATGATGGTCCATGGCTCCTACGATAACGGCAGCGACTATTCCGACGGCGCCGACCGCGAAATCGCCGGCTCCGCACCGAAGATGAAGACCTTCCTGGGCAAGGCAGCCTGGACCGGTCAGGGCGGCGACCGCATCGAATTCAATTCCAGCTTTCTGCAGGACGAGGGCATTCGCCCGAACCGCGTCAACTTCGCATCCTTGACCAACGGCTCGCGCCCGATCCCCCATTCCTATCAGCGCAAGGCGTTCGGCGTGACCTACAAGGACGAAGCCCCGACCGAAATGATCAATCCGGAATTCGTGCTGTCCTATAACGAAATCCGCTTGGACATCGACGATCTGGCAATCGGCGGCAGCCATGACGTCAACTCGAAGACGTCCAGTTTCTCCGGCAAGCTTGCCAATACATTCGCCACCAATCTGGGCGTCGCGCAAACCGGCAGCGTGACCGTGGGCGTCGACTTCTACCGCGACAAGGGCGAGAACAGCTTCTCCTCGCGTCCCGGCTTCGGCCCGGCGAACGAGCCGTTCGGCAACAACGAAATTTCCAAGAACATCGGCGCCTTCGCCCAGGCGCGGCTGAAGATGACCGACGACATGCGACTGTCGTTCGGCACGCGCTTCGACAAACAATGGTTCAGCGGCGTCAACGGAACCCACATCAGCACCAGCGGCGCCAGCGGCAATCTGAACGCCGAATACGACGTGGTGAAGGGACTGACAGCCTATGGCGGCGCCGGCACGACCTTCGGCGGCATTCCGCTGGGTGAATCGTTGATCTACAACCTGACGGCGTCATGGAACTACGTCGATGTCAGCGCTTCGCGGTCGATCAACTACAAGGCTGGGTTCAAGGGCGAACACGGACCGTTCTCCGGCGATGCCCATTACTTCGTGACCCGCATCAACGGATCGCACCAACGCGGCAGCGGCAACCGTCAGGACAACCTGAACATCCTGTCGCGCGGCTTCAACCTATCGGGCAAGTACTCCTATGGCGACGGCTTCCTGCGCGCCACCTTCTCGTCCCAGCAGCTGCGCGCCAACGGCGAAGTACTGGTCAGCACCAGCACCTCGTACCACGGCTTCAACATGGGCGAGACCTTCACCCTGGAAGCGGCCCATAACTTCCACGACCTGGGCCTGCGCGTCGGCACGACCAACGAGTTCGCCCTGCGTAACGAAGACTACGGCCCCGGCCCGGTCGCCGGTTACGGCGTGATCAACCTTTATGCCCAATGGATGCCGGAAAAGATCGGCGAAATGGACTTGGGCGACCTGACCCTGCGCGCCGACATCAAGAACCTGTTCGACCATACCTATGTCGACCGCGCCACCGCCGCCAACGCCGACACCACGTCGGCCAGCCCCTACTACGAACCCGGGAGAACCTTTCTGCTGACCGCGAAGATGAGCTTCTAAACCGGAACCGGACCCCTTTGGTTCCTATTGGTCGGGCCCGCCCGGGAGGATTTTTCCTCTCGGGCGTCGTCCGTTGAACGGATCCGTCTCTCGTCGGCAAGAACAAGGAAAAGGAACGACAGAAATGCCCCCCGCATCGAAACCGCGTTGTTCATTCGCGGCCATTTTTCTTTTGGCTCTGGGCCTGATCCAGGTCGCCGCGACACCGACCGCACAGGCGGCCGAGCGACAAACGGTGACCGTCACCGATCTTGCCGGGCGCAAGGTCGAGGTAACCGTTCCGGCCAAGACCATGATCCTGGGCGAAGGGCGCTTCCTGCCGGTGCTGGCGATCCTGGATCCCAGCGACCCGACCAAACGGATCGCCGGGATGATGGCCGACTTCAAACGCTTCGATGCCGCCGGGTTCGCCCAATACACGGCGAAGTTTCCAGGCATCGAGACGATCCCCATGATCGGGCATGCCAGCGCCGAATCATTCTCCTTGGAAAAATCCATCAGCGTGAAACCGGACGTCGCGATCTTCGGCCTGGGTTCCGGCCACGGCCCGGGGGCGCGGCATAAGGCGATCATCGAGCGCCTGAAGGCAGCGGGCGTGCCGGTGGTGGTGGTCGACTTCCGGTTCGAGCCGCTGATCAATACACCAAAGAGCCTGGAGCTGTTGGGCCGGATCATGGGTCGGGAAAAAGAGGCCAAGGCGTTTAACGATTTCTACGCCGCCGAACTGGACCGGGTGCGCAAGGGGCTTGCGGGTCTGAAGGATGCGGACCGGCCCAAGGTGTTTCTGGAAATTCATGTCGGCGGGCGCGACGACTGCTGCGCGACCATGAGCCACGCCATGATGGGCCGGTTCATCGAACTGGCCGGGGGCGACAACATCGCCATGAAAACGATCCCCGGCGCGCATGGCTTATTGAGCATGGAATACCTGCTGGCGACGCAGCCCGACATTTACATGGGCACGGCGATCGGCGCCGCCGGGGTCGATTACCCAAAACCGGGGCGCATCGTGCTCGGCCCCGGCGCGGATGAAATCCTCGCCCGCAAGACATTTGCCCAGGCGGCCCAGCGGCGCGGGTTCAGCGACCTGACCGCGATCAAATCCGGTCGGGCCTACGCGATTTGGCACAATTTCTACAACACGCCGCTGAACGTCGCCGCCGTGCAGGCCATGGCCAAATGGATTCACCCGGACCGGTTCAAGGATTTGGACCCCCGGCACACCCTGCAAACCCTGTTCGACCGGTTCCAGCCCATCGCCTTGGACGGGGCCTATTGGACGAGCCTAACGACAGAGGCACCCGGCCAATGAGCGAGGTCGGTGAAATGACGGAAACGCCCCCGGCCCTGACCCAGGGTTATCGCCGGTTCGTGCGGCGTCGCACGATCTGGCTCTCGGTCTTGGCTTCGGCCCTGATCGCGACGGCGGTGGTCAACATCATGACCGGCCCGGCGGGCTTGTCCCTGAGCCAAGTCGTCAATGGCTTCCTCAACCCGCAGGACCTGGACGCCGGGACCTATGTGATCCTGTGGGATGTGCGCCTGCCGTTCGCGCTGATGGCCGTTGTCGTGGGGGCCTGCCTGGGCCTGGCCGGGGCCGAAATGCAGACGGTCCTGAACAACCCACTGGCTAGCCCGCAAACCCTGGGCGTGATGTACGCGGCGACGCTGGGTGCCTCCATCGCCATCGTGTTCAATTTGTCCGCGCCCCTGGGCCTGCCGGAAAATTATGTGGTGCCGGTGTTCGCCTTTGCCGGTGCCGTCGCCTCGGCGGCCTTGATCCTTGTCTTGTCGCGGGTTTACGGCGCGACCGTCAACACGGTGATCCTGTTCGGCATCGCCCTGGTGTTCGCCCTGCAGGCGCTGATCCAATTGATCCAGTTCGTCGCCGATAACGACAGCCTGCAACAGATCGTGTTCTGGACCATGGGGTCCCTGACCCGCGCGACCTGGGAAAAGGTCGCCATCGTCGCCGCCGTGTTCGCCCTATGCCTGCCGGCGTCGATCCGCCAAGTCTGGGCCATGACGGCGCTGCGCGGCGGCGAGGACTATGCCCGCAGCTACGGCGTCGCCGTCAATCGTCTGCGCCTGACCGTGTTGATGCGGGTCAGCGCCATGACCGCCGTGGCTGTCGCCTTTACCGGGGTGATCGGCTTCGTCGGGTTGGTCGGCCCGCATATCGCCCGCCTGGCCGTGGGCGAGGACCATCGCTTCTACCTGCCGGCCAGCGCGCTGGCCGGGGCGGTGATTTTGTCGGGCGCGTCGCTGATCAGCAAATCCATCGTTCCGGGGGTTCTGATCCCCGACGGCATCGTCACCGCGCTGATCGGCATCCCCCTGTTCCTGGGCCTGCTCATGACCCAGAAGCGGAGGGGCTGATCATGGCTTCCCTGAAGATCGAAAACGTCGGCGTCGGCTATTCGGGCAAACAGGTTCTGTCCGGCGTGACCTTGCCGGAACTGCCGCCCGGATCCCTGGTCGGCGTGCTCGGCCCCAACGGCGTCGGCAAGTCGACCCTGCTGCGCGCCCTGGCCGGGCTTGGCTCCTATACGGGCCGGGCTTTGCTCGACGGCGAGGACCTTGCCGCGATGAGCCACTTTCGCCGCGCCGGACGGGTCGGGTATCTACCGCAGGCCCTGCCGCAGGAAACGACCTTGGTCGCCTATGAAGCGGTGCTCAGCGCCTGTCGCGCCGTGCGACCGGACCTAGCCAACGTCCGCATCGACGCGGCGGTCGAGCGGGTGTTCGACCTGCTCGACATTCGCCCGCTCGCCTTTCAGGCATTGAACAAGATGTCCGGCGGGCAACGCCAGATGGTCGGCCTGGCCCAGGTCATGGTCCGCCATCCGTCGGTGATGTTGTTGGATGAACCGACCAGCGCCCTGGACCTGCGATGGCAACTGACGGTGCTCGGTACCGTGCGGTTGATCCTGGCGCGCCACGGCGGGCAATGCCTGATGGCGCTGCACGACATCAACCTGGCGATCCGGCAATGCGATTTCATCGCCTTGTTCGGCGCTGGGCGGCTGTTGGCTTTCGGCCCACCCGCCGAGGCCATGACCGAGCAGGTCCTGACCGAAGCCTATGGCGTGACCGGGCGGGTCGAGACCTGTTCGCGCGGCCTGCCCTTCGTCGTGACCGAACCGGCCACCAATGCCACCCCCCAACCGGCACCCCCCAACGGTATCTAGGAGACGTTTCATGCCCACCTGCTTCGCCGCCGTCGAGACGGAGAACGCCAGCAAGTACCTTGTCCAGCTGTGCAAACATTTCGCCCATAAGGTCGAAGTCGATTACGACACCGCCCAGGCGCGGGTCGAATTCGCGCCGGGGCGCTGCATGATGACCGCCGAGGGCAATACCCTGGCGTTCTATTGCCGGTCCAAGGAAGACCGGGGGATCGAGGTCATGCAGTACATCCTGTCCGACCACTTGGTGCGGTTCGCTTGGCGCGAAGAGATCACCTTCAACTGGTTGGAAACCTTCCCCGACCCTATGCCCGAAGCAGTGCGCATGGGCTTCGCCGAGGAGTAATCCCCGATGGCGGCCCTGGCGAAAACCGGAATGATCGAGCTGCGCCCCCACCATTGGACGGCGGCGGGCGCGGTCGCGCTGGGCCTGCACGCGCTGGTCTTTCTGGCTGTCTTCGCCGGCGACAATGATGGCGCGAAGGCCCCCGGCCTGGGCGGAATTTCCGTGGCCATGACCATGACCGCGACCCGCGCCGGATCCGATTCCGACGCCGCCGAACGCCAGGCGCTGGAACAGACGCAGGCCCCACCCCCGGCCGAGGCCGCACCGGTCCCGCCCGATGCGGTCGAGGCCCCCGCCGACGTCGTCCCGGAAACGGTCGAAGCGTTCGAGCCCCTGCCTGCCGTTACGCCGACGGTTCCGGTCGAAGCCGCCATCGCCGTCGCGCCGCCCCCTAAACCGGTCAAAGCCAAACCGGTTCAAGCAAAACCGAAACCAACCCCCGCACCAAAGCCGGCAACCAAGGCTGCCCCCGCCGCAACAGCGAAACCGGCCGCCAAGGCGGAGACCGCGCAACGGGCATCCCAGGCCGCAGCTGCAACGCAGGGAAAACTGGCCGACGGGCGCAAGGGGCAATCCGCCGACGAACGCAACGCCCTGGGCGGCGGGCCAGTCGGAACGCCCGCGCCCAATTACGTGAACCAATTGCGCTACTGGCTGGAGCGCAACAAGACCTATCCGAAGGAAGCCCGCCGGATGCGCCAGCAGGGCGTGGTGAACCTGTATTTCCGGGTTACCCGTGACGGCCGCGTGCTGGCCCATGACATCCGTAAATCATCGGGCCACAAGCTATTGGACGGCGAGGCGGAAGCGATGCTTAAACGGGCGCAGCCGCTACCGAAGTTTCCGGATGGGATGAAGGGCGGCTATCTGGACGTGGTTGTCCCAGTGCTGTTTTCCCTGCGTGGGAATAGCTGACAGCGGGGTCCCGTCTCAGGCTTTCGCCTTCGCGACCTTCGCGCCGCCGGGGCGGCTGACCAGCAGGATCAGCGGGATCGCCGCCGCCGAGGCCAGCGTGTACATCCCGAAACCGTTCAGATAACTGATCAACGACGCCTGGTGAACCATCTCGCGCGACAGCCGCGCCAAGCCCTCGACCGTCGAGGCGTCCCATTGCCCCATCACCCAGGGCAAGGCCAAGGCGGGATTGAACGGCGAGATATGCTCGGTCAGGTATTCATAGTTCGTCGCTGAATAGCGCACGATCTGCGTCACCGTCATCGAGATGAAGAAGCTGGACCCGATGTTGCGCAACAGGTGAAACACCGCCGTGCTTTCATCCAGGTTCTTGGACTCGACGTTCGAGAAGGTGACCGTGGTCAACGGCACCCAGATGGTGCCCACGGCCAAGCCCTGCAACACCCCGTTCAAGGCGAATTCGAACGGCGTGGTATTCAGGTTGGTCGACATCAGCCACAACCCGGCGATGACCTGCGCCATGAAGCCCGCGAACATCGTCTTGCGCGGATAGCGCGCCCCGACCAGCCCGGCCAGGAAGAACGCGATCATCGCCCCGATGCCGCGCGATCCGACGACATAACCGACCAGCGAGTCCGGCAGACCGACGTGTTCGCGCAGCAAACCCGGCAGGATCACCATCGGCGTGAAGTTGAGCATGCCGTAGATCGTGACCAGAACCAGACCCAGGGAATAGTTCCGATTGCGCAGCAGGCGCAGGTCCAGGAACGGCTTTTCGTGGGTCATGCTGTGAACCAGGAACATGTAGAACGCGACCCCGGCCACGCAGACTTCAATGATGATCTCCGGGGACTGGAACCAATCCAACCGCTGCCCGCGCGACAGCGCCAGTTGCAGGCTGGCGATGGCGAGCGAGATCAACAGGAAGCCCGTCCATTCCAATTTGACCTTCGACGCCCGGCGCATGCGCGGCAGGGTCAGAAACACCCCGATGGACGCGCCAAGGGCAATCGGCACCATCAGGTAGAAGGCATAGCGCCAAGTATAAATCTCGGCCATCACGCCGCCGATCATCGGCCCGATGAAGGCCCCCATGACCACCCCGACGCCGTAGATGCCGATGGCCATTCCGTGCTGTTCCTTGGGAAAGATGTCGAGCGCCACGGTCTGCCCGACCGGCGACATCGGCGCCCCGGCGAACCCCTGGATAATGCGCCAAAAGATCAGCGCCTCAAGCGACGTCGCCGCGCCGCAGAAATAGGTCGCCACGCCGAACAGCCCGACCGCCGCGACCATCAAATTGCGCCGCCCGAACCGGCCCGACAACCAGCCGGTCAGCGGCGTGGCCACCGCCGTCGCCAGGATGTTGAACGTCATGGTCCAGGAAATTTCGTCGGGCGTGGCCGACATCGCGCCCTGCAACTGCGGCAGCACCGCCGAGACGATCAGGATCGACGTGGAATAGAGCGTCACGCTCAACACCACCATCCCCAGAATCAGGTAGCGGCGGGCCGGCGACAGCTCCGGTCGGGGCGACATGTTTTCTACGGCGGCGTCGGCGGCCATGCGATTTGGGAACCCTATTGACAGTAAGGAACGCAAAAGTAACATTACTTACTAAATTTTCCAGGACAATTCGTTTATGTCGAAGATCGATCCACAACCTCTGTCCGAGGGACGTTATCTCGCCTTCCTGCTGATGGAAGCGGCGCGCCTGCAACGCACCGTGTTTGACCGGCGGGTGCGCAATTTGGGTTTTACCCGCACGCAGTGGATGGCCCTGCGCCGGGTCGAGGACCAACCGGGCGTGAGCCAATCGGAACTGGCCGAATTGCTGGAGGTCGAAAAGGCCTCGGCCGGTCGGCTGATCGATAAACTTGAGGAATTCGGCTGGATCGAGCGCCGCCCCGACGACACCGACCGGCGCATCAAGCGCATCTACACCAGCGATCTGGGCCGCAAGATCCACGCCCAGATCACACCCATCGCCGAAGCGATGGTCGAAGAGGAATTATCCGGCCTGACCGCCAAGGAACGCGAAAGCCTGACCGACATCCTGCTGATCGTGAAACAGCGACTGCAGGACATGGCCCAGGAAACGGACCCCATTCAATCCAAAGAGCTCGAGAAAAAGAATGCCGAATGAACAGAGCGCCATTTCCCTGGACCATGCGACGACGCCGGCCCAGCCAAAGCGCCCGACCTTGCTGCGCTTCCTGCTGCTTGTCCTGGTGCCGGTGATCATCCTGGGCGTAGGCATGTGGTATTGGCTGCATGGCGCGCGCTATGTCTCGACCGAAAACGCCTATGTCAAAACCGACATCGCCAAGCTGGCCGCCGAAGTTTCGGGCCGCGTGCTCGAGGTTCGCGCCCATGCTCATATGAAGGTCAAGAAGGGCGACGTGTTGGTCGTGATCGACCCGGAACCGTTCCAATTGGCCGTCGACCGGGCCGAGGCGGACCTGGATGCCGCGCGGCGCGAAATCGCGACCCTGGCCGCGACCTGGAAAGAGGCGCAGGTCGAACTGCGCGATGCCCAGGACCGCGCCGTCTATTTCCGCAAGCGGTTCGACCGCGAACGCCAACTGGTCAAGCGGGGCGCGACCTCGCACGCCCGGTTCGACGAAATGGAGAACGACGCCAACGCCGCCGATGACCGCATCACCTTGGCGCGGCAGAAAATTCAACGGATCGAGGCGGCCCTGGGCGGCGATCCGGACAAGCCGGTCGACACCCACCCCGTGGTTCGCACCAAACTGGCGGCCCTGGCCCAGGCCAAGCTGGACTTGTCGCGGACGACCGTCCATGCGCCGTCGGACGGTATCGTCGTGACCGTGCCGCTGGTTGCCGGGGAACAGATCACGGCGGCGGAACCCCTGTTCGCCATCGTCACCGATACCCCGCCCTGGGTCGATGCCAACTTCAAGGAAACGGAATTGACCTATGTCCGCGTGGGACAGAAGGCGACGGTCGCGCTGGATATCTATCCGGGGATCGTGTGGGAGGCTGAGGTCGAAAGCATCTCGCCTGCGACCGGGGCCGAATTCGCGATCCTGCCGCCGCAGAACGCTTCGGGTAACTGGGTCAAGGTGGTGCAACGCCTACCGGTGCGCTTGAAGCTGCATCCCCATCCCGACGCCCCGCCGCTGCGCGCCGGGATGACCGCGACCGCGACCGTGGACACCACGCATCAACGTTCATTGACCGACCTGTTCGGCGACCCGGCGATCCCGGCGCACTGACGCCGGGAAAATCGCCTACGCCGCCTTGGCCTTGCCGACCTTCAGGGTCGAGGTGACCATGTCGCCCATGCGCTGTTCCATTTCGAGGCGGTCGAAATCCTGTTTGACGATGCGCCAGTCCCCGCCCCGTTTCGGCATGCCGTGCACGACGATGGGCAGGGATTTGGTCTTCAGACGGATGACCGGATCCGCGTGGCGATAGGCTTCCTGCGGCAGTGACAACGCCGCCCGCGCGATGGCCTTGGCCTGATGGGGGATCGGCTCGATAAAGCGGCAAGGCATGCCGTAGAGGCTGATGCAATCGCCCAACGCATAGATATCCGGATCGCTGGTCGACAGGGTTTCCGGGTTGACCTGAATGCCCCGGTCGAAGGCCAGGCCCGCCTGCCGCGCAAGGCGGCTGTCGGTGACCAGGCCGGTCGCCGCGATGACATGATCGACAACCAGGGTCGCGCCGTCCGCGAACTTGATATGGCGGGCACCGTCCGCGTCGGCGGTGATCCCAGTGATCTGACCGCCGCCCCGAAAATCGATGCCCAGTTCGGTAAAGCTCGCCTTCAGCCGGACCGCCGCCGCGTCGGGCAGCAAGCCCGCCAGGGGCAGGGCTTCGCAGTCGATCAAGCAAACGCGGTGGCCGCTTGCCGTCAGGTCCTCGGCCAGTTCGCACCCGACCATGCCTGCGCCGACGATGGCGACCCGGGCCGAACCAGCGGCCAGTTTCTTGGACAGGCCGCACCAGGCATCCAGGTCGTTGACCCGCCAGCACAATTCCGGCGGCAACATCGGCGGCAAGGCGGGCTTCGCCCCCTGGGCCAAAATCAATTTGGTATATGTCACCGTGCCGCGCGTGGTGCGCAGCTGATGCAACGCGGGTGACAGGCCGACCGCAAAGGTCTGACGCAGCAGGCGCACGCCCAACCGTTTGGCCGCATCGACGCCGCGTTCGCGGACCAGGCTGTCGCGGCACATGCCGCGGCTGATCGCGATCGACAATTCCGGCTTGTGATAGACGTCGCCGTCGCAGGCAGTCACCAGGGTCAAGGGAACCTCGGCGTCCTGGGCGCGGATCGCTTCGACCGTGGCCCACCCGGCCAGACCGGCGCCGACCACGACGATGCCCGTTCCCTGGGCCGGGGCCACGGGGGCGACGGCTTCGGTCGGGGCGGATTTTTCGAACAGCTCGAAATCGGTCTTGGTCACGCCGCAAAGCGGGCATTCCCAATCGTCCGGGATGTCTTCGTAACGGGTGCCGGGGGCAAGGCCGCTATCGGGATCGCCCTTGCTTTCGTCATAGACGAAACCACAGGCGCGACAGATATAGAGCCGCCAGGGCTGGCCGCCTTCAGGATCGGTCATGCGGGCATCTCCTCGCGCATCAGCTTGGCCATCTCCCAGCGGATATGCTTGATCGCCGGGGTGACGATGGCCACGAAATGGGCTTCGCGGATGCGCCGTTGCGGGGCAGCTTTCATCAAGTAACCGCGCGCGCCCTGGTGCAACAGGGCCGACTGCGACGCCTTCAGCGCCAGTTCCGCCGCCTGGGCGCGGGCGTCCAGAACCTGCAGGAAGAAGTCCTTGTCCTCGCAATAAGGATCGGCGCAAAGCGACGTCGCCCGCGTCGTCAGGTCGTCCAGTTCGGCGCGAAGTTCGTCCGGGCGGGCGTCCAGATATTGGTTCACATGACCGAGCACGTCCTCGACCTCGTCGATGGAATCGATCGATCCCTGGATCACACCCTGCGCCCAACCGATCTGCAACAGGATGAAGGCCGAGCGGACTTTTTTGATGAACGGCACCGCCGGGTCGGCGATGATCTGAGCTTCGCTGACGAAGTAATCGACCAGGGGAATGGCCCAGGTGCTGGTCCCTTCCATGCCCGAAAATTCCGGGCAGCGACGGAGGTCGACACGCTCGTCCAGATCAAGCAGGAACATGATTTCGCGCGACGGCGCATCGCCGCCGTCGTCGACCCCGGCCAACACGCCGCAGTACTGACCGCGCGCGATATGGCTGACCCAGGGCAAGGTGCCGTTGACGACATAGCCGCCGGCGACCGGTTTGGCCGTAAGGATCATCTTTTCGATCCCGGTCAGCGACTTGATCGGATTGGACAGGCCCGTGCCGCCCATGGTGCGGCCCCGGGCATGATCGTCCAACCGCGCCAGCAACGCCGGATTGCCCGACTGTTCCATGTACAGGCCGCAGGCATCGTGGCACCAGGTCAGGAACCCGGTCGATCCGCAGACCCGGGCGATTTCGCTCATCGCCTTGAGCGCCAGATCGTAGCGACCGCCATAGCGATCCAGATGAACACCGAAGGCACCGGCCTCGCCGAGCGAGGCCATGATGTCGGTGGGATAATAGTGTTCCTGGTCGATGCGATATGCGGCTTCGGCCAAGGGGCCCTGCGCGACTTCTGTGACACCGGCGAGAACGTCTGCGTCCTCAAGCCAGGGAAATGACGAAGTCTGTTCGGCGACGCTGTCCAAGGGACCCTCCATGCCTAGCGGAGAAAGTAGTTTCGAAATCTGCCGCCCCGGAGGAAGGCGGACCGACGACGATGGTTCCGTCGGCCCGCCATCCGGGGTGCGGGTAACCTTTAGTCAGCGAGGCTGATTTCAAACGGGATCGGGTTGCGCATGGTGTTGGCAACCGGCGAATAGTAGTTGGCGTGCTTGACGATATCGTCCAGCTCTTCGCGGGAGGCGTCGCCTTCGACCAGCACCTTCACGCGAATTTCCTGAAAGCCCATCTGGCTCGGCTGGCGATCGGCCCCACCGGCGCCCCAGGCGGCCGGATTGCCGATGTCGCCTTCCAGGAAGACTTCCAGCTTGCTCAGCTTCACGCCCCGCGCCGTGGCGACGGCGGTGATGCCGACGGCCAGGCAACCGCCCAGGCCGGACAGAACGATTTCGCCCGGCGCCGGAGCCGTATCCTGACCGAACAGATGCAGCGGCTCGTCGACCACGACTTCATGATCGTTGACGTGGCTGATGGTGCGATACTGACCTTCGGTCACCGTATGCACCTTGTTGGTGCCGCGGGATTCCGGATTGTTGCGGCCCTTTTCCGCAAAGGCCTTCAGGCCCTCGCTATCGATCGGGCGCAGATAGGTGGTGATGGTCTGTGCGGCGGTGGCAGTGCTCATGGATTATCTCCGGTTGATCATGGTCTGTGACGGATCGGCTACGACCGCCGTGACATCGCACGGCACGTGTCGGCGCCTTTGCCTGCCTTCCCCATTGCAGGCAACATGCCAATTCTTCCAAAAGATAATTAGTCATTTTAAATCAGATGGTTATGGTCAAATTCAGCAATTTCAATTTATCCGAAGCTGACAATTGTCGCCCCACTCATCGCCCAATTGTTGACATTGTCACATCCTGACAAAGCCGAAAGATTGGCAAGTTCGGACAGAGGGATACGCCGCCCAAAGAACCTGTCCACAAATGGATTGGGAAATGCCTTAGCTGATGCCCAGCTTTTCCAGGCGATACCGGAACTGCCGCGCGGTCATCCCCAGCGCCATCGCGGCCCGCGTCTTGTTGCCGCCGGTACTACGCAGCGCCTCGATCAGGGTTTCCCGTTCGTCCGGATCGACCCAGGCATAGGGCCGGGCATTCGGCGCGGCATAAGCATTGGGATAGCCGCCGTGCTGTGCGGCGGGATGCCCCCAATTCGGTTGCGGTTGGACCTGAGCCGGCGGGGCCTGAAAGGACGTCGGCTGGGGCGCGGGAAATTGCGGCGCGGTCGGCTGGCCGGCCTCCAGGTGATAGCTGATCGAGGCTTCCTGACGCAGGATGGATTCAATATCGGGCACGGTGATCACCCCATCCTGGGCGATCAGGACCGCGCGCTTCACCACGTTTTCCAACTGGCGGATGTTGCCGGGCCAGTTATAGCCCTCGAACCGCGTCATCACGCCTTTGCTGAGGATCGTGTTACGGCCGTATTCCTGATTGGCCTTGAGCAGGATGTGGCGGACCAAGATACGAATATCGCCGTCGCGGTCGCGCAGCGGCGGTAGATGCAGCGGAAACACGTTGAGCCGATAGAACAGGTCCATGCGGAAGGACCCGGCGTTGACCGCCTGTTGCAAATTCTTATGGGTCGCGGCGACGATGCGAACATCGACCGGAATGTCCTTCACCCCGCCGACCCGCTGGATCACCTTGTTTTCCAGCACGCGCAGCAGCTTCGATTGAAGCTCCAGGTTCATGTCGCCGATTTCGTCGAGGAACAAGGTTCCGCCCTTGGCCAGTTCCAGCTTGCCCATCTTCATCGCCGAGGCACCGGTGAAGGCACCGCGTTCGTGGCCGAACAATTCCGATTCCAAAAGCTGTTCGGGAATGGCGGCGCAGTTGATGGCCAGAAACGGGTTGTCCTTGCGCGAACTGTTGAGATGCAGGATTTGCGCGAAGCGCTCCTTGCCGGTCCCGGACTCGCCGGTCAACAGGACGGTCACGCCCGTGTCGGCAACACGCAGAACCTGACGCAGCGCGTCGCGGATGGCTTGGCTTTCGCCCAGGATGCCGTGCCCTTCCTGCTGCTGGTCCAGGGCGTCCTTCAGCTCCTTGTTCTCTTCGGCCAGGCGGCTGGTGCGCTCGTCGATCAGGGCATTGATCTTCAGCATCTGGGCGATCAGCGTCGCCAGGATGCGCAGGATCACCAGATCGGCGTTGATGCTGCGCGGGCGCAGACGAATGCGGTGCGCGCCCAGCACCCCCATCGGGATGTCGCCGTCCATGACCGGCACGGCGATGAAGGCGACCGTTTCCGGCGGCAGGGTCGCGCGGTCGACGGCGCGGAACAGGAAATTGGGTTCTTCATCCACGTTTTGGACCACCGCGGGCTGGCCGGTGGTGTAGACGGTGCCGGTAATGCCCTCGCCGATGCCGTAGGTTCCGCGGGCGCGTTCTTCGTCAGTCAGTCCGTAGGAATAGCGGATCCGCAGGGCATCGCCGCCCGGCACTGGAAGCAACACCCGACCCCGGTTCAGGCCCAACATTTGCGACATCAGGCGCAGGATGCTGCTGATCGCGATTTCCGGCGTCGCCGCCTGGCCGATCAGCTTGACCGCTTCATGCACGACGACAAGATCCGCCCCGCCGACGTCCGTTTCGGAATGGGGGGAAGGATTGGCAGCCGACATGTCGTGAAAAATCCCGGGCAGAGAATGTTCGAAATTGTCAACTGACACCGTAACACTCCCGGGATTTCTAACAATGTCAAAAATTGCGCGGTCTCCCGATTTTGTCGGGCAACGGCTTAGTCAGTGTGCCAATTGCACCGCCGGATCAGCTGGTTGCAGACGAAGTCCAGGCCGTAGCCGATCACTCCGATGATCACCACGACGGCGGCCAAGGTGTCGTATTCCAGGGTATCGCGGGCGTCGTTGATGGCGTAGCCGAGGCCGCTGGTCACGCCCAGATATTCAGCCGGAACCAAAACCACCCAGGCGACACCGACGGCCAAGCGAATGCCTGCCAGCACATCGGTCATGATCGCGGGCATGACGATCCGGCGCAGCATCTGCAGGCTGTCGCCGCCCAGGTTGCGGGCGACCTTGAACCAGTTCGGATCGATCCGCTTCACCCCATGGGCGGTCGAGAAAATGATCGGCCAGACCGTGGCCATGGCGATCAGGAAGATGATCGCCGAATCCCAGCTGGCGAAGGCCAGCACGGCGATCGGCATCCAGGCCAGGGGGCTGATCATGCGCAACAGTTGGAACGGCACGTTAGCGACATTCATGGCGGCGGAGAAATAGCCGATGACCACCCCGACCGGCACGCCGATCAGCATGCCCCAGGCCAGGCCCGCCAGGATGCGGTACAGGCTGGCGCCGATCGTCGGCCAGATCGAGCCGCTCGACACCAGGTCGATCAGCGCGGCAAAGGTCGGCCCCGGCGCAAAGGCGGAGAAAGCCTCCATGTCGGGGTCGTTGGCGATCACATAGCCGCCGACCCACCACAGGGCGACCAGGATCGCCATGCCGACCAGCGGATTTACCAGGGCCTTCAGCCAGCCCGCGATGCGGGCCGGCTTCAGGTCGATCATGCCGGGCGCGCCGGCAGCATGTGCGGTTACGGTTGTCATCGGTGTGCTCGTCAAAGGGCGACGATCTCTTCTCGGTCAAAGGGATTGGCGGCGTCGAAGCCCGGCGCGTCCTGCCAGCCTTTATGCTTTTCCATCGCGGCCTTGACGAAGCGATAGTCGACCAGGTCCTTGGCCACGAAGTCGGCGTCGATCTTCTGCAGGAAAGTGGTGTCGCCACCGACCAGGGTGCGCTGAAGCTCGTTGACGATCAGCTTGGTCGCCGACGGGAACGGCCAGGGCTGGAAGTCGATCCGGCCCGATTGCCAATCGGCATGCTGGATCGCCTTGGGCGTTTCGTAGCTCTTGGTGTCGTAGAGCGTCATCGCCCGCTCAACCACCTTGCCTTTCATCGGCAGGTAGCGCTTGCCGTCCTTGGACAGCATATGGGCGACTTCCTTCTTGTTGGCCTGGGCATAGCCCTGGGCCTTGACGATCGCGTTCATGACCTTCTGGGTCCATTCCGGATTGGCCTCGACCTGCTTTTCATTCATGCAGATCGTGCAGCACGGATGGTTGCGCCAGATGTCGCCGGTGAAGCGCAGCATCTTGCCGCCCGCCAGCAATTCGCCCGCCGCGTTGAACGGCTCGGCGACGATGAAGGCGTCGATCTTCTTGGCGGCCAGGGCCGGCGGCATGTCGGGCGGGGGCATGACCTGCAGGTTGACCTCGTTCGGCGCCAGGGCCTCGCCCTGCGGCTTGATCACCGGGGTCAGACCGGCGTGGCGCAGGCCCATCTGCAGGATGATGTTGTGCATCGAATACCAATACGGCACGGCAACCTGCTTACCGCCCATTTCGGCGAAGGTGGTGATGCCGGTGTGCTTGCCGACGACCAGGCCCGACCCGTTAAGGTGCGCCCAGGACATGATCTTGACCGGGAAGTTGTTGTTGTAGCGCATCCAGATCGGGATCGGCTTCAGGAAGTGGACCAGGTTGAACTTGCCGGCGGCGAAGCCTTCGACCAGCGGCGACCAGCCGCGGATCAGGGTCGGCTTCTCGGCCTTCAGGCCCTCTTCCTCGAAGAAGCCCATGGCATGGGCGACCAGCAGGACCGTGGCGTCGGTGATCGGCAGGTAGCCGATGCGCACGACCTCGTCCTTGGGCGGCGTCATGTTGGCCCAGGCGGCATTCCCGCCCATCATGCCCAGGCTGGCGGCCAGGCCGCCGAAGGCCAGGGAGTCGAGGATGAAGTCCCGGCGTCCCATTTCGTGCTTTTCAAGATACGACAGCTCGTCGGCGGTGATCTCGCCTTCCTGGGTCTTCTTCGTGCTCATGACACCTGTCCTTTCGGGAATTACTGGGTCGGTAATTGGGGGGCCGCGTTAGGCAGCGCTTTTCGGGCTTTCCGTCACCAGCGTCGGCTTCGGTTGTTCGGTTTTCTGTGTTTCGGGCTTCTGTGTTTCGGGGACCACGCCGGGCGTTTCGTCCTCCGCGCTTTTGAAGCTGTCCATCAACTGGGAACGCAGGGCCTGGAACGCCGGCTGTCCGCCGTCGCGCGGCCAGGGCAGGTCGACCGGCAACTCGCCGATCAGACGGCCCGGATTGCGCGACATGATCAGCACGCGGTCGGCCATGGCGATGGCCTCGTCGATGTCGTGGGTGACGATCACCATGGTGATCCCGCGCTCGCGGCAGATGCCGGGCACGTCGCTTTGCAGGGCGGAGCGGGTAAAGGCGTCGAGCGCCGAAAACGGCTCATCCAGCAGAAGCACGTCGGGATTGGTCGCCAGCGAGCGGGCCAAGGCCACGCGCTGCTGCTGGCCACCTGACAGGTTCTGGGGCTTGGCGTCCTTCAGGGCGCTCAGGCCGACCATATCCAACAGGGGATCGACCTGTTCCTGCGCGGCCTTCTTCTTGACCCCCGCGAACAACAGGCCCAAGGCCGCGTTTTCGCGCACGGTCATCCAGGGATAAAGCGACGCATCCTGGAACATCATGTTCCATTTGGCCGAGGGCTTGGTCACTTGGTTGCCGTCGATACGGACACAGCCTTCGCTGGGCAGCAGCAACCCGGCCATCATATGCAGCAAGGTCGATTTGCCGCAGCCGCTTCGGCCGATGATCGCGATCAGCTCGCCGCCGCCTATCTTTCCGCTGACGTCCAGCAGGGTCGGCGCCGCGCCGCGGCTAAATTGGTGAGTAATGAAATCCAGCGATACCGTCGCACCCATATTCGGCCAATCCGTTCCTTTCAGGCGGCACCCCCATTCCGCCGCCGCCGTTGACGGGCCCATGAGCGAGACCAAGTAACCGTGCCCCGTCCGACGATCCGTTGTGACAATGACTGGCGACAATTCGTGGCGACAATCACCGGCACGACCGACCCGGACGGCCCTGAAATGCTGCATTGCACAAGCCATGCCAGACCCGAAAAGCCTTGCAGATCAGAGAGTTCTGAATTTTCAGCCGAAAAACGAACAAACCGCCGAAAGCACATTGGCGGACATTGGCAACCTCCGCGCCGGACAGTTGCCAATCCGTGCACCGAACCTGCCATTCAGTTTTATGGAATGCGCCCCGAGGACGCGAAGCCAACAAAAAGCCCGCCAGCGGCGGGCTTGTTGGAAATGGTGGGCGCGGCTGGGATTGAACCAGCGACCCCTGCCGTGTGAAGACAGTGCTCTCCCGCTGAGCTACGCGCCCTTATCGGGGCCTGGGCATCCTGGCCCGGCCCGAAGGAGCGACCATATAAGGTGCGGCCCCTAGGGCTGTCAAGCGGGCCTTGCCCCCGGGTGGGTGCGCCCGGCGGGGTTGCGCCAGATCAAGGCGCCGCGTTCGCGGGTCCTCCATCTTGCTTGCCGTCCAATCATGGTTGAAACCGGGGCTCAAACGAGGGCCCGCCATGGACGGGGCCGGGACGGCTGTGGCACTCTCTGCCCCTAATACGCCCACCGCCGCCAAGCAGGAGAGGCTTTTGAAACCGAAGACCAACGAAGACGTCGCCCATTTGCTGGAACGGGCCGCCAAGGGCTTTCGCGCCGGGAACCTGGCGCGCGCCGAAAGCGACGCCCAGGCGGTGTTGAAGGCCGTGCCCGACCATCCGGAAGCCCTGTATTGCCTGGGCTTGGTGCGCTATCGGCAGGGCCGCGCGACCCAGGGCATCGACCTATTGCGCAAGGCGCTGTCGCGCCATCCCGGTTTCGCCCCGTGCTCGGTAACCCTGTCGAAAATGCTGTTGGATACGGGCGACGGGGCCGGCGCGGTGCGGGTCCTGTCCGATGCGGCGGCGCAATCGCCGGGCGACGCCAACCTGCTGTTCGAGTTGGGGCGCACGCGAATCATGCTGAACGATCCGTCGGGCGGGGCGGAAGACCTGGGACGGGCGCTTGAACTGGCCCCCGAGGCCGCGCCGATCTACGGCAGCCTGGGCGTCGCCTATCAGTTGATGGGCGACGAAGACGCCGCCCGCGCCGCCTATGAAACCGCGATCGAGATGGGCAGCCGCGACCCCGAGGATTTTTTCAACCTGGGCACGGTCCACCTGAGCGCCCAGCGCATCGACGAGGCCATCGAGCAGTTCCTGAAAGTGACGCAGATGAACCCCAATCATCAGCGCGCTTTCGCCAACCTGGGCCTGCTGTACGGCCGGTCGACACAATACGACAAGGCGATCCCCCCGCTGGAGCGCGCCTTCGCCCTGAACCCGGACGATGCCGAAGCAGTCAGCGAACTGGTTTACGCCTTGGGCGTGACCGGCCAAGCCGCGACGGCCGCCGCCCTGGCCGAGGAGTTCTTGAAAAGCCACCCGGAGGCCGAATACCTGCACGGGCAGCTGTCCTTTGCCTGGATGCGCGCGGGCGACCCGGAAAAAGCCATCGCCGAGGCCGACAAGGCCCTGGCGGCGGGCCTGCACCCGACCCCGGCCCTGTCGATGAAGTCGGCGGCGCTTAACGACCTGGGCCGAAAGGACGAAGCCGACCACCTGCTGGGCCTGGACAGCCTGATCAAGACCAAGATCCATGCCGCGCCCGCGGGCTATCATTCCATGGCCTCGTTCAACAAGGACCTGGTCCAATACCTGCTGGATCATCCCAGCCTGAATTACTTCAAGACCAACCGGTCCATGGAAAAGGGCCGCGGCACGATGGAGCTGTTCGACGGCAACGAGCACGGCCCGGCCCTGGAACTGAAAAAAATGATCATGGCCATGGCCCAGGAATACCTGGCCGAACATCCGGTCGACCCGGACCATCCGTTCCTGGCCGATCCGCCGAAATCGTTCAACGTTCGTTGCTGGGGCAATGTTTATGACCGGGACGGGCGGCAGTTGGTGCACTTCCACCCCACGGCCTGGCTGTCCGGGGTGTATTACCCCGCCCTTCCGGCCAGCGTGAAGGACGCCGCCAAGGGCCAGACCAACAACGTCGAGGGCTGGATCGAGTTCGGGCGGGCCTTCCACTTGGTCGGCGACAAGGGCAATCCGAAGCTGCGTTTGGTCCGGCCCGAGGAAGGCATGATGGTGATGTTCCCGTCCTATGTCGGTCATCAAACCATCCCTGTGGCCTCCAGCGATGAAAAGCGCGTTTCCATCGCTTTCGACCTGGAACCCGCCGATTCCTAGGCCGGAAACGCCCGAGCCGTTAAAGCCTGACGCGACGCCGGTTCAGGCTTAGCCCGCGGCCAATTTCCGCAGGGCCGGGACCAGTTCGTCGAAATGATCGATCAGCACGTCGGCGCCCAACTGATCCACCGGACCATGGGCATAGCCGAAGGTGACCGCCACGGTCGGCACGCCCGCGGCCTTGGCCACGTTGATGTCGTTATGGCTGTCGCCGACCATGACCGTTTCCGACGGCTGGGTGCCCATGCCGTCCAGGACATGCATCAGATGGCGCGGATCTGGCTTGCGCGCCCCCGGCACCGTATCGCCGCCGGCCACGGCCTTGAAGAACGGCGCCAAGTCCAATGCTTCGAGAATTTCCCCCGTCGCCCCCTGGGGCTTGTTGGTGCAGACCCCCAACAGGCACCCGGCATCGCGCAGGTCCGTCAGGGCCTGCATCACGCCCGGAAATGGCTTGGTCAGCGCCGCCGCATGGGCTTCGTAATGGGCGGCGAAAATCTCGATCGTCGGCTCCAGCCCCGCATCGGGAAACCCGCCCGTGGCCAACAAAGCCCGCTCGACCAGCTTTGGCACCCCGTCGCCGACCATGCCCGCGACTTCGACCCGGTCCAATTCGCGGCGTCCTTCGCGCGCCATCAACCAATTGAGCGCTGCCTGAATGTCCGGCACGCTGTCGACCAACGTTCCGTCCAGATCGAACACCACCGCCCGGGGTAAGGGCTCGTTAACCGCCGACATAGAATATTCCTCTTGCAAGATTCCGAAACAAACTGTGACTTGGACCACTCTAGATATTGTGGCAACTTGCGGTCCCGCCATCCAAATATCTCAACCGGATCCCGGCACCGCTTCTGAGAACTGTTAAAGGCCCCCGAGCGTTCATGCAAGCAGACGGAAAACCGACAACGACCGCCGTGGTCCTGGCCGCCGGGCTGGGCACGCGCATGAAGTCGGACCTGCCCAAGGTTCTGCACCCGGTCGCCGGTCGCCCCATGCTGGGCCATGTTCTGGGAACGCTGGACGAAATTGGCGCCGACCATACGGTCGTGGTCATCGGCGAGGGCATGGCGAACGTCGAAGCCGCCGCCCAACCGCACGCCACCGCCGTTCAGAAAGACCGCCTGGGCACCGGCCATGCCGTGCTGGCGGCCCGTGAATTCCTGGCGGCGCATCCGTCGGACGACCTGATGGTGCTGTACGGCGACACCCCGCTGATCACGGCGGAAACCCTGTCCGCCATGCTGGCGGCGCGGCGCGCGCCTGCCGCCCCCGGCGTAGTCGTGCTGGGGTTCGAGCCTGCCGATCCCGGCCCTTACGGTCGTCTGATCGTCGATGAAAACGGCACCCTGGAAGGCATCGTCGAAGCCCGCGACGCCACGCCCGAGCAACTGGCGGTCGGGCTGTGCAATTCCGGCGTGATGGTGATCGACGGCGCACGCGCCCTGGAATGGCTGGATCGGATCGGCAACGACAACGCCAAGGGCGAATACTATCTGACCGACGTGGTCGCCATTGCCCGCGCCGACGGTCGGCCCTCGGCGGTGGTGCGCGGCGACGCCGACGAAGTGCTGGGCGTGAATTCGCGGGTCGAACTGGCCGAGGCCGAGGCCATCGCCCAAACCCGCCTGCGGATCCGCGCCATGGAAAGCGGCGCCACCCTGACCGATCCCGCCTCGGTCTTTTTCAGTTGGGACACCCAATTGGGCCGCGACGTGTCGGTCGGCCCGAACGTGGTGTTCGGCCCGGGCGTGCGGATCGGCGACAACGTGGAAATCCGCGCCTTTTGCCATATCGACGGAGCGACGGTGGCGTCGAACGTGATCATCGGGCCGTTCGCCCGCCTGCGCCCCGGCGCGGACCTGTCGGACGGGGTGCATATCGGCAACTTCGTCGAGATCAAGGCATCGACCCTGGGCGAAGGGACCAAGGTCAACCACCTGTCCTATGTCGGCGACAGCGTGGTCGGCAAAGGCGTGAACATCGGCGCCGGGACCATCACTTGCAATTACGACGGCTATTTCAAATCGAAAACGGTGATCGAGGACGGGGCCTTCATCGGCTCCAACACCGCGTTGGTGGCTCCAGTCACCGTCGGCAGCGGCGCCATCACCGGGGCCGGCAGCGCCATAGCCAAGAATATCGCCGCCGGATCACTGGCCGTGACCCGGGCGGACCAGAAAGAAATCAAGGGCTGGGCCGACCGCTTCAATACCCGGCGGGCACGCGAAAAGCAGGCCCAGAAAGACAATAAGGACTAAGCGGCGATGTGCGGCATCATCGGAATTATCGGCAAGAAAGAAGCCGCGCCGATCCTGCTGGAAGGGTTGAAGCGCCTGGAATACCGGGGCTACGATTCTGCCGGGATCGCGACCCTGGTCAATGGGTCCATCGACCGCCGCCGGGCCGAGGGCAAGCTTGCCAACCTGGCCGAACGCGTGACCGAACAGCCGATCAGCGGCACCGTCGGCATCGGCCATACCCGATGGGCGACCCATGGCGTTCCCAACGAAGCCAACGCCCATCCCCATGCCACCGACCGGGTGGCGATCGTCCACAACGGGATCATCGAAAATTACAAAGAGCTGCGGTCCGAGTTGGTCGCCAAGGGCTGCAACCTGGCGTCCGACACGGATACCGAAGTAATCGTCCACCTGATCACCCAGGAACTGCTGAGCGGGAAAGCCCCCGCCGAAGCGACCGCCGCGACCCTGCACCGGCTCGAGGGCGCGTTCGCCCTGGCGATCATATTCTCCGGCCATCATGAGATGATGATCGGCGCCCGGCGCGGCAGCCCGCTGGCGGTCGGCTTCGGTGACGGTGAAATGTTCCTGGGCTCCGACGCCCTCGCCCTGGCCCCCCTGACCGACCGCATCATGTATTTGGAAGACGGCGACTGGGTGGTGCTGGACCCGACCGACGCCAAAGTGTTCGACGCCGACGACCAGCCGGTCGAACGGCCCATCCGCCTGACCGAACTGTCGGGCGCCGCCATCGGCAAGGGCGGTTACCGGCACTTCATGTTGAAGGAAATCTACGAACAGCCCCAGGTCATCGGCGACACCCTGCAAAGCTTCGTCAATCCGGCGTCGCGCACGGTGACCGTACCTGACCTGCCGTTCGATCCGGCGGAATTGGACCGCCTGACCCTGGTCGCCTGCGGCACCTCTTATTACGCCTGCCTGACGGCCAAGTATTGGTTCGAAACCCTGGCGCGGATTCCGGTCGAGGTCGATATCGCCTCGGAATTCCGCTACCGGGAACCCCCGCTGGGCGGCAAGGGTGCGGCGCTGTTCATTTCCCAGTCGGGAGAAACGGTCGATACCCTGGCCGCCCTGCGCTATGCGCGGCAGGCGGGTCTGGCGATCATGTCGATCGTCAACGTCCCGGAAAGCGCCATCGCCCGTGAATCCGACATGGTGCTGCACACCAATGCCGGGCCGGAAATCGGCGTTGCCTCGACCAAGGCCTTCACCACGCAGCTGACGGTTCTGGCCTGCCTGGCCATCGCCGTGGCGCGGGGCCGTGGCGCGATCGACGCCGAGGCCGAGGCCCGCCTGACCATTGCCCTGACCGAGGTTCCCAGCCGGGCCGCGGAAATCCTCAATCATGACGACCGCCTTAAGCAAATCGCCCAAACCATGGTCGAAGCCCGCGACGTTCTGTACCTGGGGCGCGGCACCAGCTATCCCATCGCCATGGAAGGGGCGCTGAAGCTCAAGGAAGTGTCCTATATCCACGCCGAAGGATATGCCGCCGGCGAGATGAAGCACGGCCCCATCGCGCTGATCGACGACCAGGTGCCGGTAATCGTGATCGCCCCGTCGGACCCGCTGTTCGACAAGACGGCGTCGAACGTGCAGGAAGTCATGGCCCGGGGCGGGCGGGTGATCGTCATCTCCGACGAAAAGGGCGCCAATGCCCTGGCCGATGGCGCGGAAGCGACCGTCGCGCTACAGGCTGTCGATCCGTTCGTCGCCCCGATCCTGTACGCCATTCCCGTGCAGTTGCTGGCCTATCATGTCGCGGTCATCAAGGGCACCGACGTCGATCAGCCGCGCAATCTGGCGAAAAGCGTGACCGTGGAATAATCTACCAGGCACCAAGGCCTGGATGCACAGGCCCGGCGGGGAGACCAGGCGGTGAGCCAAACCGATACCATGGAGCGGGCGACAGCCCACCACAATGCCGGCCGCTTCGCCGAAGCGGAGGGCCTATACCGCCAGGTTCTTGCCGCCGATCCCGGACACTTAGACGCCCTTTTGCTGCTGGGCGCGGCATTGAACGCCCAGGGCCGCCCCCAAGAGGCGGAGCCGTTTTTGGCCCGCGTCGTCGAAAGCCGCCCGGATCTTTTCGATGCCGTCCTGCTGCTGGCCATGGTTCTGGGGCGTCAGGACAAACACCTGGAAGCCGCCGAAAGGTACCGCCAGGTTATCGCCCTGGCGCCGGATTTCATCGACGGGCATATGAACATGGCCCGCCACCTGGCGGCTGACGGCGCGGTTGCCGACGCGATCAAGGCTCTTTCCGCCTTGACCGCCCTGCGCCCGGACTTCGAACCCGCGTTCTTCGAGATGGGGCGTCTTTTGATGAAGGAAGGGGCCTTCGATGCGGCGGCGAAAGCCTTCGAACGGGTGGTCGAGCTTGCCCCCGATCAAGCCCATGGATATGGCAACCTGGGCCGCGTCCGGATCGTTCAATCGCGCTTTGAAGAAGCCCGCGAGCTTTTGACCAAGGCCGCCGAAATCGCCCCGGACGATCACAACGTCTATTATCTATTGGGCCGCGCCCGGCAGCTCGATGGTGATATGGACGGTGCATTCGCCGCCTATCGGCAGGCCGTGGCCGCCAACGAAGACGCCTTCAAGATGATCTTGAAAAGCCTGGAATGGTCGCCGACCGGACAGATGTGGCTGAGCCCCGAACACCTGCGCAACGCCCTGAAGGCCTGACGGCCACCCTGCCGGTTGTCTATTTCTTCGACCGGAAGACGTCGCGGTAATGGTGCGACTGTTCACGGGTCGCCCGAAACACATCATTGACCCGGCGCTGTTCGTCGTCGTTCATCACATCGAAGACAAGGTCCAGGTCCAGGCTTTTGCGTTCGATCGGAATCGCTTGTGCAACCGGGGTTCCCTTCGGCAGAACGCCGTCGAAGCTATCGTCGGTCCAAGCGGCGGGAAAATGCACGAAATGGTCGCTGTAGGTATCGCAATCGACGATCCCGGTCAGCGTCAAAAACGGCAGATCGACGCGATTGACCGGATGGGTAAACAACAGCGAATAACCGGGTTCCATCGCAATCGTCCAGAAGTTGACGAACTTGATCAAAAGCCGGTCTTCGGTGAACAAGGGCGAGGTCACGACCTGCGTTGGATGGTGGTGGGCGATCGGGGAGCTTCCCGGCATGGTCCGCACCGCATAGTCATCGACCGGAAATTCCGGCCAATCCCATTCGAACCGACCGCCCGAGAACCGCAGGTCGCAAGGCAACAACAGCATGAACCCGGCGGTAATCGCATCGATAAACGGTGGGCATTGCTTCACCGTCGGCATCTGCTCGGCCAAAACCGGATCGTCGGCCACCATCGGCATGGATTTCAGCCATTCGGGCGTCATCCGCTTAGCGGGCACCGGCTTGGGCAAAATCGCCTCAAGCTTTGGATAGCATTTGAATTCGACCCGCATTCCTCAATCGCCTTTCGGTCGGCGGGACATCGATCCCGCCAGCGCATTGCCAGCATCAAGCGCCTATAGCACGGAAAGCTGGGTCACGACCACGTTCTGCCCCGCGCCAATAAGCACAAGACATAAGAAAAGCGGCCGTCCCGAAGGACGGCCGCTTCCCAAATAAGCTCTTTCGAGCGGCGGGAGCCGAAGCTCCCAGCCGGAACCCGAATTAGAACTTCACCTGGCCACCGACCATGAAGGTCACCAGGCTGTCGAGCTGCGTGGAGGTCGACGGCACGTCGACGTCCCACCACATCACGTTGCCGTAGATGTTGGCGCCAGCGGACTTGATCTGCTGGTTGAAGCCGATACCAACGGCCTGGCCGTCGATGTTGTCGCCACCAACGTCCTGCGTGCCTTCGAAGTGCACGCCGATACCCGTGGCACCCAGCGAGTTCATGTTCGCGGTGTAGCCCAGGGTGGCACCATAGGTGGTGTGGTCGTTGCCGGAATCCGGATCCTGCTTACCGTACAAGCCGGTCAGGGAGATGCCGGAGTCATGCTTCACGGACGCGCCGATCTGCCAGGCGTCGCCGTTGGTGCCGGAACCGGACAGGTTTTCGTAGAACGCACGAACGCGAACCTGGACGCCACCGAACTTGTTGTCGTACTTGGCGCCGATACCCCATTCGCCCGAGTCGTACAGGTCGACTTCACCGACGAAGCCGTTCAGCTTCGGGGTTTCGTAGCGGATCAGGTCTTCACGGCCACGGTCGAAGCTCTTGAAGACAGTACGAACGGAGGTGGAGGACAGACCAGCGGTCGTGGTGTCGTTGCGGAACAGCATGCCGGCAACCAACAGCGAGGTGTCCATACCGGCGAAAGCGCCAGCGGCGTAGCTCAGGTCCAGACCGTCGGACATGCCGTCGGAAGCAACCGATTCCTGACCCATGACCAGCTTACCGAACTGCTTGTGGCTGAAGTAGATCAGCGCCTTACGTTCGTCGAAGGTGCCGCCGCCACCGGTTTCGGAGGACTGGCTGATGGTGTTCGGGTTGTTGGACTGCATTTCCATTTCGATCTGGGCGCCCAGGGTGACGGATTCGTTCACCTTACCGGAAGCCTTCAGGCCGAAGCGGGTGGAGCCGTTATCACCGTCCTGGTGGCGATAGCCGGATTCTTCACCGTCGTTGTAGAACATCATGTTGCGGTTGACCTGGCCGTAAACGGTGAGGTCGGTCGCGTTGCCGTTCTTGATCGAACCGGCTTCGGCGGGGGTGGCAACCGGCGCGGCAATCGCGAACAGCGCAGCCCCCGCGGCACCAGCCATAAGGGTCTTTTTGAAGGTCATCGTTTGCTCCTTAGATGAGATTCACTCTTACAAATCCACTCTAGGTCTGAAACGTAGGCGATCCACACGTTGGCGGACCCGTTCCAGACCGCAGCAGTTTAGCGTCTCGCCTCTGTTTCAAAAGGGAAATCACATGAAGGTGTAGATTTTTCGGAACAGTGTTGCTCGAAAGACACATATTGCTGACGTTCCGTTAAATTCCGGCCTGTTTCCAATGGTTGGCCCTACCCGAATGATGCCACTGCCCCCCAACGTTGCCAAAATGTCACGCCACTGACACATGCCGACGAATCCCGGCGCCGCCTTGATCCTGGCGGTTGAACCGGCGGACCGTCGGGGTTAGATGAAGGCAACGAACATTGGAATCGCCAAACCTAAGGAGCCCTCCATGCCGCAATACGACTATGACATGATCACCATCGGCGGAGGGTCCGGTGGGGTCCGCGCGTCGCGGTTCGCCGCCGGCACCTACGGTGTCAAGACGGCCGTGATCGAAAACATGCGGATCGGCGGCACCTGCGTGATGCGCGGCTGCGTGCCCAAGAAGCTGTTGGTTTACGGCGCCCATTTCGCCGAGGACTTCGAAGACGCCAAGGGCTACGGCTGGGAGCCGGGCGAACCGTCCTTCGACTGGGGCACGTTGATCGCCAACAAGAATGTCGAGCTGGATCGCCTGGAAGGGGTCTATCACCGCCTGCTGCGTGACGCCGGTGTGGACGAGCTGACCGGCATGGGCCGGGTGGTCGACGCCCATACGGTCGCGGTCGACGGCCCGGACGGCACGAAGACCTACACCGCCAAGTACATTCTGATCGCCACCGGCGGCTGGCCGACCCTGCCCAACATTCCCGGTATCGAACATGCCATCACCTCGAACGAGGCCCTGGACCTGCCGTCCCTGCCGAAAAGCATCGCGATCGTCGGCGGCGGGTATATCGCCGTGGAGTTCGCCGGAATATTCAACGGCCTGGGATCCGACACCCATATCCTGATCCGCGCCGAGAATATCCTGCGCGGCTTCGATCAGGCCGTACGCGATACCCTGCATGATGAAATGGTCAAAAAGGGCATCACGATCCATCAGGAAACCACCGTGCAGTCGATCGAGAAAACGGCGAGCGGTTATTCCCTGCGTTTGAACGACGACGAAATCCTGGAAGTCGACTGCGTCATGTACGCCACCGGCCGCGCCCCCAACACCAAGGGCGTCGGGCTGGAGGAAGCAGGCGTCGCCATGTCGGCCAAGGGTGCGGTCGTCGTCGACGACAATTTCAAGACCAGCGTCGACAGCATCTATGCTTTGGGCGACGTGATCGACCGGGTGCAGTTGACGCCTGTGGCCCTGGCCGAAGGCATGGCCGTTGCCCATACCCTGTTCGGCGACAAGCCGACCCTGGTCGACTACGACAACATCCCGACCGCGGTGTTTTCGACCCCACCGGTCGGCACGGTCGGCCTGACCGAAGAACAAGCCCGCCGCGATCACGACGTCGACATCTACATGAGCCACTTCCGGCCCATGAAATACACCCTGTCGGGCCGCGAAGAGCGGACCATGATGAAGATGATCGTCGATCGTAAGACCGACCGCGTCCTGGGCTGCCACATGGTCGGCCTGGACGCCGCGGAAATGACGCAGGCACTCGGCATCGCCCTGAAGTGCGGCGCGACCAAGGCCCAGTTCGACGCCACCGTCGGCATTCATCCGACCGCGGCCGAGGAATGGGTCACCATGCGCACGCCCGTCCGCCCGGCCGAAGCGGCGGAATAAGGACAATAAAAAAAGCGGCGGGGAATTCCCCGCCGCTTCAGTCCGTTGCCGGATATTCTTTATATATCGATCAAACGATCTGCCGGTCCCGCAGGTCCGAAATCTCGTCGGCGCTGAGACCCAGATCAGCCAGGATTTCGTCCGTGTGCTCGCCTTTTTCCGGCGGATGCACGATCAGCTTGGAATCGGTCCGGCTCATGCGGATCGGCTGAGACATCATCTTGGTCTTGCCGAAGCAGGTGGTTTCGCATTCCTCGGCAATGCCCAGGTGCTGAACCTGTTCGTCGGCGAACATCCCGGCCATGTCATAAATCGGTCCGGAAGGCACACCGGCATCGTTGAAGGCCTTGACCCAATCGGCGCTGGTCCGATCCTTGGTCCGCTCGGCGATCAAGGCGTTCAGTTCGTGCCGGTTCTTGGAGCGCTTTTCCGAGGAATTGAAGCGGTCGTCCTCGGACCATTCCATGGCGCCCATGACCTCGCACAAACGCACCCAGATGCGTTCGCCGGCAGCGGCGATATTGATATGGCCGTCCTTGGTCGGGAACACGCCGGTCGGGATCGAAGTCGGATGATCGTTCCCGGCCTGGCCCGGAACCTCGTCCTCCATCAAGTAGCGCGCCCCCTGAAAATCGAGCATGAAAGCCATGGCCTGCAGCAGCGACGATTGCACCCACTGGCCCTGGCCGGATTTTTCGCGCTCGATCAGGGCGGTCAGCACACCCATGGCGCAGAACAGTCCGCCGGTCAGGTCCGCGATCGGAATGCCGACCCGCATCGGGCCGCGGCCCGGCTCGCCGGTGATCGACATCAGGCCGCCCATGCCCTGGGCGATCTGGTCGAAGCCGGGACGCTTGGCGTAGGGGCCGTCCTGCCCGAAGCCCGAGATCGAGCCCAGGATGATGCGCGGGTTAACGGCCTTCAGCGCTTCGTAGCCGATGCCCAGCTTGTCCTTCACATCGGGGCGGAAGTTTTCGATCACGACGTCGGCCCCTTCGACCAGACGCAGGAACAGCTTGCGGCCTTCCTCTTCCTTCAGGTTCAGGGTCAGGGAGCGTTTGTTTCGCTGCAAGTTCTGAAAGTCGGCGGTATGGCGCTTGGCGCCCAAGGTTCCGTCCGGCTCGATCGATTCCGGCAGTTCGACCTTGATCACATCGGCGCCCCAGTCCGCCAACTGGCGCACGCAGGTCGGTCCGGACCGCACCCGGGTCAGGTCCAACACCTTTACATGATCAAGGGCAGTCGACGCGGCGATATGTGCCATGAATTTCGTTTCCTCTCCGTGGTCGTGGCCCTGTTCTTCGTTGTCGGGGGCCTTGTATACAAAGTCTATGTGCCGTTATCGGAATTTCCGCGCGGCAGGTCAATCTCAGCCGCGCGCGGCGGCGTCCTTCCAAAGTTGCTCCAAGCCCTGGGTCAGCGCCTCGGCATAACCGCGTCCGTCGCTGATCGGCGATCCCTGGATCGCGGCGCGAACCCCGGCCCGGCTCAATCCCGCCTCGGCCATGATCGCCGGATGGGTCGATGCGATCCGCACGTAGTCGTCTTCGTCAGCGGCGACGAAGGCCCCCAGCCCGCATAGGCTGAGATGGCTCAGGCTGTGGCGGCGCGCGAACGTCTCACCCGGCAAGGTCACCACCGGCACCCCCATCCACAAGGCCTCCAACGTCGTCAGCCCGCCGGAATAGGCAACCGGGTCCAGGGCCAAATCAATCTCGTTGTAGGTTGCAAGCAATTCCGGATGGGGCGAGCCGGGCCGCAGGTCCAATCGGTCCGCGTCGACGCCCATCGCCGCGAACCGCTGCGTAAAGTCGCGCCGGACTTCGGCATCGGCGAAGGGACCGGCCTTGAGGATCAGGCGCGATCCCGGGGCGGCCGCCATGACCCGGCCCCAAAGCGCCAGGGTCCGGTCGCACAGCTTGGGCAGGGCGTTGAAGCAGCCGAAGGTCAGCGGCCCGCCATGGTCCGCCGGGCGGCCCGACAACGCGGGCAGATACGGCGGCGGCATATAGGACAGATAGCCATTCGGCAGGCGCAGAACCGTCTCGGCATAGGCGCCTTCGGCACCATCGGGAATATGGAAGCGGTCGGCGACGATGGCGTCCATGGCATCCAATCCGGTGGTCGCGAAATGAGCGAAGGCCAGAACCTGAATCGGAGCCGGGCGAGCCGTGAACAATTGTAAAAGCTCCGACTCCTCCAACCCGGTCGGGCTGATCAGCACGTCCAGTTCCCGTGCGACCAAAAGATCCAGGGTCTGTTGTGGCGATCGCTTCGACACGTCGTGCCAATGGGCGGCACGGTTTCGCAACTCGCCGGTCAGCGGATGTTCCGTCACGTTCTGGGCGAACAGTTCGATCTGCACCCGATCCGGGTCCGCATACTTCATATAGGGCGCCAAGAACTGGCCGCAGGGATGCCAGCCGAGCTTGCCGGACAGGATGCCGACGCGCAGCGCTTCACCTTCTTTATATGGACACCGCCGCTGCTTGACCGTCGGCAAGGCCAACGCCTGGTTCCAGGCCCGCCCCGCCGCCAACAGATCGCCCGGTTTGGTCTCGGGCAGGTAATTCAGGTTGAGCGCCCATGCCGCCGCCGGATAGGGCGCTTTGGGCAAGGCATCCTTGGCCTGGGCAAAGGCCGCAACCCCCTCGGCAACGCGGCCCGATGTCACCGACATCGCCGCCATGGCAAGACGCGCATCCCAATCCCCGGGATCGCGATCCAGAAGGCGGCCGAAGGATTGACGGGCGCCGTCGTAGTCGAACGCAGTCGCCTGCTCCCGCGCCAGGGCCAGCAGGGCCCAGCCATCGTCATCCGTTGCCGTCTCGACCATGGATTCCAATTCGCGCCGCGCACGGTCGTGCTGACCCAACGCCATCAGGTCCGAGATCAAAGCACGGCGGACTTCACCCATCGTCGGATCGAGGGCCAGGGCCTTGTCATAGACCTCGACCGCCGTTGCCCGGTCGCCCTGGTCGCTCAAGGCGTTGCCCAGGTTGGCCAGGATATCGGCACGCATCGGGGCCATGGCCGCGGCCCGATTGAATTGCTCAAGCGCCGCCGACCCGTCCCCCAGCCGGCGATAGGCCGCGCCCAAGGCGTTGATCACATTGACGTCGTCGGGCATGGCGTCACGCGCCACCGACAGCGCGCGGATCGCGGGAGCAAGATTGCCCAATTCCAATTCGATGAAGCCGCGCAAGTGTGCAATCTGCGGCACCGCGCCGAAGGTCTTTTCCAGACGCTGCACAATCTTTTGCGCCTGGCGGAAGTCGCCTTTTTGAAAGGCCTTCACCGCCTGCTGAAATTTCGCTTCGGCGTCGCCGCCCCCCGAACTGCGGCGGGGGCGTGGGCCCCCACCCCTCTGCTTGGCCATCTCAGGCTCCTTGATCGGCGGGCTGGTCCTGTTCCGCCGTATCCTCGGCGTCGGGCCCGCGCGGGTCGATGGTGATCACTTCCGGCGACGCGCGCGGCACGGGGATGAAATCGTCCTTGTCCTCGGTCGGCGTCGCGGCGCGCTGCTGCATCCGATAGAACGCAAACGCCGCGGTCAGCAAATGAATTACGGCGGAATAAGCGAAAAACGCCGTCGGCGTCGTCAATTCGACAATCGCCGAGGCCAACAACGGCCCGATCACCGCGCCGATGGAAAAGACCAAAATCAAAGTCGAGGCGATTTCGACGAAGTCTTCCGGGTTGGCCTGATCGTTGGCATGGGCGATGGCGATAGCGTACAGCGAGAACGAAAACCCGCCATAGATAAAGGCCAGGACGAACAGGATCGTCTGCGAGACCTCGCCGAACACAGTCATCGCCAAGCCGCTGGCGACGCCGCCCAGGCAAATCACGATGATCACCCAGCGCCGGTCGACCAAATCCGACCATCGGCCGAGCGGCCATTGGAACACGGCGCCGCCGATGATCAGCAGGCTCATGAAAAGCGACAATTCCGCGATCGACGTCAACTCGGCCTGCGCGAACACCGGCACGATGGTCCAGACCGCACCGTTGACCAACCCCACCGTCAAACAGGCGATCATCCCGACCGGCGAAATGGAGTAGACGCGCGGGATGCGAATCTGCACCTGCTGCAACGGCTGAGGGGCGGTGGTTCGGGTCAGGGCGACCGGGACCAGGGCCACGGAGACCAGGACGGATCCGACCACGAACAATTGGAAACCGGCGGGCTCATACAAGTTCAGCAGCAATTGCCCGATCGTGACCGCGCCCAAGTTGACGATCTGATAGATCGACAAGATCTGGCCCCGGTGTTCGCGCCCGGCGCGTTCGTTGATCCAGCTTTCCATCACCATGTACAGGCCGCACAGGCAAGCCCCGGTGATGAAACGCAACACCCACCAGGACGCAGGCTCGACCCAGACGACGTGCATCAACTGCGCCGCCGAGGCGATCGTCCCGAACACGGTGAACGAGCGAATATGCCCAACCCGCGCGACAACGCGCGGCGCCCAGAAACAAGCCAGGATATAACCGAGATAAAATGCAGCCCCCATGACACCGATGGCGAAGGGGGAGAACCCCTCCAGCCCGGCGCGCACAGGAAGCAACGTGCCTTGCAAGCCGTTCCCCGCCAGCAAGATGCCGAAGCTGAGGAACAGTGCGGCGACCGGAACCAAAATGGCGACCACGTCGTTTGTTCTTCCGTCTGCCCGTTAGAAAATGGGCGTAGACGCTACCGCATGGCCCGCAGCGCCCGCAACCCGTCGGCGGGAATCAACCGTTGAACGGGCTTCCCGCGCCGCCGGCCAGGAAAATACCGACGACGATCATCCCTGCGCCGACCCATTGCATGGGGCTGAGATGCTCGCCGAAGAAAAAAACCCCCGCCAGGGGAACAAGAATGAAACCCAAAGCGATGAACGGATAAGCCGTGGACAGCGGCATCGTCCGCAGGATCGTCACCCAGATGAAGGTCGCGGTCCCATAGATGGCAAAGGCGGCGATCAGCCATTTGTTGAAAAACGACTGAAAGATATTGTCCAGCCCGGCCCCGCCCATGGCGGCCTTTTTGAAACAGATCTGCCCGGCCACGATCATCATCAGAAAACCGGCGAGCTTGAGATAGGCCATCATGACGTACTGTCCTTAAAATTATTGTGTTCGGGGCGTCCGGCGGAACCGGGCCACCCCCCATCGCGCCGCCTGGACGAGAACCGTTGCGATACTCAAGGCAAACACGGCGATCAGGGGCACGTTGTACCGAGTCACGTTGACCGAAACAAATGCATAGAGACCGAGCATGAAATAGGGCGGCAGGCAGAAGACCAGAAACGGCAGCGCCTTGCCTCGTCGGCGCAACACCCAAAAGCAGACCGGCAACATCAAGAAGCCGACAAAGCCGATGTATTTGCCGACCCATTGCCCCCGCGCCGCGAGGGAGAGCGTCACCGCCAGATGCTTGGCCAAATCCCCCCAAACGTATTCCCGCAGCAAATATCCAAGCGCACTCGGATGCTGGCCGGACGCCGCGTAGACCTCTTGGAAAAACGGCCCGCGTCCCATCATGTAGAACGAGTCCGATCCATACCAGGTCAGGCGCTTCCAAAGCTCTTCCTGAAACAGCGCCGAGGCCAACCCGTCACCGAAATCAGGCAGCCAGTAAATGAAACTGACGCCCCATTCCCGCCAGGTCATGGCGTTGTAGGCCAGACGCTCGACCATCACCCGCGGGCCGTACCCTCCGCTGACACCGGCCAGATCGAACGTCACATAATTGCGCAACCACCATGGCCCCAAGACGATCGCCACGCCCAATGCGAACGCTGCCCCCATCCCAATCGCAGCGCGCCACGACCGCCCCGCGCCCGCCCGCGCCCATAGGACGACGACCGCCACCATGAAATAGGCGAGGTATAGATAAGACGCCCGCGTCAACACCGCCCCTGCCAAGGCCACCCCCATCGCCGCGACCTGCCACCACGGAACCTCGCGGTCGGTCAGAAATCTCGCGAACAACCAGCCGAACAAGGCGAAGAAGAAAAAGGCCGCCGTTTCGGTCAGGATCAGCGAGGCGTAATTGGAAAATGATTTTGACGCCAGCAGGACGACCAAGGCCAACCAAGGGGTCCAGCCATCAACGGCCAGCCGCCGGATCGCCAAAAAACAAAAGAACACGGTCAAGGCGACGGCAATTCCCTGAACGGCGAACAAAATCGTCAGCCCGCCCAGGTCGCAAACCGCACCGTCCTTGGCCACGCAGCTCAACGCCGCGGCGAGATCTGCGTCCAGCGCCGCAAGCACGGCGACCGATACGAGATAGACCGGACCGAAGAAGGTTCCCAAAGTCTGATTGAACTGACCTGGGTCGTGCAGAAGCTGATCCGCCAAGGTCGCGATAATCTTGGCATAGAGCATCGAATCGGCGACCGGGCGGCGGAATTCAGGCGCCAGGGTTTGCATCAAAACAACGACCAGACAAATGGCCAGCGCCAGCGCCCCCTGGATTCGGTTGCTGTGGAACGGACAGGTGGCGGCTTGATCCGGTTGCACGTCGATCGATCCCAAATAGCGGTGCGCCGAAAACCCGGGCACCGCGACTTGTAGTCCGGTGACCGGCGAGGATGCAACGACGCCGAGGGCTTACGCTAGTCCCGGGGTTTGTCGATCCGGCCTTCTCCGTTATCATCCCCCGCACCTGGCCCCCGCACCTGGGCCCGAACCCGGTATCGAGGAGGATGCCATCAACACCGCCGCCCCCAATTTGTTCGAACCGCCGGCCCGCCCGCAATACGCGCGGGGCGACCACACGCCCCTGTTCGCCTGTCGCGATTGGGAAGGCAAACCGTTCGATTTCTATTCGGCCGTCACCGGCAAGCCGGTGGTGATTTTGTTCACCGGCGGACGCGATCTGACATCCCTGGCCGCCGATGGCTTGGACCCGGCGATCCTTGCCGCCGACGGCGCGCAAACGCTGACCATCGTCACGGGCGACATGGCTGCTGCGGCCGCACAGAAGACAGGGGCCAACTGGCCGCACCGCGTCCTGGCCGATCCAGGCAGCGAGATCACCAACGGGTTCGCCGGATTGTCCGGCGTTTCCGCCCCTGCCGTCTATGTTCTGGACCCCAATCAGCGGCTGGTCGGCGCGCGGGCATTGTCCGCGGGTGCGTCCGACCTAAGCAAGTGGCTCGGCGAGATGCTGGCCTTGACCGACCATGGCCGGGCGGAATCGGTCATTCAACGCGCCGCCCCGGCCTTGCTCATTCCCCGCGCCCTCGACCCTGAGGACTGCAATTGGCTGATGGGCCTGTGGCACAACGGCGAGCGCGATGACGGCACCGTCGCGGTGGGCGCATCTTCCGGCGGTGGGGTGCAGGTCGTGCCTACGACCAAACGGCGCGAAGACTATTACATGCGCGACAAAGGCCTGGAGCAGAAGTTGTTGAACCGGCTGATGCCGCGCCTGGTGCCCGAAATCTCCAAAGCGTTCCATTTCGAAGGCTACGGCGTCGAAACTTTTAAGATCGGCTGCTACAAGGCGGAAAAGGCCGGGTTCTTCACTGTCCATCGTGACGATACCAGCCCCGCGACGCGAAACCGCAAATTCGCGGTGACCCTGAATCTGAACACCGGCGATTACGAAGGCGGCGATTTGCGCTTTCCCGAATACGGCCCGGAATTGTTCCGTCCGGAAAAAGGGGCCGCGGTGGTGTTTTCATGTTCTTTGCTGCACGAAGTTCTGCCGGTGACAAAAGGGCACCGCTTCGTGCTGCTGACGTTCCTGACCGTTCCCACGCAATAGACACGTCCGGGAACCACCGGAAAACACAAATTGCCGGCCCGGCGCAAGCCGGCGGAAAATCACATAATGAATTGATTTGTCAGGAGAAAGTGGCGCGCCCGGGAAGACTTGAACTCCCAACCTCCTGATTCGTAGTCAGACGCTCTATCCAATTGAGCTACGGGCGCAGGGCGGGGCCTAGTGGCGCTCCCGCCGAGAAGGAGCCGGACACTACTCCACCACTTCCCGCATTGCAAGCGCTAGGACGCACCCTTTTTTAAAGATCGTAAAAAGGCGAATCTGCGTATTAAAATAGGAACTTGTGGTGCTCCGGGCCATTGAGTACACTCGCCCGGAAACTGAGGGGTGGGGTATGTTTAAATTCATACTCCCTGGGAATTTATAAACAACTCCGGTTCCGATCGGAGAAAAACTCAAGGGCTCGCGGACGAGATGGGTTTTCCGAAACTGAGAGTTTTTTTGGCGGGGGCCGTGTTGTTCACGGGGGCTTGTTCGTTCGATGAGGACCTTTGGCCCTCGCTGAACGCGTCCGAACCTTCCGCTCAACCGCCGGCCGCCGCCACCGCGCAGGCGCCGCAACCCGCTGCCGAGTCGATGACCGCGCAGCCGCAAATTGCTGCGGCCGCGACGTCGCAACCAGCGCTCGGGTCAACCAAATTCGTTCCGTCCGGCGTCACGCCGGGCGATGCGACCGGCACCTTCGTCGGTAAAAAGGTTCAGGAACTGCGCGACGAACTGCAGAAGCTGCAAAGCTCGATTCTGCAGCACAATGAGCAGTTGCAGTCCCTGCGGTCGCGCATCGTCGAAAATTCGCAGCAATACCACGGCACCATCGCCGCCGTTAAATCCCGCCTGCAGGTGGGTACCACGCGCGGCAACCCGGTTCTGGTGCAGCAGTTCAATACGGCGCAGCAGGACCTCAACCGGTTGAGCCAGGACGTCGGCGAGATGAACAAGCTGTCCACGGGCGTGTCGAGCGATTCGACCCTGGCTTCGTTCCTGACCGAAAGCGTCCGGGCCGCCTTCAAGGTTTCCGGCGCCGTCGACGAAGACCACCGTCAGCTGGCCATTCTCGAAGACGAAGTCGATCAGACGGTCGTTCTGATCGACCGCCTGCATCGCGAAGTGACCGAGGACGTCCGCCGCCAGTCCAGCTGGATCGGCGCGGAACAGCGTAATCTGGTTCAGATTTCCGCCGGCATCCGCCAGGGCGAATCGCTGGGATCGTCCCTGCTTGACGCTGCCGTCACGGGCCGTGGCCCCGGCGCCAATCAGGTCGCCGCCCCCGCCGATACGGCCGGTCGCCGTCCGCTGGTGGTGATCCGCTTCGACCGTCCGAACGTGCCGTATCAGCAGGCGCTGTATACCGCCGTCAGCCGGGCCCTGGAAACGCATCCGACCGCCGTGTTCGATCTGGTCGCCGTGGCCCCGTCGGCCGGTGGCGCCGCGCGGGTCGCGATCAACACCAACAAGGCCAAGCGCCATGCGGAAGACGTCAAGCGCTCGCTGGTCGAAATGGGCCTCCCGCCGACCCGCGTTGCGGTGTCGTCGAAGACCCTGGCCGCAGCGAAGACGAATGAGGTACACTTGTACGTCCGCTAATCGACAAGATTCACTCCAAATCCGGGATACCGGCGTCAACGAAGGCGCCGGTTTTCTCGTTTCTGGGGCCTGCCTTTTCGGCATATTCCCTGTTCGCAAGTCCCCGCCAAGGCGCTAATACTGGGCTTATGAGCAATCCATCTCCTTCCGCCCGCACCGTTTCCTGGTCCGAGGTTCATGCCGACGCCCGCGCTTTGGCGCGCCGCCTGTTAGCCGTGCCTCACCCGGCCGGGCCGTGGAAAGGAATCGTCGCCATTACCCGCGGCGGGATGGTTCCCGCCGCCGTCCTGGCCCGGGAAATGCGCCTGCGCCTGATCGAGACACTGTCGATCGCCAGTTATGACGAACAGGACCAGGGCGGCATTCACATCCTGAAAACACCCGACATGGCCATGGCCGACGGCGGCCTGGGCTGGCTGCTTGTCGACGATCTGGTCGACACCGGCACGACCGCCCGCGCTGCCCGGCAACTGCTGCCCGACGCCTTGTTCGTGACGCTTTACGCCAAACCGGCGGCCCGCGACCTGCCCGATATCTTCATTCACGAAGTCGCGCAGGATGTCTGGGTTCACTTCCCCTGGGATACGGAAGAACACGACGGCGAATTGACCTATGCGCCGCCATTGGCCCCGGCGGCGGCAGAGACATCATCGTCCTGAATTTATCTTAAACCGGAAGAATACGGGGGCGCTCAGGCGCCTTCGACGTCTTTCGCCAGACGCTGTTCCAACTCGACCAGGTCCTGGGGCAAATCCGCGCCCGTGGCCCGCAGTTGGTTCAACAATTCCAGCAACCGCAAATGGACCTCGTGCAGGTCTTCGGATTGCTCGTCCATTTCGTCGACCGCCAGATTGATGGCGGCAAGAAGCTCGTTCGTATCCATGGGCCGGACTTTATCACCCGGCGTCGGGCGATGCCATCACCCATCGCCGTTCCGGCGCGGAAAAATGCGCGGCACAGGCCCCTTGCAGGCAACGGGGCGCAGGCCTAGGCTTTTCGCAAAATCAGGGAGACTTCCAAGCAATGACCGAAACCTACAAGCTTTATGCCGTCAAATACGGCACCCATCCCCGTCCCCAATCGCAGAATTTCCTTCAGCCCCCGGACCCGCACGATGCGCCCTATCCCATCGATTATTACGTCTGGGCCTGCGTTTCGGAAAACCGGACGGTTGTCGTCGATACCGGATTCGATGCCGATGCCGCCCGGGAGCGGGGCCGCACCATGTATCGCTGCCCGACGGAAGGGTTGAAGCTGATCGGCGTCGACGCCGCCGAGGTTACGGACGTCGTCATCACCCATATGCATTACGACCATGGCGGCAACCTGGAAAAATTCCCAAACGCGACCTTCCATATCCAGGATCAGGAGATGTCCTACGTCACCGGGCGCTACATGCGCTATCCGGTGCTGCGTAATTCATTCAACCCCGACGATGTCTGTCATTTGGTCAAGGAACTCTACAAAGACCGGGTCGAATTCCATAACGGCGACGAAGAACTGTTCCCCGGCCTGACCCTGCATCACGTCGGGGGCCATACCCAGGGCATGCAGTTCGTGCGCGCCTGGACCGAGCGGGGCTGGGTCGTGTTGGCATCGGATTCGATGCACCTTTACGCCAACTGGATTCACAAAAACCCGTTTCCCACGGTGCTGCATATCGGCGACATGTTGGAAGGCCACAAAAAGGTCGCCCGTCTGGCCGATGGTCCCGAGCATGTTATCCCCGGGCACGACCCGATGGTGATGGAAATCTATCCGCCGGTATCGGAAGAATTGAAGGATATCGCCGTGCGGGTCGATCTGCCGCCGCTGCGCCCGCCGTTTTAAAGACCAGGGGTCAGGCCCCGTCCGATAGAACCTTGGCCAAGGCCGTATCGGCTTCGGCCAGGGCCGCGGCCAGATTCGCGATCAGAGGCTCCTGATCGCTGCCCGGCGCGTCTTCGCGCAAGGCTTCATCCAAGGCCCTGGCCGCCTCGTAGATACGATCGGCATGCAGGTTGCCGCTGGCCCCTTTCAGGGAATGGGCCGACAGCTTCGCCGCTTCGGCATCGCCGCGCGCCAGGTCTGCCGAAATTTTGTCCGCCAGCCCCATGTATTTGTTATGGAAATCACCTAGAAGCTTGCGCAGCAAGGCATCGTTCCCGCGCAGCATTGCCCGCGCACCGGCAACGTCGAATCCTGGAATTTCGTCCGGCAGGCGTCCATTGGTCGCGCCGGCAGACGACTGCGGGGCCTTTTCCTTCCGAGCCGGTTTCGCGACTTCGGCTTTTTCGGGTTGGGGCGTAACGTCACCCCGCGGCTGAAAATCCTTCAGGCTTCGCGCCAGCGCCGAAAACAGGCTGGCGGCCTCGACCGGCTTGGTAACGAAATCGTTCATTCCGGCTTCCAAGCAAGCATCCCGCTCCGACGTCATGGCATGGGCGGTCATGGCGATGATCGGCAGGTCGGTGAACCGTTCGTCGGACCGAATGCACCGGGTCGCTTCGTAGCCGTCCATCTCGGGCATCTGCAGATCCATGAATACCGCGTCAAAGCTCCCGGCATGGACCATATCGCAAGCGATCTTCCCGTTGTCGGCCAGCATGACTTCGACCCCGGCCCCTTCCAACACTTCGCGGGCGACCTGTTGGTTGATGTCGTTGTCTTCGACCACCAACACCCGAGCCCCTTTGACCTTGTCCTCATCCGACGATCTCGCCGCCTCGATCAGGCGATGCGATTTGCGGCGTTCGGGCACGCCCGAGGCACGGTGCAGATCGACCGTGAACCAGAACGTGCTGCCCATACCGGGCGTGCTTTCGACCCCGATGTCACCGTCCATCAACTGCACCAGATTGCGGCAGATCGTCAGCCCCAGGCCCGTGCCGCCGTATCGCCGCGTCGTCGACACATCGGCCTGGGTAAAGGCATGAAACAGCCGGGCGCGCTGGTCTTCCGTCATCCCGATGCCGGTGTCCGAGACCTCGCACAGCAGCCGAACCCGCCCATCGGACAGACTTTGCCCGCGGAACCGCACGGACACCCGCCCATGCTCGGTGAACTTGATGGCATTTCCGCCCAGATTGATCAGGATTTGATTGAGGCGCAGGGGATCGCCGCGCAGTTCGTTCGGCGTGTCCGATTCGACATCGAAGTTCAACTCGATCGTCTTGTCACGGGCGTAGGCCGCCATGATCCCGGACAAGTCATCGACGACATCGGACAGCCTGAAATCGATGATTTCCAAAGACATCTTGCCCGATTCGATCTTCGAATAATCAAGGATGTCGTCGATGACATGCAGCAACGACGTCGATGCCGAGCGAACCTTGCCGATATAGTCCCGCTGTTTGTCATTCAACTCGGTTTTCAATGCCAGCCCGCTCAACCCGATAATGGCATTCAGCGGTGTGCGGATCTCGTGGCTCATATTGGCCAGGAAGCGGGTCTTCGACTCGTTCGCCGCCTCGGCATCATCGCGCGCCTGTTGGCGTTCCAGGACCTCGCTACGAATGCGCAGCACCATCGGCCGGAATATCGTTCCCCCCAGCAGCAACAGCGTCACGATGGTCAAGACCAGACTGCCGAGTTGCAGAACTTCCAGGCGATGGACCCGCTGATCGCTTTCCGTCTCGTATTTTTTGACGATGGCATCCAAGGCGTTCAGCAGGCGCCCCGGGGCCTGGTCAATCATGTAGCGCAGGTCCAAATCGTCCCATTGCCAGCGCATGGACGGTCCTTCGGCATAACTGCGCGCGCGATAAAGGAAGTCCGTCACCATGCGGTCGACGTCGGACACGGGCCCGAAATACATCGCCATCAACCCGGCGGGCATCCCAGGGGCAATCCGCATCTCCTGGCTGCCCTGGGTCAGGGCCTTGTGCGATTTCTCCATCAGATCGATGGATTTCAGCAATTCGGCGCGGACTTTCTCGACGTTTTCCGTCTTCTGCGTAGCGGCATCGGCAAGCCGCAATGACAGCATGGTGATGCGTTGCGACAGCATGCGTTGGCGGCCGCTGACGTTGATTAGGACCGAACTATCCTGATCTGCATCGATTACCGCCGACAGAATGAGGAACCCGCCGATCGCCAACAGCAAAAGAACGGCGATCGCGCCGACGAACCGGCGCGTGATGCCGCTGATAAGCGCCTTGATGTTTTCGGCAGTCATGCGTTCTCGGAAACCCGTCTGGCCAACCGGTCAGGACGCTACCGGCGGGACCAACTCATTGGCATGGGAGCACGCGGCGCCCCCATAGCGCCCCGGAAACCATAGCAGGGTTTTTGTGCGGTGCCATAACAGTTGCGAATTAGCCGCATTATACCGCGACGTTGTCGATCAACCGTGCTTTGCCCAACCAAGCCGCCGCCAAAACGCGGGCGGGCTGGGCCGCGTTGGAGACTTCTTCCAGCGTGGCTGCGTCACGCACCGTGACGTAGTCGACCTGCCAGAAACCGGCGCGTTCCAACTGATCCTTGGCCCATTGTTCCTGGGTGCGGGGGTTTTCGCCGCGCGCGACCTGTTCCGCGACCTGGACCAGGGTACCATGCAGAACCGGGGCCTGGGCCCGCTCGGCAGGCGTCAGATAGGCGTTGCGCGACGACAGGGCGAGGCCATCGTCCTCGCGCACGGTCTTGACCCCGGTCGCGGTGACCGGGATGTCCAGATCACGGATCAGGCGTTTGATGACCTGAAGCTGCTGATAATCCTTTTCCCCGAAAAAGGCCTCGTCCGGCAGGGATTGCAGCAACAGCTTGGTCACCACGGTCGCCACGCCGGTGAAGAAGCCGGGGCGGTATTCGCCTTCCAGCAGGTCGCCCAAACCGCCGACGTGAACCTGGGTCGAATGACCGCCGGGATAGACCTCTTCCACCCCCGGCGCGAACAACAGGTCCGCACCCTCGGCCGCGACCATGGCGGCGTCGCGCTCTTCGCTGCGGGGATAGACGGCATAATCTTCGTTGGGGCCGAACTGCGCCGGGTTGACGAACAGCGTCACCACGGTCTTGTCGCAGGCGGCGACGGATTGTTTGACCAACGCCACATGCCCCGCATGCAACGCCCCCATGGTCGGCACCAGGCCGACCCGCGCCCCATCTGCCCGCCATGCGGCCACCCGGGCGCGCAGGTCGGCGATGGTGCGGACGGTGTCCAAGGCGACGGCCCCAGTCATGGCCTTACTTCTTTTCCACGCCGTAGCAGTGCTCAAGCCCCGGGAAACGGCCGCTGCGCACGTCGTCGGCATATTCCCTGGCGGCGCGTTCCATCTCGACGCCCAGGTCCGCGTATTTCTTGACGAACTTGGGCGTGAAATCGGCGAACAGGCCGACCATGTCCTGGGTCACCAGAATTTGCCCGTCACAGGCAGGCGAGGCCCCGATGCCGATGGTCGGCACGGACACAATTTCGGTCATTTCACGGGCCACGGCCTCAACCGTGCCTTCGATCACCATGGCAAAGGCCCCGGCTTCATCGATTGCCTTGGCATCGGCGATGACGCGCTGCGCGCCTTCGTCGCCCCGGCCTTGAATCTTGAAGCCGCCGCGATTTTCCGCCTTTTGCGGCAACAACCCGACATGGCCCAGCACGGGCACCCCGGCGGCGACGATCGCGGCGACCGTATCGGCCATCTCGACCCCGCCTTCCAGCTTCACCGCCTGGGCTTCGGTTTCTTCGATCACCCGCTTGGCCGAAGCCACGGCCTGGGCGGTGGAATCTTCATAGGACCCATGCGGCAGGTCGACCACGACCAGGGCGCGCTCGGCCCCGCGGGTCACCGCGCGACCATGGGCGCACATGATATCCAGGGTTACGCCACGGGTGGTTTCCAGGCCATAGATCACAACGGCCAGGGAATCCCCGACCAGCAGAAAATCGCAATGGGGGTCCAGGAACTTGGCCATCGGCGTCGTATAGGCGGTCAGCGAGACGATCGGAGTCGCCCCCTTTCCAACCTTACGCGCCTTGAGTTCCTCCACGGTAATACGCGCCATGCCTACTCTCCGGCAGGTTGTTCTTGGTAGGAGCGCGGGACTTTAACAGACCCACGGGCGGGGTCAAATAGCAGCGATGGACCACCCCCCGGCCATCGGCTACATCTAGGGCCACCATGCTGCAATTTTCCAAATTCCGATCCCTCACCGCCGGTCTGGCGCTCTGCTTGTCCATCGCCGGATGCGCCACCCCGCCACCTAAGGCGGCGTCCGACCTTGACCGACCCTGGATCGGCCGGACATACCAGACACAGGCGGTTTCCGTCAGCCATCCCCTGGCCGCGCGGGCGGCCTTGGCCGTCTTGAACGAAGGCGGCGGTGCCATCGATGCGGCCATCGCCGCGCAAATGGTGATGACGCTGGTCGAGCCGCAATCGTCAGGCATCGGCGGCGGCGGCTTTTTGGTCCGCTATGACGGGAAAACGCGGGGAATCGAGACCTACGACGGGCGCGAAACGGCCCCGGCCTCGGCCCGCGAAGACATGTTCCTGGACCACCGCGGCATGCCGATCCCCTATCGCGACGCCATTCTGGGCGGGCGCGCCGTGGGCGTGCCGGGGGTGGTTCGGATGCTCGAGCTGGCCCACCGCGAACATGGCCGCCTGCCCTGGGCGCGGTTGTTCGCCGAAGCGATCCACCTGTCGAAAGACGGCTTTCCGATCTCCGAGCGCCTGGCCCGGCAGATCGCGGGCGACCGGCATTTGGCGAAATTTCCCGCGACCCGGGCCTATTTCTTTGACGGCGACCAGCCCAAAGCCGCCGGGACGATCCTGAAGAATCCCGCCCTGGCCAAGACCTTGGAAGCCATCGCCCAACACGGCGCCGACGCCCTGCACCAGGGCCCCATCGCCCAAGCCATCACCGACGCCGTCAGCAACGCCCCCTTTCACCCGGCGGCGATGACCCTGGCCGATCTCGCCGGGTATCAGGCTAAGAAACGGCCTGCGGTCTGCGCCGCCTATCGGGGGCACAAGGTCTGTGGCATGGGACCGCCGTCGTCGGGCGGGCTGGCCGTGGGGCAAGCCATCGGGATCCTCGACCATTTCGGGCTACAGAACGAAACGCCCAACAGCCCCCGCGCCCTGCACCTGATCGCCGAGGCCGAGCGCCTGGCCTTCGTCGACCGCGCCGCCTATGTGGGCGACAGCGACATCGTGCCGGTGCCGACGCAGGGTATGGTCGATCCGGCCTATTTGACGCAACGGGCCAAGCTGATTTCCCCCGACCGGGCGATTGAGGGCATCGTCGATCCCGGCGCGCCACCGGGCGCGAAGTCGGCCTTCCTCGGCCCCGCCGACCCGCTGAAGGGCCTGTCGACCGCGCATATGAGCATCGTCGATCGGTTCGGCAACGCCGTGTCCTTCACCACCACGGTCGAAAGCGCTTTCGGATCGCGCCTGTTCGTCGGCGGCTTCCTGTTGAACAACCAATTGACCGATTTTTCGTTCCGCCCGACCTGGCGGGGTCAGCCCGCCCCCAACCGGGTTGCCCCCGGCAAGCGCCCCCGGTCCAGCATGTCCCCGTCGATTGTCTTGGACGGCGACGGGCGGTTCGTGATGGCCGTCGGCTCGCCCGGCGGATCGCGCATCATCGGCTACACCGCCCGGGCGGTGTTGGGGGTTCTGGCCTGGAATCTGGATATGCAGTCGGCCATCGACCTGCCCCATGTCATGAACCGGGGCGGCGCGACCGAGGTCGAACAACCGCTGGTCCCGGCCATTACCGACCTGAGCGCCATGGGCCATGAGGTCAAAGTCGGCCGGATGATCAGCGGCCTGCAGGGCATCCTGAAAACGCCCCGGGGCCTGACCGGCGGGGCTGATCCCCGGCGCGAAGGCATCGTCCTGGGCGACGCCGGGGACGAAGGCCAGGTCGTCTTCCCGGGCCCTATGCCCCATGCCTGCAACGACGGCACGCAGCTTGGCCTGGCCTGGGCCGAGGGGTTCCTGAGCTGGACCGAGCGGGGCCAGCCGACCCGCATTCTGGCGCAGGTCGTATCCGGCTCGGGCGCGCGCTACGCCCTGGGCGATTACGAGGTTTGGGAACATCAAGGCGAGGTGCGGGTCACCGGCCCCAAAGACCGGCACCGCACCTGCCGCAAAGCCGCGCCGTAGCAAGAAACCTTATTTCACCGCCACGATGAACAGGCGGCGGAAGTGGAACAGCGTCTTGCCGTCGGCCCGCTTGGGATAGGCCTTCTGCATTTCCTTGGAATAGGCATCGAAGAACGCGGCGTTTTCGTCGGCGTCCGTCAGGGCGTCCAACAGCGGCTTCAGGGCAGAGCCTTTGGTCCATTCGGCGACCGGGTTATCCCCTTCCATGACCTGGGCATAAACCGTTTCCCAGATATTCAGGCTGGCCGCGTGCGGGGCCAGATAGTCGTAATAAACGTCCGGATCATGGACCGGGAATTCGCGCAGGACAGGCTCCAACTTGGCGCGCCAGGGTCCGGCTTCGACCACATCGCGCATCCCCATATGCGACGGGGCGGCATGGTTGTGGGGCATCTGCACGGCCAAAACCCCGCCCGGGGCCATCACGTTCATCAGGCGCGGAAACAGTTCTTCATGGCCATCGACCCATTGCAGGGCGGCGTTGGAATAGATCAGTTCCGCCGGGGTCTCGGGCGCCCAGGTCTTGGCGTCGACCTTGACCCATTCGCCGTTGGGGTGTTCGGCCTTGGCCTTTGCCAGCATCTCGTCCGAAGAATCCAAACCGACGTGCTTGGCCTCGGGCCAGCGGCCCATCAGGAACGGGGTGACATTACCCGGGCCGCAGCCCAGATCGTAGACGACGGAAGGCGCGGCGACGTCGATCTGATTCAACAGGTCCAACGCCGGGCGCATGCGCTGGCCCGCGAATTTCAGATATTGGCCGGGGTTCCAGGTGGGTTGCTTGCTGGGAGCAGTCATCGGGCAAATCCTTTTGTCGAGAATTCATTATCCATTGCCCAGCCCCCGGGGCCGGACTGTAGTGGCAGCGGCCATCGCGCGCAATCACGTTCGGGCACGTTCGTCTGGCGTCAAGCGCCGGGGAGGCGCAGCCGGAACACGGTTCCCTCGGGACCGGTGCGGTCCAGGTCGATTTCGCCGCCGTGGGCATGGACGACCTCGCGCGCGATCACCAGGCCCAGACCCGTGCCGCCCTCGCGCGCCGATCCGGCGAAGGGTTGGAACAGGCGGCTGACGGCCTGTTCCGGCATGCCGGGGCCATCGTCGGCGATTTCGATCGTCATCATGCCGCCGTCGAGGAATGCCGCGACGCGGACGGACGTCGCCCCGGCCTCGCGGGCGTTGCGGCCCAAGTTTTCAAACACCCGCAGCATCTGCCCGGCGTCGGCCATGAGGGTCAGGTTGTCCGGCACTTCGTTGTCCCAGGTAAAGGGCCCGTCGGAGGCTTCTTGGGTCAGGGTCTCGCCAGCCATGCGGACGACATCCGTCAGCTTGCAGGCCTTCAGGTTCAGCGTCGGCATCGTCGCCGAGGCATAATCCAGGGTCTGGCTGCACAGGTTCACGGCCCGGTCCATGGCCTTGAACATGCGCGGCACCAAGCGCTGAACGTCCGGGTCCTCGCTTGCCGCCAGGCGGTCGCCGATCAGCATCGCCGTGGCCAGGGAATTGCGCAGGTCGTGGTTCACCTTGGCGACCGCCGCCCCGAGCATGGCCAGGCGGTCCTTCTGCCGCAGGGCCTGACGCAATTCATGCTGCATCACCGCCAGTTCACGCTGCGCGATACCTATTTCGTCAGGCCGGTCCGACGGCTGGAAAATCCGGGTTTCGTCCTCGGGCGCCTGGCGGAAATCTTCCATGCTGGTGGTGATCCGGCGCATCGGCCGGACCATCAACATCATCAGGCTGACATAGAGCAGCCCCGCCGTGAACAGCGAGATCAACATCGACAGCTGGAAGATGCGATGCGAGAACGCCAGAATCTCATCACGCATCGGGGCTTCGTCGATATAGATGTCGATCTGCACGCCCGGGCGTTTGGGCGTTTCGCCGATTACCCGCAGGATGCGGTTCTCCTGCTGGGTCAGGGTCACGAAGGCGTCTTCGATCCAACCCCAAAACGTATTCATCCGCAGGTCGTACACGGCATCGACCCGGGGCGGCATCTCGCCGCCGGCGATCAGAATGCGGCGGTCGGCCTGCTTCAACGTGATGGCATAGGTTTCGGTGTTCTTCAGCAGGGTATGGCCCAGCTCGTCATAGGCCGCCTGTTCCGGCATGTTCTCGAGCGCCAGCGTCGCCAGATGGGCGCGGACGATGCGTTCTTCCAGATAGGTTTTACGAAACCGCGCCACCGACGGCGTGTAGATGAACAGCTCGGCCAGCATCACAAAGCCGACCGTCAACACCAGCAGGCGCGCGGACAGGCTTTGGTGGGCCCGGGGGTGATGCGGATTTTGATCGGCCATGCGTGAAGTTAAGCGGCCTGTCAGCCCAGCTTCAAGAGGAAGCGCACGATGGCGCGGGTCCGGTCGCTGAACAGCTTGGGCGTGAAGAAGCTTCCAGCGGCCCGTTTCGAGACCTCGCCCAGGGTCGGATACGGCATGATGACCTGCGCCAAATCGCCGACCTTCATGCCCTTGCCGACGGCCAGGGTCCAAAGGTGGATATGCTCGCCCGCCTGCCGTCCAACGATGCCGCAGCCCAGGACCTTGCCCTTGGGCGTGACGATGGCCTTGACCAGCCCCTCGGTCGCCAGCTCGGCCTGGGCCCGGTCGTTTTCGCGGAACGGCCAGCGCAGCACGGAGAATTCGATGCCTTTGTCCCGCGCCTGCTTTTCCGTCAGGCCGACCTGCGCCAGTTCGGGTGCCGTATAGGTCACCCAGGGCACGGCGGAATGATCGGCCTTGGCCGGCAGTCGAAACAGCACGTTCTTGATCACCACCCCGGCGTGATAACCCGCGACATGGGTGAACTGCAGCCCGCCCGCGACGTCGCCGATGGCGAAGACTTTCTTATTGGTGCTGCGCAGGCGCGCATCGACCTTGATCCCCCGGGGGGTATGCTCGATCCCGGCCTTGTCCAGGTCCAGGCCCGCGAGGTTGGGCCTACGCCCGGCGGCGACCAGGATATGGCTGCCCTCGATCCGCTCGACCGCGCCATCGGCCTCGACCGAAACGGCGACACCGGTCGCGGTCTTCTCGACGCCGGAAACCTTCAAGCCTTCGCGCAGGTCGATGCCGTCGGCGATCAGCGAACGGCGCACCACCTCAACCAGTTCCGGGTCGTCGTTGGCCATGATCGCGGCCATTTCCAACAGCGTGACCTTACACCCCAGTTGGGCATGGGCCTGGGCCATCTCGGCCCCGATCGGCCCGCCGCCGATGACGATCAGATGATCCGGCAGGGATTCCCGCTCGAACAGGCTTTCATTGGTCAGGTAGGGAACCGTGTCCAGGCCCGGAATGGGCGGCACGGCGGCACTCGACCCGGTGGCGATGACGAAGCGGCGGGCGCGGATTTCCGTCTCACCGGCCTGTACCCGGTCAGGGGCGGTGAACCGCCCGGCGGCGCGGATCACGGTCACGCCCAGGCCTTCGAACCGTTCCTGGCTGTCCATCGGGCGAATGGCGTCGATCACGCTTTCGACATGGCCGTAGACAGATGCCCCGTCGACGCCGTCGAGCGTGGCGCGCACGCCGAACCGTCCGGCTTCGCGCACCGCCGCTGCCGCATGACCGGCGGCCAGCAGGGCCTTTGACGGCACGCAGCCGTAATTCAGGCAATCGCCGCCCATTTCGCCCTTTTCGATCAGGACGACCCGCGCCCCCATCTGCGAGGCCCCGGCGGCGACGGACAATCCGCCCGACCCGGCGCCAATGACGCAGATGTCGGCGTCGATCATTTTCGGCGGCGTATCAGTCATGATTGGCTGCGGCGGGATTCCGCCGCTCCTTGATCTTGCGCAGCACCACCGGCACCAGGGCCAGGGCCGCCAGCCCCAACAGGGGGCCCATGATGTGCGGCTCGAACACGATGGTCAGGTCCGGCGTGCCGCCCTGATCCAAGACCGCGCCCAGGCCGTTGCCGACGCTGGCGAAGACGACCGTCGCCGGGGCGATGCCCAGGACCGTGGCGATGACGAAGGCCCCGGTCCCGACGTTTAAGAACGCGGGCACCAAATTGACCAGCCAGAACGGGAACAACGGCACTAGGCGCAGGAACATCAGGTAGGAAAAGGCGTTTTTCTGAAAGCCTTCCTCCATCCGGCGGACGAAGGGACCAGCTTTCTTATATAGAAAGTCGCCGATGGCGTAGCGCGCCGCCAGGAATACGATCAACGACCCTAGGGTCGCCGCGATCACGACCACCGTGGCCCCCAGGCCCGTGCCGAACACGAACCCGGCCAGCAGCGTCATCCAGATCGCGCCCGGGATCGACAGGGCGACGACCGCCGTATAGGCCAGCCCGAACAACAGGATCGTCAGGGTCTGATGTTCGGCATAAGTATCCAGCACCGCCATGCGGTGGGTCTTCAGAGCATCGAACGACAGGTATTGCTGCAGGTCGAAAGCGAAAAACAGGCCCATGGCCAGGACCAGCACCGCCAGTGGCACCAGCCGTTTCATCGACAGCCCACCCCCGTTTGAGGCTTCCTGCCTGTTCTGATCGAGCGCCTTAGACATGCTAAAAACCTTGTTCCGGAGAAGCGGCCCGAACGGCCGCGTTTCCCGGTTTCTATCCTTGCCGCTTGGAGCGGCACAAGGAAATGCGCCTCACGACGGGGTCAATTGCCCGTGAACGCCAAGTGAACGGCGCGGATATCCTTGGGTTTTCCTTGGATTCGCAGGAATAGCCGAGTCCCGTTGACTTCACGGGACCAAACCCTTAAAAAGCGCACTCGTTTTTCTAAGGAGACGTCGCGTGAAACGGACTTATCAACCGAGCAAGCTTGTCCGCAAGCGTCGCCACGGGTTCCGCAGCCGCATGGCCACCACCGGTGGTCGACGCGTGCTGGCGGCGCGGCGCGCCAAGGGCCGCAAGCGCCTGTCCGCCTAACAGCGCCCGCCCTCCCGTCAGCCGGTCGGAAGCGAAACGCCATGTCACCCACGGTGCCGAGGCTGAAACGTCGCGCCGACTTTCTGAAGGTGGCGCGGAAAGGCCGTAAATGGGCCGCGCCGGGGTTGGTGTTGCAGGCTTTGCGCCGGGAAACCGCAGAAGCGGATGGACGGACCGGGACGACCGGACCGGACATCCGTTTGGGTTTTACGGTGACCAAGAAGGTGGGCAACGCCGTGGTACGCAATCGGGCGCGTCGGCGCCTGCGGGCGGCCGCGGACCAAGTAATGCCTGAATGGGGGCTGTCAGGACATGATTATGTCCTGATCGGCCGCCAGGGCACATTAGACCGAGCTTTTCCGGCCCTGATCGGCGATCTGCGCAAAGCGCTGGAGCGGGTCGGGGCGCCGAACAAAGGGGGCGGACGCGACCGAAACGGACGCAGCCGCCGGGAGACCCGGGAGACATGAACTGATGGCGACGACGATAGCCGCCCTACCGGCCCGCCTCGCCCGCGCCCTGATCCGGGGCTATCAGCTATTCCTGTCGCCATTGGCGCCGGCTTCGTGCCGGTTTCATCCCACCTGTTCCGAATATGCCCGCGAGGCCCTGGCCGAACACGGTTTCTTCCGTGGTCTGGGGCTGAGCCTGTGGCGCCTGGCGCGCTGCAATCCCTGGAACCCGGGCGGTTTCGACCCGGTACCCGGCGCGCATTGCTGCGCCGAGCATGACCACGGCGACGACCGTGGCGCTTCCTCTCATTCAAATCTTCCCCAACCGCACGGGTCCTGAGAATTATGATCGAGAACAAGAACCTGATTTTGGCCGTCGTCCTTTCCGTGGCCGTGCTGGTGGGCTTCGAGTTGTTTTTCAAAACCACCCAGCCTGCGCCGCAGCAGACTGCGGAAAGCACCCAGCCGGGCGCGCAGCCGGGCCAGGCGCCGACCGCTCCGGCCGCCCCCGCCGCGCCGACCGGCGACGGTTCCGCCGTGCCGCCGCAGGCGCCGGGCGCACCCGCGGCCCAGGCCCCCGGCATGACGCCGAAGGCGACCCGGGCCGAGGTTCTGGCCACCAACCCGCGCATCAAGATCACGACCCCGCGCCTGTCGGGTTCGATCTCGCTCAAGGGCGGTCGGATCGATGACCTGATCCTGGCCGACTATCGGGAAACCCTGGAAAAGGACAGCCCGGCGATCACCCTGCTGAGCCCGCGCGGCGTGTCCGACGCCTATTTCGCCGAATTCGGCTGGATCGCCGCCAAGGGCGCGGACGGCAAGCCCGTCACCCGCGTGCCCGACGCCGACACGGTCTGGACCCCCAGCGCCCAGACGCTGACCCCCGAAGCGCCGGTGACCCTGACCTGGGACAACGGCCAGGGCCTAGTGTTCTCGCGCACCTATGCGATCGACGAGAACTTCATGTTCAAGATCACCCAGGGCGTCGCCAACAAGGGCGGTGCGGCGGTCGAGCTTTATCCCTATGGCCTGGTATCCCGCCAAGGCACGCCGAAGACCTCGGGCTTCTATATCCTGCACGAGGGCCTGTTGGGCGTGAACAACGGCGAACTGAAGGAAGTGAAGTACAAGGACCTTCAGGAACAGAAGATGGAAACCAGCGCCGGGACCGGTGGCTGGATCGGCATCACCGACAAATACTGGCTGACCGCGCTGATCCCCAACAAGGAAGCAGAGGTCACCAAGCGTTACGTCTATCGCAAGAGCGGCGTGATCGACTCCTATCAGATCGATTTCCTGGGTGCCGGCGTGAACGTCGCCCCCGGCGCTTCGGGCACGGCCGAAAACCACCTGTTCGCCGGCGCCAAGCAGGTCAAGATCCTGGATGCCTACGAAGAAAGCCTGGGCATCGACCGCTTTGACCTGGCCATCGACTGGGGCTGGTTCTACTTCCTGACCCGGCCGATCTTCTACGGCCTGCTGTGGCTTGAACATCATGTCGGCAACCTGGGCATCGCGATCCTGATCCTGACGATTTCGATCAAGGGCGCGTTCTTCCCGCTGGCCAACAAGTCGTACGAAAGCATGAGCAAGATGAAGAAGCTTCAGCCGGAGATGGTGAAGCTTCGCGAGCGCTATGCCGACGACAAGGTCAAGCTGAACGAAGAAATGATGTCCCTGTACAAGAAATCGGGGACCAATCCGGCATCGGGCTGTTTGCCGATCCTGATTCAGATTCCGGTGTTCTTCGCCCTGTACAAGGTTCTGTTCGTTACCATCGAAATGCGCCACGCGCCGTTCTATGGCTGGATTCAGGATCTGTCCTCGGCCGACCCGACCAACATCTTCACCCTGTTCGGCCTGATCGCCTGGGCCCCGCCGGAAATCATGCATGTCGGCATCTGGCCGCTGTTGATGGGCATCTCGATGTTCTTGCAGCAGAAGCTGAACCCGCAGCCGACCGATCCGACGCAGGCCAAGATCATGATGTTCCTGCCGCTCATCTTCACCTTCCTGCTTGCCAAGTTCCCGGCGGGTCTGGTCCTGTACTGGACCTGGAACAACCTGCTGTCGATCGCGCAGCAGTGGGTGATCATGCGACGCATGGGCGTCAAAGCCTAAGCAACCCGGGAGAGCGAGATGAACCAGCCGGGCGACATCACACCCGGCGTGGATTCCGGGGCCGAAGCCGACGACATTCTGTTGGAGAACGGGCGCCTTCTGTTCGCGCAGCAGGCGACGTTTCTTCTGGGCGCGGCCGGCCTGCCGCAGGTGCCGGACAGTGACTTGCCGGAAATCGCCTTCGCCGGGCGCTCGAACGTCGGTAAATCGTCGTTGATCAATGCCCTGACCGGGCGCAAGGACCTGGCCCGCACGTCCAACACCCCGGGCCGCACCCAGCAGATCAATTTCTTCGACCTTGGGGCCCGCCTGATGCTGGCCGACCTGCCGGGCTATGGCTATGCCAAGGCCCCGAAGGGCCAGGTCAAGAACTGGACCAAGCTGGTCAATTCATACCTCAAGGGGCGGCAGGAACTGCGCCGGACCTGCGTGCTGATCGATGCCCGCCACGGGCTGAAGGCGACCGACCGCGAGGTCATGTCGATGCTCGACGCCGCCGCCCAGCCCTATCAGATCGTCCTCACCAAGTGCGACAAGATCAAGGCCGCGGACCTGGAAAAACTGGTCGAGCGGACCGGGGCCGAACTGGCCAAGCACACGGCGGCGCATCCGGTCATCATGCGCACCAGTTCGTTCAAGAACGAAGGGATCGAAGAGCTGAGGGCCGAGTTGGCGACCCTGGCGCTCCCGGCGCAATCGTCCTAACCTCCCGCAAACGCTTCTATTTCACCGAACAATCAATTAGGTTCGCCTGCCATGACCGAGAACAAACGCACCATCGCCGACAAATGGCAAAGTCAGGCCCGGGTCCTGTCCGAGGCGCTGCCCTTCATGCGCCGCTACACCGGCCAGACCGTGGTCATCAAGTACGGCGGCCATGCCATGGGCAACGACGAGATGGCCAACCTGTTCGCGCGCGACGTGGTGTTGCTGCGCCAGGTCGGCAGCAACCCGGTGGTCGTGCACGGCGGCGGGCCGCAGATCGGCGCGATGCTGGAGCGCTTGGCGATCGAAAGCAAATTCGTCGACGGTCTGCGCGTGACCGACGAAGACACGGTCAAGGTCGTGGAAATGGTCCTGGCCGGGGCCATCAACAAAGAGATCGTCACCCGGATCAACGCCGCCGGCGGCATGGCCGCGGGCCTGTCCGGCAAGGATGGCAACCTGATCCAGGCCGACAAGCTGCGCCGCACCAAGAAAGACCCGGAAAGCAATATAGAGCGTATCCTGGACCTGGGTCTGGTCGGCGAACCGAAAGAGGTCAACCCGCATATCCTGGAAGCCTTCGAGGAATCGGACATCACCCCGGTGATCGCGCCGATCGGCGTCGGGCCGAAAGGCGAGACCCTGAACATCAACGCCGATACGGCGGCGGGCGCCATCGCCGGGGCCACCCATGCCAAGCGCCTGATCATGCTGACCGACGTGTCCGGCGTGCTGGACGCCGACGGCAACCTGATCCCGGAATTGACCGTGTCCAACGCCCGCAAGGCGATTGCCGACGGCATCATCACCGGCGGCATGATCCCCAAGGTCGAAACCTGCATCGACGCGGTCGAATCCGGCGTCGGCGGGGCGGTGATCTCGGACGGCCGGGTGCCCCACGCGGTGCTGGTCGAACTGTTCACCGAACATGGCGCCGGGACGATCATCCTGCCGGACTGATCCTTGCCCGGAAATCGAACATGAAAAACGGCCGGTGCATCACGCAACCGGCCGTTTTCATTTCTGCGCTGTCAGAAGGTTATCCGACGACAGGCGCGATGTTTTCCTGAATCCACCGGGCGATGGCCGTGACCTTGGCGTCGTCGCCGGGCCAGCCCATGACCTGCAGGCCGACCGGCAAGCCGTCGATCGCCATCAACGGCACGGTGACGACCGGCGCGAACAGCATCGACGACGGATAGTTGAAGATCGCGTAGCCGGTCGGATGTTTGACCTTGTCCGCGTCCGGTGCGCTGGCGTCCCACAACGGGGCCGGTCCGGGGCACGACAGGGTAATCGCCACATCGGCCAGTCCCGCCAGGTTGGCATGGGCGGCCTGGGCCGCTTCGCGCCGGGTCAGCAGGATTTCGTAATCGCCGACGGACATGGCCTCGGCCCGCTTGACCGCCCCTTGCGAGCGGAAGCTGACCTTGTCCCCGTACTGGTCGATCATGTTGCGGATCGCCCAACGGTTTTCCCATTGGGTGATTTCCCCGGCGATTTCCTGGGCGTCGACGATGGCGTGTTCCATGAAGTTGACGCTGGCGTTGGAATGCCGGTCGATCATCTCGATCCCGGCGGCGGCCATCTGGGCGCGCAGTTCGTTGAACGCGGCCTTGGACGCATCGTCGGTGAAGTTCCACCCGGCGGTTTCCAAAACCATCAGGCGCGCCGGCTTGGTCGCGGGCGGCGTGTCGTCCGGGCCCTTCAGGGCGCGGCAGCCACGGTCGCCCCCGGCGCGCTTGGCGATTTCGATGGCGACATGCCACATGTCCTGGATGCACCCGGCGTGCGGGCCGTGGGTGCTCATGCTGGTCGCCATGCGCTCACCCCGGTTGATGGCGCCCTGGGTCGGCTTCAACGAGACGTTGCCGCAGAACGCGGACGGGCGAATGATCGACCCGCCGACCTGCGAGCCGATGGCGGCGGGCATCATCTTGGCCGCGACGGCGGCGGCGGAACCGGACGACGATCCGCCCGGCGTGCGCGCCGGATCGAACGGGTTGGTGGTCGGCCCCGGATGATTGCCGCCCAGTTCGGCGGTCACGGTCTTGGCCAGGATCACAGCCCCCGCTTCGCGCAGGGCCGAAACGGCGGCGTTGTCGCGGGTCGGGAAATTGCCCTTGAAGGCTTCGCAGCCGAATTCGGTCGGCATGTCCTTGGTTTCCAGCAGGTCCTTGATGGAAACCGGCATGCCGTCGATGGACGACAGCGGCTTGCCCGCTTTCCAGCGGGCGGTGCTGGCGTCAGCGGCGGCGCGCGCGCCCTCTTCGTTGATCGCGGTCAGGGCTTTGACGACGGGTTCGCGCTCGGCAATGGTCGCGATGCAGCGCTCCAGGTAGTCCCGGGGGCTGTCCGATCCGTCGATGAAGGATTGCGTTTTGTCGTGGAAGGTAAGCGGTTCGTAGGTACGGGGGTCGTAGGGAATGCGCTCGGAGGCGGTCATTTTCGTCTCTCGTTCTTAACGGTTGGTCAGATACGCCACGCCCCTCTTCGCCAACGACCTTAGGCCATGCCGCGCAGGAATTCCAACTGCCATTCCATCTCGGCCTCGGACAGGCCATAGGGCGTGTTGCTGGACGGCCGGATGATTTCGACCGGTGCGACGTTGCCCAGACCCTGTTGCAGATCGACCGCCAGCTTGGGCGAACAGCCCGCTTCCCATACCAATGAGACAATACCCTTGGCCGAATTGGTGGCGAAGGCCTTGACCACCGCCGGCATCTTGCTGTCCGACAGAACGGCCAGGGCGGCCATCGCCATGTTACGGTCCTTGCGCCCGATGGCGTCGTAGATCACACCCTCGGTCAGTTGGCCCTTCTTGTTCATGTCGCGGGCCAGTTCCAGGGCCTCGTCACGGGTCAAGCGGTCCGGTTCCGGCTCCGCCGCGCTACCGTTACCCCCATTGGCGTCCGCGTCGGCATCCGGCGGCGGGCCGTCCCCGGCGGCGAGCCGAGCCAGGACCACAGCGCGGACCTCGTCCGCCAATCCGGGCGGCAGGTCGTTGCGCGCCAACATGGTGTCGATCAGGCTGTCGGCGACATATTCCGCCAACCGCTTCGCCGCCTTGTCCGACAGGCCGGGGCGGGCGACCAGGGGTTCGTGCAGTTCCGGGTGCTGTTCCGCCCGGTCGGCGATCTTGTCCAAGGTGCCTTCGGAAATATGGGCGCTGGGGTTGCGCAGCAGTTCCGCCGTGGCCTCGACGTCGCCGGTTTCGACGATCGCGTCGGACACGGTTTCCGACAGGTCGGCGCGCCGGGCCATGGCCTTGAGCCGCGCCGTATTGGCCCCCTCGGCGATGATCGTCACCAGGTCGCGGTCGGTCAGCACCGGCGAGAATTCGATCACCGGGTTGGCGACCATGGCGTCCGTGTCGCGGGCCAGTTGGCGGATCACCGCGGGCGGGGCCGAGGTCATTTCCTTCAGCGTTTCGGCCAGGACATAACGCACCCGCTGCGCCTGATCGCGGGCCATGTCCTCCAGCGTGTCGGCGGCCCATTTGCGGACCTTGATCTTCTGCTTGTCGGTCAGGTCCGGCATCATCTGGGAAATCTTCTCGCCCAGGCTGGCGCGAACCTCGGGGTCCGCGTCCTTCGCCAACAGGGCGTCGGCCTGCATCGGCGTGGCGCGGTTCCCGGCCAGCGCCTTGCGCACGTCGGGATCGCCGTCTTTGGCCATGTAATACAGGATTTCGGGCTTAGTCGTCATGGACGCGGCCAGACGGCGGCGCTCTTCGAGCTTGCCGCGCTGCGCGATTTCCGCGTCCTTGCCGTATTGGGTGGTCACGTAGGCGTTCCTCCTCCCGGAAAATTCCCCACCGGGCGGGGGAATATTACCCGACCGGCGGCGTTAGCCAAGCGGCAGGCGTCACACCCCCGCCCCGGCATCCGGGAAAAGCCCGCAAATGAAGCTTGGCCCGCGGCGATTCCGGCCCCTATATAAGGCGATGACGATCAAACATGACCCCGCCGCCGCCGAAACCTGGGTGTTCGATTTGGACAACACCCTGTATCCGCCCAGTTGCCGCCTATTCGATCAGGTCGACTGGAACATCACGCGCTATGTCGCCAATCTGTTCGACATGCCGCTGGAACAGGCGCGGGCGCTGCAAAAAACCTATTTCCGCGAACACGGCACGACCATGCGCGGCCTGATGACCCTGCACAACGTCGATCCGGTCGAATTCCTGGACGCGGTGCACGACATCGACCTGACGCCGGTCGACCCGTCGCCCCGCCTGGACGCGGCCCTGGGCCGCCTGCCGGGTCGCAAGATCATCTTCACCAACGGCGACGTGCCCCATGCCGAACGGGTCATGGGAAAGCTCGGCGTGCGCCATCATTTCGAGGCCGTGTTCGACATCGTCGCCTCGGATTTCGACCCCAAACCCGCGCCCCATGTCTACGACAAAATGGCCAAAACCTACGATGTCGACCCGACCCGCGCGGTGATGGTCGAGGACATGGCCCGCAACCTGGCCCCGGCCCATGCCATGGGCATGACCACCGTCTGGGTCCGCCCGGCGGAAAGCACCGGCGCGACCTGGGCCCATGACGGCTCCGACGGCGGACACATCCACCATATCGTCGACGACCTGACCGATTGGCTGGAGCAGTTGACCCCCAACGCCTGAGCCCCCAATACCCGAGCGCCCAGCTTGGCTTGACTTGTGAATGGCCCTGTTTCATCTTCCGGGGCCGTTTTCGACAGAAACATTCAGCAATTTCCGGGAACCCGACATGACTCAAGACCTGCAAGCCGCCATCGAAGCCGCCTGGGACGGACGCGATGCCATCAACGCCCAGACCACGGGCGAAACCCGCGACGCCATTGAAAGCGCGCTGAACCTGATGGAAGCGGGCCAGGCCCGCGTCGCCGAAAAGATCAACGGCGAATGGACCGTTCACCAGTGGCTGAAAAAGGCGGTTCTGCTGTCCTTCCGCCTGAACGACATGGCGCCGATTTCCGGCGGTCCCGGCGGCTCGACCTGGTGGGACAAGGTGCCCAGCAAGTTCGAAGGCATGTCGGCCGACGATTTCAAGGCCGCGGGCTTCCGCGCCGTGCCGAACTGCATCGTGCGCCGCTCGGCCTTTATCGCGCCGGGCGTGGTCCTGATGCCGAGCTTCGTCAACCTGGGCGCTTACGTCGACGAAGGCACCATGGTCGACACCTGGGCCACCGTCGGCTCCTGCGCGCAGATCGGTAAGAACTGCCACATCTCGGGCGGCGCCGGTATCGGCGGCGTGCTCGAGCCGCTGCAGGCCGGTCCGGTCATCGTCGAAGACAACTGCTTCATCGGCGCGCGGTCGGAAATCGTCGAAGGCGTGATCGTCGGCGAAGGCTCGGTCGTCTCGATGGGCGTGTCCATCGGCCAGTCGACCAAGATCGTCCGTCGCGACACCGGCGAAATCATGTACGGCAAGATCCCGCCCTATTCGGTGGTCGTGCCGGGCTCGCTTCCGGGCAAGGAAGGCCAGCCGTCGCTGTATTGCGCGGTGATCCTGAAGACCGTCGACGAAGGTACGCGGTCCAAGACCTCGATCAACGACCTGCTGCGCGACTAAGCCCCCGGGAGCAGACCATGCCGCTCGACGCCCTGACCCTTTCAGAGGAACTGATCCGCTGCCCCTCCGTCACCCCGACGGAGGGCGGCGCGCTCGACCTATTGCAGCAACGCCTGGAAGGGCTGGGCTTCACCTGTACGCGGCTGGTCTTTACCCAGGACGGCACCCCCGACGTGGACAACCTGTATGCCCGACTGGGCACGGCGCAGCCCAATTTCTGCTTCGCCGGTCACACCGACGTGGTGCCGCCGGGCGATCCCGCCGATTGGGCGTCCGATCCGTTCAAGCCGGAAATCCGCGACGGGCGGCTGTACGGGCGCGGCGCCTCCGACATGAAGTGCGCGATCGCGGCGATGGTCGCCGGGACCGATGCCTTCCTGGCCGACAACGGCGCCCCCACCGGGTCGATCAGCTTTCTGATCACCGGCGACGAGGAAGGCCCCTCGGTCAACGGCACCAAGAAGGTTCTGGGCTGGATGGAAGAGCAGGGCGAAAAGATCGACGCCTGCCTGGTCGGCGAGCCGACCAACGTCACGGTCCTGGGCGACATGGTCAAGATCGGTCGGCGCGGCTCCCTGAACTGCACCGTGACCGTGCGCGGCACGCAGGGCCATGTGGCCTATCCGCATCTGGCCGACAATCCAGTGCCGAAGCTGTTGAAGATGCTGTCGGTTCTGAACGACGAGCCGTTGGACAACGGCAACGATCATTTCCCGGCGACCAATCTGGAAATCACCACCATCGACGTCGGCAACGCCACGACCAACCTGATCCCGGCCAAGGCCTCGGGCCGGTTCAACATCCGGTTCAACGACATGCATTCGGGCGCCAGCCTGACCAAGCTGATCGAAGACCGCTGCGCCGGTGTCTCCGAGCAATTGGGCGGCGTCGATTACGACCTGGACATCAGTGTGTCCGGTGAATCGTTCCTGACCCCGCCCGGGCAGTTGAGCGGCGTGGTCGCGGGCGCGATCAAGGCCGTGACCGGCAACGATCCGGAACTGAGCACCACCGGCGGCACGTCGGACGCGCGGTTCATCAAGGATCATTGCGCCGTGGTCGAATTCGGCCTGATCAACGAGACCGCGCACAAGGTGAACGAGAACGCACTGGTCACGGAAATCCATGACCTGGCGCGCATTTATCAGGATATCTTGAAGCGCTACTTCGCTTAGATCCGGCTAGCCCAAGCCAACTAACCTAAGCCAAGGAACGACGCGATCGCGCCCAGGCCGATCAGGGTCAGCAGCGTCGGCGAGGTCAACAAGCCGATCACCGACAGCACCAGCCCGGAAAAGCCCCAAAGCCCCTGTCCGGCGATCAAGGCCGCGACGGAAAAGGCCAAGCCCATGGGCACGAATACGATCCCCCAAAAGAAGATCGCCATGACCCCGCAGATCACGGCCAAATAGCCGATCACCGGCTTGTCGCGCAGCTCGTCGGCAATGCCCGGAACATCCGTCGGAGCCGACGGATCGGCGGCGCCGTCCGGACCTGTGTCATTCCCTTTAAGGGATAGGGGAATCTGTTTTTCCATCTGCCTAATATACGCCGTTCCAAGGTTCCGCACCATGGCGGGCGCGGATTTTCCCGCCCCGGCCCTGCGGGCTATTCATCGGGATAGCCGACCCCGGTCAAATACAAACCGTCGGCCGGGGCGGTCGGTCCGCCGGCGGCGCGATCCTTGGCCTCCAGCGCGGCCTTCAGGTCCTTGGCCGTCCATCGGCCTTCGCCGACCCATTTCAGGCTGCCGACCATGTTGCGGACCTGATGGTGCAGGAACGACCGGGCCTTGGCGCGAAAGTGGATTTCCTCGCCCACCTGGGTCACGTCCAGGACGTCCAGCGTCTTGACCGGCGAATTGGCCTGGCACTGGGTCGCCCGGAAGCTGGTGAAATCGTGGTGCCCGACCAGAACCCGCGCGGCCTCGGCCATGGCCGGAACATCAAGCGCGCCCGGCACCCACCAAACCACGCCCCGGTCCAGGGCCGGGGGCGGGCGGCGGTTCAGCAAACGGTAAAGATAGCTGCGCGAGATGGCGGAAAACCGGGCATGGAACTCATCATCCACGGCGACGGCGTCAAGGATGCTGACCGCATGCTCGCGCAGGTGAAAATTCAGGGCGTCGCGCACCGTATCGGCGGGCCAATCCTTGGTCAGTTCGATATGCGCGACCTGCCCCGTGGCATGGACGCCCGCGTCGGTCCGCCCGGCGGCGAACACCGTCACCTCTTCGCCGGTAAAGGCCGCGACCGCGGTCTCGATCGTTTCCTGAACGCCCAGACCGTTGGTCTGGCGTTGCCACCCGACGAAGCCGCGCCCGTCGTATTCCACCTTCAATCGAAAGCGCGCCATGGTCTGCGCCCCGCCCCGTTTCCTCGGTCGGCAAGGGCTATTGGCCCTTACGGACAATTTGATGCTATAAAAGTCGTTTAAAATAGGTATTTTAACGGTCCAAGGAAGTCAAAGGCACAAGTGTTAGTGCATAAAGACCTGCATACGGACCTGGGCAGACATCCATGAGCGACGCGGCCAAAGAAGACGACTTTCCCGAACCCGGCGTGCCGACGGGCGAACCGTCGACGCAGCGCGACGAAGATCGCGACGCGTTGCACATCCTGCCGCTGTCGATTTTGCCGTTTCAAACCCCGTCCCTGCACCGCGCGCGGCTGATCAAGAACGCACGCCTGAACAGCGTGGTCGAATTGTTCAAGGGCCAGGGCATCGGCTCGGGCCAGCTGGATGTCGAGGAACTGGCCAAGGACTACGGCTGGGCCGGCAAGGGCCGTAAGCGCCATCCCGACTTGGTGATGCTGCGCAAGCTCGCCCCGCTGCCCAGCTATGACGTCTATTCCCTACGCATCCTGTTCCGTCAGGAAGGGATCGAGGTCAATTCGATCGAAGATCTGAAGTTGTCCGACCACAAGGTCAAGGAACTGACGCAGTACATGACGCAGTTCACCCGCCCGCTGATTCAGGAAATCTACGGCAAGGACGATCTGAACATTCAGACCTTCGACGACATGGTCAAATTGTTCGAAAGCCCGGATGTGGAAATGGTCCGTAAGAAACTGGACCAAATGGCACAGAAGTTGCGTATCAAAATGCGCGATGTGCCCAAATTTCTAGAGGATTACGGCGACGTGTTCTTGTCCCTTTCCTATTTCCGGCAGTGCCTGGATGCGCTGGAGCCGATCATCGACGAATTCATGTCGTCGATGGACGAGATCCGCGACAATTTCCAGCTCAAAACCAACATGAACATGATGAACACCTGCGACCAGATCGAGGGTGCCATCAACGAGCTGATGGCCGCCATCTCGGGCCGCTTCGAAACGTTCGACCGCTATACCAACGGCATGTGGGACGACCTGACCGCCGACCGGTTCAAGACGGTGAAGAAATTCGTCGAGGAATATCACACCACCATCGGCGGCTGCCTTTGCGCATTGACCGTCAAAATGAACGCCTTTGCCGTGCGCTTCCCGTCGCCGACCGTCGGCGGGCCGATCAAGCGCGGCGAGTTCATCATGTCTGAAATGAAACAGGGCATCGAAAAAGTCCGCGAGATTCAGGCCAACGCGCCGAAGATCGAAACCGTCGAATGGGCAAAATAGGCGCGGAATGAGGATCGGATTGTGAGTCAGAAAGACGGTTTTACCTTTGCCGACCTGAATATGGACAAGGATATCGACGACGAGGATCGCGATTCCCTGCACACCCTGCCGTTGGTGATGATGCCGATCAAGACGGCCCCGCTGCGCCGCGCGCGCCTGATCAAGAACGCGCGCTTCGAGAGCATGGTCGAAATCTTCACCGACAAGGATACCGGCTCTGGCCAGATCGATATCGACGGCCTACCCGCCGAATTCGGCTGGAACGAAGGTTTCCGTCATCCGGACATGGTCCTGATGCGCAAGCTGGGGGACCTGCCCAGCTACGACGTTTATTCCCTGCGCATTTCGTTGCGCGACCTGGGTATCGAGGTCAACAACGTCCAATATCTGAAGCTGTCGGATTCCAAGACCGCGGAACTGAACGAATACATGCGCGAGTTCACGGGCCCGCTGATTCAGCAGATTTACGGCGGCGACGACGTCGACGTGAAAAGCTTCCAGGACGTGGTCAAGTTGTTCCGCTCGCCCGACCGTAAGAAAGCGCTCGAGAAGCTCAAGCTGATGGCGCAGAAGCTGAACATCAAGATCGAAGACCTGCCGAAGTTCCTTGAGGACTATGCCGACATCTTCATGTCGCTCAGCTACTACAAACAGATCCTCGACGACATCGAGCCGACGATCACCGAGTTCCTGGACACCATGGACCTGCTGCGCCAGAACTTCGCGATGAAGAACAACCCGTCGCTGATGTCGACCATGGACATGATGACGACCACCATCAACGAGTTGATGGCGGCCATCACCGGGCGGTTCGAAAACTTCGACCGCGGCACCAAGCACATGTGGGACAACATCTCGGCCGAGCGCTTCCGCCGGGTCGAGGCCGTGATCCGCGGATACCACACCACCATCGGCGGCGTGCTTTGCGCCCTGTCGGTCAAGATGGACGCTTGGTCCAACCTGTTCCCCAACATGGAAGTCGGCGGCCCCGGACGGCGCGCCGAGTTCATCATGACGGAAATGAAGCAGGGCATGGACCGCATCCAGATGATCGAAGATTCCGCGCCCATGCTGGCGGCGCTGGAATAGGCTTCCTTCTCCGTTCCTTTTTATTCCCCCTGGCCGCGCGCCCGAAGCAGCCGCGTCAGCCCGACGAATGCCGGGTTGGGATGAACGATCAAATGCACCGGCACCGCCGCCAAATAATCGTGGAAGCGTCCCTTGTCGATGAACCGGGCATGGAACGACGACATCGCCAAAACCTGTTGCAGCCCCGGCAAGATCCCGCCGGCTAAAAACAATCCGCCACGCGCGCCCAAGGCCAGGGCCATGTCTGACGCGGCAGAGCCCAAGAACCCGAAGAAGTGATCCAGCGCGCGCCGCGCCAAGGGGTCGTCTTCCGTCAGGGCGGCGGCCGTAATCTCGGGCGCGGTCCGGTCCAGGTCGTCGGTGCGCCCCGCCTCCGCCGCCAGGACGCCGTGAATGTTTTCCAACCCCTGGCCCGATACCAGGCGTTCATACGACACATGCCCGAACCGCAGGGCCAAGGCGTCGATGATCCGTGCCTCGGCGTCGTTTCGGGGGGCGGCGGTCATATGCCCGCCTTCGGTTGCGATCACCCCGTTAACGCCCAGGTGCGGCAACAACCCCGCGACGCCCAGCCCCGTCCCCGGCCCCATGACCGCCAATGGCGCGGGTGTCCCATCGGTCGGCCCGCCCAGATGATACAAGTCGTCGGCGCGCAGGTTCGGCAGGGCCAGCGCCAGGGCGGCGAAATCGTTGACGACCGAGACCTGTTCGATGCCCAGGCCATCGGCATCGATCGCCCATGGATGATTGGTCAGGACGGCTCGCCCGTCCGTGACCGGACCGGCGACGCAGATCGCCGCGCGTCGGGGATCGCGCGCGCCTGTCTCGGCCAGATAGGTGGCGAGGGCGGAACCAAGGTCCGGATGATCCCGACATAAGTAAGTTTTCGGCACGAGGAAATGACCCGCGACATCGGCCAGGGCGAACCGTGCGTGGGTTCCACCGATATCCGCAACCAGGCCTGCCAGGATCGCCATCGCGCCTTATCTCCGCACACTGGTCTGGGCCAACGTTTTCAGGAACGTCGTGCGCCAGCGGTTCAAATCGTTTCTGCGGATGACCTTCATCATCGATTGCCAACGCCGCCGGCGTTCCTCCAGCGGCATTTCAATCCCCTGGGCGATCGCGTCGGCGACCGCATTGGTGTCGTAGGGATTGACGATCAAGGCGTCGCTCAACTCCCGCGCGGCGCCCGCGAACCGGGACAGCACCAACACCCCCGGGTCCGACGGGTTCTGCGATGCAACGTATTCCTTGGCCACCAGGTTCATTCCGTCGCGCAAGGGCGTGACCAGCCCGACCCCACAGGCGCGGTAGAACAACGCCAACCGATCGCGGTCGTAACTTTTGTTGATGTAGTTGATCGGCACCCAATCGATGTCGGCGAACCGGCCGTTGATATGTCCGGCCTCGGCCTCCAGCTCTTTGCGGATCTGTTTATATTCCACGACCTCGGACCGCGACGGCGGCGTGATCTGGAAATACGTGACCTTTCGCCGATAGGCGGGATAGCGTTCCAACAATCGCTCGAAGGCGGCGAAGCGCTGGGATATTCCCTTGGAGTAATCCAGGCGGTCGACACCGATCAGCCAGCTCGTATCGCCGACCTTTTCCTTCAGCCGCCGGGCCCAGGACATTTGCTTCGGATTGGCGACGGGGCCTTCGAAGGCTTCGGGCGTGATGCCGACGGGAAAGACGCCGATCCGGAATTTCCGACCGAACACGGAAACCTGACCCGACTTCGTAATCTTGCCGCCTGCTTCGTGCACGACATAATCGCTGAACGCACGCATGTCGTTTTCCGTTTGGAACCCGATCAGGTCATAGGCCGCCAGCGAGGTCACCAACGAGCGATGCGCCGGCAGGGCCGTCAGCACCTCCATCGCCGGAAAGGGCGTGTGCAGAAAGATACCCATGGTCTGTTCGTGACCATGACGGCGCAGGCATTCGCCCAGCGGGATCAGGTGGTAATCGTGAACCCAGATAACGTCGCCGTCGCGCAGATAATGCGTCAGCCGATCCGCGAACAGGGCATTGACCTCGAGGTAGCGGGCATAGTTTTCGCGGCTGAAGGTCGTCAGGTCGAGACGGTAGTGGAACAACGGCCACAAGGTGCGGTTGGCGAAGCCGTTGTAATACTGGGCATAGGCCTTTCGCGTCAGGTCCTGGGTGATATAGGTGACATTATCGACCTCGGTCACTTCGCACGGCGTCATATGGTCGTTGCCGACCCGCCCGCTCCACCCGAACCAGATGCCGCCTTCCTCTTCCAAAGCTTCCTGAAGCGCCACGGCCAGACCGCCCGCCAGGACCTTGCCGCCTTTGACGTCGGGCACCCGGTTGGAAACGACGACCAGCCGTGAGGATGATTTGGTCATGGTCAGAATGCGTCCTTCCAAGACTTGCTCAACACTGTCGCCGAATTGATCAGGCCGACCAGGGAATAGGTCTGTGGGAAATTGCCCCAAAGCTCGCCCGTTTCGACGTTGATATGTTCCGACAACAAACCGACCGGGTTCAGGTTGGCCAGCATGTTTTCGAAGATGGCGCGGGCCTCGTCCCGTCGGCCCAGCTTGACCAAGGCATCAATGTACCAGAACGTGCAGATGATGAAGGCGTTTTCGGGCGTGCCGAAATCGTCGGCTTTGACGTAGCGGAAAACGTAGTCGCCGAATTTCAATTCTTCTTCGACCGCCGCCACGGTTCCGGCGAAGCGCGGGTCGTCGGCCGAGACGAACCCCAATTCCAGCATCATCAGCAGACTGCCGTCCACGGAATCGCCGCCCCAGGCATCGACGAAGGAATTGCGCCGGGCGTTGAAAGCTTCGGCCAGGATGCGGTCGCGCATGTCGTCGGCGGCCCGGCGCCAATAGGCAGCGCGGTCTTCCAACCCCAGATGTTCGGCGATTCGCGCCAGCCGGTCCGCCCCGGCCCAGCACAACACGCTGGAATAGGTATGGACGTGCGAGAAATTGCGCAGTTCCCACAAGCCCGCGTCGGGCTTGTCGTAAAGAGCCAGACAGTGTTCGCCCAAAGGCTCCAGGATAGTGAACAAGACCTCGTCGCCCTGACGGGTCAGGCGTTTGTCGAAAAACACTTGCGTGACCGACAGGATCACGCTGCCGTAAACGTCGTTCTGAATATGCTCATGCGCTTGGTTGCCGCAACGCACCGGTCCCATGCCGCGATAGCCCGGCAGGGTCGTGATCTCGCGTTCCGCCAGATCGTCGTCGTAGGACAAACCATAGACCGGCTTCAGGTGCCCGTCGGCCTGCGCGATGATGTTGGTGATGTAGCCCAGGTAGCCTTCCATGGTCCGCGTCACACCCAGACGGTTCAGCGCCGCGACGACGAAATAGCCGTCCCGCAGCCAGCAGTATCGATAATCCCAGTTGCGGGTCGAGCCGTCGGATTCAGGGATCGAGGTCGTCATCGCCGCGACGATCGCGCCCGTTTCCTCGAAGTTGCACATCTTCAACGTGATCGCGGCGCGGATCACCGTTTCCTGCCATTCGAACGGCAGGGACAATGAGCGGCACCAATCGCGCCAGTAATCGACCGTTTGGTCGTAGAATTCGCGCGACATCGTGGTCGCCCCCACCGGAACGGTTTCGTCCGGCCCGAACAAAAGGCTGGCCGGCCGGTCCAACAGGAACGGCGTTTCCTTCAACACGTACGACACCGGCAGATCCGTGGTGCAGCGCATGACCACGTCCGAGCCCAGATAGCGGATGTGGTTTGAGCCGCGCGTCGTCTCCACGCCGCTGCGCCCCCAATCCCTGGCCGGGCGCAGACGCACCCGAATGCGCGGACGACCACACAGCGGGCGCAGATGGCGCACGAACATGGTCGGACGGAACGTCCGGCCCAGCTGTTTGAAGCGCGGCACGTAGTCGGTAATTTCGACCGCATTGCCGTCGGCGTCCCAAAGGGTGGTGACGACGATGGCCGTGTTCTCCAAATAGCTTTGTTCGCTGCGGACATGACCGTCCAACACGATATCGAAAAACCCGCTGTCTGCTTCTTCGCCATTGCGCAACAGATCACAGAACACCGGATCGCCCGCGAAATCGGGAACGCATCCCCAGACATAGCGTCCATCGCCGTCCAACAATGCCGCCACCGCGCAGTTGCCGATCATCGCAAGGTTCAGGTCGTTCATGGTCTCGCCGTCTTCTCCGTCTGTTCATCGTTCATGCGGGACGGCATTGCCCCGACCATTTCCATCAACCAGCGGCGCACCGCCGATACATCATCAAGGCGCGTCCCGGCGGCGGTCACCCCCGCAGCACCGATGCGCACCGAAACCCCACCCATCGCGTTGACGGCGCGAAAGGCGTCTTCGTCCGTGACGTCGTCGCCGAAGTATACCGGGCGACGACCGCGAAACGGCGGAGCCTGCATCAACTGGGCGACCGCATGCCCCTTGTCCGCCGTCTTGGGCTTCAATTCGTAGACCATCTTTCCGGCCAGCACCTGGAACCCGTCGCCCAGGCGACCAAGCGCCGCCATAACCGCCGTCTCGACCTCGTCCTGGCGCGTCGGACATTGACGATAATGGACGGCGACACAGGCGCCTTTGTCTTCGATCAACACGCCCGGGATATCACCGACGGCGGCTTGCAATGCCGCTTTTTGGCCCGCCATGGCCGGATCCGCATCTGGACGCCTGACGATGCCGTCGCGGCGAATTTCCAACCCATGCAAGGCCGCCATCGGCACCGCCAAGGCACCGAACAAGGAATCCAGGCTGTCCAACGATCGGCCGCTGACCAAGGCCAGCGCACCGCCCAGATGTCCTGCGGCGGATGTCAAAACGCCGGGCAGTTCCGGCGGCACGGTCACGGAATCAGGGGTCGGCGACAGCTCCAGCAAGGTACCGTCGACATCCAGAAAAACCGCAAGACCAGCGGTTGAAGGATCAGGCAGGGATCCTTCCGAATTCGCTTCGGATGTCGCCGTCGCGCTCATGCCAGCAGCCTAGCAGATACGGGCGTCGGCTCAACCCACAGGGATCACACTCGGGACCTCATGCCGAAACAAACCGTTGCAGCATCCGGCCGGGCACCGTCTACTACCGGCCCTTTCCATTACTTGCCGAGCCTATCGCCATGCTGAAACTTTCCGTTCTCGACCAGTCCACCGCCGTCAAGGACATGCCGCCCGATCAGGCGATCCGCGACACCATCGCGCTGGCCAAGCATTGCGAAGACCTGGGTTATTCCCGGTTCTGGGTGTCGGAGCATCACGACCACCCGTCGATCGTCGGCACCGCGCCGGAAATCGTCATGGCTGCCGTGGCCCAATCGACCGACCGCATCCGCATCGGCAGCGCCGGCGTGATGCTACCGCATTATGCGCCGCTCAAGGTCGCGGAGCAGTTCCGCGTGCTCGAGGCCATCGCCCCCGGACGGATCGACCTGGGCCTGGGCCGCGCCCCCGGCTCGGACGGCAAGACGGCTCTGGCCCTCAATCCCGATGCCGCCGCCGATGCCGAACATTTCCCGGCCAACGTACGCGACCTGATGGCTTGGGTATCCGGTCAGGAGTTGGTCGAGGGCCATCCTTTTCGCGGGGTCCAGGCCCATCCGATGTTTCCCGGCTCGCCCGAGGTTTGGATGCTCGGCACCTCGGACTACGGTGCTCAGGTCGCGGCCCATTTCGGCCTGCCCTATTGCTTCGCCCATTTCATCACCGACGGGCGCGGCGTCGAGCGGGCCCTGGCGATCTATCGCGAACGTTATCAGCCGTCGGAGCGCCATCCCGAGCCCCAGGCCACGGTCTGCATCTGGGCCCTGGCGGCGGAGACCGAGGACGAGGCCGAGCGCCTGTTCACATCGCGCGCCCATGCGCGGCTGATGCGCGAAGTCGGCCAGCGCGGCCCCATGGAATCGCCGGAGGATCTGGCCGGGCGGCAATACTCCGCGCCTGAGCGGGCCTGGTTGGACGATTACCGCGAACGGGCGATCATCGGCACCGGCGATCAGGTCTTGGCACAGCTGCAGGCCCGGGCCGACGCCTATGGCATCAACGAGGTCGTGGTCCTGACCTGGACCTATCATCAAGCCGACCGGCGCAAATCCTATGAGCTTTTGGCCAAGGCAGGCGGCCTTGCTTGAGGGGCGGTCACAGATTGTCGAGCAGACAGCGGCGAAACGCGCGGTCGCGCTTCAGGTGCCATTCGCGGGACATCGCCTCGCCCCGGGTGCGGTAACGCTCGACGTACAACAGCCGCCATTGACGACCGCGCGTCGACTTCGCCCCCTTGCCGGCGTTATGCGTTTCCAGCCGCGCCGCCACGTCCGTCGACCATCCCACGTAGCTGCGCCCCGGGCCGCCGTCCAGACAACCCAGCACGTAAACGAAACAACCGCGGATCGAGCCGGACATGGTTTGATTTTCGCCTCACGGCCCCCACATAGATACCTATTGCAGGACAAGGAATACCCCCGATGAGCGAACCGATCACCCTGGAAGTGTTTTCCGACTACGTCTGCCCCTGGTGCTATCTGGGCGACAATCGGGTCAAACAACTGCGCGCCAATTACGACGTTCGGATCAAGCTGGTGCATTTCCCCCTGCACCCCGAAACCCCCGCCGAGGGCCGGACCCTGGCCGATATGTTCGGCGTCGGCGACGACGAGATCGCGGCCAAGAACGCCCGCATGCAGGGCCTGATGCAGGCCGAAGGCCTGTCGTTCAAGGACCGCAGCCATACCTATAATTCCCGCTTGGCGCAGGAAATCGGCAAATGGGCCGAGACCCAACCGGGCGGCGAGGCCATCCACGATAAATTCTTCGAGGCCTATTTCGTCGAGCAGCGCAACATCGGCGACGTCGCGGTCATTCTGGATATCGTCGCCAAGGCAGGTTTGGACGTGGACGCAGCGCGCGGCGTGTTGGAGCAACGTACGTTCAAAGACGCGGTCGACGAAGACTGGGCCAAATCCCAGCAGTATGGCGTGACCGGCGTGCCGACCTTCGTCGGAGCCGGGCCGGACGGGCAACTGCACGGCCTGGTCGGAGCCCAGCCCTATGAAGGCCTGGAACAACTGATGCAGGTCATGGGTGCGCAGAAACTGGAAAGCTGAAACGCCCGCAGCGGGATGGACGCATACACCCATCCCGCCCGGCTGTCATTGAGCCGTATCAATGCGCCCCCAGACCCGGGTGCTATTGTATAGCCATCGTCACGGAGCGATGGAGGTTAGGAAGTTGAAGCCACCGGAAATGAAGGAACCACATATTGACCCCCTTGGATGATGCTCAATCATTGTCATTGAGCGGCGCGAAAAGCGCCCACGTATGAAAGCCCCGCCGATTGCCGCGGGGCTTTCTGTTATCCGGCATTCGTCAGGGGATTAGAGAACCGCGCCCTTGGGCAGGTCGAACCCGCGTAGGAAGGCATCGGCCTCCATCGGGCCCTTGCCGGGGCGTTGCAGGCGCGTCAGGCGCAGGGCCCCATCGCCGCATTTGATCGTCGCCCGATCATCCAGCACCGTGCCGGGCGCGGCATCGCCGCCGCCATCCACGGCCTCGGCCGCCAAAACCTTGATCCGGTCCTTACCCATTTCGAACCAGGTGCCCGGCCAGGGGTCGAAGGCCCGCACCGTGCGTTCCAGTTCCGCCGCCGGTTTGCCGAAATCCAACCGCCCCTCGGCCTTGTCCAGCTTGGCCGCATAGGTCGCGCCGTCTTCCGGCTGCGGCGTCGCGGGCAGCGCGCCCGCCGCCAGACCGTTCAGGGCCTTGACGATCATCCCCGCCCCCATGGCGGACAAGGCGTCGTGCAACTGTCCCGCCGTGGTCGTCGCGGTGATCGGCAGGCGTTCCGTCAACAGCATGTCGCCGGTGTCCAGGCCCGCATCCATCTGCATGATGGTCACGCCGGTCTCATCGTCGCCCGCCTGGATCGCGCGTTGGATCGGCGCGGCCCCGCGCCAGCGCGGCAGCAAGGATGCATGAATGTTGAGGCAGCCCAGGCGGGGCGCTTCCAGCACCGGCACCGGCAGGATCAGGCCATAGGCCACGACCACCGCCGCATCCGCGCCCAGGTCCGCGAACTCGGCCTGTGCTTCGGCGGTCTTCAGGCTTTTCGGCGTCCGCACCGTCAGCCCCTGTTCCAGGGCATAGGCATGAACGGGACAGGGCGTTTCCCGATGCCCCCGTCCCGCCGGGCGCGGCGGCTGGGCATAGAGGCATTTGACGCGATGGCCCGCGTCCAGCAACGCCGCCAGCGCCGGGATGGAAAAATCGGGCGAACCCATGAAGATCAGGTCGAGCTTTGACATGGCCGCGTTTGTAGCCGTCCGGCGCGATCCGGTCCAGCAGCGCGATCGGGTTAGGCCGTGGCTTCTTCCGCCTGGCGCTGCTTTTTGACCTTCTGCAGCTTCTTGATGATCATGTTGCGCTTCAACGACGAGATATGATCGACGAACAGCACGCCGTCCAAATGATCGATCTCGTGCTGGATACAGGTCGCCAGGATGTCATCGGCTTCCAGCGTGCGGATTTCGTTCTCGCGGTCGAGGTAACGGATCTTCACCGCCTCGGGGCGGACGACCTCGGCGTAATGTTCCGGCAGGGACAGGCAGCCCTCTTCATAGGTGCGTTCCTCGTCGCTTTCCCAGATCACTTCCGGGTTCGCCATCTGAATGGGTTGCGGCTCTTCGTCATCGCGGGCCACATCGACCACGATCACCCGCTTGGAAATCCCGACCTGCGGCGCGGCCAGACCGATGCCGCGCGCGTCGTACATGGTTTCGACCATGTCGTCCATCAGCTTCCGGATGTCGTCATCGACGCGCTCGACGGGCAGGGCGCGCTTTTTCAGGCGCGGGTCGGGGGCGACGAGAATTTCAAGCTTGGCCATACGCGATAGAACCTTCAGGCGACACAAAACCAAATGTGACAGTCATTGCCCCCCAGATATGGCCTGGCGCCCCGATGGTCAAGGTTTTGCGCGCTTCTTTCGCCTTTGCCGGGCGAGCGCCCCGGACTAAAGTTGCACACAATGACAGGACAAAGCGCTATCGGCCTGGCTGCCTTCGTCGGCTTGGCCTGGATCATCGGGGGTTTGTGGCAGGGGGGATTCCGCCGCCGCTTTCCCTTGCGCATCGTATTGGCGGGCCTCGCCCTGCAGGCGGCGGTCGCCTTGGTGCTGTTGAACTTTCCGCCCGCCAAGGCGCTGTTCCTTGCCATCAACCGTCTGGTGCTGGTCCTGCATGACGCGACCCTGGCCGGGACCAAGGTTGTGTTCGGCTATATCGGCGGCGGCGACCTGCCGTTTCAGGAATCCTACCCCGGGGCCAGCTTCGTGCTGGCGTTTCAGGCCCTGCCCCTGGTGCTGGTGATCAGCGCCTTGTCGGCCTTGCTGTTTTACTGGCGCATCCTGCCCGCCGTGGTCCGGGCCTTTGCCTGGGCGTTGAACCGCACCCTGGGGCTGAGCGGGGCGGCGGGCGTGGCCTCGGCCGCAAACGTGTTCGTCGGCATGGTCGAGGCCCCGGTGTTGATCCGCCCCTATCTGCGACGCATGGCGGCGGCGGACCTGTTCCTGGTCATGACCGTCGGCATGGCGACCATCGCCGGGACCGTGCTGGTCCTTTACGCGACGATCCTGAAAGACATCCTGCCCGACGCCGCCGGGCACCTGCTGACCGCGTCCCTGATGAACGCCTGCGCCGCCGTGATCATCTCGCGCCTGATCGTGCCCGCCGACGATGCGATGGTCACCGCCGCCGTGACGCTGGACCCCTCGCCCGATCATGGCGCGATGGAGGCCATCACCCGCGGCACCGGTGACGGCGTGCAGTTGCTGATCAATATCACGGCGATGATCATCGTGCTGGTCGCCCTGGTCAGTCTGGTCAATGCCGGGCTGGGCCTGATCCCCGACGTCGCGGAGGCACCCCTGACCCTGCAACGCCTGCTCGGCTGGGTCATGGCGCCGGTGGTCTGGCTGATGGGTGTGCCCTGGACCGAAGCCGCCCAGGCCGGGGCGCTGATGGGCGTGAAGACGGTGTTGAACGAATTCCTGGCCTATCTGGACATGGCCAAACTCGCGCCGGAGGCCCTGTCCGACCGTTCGCGCATGATCATGGCCTACGCCATGTCGGGCTTCGCCAATTTCGGCTCGCTCGGGATCATGATCGGCGGGCTGGTCGCCATGGCCCCCGAACGCAGGTCCGAAATCGTAACCCTGGCCCCGATGACCATGATCTCGGGCACGCTGTCGACCTGCCTGACCGGGGCGATGGTTGGGATACTCGGTTAGGCCCGGTTAACGCAGCACCCGAACCGTATAGGTCACGACCGTCTCGCCCTTGGCCGGAACCTTGACCGTAAACCGGGCCTGTCCGGCGGCGCGGGCGAAGTCCTGCGACTTGGCGACGATGGTCCAGTCACCCGGCAGGTTTTCATCCAGGCGCAGGGTCGCGGCTTCGTCCCGGCCGTTGCGGAAGGTCAGCTTGAACGCCGCCTCGACGCTCCGGCCCTGGGCGTCCAGGCGTTTGAACGAGGTCTGTTCGCGGCGCATCGTCACGTCGAAGGCGCGGCCGAGGGAAATGTCGGCGGTCTCGCCATCGGGCGTATCGCCCAATTGGTCAGCCCCGGCATAAAGCGGCACACCGTCAGCATCGGGGCGATAGACCCGAAGCGCGCCCGCCGGCAGCGGCAGCCCGCCCGGTACCAGGGATTTGTTGACGAAGGTCAGGCGGCGCTGCGCCTGTTCGGGGGCGGTCTCTCCGCGCTGCACGCCGAACACCAGGGGATGCCCCTGAAGGCTCAGGCGCTCGGACACCGGCACCTCGACCGGGCCCAGCAGGGCGACCTGTTTGCGTTCACCGGTGGCCAGGGTCACCCCGCCCGCCAGGGTATAGACATGCAGGTTTCCGACCTCGGCCCGGGCCGGCAGGGCCGTCGCCATATCGGCCGCCGCCCCGCGCGATTCCGCGGCCATCAGGCGTGGTGCCTTGGCCATCGGCTGCGCCGCGCCGACGCGATTGACCTGGCCCGCCACCAGGCGCAGACGCCCGGCGTCCAGATCGACCCCGGTGTCGTTGGAGACCGAGGCCCATCCCGTCAAGGTCATGGTCTTACCGTCGGGGCTGAGGGTCGCGGCGTAATCCGCCGACCAGCCCAAGCCGTCGGACAGATAGGTCAAGGTCAGGCCTTTGACCGCCGATCCGGCGGCGATCGTCGCGGTCAGGCGCGGCCGCGCCGCCAAATCGCCCAGGTCGTTCGGAAAAACCAGACGGCCCGGCATGCCGGTTTCGATCCGCTCACCGATGCGCAAGACCACGCCGCCCGCGACCGACAGCACGGTCGCCTTTTCAACCCGCTCCTCCCCCGTGGTCGGGTGGACTTTGACAACGCCGATTTCGCGCCCCAGGAACCGTTCCAACAACGTGTGATAGGACAGCAGATTGCGCGACAGTGAGACCGCGCGCACGGTCAACGGCCCGCCGTCCCCGGCGATGCGCAGGCTTTCCGGCAGGGCCAGGCGGCTGATCCCGTCCAGCGCCAGATCGCGCGGCCCGGTCATCGGCGGTATGGCGCGCCGTTCCCAGACCTGCCCGAAGCCGCCCGAAAACACGGTCACGACCCGCTCCTGGGCCGGATCGGCGGCAGCGGCGACCGGGGCCGGGACTTGCGCCTCGGCGCGAATCGGCTGGACCACGACCGGCAGGCTCAGCACGGCGGCGGTAAAAACGGCGGAAAGGCGGGTGGCGCGGGACATGGCAGTCTCCTTAGGCTTTACGTCGGACGTGACGCGGCAAAAAGTTCACTATTTGTTTTCATGCCGCGATTGCGGCAAGCTTGACCCCTATTTCCACACGAAACAAGGCAACCCTACGTCATGGATGTGACCATTCTGGACAACACGGGACTGGTGCTGGGGATCGGGCTGGCATTGTTGGCCGGGCTGATCGCCGCCGTCTGGGTGATGACCGCGCGCCTGCGCCGGGAAAACCACGAACAGATGATCCGCATCGCCCAGATGGCCGACAGCCTTAGCCAACGGCAGTCCGAGATCGCGGGCGCGTTGCAGCAATCGCAGGTCACCATGAACGACCGACTGGACGGCCTGGGCAAGCGCCTGGGCGACAGCCTGCATCAACAGTCCGAGCGCACGGGCCAATCGCTGAAGACCCTGTATGAACGGCTGGCCGTGATCGACAGCGCGCAAAAGAACCTGACCGACCTGTCGCAACAGATGGTCGGGCTGCAGGATATCTTGTCCAACAAACAGGCGCGGGGCGCGTTCGGCGAAATTCAGCTGAATGATCTGGTCACCGCGACCCTGCCGCCCTCGGCCTATGCTTTCCAGGTCGGCCTGTCGAACGGCAAGCGCGCGGATTGTCTGTTGAAGCTGCCGAACCCGCCGGGCTCGATCGTGATCGACGCCAAGTTCCCGTTGGAAAGCTATCAGGCCCTGCGCGAGGCCCGCGACGAAGCCGCCAAGGTGCAGGCGGGGCGGCGCTTCGCCCAGGATGTGAAGACCCATGTGGTCGCGATCTCCGAGAAATACATCGTCCCCGGCGAAACGGCGGAATCGGCGCTGATGTTCCTGCCGTCGGAAGCGGTCTACGCGGAACTGCACGCCAATTTCATCAACGTGGTCGAGGAAAGCTTCCGTCGCCGGGTCTGGATCGTCTCGCCGACGACGCTGATGGCGACGCTCAACACCGTGCGCGCGATCCTGAAGGATTCCCGGATGCGCGAACAGGCCCACGTGATCCAGGCCGAAGTGCAGAAGATGATGGAAGACGTCGGCAGGCTCGACGACCGGGTCGGCAAGCTGCAAAGCCACTTCGATCAGGCAACCAAGGACATCCGCGACATCCGCATTTCGACCGACAAGATCACCAAGCGCGGCGACAAGATCGAAGACCTGCAACTCGCCGACGAAACCCCGGCAGAAGATCTGGCCCCGGCGCAGGCGCAGCCGAACCTGCGGCTGATGGGCCGGGACGACTGAGCCTCTACGCGTTCACTCAGGAAATCGGCCGCCGGGCCTTCATCGCGGCGGTCAGGGTGCCGTCGTCCAGGTAATCCAGTTCTCCGCCCACCGGCACCCCATGGGCCAGGCCGGAAACGGTCACGTCCTTGCCCAGGCCGTTGATGCGGTCGGCGATGTAATGGGCCGTGGTTTGGCCGTCGACCGTGGCGTTGGTCGCCAGAATCACCTCACTCCCCCCGCCCTGAACGATGCGGGCGCAGAGCTGCGGGATGCGCAGGTCCTCGGGCGTGATGCCGTCCAGCGCCGACAGGGTCCCGCCCAGCACGTGGTAATGGCCCTTGAACCCCGCCGTGCGTTCCAGCGCCCATAGGTCGGCGACGTCCTCGACCACGCAAATCTGCGCGCCGTCGCGCCGGGTGTCGGAACAAATCTGGCAGGGATCGCGGGTATCCAGGTTGCCGCAGACGGAACAGGTCTTGATGTTTTCCGCCGCCGCATCCAGGGCGCGGGCCAGGGGCACCATCAGGCTGTCGGTGCGCTTCATCAGGTGCAGCACCGCGCGCCGGGCCGAACGCGGCCCCAGGCCCGGCAGCTTGGCCAGCAGCGTGATCAGGCGATCGATGTCGGACGTGACCATGCCCCGTTATTTTCCCGGCGCGACCGGCGGATCAGAACGGCAGCTTGAAACCGGCGGGCAGACCCAGGCCCCCGGTCATGTCCTGCATGCGGGATTGCATTTCCTGGTCTGCCTTGGCCTTGGCGTCGTTGATCGCGGCGGTCACCAGGTCTTCCAGAACCTCGACGTCGGTGTCGGCGCCGGACAACAGCGACGGGTCGATCTTCACGCCCCGGGCCTCGCCCTTGCCGTTCAAGGTGACCTGAACCATGCCCGCACCCGATGCGCCCGTGACCTCCAATTGCGCCAGGTCTTCCTGCATCTGGGCCATCTTGGCCTGGATCTGCTGGGCCTGCTGCATCATCTTGCCGAGGTTTTTCATGGGCTGCGTCCGCTCTCCAAAGGTGCCGAAGGGTTTGGGGGAGTGTATAACAACAGGCATGCAGCATAGAAACCTCTTCGTTTTCGACATCGAAACCGTGCCCGACACCGACGCCGTTCCGGCGCTGACGGGCTTCGACGATCCCGACATCCAGGCCCGGCGCGAAGAACTGTCGCGCTATCACCTGGAGGTCACGGACGGGCGCAACGATTTCCACCGTCAGCCGTTTCACCGCGTGGTCGCGATCAGCTTCCTCGAAGCCGAGATCGAACATGTGCCCGGCCCCGGCAACGGCGGCGAGATTTATCACCTGAAGGAACTGCGCTCGGGCGGCGAGGCCAATTTCGGCGAAAAGAAATTGCTGCAGGGGTTCTTCGGCTATTTCGAGCGCCTGCGCCCGCGTTTGGTCAGCTTCAACGGGCGGGGCTTCGACCTGCCGGTTCTGAAGTACCGGGCCATGGCCCATGGGGTGCAGGCCCCGTTGCTGCACGATACGTCCAACAAGTGGGAGAACTATACCGCCCGCTACGCCACCGATTGGCATTGCGACCTGATCGAGGCCCTGTCCGATTTCGGCGCGTCGGCGCGGATCAAGCTGAATGAGGTCTGCTCGATCCTGGGTCTGCCCGGTAAATTCGGCGTCGATGGGTCCAAGGTCTCGTCGATGTTCGACGACGGGCGCGTCGCCGAAATCCGCGACTATTGCGAGACCGACGTGCTGAACACCTATCTGGTCTATCTACGCTGGCAGCACCATCGCGGCGTGCTGACGACCGAGGCCCTGAACCGCGCCTTGGCCGACGTGATCTCGCTGATCGAGGCCGAAGGCGAGCAACGCCCGCACCTCAAACAATTCATCGAGGCCTGGGGCGAAGCCTGCGGCAACAAATTCCTGATGGACTAAAGGGACGGCGGGGCGGACGCTCAGTCGTCCGGATGCCGGACGTCTTTGATCTCGGCCCCGGGGAAAGTTTCCATCACCGCCTTGACCAGCGGGTGCTCCCGGACTTCGGCCTTTTCGTCGGCCTGGGCCTGGGCGCGGGTTTCGGCCAGGGTCGCCTGTCCCGGTTCGTTCGACACCGTGACCATCCAGCGTTCGCCGGTGGCGGCGTTGAGGAAGCGGCTTAAATCCCCGGCCAGGCTGTCCGAAGCCCCAGCGGTCGGGCGGAATTCGATCCGCCCCGGCTCGAACGTCACCAGATGAACCTGGGAAATCAGGTTCGATTGCAGGATCACTTCTTTCATCTGCCCGGCCAGGGCGACGACCTCGTCGAACGAGGTCGGGCGCGCCGTGCCCATTTCCGGCACGGCCTCGGCGGCGGGTACCGGATCGGGGGCCGGGCCGTAATCCGGCTCATAGTCGGGGGGATAATCCGGCTCGGGCCCGTAATCGGGCTCGTAGTCGGGCTGGGCCATGGCATGGGCGGCCCCGCCGTTGGCGCTGGCCTGCGGCACGGGCGCGGCGGGGGCGGCAGAACTCGGGGCGGGCGCACTCGGCGCAGGTGACGACGACACCGCAGGGGCCGAAGGGGCGGACGCTTGCGGGGCCGATGCTTGCGGCACGGACGGCGCGGCGGTCGCCGGGGCAGTCGGAGCCACCCCCTCGCCGCTTAGCTTGCGCAGGGCTTCTTCCGGGGTCGGCAGGTTGGCGGCATGGGCCAGCCGGACGATCACCATTTCCGTCGCCTGAATGGCGTTGGGGGCGTGTTGCACCTCGCCCACGCCCTTGAGCAGCATCTGCCACGCGCGGGCCAAGGCCCCCATGCCCAGACCGTCGCTCAGCTCCTTGCCGCGGACCCGTTCGATTTCGGGTACGGCGGGATCGTTCAGGGTTTCAGGGACCAGCTTGGCGCGGGTCAGGAAGTGCACGATTTCCAACAGATCGTTGAGCACCGCCGCCGGGTCGGCGCCGTCCTGATACATCGCCGATAGTTGGTTAAGCGCGCCCGGCGTATCGCCGCGCAGGGTCTTTTCCAACAGATCGAAGCCCTGCGAGCGGTCGGCCAGGCCCAGCATGTCGCGGACCAGATCCTCACCGACCTGGCCTTCGGCCATGGCGATGGCCTGATCCAGGATCGACAGGCCGTCGCGGACCGAGCCATCGGCGGCGCGGGCGATCAGGTGCAGGGCCGATTCGGAAATCTCGGCCCCTTCCTTGGCGCAGATGCCCTTGAAATGATCGGCCAGGCGCTGGACCTCGATCCGCCGTAGATCGAACCGCTGACAGCGCGACAGCACCGTCACCGGGACCTTGCGGATTTCCGTGGTGGCGAACAGGAATTTCACATGCTCGGGCGGTTCTTCCAACGTCTTCAACAGGGCGTTGAAGGCGTTCTTCGACAGCATGTGGACTTCGTCGATGATGTAGATCTTGAACCGGGCCGAGGTCGGTCGGTAGCGCACGCCGTCGATGATTTCGCGGATGTCGTCGACGCCGGTGCGGCTGGCGGCGTCCATTTCCATCACATCGACGTGGCGGTCCTGGGCGATGGCGACGCAGTTGGCGCAGACGCCGCAGGGCTCGGCCGTGGGCCCGCCGGTGCCGTCCGGCCCGATGCAGTTGAGGGCCCGGGCGATGATCCGCGCGGTCGTGGTCTTGCCCACGCCGCGCACCCCGGTCAGCACGAAGGCATGGGCCAGCCGCCCGGCGGCGATGGCGTTGGTCAGGGTGCGGACCATCGCTTCCTGGCCGATCAGGCTGCTGAAATCGGTCGGGCGATATTTACGGGCGAGAACCTGATAGGCCTGGGGCTGCGATCCGCCGTCGGGTGCGCCGCCGCCGGAACCGGCGGGCGCGGAGGTGTCCCGAGTTGCGTCCGTTTCTTCCATTGGCCGTCCGTGGCGGGAGGGCCGGTGCCCCGGCTTTGCGCGGCGGCGGCGACACAGCCGGCGCACCGCGATGCATGCGAATTAGGTGGAGACTGGCACCGACCCGGGCCGAAACTCGTTACGGCTGCTTCCTTCCGGACCTGACCGGGTTGGCGAGGAAGCCCGTCCGGGCCAGTCTCCGGCGCTTAATATAGCAACTCTTGCCGGGGTTTCCACAACAGCCGCGCCTGGGGATAAAATTACCCTTCGTTAGACAAATAAAATTTACGCTGCGCTGCATTCATCGACGTCGTTGCCAAGGCCGCGGGCCTGTGCCAATTTCCCCGAATGCCAAAAAGATTGATGTATACCGGCGGTCCGCTGGACCGCGCCGGCGAGCGGCGGCGCGATGCCGCCTGGATCGCGGAAGTGATGGGCCATCCCGAAACCCGGTTCGTGCCCGTGTGGCGCGACCGCAGCCTGGTCGAACCGGCCACGGGATCGGCCACTGGATCGGCCACTGGCGAGGCCGCTGACGCCCCCCGCGCGGGCTGGCTGACCGGCGAGGCCGCCGTGACCGTCACGGCCCAGGCCGGGGCGCAGGTCTTCCTGGGCGTCTGGGAAGAACGCGCCTATATCGCCCTGGACCTATCCCACCACGACGAAGAACAGGTCAAACCCCTGGTCAACGGGGCCGAATTCGCAGATTTGCGCCAGGTCGGACGGCACCTGGCCGCCGACGAGGCGACGATCCTGGCCTATGCCCGCGGCATGCTGCATTGGCACCGGCGGCAGAAATTCTGCAGCGATTGCGGCAGCCCGACCGAATCCCGCGACGGCGGCCATGTTCAGGTCTGCACCAATCCCGATTGCGGACGACACCATTTTCCGCGCACCGACCCGGCAGTCATCATGCTGGTCACCCGCATGGGCGAGGACGGCATCGATCGCTGCCTGCTCGGCTGGTCGACCCGATGGGACGCGCCGATGTATTCGACCCTGGCCGGATTCGTCGAGCCGGGCGAAAGCCTGGAAGAAGCGGTCGCCCGCGAGGTGTTGGAGGAATCGGGCATCGCGGTGCACGAGGTCACCTATCGCGGCTCGCAGCCCTGGCCGTTCCCGGCCTCGCTGATGCTGGGCTTTCGGGCCAAGGCGTTGAACGAGGACATCAACGTCGACCCTACGGAAATCCGCGAGGCGCGCTGGTTCTCCAGGGCCGAGCTGGCCGAATTCGGTGAATTCTACGGCGAGCAGGACCCCAACCGACCGCGCCTGCCGCGTACCGACTCAATCTCCCGCCGCCTGATCAACGACTGGATCGAAGAAGGCGACTGACGTCGTCGCATGCGTCCCTTCGTTATGAAAAGGTTGTGACGGCACTTGCTTTGGCCCCTCATTGTACGCATCTTTTGCGTAATACAATGATGGACCAAATTCCCAATCGCCCGGATCAGCCGGATATCGAGACCGTCCTTGAGCTCAATCGGGGCGGGAACGGCGCTTGGACGCGTTGGCGCGGGCGGCTGATCGCAGCCGGGGTGGCCCTCGTCGTGATCGGCGGCGGCGCGTTCTGGACCCTGAAACAACCGGCTAATACGGTCCGCTACGTCACCGAACAGGCGACGAAGGGCGATTTGACGGTGATCGTCACCGCCACGGGATCGGTCCAGCCGACCAATCAGGTCGATATCTCCAGCGAACTGTCAGGGATCATCCGCGAGGTTCTCGTCGATTACAATTCGCCGGTCAAAGTGGGCCAGCCGCTGGCCATTCTCGACACCGACCGATTGCAGGCCACGGTCGACAGCTCCCGCGCCCGCGTCGCCGCGGCCGAGGCCAGCCTGCTCGAGGCCGAGGCGACGGTCGAGGAAAAGCGCCTGGACCACATTCGCAAGAAACAACTGGCCGAACGCAAGGTCGGCACCGAACGGGATTTGGAAAGTGCGCGCGCCGCCTATGACCGCGCCGTCGCCGCCCAGGCCAGCGCCAAGGCCGCCGTGGCTTCGGCCAAGGCCGATTTGAAGCTGGATGAAACCAATCTGGCCAAAGCCTGCATCTGTTCGCCGATCAATGGCGTGGTCCTCAACCGCGTCGCCGAACCGGGGCAGACCGTGGCCTCGTCGCTGCAGGCGCCGATCCTGTTCACCATCGCCGAGGACCTGCGCGAGATGGAGGTTCAGGTCGACGTCGACGAAGCCGACGTGGGCAAGGTCAAGGTCGGGCAGACCGCGAATTTTTCGGTCGATGCCTATCCGGACCGTAAGTTCGCGGCGCGCATCTCGGAGCTCTACCTGGGGTCCGAGGTCGTGCAGAACGTCGTCACCTACAAGGCCGTGCTGACCACCGACAACAACGACCTGGCCCTGCGTCCCGGCATGACCGCGACGGCGGAGATCAAGGTCAAGGAAGTGAAAGACGCCCTGACCGTTCCCAACGGGGCGCTGCGCTTCACCCCGCCCGTGGACGACGCGCAGGGCCAAAGCACCAGCCTGCTGAGCGCCCTGATGCCGGGCCGCCCCCATTTCCGCGCCCCTAGCAAACAGGAACAAAGCGGGCCGAGCCGCACTGTCTGGGTCCTGAAAGACGGCCAGCCGACGCCCCTGTCGGTCACCGTCGGGGCCACGGACGGACAGCGCACGGAGATCGTCGGCGGGCCGCTGACGCTCGGCCAGGCCGTCATCATCGACGCCGCCAAGTCCGGGAAATAGGGAAGCCGCGCCATGGCCGCCGCGCCCCCTGCTTCGCCACCACTGATCCAGTTCGAAGGCGTGACCAAGGTTTACGGCCGGGGTGACGCCGCCGTACAGGCATTGAGCGGCGTCGACCTGACCATCGAACAGGGCGAATTCGTCGCCATCATGGGGCCGTCCGGGTCAGGCAAATCGACGGCCATGAATATCCTGGGCTGCCTGGATGCGCCGAGCGGCGGGCAGTTCCGCTTTCGCGGGATCGACGTCGGGGACCTGGACCGACGGCAGCGGGCCCTGTTGCGGCGGAACTACCTGGGCTTCGTGTTTCAGGGCTTCAATCTGTTGGCCCGGACCTCGGCCTTGGAAAACGTCGAACTGCCGCTGATCTATCGCGGCACCCCGCCCGCCGAACGCCGCGCCATGGCGGCGCAGGCCCTGGCCCGGGTCGGCCTGTCGGGCCGCGAGGACCACGCCCCGAACGAACTTTCCGGCGGTCAGCAACAACGCGTCGCCATTGCCCGCGCCATCGCCACCGACCCCATGGTCCTGTTGGCGGACGAACCCACCGGCAACCTGGATTCAAAGACCAGCGCCGAGATCATGGAGCTTCTAACGGCCCTGAACCGCGACCGGGGCATCACCGTGATCATGGTGACGCACGAGCCGGACATGGCCGTCTATGCCAGCCGGACCCTGCATTTCATCGACGGCTGCCTGGCCCCCTCCGAGGTGATGGCCGAACACAAGGACGGGGCCGTCTGATGCTGATCGAAACGGTAAAGCTGGCTTTTCAAGCGATCATGCGCAACGCCCTGCGCTCGTTTCTGACCATGTTGGGCATCGTCATCGGAGTCGGCGCGGTGATCGCCATGGTGACCATCGGCAATGGCACGGCGGCCAAGGTTTCGGCGGACCTCGAGAAACTGGGCACCAATCTGTTGTTCGTCCGCCCGGGACAGTTCGGGCCGGGACGCGCCACATCGGAAGCCAAACCGTTCAACAACCGGGACATCGATGCCCTGCGCGCCCAACTGAGCGGCGTGTTGGCCGTGGCCCCCGTATCGCGCGCCGCGGTCACGGCGATTTACGGATCGGAAAGCCGCAACACCACGGTGACCGGCACGGACAATGCCTATCTGACGGTTCAGAACTGGGACCTGTCGCGGGGCCGGACCTTTTTCGATGGTGAAATACGGGCCGGGCGCGCGGCCTGCATCATCGGCGAGACGGTACGAAAGGAATTGTTCGGCGGCTCGGAAGCCCTGGGCGGCAAGATCAGGGTCAGCAACCTGTCCTGCGACGTCATCGGAGTCCTGGAACGCAAGGGGCAATCGACCTTCGGCACGGATCAGGACGACGTGATCCTGATGCCGCTTCGCGCGGTGCAGCGGCGCATCGTCGGCAACACGGACGTGGCCTTGATCAACGTCTCGGCCCGGGACGGCGTGGAAACCGCCAAGGTTCAGACCGATATCGAGCGGCTTTTGCGCGAACGGCGCAACATCACGGCGGGCAAGGACGACGACTTCACCGTCCTGGACATGAAGCAGTTGATGGACGCCCGGACCGGCACGGCCAAAGTCCTGACCGGCCTGCTCGGCGCGGTCGCCGGGGTCAGCCTGCTGGTCGGCGGGATCGGGATCATGAACATCATGCTGGTCTCGGTCACCGAGCGCACGCGCGAGATCGGCATCCGCCTGGCCATCGGGGCGCAGGAATCACAGGTATTGATGCAGTTTTTGGTCGAGGCCGTGGTGCTGTCCCTGCTGGGCGGGCTGATCGGCATCATCCTGGGCCTCGGTTTGGCCGCCCTGGCGTCGGCGGGCATGCGCCTGCCGTTTGCCGTCGACCCATTGATCGTGATCGTGGCCTTTTTGTTTTCGGCGGCGGTCGGCGTGGTGTTCGGCTATTTCCCGGCGCGGCACGCCGCACGGCTGGACCCGATCGAGGCCCTCCGGCACGAGTAACAAGACACGAGTAAACTGGAAAAACAAAACCGCCCGCCACGGTCGCGGCGGACGGTTCGTCCGAAATCGGATTTTGGCGGCGGTTTACTGCGTTTCGTCGCCGCGCAGCCCCAGGAACCACATCAAGCCCAGGATCCCGCCTTTGACCCGCGGCAACAGCGCCAGGGTCAGACCCATGGTCAGCGGCACGGCGATGGCCAGTTGCAGCCAGGTCGGCGGCGACATCAGCTGTTCGCTCATCAGCAGCAGGGGCACCACCATGTGGCCGACGATGGCGATCGTCAGATAGGGCGGAAAGTCGTCGGCCCGAATGTGGCCCAGTTCTTCGCCGCAATGCTCGCAGTCCGCAACCTTCAGATAGCCTTTGAAGCTATGGCCGACACCGCAGCTGGGGCAGCGCCGGGCAAGACCGCGCAGAATGGCAAGACCCACCGCGGGCCGGACGTCGTCGAGAGTCATTTTAGAAATACTCCTGCTTGGGCAACCTGTGTTTAAGCCGTTTTGCGAAACGGATGGGCCGGGTAGGTGCCCAGCACCTTGACCCATTCGGAATAATGCGAGAGGTCCTCGAACGCCAGTTGAACGGCGGGGTCGTCCAGATGGCCTTCGACCTCGGCGAAAAACTGTGCCGCGATGAAATCGGAGCCGACGTAGCTTTCCAGCTTGGTCATGTTGACGCCGTTGGTCGCGAAACCGCTCATCGCTTTATATAGGGCCGCCGGAACGTTTCTCACACGGAAAGTGAAACTGGTGATGTAAGTCTCGCCTTCCATATAGGCAGGGGTTTCCGCCGTCAGTGACATAATCACAAAGCGCGTCGTGTTGTGCTCGGCGTCTTCGATGTTCTGTTTCAGGGACGTCAGACCATAAATCTCGCCCGCCAGGCTGGAGGCGATGGCCGCCTGGGTCTTGTCACCCTGGGCCGCGATATCCTTGGCCGCGCCCGCCGTATCGACATGCACCACCGGGGTCACGCCCAGATCGCGAATCAGATTGCGGCATTGGTTCAGGGCGTGGACGTGGCTGTGGACATGGGTCAAGTCGTCCAGCGTCGCCCCCGGCACGGCCAACAGATGGTGATGCACCCGGTGAAAATGCTCACCGATGATGTGCAGACCCGAATCCGGCAACAGGTGGTGGATGTCCGCGACCCGCCCCGCGACCGAGTTGTCGATGGGGATCATGGCCAGGCGGGCATTGCCGTTTCGCACGGCGGCGAAGGCATCTTCGAAGGTGCGGCAAGGCAGCGGTTCCATGCCTTCTCGGGCCTCGCGACAGGCGAGATGCGAGTAGGCGCCGGGCATTCCCTGGAACGAGATTGTATTCTCGGCAGACGTCATAGCGGGGCGATCTTTGGTCCGGATCGGCAAGGTCCCGAGATGTCGGGCCTTTTCAAAAACTTGCGGAGTATCGGTTCCGAGGGGGCCAGTGTCAACGCGAGCCGGAGGCCCCCAAGCATAAAGCCATGCAAAAGGCGGCTTAACCCGCTTGAACATGGCGGCATGGGCGGTTAAATTCCCCGCAACAATCGGCAAAGGGAACATACGATGCACTTCTCCCGGATGGAAAAACTCGGTTTCGGCGTGCTGGTGGCGGCTTGGGTCGTCTGGGGCACCAATAAAATTGGTGACACGCTGGTTCACGCCCACGAGCCCGAAAAGATGGGCTTTGAAGTGGCCGTTGCCGATGCGGACGGCGCGCAGGAAGCCGCCGGCCCGAAAGAGCCTGAAAAGACGGCCATGGAGCTGATCGCTACCGCCGATCCGGCGCATGGCGCCAAGGTGTTCAAGAAGTGCACCGCCTGTCACTCCGCCGAAGCGGGCGCCAAGCATAAGATCGGCCCGAACCTGTGGGGCATCGTCGGCCATCCGCAGGGCAAGGCTGCCGGGTTCAACTATTCCGGCACCCTCGCCGGTTTGAGCGGCACCTGGACGATCGAAGAGCTGGACAAGTTCATCCACGATCCGAAGGGCTATGCCCCGGGCACCAAGATGACCTTCCGCGGCATTCCCAAGAATGCGGATCGCGCGGCGCTGCTGGTCTTCCTGGAATCCCTCAAATAAGGCTTTCCCGCCTTTACCCTGTTCGGAGGACGGCGCCGTGACGCAATCGACCACGGACGCCCAGGCTGACCGTTGCCTGGACCTGGCCATGGAAATGGCTGCCCGCGCCCGTGAAATCGTGTTGCGCCAATACGACGCCGCGCCGGACGTCGAGGACAAGGCCGACCAAAGCCCCGTCACCAAGACCGACCGGGAATGCGAAGCCCTGATGCGCGACATGATCGCGGCGCGCTTTCCCGATCACGGCATCTATGGCGAGGAATACGGCGCCGAGAACACCGACGCCGAATTCGTCTGGGTCCTGGACCCCATCGACGGCACCAAATCCTTCATCAGCGGCAAACCCCTGTTCGGCACCTTGATCGGACTGATGCAGGGCGGCGCGCCGCTGTTGGGCGTGATGGACAATCCCGCGCTGGACGAGGTCTGGACCGGGTCGCCCGGTCGCGGGGCCACCCGCAACGGCCAGCCGATCAACAGCCGCGCCTGCGCCGACCTGGCATCTGCCTGGTTGTTTTCGACCTCGCCGCAGATGCATCAGGGCCTGAATTTCGGCCATTTCGAAAACCTGCGCCACAACTGCCGCCACACCATTTTCGGCGGCGATTGCTATAGCTACGGCATGCTGGCCCGCGGGCGCGCCGATCTGGTCTGCGATTCCACCATGCAGCCCTATGACTACGTCGCCCTGGTGCCGATCGTCGAAGCGGCGGGCGGGCGTATGACCGATTGGTCCGGCCGCCCCCTGGGCCTGGACGGCGACGGCACGGTCATCGCCGCCGGCGACCCGCGCCTGATCGAGCTGGCCGCCCGGGCCCTGAGCGCCTGATCCGGCCACAAGCCTGCCACATTGCGCGGTCATTTCTGCGGATCCGGGGCGTCGCGATTGTTCGCCCTATTGGATCGGAATCCGTTAATCTCCATATTCCGACGCAACGAAAATTGCCTATCCCGGGGGAAGCACCATGCGATTTCTGAGCGCCCTTTTCGTCATCACGGCCCTGGCCCTTCCGAGCGCCGCGAACAAAGCCCAAGCCGCCGACGCGCCCAAACCGGCGCATGGCCTGGCCATGCACGGCGACCTGAAATATCCCCCCGATTTCAAGAATTTCGATTACGCCAACCCGAACGCGCCCAAGGGCGGCACGGTGCGCCTGGGCACCACCGGCACGTTTGACAGCTTCAACCCGTTCATCATCAAAGGCACCCCGGCCTCGGCGTCGGGCTTCATGTACGACACCCTGATGGACGACGCCGCCGACGAGCCGTTCAGCCAATACGGGCGGCTGGCCGAAACGGTGACCGTGCCGGACGACCGGTCCTGGGTCGAATTCACCTTGCGCAAGGAAGCCCGCTGGCATGACGGCCAGCCGATCACCGTGGACGACGTGATCTTTTCCTTCAACATCCTGATCAAGGACGGCGCGCCGTTCTATCGCTTCTATTACGGCAGTGTCGCCGATGTGACGCAGACCGGCGAACGGTCCGTCAAATTCACCTTCAAGCCCGGTGAAAACCGCGAATTGCCGCTGATCCTGGGACAGCTGACGATCCTGCCCAAGCATTACTGGAAGGATCGGGACTTCAACAAAACCACGCTGGAGCCCCCGCTGGGCAGCGGGCCCTATAAAATTTCCGAATTCGAGCCGGGGCGCTTCGTCAAGCTGACGCGGGTCGAGGATTATTGGGGCAAGGCCCTGCCGGTCAACAAGGGCTTCAATAACTTCGGCGAGATCATTTTCGATTATTACCGCGACGCCAACGTCGCGTTGGAGGCATTTCTGGCCGGGCGCTACGACTATCGGTCGGAGAATGCCTCAAAAAGCTGGGCCACGGCCTACGACACCCCCGCCGTCAAAAAGGGCGTGTTGAAGAAGGAAGAAATCCACCATGACCGCCCGGCAGGCATGCAGGGTTTCGCCTTCAACATCCGCCGCGACCTGTTCAAGGACCCGAAGGTCCGCGAAGCCCTGGCCTATGCCTTCAACTTCGAATGGTCGAACAAGGCCCTGTTCTATGGCCAGTACGTGCACACCCGCAGCTATTTCCAGAACTCGGAAATGGCGGCGACGGGCCTGCCCGGCGCGGACGAGTTGAAAATCCTGGAGCCTTACCGCGACCAATTGCCGCCCGAGGTCTTCACCAAGGAATACAACCCGCCCAAGGGTGACGAAGGCGGCAACATCCGGGGCAATCTGCGCACCGCGTCGAAGCTGCTGCGCGAGGCCGGATGGGTCATCAAGGACGGCAAGCGGGTCAACGAGAAGACCGGCAAGCCGTTCGTGTTCGAAATGATGCTGGTCAGCCCGCTGTTCGAGCGCATCGCCCTTCCCTTCGCCAAGAACCTGGAAAAGCTGGGCATCACCATGTCCGTGCGGACCATCGACACGGCCCAGTATCGCCGGCGGCTGGATACCTTCGACTTCGACATGGTCGTCAGCACCTTCGGACAGTCGATGTCGCCGGGCAACGAACAGCGCGATTTCTGGTCCACGGCCTCAGCCGAGCGCGAGGGTGGACGCAACATCATCGGCATCGAATCGAAAGCCGTCGACGCCATCATCGAACAATTGATCGCGGCCCCGACCCGCAAAGACCTGGTCACCGCCTGCAAGGCGCTGGATCGGGTGCTGCAATGGGGCCACTACGTCATCCCCAACTGGCACGCGCCCTATGATCGCGTCGCCTATTGGGACAAGTTCGGGCGCCCCAAGGTCACGCCGACGCGGGGCAACCAGCTGTTCGCCTGGTGGGTCGACGCGGAAAAAGCCAAGACCCTGGCCGATCGCAAAAAAGGCGTGAATTAACGCCCTCACAGGAACGGTAGCCGCACGAACCGCCAAGCCCTATCATCGCCGCCATGTTCGCTTATATCCTCCGCCGCCTGGCCCTGATCCCGCCGACCCTGTTCGGCATCATGGTGATCAATTTCGCCGTCGTTCAGGTTTTGCCCGGCGGCCCGGTCGAACAGATCATCGCCCAGATCACCGGCGAGGACGTAGCCGCGACCGCCCGCGTATCCGGCGACGGCGGATCGGAAGTGATGTCCGCCAAGCGGCCGCAGACAGGCGGCGACTCGACCATCAACAGCAAGTATCGCGGGGCGCAGGGCCTGCCGCCCGAATTCATCAAGGACCTGGAACGCCAGTTCGGTTTGGACAAGCCGGCGCACGAGCGATTCTGGCTGATGATGAAGAAGTACGTGACCTTCGATTTCGGGCATAGCTACTTCCGCGATCAGTCGGTGACAGAACTGGTGTTGCAGAAAATGCCGGTCTCGATCTCGCTCGGGCTATGGACGACCCTGCTGGTCTATCTGATTTCGATCCCCCTCGGCATCGCCAAGGCGGTGCGCGACGGCTCGCGGTTCGATATCTGGACCTCGGGCCTGGTGATCTTCGGCAACGCCGTGCCCGGGTTCCTGTTCGCGATTCTGCTGATCGTGTTGTTCGCGGGCGGGCGGTATTGGGACGTCTTCCCCCTGCGCGGGCTGGTCTCCGAGAATTTCAGCGATCTGTCGACCTGGGCCCAGGTGAAGGATTATTTCTGGCACATGACCCTGCCCATTTCGTCGATGGTGATCGGCGGATTCGCGGGCCTGACCATGCTGACCAAGAACTCGTTCCTGGAGCAGATCAACCAGCAATACGTGATCACCGCCCGGTCCAAGGGCCTGACCGAACGACAGGTTCTGTACGGGCATGTGTTCCGCAATGCCATGTTGATCGTGATCGCCGGGTTCCCCAGCGCGTTCGTCGGCATTTTGTTCACCGGTTCGCTGCTGACCGAAGTCATTTTCTCGCTCGACGGGCTCGGCCTGTTGGGCTTCGACGCGGCCCTGACCCGCGATTATCCGGTGATGTTCGCGACCCTGTATTTCTTCACCCTGCTGGGTCTGGTCATGGGCATCATCGGCGACGTCATGTACCACATCGTCGATCCGCGCATCGATTTCGAGGCACGGGGGGTTTAGGGCATGACGCCGGATTCCAACGCCGCCCCCGCCATGACGACGGAAAGCAGCGCCGTACCGCCGCTGCCGGGGCGCCGTTTTCTGGGCCTGCGAATCACGCCGCTGACCGAACGGCGGCTGGCCAATTTCCGCCGCAACCGGCGGGGCTATTGGTCGCTGTGGATTTTCACCCTGCTGTTCGTGCTGTCGCTGTTCGCCGAGTTGATCGCCAACGACAAGCCGTTCCTGGTTTATTTCGACGGCGGGTTTTATGCCCCCTTCGCCCAGGAATACCCGGAGACGGCCTTCGGCGGCGAGTTCGCGACCGAGGCCGATTACCGCGATCCCTACGTCAAAGACCTGATCAACGCCAAGGGCTGGATGGTCTGGCCGATCATTCCCTATTCCTATGACACGGTGATCAAGGACCTGCCCGGCCCCGCCCCCTCGCCGCCCAGCGCCAAGAACTGGCTGGGCACCGACGACCAGGGACGCGACGTGCTGGCGCGGATGATCTACGGCATCCGCATATCGGTGCTGTTCGGCCTGACCCTGACGATCATCAGCTCGATCGTCGGCGTCGCCGCCGGGGCGGCGCAGGGCTATTTCGGCGGCTGGATCGACCTGTTGGCGCAGCGCTTCATCGAAATATGGGCGGGCCTGCCGATCCTATACCTGCTGATCATTCTGGCCAGCGTCGTCACCCCCGGATTCTGGTGGATCATCGGGTTGATGCTGTTGTTTTCCTGGATGGGGTTCGTCGGCGTCGTCCGGGCGGAATTCCTGCGCGCGCGCAATTTCGATTACGTCCGCGCGGCCAAGGCCCTGGGCGTATCGGACGGCGTCATCATGTTCAAGCATGTTCTGCCCAACGCCATGGTCGCGACCCTGACCTTCCTGCCGTTCACCCTGACCGGGGCGATCACGACCCTGACCTCGCTCGACTTTCTGGGGTTCGGCCTGCCCGCCGGGTCGCCGTCACTGGGTGAGTTGCTGAACCAGGGCAAGAACAACATCCAGGCCCCCTGGCTGGGCTTTACGGCATTCTTTTCCTTGGCGATCATGCTGTCGCTATTGGTGTTCGTCGGCGAGGCTGTGCGCGACGCCTTCGATCCGCGCAAGGTGTTCAAGTAAATGACGAAGCTGCTGGAAATCGACGACCTGCACGTGACCTTCGGCCAAGGGGCCAAGGCCGTGCCCGCGGTCAAGGGGGCGTCGCTCGCCATCGAAAAGGGCGAGACCCATGCCCTGGTCGGCGAATCCGGGTCGGGAAAATCGGTCACCGCCCTGTCGGTCATGCAGTTGCTGCCCTATCCCCTGGCCAATCATCCCAAGGGATCGATCAAGTTCGAGGGCAAGGAACTGGTCGGTGCGCCGGGCAAGGTGATGCGCGAGATTCGCGGCAACCGCATCGCCATGATCTTTCAGGAACCATTGACCAGCCTGAACCCCCTGCATTCGATCGAACAGCAGATTTCCGAAGTCCTGTTCCTGCATCGGCACATGACGCCGCGCCAGGCCCGCGCGCGGGTGTTGGAGCTGCTTGACCTGGTCGGCTTGACCGAAGCCGCCGCCGACCGCCTGCACGCCCTGCCCCACGAATTTTCCGGCGGCCAGCAACAACGCATCATGATCGCCATGGCCCTGGCCAACGACCCGGACCTGTTGATCGCGGACGAGCCGACCACGGCTCTCGACGTGACCATTCAGGCCCAGGTCCTGAAGCTGATGAAGGAGCTTCAGGAAAAGCTCGGCATGGCGCTGCTGCTGATCACCCATGACCTGGGTATCGTGCGGCGCATGGCCGATACGGTGTCGGTCATGAACGACGGCCATATCGTCGAACAGGGCAAGGCCCAGCACGTGTTCGCCGACCCACAGCATGCCTATACCCGCCACCTGCTGGCGGCCGAGCCCAAGGGCCGGCCCGACCCTGCCGCGCCCGACGCGCCGGAATTGCTGGCGGCCAAGGACATCAAGGTCTGGTTCCCGGTCAAGCGCGGCTTCCTGCGCCGCACGGTCGGGCATATCAAGGCCGTGGACGGCATTTCCCTGAACCTCAAGCGCGGCCATACCCTGGGCATCGTCGGCGAATCCGGCTCGGGCAAAAGCACCCTGGGCCGCGCTCTGTTGCGGCTGGAGCGCTCCGAAGGCGAGATCCTGTTCGACGGCGCCAACATCCAGGGGCGGCAGTTCAAGGAAATGCGCCCGCTTCGGCGCGAGATGCAGATCGTTTTCCAGGACCCGTTCGGCAGCCTCAGCCCCCGCCTGTCGATCAGCCAGATCATCGAGGAAGGCCTGATCGTCCACGGTCTGGGCGGCGACGCGCAGGCCCGGCGGCAGTTGGTATCAGAGGCCTTGACCGAGGTCGGCCTCAGCCCCGAGATGCAGGACCGTTACCCCCACGAATTTTCCGGCGGGCAGCGTCAGCGCATCTCGATCGCCCGGGCCCTGGTGCTGAAACCCAAGTTCATCGTACTGGATGAGCCGACCAGCGCCCTCGACATGTCGGTTCAGGCGCAGATCGTCGAATTGCTGCGCGGCTTGCAGAAAAAGCACGATCTGGCTTACCTGTTCATTTCCCACGATCTGAAGGTCGTCCGCGCGCTCAGTCACGAAATCGCCGTGATGCGGGGCGGCCGGGTCGTCGAATTCGGTTCCGCCGAACAAATCATCGATGCCCCGAAAGATCCCTACACCAAGGCCCTAATGGCCGCCGCCTTCGAAATGAAGGCCGACGAAACAGGAATAGTCTCAAGCTGATGCCCACCGTTCTCTACATGGCCGCCGACGGCAATCCCAAGCCCTGGCGGGACGCCTTTCTTGACCAAATGCCCGAAGCCGATTTTCGCATCTGGTCCGCCGACCCCGCCAAGGACGAAACCGGCGACAAGTCGGAAATCGATTACGCCATCGTCTGGAAGCCGTCCCCCGGCGTGTTGGCGTCGCTGCCCAATCTGAAGGCCGTGTTTTCCATGGGGGCCGGGGTCGATCACCTGTTCGGCGATCCGGAACTGCCGCGGAACGTGCCCCTGGTTCGTCTGATCGACCGCTGTCTGACCCAGGGGATGAGCGAATACGCCATCTATTGGGTTATCCATTTCCACCGCAAGATGGGCGTTTACGCCCAATTCGCCCGCGACGGCGTGTGGAAGCGCATGCGCCAGGCCGATGCCGAACGGCGCCGGGTCGGGATTTTGGGCCTGGGCGAGCTGGGCGGCGACGCGGCGAAGAAGCTGGTGCCCCTGCATTATCAGGTCGCCGGTTGGTCGCGCTCGAAAAAGGAAATCCCGGGGGTCGAAAGCTTCCACGGGCAGGATCAGCTGATCCCGTTCCTCAACCGCACGGAAATCCTGGTCTGTCTGCTGCCGCTGACGCCGGACACGCAGGGCATCATCAATAAGGAAACGCTGGCCGCCCTGCCCAAGGGGGCGTTCATCATCAACTGCGCCCGCGGCGGCCATGTGGTCGACGACGATCTGCTGGCGGCGCTCGATTCCGGGCATATCGAAGGGGCGACCCTGGACGTGTTCCACGAAGAGCCCCTACCCGCCGAGCATCCGTACTGGGCCCATCCCAAGGTCAACGTGACCCCGCATATGGCTAGCCTGACCGTGCCGGAATCCAGCACCGAATGGTACGTCCGCAACATTAAGCGGATGGAAGCGGGCGAACCGCCGCTCAATACCGTGGATATCGATACGCGGTATTAGGCCTGGGTCAGAACGGGCCCAAATGGCCGTAGACCACGGCCAACAGGAACAAGCCCAGGATAATCCGGTAGATCACGAAGGGCGTGAAGCTGGCCCGTTTCAGCCAGGCCATCATCAGGGCGATGGCGATCAAGGCCGTGATGAAAGCCAGCCCCGCCGCCGTGAAGGCGTCGGAGGTCAGTTGCGCGTCGCCGGATTTCCAAAGGTCGTAGCCTTTGAGCACGCCGGCACCCAGGATCGTCGGAATCGACAGCAGCATGGAAAAGCGGGCCGCGTCGGTGCGCTCCATCCCCAGCAGGCGCGCCGCCGTCATGGTGATGCCCGAGCGCGAGGTGCCGGGGATCAGCGCCAGGCATTGCGCCAGGCCGATCAACACCGTGTCGGAAATTTCCAGATGCTCGATCCGGCGCAGCGTCATGCCGACGCCGTCGGCGATATATAGAAGTATGCCGAAGCCGAGCGTCGCCCAGGCGATGACCTCGAGCGAGCGCAGACCGTTCGGATAATAGTGATCCAGCGCCAACCCCGCCCCGATCACCGGCAGGGTCGCCAGAATGACCAGCCCCGCCAGCTTGGCCCCGCGGTCGCGGCGGCCTTTCATCATCCGGCCCAGGCCGCTGACCATGTCCCAGATTTCGCGGTGCATATAGAGAACGACCGCGCCAAGGGTTCCGACATGGACGGCGACGTCGATCACCAATCCCTGGTCGGTCCAGCCGAAAAGCTGGGGCGTGGCGGCCAAATGGGCGGAAGAGGAGATCGGAAGGAACTCCGTGATCCCCTGAATCAGCGCCAAAATCGCAAGATGTAGTGTAGGCAAGGGTGACTCCTACGACTTTTTGGTCTTCTAGCCGATCGCTGGGGTGCTGCCAAGGGCCGGATCAAAGTGGACGTATGCTTTCTGCACCGAACCATAAGGACCGAAACGGGCCAATTTCCTGTGATTTTTGTGTCAGATAGCGATGATTTTTGTTTGGAGTCGGTGAAGCAGATTGCTATCTAAGGGGTCTCTCAAGGAACCGCGAACAGGAAGTTAACGCATGAGCCAGACCTCACGGCGCAACGGTTATGGACTGCCCGTTGAACAGGGGATGTATGACCCTCTGAACGAGCATGACGCTTGTGGATTCGGGTTTATCGCCGATATTCACAATAAACCGCGCCATGAGATCGTTCATCAGGCGCTGGAAATCGTTCATCACCTGGATCACCGCGGCGCGATCGGCGCCGATCCGCTGGCCGGCGACGGCGCGGGCATTCTGATTCAGATTCCCGACGCCTTCATGCGCAAGGTGTTCGCCAAGCAGGGCATCGAAGTCCCGGCCAAGGGCGACTACGCCATCGGCATGGTCTTCTTGCCGCGCGATCACAAGCTGCGCGACCTGGCGATCAAGGCTGTGGAAAAAACCACCGCCGAAGAAGGCCAGGTGTTGCTCGGCTGGCGCGACGTGCCGACCGACAACAGCGTGCTGGGCGAAAGCGTCAAGCCGAACGAGCCGGTGATCAAGCAGGTGCTGATCAAGCGCGGACCGAACACGCCCGACCGCGCCGCCTTCGAACGCAAGCTCTACGTCATCCGCAAGCAGGCGCATCATGCGCTGTGGGATAAGGACGAGGGCTCGTGGCAGGACTTCTATTTCCCCTCCATGTCCTCGGCGACCATCGTCTACAAGGGCATGGTGCTGGCCCCGAACCTGGCGAAATACTACGTCGACTTCCAGGATCCGGACTTCGCCACGGCGATCGCCCTGTTCCACCAGCGGTTCTCGACCAACACCTTCCCGAGCTGGCGCCTGGCGCAGCCGTTCCGTTTCCTGTGCCACAACGGCGAAATCAACACGCTGCGCGGCAACGTCAACTGGATGAACGCGCGCCGTCACAACATGTCGTCGAAGATTCTCGGCGACGACCTGGATAAGCTGTGGCCGCTGATCGGCGACGGCTCGTCGGATAGCTCGACCTTCGACAATGCGCTCGAACTGTTGGTCATGGGCGGCTATTCGCTCAGCCATGCGATGATGCTGATGATCCCCGAAGCGTGGAAAGACAACCCGCAGATGGATCCGAAGCGCCGCGCTTTCTACGAATACTATTCGGCGATGATGGAACCGTGGGACGGCCCCGCCGCCATGGCCTTCACCGACGGCAAGCAGATCGCCGCGACACTCGACCGCAACGGCCTGCGCCCGGCGCGCTATATCGTCACCGACGACGGCTTGGTGGTGATGGCGTCGGAAGTCGGCGTGCTGCCGATCCCCGAAGAAAAGATCGTTCAGAAGTGGCGCTTGCAGCCCGGTAAGATGCTGGTCGTCGATCTGGAAGAGCACCGCATCATTTCCGACGAGGAAGTGAAGAACGAGCTCGCCAGCGAATATCCGTATCAGGATTGGCTGGACGCGACGCAAATTCACCTGGCCGACCTGCCGCCGGAAATCGGCCCGATGACGCCCGATGCCAAGACCCTTTTGGATCAGCAGCAGGCGTTCGGCTACAACCGCGAAGACCTGAAATTCTTCCTCGAGCCGATGGCCGAAGAAGGTCAGGATCCGATCGGCTCGATGGGCCGCGATTTCCCGCTGGCCGCGCTCAGCGACAAGTCGCGCATGCTGTACGACTATTTCTTCCAGAACTTCGCGCAGGTCACCAACCCGCCGATCGATCCGATCCGCGAAGAACTGGTGATGTCGCTGGTCAGCTTCATCGGCCCGCGTCCGGACCTGCTCGACCTGGGGTCGGGCGGCAAGCACAAGCGGCTTGAAGTCGATCAACCGATTTTGTCGAACACGGACCTGGAGCGCATCCGCCGCATCGAAAACCACGTCGACGGCGAATTCCGCACGTATACGCTGGACATCTGCTACCAGAACACCGGCCCGAACCGGCAGACCATGGCCCAGGCCGTGGACCGCATCTGTCAGAAGGCCGAAAAGGTCGTCCGCGAACAGGGTTACAACATCATCATCCTGTCCGACCGCTGCATGGATGCCGACAACATCGCCGTTCCGGCGCTGCTGGCGACCGGTGCCGTGCACCATCACCTGATCCGTCAGGGCCTGCGGACCGAGGTCGGCCTGGTCGTGGAAACCGGCGAAGCCCGCCGCGTGCATGATTTCTGCCTGCTCGCCGGTTACGGCGCCGAGGCCATGAACCCCTATCTGGCGTTCGATACGATTTCCAACATCGTCGCCGAAAAGGGCGAAGGCCTGAGCGAAGCCAAGGCCCATTCGTACTACATCAAGGCCGTCGGCAAGGGCATGCTCAAGGTCATGTCCAAGATGGGCATCTCGACCTATCAGTCCTATTGCGGGGCGCAGATCTTCGACGCCGTCGGCTTGTCGAGCGATCTGATCGATGCCTACTTCACCGGCACGGCGACCAAGGTCGAAGGCTCAGGCATCAACGAGATCGCCGAGGAAACCGAACGCCGCCACAGCCTCGCCTTCGGCGACGGTCCGCTGTATCGCGGCGACCTGGACGTCGGCGGCGACCTGGCCTTCCGCGTCCGCGGCGAAGAGCACGTCTGGACGCCGGAAACCATCGGCACGCTTCAGCACGCCGTTCGGTCGGCCAACTACAAGCAGTTCAAGGCCTATACCGCCAAGATCAATGACCAGACCGCGAAGCTGAAGAACCTGCGCGGCCTGTTCGATCTGAAGCCCGTGGGCAAGCCCGTTCCGTTGGACGAGGTCGAACCCGCGTCGGAAATCGTCAAGCGCTTCGCCACCGGCGCGATGTCGTTCGGCTCCATTTCCTGGGAAGCCCACACGACCCTGGCCATCGCCATGAACCGTATCGGCGGTCGCTCGAACACGGGCGAAGGCGGCGAGGACGAATCCCGTTACAAGCCCCTGCCCAACGGCGACAGCATGAAGTCGCGGATCAAGCAGGTGGCCTCGGGCCGGTTCGGCGTGACGACCGAATATCTGGTCAACGCCGACGACCTGCAAATCAAGATGGCGCAGGGCGCCAAGCCCGGCGAAGGCGGCCAGTTGCCCGGCCATAAGGTCGACGAATGGATCGCCCGCGTGCGTCATTCGACCCCGGGCGTCGGCCTGATTTCGCCGCCACCGCACCACGACATCTATTCGATCGAGGATCTGGCGCAGCTGATCCACGACCTGAAGAACGTCAACCCGAAGGCCCGTGTGTCGGTCAAGCTGGTGTCCGAAGTGGGCGTCGGCACGGTCGCCGCGGGGGTCAGCAAGGCCTATGCCGATCACGTGACCATTTCCGGCCACGACGGCGGCACCGGGGCCAGCCCGCTGACCTCGATCCTGAACGCCGGCGGCCCGTGGGAACTGGGCCTGGCCGAAGCGCACCAGACCCTGGTGATGAACGCCCTGCGCGGTCGCATCTCGGTTCAGGTCGACGGCGGCATCCGCACCGGCCGTGACGTGGTCATCGGCGCGCTGTTGGGGGCCGACGAATTCGGCTTCGCGACCTCGGCGTTGATCGCCGAAGGCTGCATCATGATGCGCAAGTGTCACCTCAACACCTGTCCGGTCGGCGTTGCGACGCAGGACCCGGAACTGCGCAAGCGCTTTACCGGCGAGCCGGAGCACATCGTCAACTTCTTCACCTTCATGGCCGAGGAAGTGCGCGAGATCATGGCCGAGCTGGGCTTCCGCACGATCAACGAAATGATCGGCCGCCGCGAAGCCCTGGATGTCCGCCCCGCGGTCGATCACTGGAAAGCCCATGGCGTCGATGTCACGCGCCTGCTGGCCCCGGTGAAACCGGCCGAAGGCGTCAACATCTACAACTGCGAATCCCAGGACCACGGCCTGGAGAAAGCGCTCGACCACCAGCTGATCAAGGATGCCAAGGACGCCATCGAAGGCGGCACCCCGGTCAGCCTGGAATACCCGATCATCAACATCAACCGCACCGTCGGGGCCATGATGTCGGGCGAGATCGCCCTGCGCCACGGTCACGCGGGCCTGCCGGACGACACCATCCACGTGAAGTTCACGGGCAACGCGGGTCAGAGCTTCGGCGCTTGGCTGTCCAAGGGCGTGTCGTTCGAACTGTCGGGCGACGCCAACGACTATGTCGGCAAGGGCCTGTCGGGTGGACGCATCGCCGTCTATCCGTCGCCGAAAAGCCCGATCGTGCCCGAGCAGAACATCATCGTCGGCAACACGGTGCTGTACGGCGCCATTTCCGGGGAATGCTATTTCCGCGGTCTGGCCGGCGAACGATTTGCCGTGCGTAACTCCGGCGCCACCGCGGTGGTCGAGGGTTGCGGGGACCACGGTTGCGAATACATGACCGGCGGAACGGTCGTCGTCCTGGGTGAAACCGGACGTAACTTCGCCGCGGGCATGTCGGGCGGGATCGCCTATATCCTGGACGAAGCGGGCGACTTCGCTTCGCTGTGCAATCAGGGCATGGTCGAATTGGAGCCGATCGACGCCGCCGAGGCGGACGACGGCACCGAGGACGTGGCTTCGGACCCGATGCGGTTCGACGCGCGCCGTCTCAAGGGCCTGATCGAGAACCACCACCGTTACACCGGAAGCTCGCGTGCCAAACAGATCCTCGACAACTGGGACGCCTACCTGCCCAAGTTCGTCAAGATCGTTCCGGTCGATTATCGCCGCGCGCTTCGCGACATGCAGGAACGCGCCGCCTCGGAAACGGCCGCGCTGGCTGGGGAATAAAAAAATGGGCAAACCCACAGGATTTTTGGAGATCGAGCGTCACGACCGTTCTTATCGTCCGGTTGAAGAGCGCCTGAAGCATTGGCAAGAGTTCATCGAGCCGCTGTCCGATTCGGAAGTGTCGGAACAGGGTGCGCGCTGCATGGATTGCGGGATTCCGTACTGCCATCAGGGCTGCCCGGTGAACAACATCATCCCGGAATGGAATGACTACGCCTATCGCAACAAATGGCGCGAAGGGCTGGACCTGCTGCATTCGACCAACAACTTCCCGGAATTCACCGGACGGGTTTGTCCGGCGCCGTGCGAAGCTTCGTGCACCCTGAACCTTCAGGACACGCCGGTCACCATCAAGACCATTGAATGTTCGCTGGTCGACAAGGGTTGGGCCAAAGGCTGGATCAAGCCGCAGATCGCCGCGCATCACACCGACAAGCGCGTCGCCGTCGTCGGCTCCGGCCCCGCCGGGCTGGCCTGTGCGCAGCAATTGGCGCGCGCCGGTCACCGGGTCGTCGTGTTCGAAAAGAACGAACGCATCGGCGGCCTGCTGCGCTTCGGCATCCCCGACTTCAAGATGGAAAAACACCTGATCGACCGCCGCATCGCGCAGATGCAGGCCGAAGGCGTGGAATTCCGCCCCAACAGCCACGTCGGCGTGAACGTCGATGCGGCCGATCTGGTCAAGGATTTCGACGCGGTCGCGCTGTGCGGCGGCTCGGAACATCCGCGTGACCTGCCGGTCCCGGGCCGGGAACTGCCGGGCGTGCACTACGCCATGGAATTCCTGACCCAGCAGAACCGCCGCGTCGCCGGCTCGAACACGCCGCAGGCCTCTGAAATCATGGCCACCGGCAAGCACGTCGTGGTCATCGGCGGTGGCGACACCGGGTCTGACTGCGTCGGCACCTCGAACCGTCATGGTGCGGCTTCGGTCACGCAGCTGGAACTGATGCCTCAGCCGCCGGAAAAAGAAAACAAGGCCCTGAGCTGGCCGAACTGGCCGCTGAAACTGCGGACCTCGTCCTCGCACCAGGAAGGCTGCGTGCGCGACTTCGCCGTCGCCACCAAGTCGTTCACCGCCGGCCCCGACGGCCGTGTCGCCGAGTTGAATGGCATCCGCCTGGAATGGAAGCCGAGCGAGAGCGGCGGCATGGAAATGGTCGAAGTGGCCGGCAGCGAGTTCACGCTGAAGGCCGACCTGGTTCTGCTGGCGATGGGCTTCGTCCATCCCGTCCACAACGGCATGCTCGAATCCCTGGGCCTGGACCTGGATCCGCGCGGCAACGTGCAGGCGGATACGGACAAGTATGCGACGTCGCAGCCCAAGGTCTTCGCCGCGGGCGACATGCGTCGCGGCCAGTCCCTGGTGGTCTGGGCGATCCGCGAAGGCCGTCAGTGCGCCCGCTCGATCGACGAATTCCTGATGGGGACGACCGACCTGCCGCGTTAATCGTCGACGGCGGGCGGCGCGTTCTTTTTCGGATTGATGAAGTTGGCCAGCGTCTCGGGGTTTTCCAACACCACCGACGACGCGACCAGCTTGTCGATCTTCTGCCCATCCGACGACAACGGCAGACGCAACGTGATCGAGATCGACTTCTCCGCAGGTTTCAGCGGATAGGTATTGCGGAACAACAACGGCGCCCGCGCCTCCATGGTCAGACGGTACTGATCGACGACGATCGATCCGGCATAATCGGGCAAAACCTCGCGCACTTCCTTGGCCGTCCCTTCCAATCCGTACAGCATCGCCCGCTCGGTTCCCCAGAACCGATAGACAAAGCCCGCACCGTCCTCGAGTACGTCGACGACAACGACCATCGGCAACATGTCGGGCGGCAGGCGATGAAGTTTGAAGTCCTGCCAACGGGGAGCGAAAGCATCGCCACGCAGGCTATTCCAGTAGTCGAGAATCTCCGGCTGGCCCGGCGCCATCAAATCGACGTCGAGCGGCAGAACCTCGAACTCCAGATACCCCATGGCTGAAACCATCGGCTTAGCCCCCGGCTTACCACGCGTCATCTCACTCCTCCGACGACCATGGTAGAGGGATCATGAGCGTTTTGGTATGCAAGTTTTGCCTGTCGGAATTCAAATTTCGTTGAGCCAAAGCTCAAACCATACCTTGGCGCAGCTTTTTGAACTCTTCGGCATGGTCCAGAAAAATCGACGCTGCCGCGATCATGCCCACGCCCGGACCGCCTTTGGACAAGGGTAGGCGCAGCGTTTGGCATTCGGCGGATATCCCGCTCGGCAATTGATACGAGTTGCTGAACAGATGCGGCTTCCCATCGGCATATACGTCTTTGTATTGCTGCAAAACGTTTGCCGCGTTGGCCTGGATCACCCCGGTCAGGACCGGCCTGCCGGTCGGATCCGGCCGGGTGCCCTGGAACACGTTGCGATCCGTTCCCCAATAGCGATAGACGAAGTCGCCATCTTCAGGGCCAACTTCGACAATCGTCATGATCGGCAGGACCGCGGGCGGAATATCGACCAATCGAAACCCGGATCCGGCGGCGCCACCCCATACCGGCAAGGATCCGCCCGAAGCGAGCCCCGCCCAGTAGTCATACAACGCCAATAACGATGGATGCATCGCCTGACGGTCGACAGACCGCAATTCCGTATGCGCCTCGTAATCGACCATTGAACTCCTCTGGGGTATAACCGCTTGAGCGTAGGCCTCCGCCCGCCGGATATCAACAACTGCCCGCGCACAACCCCTTTTCCCGACCAGGGAGATTCAGATGCCCCGCCCCATCATCGGCGTCCTTTTGGACTATCAGGAACAAGGCAGCTTTTCGAAGCGCCCGCATTACGCCTTGCGCCAAGCCTATTTCGACGCCGTATGGAAGGCAGGCGGCCTGCCCGTCGGCCTGCCCTATATCGCCGAAGCGCGGGACGCCTACCTGCAAGCCGTCGGCGGCGTGATCGTGCCGGGCGGTTTCTATCCCTTCCCTGAGGCCTACTACGGCGGCGAAAGCCTGGTTGCGGAACAGCCCCATCCCCGCCATGTCGCCGAGGTTCCCCTGGTCCGCGCCGCGATCGATAAGGATATTCCCCTGTTGGGGATTTGCGCCGGCTTGCAGGTTATCGCCACGGTCGAGGGCGCGCGTCTGATCAAGGATCTGAAATCCGAGGTTGGCGGGGCCATCGACCACCTGAATGAAAAGCCCGCCGAGGAAACGGCCCATGCCGTGGCCGTGAAGCCCGGTACGTTGCTGCACCGGATCGTCGGGCGCGACGAAATCCGGGTCAACACCGCCCATAACGAAGCGCCCCGTACCCTGCCGCCGACCCTGGTCGTCAACGCGGTCGCCCCCGACGGCGTGATCGAAGGGGCCGAGCGTCCCGACCGGCGGTTCTGTCTAGGCGTGCAATGGCACCCGGAATTCTTTCTGGAACAAGGCGATCCCAACCTGGCGCTGTTTTCCGCGCTGGTCGAGGCCGCCGCCGAAACCAAACACCTCAAACCCGGAGAACAGGCATGACCAAAGGCCGCGGATGGATCGTATTGGCGGGGATATTGGGCGCGCTGGCCGTGGCCCTGGGTGCCTACGGCGCGCACGGGTTGCAGGGCGACGATATCCTGAAGGGACAGTTCGACACGGCCAATCGCTATCACATGTGGCATACCCTGGCGATGGTCGGCGCGGCCCTGGTCCAGGATCGGTCGGGGACCAGGGCCGGGCCGTGGGCCGCCGGGGCGGCGGCCTTGTTCACCATCGGCACGCTGCTGTTTTCCGGATCGCTCTATGCCGCCACGGCCTTAGGCTTTTGGGGGCTGACCTTCCTGGCCCCCTGGGGCGGGTTCGCGCTTATGGCCGGCTGGCTGGCGCTGTCCGTCGCGGCGGTTCGCTCGCGAGCATCCTGATCCCGTTCGCGTCGCGGCCACGGCCGCGCGGCGGCAAATGCACGAAGCGATGTCCCTTGTCGGTGAAGACCGCCGTCAACGATGCCATGTCGATCAGCAATTGCGCCTGCCATGATGCCCCGACCAGACGCACGACCATCGCCGCAGCACGGTCCGTATCGCCCGCCTGCACAGCTGCGGCAAGGGCGACCAGGGCCCGTTCGTCCCCGGTCGTGATGCGCCGCCAGGCCTTGTGGAAATGCATCATTCGACGGCCGCCGTCGTTGAGGGTCTCGATCACCCCGCGCAGCGCCATCAGCGCCTCGACCGACCGTTTCGGCCCGAAATGGGCGCGGTACTGCATGCCCACCAGATTCCAGTTTTCAGGCCCGTGCAGCCATAGGCGGATCGGCTTGATCAGCAGGCATTCCGGCAAATCCATATCGGAAAAATCCAACCGGCGTGGACGTTCCGCCGCCTGATCGGACGCACCGCAGGCCGCGGCCTGTTGCAAGCCGCCGTCGGCGGCGCGGGTGATATCGGGGCAAGCAGTGGCGCGGGTCTGCTTGAAGATGCCGGACATGTCGCTGTACAGCCCGCCTTCATTTCTATTCGCCGTGTCGCCCGGTCCGCGTTTTCCGCCGCCGTGGCCGCCACCATGGCCGCCGCGATGTCCCATATGTCCCATGTTGTTCTTTCCGTTCGGTCGTTTGGCTCTTCTCTTATTATGCAATTGCAAATCATTCGCAATAACATGTCAAGGGAAGATTGAACCGCGCCGCATGAAACGGCGGCGCGGCGGAACGACCGTCGGAGGACGGCGGCGTTATTGGCGGGTCAGGACGTCCTTCAGAACGTCGAGGATCAGGCCCGTGCCCTTTTCCAACAGCACGACCGAGGTATCGACGATGGCCCGTTCGGTACCCGCCGGCGGCGGCGGCAGATGCGTCACGGCTTCATAAGGCAGCGGGTTCTTGGCCAGACCCGGCGGCAGATGTCCCTTGCGCTCCAGCTGCTTTTGCAGACCCGGGGGCAATTTGCCTTTCTTCGCCAGACCCGGCGGCAGGCCTTTGCCCCGGCCATTTCCGGCCTTGTCCTTTTTGTCGCCGTAGATCTTGCCGTCGCGGCCCCGCTCCAAATCATCGTAGCGATGATCCTTGGCGGTCTTGTGATAGCCGCCGTCACGGGTCGCTTCATAGCGACCGTCGCCCAGAACTTCACGCAGCACGCGCTTTTCGATTTCGGAAAAGACGATATCCGTAACCGAGGGCTGGGCCGTCTCCTGAATCGGAGGTTTGGCCTGGGCCCCCGTCATCGGCGCGATCAGGCCGAGCATCAGAATTACGAGGAAGATTCTCACCGTAGTCTCCCGTTATTAGTCTGTTTTCACGACTATTTTGCCCGATGCTCCCTCATCTGACCAAAGAAAAACCGGCGCCCCGAAGGAGCGCCGGTCTCTCGAACTTAATGACCGAAGAAACGATCAGGCGGCGGCGCGAATGGCAGCGGCTTTCACGCTGTCGCCGACATGGCCTTCGAACTGGCGGAAGTTGTCTTCGAACAACTGCACCAAGTGCCGGGCCTGGGCATCGTAGGCGGCGCCGTCGGCCCAGGTGTTACGCGGATTGAGAACTTCCGTCGGGACGTCCGGGCAGGCGTTCGGCACCAGCACCCCAAAGTTGGGGTCGGCGGTGAAGCCGGCGGCGTCGAGCTTGCCGTCCAGCGCCGCATGCAGCATGGCCCGGGTATAGGCGATCTTCATACGCTCGCCCTCGCCGTAGCCGCCGCCGGACCAGCCGGTGTTGACCAGCCAGCATTTGGCATTGTGCTTGGCCATCTTCTCGCCCAGCAGCTTGGCGTAAACCGTGGGGTGGCGCGGCATGAACGGCGCGCCGAAGCAGGTCGAAAACGTCGCCTGCGGCTCTTTCAGGCCACGCTCGGTGCCCGCGACCTTGGCGGTGTAACCGGACAGGAAGTGATACATCGCCTGATCCGGGGTCAGCTGGCTGATCGGCGGCAGAACGCCGAAGGCATCGCAGGTCAGCATGACGATGTCCTTGGGCTGGCCGCCGCATCCGGTCGAGGACGCGTTGGAGACCTTGGAAATGTCGTAGGACACGCGGCCGTTTTCGGTCAGCGAGGCATCGAAGAAATCAAGCGACCCATCCTGCGGATCCATCACCACGTTCTCGATGATCGAGCCGAAGGTATGGCACAGATCAAAGATTTCCGGCTCGGCCTCGTGGGTCAGATTGATCGTCTTGGCGTAGCAGCCGCCTTCGAAGTTGAAGATGCCGTCCATGCCCCAGCCGTGTTCGTCATCGCCGATCAGGGTCCGCGTGCTGTCGGCGGACAGCGTCGTCTTGCCGGTCCCGGACAGGCCGAAGAAGATCGCGGTCGAACCGTCGTCGCCCATGTTGGCCGAGCAATGCATCGGCAGCACGTCCTGCGGCGGCAGCATGTAGTTCATGATCGAGAAGATCGACTTCTTGATTTCACCGGCATAGGCCGAGCCGCCGACGATGATCATGCGCCGGGACAGGTGAACGACGATGAATGTGCCCGACGTCGTGCCGTCGGCCGCCGGATCGGCGGTCAAGCTAGGCGCCTGGATGACCGTGAATTCGGGCTCGAAGCCTTCCAAGTCACGGGCCGGCGGCTGAATGAACATGTTGCGCGCAAACAGGTTGTGCCAAGCTTCCTCGGTCACCACGCGAACTTTCAAGCGATGGTTCTGATGGGCGCCGGCGTAGCAATCCTGGACGAACGCGTCCTTGCCTTCGTAATGCTTCAGCATCTTGGCGAGCAAGCCGTCGAAATGCGCTTCCGAGATCGGGCGGTTGACGTTGCCCCACCAGATTTCGCCCTTGGTCGCGTCTTCTTCGACGATGAAACGGTCATTGGGCGAACGGCCCGTGTGCTGGCCCGTTTCGGTGACGATGGCGCCGCCGGCGGAAAGACGGCCTTCGCCGCGACGGATGGCTTCCTCGAACAGGTCGTGAGCTTCCAGGTTCCAATAGGCCCGGCGGACCCCTGAAAGTCCGTGTTTGTCCAAACCGAAGTTAGAGATGAAGTGTCCTGCGTTCTCCACGGTGAACTCCTTTAAGGATGACGATTGCGCCCGATGCACGCGGTTAAGCGGTTCGTTGGGTCTGCTTTTTCATGGAAGAGAGGGTGCACGCCGCCCACCGGCCCCGGCGGGTCGTCACGTCATAGGTCCCTGAATGTCTCCCTGCGCCCCTGTTAACCAAGGTTTCCGGCGGAACTTAGCCTTACCGTCGCAAGGGGGCAACATTACTTTCACATTTTTCGAACCGAAACGACGGGAGGTCAGGCGCGGGCGCGGGCCTTGCCGACCAAGGCGACCAGGGCCTTGCGCAAATCCCCGGCATCGGCGGCCATGGCGTCGAATTCCAGGCGCGCGGGCGCGTCGTCGCGCATCATGTCCAACCCCCAGGGATCGCAGGCGACCGCCCGCCATCCCGCGCCCTTCCGGCCCAGCAGGACATTGGCGTAAAGGTCCAGGGCATCCGCATGGTCGGCATTCATATGGGCGATCACCCCGGCCTCGGCCTCGGCCACGGCCTGGGCCGCCTCGGCGGGGGGGGCGATTTCCTCGCCCTTGAGCCATTGCGCGCGGGCGAACCCGCCGACCAGATGCACCCGTTCGATCGACATCACGTAGAATCCGAAATCGCCGAAATCGGCATAGCGCGCCGCCCCCGGGTGACGCGCCAGGAAGCGGGCGCGGTGGCGCGGCTCCGTCGTTTTCTCGACCCGGCCCAAAACGGTAATGCGCGGGCCCTGTTGCGGGTTTTTACGGCGCAGGGCCTGTTCGACCAGCAGCGACGCCTTGGGGTCCTTGGCCAAATTACCCGTATGGTCCGACAGGCCGGAAAACAGAAAGATCGGTCGTCCGTCCGTATCCGGCGCATAGGTCGCGAGCGAGCCATAGGGCCAGCTTTCCCGCCCGCGAAAGGTCGTGGAGATCACGCCCGCGCGCCCGCCCATCAGCAACCGGCGGGTCTCGGCGATCAGAACATCGCGGGGAATGGAAGGTGGGCGAACCATGGGATCGATCCTCGGCTTGTCGAATGGCGTTTGCCCCAGACTGCCCGATAGGGGCGGCGTCGATCAATGGATGCGTTAACGGCGGCCCCGCATCCGGGGCCGCCGTCAACCAGATCAGAAATCGATCACCAGATAGATCAGGTGGATCAATCGGCGATCAATTGGAACCGCTTGGCCAGGGTGCCGGTGATCCAGCCCAGGAAGGCCCAGAACACGGCGGCGGTGACCAGCGAGGCAGCGACGAAATGGGCCGCCAGTTCGGGCGGCACGGCGCCGCCCATTTCGTCCGGATGGGGCGCGCCGACAATATGCGGCACGAGCAGCGCCAGCACGCCGATGGCGGGCATCCAAGACTTGTTCCCCAGGAACATCAACGCCAATCCGGCCGCCGTCGAAACGGCGCAGAACGCCCACCAGATTTGGCGTGCGTTCAGTTCCGCCGCGACCGAACCGGGAACTTCCGGCGGCAGGCCCAACGACGGCGCCAAGGAAACGATGGCGAACCCAGCCAGCCCCCAGACGACGCCTTGACGGCCATCGACCGGACGGCCGCGCATGAACATCACCGCCGTCAGGACCAGGGCAAAGCCCATCCCGGTCAGGACGTTGGCCAAAACGGTATAGAGCGTGCGCTCGATCCCGTCTTCGGGCGCCCAGGGCTCGGCCCCGTCTTGGGCATGTTCGGCGGCGCCATGGGCCAGGAACAGCTTGGCCCCGCCCAGACCGCGGGCGTCGAGATTGAGGCTGGCATGCCCGCCACCGGCGGAACCGGATTCATATTGCTCGGCATGCAGGATGATCGGGGTGGTCGTGAAATGCTGCATCGCGGACACGACGAGGCCCGCGGCCAGCCCCGCAAGCAGGGCGACCGTAAAGATACGGATTGTCATGAGAACCCCCTTAGTGGCAGGGGAACGCGAAAGCGTGGCGCGAATCGTGGGCCGCGTTGTGGATCGTGTCCGGATGAGCGAACCCGGTGCCGAACACCAGGAAAGCGCCGAACAACAGAGCCAGCATGGCGGGCGCGGCGCGCTCGGCGGCGGACGAAGCCGTCTGACCGGCGTGATGGGAATTCTGAGACTGAACAGTCATTGCGTGAAACCTCCGATTAAAATCGTCAATTAAGTTACGGACATGGTTTCACCGCTTGCGGCATACCGCCCCTACAGGACCCCCGTCCCTTGGGCAACGCGGTGACAGGCGGCAGGTCTCCTGGCTTGCGGGTCTGCACACCGTCCGGCCTTCCCGGTCGCCGGTGCCTTCGTGCGTTAGTCGAAGGTCCGTCGCCCAGTGGCACGACGATGAACGGTGCTCGCCGCTCACAGTTGCGGGGGCAGCCACGGCTTGAACAGCGCCCGAATTGGGTCCGCTCCCTTCCGTGTTCCCTCTTAGCCCCGGGGCCTGATGCCCTTACTCGGGGAACCGCCTGCGCGGACTATAGGGAACCACGGCGCGTTCGGTCAACGATGCGAATGCCACCAAAGCTTGCGGATTAGGCGAAAACGCCCAAATCACGTTAAAATTCTGCCATAAAGTCCGACGACAGTGCCTCTTGCCGGTCGAGTCTTATGGAAAACGCCGGTTGGAACCCGCTGGTGTGCCGCATGTCCGGGCGCCCGCATCGAAGGAGACGTTCATGCCCAATTCCATCGCCCTCGTCGACGACGACCAGAATATCCTGACCTCCGTTTCCATGGCGTTGGAAGCCGAGGGATATGACGTGACCACCTATTCCGATGGCGCCGAGGCTTTGGAAGGCCTGGGCCGCACACCTGTCGATCTGGCCGTGCTGGATATCAAGATGCCGCGCATGGACGGCATGGAATTGCTGACCAAGATCCGCGAGCGCGACAACCTGCCGGTGATCTTCCTGACCTCGAAGGACGATGAAGTCGACGAGGTCGTGGGCCTGCGCATGGGCGCCGACGACTACATCAAGAAACCGTTTTCCCAGCGCCTGTTGATCGAGCGCATCCGCGCCGTGCTGCGCCGCCGGGAGCTGTCCGACAAGGAGCCGGATTCCAAGGACGTGGTCCGCCGGGGGGACCTGATCCTCGACCCGTCGCGCCATTTGTGCACCTGGAAGGGCAAGGAAGTGAACCTGACGGTCACCGAGTTTCTGATCGTCGAGGCCTTGGCCCGTCGGCCCGGCCATGTCAAAAACCGCGATCAGTTGATTGACGCCGCCTATGGCGAGAATATCTATGTCGACGATCGCACCATCGACAGCCATATCAAACGGCTGCGCCGCAAGTTCCGCGCCGTCGACGACGAATTTTCGGAAATCGAAACCCTGTACGGAATCGGTTATCGCTATAAGGCCGAATAATCGGTCGGGCGCCCACGGAAACGGCGCCGCCCGCAGGTTCGCCGGACGGGGCAGATAAGGGGGCCCATGGCCAAAGACGGAATCATGCCGGAAGACGGCCCGCAGACCGGCGACCCCGCCGGGGACGACGATGCGCCCGCCAGCCAATCGGCGGGCAGCGCGTGGTCGCGGCTGCGCCAACGGCGTCTGATTTCCCCTATCTCCGTTCATATCCTGGCCATCAACATGCTGGCCCTGTCGATTTTGGTCGCGGGCGTGCTGTACCTGGGCGATTACCGGCAAAGCCTGATCCGCGCCGAATTGGCGGCCCTGCGGACCCAGGCCCAGTTGTTCGCCGTGGCCCTGGCCGAAGGGGCCATGCACCTGGAGCAATCGTCCGAACAACAGGTCGCGACCAACATCCGCAACCAGATGCTGCGCCGCCTGGTCGAAGCCACCGGGACCCGCGCGCGACTGTTCAACCGGGCCGGGGAACTGGCCGCCGATTCGCGCTATTTCGGCAAGACCCGACAAGCGGTCGAGGTCGAACAACTCCCCCCGCCGGGGATGGAAGAAGGCGGCGCCGCCGATACCCTGTTCGACATTTACGATCGCGTCGCGCGTTGGTTGCCGGGCGCCATGCCGCTGACCCACTACAAGGAAATCCCCCAGCCGTCGGCGGCGGATTATCCCGAAGTCATGTCCGCCCTGATGGGCGACGACACGATGATGGTCCGGACCTATCACCAGGACAGCATGATGCTGTCGGTCGCCGTGCCGGTGCAGCGCTACAAACGCATTCTCGGCTCGTTGATGCTGACCAAGCCGTCGGCGTCCATCGACAACGCCCTGTTGGACGTGCGCCTGGATATCCTCAAGATCTTTGGCATCGCCATCGCCGTGACGACGATCCTGTCGATCTATCTGGCGCGGACCATCGCGCGGCCGGTCAAGCGCCTGGCCGCCGCCGCCGACCGCGTGCGCCGCGACCACAGCCGCGAGGAAAACATCCCCGATTTCACCACCCGCAACGACGAAATCGGGGATTTGTCCCTGGCGCTGCGGGCCATGACGGCGGCGCTATGGACGCGAATGGACGCGATCGAGCGGTTCGCCGCCGACGTCGCGCATGAGATCAAAAACCCCCTGACCAGTCTGCGCAGCGCCGTCGAAACCGCCGCCCGGGTCAAGGACGTGGACCAGCAGCGCAAGCTGATGTCGATCATTCAGGACGACGTCGGCCGCCTGGACCGTTTGATTTCCGATATTTCCGACGCCTCGCGCCTGGATGCGGAACTGTCGCGCTCGCACCGCGAGCCGGTCGATCTGGCGGGCATGCTGTCGACCTTGGCCGACGTGCATGAAACCACCGTCGCCGACGGCGGGCCGAAACTTATCCTGGAACTGATGGACGCCCAGAAGCTGTCGGTCCAAGGCATGGAAAGCCGCCTCGTCCAGGTGTTCCGCAATTTGATCGCGAACGCCGTGACTTTCAGCCCGCCGGGCGCCAGCATCCGCGTGACCGCCCATCGCGACCGCAAGGCCGTGGTCGTGACCGTCGACGACGAAGGCCCCGGAATCCCCCCCGGCAAGGAAGAGGCGATTTTCCAACGGTTCTATACGGAGCGCCCGCACGGCGAAAAATTCGGCACCCATTCGGGCCTGGGCCTGTCGATCTCGCAACAGATCGTGGATGCCCACGACGGCACCATCAGGGCGTCGAACCGGCTGGGCCACGACGGCAAGGTCCTGGGTGCGCGCTTCATCGTGCGCCTTCCCGCCGCCTAACCTCTCAGGCTTTCTTCAAACTCACCAGGATCGTATCCGCCGCCGCGCGGCCGTCGACCCGTTCGCGGTTTTGGTGGTCGCGCAGGATGCGGCGAAACTCGCCCCAATTGGCGAGGATCACCGGCAGGCGGGCAAGCCCCCGCACCCGGCCCTCGCCGCGAAGCTTGTCGCAGGTGTGCTTCAACGCCCGCTTCCACGGGGCCTTGGCCTTGGGCATCCATGTCTCCAACGACAGGCCCGTGACCCGGGACAGCCCTTCGAGGGCGCGGATGTTCCAGCGCGTCATATGGTGCGGCGGCAGGTTCATGACATCGTCGTGCAGGTATTCGCGGCTCATCGGCGAATAGGGGACCGAGAACAGAATCCGCCCGCCCGGCGCCAGCAGATTGCCCACCGCCCCCATCAACGCCCCCGGCGTGGCGACGTGTTCCAGGACATGGCTGAGAACCACCGCGTCATAGGTTCCGGCGGCCTCGACGATCACGTCTTCCAGGGACGCGCGGCGCACGTCCAGGCCCCGCGCCCGCGCCTTGGCGGCGGAACTTTCGGACAGGTCGATGCCTTGGGCCGTGACCTGGGGCAGGTCCTTCAACGTGGCCAGGAAATCCCCCTGCCCGGCGCCCAGTTCCAACAAGCGGATCGGGCGGCCCTCGCCCTGGACCAGGTCCTTGAGCTTGGCCCATTCCCAGCGGCCTTGGGCGTGATACTTCGGAAACGAGGTCAGCCAGTCGTACAGAACCGCACCCCCGGCCCGCATCGGGTCGGCATAGACCAGACCGCAGGCGGTGCATTCGGCGATGTCGTAGTCACAGGGCACGGCTTCGGCCGGCGGGGCCTTGCCGAACACGGCATGCAGCCCTTCCGCGATTTCACCCGCCGTAAGACGGCGCAGGACCATGCCCATGCCGGAGCACACCGGGCATTTGCCGGTCGCTTGAGAGGTTTCTGGGGCGGAGCTCGAAGCGGTCATGGCCGCCCTTATACCCCGCCCGATCCGATCAGTAATTAATCGATTCGCTTTGCCCGCCGTCCACGGCGATGTTCTGCCCCGTGACCATGGCCGCCATCGGCGAGCAGAAGAACAGCACGGCATTGGCCATGTCCTCGGGCTCGATCAGACGGCCCAGGGGGATCTCGGCGATCCGCTTGGCCTTGGCTTCGTCCAGGCTGGTGCCCGCGTCCTCGGCCTCGCGGCGCATGAACTGCAAGACCCGCTCAGTCACGGTCAGGCCCGGATGGACGCAATTGATCGTGACCCCGGCCTTGGCCGCGCGGGTCGCCAATTGCTTGGTGAAGTTCGCAACCCCGGCGTTGACCACGCCGTTGGTGACGCGCAGCGGCGCGGTGATCCGCGCCGTCATCCCGCCGATGTTGACGATCCGGCCCCAGCCGCGCTTTTCCATTTCCGGCAGGATCAACCGCGCCAGCCGGATGTAGGCCATCAGCTTGACGTCGATGTGATAGCGGAACAGCTCATCCGTCTGTTCGTCGAACGGGGCGGCGGTCGAGGTCACGGCGTTGTTGACCAGGATATCGACCCCGCCGGCGGCGGCCAGGGCCCCCTCGGCGAAGGCCTGCAACTCGTCCAACTTCGACACGTCGGTCCGGAAGGTCCAGGCCTCGACCCCAAGGGCCCGGATATCCGCTGCCGTCTGGTCCAGGTTCTCCTGGGTCCGTCCGCATATCGCGATATTCGCCCCCTGCGACGCCAGCTTCAGGGCGATGGCCCGGCCGATGCCGCGCGAGCCGCCGGTGACGAAGGCCGTGCGGCCCTTCAGTTCGAAATCCATGATGATCGTCCTCCCAAAGTCTTTTTGTCGTTTGCCCCCCAGCGCCCGACAGGATGCCGCAGCCAACCCGCGCCGTCCACGGAACGATGCATCGAACACCCCACGAAAGGTCGCGATTTTTCTTATCCATCCGAACAATCTTCTTTAGGTTGTAATTCCCTCCAGCGAATCACCGGTCACTCTCAATGCTCGATTACTTCAAGGACCATTGGTACGGGCGCCAATCCCTGGCGTGGTCCTTCTGGATCAACGGCATGGGCCTTAACCTTGCCGCTGAACTGGTCGTACGATTCATTCCCGACGATCTGGACATATTTACGGCTTGGCCCTTCCTGACAGCCCTGATCGCGTTTGCCATCGTCCTTTCTATCTGGAGCTGGGTCGGCATATGGCGCGCCGCCCGCTTTTCAAAAGTCAGGCCGCCGGGGCCTGACGGCAAACGTAAAAGCCGGTTTTGGGCCTATGCCGCGCAGGGGGTCGTCGTCATCAGTGTCCTGTACACATTGTTCGCCCTGATCATCGTTTCGATCGACTTGAAGCGGTTCATAGTCGGCATCAAGCCGGTGCTCGAAGCCTCCTATTCCATTGAACGCGTTGACCGGAACGCCATCGGCTTCAAAGGCATTTTGAACCGCAAATCGGTCCACGAACTGATTGAAGCCTTTGAACAGGAACCAAGCCGCCGCGCGCTGTTCATTTCCAGCGAAGGCGGGCTTCTCGACTATGCCTTTGACTTGGCCGACTTCGTCCGAGAACACGAAATCGCGGTCGTCGCACAAAAGGAATGCATATCCGCATGCCTGCTCGTGTTATCGGCCGCCCCCGACCGACGGGCCAAGCCCTATACCGCGTTGATCTTTCATCGGCCCATGGCCGTTGCCGAATTCGTTTCACAGGAAGCCAAGGATGCGCTGGCAGAGCAGACTGCGGAGTATTACCGTCGCCTTCGGTCCTATGGCGTCGCGGAAAGCTCACTCCGCCAGTTTCGGAAGACAGAATTCACCCCCCTGACCATCGAACAGGCCCGCGCCCATAATTTGATCGATGGCGTCTGGTCGACGGAATCTCAGTAAACATATCCGGCGACGCGGATGAAATTTGGCTGGACAGGCGGGACCGGACCGGCCCAACCTTCATCCTTATGCGGATCATTCACGAACAGGTGCATGCGACCTGCGTCGCCATTGGCGGGGCGGGGGTTCTGCTGCTTGGCCCGTCGGGGGCCGGCAAGTCGGATTTGGCGCTGCGCCTGATCGACGGCGGCGGGCCCGAGGGGCCGCGCCTAGTCGCCGACGACCGCGTCGATTTGAACCTACGCGACGGGCGAATCTGGGCCACGGCTCCCGAGCCCCTGAAGGGCCTGTTGGAAGTCCGCGGCATCGGCATCATGCCCATGAAGCACACGGACGAAGCCCCGATTTCCCTGGTCTGCGATTTGGTCGCGCCGGGAATGATCGAGCGCCTGCCCGAAGTGCGCACCACCGATATTTTAGGCCAGGACGTGCCCTTCATCCGGCTGGCCCCGTTCGAAGCCTCCGCCCCGGCGAAAATCCGACTGGCCCTGCGCCGTATGCCCTGGGAGGAACGCCTGGCCGATGTTATAACCCTGCCCGGACGGGTTGGGGAGCAAGGTCCATGACATCCGACGACGCCGCCGCGTCGCCAAGCGGCAAACTGCCCCTGGTGCTGGTCACCGGGGTTTCCGGCGCGGGCAAGACATCGGCCCTCAAGGCGCTGGAAGACATGGGCTTCGAAGCCATCGACAACGTGCCGCTATCCCTGTTGGGGCGCCTGGTCGCCCCCGGGGCCTTTCCCCATCCGATTGCCGCCGGGGTCGACATCCGGACCCGCGAATTCGGTGCCGATGCCTTTCTCGATCAGATATCCGAACTGCGCGCCCGCGCCGACGTGGACGTAAAAGTCCTGTTCCTCGACTGCGACGATCAGGTGCTGACCCGCCGCTACGCCGAGACCCGCCGCCGCCATCCGCTGGCGATCGACCGCCCCGTGGCCGACGGCATCCGCCAGGAACGGACCCTACTGGCCCCGTTGCGCGAGGAGGCCGACGTGATCATGGACACCTCGGACATGTCGCTGGGCGCGCAGAAGGCCGCGATGGAGGACCATTTCGGCGCCCATAGCGAGCCGGGCCTGCCGATCTTCGTGGTCTCCTTCTCCTACAAGAACGGCGTGCCGCGCGACGCGGACCTGGTTTTCGACGTCCGGTTCCTGCGCAATCCCCATTACGACCTGGCTCTGCGCCCGCTGACCGGGCAGGACGCGGCGGTCGGCCGGCATGTCGCCGAAGACCCCGGTTTCGACGAATTCTTCGGCCATCTGAAGGCCCTGTTGGGGCCGCTTCTGCCGCGCTACGAGCAGGAAGGAAAAAGCTATTTGACCATTGCCGTCGGCTGCACGGGCGGGCGGCATCGGTCGGTTTATGTTGCCGAACGGCTGGGGGCCTGGTTGGCGGATCGGGGAGAAAAGGCCCGGGTACGCCATCGCGACTTGGACAAACGGTGAAAATCGTACCAATATCCCCTGCCGGATTGATGCCGAAGCGGACCAAAACAACCGCCGGCCCGGAGTGCTGCTTCTTGAGGGACACGCGTTGAGGGACACACGCGAATGATAATGATGGAAAGCCTGTCATGATCGGATTGGTCGTCGTAACCCACGGCAATCTGGCCACGGAGATGATCGCCGCCTTGGAACACGTCGTCGGGCCGCAACCCGACGTGGCCGCGGTTTGCATCGGCCCCGAGGACGACATGGAAGTACGCCGCGCCGAGATCATGGAGCGGGTCGAACAGGTCGATTCGGGCGAAGGCGTGGTGGTTCTGACCGATATGTTCGGGGGCACGCCGTCGAACCTGGCGATTTCGATCCTCGATCGCGCCAATGTCGAGGTCATCGCCGGGATCAACCTGCCGATGCTGGTCAAGCTGGCCAGCGTACGCAAGACGGAGCCCCTGGGCCGCGCCGCCGAGGCCGCCCAGGAAGCCGGTCGCAAGTACATCAACATTGCGTCGCAGCTTCTGACCCAAGAAGCGCGTTAGGCCCCATGCCGACACGCACTGTAACGATCGTCAACATGCGGGGCCTGCACGCCCGCGCCGCCGCGAAATTCGCCAAGCTGGCGGGTGAATTCGACGCCGAAATCCTGGTTTCCAAGGACGGGCAGACCGTCGGCGGACGCTCGATCATGGGGTTGATGATGCTGGCCGCTGCCCCTGGCACGGAGATCGAAATCGCCTGCGACGGGCATGACGCCGACGCCGCCCTGGAAGGGTTGGCCGCCATGGTCGAGGCCGGTTTCGACGAAGAACGAGCGGAGCTTCCCGCCGCCAAGTAAGCGCACGGAATTTTGAGTGAGTAGGATCCGGCAATGAAGGCGGGTAATGAAAAGAAATTCGACGGAATTGGCGTTTCGCCCGGCATCGCGGTCGGCCCCGTCCACATGCGCGACGCCGGGAGCCTGGAAGTTCCCGAATACCGCATCGCCGAGAACGATCAGGCAGGCGAAGACAAACGCCTGACCGCCGCCGTCATCCTGGCTCGGCGTCAGATCAAGCGCCTGAAGACCCAGGCGCAGAAAGACGCCCTGACCGAGGAAATGCAATTCCTGTTCGACGCCTATCTGCAGATGCTGGACGATTCGCGTATGGTGCGGGGCGCGCGCGGGCTGATCGCCTCGGGCCTGAATGCCGAAGCCGCCGTGCAACAAACCCTGACCGCCATCGTTCATGCCTTCCAGGCCATGGACAATGCCTATATCGCGGCCCGGGTCGAAGACGTACGCGACGTCGGCAACCGGGTCATCCGCAACCTGATGCGCGAACCGCTGAAAGCCTTCAGCCAGGCCGCGCCCGGATCGGTGATCATCGCCGATCAACTGTCGCCCGCCGACGCCTCGCAGTTGGACCCCGCGCGCATCGCCGGGGCGGCCACGGCCCTGGGCGGGGCCGAGGGCCATGCCGCGATCATGGCCCGCGCCCTGGGCATCCCCCTGGTGCTGGGCATTCCTGACCTGCGCGGCGCGGTCAATCCGGGCACGCGGGTGATCGTCGACGGGACCCGGGGAACGGTAATCGTCAATCCCACGGCGCGGACCCTCGCGACCTATGAACAGCTCAAGGCCGATGCCCGCAAACAGGCCGAGCGCCTGGGCAGCATGCGCAGCCTGCCGGCGGTGACCCGCGACGGCGTGGAAATACAGCTATCCGCCAACGTTGAATTGCCGATCGAGATGGAGATGGTCCGCCGCAACGGCGCCGCCGGGGTCGGATTGCTGCGCACCGAGTTCCTGTACATGAACCGCGCCGACGTTCCCAGCGAGGAAGAGCAATACGAAACCCTGCGCGAGATCGTCGAAGCCATGGACGGCAAATCGGTGACGATCCGGACCCTGGACGTCGGCGGCGAGAAACCGGCGCAGGGGCTGCTTGGTGATTTGAGCGAGGCCGCCGCCTCGGCCCTGGGTCTGCGTGGCATCCGTCTATCGCTGAAGCACACCAAGACCATGGACGCCCAGATGACGGCGATCCTGCGCGCCGCCTGTCACGGGCCCGTGCGGATTCTGCTGCCCATGGTCTCGACCGTGTCCGAGGTTCGCCAGGCCCGCGAAGCCCTCAACCGGGCGGCCCGCAAACTGAAACGCCGGAAGCAACCCCTGCCCGATCCGTTGCCGCCCTTGGGCGTGATGATCGAGGTTCCGGCCGCCGCCCTGGCCGCCGACGCCCTGGCCCAGGTCGCGGACTTCTTCGCGATCGGCTCCAACGATCTGACCATGTATACCCTGGCCACGGACCGCACCAACGAGCACGTCGCCCATCTTTACGACAGCCTGCACCCGGCGGTGTTGCGCCTGATCCAATTCGCCACCGGGGCGGCGCTGCGCGCCCGCATCCCAATCAGCCTCTGCGGCGAAATGGCCGGCGATCCGCGTTATGCGCCGCTGCTGTTGGGCCTGGGGCTGCGTGAATTGTCGATGCTGCCGGCCAACATCCCGTTGGTGAAACAGCGCATCCGCGAAATGGACCATACCGCCGCCGCGCACCGCGCCGACGCCATCATGGGCCATGTCGACCCAGGCCGCATCGCGGCGCTGCTCGACGATTTCAACGGGCTCGCCTAGGGCGGCTAGATCCCGGCCTTTTCCAACCAATCCGCCAGCAGGGCCAACGCGGTTTCCGGCGCTTCCATCGGCGTCATATGGCCGCAGTTCTCGACGATCTCCAACCGGGCGTTCGGGATCGCATCAGCCATTTCCTGGGATTCCTTCAGCGCGCGCAGAATGTCCTGCCGCGACCACACGACCAACGTCGGACAGGTAATCTTCGCCAGGTCCGGGCGGCCGTCGCCACGTTGGATGGAAAGCTGCTTGATGAAGGCTTCGCCGCCCATCCGCTCGGCCATATCCTTGATCTCGCGGACCAGGGCTTCGTCGGCCTGACGGTCGGGATGCAGGGCTTTCTTGACCGCCTCGGTCGATAGACCGCGAAAGCCCCGTTCCTTGGTATGGCCGATCAGGAAGGCATTGCGCTTTGCGATTTCCGGTTTGGGCGGGCGGGCCGAGGAATTCATCAGCACCAGGCCCGAGACACGCTCGGGTGCGATGCGGACGATTTCGCGGGCGACGAAGCCGCCCAGCGAAAAACCGACCAGGACGAAGGTCTCGGGCGCGGCGTCAAGAAGGGCGCGCGCCGTGACCTCCAGGTTGTCGGTTTCACTCAGGTCGGCGAAGGTGCAGTCGCCCAAACGCGCGAGCCCCGCCTCCATGCGCGACCACAGGGCGCGGTCGGTCATGAAGCCGGGGCAAAGAATGAGGTGACGCGACGTCAATGTGGTGGATGTGCTCATCCGCACATTGTATCGGCCAACTCCTTGAAGTTTTCAACGATCAGATCGGGCTGTTCCGGCCAGGCGCCGAACGGCCGCTTGCGGCGGTCGATGAAGGCGCTGCGCATGCCGAAGCTCTTGGCGCCGACGCAATCGAACTCGTGGTTGGCGACGAACAGGCAGGACGTGCGGTCAAACCCGGTGATGTCGCAGGCCGTGGCGTAGGTCGCCCAATGGGGCTTGAAGTAGCCGGCGGCTTCGACGCTGATGACATGGTCGAAGGGGAAGCCGATGTGCGGGCCCGCGTTGGCCAGCATGTCCGGATCACCGTTCGACAGGATCGCCAGCTGATATCCGCCCTCGCGCAGCTGACCCAGGGCTTCGATGACGTCGGGGAAGGGCTTCAGCTTTTCGATTTCCGAAACCAGCCATTGCACTTCGTCCTGGGTGTACTTGATCCCGGCGCGGTCCATAACCACGGACACGGCGCGATGGCCGATCTGCCGATAGGGGGTATGGCCCCGGTCGCACAACGCATCGATCATCGAATTCTCGAAATGGGTGCGCCGCCACCAGGTGACGAAGCTGTGGGGGTTTCCCTCCCAGCCCTTCTCTTTAAGGAACGGCGTGGCGATTTCCGTCAGGCCTTTTTGCATATCGACGACGGTGCCGTATTGATCGAACACCAGGATTTTGATTTCACGTTTGAGAATTTCAGGATCAGTCATGTCTTCGTTTCCTTCCCAGGCGGGTTCGGTGGTTGAGCGGCGCGCAGTATGGCGCGGCCCGAAGGCCCGGAAAACTTCGAATATTTAGCCCCCTATTTGAGATTTTCTCCACAGGTGTCCTGACACCGCCAATTGGCGGTTTCAGGCGCCCCCCTTGAAGAAAAACCCCAGGACTGCTACATCCCGGGCACCACTCAAGGCCGGGCAGTGCTTGCCCGGCGCCTCGTTTCCAAGGCGCCGCCCTCTGCACAGTGGGCCAACGCCGAACCGTATTTCATAGAACAGGAGTTCTACATGCCCTTTGACGATTACAAGGTTGCCGATATGTCGCTTGCGAACTGGGGTCGCAAGGAAATCAGCCTGGCCGAAACGGAAATGCCGGGTCTGATGGCGACGCGCGACGAGTACCGCGCCCAGCAGCCGTTGAAGGGCGCGCGGATTGCCGGATCACTCCACATGACGATCCAGACCGCGGTTCTGATCGAAACCCTGAAGGACCTGGGCGCCGACGTGCGCTGGGCGTCCTGCAACATCTTCTCGACCCAGGATCACGCCGCCGCCGCTATCGCCGCGACGGAAACCCCGGTATTCGCCCACAAGGGCGAGACCCTGGAAGAGTATTGGGACTACTGCCACCGCATCTTCGACTTCCCCGAAGGCACGGCCAACATGATCCTGGACGACGGCGGCGACGCGACCCTGTTGATCCACCTGGGCATGGAAGCGGAAAAGAACATTTCCGTTCTGGACAAGCCCGGCTCGGAAGAAGCCGAAGTGATGTTCGCCTCGATCAAGAAGAAGCTGGCCGAAGACGCCACCTGGTATTCCCGCCAGGGCGTGGCCATCAAGGGCGTGACCGAAGAAACCACGACCGGCGTGCATCGTCTGTACGACATGCAGAAGAAGGGCACGCTGCTGTTCCCGGCGATCAACGTCAACGACTCGGTCACCAAGTCCAAGTTCGATAACAAGTACGGTTGCCGCGAAAGCCTGGTCGACAGCATCCGCCGCGCCACCGACGTGATGATGGCCGGTAAGGTCGCCGTGGTCGCCGGTTACGGCGACGTCGGCAAGGGTTCCGCCGAAAGCCTGAAGCAGGCCGGCTGCCGCGTGCTGGTGACCGAGGTCGACCCGATCTGCGCCCTGCAGGCCTGCATGGAAGGCTACGAAGTCGTGACCATGGAGAACGCGGCCCCGCGCGGCGACATCTTCGTGACCACGACCGGCAACATCGACGTCATCACCGTCGACCACATGCGCGCCATGAAGGACCGGGCGATCGTCTGCAACATCGGCCACTTCGACAACGAAATCGAAGTCGCCAAGTTGAAGAACTTCAAATGGGACAACATCAAACCGCAGGTCGATGAGATCGAGTTCCCGGGCGGCAACCGCATCATCCTGCTGGCCGAAGGCCGCCTGGTGAACCTGGGCTGCGCCACCGGCCACCCGAGCTTCGTGATGTCCGCCAGCTTCACCAACCAGACGCTGGCCCAGATCGAGCTGTGGACCCGCGGCGAGCAGTACAAGAACGAAGTCTATGTGCTGCCCAAGCACCTGGACGAAAAGGTTGCGATGCTGCACCTGGAAAAGCTGGGCGCGCAGCTCTCGAAACTGCGCCAGGACCAAGCCGAATACATCGGCGTCGAGGTCTCCGGCCCGTTCAAGACCGATCAATACCGCTACTAATTCGGCGGCGATCGTCAAAAAGGTTAAAAAGGCGGTGCTTCGGCACCGCCTTTTCCTTTGTGGTCAAAGGGTTGAATGATTAACATCCAGCCGTGCTTAGCGATACTTCTCCCATCAGCGCGTTCAGCGCCGGCCTGCTCATCGGGGCCGGGCTGTTACTCGTCGTCGTCTGGCTGTTCCGACGCCGCGCGGTCGAGGCCGAATATGAACGCGCGCGGATCGAAGCCGTCGCCGTAAAAGCCCGGGAAATCCTGGCCGGAACGCCCGATGGGCTATTCATCTGGGACCGTGGATCCGAGGCCGTAACCTGCTCACGCAAGCTGGCGTCGCTGCTGTCCCTGTCGGACGGAACCAATTCGTCCTTCGACGACGTGATTGAGCGATTCGACGGCGAATCGGCGCGACGCCTAAAAGGCAGCGTGACCTTCCTGCACGAAGAAGGCCGCCGGTTCGAACTTATCCTGACCACTGCCGATTCGGGCGGTCGGCGAATGATCCAGGTGGTCGGCGCGCGGGCCGCTGCGCGTGACGGCAAGGTCCTGGCCGATATGGTCTGGATGCGCGACGTCTCCGCCGCCGCCAAGCTACTGGTCGACCTGACCGGCGAGGGCGACCTACCCGAGGCCCGGGACCTGCACCTGCGCGGCCTGCTCGACGCCCTGCCTTTTCCGATCTGGCTGCGCGATCACGATCTGCGGGTGGTTTTCACCAATCAGGCCGCCCTGAGCCAGCGCGTTGCCGGGCCGGACGAGGATCAGGCCCGAACCGCCCATGACGAGTCGCGGCCCGTCACGCGGGTTCAGGAAATCGTCAACGCAGGCGAAACCCGCAGCTTCGATGTGACAGAATGCCCCTTGGCCGTCGATGCCGAGGACGATGCCGCCCAGGCCGACCTGGGCGGCTTGATCGGCTATGCCTTCCCCCACGGCGGCGATGACGCGTCGGCCCCGCCCGCCGCCGCCGAACCGGCCGCCCTGCCGCCCGCCGCGGCGATGTCGCAGGCGGTGCTCAAGGGCCTGGGGACGGGGATCGCGATTTACGACCGGGCGACCAAGCTGATCTTCTTCAACGAAGCCTATCGCGACATGTGGCGGCTCGATGCCGACTGGCTGGACGAAGGACGCGATTTCTCGGAAATTCTCGAACGCCTGCGGGCCGACCGGCGGCTCCCGGAAGTCCCCGATTTCCGCGCCTACAAGATGGAACAGCTTGGCCTGTTCGATCAGGGCGGCGACCCCATGGGCGACCTGATGCATCTGCCGGATGGGCGGACCTTGCGCGCCGTGTCTTACCCCATGCCGACCGGGGGCCTGGCCTTCGGGTACGACGACGTGACCGATCAGTTGGACCTGGAAAGCTCCAACAACAACCGTGACGCCGTGTACCGCGCCAGCCTGGAACATTTGTCGGAAGCCATCGCGGTGTTCGGGTCGGACGGTAGGCTTAAGGTGTGGAACCCCGCGTTCCAACAGCTGTGGGACCTGGGACCGGACGTTCTGAACCCGAACACCCATGTCGGCGATTTCGTCGAGGCGACGCGCCCGCTGGCCGCGACCGGCGGCGATTGGGATGCGAAGAAGGCGCGCATCCTGGGTGCCATGACCCGGCGCGAGGTCACCCGCGATACGGTGGAATGCGCCGACGGCCGCATGCTCGAATTCGTCAACACGCCCCTACCGGACGGCGGGGTCTTGATCGCCTACGCCGAAGCCCGACCGGAACAACCGGAAATGCCGGCTGAACACCCTGAAACCTTGTCGGACGACGACGCGGTTTAACCGCGCCCTCTCACCGATCCCCCTTCACCGTTAGCCGTCGGCCATCGACGGCGCAGGACATGCGTCTATTTGAGACGCTTGGTTGTCTGTTATTCTTTTTGCGGCCTTCCACAGAGAATACCTGTCCCATAGCTTCCTGGTCGGGGTCACCTTCGGCTTCTGATCCCAACGGTCATGGGCAAGGGAACGGCGGCCTCGGCCGCCATTTTTTGCTCACAGGCCGTCATGTTTCATTTTATTTCAATAACTTAGGTGGCTCTTTGACTCCGCCGAACGGCGCATTATATTGAAGGGCGGAACACGGGAAATCGTGCTCGCAAAAATGTAATGAAGGGCCCAGTCGGTCATGAGTAAATCGGTCGCCAAATTTCCTCTCGGCGAATACGTTCGGCATCGCGTCTACGGTTTCCGTGGCGTCGTGTTCGACATCGATCCGGAATTCAACAATACCGAAGAATGGTACGACAGCATTCCGTCTGACGTGCGCCCGCGCAAAGACCAGCCGTTCTATCACTTGTTGGCCGAAAACCACGACAAGTCGCCCTATGTCGCCTACGTTTCGGAACAGAATCTGGAACTGGAAGATTCGGACGAGATCATCGATCACCCGGACCTGCCCGATTATTTCACCGTCGACGACGATGGGCGCCTGATCTACCGCCATCCCATGAACTAATTATCTGGGCGGCTCGCCGCCCGGCAACGGAGCCTTATCGGCACGGCAGGCTGGCGAAATAATGCGCCAGCTCGTCAATTTGCGCGTCGTCCAAGGGCAGGCCCTGTCGGGTCATCATCCGGTGGACCCGTGCCTGGCCCTGATCGATGAAGTCTTCCCATTTGGTATCGCGGAATTCCTGCATCTGCTTGCGCAAATAGCTCATCCGCTGTCCGGCCAGGGACGGCACGAAAGCATGATGGGTCCGCCCGCCCTCGCCGTGGCACAGGAAGCAGCGGGTCGCCAATTTGGGTTGCGGCAGGGATTCCGACGGCCCGCCATCGATATCGCGCGCACTGACGCAAGCCTGGGCGGCGAAATATTCGGCCACGACCTGGATGTCGTCGCGTTCGAGCTTCGGCGCCTCGCGGTTCATCACCGGATGGCGGCGCTCCAGGCGCAGGAACCGGGTTTTGCCCGCCACGAACTGTCGCTGAAACGCCGAGATTTGATGGATCAAATATTTGGCGTCCTGGCCCAGAATGTTCGGGACCTTGGGCCGCGCCGCCAAATTCGTTCGGCTATGACATGGCAGGCACGGCACGGCCTGGGCCAAGGGTTCGCCCGCCGCATGGACAGCGGGGCCGATTGCCGCGAAACCGGCCAACGCAAGCGCCGCGGCCAGCATCGAACCGGCCGCTCGGCGGATCAGGTCAAACCGCGCCACCACCCGGCACCCCTTTCGTCGTGGAATATTCGAAATGCAGGATCTCGCCGGGCCGGGCCACAGCATGGGCGCCATGGGCCGCGGCGGCGGCTTCGGCAAAGCCGGTCAGGATCAATTTAAGCTTGCCCGGATAGGTCACGATGTCGCCCGCCGCGAACAGACCCGGACGGTCCGTCGCCATGGTCGCGGGGTCGACCACGATATGACTGTCTTCCAGGTCCAGTTGCCAATCGGCGATCGGGCCAAGCTGCTGCAACATGCCGAAGAACGGCAGCAGTACATCCGCCTCAAGCCGCCGTTCGGCCCCATCCAGATCGCGGGCGATCACCGCCCGCAGGGTAGCGCCGTCGCCGACCAGACCGCCCAGTTGATAGGGAATGACCAAATCGATCCGACCCGCCGCCGCCAGTTCTTCCAGCTTGCGCACGTTGTCCGGCGCGGCGCGGAATTTGGGGCGTCGATGGACGACGGCCAGGCTTTCCGCGACCTCGGCCAGGGACAAGGCCCAATCGACGGCGCTGTCGCCGCCGCCGGCGATAACGACCCGGCGGCCTTTGAAGTCGTCAATCCGGCCGACCATGTATTTGACGCCCAGGCCCGGGCCCTGATCCTCGAAATTCTGAATCCCGTCCAATGGCGGACGGTTCGGGCCGAACGCCCCGACGCCCGCGCAGACAATCACCGCGGGCGCGCTGACCGCCGCGCCCGAAGCCGTGGTCACGCGCCAACCCTGACCATCCTGCGCCAATTCAACAACGGGGCTGCCCAGGTGATAGACCGGCTCGAACGGGGCCGCTTGTTCGACCAACTGCGCGACCAAGTCCTTGGCCGCGATTTGCGGGTGGCCGGGGATGTCATAAATCGGCTTTTCCGGGTACAGTGCGCTTAATTGGCCACCAGGCATTTCCAGGGCATCGACCACATGACACTTCAGGCCCAGCATGCCGCATTCGAACACGGCGAACAGGCCCACGGGGCCCGCGCCGATGATGATCGCATCCGTATGCTGCGGTGTTTGCCTGGACGTTTGGTCGGCCATCTGGGACACCGAAAAACTCTCCTTCGAAATTTGACCGCGGTCAATCGGCGGTCAGGGCGGCGGTCGGATCGGCCTTGTGACCGGGTTTCCTTACATGGCGGGCCGCAAGGGTCAGGTCAAGCCTTGTCCCGGCTGGGCTATTTTCGTTAAAAGAGCGCGATGGTTGCGATGGCCCATGTGAGCGAGGATCCGGCGGGTTACGCCTTGACCCTGAAAGGGGAAGACGCTGCCCTGGCCTTTGGTGCGCGGTTGGCGGCGATCTGCCGTCCCGGCGACGTGATTGCCCTGCGCGGCGGGCTGGGCATGGGCAAGACCGTGATCGCGCGCGGCTTGGTCCGCGCCCTGGCCGGTGCCGACGAAGACGTGCCGAGCCCGACCTTTACCCTGGTACAGCCCTACGACGGACCCGAGTTCACCATCCATCATTTCGACCTCTACCGTTTGAACGACCCGGAAGAAGCCTTCGAGCTGGATATCGAAGACGCCTTCGCCGAGGGCGTATCCCTGATTGAATGGCCCGAACGCCTGGGCCCCTACCTGCCCGAGCGGCGGTTGGACATTTTATTGAGCCCCGGCAGCGACGAAACGGCCCGCCGTGTCGACCTGCAAGGTCGGGGCGATTGGCCTGAACGATTGAAACAAGCAGATTTAAGCGACATTACATGACTGAACGTGACGACCTGATCGCCCGATTCCTCGAACAAAACGGTTGGGCCGATGCCGACTGCGGCCTGCTTGCGGGCGATGCTTCGTTCCGGAAGTATTTCCGCCTGATCGACGGCGACCGCCGGGCCGTGCTGATGGACGCCCCGCCCCCCAAGGAAGACGTGCGGCCCTTCGTCGCCGTTGCCCGCCATCTGAACAAGATGGGCCTGAGCGCACCCGAGGTTTATGCCGAAGACGCCGCCGCCGGGTTGTTGCTGTTGGAAGACCTGGGCGACGCTACCTATACCCGCATGCTGGCCGACGGCGCCGATGCGGAGGAACTGTACGCCGCCGCCATCGACGTGCTGATCCATATCCACGACCGCGCGCCCGAGGCGGCGATCCCCCGCGCGCTGCCGCCCTATGACGAACGCAAGCTGTTGGAAGAAGCCGCCCTGCTGGTCGACTGGTACCTGCCTGCCGTGATCGGCCAGGAATTGGACGACGACGCCCGCGAGGAATACCTGGAGCTGTGGCGCGCCCCGCTGCGCCAGGTCCTGGCCCAGCCCAAGACCCTGGTCCTGCGCGACTATCATGTCGACAATCTGATGTGGTTGCCCGACCGCGACGGCATTCGCCGCTGCGGGCTGTTGGATTTTCAGGACGCCGTCGCCGGATCGCCCGTCTACGACCTGATGTCCCTGTTGGAAGACGCCCGCCGCCCGGTCGACCCGGTGCTGACCGCGCATATGCTGGCGCGCTATCTGGCGGCCTTCCCCGACCTGGACCGCGACGCCCTGGGTGCGAGCTACGCCATTTTGGGTGCGCAGCGCCATGCCAAGGTGATCGGCATCTTCACACGCCTGTCGCACCGCGACGACAAGCCCCTGTACCTGCGCCATATCCCCCATGTCTGGAGCCTGCTGGAACATTCGCTGACCCATCCGGCGCTGGCCCCGGTCAAGGCCTGGATCGACGACGCCATTCCGGCGGACAAGCGGATCGTCCCGCCGCCGTCACAGCCCGAGGCCGCGGCATGAGCCCCGGCCCCAAAGCCCCGACGCCAAAAGCCCCGACCAGGGCCATGGTCCTGGGGGCGGGCCTGGGGACGCGCATGCGGCCGCTGACCGACAACAAACCGAAACCGCTGATCGAGGTCCAAGGACGCGCCCTGATCGACCACATGCTCGACCGGCTGGCCGAGGCCGGGGTCGAGGAAGCGGTCGTCAACACCTTCCACCTGGCCGATCAGATGGAAGCCCATTTGTCGCAGCGGTCCCACCCGCGCATCACCCTGGTCCACGAAATCGAACGCCTGGAGACCGGCGGCGGGATCAAGAACGCCCTGGATTATCTGGGCGACGCACCGTTCTTCGCCACAAACTCCGACGCCCTGTTGCTCAACGGCCCGCATCCGATCCTGCCGCGTCTGGCCGCCGCCTGGGACGACGAGAAAATGGACGCCCTGTTGCTGCTCCATTCCACGGTCGAGGCCTTTGGTTACGAAGGGCGCGGCGATTTCTGCGCCGAGCCGGATGGCCTGTTGACCCGCCGCCCGGAACTGGAACTAGCGCCCTGGCTGTACACCGGCATCCAGATCCTGCATCCGCGCCTGTTCGACGGCGCGCCCGAGGGCTCTTTCTCGCTTAACGTCCTGTACGACAAGGCGATCGAGGAAGGCCGCCTGTACGGCGTCGTTCATGACGGCGAATGGTTCGACGTCGGCACCCCGGTCGGCCTGGCCGAGGCCGAGGACTATATGTCTGAACGCTTCGCCGGACGCCGCTATCGATGACCGCCCCGGGGGACGGAACGGCACCACCCGACGGCATGCGGGTCTATACGATCCGCCCCGACCGCCCCTTCGTCGACGTTCTTGCCGAAAGCCTGTTGCAAAAGACCGGCGGTGCGCCGGAGCAGCTCGCCGACTACCGCATCCTGCTGCCGACCCGCCGTGCCATCCGCGCCTTGACCGAGGCCTTTTTGCGCCGCGCCGGCGGGCGTACGGTGCTGCTGCCCCAGTTGACGCCGCTGGGCGATCTGGACGAGGACGACCTGGCCCTGGGCGGTGAAGAAGACGCCATGGGCGGACTGGAAATCCCCCCGGCCCTGTCCGGGATGGAACGCCAGGCCCTGTTGGCGCGCCTGATCCTGGCCCGGCCCGACCGCGACGACACGCCCGATCAGGCCCTCCGCCTGGCCCAGGAACTGGGCCGCCTGATGGATCAGATCGCGACCGAGCGCCTGGACCCGGACAGCCTTCAAAACCTCATGCCGTTAAGCCACGAGCTGTCCGAACATTGGCAGATCACCCTTGAATTCCTGAAGATCGTCCTGCCCGTCTGGCCCAGCATTCTGGAAGAAAAGGGCTGCATCGACGCCACCGACCGGCGCAACCGCGCCATGGCCGCCCAGGCCGACCAATGGCGGCGGCGTCCGCCCGCGACCCCGGTGATCGCCGCCGGGTCGACCGGCTCGATCCCGGCGACGGCGGACCTGTTGGCGGTGATCGCGGCCCTGCCGCAGGGGGCGGTGATCCTGCCGGGCCTGGACCGCGAGATGAGCGACGACGCCTGGGCCGCGTTGGAGCCGCATCACCCGCAATACGGCCTGAAGCATCTGCTGGACGTCTTCGGCATGGCCCGGGCGCAGGTGCCCGACTGGTCGCCGGAAACGCTGTTCGATGCAGGCCTGTCCACGGCGCGCGGTAAACGCTTCGCCCTGTTGTCCCATACACTGCGCCCCGCCGCCGTGACCGGGGCCGCGCCCGGCGACGGCGGTCTGAACGATACCGATCTAATGGATGCCCTCAGCGGCGTCACGCGGATCGATTGCCCAACCCAGGCCGACGAGGCCACGACCGTCGCCCTGTTGCTGCGCGAAGCTTTGGAGACCCCCGGCAAGACCGCCGCCCTGGTCACGCCCGACCAGACACTTGCCCGGCGGGTGCAGGCCGAATTGGCGCGCTGGGGCATCGCCGTCGATGCCTCGGCGGGCACCCCCCTGGCCGAGACCCCGGCGGGGGCGTTCCTGCGCCTGAGCGCCGCAATGGCGGCGGAAGCCTTCGCCCCAGTGCCACTGCTGGCGGCGCTGAAACATCCCAAGGCCGCCCTGGGCCAGACCCCGGCGGCCCTGCGCAATCTGGCGCGGCGGCTGGAAACGGCCAAGGTCCTGCGCGGCATCCGCCCGGCCCCCGGCATCGCCGGATTGCGGAGCGCCCTGGATCATCTGAGCGACCGGACCGAGGGCACTGACCAACTGCACGCCCTCGCCGACCGGCTGGAGGCCGCCGCCGGGCCGTTCGTCGATTTGCTGGCGGCGCGGGAGACGGATCTGAAGGCCCTAGCCTCGGCCCATCTGCGCATGGCCGAGGCGCTGGCCGAAAGCGACGACGCGGCCGGGCCGGACCGCCTGTGGTCGGGCGAGGACGGCGACGCCGCCGCCCGCTTCATGGCCGAAATGCTGGAAGCCGCCCCCGCGTTGGGAGCCTTGCGCGGGCGGGATTACCCGGCGGTGCTGGAAACCCTGATGGCAGGCCGCGCCGTACGCCCGGCCTGGGGGGCGCATCCGCGCCTGCATATCTGGGGCCTATTGGAAGCCCGTTTGCAGCATGCCGACCTGATGATCCTGTCCGGCCTGAACGAAGGTACCTGGCCGCCCGAACCGAAGCCCAGCCCGTGGATGAGCCGCCCCATGCTGGCCGAATTCGGCCTGCCGCAACCGGAACGGCGGATCGGCCTGACAGCCCACGATTTCCAACAGGCGGTAATGGCGGGCGAGGTCGTGATGACCCGGGCCGAGCGGGTCGACGGCGCGCCCAGCGTGCCCGCGCGCTGGCTGTTGCGCCTGGGCAACCTGATCGCAGGAACCGGGGCGGAACGAACATTGACCGCCGAACGCGGCCTGCGCGATTGGGTCAGGGCGCTGGACGATCCGGGCGACCTGATCCCGCCCAAACGCCCGCTGCCGCGCCCACCGGTCGAGATGCGGCCCATGCGCATGTCGGTCACCCAGGTCGAAAAATGGGTGCGCGACCCCTATGCTGTGTTCGCCCGCCATGTCCTGAAGCTGAACCCGCTGGACCCGATCGACGCCGACCCGGGTGCGGGCGATCGCGGCGACCTGATCCATACCGCCCTTGAAAAATTCATCGACGCCCATCCGGTCGAGATGCCGCCCGACGCAAAGCGGCAGTTGATCGCCATGGGCGAGGACGTATTCGCCGATTACGCCGACAGGCCCGCGGTGCGCGCCTTCTGGTGGCCCCGGTTCCTGCGCGTCGCCGATTGGTTCATCGAGACCGAGACAGCCCGCCGGGCGCGGGGGTGCCGTCCGCTCGCCTGGGAAGCCGAGGGCGTGTACGAACTGCCGACGGCGGCGGGGGATTTCCGCCTGCGCTGTTTCGCCGACCGGATCGACCGCGACCCCGCCGAGGGGCTGGAGATCATCGACTACAAGACCGGACGCACGCCCAGCCAGAAACAGGTCGAAAGCGGGTTTTCACCGCAGCTCCCCCTGGAGGCCCTGATCCTGGAGCGCGGCGGCTTCGCCAAGGTCGCGGCGGGCGAGGTCACGACCCTGTCCTATTGGAAGATGTCGGGCGGGCGCGAGGCCGGCAAGGAAACGCCGCTCAAGGATGCCCGAACCCTGACCGACGAAGCCGCCCAGGGCTTGGCCAAGCGGGTTGTCCGCTTTTCCGACCGGGCCATGCCCTATGCCCCCCGGGTGCGCCCGATGTTCGAAACCGATATCGGCGATTACGACCACTTGGCCCGCGTCCGCGCCTGGAGCAGCGTCGGCGGCGATGGGGACGGAAATGGTGGCGGGGACGGCGCATGACCGAGCGGATGAGCGAAACCCGCCGCAAGGCGACGGAAACCCAACAGACCGCCGGGCGGCCCCATGAATCCTATTGGGTCTCGGCCAATGCCGGGACCGGCAAGACCCATGTTCTGACCAACCGCATCGTCCGCCTGCTGATGAGCGGCGTGCGCCCGCGCAACATCCTGTGCCTGACCTATACCAAGGCGGCGGCCACGGAAATGGCCAACCGCCTGGGCGCCCTGTTGGGCAAATGGGCGGTGATGGACGACGACGCGCTGATGGAAAGCTACCGCGACCAGACGGGTGTTCCCTTGGCGCAGACGGAGCGCGAACGCGATGACCTGTCCCGCGTGCGCCGCCTGTTCGCCGAGGTCGCGGACACCACCGACGGCCCCAACATCCGGACCATTCATTCGTTCTGCGAAAGCCTGTTGGGCCGCTTCCCGTTGGAAGCCGGGGTCGCCCCGCATTTCAAGATCATGGACGAACGCACGGCGGCGGAACTGCGCATGGAAGCCCGCGACCGTGTCTTGAACGACGCCGCGGCAGAGCCCGACGGCCCCGCCGCCCGGGCCATGGATCATCTGGCCGGGCTGGTCGGGGAAAGCGATTTCGATGCCCTGATGGCGGAACTGGATTTCGCGCGCGGCAAGCTGGCCGCCCTGTTTGCCCGCCACGGCGGGGCGGCGGGATTGGCCGCGGCGACCCGCCAGCGCCTGGATCTCGCCCCCGACGACGACGGGGCCTCGGTCATTCGCAATGCGCCGCCGCCGGACGAAGTGAACTTGCGCCGCGCCACCGACGCCCTGGCGGGCGGCAAGAAGACCGACAAGGACCGCGCCCAGTTGATCGCATCCTGGCTGGCCGACAACGACGATGCCCGGATCAGCGGCTTCGATACCTATGCCCAAGCGTTCCTGACCAAAACCCGCACGCCCCTGGCGCGGCTGGTGACCAAAGACGTGGAACAGCAACAGCCCGGCACCCTGAGCACGCTGGAAAACGAACAGGCCCGCGTCCTGGCCATCGACGAGAAACTGCGCGCTCTGGCCATCGCCCGCAACACGGCGGCGCTTATGGATTTGGCCGAGGCCCTGGCCGTTGCCTATGCGAGCCTGAAAGAAACGCGGGCGCTGATGGATTACGACGACCTGATCCTGAAGACCCGCGCCCTGTTGCGGCGCTCGCCGGGAGCGGTCGATTGGGTCCATTACAAACTGGACGGCGGGGTCGCCCATGTTCTGGTCGACGAGGCCCAGGATACGGCCCCGGCGCAATGGGACATCCTGGAAGCCCTGACCGTCGATTTCTTTTCCGGCGAAGGGGCCTGGGATACGGAGGCGCGCGGCCCCCGCACCATGTTCGCCGTGGGCGACGAAAAGCAATCGATCTACAGCTTCCAGGGGGCGGAGCCGACCCGGTTCGAACAGACCCGCGCGGCCTTTGCCGAACGCGCCCGCGAAGCGGGGATGGAAACCACACTGAAACGCTCGCTGGAAATGGCGGTGTCGTTCCGGTCCACCTGGCCGGTGCTGGACGCGGTCGACCGCACGTTCGAGCCGGAGGACCTGCGCGCTTCGCTGACCACCACGGACCGGGCGATCCGCCATCTGGTCGACCGCGACGGCGACGCCGGCCTGGTCGAAATCTGGCCGACCGTGACGCCCGAGGAAGAGGACGAACCCGACGCCTGGGATGCGCCGGTCGATCGCCCCGGCCCCCGTGCCCCTCAGGTTCAGGTCGCCGAGACCATCGCCCAGACCATTCGCGGCTGGCTCGACCGGGGCGAGATGCTGCCGTCGTTGGGCCGGCCCATGGCGGCGGGGGATATCCTGATCCTGGTCCGGCGGCGCGGCCGTTTCATGGAGGAAATGGTCCGCCAGCTGAAGCTATTGAACATCGAGGTCGCGGGCACCGACCGCATGGTCCTGACCGAACAGATGGCGGTCATGGATTTGATCGCCCTGGGCCGCTTCGTGCTGTTGCCCGATGACGATTTGACCCTGGCCACGGTCCTGAAGGGGCCGCTGTTCAATTTCGACGACGACGACGACCTGACGCCGTTGTGCCATGCGCGTCCCGGAACCCTGTGGGCGGAGCTGCGCCGCCGCGCCGACGACAACGCCAAATGGCGGGACGCGGCGGATCGGCTTTCGGCCTTGCTGGCGGCGGCGGACCAGGCCCCGCCGTTCGAATTCTACGCCAACCTGCTCGGCCCCGGCGGCGGACGACGGGCCTTTCACCGCCACCTGGGGCAGGATGCCCTGGACCCGATCGAGGAGTTCCTCGCCCTGGCATTGCAGTTCGAACGGGAGCATCCGCCGTCGCTCGAGGGCTTTCTGCATTGGGTCGGGGCCAGCGAGACCGTGGTCAAACGCGATCTGGAACAGGCGGCGGGCAACGTGCGGGTGATGACCGTGCATGGGGCCAAGGGCCTGGAAGCGCCCGTGGTGTTCCTGCCCGATACCTGTCAGGCGACGGGTCGGGGCAAGCCCATCGGCTTGTTGTGGGACGATACGGCTGTCTATTGGCCGGGGCGCAAGGCTGACGATTGCGACCTGACCGGCGACCTGCGCGCCCAGGTCGAGGCCGCGCGCGAGAACGAGGAACGGCGGCTGCTTTACGTCGCCATGACCCGGGCCCGCGACCGGCTGTACGTGACCGGGTGGGAATCGAAAAGCGGGCGGGCCGACAACAGTTGGTACGACATGATGCAAGCGGGCCTGGAGCGGGCCGGAGCCAAGGAGATTGCCGCGCCCGGCGGGAACGGCCTGCGCCTGGAAACGCCGCAGACCGCCGAGGTCACGCCACGCCCCCTGGCCGCCGAATCCGAACGGGTGCTGGCCCCGTCCTGGCTGTTCGCGCCCCCGGCGGACGAACCGGACCCGCCCCGCCCCCTGGCCCCGTCCCAGCCCGAGGAACAGCCCCCGGCCGCATCGCCCCTGGGCACCGACGACGGCAAGCGGTTCAAACGCGGCCTGATCGTCCACCGCCTGTTGGAAAACCTGCCGGATGTCGCCCCCGAAGCGCGCGAAGCGGCGGCACGGCGCTATCTGGCCCGCCCGACGCTGGAACTGAGCGAGGGCGAGCAGGCCGAAATCGCGGCGGAAACCCTGGCCGTGTTGAACGATCCCGAGCTTTCGGGCCTGTTCGGCCCCGGCAGCCGGGCCGAGGTGCCCCTGGTGGCGTTGGCCGGTGGACGGGTAATCTCGGCCCGAATCGACCGGCTGTTGGTTACCGGGGACGAGGTCGTGATCGCCGATTTCAAGACCAACCGCCCGCCGCCGACCCGCGTCGAGGACGTGCCCCCGGCCTATGTCTCGCAGATGGCCGGATACCGCCGGGCGCTGATGGACCTGTATCCCGGGCGGGCCGTGCGCTGTGTCCTGATCTGGACCCTGGGGGCCCGTCCGATGGCCATCCCGGAATCGCTTTTGCAGGCGGCCGAGCTCTAACCAACGGGAATTGCAAGAGGAAATTCGCAACCGGTCCGGGCTGCTTGACGGGGCGGGGACGCGAACCTAGATTCAACCTCTGAGCGGGAGGAACCGCTCCAAACATCCGCCGTTCAGCCGCCGCCTTTGGCGCGGCACGGCCTCAGCACAGATAGATTCGTTACAAAAAACTGTCCCAGTCACAGAGACCCCAAGGTGAGCGATATGCCGAAGCAAATTACCGACGATTCCTTTGAAAACGACGTGCTCAGTTCGAGCCAGCCCGTCCTGGTCGATTTTTGGGCCGAATGGTGCGGCCCCTGCAAGCAGATCGCCCCGGCGCTGGAAGAACTGGCCGCCGAACTGGGCGACAAAGTGACCGTCGCCAAACTGAACATCGACGACAACCCCTCCACGCCCGGCAAATACGGCGTGCGCGGCATCCCGACGCTGATGCTGTTCAAGAACGGCGAAGTCGCGGCGACCAAGATCGGCGCCCTGCCGAAAAGCAAGCTGCAGGAGTGGCTGGAGCAGAACATCTAAGCCATCGCGGTTTTCGGGGGCGTCTTCCAAAGGGCGCCCCCTTTTTCGTTCCAAGCGAACGTGGGGAGATTGCCATGAGCCGGCTGGAAATCCACCAGATCCCGGTCCTCAACGACAATTACGTCTATCTGGCCCATTGCCCGGAAACGGGCGCGACCGGCGTGGTCGATCCCGCCGTGGCCGGACCGGCCATGGACGCTGCCAAGGCCAAGGGCTGGACGATCACCCATATCCTGAACACCCACCACCACGGCGACCACACCGGCGGCAACCTTGAGATCAAGGACGCGACCGGCTGCACCATCGTCGGCCCCCGCGCCGACGCGGCGCGAATTCCCGGCATCGATGTCGAGGTTGGTGACGGCGACACCTACATGCTGGGCAATGCCGAGGCCGTGGTGTTCGACGTGCCGGGCCATACCCGCGGCCATATCGCCTATTGGTTCGAAGGCTCGGACGCCTTGTTCAGCGGCGATACCTTGTTCGCCTTGGGCTGCGGCCGCCTGTTCGAGGGCACGCCCGCCCAGATGGTGGTGTCACTCGACAAATTTAAAAAGCTGCCGCCGGAAACCCGTGTGTTCTGCGCCCATGAATATACGCAGTCGAACGGGCGCTTCGCGCTGTCGGTCGAACCTGACAACGCCGACCTGGTCCAGCGCATGGCCGATGTGGACGCGGCGCGGGCGCGCAATGTGCCGACCGTGCCCTCGACCATCGGCATCGAATTGAAGACCAATCCCTTCCTGCGCGCCGATTCTCCGGCCCTGCAGCAAACGATTGGCCTGACCGGGGGCGATTACGTCTCAGTCTTCGCCGAAACCCGGCGTCTCAAGGATAATTTCTAAGAATTCAGCAGGGCATCAGTCCGCAGCCGCGGGCATTCCCTCTGCCGCTTTATCCTCGCGCACCTGCCGCAGTTCGCCGGTCGCGCGGCGCAGCACGTCGACCGAGGCGAACAACGCCAGCGATGCGATGATCCCGCCGACCAAGACGTCGGGCCAGAACGTTCCCGACAGCCAGACCCCGCCGCCCGCCGCGATGACGGCGATATTGGCGATGGCGTCGTTACGCGAACACAGCCAGACAGAGCGCATGTTGGCGTCACCTTCGCGAAACTTATAAAGCGCGACAGCCACCGCGACGTTGGCCACCAAGGCCAAGGTGCCGACGGCGGAGATCGTCTGCGCATGGGGCACCCCGCCCTCGAAGATACGCCAGCCGGTGGTGCCGATGACCCAGATGCCGAACAGCCCCATGGACAGGCCCTTGACCATCGCGGCCCGCGCCCGCCAGCGCAGGTGCATCCCGACCACGGCCAGGGAAATCCCGTAGTTCGCGGCATCACCCAGGAAATCCAGGGCATCGGCCTGAAGAGCCACGGATCTAGACATCATGGCACCGACCATTTCGGCAGCGAACATCGCGGCGTTGACGATCAACGCGAACCACAAGACGCGGCGGTAGGCGCGCGAGGTTTCGCCATCGTGAAAGGCCCCGTGGCCTCCATTCCCGTGGTCGTCGTGACAGTGGTCGTGACAGAAGGCGGACATTTCAGGCCTCCTCTTCTTCCGCGCCGTGGTGGGGTTCGCTGACGTGCTCGATCATGTCCAACAGGACCGAGGTGATGTGATGATCGTGCACGGAATAATGGACGAATTTGCCCTGACGCCGGGCGCGCAACAGGCGCGCCGCCCGCATCAGGCGCAAATGGTGGCTGGTCAATGACGGCGACATCCCGGTCAGCGCGGCCAGGTCGTTGACCGAGCGCGGCCCGGTCATGCAGGCGGCCAGGATCGACAGGCGGTTCGGCTCGCCCAGCAAATGGAAGATCGATGAGATTTCCTCGGCCCGGTCGCGGTCCAGGCCGTTTTCCAGGCCGTCCGGCATTCCGGGCACGGGGGCGTGTTCATGGGTTTGTTTCATCCCACAAACATATGAACAGCTGTTCAGGTGTTCAAGTGTTTTCCCGAAGCACCGTTCCGGCTAGGTAAAGGGAGCCGCAGATCAGGATGCGGAGCGGGCCGCGTTCCCGTTCCAGCAAGCTCCACAAGGCCGACTGCACCGACGATGCCGTGCGCGACGGCAGGCCCGCGGCCTCGCCCGCGCGGACGATATCCTCGGCGGATAGGGTATTCGGCTCGCCCGGAATGGCGACGCCGGTCAAGGACGCGGCAACCTCGCCCAAGGGGGCCAGGAACGTCGCCGGTTCCTTGGAATTGATCATCCCGCAAATCAGGTGCAGGGGCTTTTCATCCCAGGCTTCCCGCGCATGGGCGGCGATCGCGGCCCCGGCGGCGGCGTTATGCCCGCCGTCCAGCCACAGGGAGCATCCCGGCGACAAATGGCGGACCAGCGGCCCCTTGCTCAGCCGTTGTAGGCGCGCGGGCCAGGACGCCGTCGCCAGGCCGCGCCGGATATCATCCTCGGTGGCGCTGAACCCAGCCATGGCCCGCAAGCAGACGATCGCCTGGGCCGCATTCAACAGCTGATGCCGCCCGGCCAGGGCCGGGGCGGGATAATCATGCGTTTCGCCATTCAGGGTCAGGCGGAAGCTTTTGCCGTCGGCGGCTTCCTCAACCGTCCATTCCCGGCCATGGGCCAGGACGGGCGCACCCAGGGCGCGGGTACGGTCATCCAGCACTGCCAGGACCGAAGCCTCCTGCGGGCCGATCACGCAGGGAACGCCCGGCTTGATGATCCCTGCCTTCTCGGCGGCGATCTGTTCGATGGTATCGCCCAGGAACTGTTGATGGTCGAGCGAGATCGGCGTGATCGCCGTGACCAGCGGCTTGTCGATCACGTTGGTCGCGTCGAGCCGCCCGCCCAGGCCCGTTTCCAAAATCAGCGCATCCGCCGGATCGCGGGCGAAGGCCAGCAATGCCGCGCCCGTGGTGATTTCGAAAAAGGTGATCGGCTCGCCCCCGTTGGCGGTTTCGCATTCTTCCAACAGGGCCTGCAGGTCGGTGTCGGAAATCAACTGCCCGGCCAAGCGGATGCGTTCGTTGAAATGCACCAGATGGGGAGAGATATGGACATGCACCCGCTTGCCTATGGCTTCCAGCATCGCCCGCAAAATCGCGATGACCGAACCCTTGGCGTTGGTTCCGGCGACATGAACCACCGGCGGCAGGCTTCGCTCGGGATGATCCAGAAGCGCCAACAGGCGATGGACCCGGTCGAGCGACAAGTCGATGACTTTGGGGTGCAGGGTCAGCAGACGTTCGAGGATCGCATCGCAGGGATGGGGCTCGGGCTTGCTGTCGGGCGCGGGTGTCGCCCCGGAAAACTGATCGGCCATGGACGGCGTCGTCCGTTGTGATCGGGATGAAAGGGGGAAGGATCAGGCGTCGTCGGGGACCGCCGCACCGGCGCGATGGCTGCGGGCGGGCGGCAGGATTTCGCCTTCCAACAGTTCCAGCGCTTGATCGGAGCCCTCGACCTGACGACCCGGCTCCGGGTTGAGCAGCATGTCGACCACGCGGGCCAGGGTATCGCGCAACTCGCCGCGCGGCACGACCATGTCGACCATGCCATGTTCCAACAGGTATTCGGCGCGTTGGAAACCATCGGGCAAGGTTTCGCGGATGGTCTGTTCGATCACCCGCGCCCCGGCAAATCCGATGACCGAGCCGGGCTCGGCAATGTGGATATCGCCCAGCATGGCGTAGGACGCCGAAACACCGCCCGTGGTCGGATCGGTCAGGACGACGATATAGGGCAGGCCCGCTTCCTTGACCTCTTCGACCGCGATGGTCGTACGCGCCATCTGCATCAGGGACAAAATCCCTTCCTGCATGCGCGCCCCGCCCGAAGACGGAACGACGACGAAGGCGGCGCGTTCGTCCACGGCCTTGCGCGCGGCGGCCAGAAGGCCGGCACCCATGGCCTGACCCATCGAGCCGCCCATGAAAGCGAAATTCAGCGCCGCGACGACCACCGGCAGGCCGTTGATCCGCCCGACCCCGGCGATCAGCGCATCCTGATCCCCGGTCTTGGAGCGCGCAGCCTTGAGCCGCGACGCATAGGTGTCGGTATCGCGGAATTTCAGGGGATCCTGAACCGGCGCCTTCCAGGTGATTTTTTCGTAAGCCCCGCCGTCGAACAGCATTTCCAGGCGCTGATGCGCGCCGATCCGCAGGTGATGGCCGCAATGCTGACAAACGTGCAGGTTCTTTTCCAGATCGCGGTGAAAGATCATTTGGCTGCAACCGGGGCATTTGTGCCACAGGTTGTCCGGCATTTCCTTGCCCGCACCGACCAGACGCTTGAGCTTGGGACGGACGAAATCGCGAAGCCAGTTCATATGATCATTTCCCCCCGAGGAGATGGATAAAGACGGATTGCGGCGAAGAAGCTCAGCCGCGCGCGGCGCGGACACCGCCCGCCAGCGCACCGACCAATTCTAGCACCTTGTCCTTGGTACCGGGTAGAGGCACGCCATTTTCATCGCGGTTGTCCGCGATAATCCCGACCAGCGCCGATCCCACGACCGCCGCATCGGCGACCCGCGCGATGGCCGCGGCCTGATCCGGTGTTTTAATGCCGAATCCGACGCCGACCGGCAGGTCCGTATGGCGCTTGATGCGTTCGACGCTTTTCGCGACTTCGGCCGCATCGGCGGACTTGGTCCCGGTGATGCCGGTGATCGAAACGTAGTAGACGAAGCCCGAGGCATGACGCACCACCTTGGGCAGGCGATTGTCGTCGGTCGTCGGCGCGGTCAGATAGATGAAGTTGATCCCGGCCTCGATCGCGGGCAGGCAAAGCTCGCCCTCTTCCTCGGGCGGCAGGTCGACGACGATCAGGCCGTCGACGCCCGCTTCCTTGGCATCGGCCAGGAACCGATCGACCCCGTAGATATAGATCGGGTTGTAATAGCCCATCAGGACGATCGGCGTTTCGTCGTCCTTTTTGCGGAAGGCGCGGATCATATCCAACGTCTTGGGCAGGGTCATCCCGGCCTTCAGCGCGCGTTGCGAGCTGGCCTGAATCGCCGGGCCGTCGGCCATGGGGTCGGAAAACGGCATGCCGATTTCGATCAGGTCCGCCCCGGCTTCGGCGATGTCCAGGATGATGTCCTGGGACAGCTCGGGCGTGGGGTCGCCGGCGGTCAGAAAGGTGACCAGCCCGGCGCGACCTTCGGCCTTGAGGGCGGCGAATTTACGGGTGATGCGGGTTTCGGGCCCGTTGTTCTGCGTGCTCACGGGTTACTCCATCCCCAGATAACCGGCGACGGCTTCGACATCCTTGTCGCCGCGACCGCACAAATTCATGACGATCAAATGATCCTTCGGCAGCTTCGGCGCGATCTTCGCGACATGGGCCAGGGCATGGCTCGGCTCCAGCGCCGGGATGATCCCTTCTTTGCGGGTGCAAAGCTGGAACGCCGCCAGGGCTTCCTTATCGGTGATCGACACGTAGTCGACCCGCCCGCTGTCGCGCAGCCACGAATGCTCCGGCCCGATGCCAGGATAATCCAGGCCCGCCGAAATGGAGTGGCCGTCGATGATCTGGCCGTCCTCGGTCTGTAGCAGATAGGTGCGATTGCCGTGCAGCACGCCAGGGCGGCCGCCGGTCAGGGACGCGCAATGCTCGCCCGTGTCCAGGCCGTGGCCCGCGGCCTCGACCCCGATCAGGTTGACGCTTTCGTCGTCCAGGAACGGATGGAACAGGCCGATGGCGTTGGACCCGCCGCCGATCGCCGCGATGCAGGTATCGGGCAGGCGGCCCTCCATCTCCATCATCTGTTCCTTGGCTTCGTTACCGATGACGCATTGGAAATCACGCACCATGGCCGGATAGGGATGCGGCCCGGCGGCGGTGCCGATGATGTAGAACGTATCGTCCACGTTGGAGACCCAATCGCGGAGCGCTTCGTTCATGGCGTCCTTCAGGGTGCCGGTCCCAGCGGTCACGGGCACGATCTCGGCGCCCAGCATTTTCATGCGGACCACGTTGGGGCGCTGACGCTGCACGTCGGTGGCGCCCATGTAGACCACGCAGGGCAGCCCGAACAGGGCGCAGACCGTGGCCGTGGCCACGCCGTGCTGGCCCGCGCCGGTTTCGGCGATGATCCGCCCCTTGCCCATGCGCCGCGCCAACAGGATCTGGCCGATGGTGTTGTTGATCTTATGCGCACCCGTGTGGTTCAGCTCGTCCCGCTTGAAGTAGACCTTGGCCCCGCCGAACTCTTCGGTCAGGCGCTCGGCCAGGTACAGCGGGCTGGGACGGCCCACGTAATGCTTCATGTAACGGTTGAACTCATCCCAATAAGCCGCGTCGTTCTTTGCCGTTTCCCAGGCCTTTTCGACCTCGAGAATAAGGGGCATCAGGGTTTCGGCGACATAGCGTCCGCCATAGATTCCGAAATGTCCCTGTTCGTCCGGACCTTCGCGGTAGGTGTTGAGCTTAGACATGAACCATTCCTCTTATTCCCCTGGGATAACGCCGTTTTGTGGTTAACGCCACGGACCCAGCAGGGCGGCGCAAATAAAGCACAAGCCCCCCCGGAACCCAAGGACTAAAGGCAGGAAATCGCGGGTTTTCAGCGTTTTTGGTCAGGCCCCGTGGGCGGCGTCCAGAAACGCACGGATCAAGGCCGTATCCTTGACGCCGGGTGCGGCTTCCACCCCCGACGACACATCGACGCCGGGCGCGCCCGCGATGCGGATCGCCTCGGCCACGTTGTCGGGCGTCAGCCCCCCGGCCAGCAGCCAGGGCACGGCCCATTCGGTCCCCGCCAGCAGCCCCCAGTCGAAGGCCACGGCATTGCCGCCGGGACGGTCGGCGTTCTTGGGCGGCTTGGCGTCGAACAACAAACGATCCGCGACCGCCTCATAGGCCCGGGCCGCCGCCACGTCGTCAGGCCCGGCGATGGGCAGGGCCTTCATCACCGGCAGACCGAATTGGGAGCGGACCTCGGCCGCCCGCGCGGGCGTCTCGTGGCCATGAAGCTGCAACATATCGATGGCGCCCGAGGCAACGACCGCCGCCAGCCCGGCATCGTCCATATCGACCGTCAGGCCGACCTTGACCACGCCCGCCGGAACCGACGCCGCCAGCGCCGCCGCATCGGCGGGGTCGATATGGCGCGGCGATTTCGGAAAGAACACGAAGCCGACCATATCCGCGCCATGAGACACGGCAGCCGCCACGGCCTCCGCCGTTTTCAGTCCGCAGATTTTAACGACAGTCATTTCAGGCGCTCAGTTCGCCCGCGATCCGGCCGGCGGCGGCGATGGGGTCGTCGGATTGGGTGATCGGGCGGCCGATCACCAGGTAGTCGGCGCCGAGGGAGACCGCGTCGCGCGGGGTGACCACGCGCTTCTGGTCGCCCTTGACCGACCATTCGGGGCGGATGCCGGGCACGACCAATTTGAAATCGGGCCCGCAGACCGAGCGGATGACCTTGATCTCATGGGCCGAGCAGACCACCCCGTCCATGCCGGAATCCTGGGCCAGCTTCGCCAGCTTGGCGACCTGGGCCTTGGTTTCGTTGTTGATGCCGACCTCGACCAAATCCTCGTCGGACAGGCTGGTCAGCACGGTCACGGCCAGCATCATCGGGCGCGGGCCACCGGCGGCGGCTTCGTCGGCGGCCTTGACTGCCGCTTCCATCATTGCCCGCCCGCCCGAGGCATGGACGTTCAACATGAACGGGCGCAGCGGCACGGCGGCGCGCACCGCGCCGGCGACGGTATTCGGAATGTCGTGGAATTTCAGATCGAGGAACACCGGCAGGCCCGCCGCCGAGACCTTGCGCACACCCTCGGGCCCCTGGGCGGTGAAGAATTCCTTGCCCAGTTTGACGCCGCCGACGGCCCCCTTGACCCCTTCGGCCAGGGCGAGCGCCTTGCCCGCGTCCGTGGTGTCGAGCGCGACCAGGATACGGTCGGCGGGGCGCAGGTCGCCCGTCGGGGTGGTTGAAGGCGTCATCTCAAGCGGTCCCAGTCATCAGGCCATCCAAGGCCCGGTCGGTGGTGGTCAGGCGGAAATTCAATCAGCAGGCCATTTATAAAACCGCCCGCGCCGCGCCGTCACCCTTAAATCCGGCAACCGGCATGCACCCGACGCCGGAACGGCCCTAGATGATGCGGGGCACGCCGCCAGCCTGGCTTTCCGCCGGAACAGGCAAGGCCGCGCCCGAGGCCGCCTTGGCCTTGTTTTCAGCCAGGCGCAGTTTTTCTTCGAGCATTTCGACGTCGGTGGCGAGGCGCTGATTTTCCCGCTCGGCCAGATCGGCGCGATGGGCTTCGCGCCGGGCCCGGCCACGCGCCGCCCCGCCGGAAACCCAGACCATCACAGCGCCCCACAGGAAGCCGAGGAACAACCCCCCGACCCCGACCAGGGCGACCGGCGTCGTCAGTTCGTAATCGACAAGCCAAAGGCGCAGGACCACATCGTCGCGGTTGGAGGCCGCGAACCAAATCAACGCCAGAACAAGGGGCGTCAGAACGATCCAGGAGAACAGTCTACCCACGCGCGCACCTGTTTGAATTCAAAGGGTCGCCGCCAACGGCGGCGCGGACCGGCGATTATTCGCCGTTCAGCTTTTCACGCAGCTGCTTGCCCGTCTTGAAATAGGGAATGTGCTTGGACGAGACATCGACCGTCGCCCCCGTGCGCGGGTTGCGGCCGGTGCGGGCCCCCCGCTGCTTGACGGAGAATGCGCCGAAGCCGCGAAGTTCGACCCGGTCGCCCTGAGCCAGGGCCGTGGTGATCTCGTCAAAGATCGTGGAGACGATACGTTCCACGTCGCGCTGATATAGGTGCGGATTGTCCGCCGCCAGACGAGCGATGAGTTCGGATTTGGTCATGCTTCCCATCCCAGGCGGCACCGCGTCGGCGCGGCCGGCCGGGGACCTTTCCCTGACAGGTGACTTACTGCATTGAAGGGTGCCAAAGGGAGAACACGCCGTCAAGTCTAAGCCCTTCGGAAAACAATGCTTTTTGCAGATGCGAAGAAAGGGCCTCTCGCCAGGGCAGAGGCTCGTCGCTGAGCGGCAGGTCGCGCACGGGCAGGTCGCGCGGCAATCCTTGGGCCGTATGCAGCCAGTCGCGCGCCGTTTCCTCGTCGCCCAGGCCGTCGATCAAACCGTTGTCCTTGGCCGCCATGCCCGAGAACACGCGCCCGTCGGCCAAGGCCAAAACCTTGTCCCGCGCCATGCCTCGGCGCTCGACAACCATGTCGACGAACTGACCATACAGATTCATCAACATGTCCTGGGTCGCCTTGCGGGCGACGTCGCTCAACGGTTCAAACGGATTGGGCTGGGCCTTCAGGGGCCCGCTTTTGAACACTTCCGGCTTGATGCCGAGCTTACCCAACAGCTCGGTCACGTCGGCGGTCTGCAGGATCACGCCGATCGATCCGGTCATCGTGCCGCGCCGGGCGAGCACATGATCGGCGGCGATCGCCACCATGTATCCGGCCGAGGTCGCCATCCCGCCCATGACCGCCACGGTCGGTTTGACCTTGGCCAGATCGCGCAGCACGTCGAACAGGGCCTCGCCGCCGACGAAGGTGCCGCCCGGCGAATTGACCCGCAGGATCACGCCTTTGACGTCGTCTTTCTTGGCCAGGGCCTTGAGCCGGCGGATGCGGTCGTCTTCGTCCAGGATGATGCCGTCGATGGTCAGGCGCGCGACATACTCGCCACCCAACAGGTCCCGGCCGCCCAGGCGCCCGGCCCCGATGACCACGACCACGGCCAGGGCCGCGAGGGCGATCAAACGCCAAACGGTCAGATGCCGTTTCAGGCGGCGGCGGTCGAAAATGATGTCGGCGTCTAGGCTCATGGCAAGGCGGATATCCGTCGGTTGAAGATGGAGTTCAGACAAAAGAAAACCGGGAGCCTCCATTACGGAAGCTCCCGGTGACTTTATATGCGTGGCCCGCAGGGGGGCAACGGCAAAGCCGAACCCACCCTTATGGGGACAGGCTTACTTGTCGTCGTCGGCCTCGGCCGCTTCGACCTGCGCCTGCTTTTCCTTCAGGGCAGCACCCAGGATGTCGCCCAGGGACGCGCCGGAATCGGACGAACCGTATTCCGCCATGGCCTTCTTCTCTTCCTCGACCTCAAGGGCCTTGATGGACAGAGACAGCTTGCGGCCGGACTTGTCGATCTGGGTGATCTTGGCGTCGACCTTTTCGCCGGCGGCGAAGCGGTCGGGGCGCTGTTCCGAACGGTCACGCGACAGATCGGACTTGCGGATGAAGCCCAGAACCGCGTCGTTGACCATGACTTCGACGCCACCGTCGTTGGTCTGGGTGACCGTGCAGGTCACGACCGAGCCCTTCTTCAGGCCGTCCAGAGCGCCTTCGGCCGGATCGTCGTCAAGCTGCTTGATACCCAGCGAGACGCGTTCCTTGTCGACGTCGACGTCCAGGACCTTCGCCTTGACGATGTCTCCCTTGTTGTATTCGGCCAGGGCTTCTTCACCCGACTTGTCCCAGGACAGGTCGGACAGGTGAGCCATGCCGTCGATTTCGCCGTCGAGGCCGATGAACAGACCGAATTCGGTGATGTTCTTGACCTCGCCTTCGACTTCGGCGCCGACCGGGTATTTGACAACGAAATCTTCCCACGGATTGGCGTTGCACTGCTTCAGGCCCAGCGAGATGCGGCGCTTGTCCGGATCGACGTCCAGGATCATGACTTCCACTTCCTGGCTGGTCGAAACGATCTTGCCCGGGTGGACGTTCTTCTTGGTCCAGGACATTTCGGACACGTGGACCAGACCTTCGACGCCCGGCTCCAGCTCGACGAAGGCGCCGTAGTCGGTGATGTTCGTCACGCGGCCCGTGAACTTGGTGCCCACCGGGTACTTGGCGGCGACGCCTTCCCACGGATCGGCTTCAAGCTGCTTCATGCCGAGCGAGATACGCTGCGTTTCCGGGTTGAAGCGGATGACCTGCACCTTGACGGTTTCGCCGATCGACAGCGCTTCGGACGGGTGGTTGATGCGCTTCCAGGCGATGTCGGTAACGTGCAGCAGGCCGTCCACACCACCCAGATCGACGAACGCGCCGTAATCGGTGATGTTCTTGACCACGCCGTCCAGGACCTGACCTTCCTGCAGCGAGGAGATGAGTTCCGAACGGGCTTCCGTGCGGGTTTCCTCGAGCACGGCGCGGCGCGACACAACGATGTTGTTGCGCTGCGGGTCCATTTTCAGGATCTGGAACGGTTGCGGCACGCCCATCAGCGGCTGAACGTCGCGGACCGGGCGGATATCGACTTGGCTGCCGGGCAGGAAGGCGACGGCGCCGTCCAGGTCGACGATGAAGCCGCCCTTGACGCGGCCGAAGATCACGCCGTTGACGCGCTCGCCCTTCTCGAAGGCCTGTTCCAGGCCGACCCAGGCTTCTTCGCGGCGGGCTTTTTCGCGGCTCAGGCGAACCAGGCCGTCGCGGTCTTCATAACGTTCGACATAGACGTCGACTTCGTCGCCGGGTTTCAGGGTGGCGTCGGAGCCGGGGCTGATGAATTCCTTAACCGGCACGCGGCCTTCGGACTTGAGGCCCACGTCGACGATGGCGAAGTCGTTGTCGACGGAAATGACAACGCCGCGCAGGACGCGGCCTTCAAAGCCTTCGTCGTCGCCGAGGGATTCACTCAGCAGTGCTTCAAAATCTTCGGTGGGAGCCGCCATAGCGGCATCGGTATTGGCCATGAGTTTCGAACCTTTCGCTACATTTCTGGCCTGCCGGTTGGTTCCGGCGGTCTTAGGTTAAACACAAAATCCCGCGGCGCCCCGCCTTATAACGACGGTGACGGGCGGGCATTTCGTTCCAAAAGTGATCGAGGGAAGCGGCTTAGAAGTCCCCAGGCGACCTAAATTTCTCCAACGATTTCAAGGGCCTTGGCAAACACCTCATCGGCGTTCATGGCACTTGTATCAAGGAGGGTCGCGTCTTCGGCCGGCTCCAGCGGCGCGACGGCCCTGGATCTATCCCGGGCGTCCCGCTCGCGCATCTCTTCGAGAACGCGCGCATATATAACGTCGGGGTCCTTTTCCCGCAACTCTTTGTATCGCCGCTCGGCCCGTACTTCGTCGGACGCTGTGACGAACAATTTCACGGTTGCATCGGGGCAGACCACGGTGCCGATGTCGCGCCCGTCCAAAACGGCGCCCTTGGCGCCCCCCGGCGGGGTGGCGGCGAAGTTGCGTTGGAACTCCAACAGGGCGGCGCGGACGCCCGGTACGGCGGACACTTTCGACGCCGCCTGAGCCACGGAATCGACCCGCAGGTCGGGGCGGTCCAGATCCGCGGGCGTCAGGGCCCGGGCCTGGGCCTCGGCGGCGGCGGGGTCTTCCGGGTCGGCCCCGGCTTCCAGCACACGCTTGCCGGTGGCGCGGTACAGCAGCCCGGTATCCAGATAGGCCAGGTCCAATTGCTCGGCCAGACGCCGGGCCAAGGTGCCCTTACCGGCGGCGGCGGGTCCGTCTATGGCGATGATCATGGCGATCCCCCTACTTACTTAATGTCGGCGCCCAGGCCGTTCATCATATCGACGAAGCCCGGGAAGCTGGTGGCCATGGCCGCACCGTCGTCGATGCTGACCGGGTTTTCCGAAACCAGCCCCAAAACCAGAAAGGCCATGGCGATGCGGTGATCCAGATCGACCGTGACCGTGCAGCCCCCCTTGGGACGGCGGCCCGCCAAGCCTTGGACGACCAGATAATCGGTGCCTTCCTCGACCTCGACCCCGGCATCGGCCAAGCCACGGGCCACGGCGGCCAGACGGTCGCTTTCCTTGACCCGCAGTTCCTCCAACCCGACCATCCGGGTTTCGCCCTCGGCCAGGGCCGCGGCGACGGCCAGGATCGGATATTCGTCGATCATCGAGGGCGCGCGTTCGGCGGGCACGGTAATTCCCTTCAGCCCACCGGCCCGGACCCTCAGGTCGGCGACCGGCTCGCCCGCTTCCTCGCGGGCATCGACGGTTTCGATCGAGGCCCCCATCTCGCGCAGGCAGGTCAGCAGACCGGCGCGCAGCGGGTTCAGGCCCACGGCCTTCAACGTCACGTCCGAGCCCGGCACCAACAAAGCGGCGACCAGCGGGAAAGCGGCGGACGAGATATCGGCCGGAACCGCGACGTCGCGGGCGGTCAATTCGGGCTGACCGGTCAGGGTCACGCGGCGACCAGACGGACCGTCCTCGACCGAGACCTCGGCGCCGAACCAGCGCAGCATGTTTTCGGTATGGTCGCGGGTCGGCTGCGGCTCGATCACCGTGGTCGCGCCGGGGGCGTTCAGACCGGCCAGCAGAATGGCCGATTTGACCTGGGCCGAGGCGACCGGCAATTCGTATTCGACCGGCCGCGGATCGGCGGCGCCGGTCACGGTCATCGGCAGCAAGCCACCCTCGCGTCCCGAGAATCGGGCGCCCATCAGCTCCAACGGCTTGGTCACGCGACCCATCGGACGGCGGCACAGCGAGGCATCGCCGGTGAAGGTGACCGTCATGTCGTGGCCAGCGACCACGCCCATCATCAGGCGCACGCCAGTCCCGGCGTTACCCATGTCGATCACGCCTTCGGGTTCGCTCAGGCCGCCGACGCCGACGCCGATCACCCGCCAGCTGCCGTCGGGAAGTTTTTCAGCCCGCGCCCCCATGGCGTTGACCGCGGCAGCGGTCGCCAGGACGTCCTCGCCCTCCAACAGGCCGGTTACATGGGTTTCGCCCACGGCCAGGGCGCCCAGCATCAACGAGCGGTGGGAAATGGACTTGTCTCCGGGCACGCGGACGGTGCCGGAAAGAGGCCCGGAAGCCCCTGCCTGAAGCGGCGTTTTAGCGGCGGTGGAAGCGTTCACGGAAACGGGCTCTCCCCAAGAAAAATCGATCGGTCGGCGGTGCTGCGCCGCCGCGGCTCTCTAGCATATCGGGCCGCCCGCCGCCAATCATCCGTGGAATGTGAAATTAGGGGCATTTTGCTTTTGACAGGGGGCGGTGTTCATGGCATTGGGCACGACGAAGACGCGATAAGGAAATCACGCCCCTTGGGGGGATTCAGGCACAACTTCAAACAGCGGGAGGCAGCCCGTGGCGAAACCCGAATGGGGCCGCAAGATCACCTGCACCGGTTGCGGCAATAAATTTTACGACATGCAACGCTCGCCGGCGGTTTGTCCGTCATGCGGCGCGGAGAACGATCCGATGCAGGCGTTCCGACCGAAGCGCAGTGCGCCGAAGCCGGCCGCCCAGTCCGAGACCAAGCCGAAGCAGGCGAAAGCCGCAGCCGAGGATGACGAGGACGATCTGGACGACGTTCTGCCCGAGATCGATGACGACGATCTGGGTGATGACGTGGACGACGACGTGGACGATTCGCTCGACGACGACGAGGACGACGACCTCATGGAGGATACGGCGGATCTCGGCGAAGACGACGACGACCTGGACGAAGTTCGCGAACACATCGAGTCGGAAGACGACGTCAAGGAATAGGCCGTCCGGCGCGGGAAAATCACGTTTCGAACAAATAGCGTGATTTTTCCCCTTGCCATCGGAACCCTTCCGTCATTATGTTCCGCCTCCCGGTTGACCGGGGACCCCGGCAGTCCTATTTTCCGGGTCCCGGTTCGCCGGAACATCCCAAGTTTTCCTGCAATGGCAAACGCCTACGTGGGACCAAGTGGGGCCGTAGCTCAGTTGGGAGAGCGCTACAATGGCATTGTAGAGGTCGTCGGTTCGATTCCGTCCGGCTCCACCATTCTAACCCCCTGTATTTGCAGGGGGTTTTTGTTTGTCCGCTTTCCGCGCGTCTTCGATTTTTCGCCGACTGTGCCCAAAACGTGCCAGTAGGTCGAAGCGCCCTCATCGGACCCATCGACCACATCATTCAATGCCCCGATGGCACGCTCTTGGAACTCCGGGGCGAGGTGGGCGTAGCGTTGCACCATCACGAACGACTTATGCCCGGTCAGTTGCATCACCACGTGGAGCGGCACGCCTTGCTGCACGAGACGTGACGCGAAGGTATGCCGCAGATCGTGAAAGCGAACGTCTTCCAGGCCCGCGACCTTGCGGGCCCGTTCAAACGACGTCGTGACGTCCGACATGGGCTTGCCCTGATAGGTGAACACCGGGCCCGTGTCATGCGGCCCCAGGTGTTCGAGGATCGCCCTTGCCCGGTTGGTCAACCGAACGGACCGATCTTCCCCGTTCTTCGTTTTGACGAACAGGACGCGGTTGTTGGCGAGGTCCACGTTCCGCCAGTTAAGCTTAAGGGGTATGCACGAGGTTCCGTCGAGCGAGATGCGGATGCGATGGAGCGTTACATTACGTAGGGGAGAGCGTTACGTACACGTCGGCCGCCCCGCCTGAATCCGGCGCGATTGTTTTGCGCCGGGTTGCTGAATTCAGGGGCCTACAGAAGGGTTGTGATCCATCCACGGGCATTCTGCGTACAATTAATTGAGCCGAACAAACCACTAATGGATCGGACCCAGGTGACACGTGCGTATAATTTTTTCCGTTGGTCTTGCCGCCTTATTCATCGTCGCGGTTACGGAGCCCGGGGCTTCGAACGATACGGCGCGTCATGCCCGCAACACCGATCAAGCGATCCATAACGGAGACGAGATTCACTTCGACGTTTATCGCAATGGAACCCGTGTCGGCTTTCACCGGGTGCGGTTTCAGGAGGACGATAAGGGGCTCGCCGTCGAGGCTCAGTTCCAGATCCAGGTCACGTTTCTAGGCGTCACCGTCTATCGTTATCGTTACGATTCCAGAGCATTGTGGACGGATGGCGGCCTGTCCGCGATCCGGACGACTGTCGATGACGATGGCGCCGTTCTGGAAGTGCAGGCTCGGCGGATCGGCAAGCGCATCTACGTTGCGGCCGGTGACATCGCCTATGAAACATCGTCCCCTCTTTTCCCTACAAATCACTGGAACGCTGGGGTGCTTGGCCAGAATCGAGTCCTCAACACATTGACCGGACAGATCAACAAAGTTCGTATTGAGGCGAGCGGTCCCGACCGCGTGGAAACGGAACGTGGGCCCGTCGCCGCGACCCATTATGCCTATACGGGCGATCTGCAGACCGACGTCTGGTACGACGCGGCGGGACGTTGGGTGAAAATGCGGTTCCAAGGCCGGGATGGCTCGTTGATCGACTATGTATGCCGCCAATGCCAGGGCGGCCCCAGCAAGAGGACATCGGGATGATCGAGACCGACCGCCCCAAGGCGGCCTGGGTCACCGGCGCGGGAAAGGGCATCGGGCGCGCCCTGGCCCTGCGCCTGGCGCGCCAGGGCTATATCGTCGCCGCCAGCGCCCGGTCGGAGCAGGACCTGATCTCCCTGGAGCAGGTTGCGGACGGCGGGCGCATCACCGGATTCCCCCTGGACATCACAGATGCCGGGCGCGCGGACGTCATGGTCGAGGTGATTGAAAACCGGCTGGGTCCACTGGACCTCGCGGTCCTCAACGCGGGGACCCACCGGCCGACCCCGGCGGTGGAATTTTCAGCGGCCGAGGCGCGAGGCGTCATCGACACCAACCTGTCGGGAACACTGAACTGCCTGGCGCCCATCATGGCGCGTTTCATGGCGCGCGGTGCGGGCCAGATCGCCGTGGTCGCGTCCCTGGCTGGGTATCGAGGCCTCCCAGGGGCGGCCGCCTACGGCGCGTCGAAAGCCGGGCTTATCAATCTGTGCGAGTCGCTGCGCCCGGAACTGGCGGCGGCGGGTGTGGATATGCGTCTCATCAATCCGGGTTTCGTGAAAACGCCGCTAACGGACAAGAACGACTTTCCCATGCCCTTTCTCATTGACGTCGAGGAGGCGGTGGACGGCATCATCGACGGACTGCAGGGTGACAGCTTCGAAATCGCTTTTCCCCTGCGGTTTGCTCTGCTGATGAAGCTGATGAAGCTGCTGCCCGATCGCTTGTTCTTCGCCGTCACGCGGCGCATGCTGCGCAAATGACATCGCGACCGACCGACGCCGCCGACCGCTATCGGCACTATCTTGAAACACTGACCCCGCAAACGCTTGACGCCTTGGGGGACCATGTCGCCGTTGATGTCCGCTTCAAGGATCCATTCAACGACGTGCGCGGGCTGAACGCCATGCGCCGCGTCTTCGAGCATATGTTCAAAAACGTATCCGGCATCCGCTTCACGGTGCACGGCATGGCGCAGGACGGCGCGACCTGTTTCATGAACTGGCGGTTCGCGGGCCGGCTGGGCAAACGGGAATGGGTTTTCGACGGGGCCAGCGTCATCACCTTGGGGGCAGACGGAAAAGTCGTCAGCCACATCGACCATTGGGATGCGGCGTCGGCGTTCTATGAACGTCTGCCGGTTATTGGATGGCTCCTCGCGTGGATTCGTGGACGGTTAGCCATTCGCTGAGAACCTCCCCGGACATGTGCAGGGCCTTCTCGGGCTTGATGAAGGCAAGGGTAACCGATCCCACCTCGATCCCGAACTTGCTGACCTTCGCCCGGTTTATCAGAACGTTCGACGGTTGGAGAAACATCCAGTCGTCGAACTGCACGCGGACGGTTCCGTCGCCGATCTTCAGGTCCATGTCGTACCGCCAATTCAGCGCGTTGCCGTAGGCTTCACCCTTGGCCTTGCCGATCACGTCGTCGGCTTCGCCTTCGTAGGTGTGATCGTCGGTCTTGCGGATACGCCATACGCGGCGGTCGGTCTCGCCGTCGGAATACTGAAAACGTTCGTCCAGTTGCAGGACCGTTCCGTCCCAGGTGCCCGTGATCTCCACCACGAACTGCCGCCGCAGGGTGCCGAACCGATCTTCGAAAATGCCCCAAGCTTTCGTCGATCCTTGGAAGTAATCCTCGATCAACAGGACGGGGGATTGGTCCTTGAACTCAACGGGTTTCATCTTTGTACATCCGTTCAACATCAGAAAAGCAGAGACGGCGATAACGATGCGTCCAACCATTATTTGGGTTCCCGGGTTTGTGGTTTAAACGAGCCGGCGGCGGATCGCCCGTTGCCTGGCGGCCATCAGAGGAAACCGCCACATGGTTCCGATCGCCACACCCTTTATTACGATGGGAACAACCGCATAGATCATGATCAGCGCCAGGATTCCGCCGCGGCTAGGCGCATCCGGATCGAACCCCAATGCGGCAACGCCCGGCAGGGCCAGCCCCACCGCCGCCGCCAGCGCCAGTTTCGTGCTCATCCCCCAGAAGGCGAATTGCAGGCCGGCGCGGTCAACGCCCCCGCGCAGGCGTCCGTAATCGATGACGTCCGCCTGGATCGCCGGCGGCAGGGAAAGATCGGCGCCCAGGGCGGCCCCGGTCACCACGCAGACCACAGCGAAGGCCGCGAAGGCGCCGGCCGGCAACAGCGGCACGGCGGCGAAGGCAAGACAGGCGGCGATCATCGCCAGGCACCACAGCCGATGCTTGTCCATGCGATGGACGAGCATCAGCCAAGCGGGGATCGAGATCACGGCGGCGAGGAAATAGACGAGGATGAATAGCGCCCGCTGGTCCGGGCCGGCCCCCAGGCCATACTGCAGATACACCAGGAACAGAACCGCCGGGATGCCGTTGGCCAGACCATTGGCGAACCAGGCGAAAAGCAGGCGGACAAACGGCTTGTTGCGGACCAGTCCAACCAGCGCGGCCGCGATGCGGGCCGGGCCCGCGGGACCGGGCGGCCCGCTGGGGGCGGCCTTTTCCGGGACGGTCCACAGCAAAAGCGGGATCACGGCGGCCCCACCCAGCACCGCGACCCAGACGATGGCGGCCATGGCGTCCCGTTCGCTGCGTCCGGCCTCCGTCAGGGCCGAGGACAGGACCGCCGCGCCGACGATGCCGATCAAGCCCAGGGCTTCCCGCCAGGACGTGACGCGCGACCGCTCATGATAGTCACCGGAAAGCTCCGCGCCCCAGGTCAGATAGGGCACGGCGACCATGGTCCAACCGCCGTAGAGGACCATCGACCAGACCAGCAGATACGCGGAGCCGGAGGCGTCGGGCGGCATCAGGACCTGCCATAGGCCAATGCCGGCAACCATCGCGCCGACAGCGATCCATGGTTTGCGGCGGCAACCGGCGATCCGCGTCCGGTCGCTCAGGGCGCCGATCAGCGGATCGGTGACCGTATCGAACAGCCGCGCGGCCAGAAGAATCCACCCCACCGCCGCCAACCCCAGGCCGAGCTCGATCCCATAAAGCCTGGGCAGGTGAATGTAGACCGGGATGATCGGCAGCGAGACGACGACCGCAGGCAAGGCATAGGCCAGCAGGATGCGCCGGGACAACGGCATGGCGGCGTCCCGCGTCACCCGGCGCCGATCACGAACTGGCCGACGTCGATACGACCGGCATCGAACCCGACTTCGCAGTACTTCAGATAATAATGCCACATGCGGCGAAAGCGTTCGTCAAAGCCCAACTTCTCGATCTCGGGCCAGGCGGCGAGGAAGTCGGCCTCCCAGCGGCGCAGCGTTTCCGCATAGGACGGGCCGAAGAAAAATGCGTCGGTCAGCCGCAGGCCGGCCCGAGCGACCGCATCGGCGAATGCGTTCGGGCCCGGCAGCATGCCGCCCGGAAAGATGTAGCGCTGAATGAAGTCCGGCGTACGGCGATAGCTTTCGAAATGCGCATCGTGGATCGTGATGACCTGCAATCCCGCGCGGCCGCCGGGCGCAAGACGCGCTTTCAAAGTGTTCAGATAGGTCGGCCAGTAGGCCTCGCCCACGGCCTCGAACATCTCGATGGAGGCGATCTTGTCGTAGGTGCCCCGGGCGGCGCGATAGTCCTCGATCCGGATGTCGACCCGGTCGTCCAGGCCCAGGTCCGCCATGCGCGCCCGCGCGAAGGCTGCCTGTTCGACGGACAGGGTCAGGCCCGTGACGCGGCATCCAAAGTCGCGCGCGGCGATCTCGGCGAAGCCGCCCCAGCCGCATCCGATCTCAAGCACGTGGTCGCCCGGACGCAGGTCCAGGGCCCGTGCCAGGCGTTCGTACTTGCGGCGTTGCCCGCCCGCCATCGGCTCGTCCAGCGATTCGAACAGGGCCGACGAATAGGACATCGTTTCGTCCAGCCAGTGACCGTAGAACGCATTGCCCAGGTCGTAATGGGCGGCGATGTTGCGGCGGCTGCCGCGCGGCGTGTTGGCGTGCATGGCATGGCGCAGGCGGCTCAACAAACGAACCGGCCAGGGTTGGCGGAAGACCCCGGTCAAGGCGCGTTCGTTGCGCAGGCTGAGGTCGAACACCGCCGCCAGGTCCGGGCTGTCCCAGTCCCCGGCCATGTAGCCTTCGGCCACCCCCATGTCACCGCCCAGCAGCATGCGATTGACCAGGCGCCAGTTTCGGATACGCACCGTCGCTTCCGGTCCGGGTGCGACACCGTCGACGGTCACCCGCCGGCCCGACGGCAGGACGGCATGCAATCGCCCGACCTGAAGCCGCGCCAGGGCACGGCGCAACAGCCGCTCGCGGACACCGGGAGGCCGGATCCCGTCGGCGGAGCTGGCATCGGAGACGGAGCCAGAAACCGTTTTCGCAATGGCGTCACTCATGTCTCGTTACGTTCCATTCTCTTCAATGCTGAATTGGACACGGCGCACGGCCGGCGAATGTTTGAATACGGGCAGGCCCTTGAGCCACAGCTTCAGGGCCTCCCAATGGATGCCCGCCATCACCTTCAGCGTCAGCAGCGGAAACCGGATCAGGGCACGCGTCAGGCCGCGCGGAGAGAACGGACGGCGCCCCCCCGCGAAGGCCGCCGCCAGCAACAGCCCGTCGCTGTCTTCCTGGCGGATAACGATGCGGATGGTCTCGCCCGGGGGCACGATGCGGAACTGATAGGATGCATCCATGCCGATGAAGGGCGAGACATAAAGCGCCTTGGCGCAGGACTGCTTGATGACCGGGCGGCTTTGATCGGCGACCGGAATCACATAAGTATGGCGTTCCTTGAAGGTGTTGCAGACCTCGTAAAGGATGGCGGTCAGCGCGCCCGACCGCCGGTAGCAAAAAAACACGCTGAGCGGGTTGAAGGCATATCCGAAGATCCGGGGATAACAGAGAAGACGGATCGGGCCGCCGTCCGGATCGATGCCGGCCTGGCGCAGGTGCTGCTCGGCCCATGGGCGCAGGGGACTGCCGTCCGCCGGCCCGTGATCCCGGTCGTGGAAAGCCAACGGCGCAAATCGGTTGTGGCCGAATAGGCGGGTCACCTTGCCGAGCGCGGGCAGTTCGTCCAGATCAAGCAGCATGGAAAACACCGAGTAGCGGAGCCGGTGGTGCTTCGGCCGCTTTCGCTCGTGAACCACGTCGCCTTCGTATATCGCCGATGCCAACGTCATTTCACCACTGCCTCCACCGGTTGGGTCACCGTTATCCGGCCGTTCTCATCGTCGACCGTCCAGGGTCGGCGCATGCCGCTCAATTGTTCCGCCACGGCAAGGCCCGATTGTAAGGCGTCCTCGTGAAAGCCGTATCCGAAGTAGCTGCCGCAATACCAGGTGCGCCGGTGCCCCTGCAGCGACCACAACGTTTCCTGCGAGCGGAGGGCGGCCTGATCGAAGAATGGATGGGCGTATTGAAATTCCCGCAGCACGGTCCCCGGCGCCGGCTCGCGCACCGGGTTCAGGGTCACGAACAAGGGCGTATTCGGATCCAGGCCCTGTAGCGGGTTCATCCAATAGGTGACGCAAAGGGGGTCGCTCTCCGCCGCTGTTTGTTTGCCGCCGATGAAGTTCCAGCTCGACCACACGCGCCGCCGTTTCGGCATCAGGGAAGGATCGGTATGGAGAACCGCGCGATTGTCCGTATAGGACCAGGCCCCAAGTAGCGCGTCTTCCCGTGCGTCGCGGTCGCTCAGCATCGCATGGGTCTGGTCGGCGTGGGCCGCCATGACGACATGGTCGAAGGCCCGGCATTCGCCGTCGTTCGCCACGACCAGAACCTTTCCGGGGGGCCGCGTGACCTCGCGGACACCGCCGTAATGAATATGCTCGCGATAAGGGTCGGTCAGCCGCTTGACGTATTCCCGCGATCCGCCGTCGACGGTGCGCCATTGCGGGCGGTCCGTGAGGGTCAGCAGGCCGTGGCTGACGAAGAAACGAATGAAGGCCACCGCCGGGTAGGCCCGCATCTCCCGGGCGGTGGTCGACCAGATGGCCGCCCCCATGGGCAGTAGATGGTCTTCGATGAAGGCGTCGGAATATCTGTTTGCAGTCAGGTAGTCGCCGAGGCTGAGGCTCGCCAGGGCCGCATCGTCGAGATGCCCCGGCGCGTCCCGGTAGAACCGCAGAAGATCGCGGACCATCCGCCAGAACCGGGGACGCAGAAGGTTGCGCCGCTGACCCAACAGTCCGTTGAGATCGGTTCCGGCGTATTCCAGGCGGCCGCCGTCCAAAGAGGCGGCGAAGGACATGTCGCTATCCTTTGTCCGCACGTCGAGATGGCGGAACAAGGCCGTAAGGTTCGGGTAGTTCCGTTCGTTGTAGACGATGAAACCCGTGTCCACGGGAACAGGCCCCGCCGCCGTCGCGGCATCGACCGTGTTCGAATGGCCGCCCGGGCGGGGCTCTTTTTCATAGACGGTGACATTGTGCCCCTGGCTCAACAGCCAGGCGGCCGACATGCCGGCAATGCCTGTGCCGATCACGGCGATATTCAGGCGCTGACCATTTAATATCGGACTGTCGAACACCGGCACTGCCTTTCTGGTTTGACGCATTGATCTGTTGGCCGGGGACACGACCGCAGGAACTGTTAAGTGTAGTTACGGCGCCGGGGCGCCCATGGATCACCCCGATGCGCAAAAATTATGCCGAGTGATCCGCCCGACCATATGCCGCGTACAATTCGTCATGGATGGTAATTTCACCGCGTGTAGTGCAGGCTTATTCGAAGAAACGGGTCAGCCTGCGTTCACTTGTCCCGTTCACATCCGGCAAGGACGCTGCCAGCCGCGGCATTTTCGAGGGGACGCTTTGCAGTCGATGGATGAATTGATCGTCGCGGTCGCGAAGCACAGGGATCGTGCGGCGTTCCGCCAACTGTTCGATCACTACGCCCCCCGGCTGAAAGCATTCGTCATCCGCCAAGGGCTCGACAGCCAGATGGCCGAAGAAGTGACCCAGGAAGCCATGGTCCGGGTCTGGCAGAAGGCGCAGCAGTTCGACCCTTCGAAGGCGCGAGCCTCGACCTGGATTTTCACGATCGCCCGAAATCTGCGCATCGACTTTCTGCGTAAGAGCTACAGACCGGAACTGGACCCCAATGACCCGGCGATGGCGCCGGAGGCAGAGGCCGGCGGGTTCGCTCAGGTGGCGCAGGCGCAGGAAGCGGAACGGTTGCGGGCCGCCATCGCGGCGCTGCCGGACGATCAGCGGATTGTTCTGCACCTAGCGTTCTTTGAAGAAAAGACCCATCCCGAAATCGCCGGGCAATTGGGCATTCCCCTGGGCACCGTCAAATCGCGTATCCGGCTGGCGTTCAAACGTGTTCGGTCGGAGCTTGGAGAAAACCAATGACCATCGTGCATCACCCGAGCGAAGAGCTCCTTCTCGATTATGCCAGCGGCGCCCTGTCGGAATCCTGGAGTCTGGCGGTCGCAACCCACTTGGCGCTATGTCCGGAATGCCGCCGCGAGGTCGCCTGCATGGAAGCCGTGGGCGGCGGTCTATTGGATTCCTTGACGCCGGCGGGCTGTTCTGACGGGACATTTGACGCAGTCCTGGCACGATTGGCGGATGACATCGACGAAGCGCCGATCGCCGCCCCGCATGAGATGGCGGGGCCCGCGCCCGTCCTGCCGCAACCCTTGCGCGGATATATCGGTGCCGATCTTGACGGCATCCCCTGGCAGCGTCTGGGATTGGGCGCCTATCAATGTCTTGTCCGGACAGAAGACGGCGTGACGGCCCGGCTGTTGCGGATCCCGGCGGGCAGGCCGGTGCCCGAACATTCCCACCGCGGCCAGGAATTGACTCTGGTGCTTCGGGGGGCATTCTCCGATCAGACCGGACACTATGGGGCCGGGGATTTTCAGAACGCGGATGAACATCTCAAGCATCAGCCTCACGCGATGCCCGGGGAAGATTGTATCTGCCTGGCAATAACGGATGCCCCCCTTCGGTTCCGGTCCCTGGCGGCGCGTCTCGTCCAACCTCTTTTGGGCATCTAGGCAAACGGATGGCGACCGCTGCGCCCAAGTTGTGCCTACCTTCTTGCGGATTGATCGATTTTAATCGGTCTTGTCCGGTACGTGACTGCGACAGCGCCCGGACAATTAAGTGAATTTACTTATTCTTTTGAATTATCGGCCACAATGGCACTGTAGAGTTCGTCGGTTCGATTCCGTCCGGCTCCACCATTTCAACCCCCTGTTTCCGCAGGGAGTTTTGTTTTGCCCGCCCCTCTGAATTGCTGTTTTCGTTCGACCGCCCGCGGCGGCGCTGCGCGCCTGCACGGTTTCCATCTTATGTGGCATCGGCTACTAGCTAGAACAAACCCGGCTGAAGGGCCGGGATCAAAAGACCACATAAGGAAACATCGACAATGAAGTTCAAATCGACCGTCCCGGGTGCGGGCAAGAAGGTCATCATCGAGGCCCGCGTCAACGAGTACATGTCGCGCGAGGTCAATCCGAACGTCCCCTTCACCCCGGACGAAATCGCCGAGGCCGCGGCGCGCTGCCGCGAGGCCGGGGCCTCTATCTGCCATTATCATGCGCGCAACGCCGACGGCTCGCCCAACCACGACCCGGACGCCTATTTCGAGACCATCCGCAAAATCCGCGCCGCCAGCGACATCATGATCCACCCGACCCTGGGCCAGGTGACCCTGAAGTCGTCGGACGAAGCGCGCCTGCAGCACATCATCAAGGCATCGGAAGACCCGGACCTGCGCCCCGATTTCGCACCCATCGATATCGGCTCGACCAACGTCGACATCTACGACCGCGACGCCAAAAAGATGAAGACCGAAGAGCTGGCCTATGTGAACACGCCCAAGACCTGCGCCTATTTCGCGCGGCGCATGCGCGAGGTCGGGGTCAAACCCGAGATCGTGTCCTGGACCGTGCCGTTCACCCGGATGTTCGAGGCCTTCCTGGAGATGGAACTGGTCGATCAGCCGGCCTACCTGCTGTTCGCCCTGTCCGATTCCGGCTACCTGGGCGGCCACCCCGGCAATATCAAGGGCCTGATGGCGCATCTGGAATTCCTGCCCAAGGGCTTCCGCTACGAATGGTCGGTCAACAACAAGGTCGGCAACCTGTACGGCCCGGCGGCGCTGGCCCTGGAAATGGGCGGCCACGTGGCGATCGGCCTGGGCGATTACCCCTATCCGGAATTGGGCGCGCCGACCAACGCCGACCTGGTGACCCGCATCGCGCAAATGGCCGAATGCTTCGGCCGCGAACCGGCCACCCCGGCGGAAACGCGCGTCATGCTCGGCATGGACTGAGTCTCGACCTGCCGCCGGCACACCTTGGGGGTAATTTACGATTGCATGCAATCGCGAAGAAATGTGATTCTAAAGCCCCTTAAGCGACCCGGCGGCAGTTGAGTGTCCAAGCGCAAGACCCAGTCCGAACGTATCCGCGAAGAGCTCGCCGACGAGATCGCGCGCGGTCGCCTGGGCCCCGGCGCAGCCTTGGACGAGGTGACCCTGGCCGAGCGGTTCGGCGTATCGCGCACCCCGATCCGCGAAGCCATCCGCCAATTGGAAGCCTTCGGCTTCGCCGATGCCCGTCCGCGGCGGGGCGCGGTGGTGGCGACCATCACCGATCAGCGCCTGGACGAAATGTTCCTGGTGATGGCCGAAATGGAGGGCCTGTGTTCGCGCATCGCCGCCATGGCCATGACGCCCGAAGACCACATGGCTCTGTTGGAAATCCATGAAGGCTCCCGCCAGGCCGCCGAGGCCGACGATGTCGAGCTCTATTACGACTACAACACCAAGTTCCACGCCGCGATCTATACCGGCACCCATAATTCGTTCCTTGAGGAACTGACCCTGCACGTCCGCCGCCGGGTTGCCCCTTATCGCCGGGCGCAGTTCCGGGTGCGCGGGCGGTTGGACCTGTCCTATCAGGAACACGACGCCGTGGTGCAGGCGATCCTGCGCGGCGACGGCGAGGGCGCGCAACGCGCCATGAACGCCCACCTGAAGATCGTGCGCGGCGCCGTCAACGACCTGGACTGAACCTTCAGCCCCTTAAACCCAACCTGAATTTACGTTCTTCGCCCGACTGTTAAGGCCGGAAGACGGCGCATTTCCCTGCCCGCATGCGTTTTTCACGCAAAAGCCTCTTGCCGACGAAAACTATAGAGTTATTCTAACGGGGTCGATACCGAACGCCGTCCCGTATCCATAAGAAGAGAACCCCCGATGACCGCCAATATCCCCACCCCCGTCGATTCCGCCCTTGTCGGCGATCTTTGGCCCGCCCCCCATCCGGGCGAGGACCCGCTGCTTTACGGCCATGTCGCCATGGAGCCGAAGGGCGCATTCGAAGCGCGCAGCGTACAGACCTTTCGCATGGTCTATACGGTGGGGCGTTACGGGATCGACGATACCGGGGGGATTGCCGTGCTGTTCCGGTTCGTCGGCGACCAGGGCGACCTGCAGACCACCGACCCGACCGGCTATAACTACGTCACCGCCCATACCAACACCGGCGCCAACATTCGGCTGTTTTTCGGCGGAACGTCCGGCCATCGCCCCTGGTTCAAGGCGCTGACGGCCAAGCTGCACGGCGGCTACCTGAAGGAAGGCGATCAGATCGTGATCGTGTTCGGCGATACCTCGCAGGGCTCGCCCGGTATGAAGATGCAGACGTTCTGCGAAGCCGGGTTCGAGTTCAAGGTCGTGGCCGACGTCTGCGCCGTGGGTCATTACGTGCCGCTGCCGGAAACCCCGGCCATCGCCATCATCCCCGGCCCGCCCGCCATCTGGCGCGCAGTCCTGCCCAGCCTGCGCCGCCCCGGCGAGCGCTTCCAATTGGGCATCAAGGCCGAAGACAAATGGGGCAACCCCAGCCATCTGGCCGAAGGCACCTTCCGCCTGGAAGCCAACATGACGGTCAAGGGCCTGCCGGAAACGCTGGAGTACCGAAAGGGCGAGCGCGCCCTGACCATCGAAAACCTGAGCGTCGCCGGGGAAGGCGAGCTGCGCATCAAGCTGATGGACGGCGATACCTGCGTCGCCCAAACCGGCCCGCTGCTCATTCGCGACGGCAAGGTCAGCGGCTATTGGGGCGACCTGCATGGGCAGAGCGGAGAATCCATCGGCATCGGCGCGTCGCGCGACTATTTCGATTTCGCCCGCAATAAATCGTTCCTCGACGTGACCTCGCATCAGGCCAACGACTTCCAGGTCAATAACGCCTTCTGGTCGTACCTGAACGAACTGACGGTCGAATATCACGAGGACCACCGCTTCGTGACCTTCCCCGGTTACGAATGGTCGGGCAACACCGCGGTGGGTGGCGACCGCAACGTGTTCTTCCGCACCGAGGGACGGCAAATTCATCGCTCGTCCCACGCCCTGATCGAAGACCGCAGCGACCTGCACACCGATGCCTCCGACGCCAACAAGCTGTTCGAGGCGCTGAAGGACGAAGACGTCTGCGTCTACGCCCATGTCGGCGGGCGATATGCCGATATCAAATTGGCCCACGACGCCACCAAGGAAACGGCGATGGAAATCCATTCCGCCTGGGGCACCTTCGAATGGCTGCTGACCGACGGCTTTCCGCTCGGCCATCGCTCGGGCGTGGTCTGCAACAGTGACGGCCACAAGGGCCGCCCGGGGGCCAGCTATCCGGGTGCGGCCAAGTTCGGCGCCTATGGCGGGCTGACCTGTTTCTATACGGACGAGCTGACCCGCGACGGCATCTTCGAATGCCTGCGCCGACGCCATCATTACGGCACCACCGGCTGCCGCCTGCACCTCGACGTTCGCGCCGGGATCAAGGGCGGCGGTCGTCTGTTCGAACGCGACCCCAACCACTTCCCCGACACCAATTCCTGGGACGTCAACGAAGTGATGATGGGCGACATCGTGCGGACCTCGGACGATACGGTCGAGCTGACCATCGAGGTCGCGGCCCATGCCCCGATCGAGCGGATCGAAATCCGCAACGGCACCGAGGTGGTGGAACTGTTCCGCCCCTATGCGCCGAAAGAATTGGGGTCGCGCGTGCGGGTGCTGTGGTCCGGGGCCGAATACCGCGGCCGCGGGCGACAAACCACCTGGATCGGGCGGGCCCGGTTCGGCGGGGCCAAGGTCACCGGGATCAGCAAGATCAACGCCTGGGACCACGAACGCCGATTGGAGCAAACCGGCACCGACACCGTAGAATGGAACGCCCTGACCACCGGTAACTACGGCGGCTTCGACGCCTATCTGGAAGACGAAAGCGCCGACGGCATGTTCGACCTGTCGTGCAATCACGGCGCGATCCACTGCAAGCTGTCGGACATCGGATATGACGACACGATGATCGAAGCGGGCGGCCTGGAACGCAAAATCCGGGTGTTCCGCCTGCCCGACGTCAATCCCCACGACCACGTCACCCACAAGGTCACGGTGCCGCTGGCCAAGGGCCGCGACAATCCGCTGTGGGTTTGCGTCAATACGGAAGACGGTTTCCAGGCCTGGAGCAGCCCGATCTTCGTGTTCGACGAATAAGGGCCGAACGCAAAATCACGACACCCTCTCGCGGGTGGGCCGGCGCACTCCCCCGCGCCGGCCATTTTTTTGTCAGCCGAGGATTTCCAACTCGTGCGGCGTTTCCGGCACGACGATCGTCTGATAGGTGATCGGCGCGTCGCGGAAGGTAAAGCACAGGGCCTTGATCAACAGGCCGGGCGAGCCGGCATCGACGCCGATCAACGGCGCGACGTCCTTCGAGATCGAGGTCGAAGCGACGCGGTGCACGCCCCGGAAGGTCGGCGCGTTATAGCGCTCGTGCAGGAACACGCGGATGTTCTTCTGGGCCAGCATCTCGAACGGCACGTCGAGCAGCGGGCGGAACCGCGGCCCATCCAGATACATCTCGGAATAAACCTTGAACGCCTGCATGTCGTTGACGCGGCGGATGCGGATATAGCTGGGGGCGAAGCTGAGGAAGTCCGCCCACGGTCCCTGGTCGCCGATTTCCTCGACCGACAGGACCGTGCTTTTCCACGGCAACAGATTCTTGCCGTCCAGGGTGCGAAAGCGGAAATGCCAGATGCTGGACCCCAATTCCTTGGCGTCGGCGACGAACGTCCCGGCACCGCGCCGCCGTTCCAACAGGCGCGCCGAAACCAGCTCGCGCATCGCGGCCTGGACCGTGCCCAGGCTGAGGCCCAAAACCTGGCTGAATTCTTTTTCGCCCGGCAGTTTGTCGCCGGGTCGCCAAAAGCCCCGTTCGATCAGATTGAACAGGGCGCCGCTGAGAGTTTGAACCTTGGATTCCCCGCGCTGCGCGACCGCCCGGTCCAGGGCGTTGCATAGCGCCTGGATGCGTTCGTCCTGGGCCAGCCGCTCCATGTCGGACAGGCCATCGGACTCAGGGATGGTTGCGGCCTCGGGTTGGGCCATGGACTGTTCTCCCGTGGTTTGGGCGTTTGTTGTGGACATGCGGTCTCTCTGTCCCGCGTTTGCCAATATAATGGCAAAACCGCCGGGGGAAAGCATCCCACACACCCATCACCGGCCGAAGGGACCGACCGGCAAGATAATTTCGGTCAGGTCAGGACCGTATGGATCAGCTCGGAAACCAGGCGCCCGACCGGTAACGACAGCTTGAAGCCCAGATCGAAGATCAGATAGCTGATCACCAGGGAGCCTGCCGTCCAGGCGACAATACGGACCGGTGACCGGATCCCCAGCAACAGGAACGACGCCGCGACGGCGAACGCCCCGCAAACGTAGAACCCGAAATAACCGAGCCCGAGCACGAACAGCCCCCATACCCCGGCCAGCAGAATCAGGCGCGGCGGTTCGCGGTCGCCCCCCATGTCGAGGAAAGGATCGTCCTCGGACGCATTGGACGAAGCACTGGGGATGCCGATGGCCGCCAGCACGATCAACAAGGCAGCGAGGCTACCGATCAAGATCGCGGCGATCTCCGCCAAGGTCGTATGGTCGCCATGCCCCCCGGCGTAAAGCGGGATCAGGACGAACCATAAGGCCAGCGCAAAGGCGAGAAGCGTGACGCCGGAAACGGCGTCACGCATTCTCTCAGACCGTGTGGCCGTGGCTGTCATTTCGCCAGATAAGCCTTCAGTTCCTTGGCTTCGTCAGTCATCGCCGCCAGGGACTTCAGATACGGTTCACCGGCGATCCATTCCGGGATCAGATCGCGGGCCTTGAACTTCTTCTCGGTGTCCGGATCTTCCAGGGCCTTCTTCACTGCAGCGGCCAGGATCTTCATATTCTCCGGCGGGGTGCCGGCCTTGGCCGCGTAGCCGTAATACATCTGTGGCAGGAACTTGGCGCCGACGTCGGCGAAGCTCTTCACGCCGGGCTGGCCGACGTTGTCGAGGTTGCCCGGGCTGAGAACGGCCAAAACGTTGAGCTTGCCCTCGCGGGTCGCACCCAGCCAGGCACCGGTGCCGACACCCGTTTCGGCGGTCGCGACGTGACCGCCCAGGATGGCGGCGGAGCCTTCGGCGCCGCTGCGGAACGGCACGAGGCGGATTTTCAGATCGAACTGCTTGGCGAAGGCTTCGACCGAGCGGGCCGCCCAATATGCGCCACCGTCGGCGAAGGTGACCGGCTTGTCCTTGGCATAGGCCATCATTTCTTCAAGGGTCTTGAAGGGCATGTCCTTGCGCGAGAACAGAACCCGCTGCTGCACCATGAAGCTGCCGATGGGCGAGAAGTCCTTCAGGCCGATCTTGCGGTCGAGCATGATCGCCGTGACATAGGCGGACGAACCGAAGCTGGTGATGGTGTAGCCGTCAGCCGGACGTTCCAGCAGCGCGGCCCAGGCCAGGGTGCCACCGGCGCCCGGCTTGTTTTCGACGATGATGTCGACGCCCAGAATCTTTTCCAGCTTCTCGGCCAGAATACGGGTCGACACGTCGGTCATGCCGCCGGCGCCGTAGCCGACCAGAATGGTGATGGGTTTTTCGGGGAAAGCCGCCTTGGCAGGGGCCGGTTGAATCAGCGCCGCAACGCCGACGGCAGCGACGGCCATAGCGCCGAGCAGGCCGCGGAAACGCGAGAAAGCCATTTTCGAAACACTCCATGTTGAAAGTTGATTTTTTTAACAAGGGAGCTCGTAGCTGCCGCGCCGTTGCGTCACCACGCCTATCGTCGGTCTTTTGATTCGGATTAGGCGTACTCTCCTGTCATTCTTGTTTCGGAGGTTTCCCCCAGGCTTGCTGGGCCGGTCCATGGATCGTTTTCCGATCTCGTCCGGCCATTACATCATAGTTTTTTAGGTTGTCAAGCAGCCGCGAAATCCGTAACCATTGTTCCTGCGAATTCCACTGCGGATTTTAAGTTTCCGCCACAGAATGGCCATGCAGAATCCTGGAAAACGCGCCGAATACGAATAAAAATACAATAAAAACAGCATGATAAATGCTTTTCTCATTCAGGCGACGCAAGATCGCCGAGGAACCGGACGGGGCAACAAGACACCGCCGGCATGTTGGAGGAAACCTTTATAACAACAAGACAAAGAGGCTTCCTTGCTCGAAAATTTGACCGCAGCTATAGAGTTAGTTGCCAGTGTCCAGAACCTTGTCTTCGCATGTCTGGGCATCATCCTGGGGTTTCTTTTCGGCGCTCTGCCGGGAATCGGCGGCAACGTGGCCATCGGACTGCTGATCCCCTTTACTTATTATCTGGACCCTGTGGTCGGCATCGTCTCGTTGCTGGCGATCGGCAAGGGCACCAGCTTCGGCGGCAGTATCCCGGCGATCCTGTTGAACATGCCGGGCACGTCGCAGGCCAGTTTCACCGCCATTGACGGGCATCAGCTGACCAAAAAGGGTCAGTCCAAAAAGGCGCTGCATACGGCGCTTTATGCCTCGGTCATCGGCGATCTGTTTTCCGATATCGTGCTGCTGTTGGTCGCCGCGCCCATCGCCGCCGTGGCGCTGAAGGTCGGTCCGCCCGAATACGCGGCGATCGTGCTGTTCGCGTTGTTGATCATCGGTGCCCTGGTCGGATCGTCGCCGATCAAGGGCATGATCTCGACCGGCTTCGGTTTGTTGATCGGCACCGTCGGGCGCGACCTGTTCACGGCCAAGGCGCGGTTTACGTTCGACATCGCGAACCTGGACGACGGCTTTTCCATCGTCCCGATCCTGCTGGGCCTGTTGGTGTTCTCGGAAGCCTTCGTGCAGCTGCGTAAGGAAGTCAGCGGCCATGAGGACATCGCCCTGAGCGGCATGGACCAGGCCAAGGGCGGAGAGCCGCTGCGCCTTCGCGAACTGATCCCGTTGCTGCCGACGATCCTGCGGTCCGGGGCCATCGGCACCTTCATCGGCGCGACGCCCGGCCTGGGCGCGACCGTCGGGGCGTTCCTGTCCTATCTGACGGCCAAGCGCCTGTCGAAACCGGAAGACAAGATCGGACGCGGCGGGCTGAAGGGCATCGCCGCCGCCGAGGCCGGCAACAGTGCGGGGACCGGGGCCAACCTGATCCCGCTGGTGACGCTGGGCATCCCCGGCAATATCGAGGCGGCGTTGGTCCTGGGTGCCTTCATGATCCATGGCTTGACGCCGGGGCCGTTTCTGATGGAACAGCAGGGCCCCCTGCTTTACGCCATTTTCTTCAGCCTGATCCTGGCCAACCTTTTGCTGATCTCGATGGGCTTTGGCTTCATCCATCTGGCGCGTTATGCCCTGGCCATCGACAAACGCGTGCTGTTCCCGATCATCCTGTTGGTCGCGACCATCGGCGTTTACGCGACGACCCGGCAGATCTTCGACGTCGGCGTGATGTATGCCTTCGGGGTGTTGGGCTACGTCATGCGGCGGGCCGGGTTCTCGCCCCTGCCGATGCTGATCGCGTTCCTGTTGGGGCCGCTGCTGGAAGACGGCGTGCGCCGCGCCATGATCATGTCGGGCGGCAGCCCGATGATCTTCGTCGAGCGGCCGATCTCCCTGCTGTTCGTCGCCATGGCCGCATTGACCCTGGCGGCGATGATCTGGCGGGCGGTGCAGAACCGACGCAAGGCCACGAACGGCGCAAGCCAGGAAACGATCTCCCTGGACGAAGGGTAAGCAGAAAAGACGTGAAAGATGCGGGGTCGGTGCGGCGTCAGGCGACTGCCGTACCGGCCCCTTCTTTTGACCCGACGTGCGCCAGGTAATCGCGCCAGCCGCCAAAATCGGAAATATCGCGCGCGTCCTTGACCCCTTCGCTTTCGACGATGAAGCCCTTGGCCTGCGCCCCGCCGTCGAGCCGCAAGGTTCCCAGCCCAAGCGGGGCCGGAATGCGCGACACGAACCGCCCGAAGGCATCCGCCGACAGGGACCAGATTTCAACCTCGATCGCGTGACCGGTGCCGTCGGCAACGCGCAGCAATCCCGGCTTGCGCGGCTCGGTCCCCGACAATTCGAATAATCGGTAATCGGGCCGCGTGCGGGCCGTGCCGACCAGCCTGGCGCCCAGGCCCGTCAACTCGCCGTTCAACGGCAGGCCCGTCAGATGCGCGCCGACCACCGCGAGTTCGATATCGCCGGTTTTTTTCGCCCCGCCCCCGCCGGTCATGCTGCCGCCCGATTGAAAGGCGTCGGCGATACCGGCCAGGAACCTGTCCCCGCCGTCCGCCGCCAGCAACGTCACGCTGGCCGGGCGGCCGTCGGATTGCCTCCCCGTCGGCAGGGCCAGCCCGCACATCCCCATCAGGTTGACGAAGTTGGTATAGGTGCCGAGGTTCGAATTGGTGCCGATGGGATCGGCCAGGTTTTCCTCGGCCGTGTACCAGGTCGGCGCGGTCGGGACGCAGAGCATATCCACACCCTCGATCGCCTGCGCGCAGCGGCGTTTCAGATCAGCCAGTTTGTATTGCGCCTTGAAGGTATCGACCGCGTTGAAGTTTCGCGCCTTGATCGTGATCGCACGGGTGACGGGATGCAGGTCGTCTTCATTGCTGTCGATGAAGGCGTCGATGGCCGCATAGCGCTCCGCCACCCAGGGACCTTCGTAGAGCAGCAGGGCGATGTCGTAGAACGATTGGAACGGGATCTCGACGATCTCAGCCCCGCGCCGCGCCAGATCGGCCAATGTCTTTTCGTAGCTTTCCTGCGCTGCCGCATCGCCGAAGAATTTACGATCCGCCTTGGCCGGAACGCCGATGCGCAGGCCGTCCGCGGGCGCCGCGAAGGATGCCCCCGCCCACGGCCGGGAATAGGGTTCTTCCGCGTCATAGGCGCAGGCGACGTCGAACACGCGATGGGCCTCATCCACCGTATGGGCGAAGATCGAGACGCAATCCAAGGTGCGACAGGCCGGCACGACGCCCCGGGTCGACAACGCGCCCAGGGACGGCTTCAGCCCGACCAGGCCGTTCAGCCCCGCCGGGATACGACCCGAGCCCGCCGTATCGGTTCCGAGCGAAAACGCCGCCAGCCCCTGCGCCACGGCAACCGCCGATCCGGACGATGATCCACCCGGCACCAGGGCCGGGTCCAGGGCGTTGCGCGGGATGGGATAGGGCGTGCGCGTGCCGACCAGACCGGTCGCGAACTGATCCAGGTTGGCCTTGCCGATCACGATCGCACCGGCTGCCCGAAGGCGGGCAACGACCGGCGCATCTTCTTCCGGCATATAGGAGAAAGCGGGACAGGCCGCAGTCGTCGGCATGCCCGCGACGTCGATGTTGTCCTTGACCGCGAAGAGCACGCCCCAAAGCGGCTTCGCTTTCGGATCGAACGCACCCAGGCCCGCCGCCTCGGCCGCGACCGACGCCGGGTCCGCCAGATGGATGAAGATGCCGGGGTCGGCAACCTCGTCATATCGGGCATAGACCTCGGCGATCACGTCGGCGATGGCGCGGCCGGCGGCGTAGTCCGCGTGCAAAGAAGCAATGGTCAAAGGCGAGCGGGGGATCGTCATCGGTTCCTCGTTCATGCCGCCATTTCCGGCGGATGGGGGATCGCATCCAACAGGCTGCGGGTGTAGTCGCTTTGCGGCGCGGTCATCAAGGTCTCAGTCGGGCCCTGTTCCTCGATCCGGCCGCCGCGCATCACGATGACCCGTTCGCACAACAGGCGCACCACGTTCAGGTCATGGGAAACGAACAGATAGCTCATGTCCAGTTCGGCCTTGAGGTCGAGCAGCAGGTTCAGCACCACGGCCTGCACCGAGACGTCGAGCGCCGCCGTCGGTTCGTCCAGGATCAGGAGCTTCGGTTTCAGGGCGATTGCGCGGGCGATGCCGACGCGGGCCTTTTGCCCACCGGAAAGTTGGTGCGGAAACCGTTCCAGCAAGTGACGCGGAAGTCCGACCATATCGGCCAGTTCCGCGACCCGCCGGTCGACATCGCGCCGCGCGTCCGGCCCACCCAAGCGGAAGAGCGGGTCGGATATTGATTGCCGCGCCGTGAAACGCGGGTTGAGGGAATCCGTCGGGTCCTGAAACACCATCTGCAATTTCGACCGATGGGCCGAGGTCGCGAAATCCTTGGACGGGATCGCACCGACGTCGGTGCCGTCAAATTCGATGCTGCCCGATGTCGGGTCGAGCAGGCGCATCACCATCGACGAGGTTGTCGATTTGCCGCAGCCGGACTCGCCGACCAGGCCGACGCTTTCGCCGTAATCGATGCTCATGTTCAGGCCGTCGACGGCGCGGAATACCGGCGGCGCTTCGGGTGCGTCCTTGGCCTTGCGGAACCGGCTCAGGAAGCCGCCGGCGCGGCTTTGCATCGGGAATTCCTTGACCAGATCGGTGACCTTCAACAACGGCCCCGTGATCTCGGGCCCAGGGGTCTTCGGCACGGGCGGGGCTGTCGGCTCCATGCCTTCGGGCAGCAGATCGCGAATGGTGCAGCCCAGACGCGGCGTCGCGCGGATCAGCTTGCGGGTGTAATCGTGCGCCGGATGATCGAACATGCCGGCGACCGACGCACTTTCGACCACGCGCCCTTTTTCCATCACGATCACTCGGTCGCAATAGGCCGCCGCCAGCCCCAGATCATGCGTGATCAGGATCGTCGACATGCTGCGCGCGGCGGCCAGTTCCTTGACCAGGTCCAAGACCGCTTTTTGCGTGGTCACGTCCAGGCCCGTGGTCGGCTCATCCGCGATCAACAGGCGCGGTTGGCACGCGATGGCGATGGCGATCACAACGCGTTGGCACATCCCGCCCGACAGCTCGTGCGGATAGGAATGGTAGCGGTCTTGCGGATTGTTGATGCGGACCATCTTCAAAAGCTCGATGGCTTTCTGCTTGGCGTCCTGACGGGTCGCGAAGCCGTGCTGGCGCATCACGTCTTCCAATTGCCGTCCGATCTTGCGGATCGGGTTCAGGGCCGCGCGCGGGTTCTGAAAGATCATCGAAATCTCCCGCCCGCGAATGTCGCGCATGGTCCCCGCGTCGGCGCGTTTCAGGTCGATGCCGGAATAGACCATCTCGCCCTGGGCGATCATGCCGTTGGCTTCCAAGATTCGCATCAGGGCATAGGAGGTGACGGACTTGCCCGAGCCGGATTCCCCGACGATGCCGAGCGTCTCGCCCTTGGCGATGCGGAAGCTTACGTCGCGCACCGCCTGGACGATGCCGTTGCGGGTGGTGAACTCGACGGTCAGGTTTTCAACATCGACCAGGTTTGAAGGTTCGGTCATCGCAGGCGCTCCCTTCTTACGTCCGCTGGCGCGGGTCGACGATGTCACGCAGACCGTCACCCAACAGGTTGAAGGTAAAGACCGCGAGCATCAGGGCGGCCCCGGGGAAGATCGCCATCCACCATTCGCCGGAGACGATGAAGTTGGCACCCTCGGCGACCATGATGCCCCATTCGGGGGTCGGCGGGCGAACGCCCAAGCCGATAAACGACAGGCCCGCCGCGTTGAGGATCGCCCAACCCATGTTGAGGGAGATCTGCACCATCATCGGCGGCAGGGCATTGGGAAAGATGTGACAGGCGAGGACACGGGCATCCGAATTCCCCGACAGCTTCGCCGCCTGGACGAAGCCTGCGTTGCGGCGGATGTTGACCTCGGCCCGGGCGACGCGGGCATAGAACGGTAGGTTGATGATCGCCGTGGCGTAGACGATGTTCTCGACCGTGTTGCCCAGGGCCGCGACGATCCCCATGGCCAGAACGAACAGGGGAAAGGCCATGATGGTATCGATGACCCGGCCCGAGATCTTGTCGAACCAGCCGCCGAAATATCCAGCGATGGACCCGACCACCGATCCGGCCATGAACGAGATCGCGACCGCGCAGACCGAGATCAGCAGATCCAGGCGCGTCGCGACGATGACCCGCGACAGCACATCGCGGCCTAACTGGTCCGTGCCGAACCAATGGTCCCAGCTGGGCGGCTTCAACGCCATCGCGGCATTGGTCTGGAGCGGATCATAGGGGGCGATCACCGGGCCGAAGATGCCCATGGCGATGATCAGCACGAACAAGGCGAAGGCCAGCATGGTCACCGGGTTCGACGTCAGCACATATCGGATGTGACGCCATTGGGTGCGCAGGCGGATCGGCCAAGACCGCTCGTCGGCGAAGGCGGCGGCAAGGATTGCGGTTTGTTGTTCAGACATTGCCATTGCCCCCTAGCTGTCCAATTGAATGCGCGGGTCGATCAGGGTGTAGAGGATGTCGATGATCAGGTTCAGGACCACGAACAACACGGCCATCGACAACACGAACCCCTGCACCGCCGCATAGTCGGAGACGACCAGCGCCTCAACCGCGTAGGAACCGATCCCCGGCCAGGCGAAAACCTTTTCGACCAGAACGTTCGCGCCCAGGGTGAACGAAAACACCATCCCGAGCGTGGTGATGACCGGCAGGACGGCGTTGCGGAATGCATAGGTTCCCAGAACCGTGCCGCCGGACAATCCCGCCGCCCGCGCGGTGCGGATAAATTCGGACGACAGAACCTGCAACATCGAGGCCCTAGTCATCCGCGCGATCGGCGCCAGGGTGAACAGGGCCAAGGTGATGGCCGGAAGCGTCAGTTGGCCAAGCGCCGCCCAGGCCGTTTCCGGATCGCCCGCGAGCAAGGCGTCGATCACGTAGAACCCGGTAATCGTCGGCGGCGCCAAGTAGGCGAAGTCCAACCGGCCGAGCGGCGACGGCGCCCAGCCGAGCAGGTAGTAAAACACGAACACCAAGGCCAAGCCGGTGAAGAAGGTCGGCAACGACACCCCGGCGGTGACGATGAACCGGCATATATGGTCGATCGGTTTTCCAGGGTGGGTCGCGGCCAGGACCCCCATAGGCACGGCCACGGCGACCGACAGCAACAAGGCGAAGAAAGTCAGTTCCAACGACGCGGGCAGGCGGCGGATCAGCTCGTCCGCGACCGGCTGACCGGTCGAGATCGAGCTGCCCAATTCGCCTTGCGCCAGGTCCTTCAGGTAATACAGGAACTGTTCCGGCAAGGGCCGGTCCAGGCCCAGGGCTTCACGGATTTGGGCGATGGATTTTTCATCCGCCGCCGGACCGGCGAAATACGCCGCCGGGTCGCCGGGCAGGGCCCGCGTCAGAACGAAGGTGACGACGATCACCCCGAACAACGCGGGCAAGGCCTGTCCCAAGCGGCGCGCGATAGTGCCGAGGCGGCTACCGGCGGCCATGGTCCTATGCCCCCGCCTTGCCGAACTTGCGGGCGTCGAGCTGACGATGGAACCAGTATTCGTACCCGGTCAGCGATTTACCCATGGCGGAATTCAACGTCGGCTGCCATAGGGGGATGCGCGGCACGTCGTCGAAGGCGATTTCCAAAAGGCGCTTGATCTTCGGCTCATAGGCCGGGTCCGAGACCTCCATGTGCAGGGCCTCGCCAACCAGCTTGGTGACTTCCGGGTTATCGTAGTTGGACGAGTTGAACAGGTGCCCCTTCAGATAGGCCCAGAAGAAGTAATAGTCGGGATAGTTCAGCCACCCACCGAAGTTTTCCAGATGCAGCGGCAGCTTCTTTTCGACCAACGCCTGGGACCGCCAATTGGCGCCGGGGATTTTTTCGATGGTCGTCTTGATCCCGACCTTGGCCAGGCCTTCCTGGATCAACAGGGCCGCCGGCTCCATCCAGCTTGCCAGCGACAGATTGATCGAGAACGGAACCTCGAAGCCGGTCTTGTATTTGGTCTCGGCCAGCAGGGCCTTGGCCTTCTCGTAATCAGTCATATAGGGGAAGGGTTGCGGCCAGACGATATCGGCGGGCGACGCGGACTTGCCACCCCACATCGGCACGCCCTGACCATAGGCCGCGACCTTGAAGATTTCTTCGTAGGGCACGGCGAAGGCCACGGCCTGGCGCACCTTCTTGTCCTGGAATGGTTCGAACGCCAGGTTCGGGCACAGGCAGTACAGACAGTTTTCAATCGGCGTGCCGACCACCGAGACATTGTCCTTGGCCGCCAGCTCCTTGGCGTCCTTGTCGGAGACGCCGAACGACAGGTCGACATCGCCGCGCTCAATCAGGGCCCGGCGGGTCGCCCCCGAAGGCACCTCGCGGACGATCACCCGCTTCACGCCCGGCAGGGGGCCGCTGGTCCATTTGTCGTTGCGTTCGTACACCAGCTGCTGACCCGGGTCCCATCGGGCGACCTTATAGGCGCCCGAACCCGCGGTGTTGCGATGTAGATACTCCGTCGCCCAGGGATCGTCCTTGGTCGCGTGTTTCTTGGCGACCTTGGAATTGATGATGAACGGCACCGGCACCGCCAGATCGGGCAGGGTCAGCTTTGACGGGCGCAGCAGGTCGATGCGGAACGTCTTGTCATCGACGGCGACGAACTGTTCCGGTTTTTCCAGGGAACCGGCTTTCATCTGCACCGTCGGGAAGCCGCCCAGCGAGACCGCGCGGTCGAGCGACCATTTGACGTCCGCCGCCGTCACCGGCGAGCCGTCGGAAAAAACCGCATCCTTGCGCAGCTTGAATACCAGGGACTTGCCATCGGGCGTCAGCTCCCAGCTTTCGGCGAGGTCCGGCTGGATCACCGAGTAATCGTAGCTGAGGGAGCCGTCCGGCATTTTCTTGGTGCCGAAAGACACAAGACGGTCATAGCAGTTGACCGAAATTTGATAGCTGGGGCGGTTGGTGCCCTTGCGGTGCAGGTCCAGGGAATTGAGCGTTTGCCCGATCACCACCACGGCCGTGCCGGCGGGGGCCGCTTCGGCGGTCGAGAATTTAAGGAACGGAAGAACATTTGCACTGAGCGCCGTTGCTCCTGCGGCTTTGATGAAATTTCTGCGGTCCATGGATCATCTCCTGATGAGCGCGCGGCTGAAGCCAGCCTGGCGGATAAATGAGCAACCGACCGATGCGCCAGATTGCATGCAAGATTGTATGCAAGGAGAATGCCAGGAATTTTTTTATTCAATTTCAACTAGTTAAGACCTCATCACCACCCTCGATGCAAAAAAATGCTCAAAAATTAACCGGCCATACAGCCGGAGCGCATTTTTTGTGCATTTGGGGGCGCTATTGCGCGGCGTCGGCGTTGCTGGCGGTTCGTTCCGCGGGGAAGCGAACGATCACCGTCGTTCCCTCGCCGGGGGTGCTGTCGATTTCCAGGGCGCCGCCATGTTCTTCCGTCAAGGAATGAACCAAGCTCAGCCCCAGGCCGAACCCCTCGTGCGCGCGGGTGAAGGCGCGGTGCGCCTGACCGAACGGCATCAGCACTTTGGGGATGTCCTTGGCCTCGATCCCGATGCCCGTATCCGAGACCTTCAACACATGGCCGCCGCCGGGCGACCAGGACACCGAAACCTCGACCCGCCCGCCGGGTTCGGTGAACTTAACCGCATTGGTAACGAGGTTCAGGATGATCTGCTTTATCCGCGTCACATCGGCCCGGATCATCGGCAGGTCCCGGGGCACTTCGGTCGTCAGGGAAACGCTCTTGGCTTCGGCCCTTTGCTCGACCATGGAGACGCATTCCTCGACCGCACGGGCCATGTTGATGGCCTCTTCATGCAAGGTCATGGCCCCGGCCTCGATCCGCGACACGTCCAACACATCGTTGATCAGCGCCAAAAGATGCCGGCCCGACCGGATGATGTCTTCGGAATATTCCTTGTACCTTGGTGCGCCGAGTTTGCCGAAAACCTCGCCCGCCAGAATTTCGGCGAACCCGATAATGCCGTTCAGGGGCGTGCGGAATTCATGGCTGACGTTGGCCAGGAAGTCGGTCTTGGCGCGGCTGGCTTGGTCCGCCAATTCCTGGGCGCGGCGGCGCACGGCGATTTCCTGACGTAGCTCCTTGGTCCTCTCGTCGACGCGCCGTTCCAATTCTTCGTTGGCCAGCAGCAAGGCCTGCTCGGCTTCGCGCGTCGCGGTCACGTCGGTCCCCGCCCCTCGGTACCCGGCGAACTCGCCCGTCAGGTTATCGAACACGGGACGCCCGCTCAGGCGCACATAAAAGGTCCGGCCTTCGTGGTTCTTCAGGGCGTATTCGAAGTTCCGGAACGGACGGCGCGCCTCCAGGTCGGCCCGGTGGCGGGCGAAATGGGCTTCGTCGTCGCCGTTCCTTTCACCGGAAAACTCCCATCGGGTTCTGCCGATGAGGTCACGGCGATCCAAGCTGCTGATCTCGAAAAACCGGTTGGAGATATAGGTGAAGCGCAGGTCCTGATCCAATTCCCAGAACCAGTCCGATGCGGATTCCGCGATATCGCGCAGGCGCTCTTCGCTTTCGCGCCACGAGGCTTCGGCGATTTCGCGAACACGGATTTCGCTGCGCAATTCGCGCGTTCGCTCCGCGACCAGCTTTTCCAACTCGTCGTGCGAGCGGCGCAAAATGTCTTCGGCCGCTTTCTGTTTACTGATGTCGGTTACCGCCGTGCCCAGCGCCACGACGCGCCCCGTATCGTCCTCGATGGGAAATTTCGCGACCAGAACATGACGGACCTGACCGTCGCTGAACATGGCTTGGCGTTCGCGTTGGATCGGGATACCCAATGCCAGCACTTCGGCCTCATGGTCGGAAATAAGGCCGGACACGCCATCGCGGTCACCGTGCACTTCCAACTCGGTGCGGCCGAGAACCTGCTCCGGCGGTTTGCCCGCCCATTCGCAGAACTTACGGTTGACCTTGATATAGCGGCCATCCAATCCCTTGATGTTCAGGGACGACGGCACGTTATCGACCAGGGCCGTCGCGATGGTCTCGCTCACCCGCAACGCCACGTGCCGCGACAGGAACATCCCGGTCAACACCGCCAGGATGAATGCGATCGGCAGCCCAAAGGCCAGGACCACGACGTGGTCGTTGCCGATCTGCGCCGCCAAGGTTCGCGGAGACGGCCACAGATAGACTGACCAATCGCGGTTCAGAACGCGAAACGAGGAAGTTGCGTAAATTTCGGGTTTGACCTGCCCCGAACCGACGGCATGGACAAGCCGCCCGGCGGATCGAACCTCGACCCGGTAGCGGCCGGGAATGACCTGCCCCAACGCCCGTTCAACGATCGGCGCCGCATGAAACGCAATTGCGATGAACCCGTTTCGCTGGGCCGCATCGTCCAAGGGATAGAGACCGAGGAACCCCGTCCCTCCGTCTCGGAACTGGAACGGCGGGGTCGGCGACGCCAAACCATCCTTCGCAACCCTGTCGAAGGTTTCTCCGACCGCCGGGTCCTCGCGAAAGTCACGCCCCAGAAGGTAGCTGTTGCCCGGCTCCGGCTCGACCCAGGTGACTTTTCCGTCGTCCGCCAAGCGCGCGATGAACCGGATGTCCCGATAGGTATGCCACAATGCGGACGAATGACGCCGAAGCGAGGCGTCGGTCGAAATATCGCCGACCCGCCACAACTGCTGCAGATGATGTCCCGCCGCCATCCGCGATGCGATGGCCAATTCGATCTGAAATGCCGCCTGCCGGGCGGACCGATCCGCCGCTTCCTGCGCCAAGTCCTGCTGGCGCATATACACCACACGAGAGGCGGCAACGGCGAGGGCGCCAAGCGCCAAGCCGAGGATTACCGCCGCCAGAAGGTGCCGGGTCGGCGTCTTCATGCCGCAGGGCCCGTCACCGGCGGTACGGCCGATGGATAGCCAGCCAATTGTAAGGTCATAACCCCTCCCAGGACCGAACGGCTTGATTTTACAGAGCTGACCGTGTTTTTCACCGCTTACTTTGGTCCAGGTGGACTCTCTTCCGCGAACTGACGCAGATCGGCGATCAATTCGCCGATCACGGTTTTGACCCCGTCGAAATGCGCGCCGCGGACAATCTTGTCCTCGTCCATGTAAAGACGGCGGTTGATTTCGATCTGCAGGCTGTGCCGCCCGCTGGCCGGATCGCCGTAGCGATTGACGATTTCGACCCCTTTGTACAGGCGGTTGACCCAAACGTCGTATCCGCGTCCGGCCAGGAAAGCCCGCACCCGCTCGGTCAATTCCGGGGCGCAGGTCGTATCGTCACGGGACCCGATGATGAAGTCGGGCCGCAGGGTTCCCGCCGGATCGGGCGACATCGCATTCGCCGCCGAGGGCATCGAATGACAATCGATATGGTAATAGCCGCCGAACCGGCCCATCCATTCGTCCAGCACCTGGCTCAGCACCCGATGATACGGGCGATGATAGGTTTCGACCCGATGACGCAGGGCGGCGACCGGAAACTTGCCTGGGTAAAGCGGCAGACCCGGCGGGCGGCGCGTCCAAACCACGCCCTGGCCGAGCTTGGCCTTCTCCCCCGGCGCTAGGCCTGGGCCGTCCCAATCGCCATCCAGCTGCGCCGGATCCATATCCGCCTCGGCCCGGTTCGGATCGATATACAGGCGCGGGAACAAAGCCGCCAACAGCGGCGCCCCCTGGTCCGGCGCGGCGCCGTATAGATCATCGATGAAGGCATCTTCGGCGCGGCGCAATTCCGCCGGCTGCGCCACGGCGCCGAAATCGTCCGGATAAAGATCGCCGCTATGCGGGGAATCGAACACCAGGGGCACGGCAGTGCCCATCGGCATGCGCAACCGCAACACGCCGGGGATATCGGTATCGGTGATCATGCTCAGGTCCCGTCGTTGAGATGGCAAGCAGAGACCCGACCGGGTGCGATTTCACGCAAGGCCGGGCGTTCTTCGCGGCAACGCCGGGTGGCATGCGGGCAACGCGGATGGAAGTGACACCCCATCGGCGGGTCCAGCGGGGACGGAATTTCGCCGGTGATCGGCTGATAATCCAACCCGCGCATGTCCAGGCGCGGCACTTCGTTCAACAAAGCCTGGGTATAGGGATGGTTCGGGCTGGCGAAGATGTCCTCGGTCGAGGCGGATTCGACGATCCGGCCCAGATACATGATCACCACCCGGTCGGAGATATGTTCGACCACCGACAAGTCATGGCTGATGAACAGATAGGTCAGGTCCAAGTCTTCGCGCAGATCCATGAACAGGTTGATGACCTGGGCCTGGATCGACACGTCCAGGGCCGCAATGGCTTCATCGCAGACCAGGAAATCCGGTTTGACCGCCAGGGCGCGGGCGATGCCGATGCGCTGACGCTGACCGCCGGAAAACTGGTGCGGATAGCGCTTGCGGTATTCCGGGTCCAGGCCGACGCGTTCCATCACCTGGGCGACGTAATCGGCGGCTTCGGCGCGGCTGACGATGCCGTGCAGGACCGGGGCCTCGCCGATGATTTCCTGCACCCGCTTGCGCGGGTTCAGGCTGGCGAACGGATCCTGGAAAATCATCTGCACGGCCAAGGCGGTCGCCCGCTGGGCTTCTTTGTTCATGGCCGAGACGGCGGTGCCACGATAAACGATCTCGCCCGCCGTCGGGTCCATGATGCCCGCGACCATGCGGCCAAGGGTCGATTTGCCGCAGCCGGATTCACCGACCAGGCCGACCACTTCGCCCGGCGCGATTTCCAGGCTCACGCCGTCGACCGCATGGACGACTTCTTCCGTGACGTTCGCCCCCAGGAGACGCGCCAACTTGGCCGCCGCATCCAGATGTTTGACGAAGTTCTTGGTGACGTCCTTCAACTCGAGGATCGCGGTCATGGGGCGGTGGCTCCGGCATCCAGTTGCGGATGGACGCAACGCAAGGCCCGTCCGGGAATGGGCTGGGTGATGTCAGGACGCGTATCGCAGGCCGCGTCGGCGTGCGGGCAACGGTCCTTGAACGCGCATCCGGCGGGCAGTTTCAGCAACGACGGCGTCATGCCGGGGATTTGATACAGCCGCTTGCCCCGCGTGTTATGGCCGGGGACCGAACCGAGCAGACCCTGCGTATAGGGATGGCCCGGATTATCGAGCACGTCGCCCAAGCCCCCCTGTTCGACGACCCGCCCGGCGTACATCACGCTGATCTTGTCGGCCAGGCCCGCGACCACGGCAAGGTCATGGGTGATCCAGATCAGGGCCGTGCCGGTCTCGCGACAGAGCTTCTGCGCCTCATACAAAATCTGACCCTGAATGGTCACGTCGAGGGCCGTCGTCGGCTCGTCGGCGATGATCAGGTCCGGCTTGTTCAACAGGGCGATAGCGATCGCCACGCGCTGCCGCATCCCGCCCGAGAATTGATGGGGATAGGATTTCAACCGTTCCTCGGGCGCCGGAATCCCGACCTGCCCCAGGGCGTCGCGCGACCGGGCGAATGCCTCGGCATCGGTAATCTTGTTGTCGTGGGCGCGCAGGGTCTCGATCATCTGGGTATCGATGCGCAACACGGGGTTCAACGTCATCATCGGATCCTGGAAGATCATCGCGATGCGGTTGCCGCGCAGATGACGCAGAGATTCCTCGTCCAGGGTCAACAGGTCCTTGCCCTGGAACATGACCCGGCCGCCGACGACCTTACCCGGCGGATCGACCAGACCCAGGATCGAGAACCCGGTCACGGATTTGCCCGAACCGGACTCCCCGACCAGGCCCATGATCTCGCCCCGGCCGACGCTGAAGCTGACGCCGTCGACGGCATGGGCGACGCCGTCCTTGGTGAAGAAATGCGTTTCCAGGTTTTCGACCTGAAGGGTGGGGGTTTCGTCGCTCATATCTCGCGGCCCTCCCTATCGCTTCAAACGCGGGTTGAGGACATCGCGCAGGTGATCGCCGACTAGATTGATCGCGACGATCGTGACCAGCAACGCCACCCCCGGAAAGAAGCTGATCCAATAGAACCCGGACAGCATGAAGTCGAAACCGTTGGCGATCAGCAGGCCCAACGACGGCTCCGAGATCGGAAGGCCGACACCGAGGAAGCTGAGCGTCGCCTCGAGCGAGATCGCATGCGCCGTCTGGATCGTGCCGACCACGATCAGCGGCGGCAGGCAGTTGGGAAACAGGTGGCGGAACACGATACGATTGTTACCGAGGGCCAGGCACTTCGCGGCCTCGATATATTCCTTGTTGCGCTCGACCAGGGCCGAGCCGCGCACCGTCCGCGCGTAATAGGCCCATTGCGCGATGACCAGGGCGATGATGATCTTGTCCACGCCCTTGCCCAGGATCGCCAACAGAATCAGGGCAATCAGGATCGCCGGGATCGACAGCTGAATGTCGACCACGCGCATGATGAAGGAATCGATCCGCCCGCCGAAATAGGCCGCGGTCAGACCGACCGCCGTGCCGATGCACAGCGCGACCACGCCCGACATCACGCCGACACCCAGCGAAATCCGCAGGCCGTAAATGATGGCCGACAACAGATCGCGCCCGGCGCCGTCCGTCCCCAGCCAATAGACGGTGCCGTCCATGGACTCGGACCCGGGTTTCAGCTTGGAATCCAGAATACTGACCTGCGCCAGATCGTAGGGATCGGTCGGCGCGACGAAGGGGGCGAACACCGCCAATAGAACGATCGCCACCAGAACGACCAGCGCTCCGGTCGCGATGCGGCTTTCCGCGTAATCACGGCAAAACCGGCGGAACGGCGTTTCGACGCCCTGGTCCCCACCGGCGGCGGGGCTTTGCACGGTCGTTTCGCTCATGACTTGACGTCCGACAAACGGACCCGCGGGTCCAGGATGGAATACAAGACGTCGACGACCAAATTGATGACCACGAAGATCAGTACGATGATCATCAGGTAGGCGACGATGATCGGACGGTCGAGCGTCTGGATGCTTTGAATGATCAGCTTGCCCATGCCCGGCCAGGCGAAGACCGATTCCGTGACCACGGAAAAGGCGATCAGGCCACCGAATTCCAGGCCTAGAACCGTGACCACCGGGATCATGATGTTCTTCATCAGATGGACAAGAACGATCCGCGCGTTGCTCAGGCCCTTGGCCCGGGCGAATTTGATGTAATCCTGCAACGCGGCCTCGCGCGTGCCGGCGCGGGCCAGACGGATGACCAGGGAAATCTTGAACAGGGCCAGGTTCAATGCCGGCAGGAACAGATGCGACAACCCGTCGAGCGTCAGGAAGCTGACGTCGATACCCAGAAGATTGACCGTTTCGCCGCGCCCGGTCGACGGCAGCCAGCCCAACATGACCGCGAAGACCATGATGAACATCAGCCCGACCCAGAACGTCGGCAGCGAGAAGCCGAGGATGGACCCCGCCATGATTGTTTTCGATAGGGGCGTGTCCGGCCTGAGCCCCGCGTAAACGCCAAGGGGGATGCCGATCAGAACCGCCATCAGCAAGGCGGCGACCGCCAGTTCCAAGGTCGCTGGAATACGCTGGACGATGATCTTCAGGGCGGATTCGCCATAGACGAACGATTTGCCCAGGTCGCCCTCGACCGCGCCGGCGACGAACCGGCCGTATTGGACATACCAGGGTTTATCCAACCCCATGGACTTGATGACTTTGTCGCGCTCCGCCTGGTCGGCCTCGTCAGAGACCATCATTTCAACGGGATCACCGACGACGTTGACGCCGACGAACACGATGAACGACATCACCAGAACAACCGCGATGCTCTGCAAGAGCCGGCGGATGATGAAAACGGTCATAATTCCGATCCGGAAGGGGCGGCGTGCGCGGTCAAGCGACCGGCACGCCGCCGGTTCCTAAAGTGGCAGACCCTTATTCAGGCCAGATACCATAGGCCACCGTGCGCTCGTCGGTGCGCGCAAGGTACTTGAGGCCTTTTTTCGCAGCCCAGGTGTTGACCTGGTAATGCAGCGGGATCAAAGCCTGATCCTGACCGATGGCCAGTTCCGTGGCTTCGGCCAACAAGGCCGCCCGCTTGGGATCGTCGACGGTCGCCAGGGCCTGTTCGACCAGGGCGTCCATCTTGGCGCTGGAATACAGACCACGGTTCGACGGGCCCCAGCTCTTTTCCTTGGAATAGGTGGCGAGCAGCGAGCGCAGCGGCGAAGAAGCTTCACCCGTGCCCGAACCCCAGCCAACCAGCAGGAACGAGAACTCGGGCGGCTTGGCCGGACCGCCGTTCTTGGCGCGCTTGAAGTAGACGCTCTTCGGCATGGTTTCCGGCGTGGTCTTGATACCGACGCGGGACAGCATCTGCGCCACCGCTTCGGCAATCTTGGCGTCGTTGATATAGCGGTCGTTCGGACCGTGCAACGTCACCTGGAAGCCGTTCGGATAGCCTGCTTCGGCCAACAGCTTCTTGGCGCCCTTGGGATCATAAGGCTCGGGCTTCAGCTTGTCGGACACGCCGAAGAAACCATCGGGCAGCAACTGACCGGCCTTGACCGCGATGCCTTCCATGATCCGCTCGATGATCAGGTCACGGTTGATCGCCTTGGAGATCGCCTTGCGCACGCGCACGTCCTTGAACGGGTTCTTGATGTCTTCGCCGTTCGGGCCTTTCACGAAGGGCGAATTGTCGCGGAACTGGTCCAGGTGCAGATAGATGACGCGGTTGGAAATCCCCTGGCTCAGGGTGATCTTCGGGTTCTTCTTCAGGCCCGCGACGTCGACCGTCGAAACCTGATCGATGAAGTCCACATCACCCGCCAACAAGGCCGCCAGACGCGACGGCGCGGATTTGATCGGCTTGATGATGACGTGTTTCCAATGCGGCTTCTTGCCCCAATAATCTTCGTTGCGTTCGAACTCCAGGATTTCGCCCTTGGTCCACTTCACGAACTTGTAGGGGCCGGTGCCGATGGCCTGGCTACCGTTGTTGAAGTCGCCTTCCCAATGGTCCTTGGCCTTGTCCGACACGATGTGAACGGTCGACAGGTCCGTCGCCATCAACGGATAGGGCTTCGGCGTGGTCACGCGGAACGTGTAATCGTCAACGCGGGTGAATTCCTTGCCCCCGCCATGGGAATACAGCTTGAAGCTGGAGCGCGCATTCGGGTGCGCGGCCGCGCGTTCCATCGAGAACAGCACGTCATCGACATTGAATTCCGAGCCGTCATGGAACTTCACGCCCTTACGCAGCTTGAATTCCCAAGTGGTATCGTCAATGGCCTTCCATTCCGTCGCCAAGCCCGGCGTCAGGCGCTGCTTTTCGTCCTGTTCGATCAGGCGCGAAAAGATGTGCTGGGCGATCTGGTTGTTGGGGCCGAGGTTGTGATAATGGGGATCGATCGAGGTCGGCTCGGTGCCGAGCCCGATGGTGATGGTCTGTGCCCGGGCGGCGGTGCCCATGCTGATCGCGAGACACGTCCCGAGGGCCGCCGCGAACATCGTTTTACGGAAATGCATTTTTTATAGCTCCCTGTCGCTCCGGGTCGGTTCGCCCGGTGGTAAGAAATTATGTTGGCCCATTTCCGAGCCGCCGACAAGCGTATCGGAACGCGACGTTTATGGTCTTGACGTTACACCGGTTTGATCGTTCGATGAGCGGCTTGCCAAAGCGCCGCCCACCGCCGGAATCGACATTTCTGCAATTTTCGGGTCGGCAAAATTTTTTTTGATCGCCCCGCCTAGGCCACCCCCAGGCCGACCAAGGCCAATCACGGCCAACCAAGGATCGCCACATGACACAGCCCGCCGCTGAATACCCCGTTGAACTGAGCGCCCCCGACATTTCCGCCTACAAGGCCGGCAATACGGGGATCGACTACATCACCACGTTCGATTCCGGCGTCGCCGGCCCGCATGTGATGATTTCCGCCGTGGTTCACGGCAACGAGGTTTGCGGCGCGATTACCCTGGACTGGCTGATGAAACTGGGCGTACGCCCGAAGCAGGGCAGCCTGTCACTGGGCTTCATGAACGTCGATGCCTACAACAGCTTCGACCCCGAAGCGCCCCTGGCGTCGCGCTTTGTCGAAGAAGATTTCAACCGCCTGTGGGATGCGGCGACCCTGGACGGACCGCGCGACAGCGTCGAATTGCGCCGGGCGCGCACGGTTCGCCCGTTCATGGATACGGTCGACCGCCTGCTCGACATCCATTCGATGCAGCACGCGACCGGCGCCCTGATGCTGGCCGGGCCGCTGGACAAGGGCCGCAAACTGGCCGAAGGCGTGGGCGTGCCCGAAATGGTGGTGATGGACGAAGGCCACGCCGCCGGCCGGCGCATGCGCGATTACGCCGGGTTCCGGGACCAATCCTCGCCTAAGGATGCCCTTTTGGTCGAATGCGGCCAGCATTGGGAGAAATCCTCGGAGACCGTGGCCAAGGAAACGGCCCTGCGGTTCCTACTGTACACCGGCGCGGTCGACATGGATTTCGCCGGGCCGCACCTGGGCCCGACGCCGCCGAAACAGACGATCGTCGAAATCACCGATCCGGTGACCATCGAAACGGACGATTTCCGTTTCGATGCCGATTATCGGGGCATGGAAATCATTCCCCAGGCCGGCACCGTTCTGGGCCATGACGGCCCCAAGCCGGTCGTCACGCCTCATGACAATTGCGTCCTGATCATGCCGTCCCGCCGCCTGAACAAGGGCGGCACGGCGGTGCGCCTGGGCCGCATTATCGGCTGACATCGCTGTCGGCCTCCCATTGACAGGGGGCCTTTTCCTGCCAAATTAAGGGATGACGAAGGGTGCTGCCGTCATGGCGGGCCCTTCGGCCGTTTTCGCTCGTTGATCAAAGAGGAGAACGCCCATGTCTCGGCTCGGCGCCTTCAACAGCCCGCTGCTTTTGGGTTTCGAACATTTCGAACGCATGCTCGACCAGGCCGCCAAGGCCTCGGGCGAGGGATACCCCCCCTATAACATCGAGCAACTGGGCGAACAGCAGTTGCGCATCACCCTGGCCGTCGCCGGTTTCACCGATGACGATCTGGCGGTGACGGTGGAAGAAAACCAACTGGTGATCCGCGGCAAGCAGCATGACGACAGCAGCCAGCGCGTGTTCATCCATCGCGGCATCGCGGCCCGTCAGTTCCAGCGCAGCTTCGTCCTGGCCGAGGGGATCGAGATCGTCCGCGCCCATCTGGACAACGGCTTGCTGCATATCGATTTGGAACGCCACGTGCCTGAGCCCGAAGTGCGCACCATCGCGATCGAAAAGAACGCGGGCGCCAAGAAAGCCGGCCGAACCATTGAGATGACGCCCGAAGACTAAGGGCCCGTTTCCCCGGCATCCGCCCCCGCCGCCCGGATGCCGGAAGACCCAGGGGACGTTCCCCAGGCGGCGCATGACGAAATCCTATGGCCGCGTGCCCGGAAAACGGGGCGTGGCGGGAAAAGGAGTTTCTGATTATGAACGCCAATCCTCCGGACAACCACGCCCTGACGCTGGCCGATACTCTGTCGGTCGAGGACTTTTTGGCCCTGGGCGCCGAGACGACCGCCTTCGTCAAGGCGATCGAGATCGAAGGCAAATCGGCCTACGGCATCTTTTCCGCCCTGGGCGAGCCCCTGGGCTATGCCGATTCCTTCGCCGTGGCCCAGGCCACCGTGCGTCAGCACGACATGGAGCCCCTTTCGGTCCACTAACAGAGAATTCGGCCTTTTTCTCGGGGCCGCGTTTCCATCGTCCCGTTAAAGGATCGGTTAACCGTTTTTCCCCATAATCGGTGGCGGATGCGACACCCGCCGGCCCAAGAACGGGCACGGACAAAGCTCATGACGAGCGCCGAAGAAAAAGGGGGAAACGGGGTCGCCGATCTGGAGACGACGGATGACGGATAGAACCTCTGTGACCACCAAACCCGCTGCCAACTTCAAGGCGATGGCCCTGCGCCGCATGTCGGCGCCCGATTTCCTGGCCCTTGGCGCGGACAAGATCGTGTTCGTCAAACCCATGACCGCCGAGGGCGGCATGACCTACGGCGTGTATTCCGCCTCGGGCGAGGAACTGGGCCGCGCGGCCAGCCCCGAATTGGCCGAAGCCACCGCCTTCAAGAACGATTTCGCCGTCGCGGCGCTGCACTAAGGCCGCCAGATCGGATCACCGGCGCATGGAAACGCGAACGGGGCCGTCAGCGGCCCCGTTTTTGATTGCGGTATTCTTTGAAATGCGGCGTCAGGCGGCCTGTACGTCCGCCGAATTGCTGAGGATCGCGTATAGCGCCTCGGCATTGTCGGTGCCGCGCAGCTTGTCGCAGGTCGACCGGTCACGCAACAAACGCGACACCCGGGCCAGAGCCTTCAGATGGTCGGCCCCCGCCGATTCCGGCGCCAGCAGCAAAAAGATCAGATCGACCGGCTGTTCGTCGATGGCCTGGAAATCGATGGGCTTTTCCATGCGCGCGAACATGCCATAAAGCTTGTCCAGACCCGGCAGCTTGCCATGCGGGATGGCGATGCCGTTGCCGACACCGGTGGTGCCCAGCTTTTCCCGTTCCATCAGCACGTCGAACACGGCCCGTTCATCCAGGTCGGTCAGGCGCGACACCGCGCCCGCCAGTTCCTGCAGGGCCTGCTTCTTGCTGGTCACGCGAAGATTGGCAATCACGCTGTCGGGGGATAGGAGGTCGCGGATTTCCATAACCTGTCCTTTGCCTTACGCGGGCGCGCAAAAGCGCCCCGAAGCGCCATCAAGCGTCGGCGGACTTCGCCTCGACCGGATCGATCCAGCCGATGTTGCCGTCGTCACGCCGATAAACCACGTTGAGGCGCCCCGAACCGCTGTCCCGGAACATCTGCACCCGCGTATCGGCCAGATCCATCCGCATAACGGCGGCGCTGACCGAAAGGGTCGGAATATCCGTCGGCAGTTCGGCGATAATGGTGGGCTGCCCCTCTTCGGGCAGTTCCTCGTGATCCGGCTCGGCCTGCACCACGAAATGCTGGGCGCGGAAGGATTCCTGCGCAGCCATGTTTTCGTGATGGTTGGTCAGACGCCGGTGATAACGACGCAGCTGCTTGGCGATACGCTCCGCAGCCTGGTCGAAAGCGGCATAGGGGTCATCATTGCCCCCACGGCCATGAACGACGACACCGCCCATGGGATGAACCGTGATTTCCGCCGTGAAGGTGTGCCCAGCCTTGGACAGCACGACGGAAGCTTCGATAGCGCGGTCGAAATACTTCTTAACCGCATCAACCAGTTGATCTTCGGCGTGGGCGCGCAGCGCGTCGCCAACGTCCAGGTTCTTGCCTTTAACGGTGATATTCATGTCCCGGTCTTAGCCGTTTCTTCTTTCCAGTGTCGAGCCGTATAGTCGGTTAATCTCCGTCTGGCGGCGCGTCATCTGCGGCGACCGCCCGATCGGGCCATTCCTCCGAGCCATTCCTCGGCCCGCACAGATTGGCCACTTACGTGGCCGAAAAGGACATATGCGGGTTTCGGCGGAATTCAAGTCGCCGGCCCGCCTCGACGAAGGCCCGGAAATTAGGCCCGACGCATGCTGCTGTCAACCATCCCATTCGCCTTGGCCCGCAAGCGCCTCAAGCCTTTTACATCGCAGCACTTTTTTGTCGGCGACGCTGCACCGAGGATGGAATCCCCATGGCTTCGCGATATTTGGCGACGGTACGGCGCGCAATATCGACGCCGTCGGCGCGCAAGATATCGACGATCTTGTCATCGGATAGAATCTGGGCTGCCGGTTCGCCGTCGATCATGGCGCGAATCCGATGCTTGATCGCTTCCGCCGAAAAGGCCTCGCCCCCGTCGGCGCGGGAAATCGACGAGGTAAAGAAGTACTTCAATTCGAAGATGCCGCGCGGCGAGGAGATGTACTTGTTCGCGGTCACGCGGCTGACCGTGCTTTCATGCATGTCGATCACGTCGGCGATGTCGCGCAGGACCAGCGGTTTCAAATGCTGCACCCCTTTCAGGAAGAACGCATCCTGCTGACGGACAATTTCCTTGGCGACCTTGAGAATCGTGGTCGCCCGCTGATGCAGGGATTTCACCAGCCAATTCGCCGAATGATATTGCTCGCTAATATACTGCCGGTCGGTCTTTGAAGCCTTTTTGGTGCTGATTTCCGCGTAGTACTGGTTGTTGACCAGAACCCGCGGCAGGGTTTCGGGATTCAGCTCGATATGCCAGCCGCCGGCCGGGCGCGGGCGCATCAGCACATCGGGGATGACCGGCTGGGCGACCTCGCCGTCGAACGCCAGGGCCGGTTTCGGGTCCAGGGTCCGCAACTCCGAAGCCATATCGGCAATGTCTTCCAGATCGACGCCGCAGATTTTCGCCAGCGCCTTGAACTCGCGCCGGGCGACCAGGTCCAGGTTATCGATGAACGCCGCCATCGCGGGATCCAGGCGGTCGCGATCGGCCAGTTGCAGGGCCAGGCATTCCTTCAGATCGCGGGCGAAGATACCCGGCGGGTCGAACTGCTGCAGGCGTTTGAGCACCGTCTCGACACGCGCGACCTCGCAGTCCAGCGCTTCGGCGACGGCCTCCAGGTCGGTGGTTAGATATCCCGTTTCATCCAGGCTATCGATCAGGTACGAGCCGATCATGCGATCGACCTGATCGCCGATGTCCATACCCAGCTGTTCCATCAGATGGTCGCGCAGGGTGATTTCCGACGACAGGGTCTGGTCGAAGCCCGGCAGATCGTCGTCATAACCCCCGGCGGCCGAGGCCGGCAGGGTCGATTCGAAGCCGCTGTCGGGTGCGGATTGCACCGCGTCGGGTTGGCCGTCCTGGGTGTAAAGGTCGTCCAAGGCGACATCCATGTCACCGTCGGCGGGCCCGCCGTCCCCGGCATCGCCGAAATCCATGGACATGCCGTCGTCCGACCCCGTGTCGTCCAGGCCATCGGATGCCTCGACCGGTTGCTCCGGCCCTTCGCCGGCTTCGCCGTCGGTGCGGGATTCGGAATCGTCCCGCTCCAGCATCGGGTTCTGTTCCAATTCCTGTTCGACGAATTCGGCCAATTCCATGTTCGACAATTGCAGCAGCTTGATCGCCTGCTGCAATTGCGGGGTCATGACCAGCGATTGGCTTTGGCGTTGGTCCAGGCGTGGCGTCAGCACCATGGCAGGTCTCCCCACCATGCTTCCCCCGGCCGCGACCGGCAGGGCCGCGCGGAGTTACAGGCTGAAACGGTCACCCAGATAGACACGGCGCACGTCCTCGTTGCCGACGATGTCCGACGGCTGCCCTTCCATGAGCATCATGCCGTCATGAATGATGTAGGCGCGGTCGATCACGTCCAGGGTTTCGCGGACGTTGTGATCGGTAATCAACACGCCGATGCCGCGATCCTTCAGATGCGCGACCAGATCGCGGATATCCCCGACCGCGATCGGGTCGATCCCGGCGAAGGGTTCGTCCAGCAGCACGAAATGGGGGTTCGACGCCAAGGCGCGGGCGATTTCGACGCGCCGCCGCTCGCCGCCCGACAGGGCGATGGCCGGGGCGCGGCGCAAATGGGTGATGGAAAATTCTGCCAGCAGGGCATCCAGAATAGCCTCGCGCCGGTCGCGGTTGGCCTCGACCACTTCGAGCGCGGCGCGGATGTTCTGCTCCACCGACAAGCCACGGAAAATCGAGGCCTCTTGCGGCAGGTAGCCGATCCCCAAGCGCGCCCGACGATACATCGGCAGGTTAGAGATGTTCTGCCCGTCGAGGACGATGGTCCCGTAATCGGGCTGAACCAAGCCGGTGATCATATAGAAGCAGGTCGTCTTACCCGCCCCGTTCGGGCCCAGAAGGCCGACCACCTCGCCCCGCTGAATGGCCACGCTGACGCCGCGCACCACGGGCCGCTTCTTGAAGCTCTTGCCCAGGTTCGTCGCCACCAGCCCTTGGTTGTCCGCGACAAGTCGCGGCGCACCTTGGCCTTGGGGGGTGTTGTCGGCTTCGGTCATTCGGTCTTCATTCCCCTCGGTCGTCAGGCCTCATGGTAGATTCCACGGCAGGCCCCACGGAAAATCCCACGGGCTCCCTATTTACCCATGGAATTCTTGGCATTGGGCATCAATGTGCCCTTGGTGCGTCCGCCGGGACAGCTGAACAATCGGCTGATGCCGGTGTTCAGGTTGACCTCGGCCTTGCAGCCGTTCAATTCGTTCTTACCGCGCTCGATTCTAACCGATCCGCTTAAGGTCACGATACCCGTTTCCACGTTGTAGACCCCGCGGTCGCCATAGGCCCGGTCGCGTTCCGTCAGCACCGACACATTGTCGTAGGCATCGACCCGGTAAACCTTGTTTTCTCCGCCCTTGGTCTTGCGGAAAAAGGCCGCCAGCACGTCGGCGCGCACGCGGCGTTTGTCCTTGATCGCTTCGGCCTTTCCCCGGGCCACGGCCATCTGGCGCTGCTCCCAATATTCCAATTGTTGGGTCGCCGTTATCTTGGCGTCCGGGGTGACCATGTTGGGCGTGCCGCCGGACAGCACCAGAATTTCCCGCGTCACGTCGTAGACGGCCTTTTCACCGCTGGCGACCTGATTGGGGGACTGGATCTTGACCTTGCCGTCGGCGTCCAGGCGATAGATCTCGGTCGTGCCGTCGGGGCGCTCGGTATAGAACGCGGTCAACTGGTCGGCCAGCACGGTGACCTCGCCGCGTACCGCCTTGGCATTGCCCTTGGCCAGAAAGACCAGATTGTCCTGCTGCCACTCGATGCCGTTGTCGGCGAAAATCTCGATCGGCGTGTCGCCGCCCGCTCCCATGTTCAGGGCCTGGGCCCGGGCCGGGCCGAACGGCGCGGCTGCCAGGGCCATTGCCAGCGCGGCCACGGGCGCCAGCACCGCCAACCGGCGAATAGCGCGCGCGCCGATCATTTCGGCACCTGCGCGCCCGGCTGCAGGAACATCTGCGCCTTGCCGGTGAAAACGATGGTCCGGCCCTTGTTCAACAGGCGGAAGCCCTCGGCCTTGAGGGTCCCGAACGGACCCTGCCCCTTGACCGGCACATCGCCATGAGCAATGCCCTGGGCCAGATCGACAGTCGCCTTTTCGGTCCGGAATTCGTAACCCGAATCGTGGAACAGATTGACCGATCCGGCCAGGTCCAAAGTCTTCTCGCGGCGGGTATAGATGCCGTTGTCCGCCGTCAGGACCAGCCACGAGCCATCCTTCAACGTGATATCGGCCTTAGGCAGCTCGAGGCCGACGCGAACGTCCAGGCCCTCACCGTCAAGTTTCTTGGCGATATCGGCGGTCACCGCATAGGGCTGATTGTCGTCGTCGGTCCCGACGTACCGGGGATTCAACAAATTGGGATCGCCGTCTGCGTTGGATTTGATGGCGGCGAACCCGATGCGAAAGCGCAGGTCTTCGGTCCGCAGATGCGGCCACAGAATCACCAGGGCGATCAATCCAACCGCCGCGACAGGCAACATGACCTTGGCGACTTGGACGAACCCTGAATAGGAGTCCATGGCCATCTCGGTCACGCGACCCCCGCCCGTAGACAATCGTGAATGTGCAGGATACCCACCGGCCGCCCATCGGACACCACGAACAGATTGGTGATCGAACGGGTGTTCATCACGTTCAGGGCCTCGGAGGCCAGCCGGTCCGGCTCGATCGTCGCCCCGCCCGAGGTCATGGTTTCGGCGGCGCTGCGCGCCAGCACGCCATCTGACATGTTGCGCCGCAGGTCGCCGTCGGTGATGACGCCGGACAGTCGCCCGTTTCCGTCGACCACGCCCAGGCAGCCGAACCGCTTGGCGGTCATGACCAATAGGGCCTCGCTCATCAGGGTTTCCGGCGCGACCAGCGGCAGTTCCTCGCCGCCATGCATGATGTCGGACACCTTCAGCAAGCGGCGGCCCAGTTTGCCGCCCGGGTGCAGGGCGTGGAAATCGTCGGACGAGAAATTTTTACGCTCCAACAGCGCCACGGCGAGCGCATCGCCCAAGCCAAGGGTAACCGTGGTCGACGTCGTCGGCGCCAGACCCAGCGGGCAGGCTTCTGGCGACGCCGGATAGATCAGCGCCACGTCGGCGTTTTCCGCCAGGGAGCTCTTGGCATTGCCGGTGACCGCGATCAATGGGATGCCGAAGCGTTTGGCATAGGCGATGAAATCGGCCAGTTCCGCCGTTTCGCCTGAATTGGACAAGGCGAAGATGACGTCGTCCGCCGTGACCATGCCGAGATCCCCGTGCGAGGCTTCGGCCGGATGAACGAAAAACGCAGGCGTCCCGGTGGACGACAACGTCGCCGCGATCTTGTTGCCGATATGGCCGCTTTTCCCCATGCCGGTAACGACGACGCGCCCTTTGGCCGAGGCCATGATGTCCAAGGCCGCCACGAATTCGCTGCCCAGGCTGGCAGACAATGCCTTAAGCCCGTCGCTTTCCTGCGCCAGCACACGCCGCGCCACGGCCAGATCATCGATGCCGGCGCCGTCTGCGGCTGCCGCATGGGGTTTGGTGGATTCCGCGCTCATATCCCGTTCTTGATCTGCGCCGACAGGTCCCCGCCGGCCGGGAATTTGGTTATGGCTGGCCAGGTCCGAGAAACCGCGCAGCCAGCAATCTTCGTGCCAGTCGGTCTAATATACTGGCGAATCTTAAAAAATGCCCGGTAAATATGCGCCCGACCGGGCTAAGCGTCAACCGACGCGCCGCGCCGTTTTCGCCCTTCGATGCACCTTAATGGCGGAAAATATCGACTTCGCCCCAACCGCCCAGGTCAAGGGCGACCCGCGTCGGCAGGAAATCGAAACAGGCCTGCAGCAGGTCCTGGCGGCCTTCGCGGGCGATCATTTCGTCCAGGGCGGCGCGAACGCGGTGCAGGTAAAGCACGTCATTGGCGGCATAGCCCTGCTGCGCCGGGCTAAGGTCGGCGCGGGCCCAGTCCGAGGACTGTTGCTGCTTGTCCAACTCGACACCGGCCAGCTCGCGCACAACGTCCTTGAGCCCGTGCCCATCGGTATAGGTGCGGACCAACTTCGACGCGATCTTGGTGCAATAAACCGGCGCGCAGTCGATGTTCAGCCAGCGCTTCAGCGCCGCGATGTCGAACCGCGCGTAGTGGAAGATCTTGACCACAGCCGGGTCTTCCATCAACGCCCGCAGGTTCGGGGCGTCGGCCTGACCAGCGGCGATCTGAACCAAGTGACAGACGCCGTCCCCGGCGGACAGCTGCACCACGCACAACCGGTCACGGCTGAGGTTCAGGCCCTGGGTCTCGGAATCGACCGCGACCGACCCGGTAAAGGTCAGCCCATCCGGCAGATCGCCTTTGTGAAGGAGAATTGTGGGAGTTTCCGTTTGACTTGGCGCGTCCATAAGCCTGCCGCCCCTGTCTTCACGCCGTGTCGTCACGCCAGCGTATTCATCAGTTTCTTGCCGTGTCCCTCCCGACGGGGAGGGGGTGATGGTGCCCAGGAGAAGACTCGAACTTCCACTGCCTTGCGGCAACTGGCACCTGAAGCCAGCGCGTCTACCAATTCCGCCACCTGGGCCCGGTTCCCCGAAAAACGGGTTGCCGAAAAACGGCTGGAACATGATCCGCCGGAAGCGATGTCCGGCGTGAGCGGCCTGAGTTAATGGTGCGGCGAAGACTTGTCAAGCGTTGCAATGCATCGTCCACGCAAAGGAATGAAAAAACCTGTGGGCGAAGGCCGCGGACGTCCTGGAAAACACCCAAGAATAGGCGCTTAGGTAATCGACACATCCGTTTGGCGTTGCTATGTTTTCCCGCAAATCAGCCCCCCGCCCGCGGGCCAACGTTCGGCCCGCCGCCCCCTTGGGAGGGTTGCCCAATGGAGGAACATTCGATGGAACGACGCATCGTCACCGTTTTCGGCGCTTCCGGCTTTCTCGGCCGGCATCTGGTTCGCCGCCTTGCCGCCGCCGGATACGGCGTGCGCGCGGCCGAGCGTGATACCGACGCGGCCCTGTTCCTGAAACCCATGGGCGACGTCGGCCAGATCGTGCCCTGGCCCGCCGATATCACCAAGCCGGACAGCGTCGCCGCTGCCGTGGCCGGGGCCGATGCCGTCGTCAACCTGGTCGGTATTCTTTACGAAAGCGGCGCCGCGACCTTCCGCAAGATCCACGAAGAAGGCGCCGCCAATGTAGCCAAGGCCGCGGCCGAGGCCGGGGTTGCCCGCCTGATCCATGTTTCGGCCTTGGGCGCCGATGCCAATTCGCCCGCCAAATACGCGCGGACCAAGGCCGCCGGCGAAGAAGCCGTGAAAGCAGCCTTTCCCAAGGCGACGATCCTGCGGCCCAGCGTGGTGTTCGGCCCCGAAGACGATTTCTTCAACCGCTTCGCCTCGATGGCGCGGCTGTCGCCGGTCCTGCCGGTGATGGGCGGCAAGGACGGGCCCAAGTTCCAGCCTGTGTTCGTCGGCGACGTCGCCGATGCGATTCTGGCCAGCCTGGTCGAAAATAAGGCTCAGGGTCAGGTTTACGAGTTGGGCGGGCCAGCGGTTTATTCGTTCCGCCAGATCATGCAGCTGGTCAAGGCGCAGACCGGGCGCAAGCGCTGCCTAATCCCCGTCCCCTATTGGGTCGGCGACATGCAGGCGGCGGTCCTGGGATTGCTGCCGAAGCCGCCGTTGACCCTGGATCAAATGCAGTTGCTGCGCAGCGACAACGTGGTCGGCGAAAAGGCCAAGACCCTGAAGCATCTGGGGATCACGCCGTGCGCCGCCGAATCGCAGCTGCCGACCTATCTCATGCGGTTCCGCAACAATGCCTGGCAGGGCGTGCAGAACGCCTGATCCCCTTTTAAGGGCAGAACCGAAACGGATTTGATCGCCTTCCGGTCCGATTAAGCTCGGACAGGGCAAGCGCGATCAATCCTGATCCGGTTCGATATTCTGTCGGATTGTTCGGGGCGCGGTTCAATCGCCCCATAATTGACGCGTCAGTAGCCCGGCGGCAGGCCCGCGCCATCGGTCGCGGCATCCAACTTGGCTGCGGCGGAGATCAGCTCCCCGAATTCCCGCAGAAAGACAGATCCCGGAACCGTGCGTTGAATCAAAACGCTACGGCGATCCGCTTCGTCAACCTTGCGACGCACGAAGTTCAATTCGGACAGGCGGTCAACGGCCCGCGTGACCGCCGGTTTGGAGACCTTCAGAATCTCGGCCATGCCGCGCACCGTATGGGGCGGCGGCGTCAGATAAACCGTCAACAGCAGCGCCATCTGCCGCGCCGACAGATCCGGCGCATCCAGGCGCACGCTGGACACGATCGCCCGACGCCAGATATCCAGAGCCTGAAGTTCGTTCAATTCCATGGACTTACTTCCCCTGTTCCGATCCTATTCCGGCCTTGTTGCCGAAAAAGTCCCCAAAATTCGCCGTCCGGGCAGATTTCATTACGATCTCGCAACTTCTACGTCATTTGGGGGCCGGTGACAAGCCCGTGACACGGCCCCGCGACCGGGAAAGTTACCCCGCCCGCTTGCCGTAACGATCCAGGATCATCGTCGCCATCGCCCGCAGGCCCATGGCCTCGCCGCCCATCGGGCGTCCGGGGCGGGTCTTCAGGTTCCAGGCCATCAGATCGACATGTGCCCAGGGAATGGGCTTGCCCTTGGCCGGGGTCGCGAAGTGCTCCAGGAACAAGGCCGCCGTGATCGCCCCGGCATAGCCGCCTTCGGGCGCATTGGTCAGGTCGGCTTGCAAGCCATCGACCATCGGGCGGTAGCCGTCCCACAACGGCATCCGCCACAGCGGATCGTCGACGGCAGTGCCGGCGGACAGAATATCGGCGGCCAGCCCGTCGTCGTTGCAGAACAGGGCCGGCAGTTCCGTGCCCAGGGCAACCCGCGCCGCGCCGGTCAGGGTTGCGAAATCGATCAGCAGTTCCGGCTGTTCGCTGACCGCTTCCCACAGGGCGTCGGCCAGGATCACCCGGCCCTCAGCATCCGTATTGGCGATTTCGACCGAGGTGCCGCGCCGCGTCGGCACGATGTCCATGGGCCGCATGGCGTTGCCCGAGATCGAATTTTCGACCGCCGGGATCAGCACGCGCAGGCGGATTTTCGCCCCTGCTGCCATCAGCACGCTGGCGATGCCCAGGACATGCGCGGCCCCGCCCATGTCCTTCTTCATCCATTTCATGCCGCTGGGGGGTTTGATGTCCAAGCCGCCCGTATCGAAACACACGCCTTTGCCGACCAGGGTGACCTTCGGCGCGTTGGCCGCACCCCAGGTCAGGTCGATCAGGCGCGGCGCGCGGTCGGACGCACGGCCCACGGCATGGATCGCCGGGAAGTTCTTCTTCAGAAGCTGGTCGCCCTCGATCACCTTGACCTTGGCCTTGAACGCCCGGCCCAGGGCCTTGGCCGCATCGGCCAGATCGGCCGGGCCCATGTCGTTGGTCGGGGTGTTGATTAGATCACGGCACAGGAACGTCGCCTTGGCTTCACGCTCGACCCGCGCCCGGTCGGCGGCGGCGGGCGGGACCAGTTTCGCCTTGGCCTCTCCCCCCGCCTTGTAGCGGGAGAACTGATAGCTGCCCAAAGCCCAGGCCAAAGCCGCCGCCGTCGCCTGATCGCGATCGGCGCGCGTCTTGCCGGTGAAGCCTTCGAGCTTGTAACGCCCGGCGGGCAGGGATTTCGGCAGACCGCCGAAGTCCCACATTGACGATGCATTGCCCCGGCCCAGAATGACCCGGGCGATACCGCCCTTGGCGTCGGGGAGGATCAGGCTGCGCCCGGCCTTTGGCTCGAACCCATTGGCCGCAATCCAGGCACGCACGGCGGCATCCTGTTTGGCCAACCAGGGCTTGAAGCCCTCGGTCGAAACGGCGGCGATCGGAACGGCGGCGGCCCCTGTTCTGGCGAAACAATCCATCATGTGTCTTTTCCTGAAGTAGCAGTGGTAACGGTGGCAGCATCGACGGCGGCAAGTGCCTGGGTGATCGTGGCCTCATAAGCGAACAACGCCGGGAGCCCGCCGGTATGAAGATAAAGCACGGCCCCGCCCGCCGTGGCCGCCGGATCGGCGGCGATGGCCAGCGCCCCGGCGAAGGATTTGGACGTATAGACCGGATCGAGCAGCAACCCTTCGCCCCGCGCCGCCAGCAGGAAGGCGTCCCAGGTGGTCGGAGAGTTCTTGCCGTATCCGGGGGCAAGGAACGCATCGGAGACCTGGATGTCGTCAGGACCGACAAGGTCCGGACGACCGATCAGGCGGCCCAGGTTGGCGCAGATACTGGTGATCCGGGCATGCTGTTGAACCGCGTCGCGGCGCACGCAAATGCCCGTGACCGGCAAGTCCGACCCCGCCAGACGCAACCCGGTCAGAAGGCCGGAATGAGTCTGGCCGCTGCCCGAAGCCGTCACGACCTGCGTCACCTTGATGCCAAGGGCCGCGATCTGATCCAGGATTTCCCGCGCGCCCAGGATGTAGCCCAAGGCGCCGCGCGGCTCGTAGGTCGCGCCCAGGTGAATGACGTAGGGGTTCCGACCGCGCGACCGCAGATCGTCCGCGATGGCGTCCAGGTTGGCATCGGCCGCGGCTTCGTCCGCATCGGCGGGCAGGTAATGCAGGGTCGCCCCGAACACCCGGTCGAGCAGGACATTGCCGCCGGTGCGGTATCCGGCATCCATGCCTTCGACCCGGTCTTCAAGCTGAATGTGGCAGTCCATGCCGACCGCGCAGGCCGCCGCGGCCACCACGCGGACGTAGTTGGATTGCACCGCCCCCGTGATGATCAGGGTATCGCAGCCCTGGGACAGCGCCTGCCCGGTATAGAATTCCAGCT